>Ga0316209_1000075_pt1 | contig 207800 bp, 185 predicted proteins | sample 6monopyrite_MG_FD_204945 | JGI IMG/M metagenome (GOLD analysis project Ga0316209, IMG submission 204945) | Microbial mat bacterial communities from mineral coupon in-situ incubated in ocean water Damariscotta River, Maine, United States -... | ecosystem: Environmental > Aquatic > Marine >... | reverse complement strand
CCTATTGCAGCTAAATTTGTTTGAGAAGCGCGATATGATGGCTCTGCTTCGAGGCGATCCACCGCGAGCAGTTGATATCAATATTAATCAAATGGCTTTGCTGTGAAAGTTAACGGGACACTAGTGACAATATGTATATAAATAGTTGGTTATTTTAAAAAAGCGAGTTTTTAGAAAAAATAATTGCTTACCTGCTTACCTGCTTACCTGCAATGTTTTGATATGTTTCTTAAAGCAAAAAACAGCTGTTTTTTCAGGGTTATAGAAAAGAATGAAGTTTAATGCTAATGATAAAAGGGCTGGTTTTTTGTCGGCGGCTTTTGTATATAGTTTAATGATTTCATTTGTTCATTGTGCGCTTTAACTTTGAAAGTCTTTAAATTTTTTTTTGGTGTTTCAGCAATGCCAAACTATTAAGTTGTACTATTCATGCTTAAAGCTAGACACACTTTAAGGTAAGATAGCGGACTTTATTTATGCGTTTGCGAGCTAGATTTAATTAATGAGCGACAACCTACAACAGGCCGGCTGGAATGCAATGGAAAAGCGTGCCGGCATTTCACTGGCGGCAATCTACGCCGTGCGCATGCTCGGCCTGTTTATGATATTGCCAGTATTTGCCCTGTACGCCGATCAGTTTGAAGGCTCTACTCCACTGCTAATAGGTTTGGCGCTGGGGATTTATGGTCTCACTCAAGGCTTGCTGCAAATTCCTTATGGCATGTTATCCGATCGTTTCGGGCGCAAGCCAATGATAGCCATTGGCCTGCTAGTGTTTGTGGCGGGTAGTTTGTTAGCGGCGGGTGCTGATACCATTTATGAAATTATCGCGGGTCGTGCGCTGCAGGGTGCGGGCGCAGTAGCCGCTGTACTAATGGCACTGGCCGCCGATTTATCCCGCGAAGAGCATCGCTTAAAAATGATGGGTTTTATTGGGGTGAGCATTGGCTTTGCTTTTGCCATTGCAATGGTTGCTGGGCCAGTGTTAAACCAATTGGTGGGATTATCGGGGATTTTTATTTCGACGGCTGTTTTAGCGTTGTTTGCATTGCTTATTTTATTTGTGTGGGTGCCTAACCCCAAAGAAAGCCTATTTCATCGAGACACTCAGGCCAGCCCAACATTATTTAAAACCGTCTTAAAAGATACTCAATTACTGCGTTTAGATGTGGGTATTTTAATTTTGCATTTAGTGTTGATGGCCACTTTTGTGGCCTTTCCATTAGTGCTGCAAAATCAGGCGGGGCTTGCTTCGGCCGATCACTGGAAATTATATCTACCGGTATTTTTACTTAGTGTATTGCTAATGGTGCCATTTATTATTGTGGCAGAAACCAAACGCCGCATGAAACAAATTTTTATTGGCGCCATTGGCATACTAATTATCTCGCAACTTAATTTATATTTTTCGGCTGAGTCGGTTTGGCACTTGGCCTTTACCATGGTGTTGTTTTTTGGCGCATTTAATTTATTAGAAGCGAGCCTGCCTTCGCTGGTATCAAAAATGGCTCCAGCAGATAGAAAGGGCACCGCCATGGGGCTATACTCCTCCAGCCAATTTATTGGAGCCTTTTTAGGCGGGATTTTAGGCGGCTTAAGTTTTGAGCTGGGCGGGGCAAAGGGTGTTTTTCTGATGTGTAGCTTTGCCTTATTAGTCTGGTTGCTGTTAGCCTACACCATGAAAAACCCAAGATACGTTAGCACCTACTTATTAAAAATTGGTAAGATAGAGCCGTCAAAAGTGAACCAGATGGTTTCGACGTTGGTGTCGGTGCAGGGCGTGGCAGAAGCGGTGATTGAACCAGAAGAGGGCATAGCCTATCTTAAGGTTGAAATGCATGCGCTGGATAAAGAAACCTTACTCACGTATTCAATTAATGAAGTTTAAGCAAATAAAAAATAGGGCAATAAAATGGCAAGAGGTATAAATAAAGTAATACTAGTGGGCACCTGCGGTAAAGACCCTGAAACCCGTTACATGCCTTCCGGCGGTGCGGTGACATCAATTAGCGTGGCAACCAATGAAAGCTGGACTGATAAAAAAACCGGCCAAAAGCAAGAGCGCACTGAGTGGCACAACATTACCTTCTTTAATCGTTTAGGCGAAATTGCGGGTGAATATTTAAAGAAAGGTTCGCAGGTGTATATTGAAGGCAGCTTGCGCACCGAAAAGTGGACAGATAAAAGTGGCAACGATCGTTACACCACAAAAATTATCGCCAATGAAATGCAAATGTTAGGCGGTCGACCTGGTGGTGGCGGTGGTGATTTTGCGCAGCAGCAACAATCGCAGCAGCCCCAACCCGCTAATCAACCTGCGCCTACTGCACCGGTTGATGATAGTTTTGATGATGATATTCCGTTCTAAACTAGTGCATGCAGATTAATGTTAAATCAAAAAAGCCTCGTTTATTTTGAGATCTTTTTTGATTTGAAAAATCGTGGGAAGTTACTGGATAAATGAATATTTTTCAGTTACATAAATTCATATCACGGATATTAGCAGGCAAAGTCATAATAAATGAAAACATGAGGACATCGATATGAGCAGTTTAAATATGGATACACACACGATAGAGCTGCGGGCAGATGGTCATTTGAAAAACTTGAATGACTGGACGCCAGAGTTGGCAGAAAGAATGGCGGCGGCAGAAGGTTTGGTGTTAACTGAGCAGCATTGGGATGTGATGAATATTATGCGAGAATATTATGCAAAATATAATACCTCGCCCATTTTAAAACTATTACGGCGTGAGCTGTCGAAGCAATTTGATAAGGAGCGGGGGTCAATTGAATCCCTCGATGCATTGTTTCCCCGTGGCGTGCAAAAGCAGGGGAGTCGATTGGCAGGTGTGCCGATGGCAATGTTAGATGTTGAATTAGATCAGGAACAGCGTATGCAGTCAGTTGCCACCGCTACAGAAAAATCGGCTGCACAACATCAAACTACCTCGCAATATTTTAATGACCAGTTTGATTTTAATGGCAAATCTATAAAACTATATGCATCGGGAAATTTAGTTAATTTGAACGATTGGAATGAAGATTTAGCACAGGTGTTAGCGCAAAAAGAAGGCATTGAATTAAGTGATGAGCATTGGGAAGTGATTAATTTTTTGCGTAAATTTTATTTTCAATATGGCATTACCCCAATGGTAAAGGTGTTGATTCGACACATGGCTGAAGAGTTTGGCAAAGCGGTTGCCAATCGGCAAAAAATGTATAACTTGTTTCCTGAGGGCCCAGCAAATCAAGGCTCCCGTATTGCAGGGTTACCTTCTCCTCAAGGCTGCATTGATAGTTGATTATTATCGCTTGCTTTATGAATAATTCATTAACCGTCTGTAAAGGCGGTTTTTTTATGTCGACAAAAAGATAACACTACCTATATGAGACATGTGTTTATTTTAGCTAGCAATTAGTATTGTAGAGACCTTTGCACGATAGAATCACAAGTAAAAATGACTAAAATTTCACTGCTTTTCGTTAGAAAACTGGTCAATATCTAGATATTAACTGCGTTTCCTGCCTCAATCAGTAAAATTTTAGCGCATTTTTCTTTTGCGCCTCTATCGTGCAAAGGTCTCTTGTAATGAACATTGCATTCATACTGTCAGCCGTTAGAATGAGCTGCAATACTAAAAATATAAATGAATTAAGGATCGAAAAATCATGTGTGGAATAGTTGGAGCCGTTGCCGAACGTAATGTTACCCCCATTTTATTAGAGGGCTTGCGCCGCTTAGAATATCGGGGATACGACTCAGCCGGCATTGCGGTAATTAATGGTGATAGTTGCCTCGACCGTGTGCGCCGCGTAGGCAAAGTCGCAAACTTATCAGACTCCCTCGATAAGCAACCACTTACCGGTTTTCTTGGCATTGCTCATACCCGTTGGGCAACACATGGTGAGCCATCCGAGCCTAATGCGCATCCCCATATTTGTAATAATTCGGTTGCCGTTGTGCATAACGGCATTATTGAAAACCACGGTGAGCTACGCGAGCAACAAAAAGCTAGCGGCTATGAGTTTACCTCTGAAACCGATACCGAAGTAGTGGTGCATCAGGTAGAGCTTTATAAGAAAGCCGGTGATGATTTATTGCAGGCAGTAAAAAAAGCCACCAATGATTTTGAAGGTGCGTATGCATTGGGAGTGGTATCAGTTGATGAGCCAGGACGTTTAATTACCACCCGCAGTGGTAGCCCGTTAGTGATTGGCGTGGGGTTTGGTGAATATTTTATCGCCTCCGATGTCGCTGCATTGTTACCGGTTACGCAACGCTTTATTTTTTTAGAAGAAGGCGATATTGCCGACATTAGTAAAGACAGTTTAGTTATTTACGATAAAAACGATCAGCCGGTTGAGCGTGAAATTAGCACCTCCGAATTAAGTGTCGATGCGGTAAGCCGCGGTGAATTTCGCCATTACATGATGAAAGAAATTCACGAACAGCCAGTGGTATTAGGCGAAGTGTTAGAAGGCCGAGTTTACGAAGGCAAGGTTTTAGATACCGCTTTTGGTGCTGGCGCAGCAGAAGTTTTTGATAAAGTAAAACGCGTACAAATTATTGCCTGTGGCACCTCTTTTCATGCTGGCATGGTTGCACGTTATTGGTTGGAATCATTAGCAGGTATTCCGTGTAACGTTGAAGTTGCATCGGAGTTTCGTTATCGCGATCCGGTTATCACTAACGATACATTAATTGTTACCATATCGCAGTCGGGTGAAACTGCCGATACTCTCGCGGCTTTGCGTAATCTGCAAGAAAAAAACGAATACTCATTATCTATTTGTAATGTGCCAGAAAGTTCGTTAGTGCGTGAATCTAAATTAGTGTTAATGACCCGCGCTGGCCCAGAAATTGGGGTGGCGTCAACCAAAGCGTTTACGACTCAGTTAGTGGGTTTAATGCTAATGACATTGGCATTAGGTAGGCGTCATGGTTTAGCCGAAGCAAAAGAAAAACAGCTCATTGAAAACTTAAAAGAGCTACCAGCCATTATCGAAAAAGTGTTACAAAATAATAATATCGAAAGCTGGGCCGATAAATTTAAAGATACTTCAAATTCAATATTTTTAGGCCGTGGTGTGCAATACCCCATCGCAATGGAAGGCGCATTAAAGTTAAAAGAAATTTCCTACATTCATGCCGAAGCTTATGCCGCCGGTGAATTAAAACACGGGCCATTAGCATTGGTAGATCCAGAAATGCCAATCATTGCCGTCGCACCAAAAGACGGTTTAGAAGATAAATTAAAATCAAATTTAATGGAAGTAATTGCGCGCAAAGGCGAAGTGTATTTGTTTGCCGATGAGCGATTGAATATGAGTGACATGGGCGATATGTGCCATGTAATGACAGTGCCCAAAGTAGAGCCGGAAGTCGCCCCCATTTTATATGCGATTCCGATGCAATTATTTTCTTATTATGTTGCTGTGCGCAAAGGCACGGATGTGGATCAGCCACGGAATTTAGCTAAGTCGGTTACGGTTGAGTAATCGCATGAGTTTTTCATTTGACTTATGTCAAGGCAGAAAAAATAGCTTAATAATATGATTAGTGCGCGTGAAACTCAGCCGAGGTATGAAAATCTAGCGGCCATTACGGCACTCCGTGGTATTGCTGCATTACTGGTTTGTTTGCACCATTACAGTAAAATGTTTCTGCCCGAAACGGGGCTGGTCGCGAGTCAGTATACCGACTTTATTCTTAACGGTTATATCTGGGTTGATTTCTTTTTTATTCTAAGTGGTTTTGTGCTCACTCACGTGTACCATAAAACTTTTTTCGTTTCGATAAATGGGCCGCATTACAGAGAGTTTATGCTCGCTAGGTTTGCCCGAATTTACCCCCTGCATATTTTCACATTATTTTTATTGCTGGGCTTTGAATTCATTGAAGCGATACAATATGTTTTGCAAAATGGTGTAGCGCATACGCTCTCTGTATGGCCCTACGGCGAAAGCCAATTATTTTTTACCGGGTCATCAGATCCAAGATCATTTGTAAAAAATATTTTTATGGTTCATTCACTCACACTCAGTCCTATAGAGACTAGTTGGAATCACCCAGCTTGGTCGATTGGCACAGAATGGATTGCGTATTTTCTTATTCCAGTGTGGATTTTTTTACTTTATAAAAAGTTGATGAGTAGCCAAGGAATACCGATTTTATTAGTTGCAACCTTGCTGAGTTGTTTTGCAATTATTAGTTGGATTGGCACCCTTACCATTTATGATTTAGATGTTGCCGGTTTTCTGGGTTTGCTTAGGTGCATTTGCGAAGGCATTATCGGTATTTGTTTATATGTGATTTATATTCGCTGGAAACCGACAGCTTTTTTTATAGGCAATACGGTTATTGGGGTGCTTTTTTTAACGATGATTTTAATGATGCACTGGAATATAACCGATGTGGCAATTATTTTGGTTATTACGCTTATTATTGTTTTAATTAATTCGCATCGTGGTCTATATCATAAAATTCTAACTACCTCCGGCCTAGTTTATTTAGGCGTAATTTCCTATTCGGTATATCTAATGCATATACCTTTGGTGAAAATGGTTAATACGATTTCTTTAGCCGTTACCGGAACCGTGCCACAAAATTCACTTAACTTTTTTGAATCTATGCTGGCAATGCCACTGGCACTTTTAGTGGTGATTATTATTTCCCATTTCAGTTATCGGTATTTGGAAGTTCCGATGCGTAACCTTATTCGTCAGTCTTCGCGAATAAAGCGGTGGTTGAAAATATAGTTCAGAAAAATAATCTAAAAAAACTATTATTATATTTATAATTTGAGGGATTAATTACATTGAGCTCCAATAGTCGAAGCACACAATCAAAATCCATAGTTGATATATTTAAAGCGATAGTGGCCGAGCATGGTGCTAATAGTGCAATTCAGGAACTCGATAAGCAGGGTAAGCTATGTAGTGAAATAAGTTATTACGAACTTGATGCCATGTCTGATGGTGTAGCGTTGCGATTACAGCAGGCCGGTGTTGGCACTGGCGACAGGGTCGCGTTGCTGGCCGATGCCTCGACAGATTGTATCTGCACAATCTTAGCACTGGTTAAACTTGGCGCGGCCTATGTTCCCATAGACAATAATTACCCGCAGGAGCGTATCGATTTTATGCTCAGTGATTGTGAAGCTCGTTTATTGATCGATTTTCAAAAACGTTCTGTTGCTATCACATCATCTGTCGAGATTTTGCAGATCGAACTTTCAGCGTGCAAAATACCTGCAAATGCGGCGTTAAATTTTCCCGCAACAATGCCCAACTCTCCCTTGTACGTTATGTACACCTCTGGCTCAACCGGTCAAGCTAAGGGCGTTGAGGTGGTGCAAAAAGGCGTTATTCGATTGGTGTCAGCGCAAAATAGTTATTGTTGTTTTGATGCATCCAGCCGTTTTTTGCAGCTCGCGCCCTTAACCTTTGATGCCTCTACTCTGGAAATTTGGGGGCCTTTACTCAATGGGGGATGTTGTGTTTTATCAAGCTTTTCAAATTTGCCCGACCCAAAAATACTAATACGAATTTTACAAAATCAAAATATTAATTCACTGTGGCTCACCGCCGCCTTTTTTAACTGGCTAGTGGACAATGAAGATTTGTCGACAACACAACTCAAATATTTATTGGTGGGGGGTGAGGCATTATCGGTAAACCATATTAAAAAAGCCCAACTGATGCTACCCAATACTATTATTGTGAATGGTTACGGGCCAACAGAAACCACGACTTTTGCCTGTTGTTACCCCATCCCTAACCCAATACCGGCACACTGGATATCGATTCCTATTGGTTACCCGATTAATGAAACTGAAATTTTTATTCTGGATAAAAATTTAAAACCGGTTGGCGATGGGGAGCAGGGGCAGCTTTATATCGGCGGTGCGGGGCTAGCAAAAGGTTATATTAATTTAGCCGAGCAAACTCGTCAGCGTTTTATCGAAATAAAAATTAATAAACAAAAAAAACGTGTGTATGCCACTGGCGATGTGGTTAAAAAAACAATGGAAGGCGCCATTGAATATTTAGGGCGCGAAGACGACCAGGTAAAAATTGCAGGGCATCGCATTGAGTTAGGCGAAGTGAACCATGCTATTTTAAAAAATAAACAGGTTAAGCAGGCTTATACGTCGGTGGTTCAACAGGGGCAAAATGCAAAAAAATTAATTGCCTATATTGTTAGTGAAAATAGCAAACTTAATGCTGGTGATTTACGAAATTATCTACGCAAGAGCCTGCCTGATTTTATGTTGCCCGCTGAATTTATTTTTCTCGAGGCATTGCCGCTTAATCAAAATGGTAAAGTTGATCGAAAAGCTTTGCCGCAACCATCCTTTCAATCTGAATCGCTGCATCAACTTCAAAAAAATGAGTCTCGTGAAATTGATAATATTTTACAAAAAATATGGGCTGAAGTTTTAAATCAACAACAGATTAAGCGCGACGATAATTTTTTTGATATCGGTGGTTCATCTTTAATTTATATGGAAATGATTAGCAAGGCGAAGCAAACGTATAATATTGAAATTGGGGCAGTCGATATTTTTGAAGCACCGCGTTTTGATAAGTTTTGCACACTGATTAAATCAAAGAATTCTACAACCACCGCCACTGACGAATTTATACAAACACAAAACGGTAAGCAAAATATAAATCATGCGCCAATAGCCATCATCGGAATGAGCGGGCGTTTTCCGGGTGCAGAATCTGCTGCGCAATTTTGGGATAATCTAAAAAATGAAATCGATAGCATCACCGATTTTGATATATCTGATTTGGATTTAACAGAACAGAAAATTGCCGTTGAAAATAATAATTATATTTACGCGCGCGGTATAGTAAATGATGTTGATTGTTTTGATGCGGAGTTTTTTGATGTTAGTGCGCGCGAAGCTGCCGCCACCGATCCGCAACAACGACTGTTTTTAGAAGAGGCTTGGAAAGCACTGGAGTCGGCAGGTTATTACCCACAAGAAAATAATCAAATTGGGGTTTTTGCTGGCAGTGGGCACAACCGTTATTATCTGACAAATGTGTTTCCTAATTATGGCGTTGAAGGGCCTATTGGCGATTTGCCCACGCAGTTTGTTAATGACAAAGATTACTTGGCAACCCGCACCGCCTTTAAATTAAATTTGCAAGGGCCGGCGCTGAGTATTAATACGGCTTGCTCTACTTCGCTGGTGGCCGTTGTTGAAGCGGTAAAAAGTTTACGCACCCATGGCTGTAATATGGCGCTTGCGGGTGGCGTGAGTTTGCAGCATCCCATGAACAGTGGTTACCTTTATCAGGAAGGTGGCATGCTATCGGCGGATGGGCGAACCCGCTCTTTTTCAAGCGACAGTTCGGGTACCGCGTTTAATAGTGGAGTGGCAATTGTTGTTTTAAAACGCTTGCAGGATGCGCAGCGCGATGGGGATCATATCAGTGCGGTTATTCATGGTGTTGCCAGTAATAATGATGGAAGTGATAAAGCTAGCTTTACTGCCCCCAGTGTGAAAGGTCAGGTGGCGGTTATTGATGCAGCATTTAAAGATGCGAGTTTTAGTGCGCATAGCATCGACTTTGTCGAAACCCATGGAACCGCTACGCCGCTTGGCGACCCAATTGAAGTTGAAGCATTACAGCGAGCGTTTGATAAAAATAATAATGTAAATCGTCATCAGCCCTGTTTAATTGGCACAGCAAAAAGCAACGTGGGGCATTTGGTTTCGGCTGCCGGAGTCACCGGTTTAATTAAGGCCGCTTATGCACTAAATAACAGATTGTTACCCGCAAGTTTACATTTTGATGCGCCTAGTCCAAATATTAATTTTGAATCGCGAGCATTTAAAGTTTGCCATAAAAATAATATTTTTTCAGAACCGAATAAACTATTGCGAGCTGGGGTTAGCTCATTTGGCGTGGGGGGCACCAACGCACATATTATTTTGCAGGAACACAAAATAGCAGATGTTGCGCTAGCAGATGAAGATGAAGTTTCTCAGCCTCGGTTATTTGTCGTATCGGCAAAATCGGCAGATGCACTCGCGCAATATGCAGATAAAATGGCAGCGGCGGTGAGTGGAATGAATCAGTCGCAACTTAAAAACACCGCATTCACTTTACAAGTGTCCCGATCATTTTTGCCTTACCGCACTTTTTGTATTGCGGATACGGCAGAAGATGCATACAAAAAATTACAAAAAAACTCGAAAAAAATAAAAACTAAATCATCTTCGATGCCAGCGCAAAAAAATCCGCTGGTGTTTTTATTTTCCGGTCAGGGTTCGCAATGCATGGGAATGGGAAAACAGCTATATCAACAGCATGCTATTTATCGTGATATTTTTGATCAGTGCGCCGATTTGTTTGCGCCATTAATTGGGCACGACATACGCCAAATACTTTTTGCAACAGCCGCACCAACAGAATCACAAATAGAGAAAAATGCAGAGCTGTTACGGCAAACACAAATAACTCAACCAGCCCTGTTTGCACAGGAATATGCACTGGCTAAATTATGGATGTCACTGGGCGTTGTGCCCGACTCACTCATTGGGCACAGTATTGGTGAATATGTGGCGGCGGCGCTGAGTGGTATATTTACGTTATTGGATGCAATAAAATTAGTGGCGCGACGTGGGCAGCTAATGCAGTCGATGCAAGCGGGCAGTATGTTGAGTGTGAAAATTTCGCAACCAGAATTGCAAAAAATTCTGCCAGCAGAATTACAGATCGCAGCAATAAATGCGCCGGGCTATTATGTTGTTTCAGGGGAGTCACCATCGATTGCCGAATTTGAGACATTGTTGCAAAAGCAAAAAATCAAATGTACCACGCTGGCAACTTCCCATGCATTTCATTCGCAAATGATGCGGCAGGCGGCGCAGGATTTTGCAGCGGCGTTCGATAATATTTCAATGCGGGCACCGTCCATTGCGGTGGTGTCGACAAGCACCGGTAAATTACTAAGCGACCAGCAAGCCCAGTCCAGTGAATACTGGTGCCAGCAATTATTAAATCCGGTTTTATTTGCGACGGCAATCGAAACGGTTTGTCATTATAAAGCAAACAGCGGCAGCACGTTTTTAGAAGTGGGGCCGGGGGTGGCTTTAACTATTTTGTCAAAAGCATCTTTTAGTCATTCCGATTCGTTGTGTATTAACAGTGGCATTAATGGTGATGAGCAAGAAATGCAATCGTGGCTTAATTCATTAGGTCAACTCTGGCAGCTCGGTCATCAAATAAAATGGAGCGCATTATATTCACAGGAAAATACGCCACGGCGAATTCCTCTCCCCACTTATCCATTTAAAAAACAGCGGCACTGGATGTCGGTCGCAGATAATTCAGCGCAACTTATGCACACTGCATTAAACCCCGTTACGAATGCCGCAAATATTTTGCCCACTACGCAAAGTTTGAATAATTTAATCACGCCTAAATCGGTGGAAAATAATATGTCAATGAAACAACTGATGGTATCAGCACTAAAATCTGTTTTTACAGAACTCACCGGAAACGATATTAGTGACGCAGATGATAATGCATCATTTTTGGAGCTGGGATTGGATTCACTGCTGTTAACTCAAATTGTATTAAAGCTGAAAAATAATTATAAACTCGATATTCCGTTTCGTCGTTTGATGCAAGATTTGGATAACTTTTCTCATTTGGCGGAGTTTATTATTGACGAGGCCGAGGAGGAGTTTTTGCCAATGGCATCGACGGCAGTTTCATCTTCTGCGCAAACCGCTATGCCCATCGAAAATTCTATTGCGGCAATTAATATGCAGGGCACCGCTGAATTAGGTGTGGGTAATATGCATCAGTTATTGAGCCAGCAATTACAATTAATTAGTCGGCAATTGCAATTGTTAGGTGGCGCGCCGGTAGCGAGTGCGAAACAGATAATCAGTAATGACATGAAGCGTACTAAAGTAAGTGCGCCGCCAACTATTGAAAAAGATCAAACTTCTACTGCACCAAAAAAAGTTAAAACGTTTGGTGCGCAAACAAAAATTGAGCTGGCGCATAACAAAGATAAACAAAGTAAAGATAGCCTGTCTGCAAAGCAGCAAGATTTTCATGACCAGATAATTGAAAGTTATTTGCACAAAACCGCCGCCTCTAAAAGTTTTACCAAAAAACACCGGCCAATTTTAGCCGATCCCAGAAGTGTTTCTGGTTTTACGCCAGAGAACAAAGAAGTGGTTTATCCGATTGTGGTGAAAAAATCCAGCGGCTGTCGTTTTTGGGATTTGGACGATAACGAATACATAGATACATTGTGTGGATACGGCTCAAACTTTTTTGGATATTCACCGCCTTTTATTATTGATGCGATGAAAGATCAACTTGATAAAGGTATTGAAATCGGTCCGCAGCATCCACTTGCCGGTGAGGTTGCACAGTTACTGGCGGCGTTAATCCCGCTGGAACGATTTGCATTTTGTAATACCGGTTCGGAAGCGGTGATGGGTGCTATTCGCATGGCCCGTACCGCCACCGGCAGAAATAAAATTGTGATGTTCAAGGGCAGTTATCATGGTATCAACGATGAAGTGATTGTGCGCCCGTTTGGTGAAGCGGGCAGTATGCCCGCCGCCGCGGGTATTTGTAATGAGGCGGTGAGTAATACTATTGTGCTGAATTATGATGACCCCAAATCTCTGCAGATAATTGAACAGCGCAAAGATGAAATTGCAGCAGTTTTGGTAGAACCAGTGCAGAGTCGCAATCCAAAACTGCAGCCCCAGTCGTTTCTTATTGAGCTGCGCGAGCTCACTACAAAACATAACATCGCACTTATTTTTGATGAAGTGATTACCGGCTTTAGGTTGGGAGCCGGTGGCGCACAAAAATATTTTGGGGTGCAGGCAGATATTGCAACTTATGGAAAAGTAATTGGTGGTGGTATTTCAATTGGTATTATTGGTGGTGCGCGTCAGTATCTGGACACCCTCGATGGAGGGCAATGGGAGTATGGTGATGACTCTGCCCCAGAGGTGGGTGTTACGTATTTTGCTGGCACCTTTGTTAGGCACCCACTGGCACTAGCTGCCGCCAAAGCAGTGCTTATGAATGTAAAAGAAAAAGGTGATCAACAGGCCCGAGATGTGGCGCAAAAAACCGAAGACTTTGCGCAGGATTTAAATATCTTTTTCAAATATGAAGGCGTGCCTCTAGAGATTGAATATTTTTCATCAATGATGTATCTAAATTTTACTCGAGATGAACCCTACGGTGATTTGCTGTTCTGTGATATGCGTACAAATGGCATTCATATTTGGTACGGCAGGCCGATGTTTTTCACCCTCGCACATACTCAGAACGATATAGATAAAATTAAAACAACATTTATGAATAGCGTGTTAAAAATGAAAGAAATGAATTTGTTATCAAGCGAGTAAAATATTACGTAAGAATAATTAAAATGTATCGTCATTCCCGAGTGCTTCTATCTTCTATCGGGAATCCAGTGACTTAACCGTCTATAATTTAAAAGTCTGGAATGTTGAAAATAAAATGCCTGTATGCAAAAAATCAAATATGAATTACTTTTGTTGTAATCAAACATCAGAGTCTCAACGTGAAATAATTAATGCCATTAAGTTGTTTGGTGATGAAGGCAACCTCGCCTTTAATGAATCATTGACACTTACTTTTGATGGGTTTCTGGATGAAGATACGTTTGCACTTGCAATTAGCCGGTTGATAAAACGTCACGATGCATTACGCACCACGTTCGATAAAGACGGGCAGAAATTTTATGTGCACCAGAATATGGGCGCGCAAATTACATATTTGGATTTGTCGAATAAATCTAATACAGAAAGTGAACTCAACGCGGTAGAGCATCAGGCTGTTATCGAAAAGTTTGATATTTTCAGTGGGCCATTGGTGCGGGTCGTTATTATAAAACGGCAAAGCCATCATGTTGTGGTGTTATCGTTGCACCATATTATATGTGACGGCTGGTCATTTGCGGTATTACTGGAAGATGTGTCACTGATTTATTCGGGTTTAATTTCGGGCACCCATACGGGGCTGGAGCAACCCAATTATTATATCGATTTTCTACACTCAATTAATAGTAAGTCACATCAGAATAGTCAGAATATTGATTATAAATACTGGCAAAAATTATATGAAAAAATCCCCGCTGCACTTGAATTGCCGGTTGATAAACCTAGGCAGGCTGTTCGGTCTTTGCAGTCACAAAGTATTGAATATCAGTTTGATGCGAAATTTAGTCAACAACTAAAAGCCTTTGCGCGCCAGCAAAATTGTAGCATTGTAAATGTTCTGTTAGCAGCATACGCCAGTTTAGTGTACAAGCTATCAGGGCAGCGCGAAATTGTTATTGCATTACCGGCAGCGGGTCAGGCCATTGAAGGCTGCTACCGAACCATCGGGCATTGTGTTAACACTTTACCTATCCCCTGTTACGTCGATCCAGAAAATAGTTTTTCAGATTTTTTAGAAACCTTTAAAAATAATTTTCTTGATTTAAGTGACCATCAACGTATATCACTTGGCGGGCTTTTAAAGCGGCTTAAAGTAGATCGTGATTCTTCGCGACTGCCATTGGCTTCGCTAATGTTTAATCTCGACCAAGATATGGAAGAGTTCGAGTTTTCAAATTTATTGGCAAAGGTTCGACCGAACAGCAGACTGTTCGAAAATTTTGAGCTTTTTGTGAATGTGGTGGATACAAAATCGGGCTACCTTTTGCAGTGGCAATATAGCGCCGCATTGTTTGAGCCGGCAAGCATTGAAACTTGGGCAAAGGTTTATCATAAACTTTTACAACAGATGTGTGAGCGGCCTAAACAATCTATTAACAGTTTTTGTATTAGCCTTGAAGAAGATTTTAATCATCAACAGAAATCTTTTTCACGGCAGCAGCAAAATAAACATAGCCTTATTGAACAGTTAATTTCAAAGCCGCATTTTAACTCAGATAATATTGCAGTAATCAGCGCAGGTCATCAATTGAGTTATAAGCAAATTGATGAACAGTCTAATCAAATAGCAAATTTTCTACAGGCAGAAAAATCGCTGAAAGCGGGTGAGCTAATTGGCGTTTGCATGGAGCGCTCAACGCAGTTAATTCCCGTGTTGTTGGCAATATGGAAATGTGGTTGCGCTTATGTTCCGCTCGATCCGAGTTTTCCGGCAGCACGATTAAACTATATGGTCAGTGCTGCGCAGTTAAGCGTTATTATTAGCAGTCGTCATTTAGCACCGATCATAAACGCTCAGCCAGCACTTGATGTACTTTGTTATGACCAATTAACCGATATTATTTCAAAACAGTCCAGTGCGTTTTCTGCAACAGAGCTTTCACCACAGTCACTTGCCTACGTTATTTTTACATCCGGCTCAACAGGTAAACCAAAAGGTGTGATGGTTTCACAATATTCGGTGGCGAATTTTATTAGCAGTATGGCGCAATCACCAAGTATGGGGTCACAGGATAAATTGTTGTCAGTTACCACTTTATCATTTGATATTTCTGTGCTGGAATTATTTTTACCGCTATGGACAGGTGCAAGTGTTGTCATTGCATCTGCCGATGAAAGTAAAGATCCAGGAGAGTTAATAAAGTTAATGACACGTGAAAAAATTAATATTATGCAGGCCACCCCCAGCACTTGGCAGTTGTTGCTTAATGGTGGCTGGCAGGGCAATAAAAATTTAAAAGTGTTATGTGGTGGTGAAGCTTTTCCGCAGCAATTAGCAAAACGGTTATTTCCACTTGTAGCAGAACTTTGGAATATGTATGGGCCAACAGAAACCACTGTTTGGTCTAGCTGTTTCAAAATTGAAAACCCCGATAAACCAATTTTAATCGGCACACCAATCAAACATACCCAATGTTATATTCTGGACGAAAATTTACAGCCATTACCGAATGGGTTTAGGGGTGAGTTATGCATTGGCGGGCTTGGCGTTGCGGCGGGTTATTTAAATCAAAGTGAACTGACGCGAGAACGTTTTGTTACCAATACACTAGTAGACAAGCTGGATAAATCGGAAGATTTAATTTACCGAAGCGGTGATAAAGCTCGCTGGAACCATAATGGCCAGCTAGAAATTTATGGGCGCATGGATAACCAAGTAAAAATTCGAGGCTTTCGAATTGAGCTGGGCGAAATTGAATCGGTAATACAACAACAGGCAGAAGTTGAAGATTGCGTTGTGATTGTTAACCATGCGCACAGTGAAAATGCTCAGCTGGTTGCCTATATTGTTTGGCACAAAAAACCGTTAACATTTTCTGCGTTACGTGAATCCTTGCTTGAGTGGGTGCCTGCTTACATGGTTCCGCAAGTAGTCGTAGACCTGCAAGAATTACCAAGATTACCTAATGGAAAACTAAACCGTAATGCGCTGCCAGCTTTAACCTTAGAAACCAGCACAGATGAAAGTTTTTATGAAGCGAAATCAGAAACCGAAATCGCATTAGTCGAAATATGGAAAGAGGTGTTAGGGCTTGAGACTATTAGTACCCACGATAATTTTTTCGATCTTGGCGGGCATTCATTATTAATTGCAAAAATCATCAGAATTTTTGAGCAGAAGCAAGCAGTATTATTGCAGTATCGAGATATATTTAATTGCCCGACCATTAGTGAGTTGGCGGCGGCAGTTGATAAAACACCCCAAGAAAGTATGCAGATAAATACTCGCATTGTGCCGCGAACATCAAACCAGAAAAATGTTTTGTCGCTGGCGCAACAACGCCTGTGGTATTTGAATAAACTAAGCCCGAATACCACCCAGTTTAATTTACCTTCTGCATTTCGTTTAACGGGAGCGCTAAATAAAACAGCGTTAAATCAGGCATTCAAAGAAGTGATTGCACGCCATGAATTGTTGCGCACAGCCATAGCAGAAGATTCGGGTGAACCGACTCAGCGGGTTTATGAAACATTAGATTTTGTACTTGAAGAAATTGATTTGTCTCATTTGCAAAAAGAAGAGTGTGAACAGGCTTTACAAAAACGCCTTGATGAACTTCAACTACAGGTGTTTGATATTACTAAAGCGCCATTGTTTATGTCTACATTAATTGTTCTAAATGATAATGAACACGTGTTATTTTTTATGCCACATCATTTTATTTTTGATGGCATGTCATTCGATATCTTTATTTATGAAATATCTCAGCTGTATGCAAAAAATAGTGGTGTTGAATATCAGTTACTGCCAGATTTGCCGATTCAATATGTAGACTATTCTATTTGGTTGCGTGAGTTATTAAAAGGCCATGAATTGGATAAACAACTGGTGTTTTGGAAAGATACCTTGCATGGCACGCTACCAATTTTAGATATGCCACTTGATTTTCCGCGCCCAGAAAATCTGGAAAATAAAGGCGATGATGTTTACTATGAAATTAATTCAGATTTGCTGGGGCGCTTAACGCAGCTTGCCAATAATCAGGAATCATCTTTATTTATGATTATGATGACAGCTTATGTCTCTCTGATTTATCGTTATAGCGGGCAAACAGATTTAGTGATTGGTACACCAATGGCGGATCGAACTCGCTCGGGCACAGAAAATTTAATGGGCTTTTTCATCAACTCATTAGTATTGCGTTTTAACATTGAACCGGATGAAAGTTTTGAAAAAATGTTAAAACAGGTAAGGGAATTATGTTTATCTGGTTATAGTAATCAGGATGTGCCCTTTGAACATTTGGTTGAATTATTAAACCCGCCTCGTGATGTTAGCCGCTCGCCACTATTTCAAACCTCGGTTACCTATCGAGATGTGACTGAATGTAAAATGCAAATGAGCGATATTGATTTATTGCAGGAAGAAGTGCCAACGCGTGAAGCGGCACTGGATATTAATATTTGGTTTAAAAATTACGGCCATCGAATTCGAGGTGCGGTTGTTTACAATATAGAATTGTTTGAACGTAGAACTATCGAGCAATTTGCGCGTCACTATGTTTCTCTATTAGAGTCAATTTCAACGTCGCCACAGCAAAGTATTCGACAACTGAAAATGCTAAGCAGTGAAGAGCGGGAGCAGCAATTAAATTTATTTAATACGGGTAATATAAGTTGGCCGGGCAAGCAACAAATAAATAGCTTAATCAGCCATCAGGCAAAACAAACTCCACAGGCAACGGCAATCTGTTTTGCAGAACAACAGATAAGTTATGCCGAGCTGGAAAGCCGCAGTAATCAGTTTGCGCATTACCTGATTGAACAGGGTGTTGAAAATAATGTGATGGTTGGGCTTTGTATTGATCGGTCAATTGAGATGATGGTTGCATTACTGGGTATTTTAAAATCGGGTAGCGCCTATGTGCCCCTCGACCCAGAGTATCCGAAAAAACGCTTAAGTTATATGGTGACAGATGCAAATCTGCAATTTCTGGTTACACAACAATGCTATATTGAACAGTTACCGCAGGTAAAAACAACTTCTATAATTGAACAGTGTTTTTCATCCATGACGGCGCAACCGGAAACTGAGCCGCAAATAAAATCCAGTGAAGAAGATCTTGCGTATGTTATTTATACCTCCGGCTCAACCGGAAAACCCAAAGGTGTAATGGTACAGCAACGAGCAGCGGCTAATTTTCTCAATAGCATGGCCCAAGAACCAGGCCTGAGTAAAGACGATAATTTATTAGCGGTTACCACATTATCATTTGATATTGCAGTGCTTGAGTTGTACTTACCACTGCGGGTTGGGGGGCAGTTAGTTATTGCCAGCAAAGATGAAGCAATAGATGGCCGGCGATTACTAAGTTTAATTAAAAAACATAATATAAGTGCAATGCAGGCAACTCCCGCAACTTGGCGCTTGCTGATTGGTTCTGGATGGAGCGAAGAAAATAAATTAAAAGTACTGTGTGGTGGAGAAGCACTGCCCGTTGATTTAGCTGCAAACTTAATGACTCGCAGTAGCGAGTTGTGGAATATGTATGGACCGACTGAAACGACAGTTTGGTCTACCTACCAAAAGGTAACCGATGCAAGTCAACCGTTGAGCATAGGGCGGCCGATTGCTAATACACAAATTTATATTCTCGATGAACAAATGCAGCCGTTACCGCAGGGTGTTGCCGGAGAATTATATATTGGGGGTGATGGGGTTAGCAGTGGATATTTAAATCGTTCAGAATTAACCGCCGAAAAATTTGTAGATAATCCATTTAAAGAGACAGGTAAGTTATATCGCAGCGGCGATAAAGTGCGTTACCGATCCGATAATAGCCTAGAGTATATGGGACGACTGGATAGCCAAGTTAAGGTTCGCGGTTATCGAATAGAACTGCAAGAAATAGAATCCATTATGCGCCAGCATGAATCAATAATTGATTGCGCATTGTCAGTTAAAGAAGAAAGAGCCGGTGATGCCCGATTGGTTGCCTATGTTGTTTGGAAAGATAAAGCGTTGACGATGACTGAATTGAGAGAGTACCTGCGTAACTGGGTGCCTGCCTATATGGTGCCGCAACATATTACTGCATTGGCTGAGTTGCCGGTGACACCGAACGGAAAATTAGACAGAAATAATTTACCAGATATTTTTTCAACGGCAGCTAAGGCTTCTGATTATATTGCACCGAGAAGCAAAGAAGAACGATGGTTAGCTGATATCTGGAAACAAATGTTAGAGGTAAAACAGGTTGGTATTTACGATAATTTTTTTGAGCTGGGTGGGCATTCATTGTTGTCGATGAAAGTGATACATCAAATGGCAGAAACGTCAGGAGTTGTATTGAACCCACGGGATTTATTGCTGGATACACTGCAAACCATCGCGGCAAAAATATCCCTGAATAATAATGTTGAAGAAGATAATAATAATGTTGAAGATAATATAAATGTTACCAATGAAAATATAACCAATGAAAATATAACCAAAGTAGATACAAAAACAGACAGAGATAAAAGGGGAATAAAGGGTTTAATTAAAAAAATATTTAACTGATGGTTTACTCTTAAAATTAATTAAATTTTTTTAAGTCATACAGAAAATATCTAAAGCCTTAAATATACTTATGCATGCATTTTATTTTGGAAAAAGTGAACAGCCATTATATGGGGTGAGCCATTCACCTAGCGGCAGTAACTATCATGATAAGGCCATACTCATTTGTAATTCTGTTGGCCATGAATATATTCGAAGTCATCGAGCACTCCAGCAGTTGGCGGAGAAGCTCTCTTCACTTGGATACTACGTATTACGTTTTGATTATCGGGGAGTTGGTGACTCTTCAGGGCAATTTAATGAAGTTAGTGTAACGGAGTGGCTGGCAAACATAAAACTGGCAGCCGAAGAACTGAAAGCGATTTCTGGGCAACAAAGAATCAATGTAATAGGGCTTCGGCTCGGTGCAACATTAGCATTAATGTCATCAGAGCAATGTAATTTTAATCAGGTGATTATGTGGGATCCAGTGGTGTTTGGGCAACAGTATCTTGAAAATTTACAGCGCTTACATAAAGAATTTCTTACTGATCGCATGTGGTTTTTTAGCGACCGTTCTGAAAACGATACACTTGAAAATGAATTTCTATGCTATCAGTATGCGCAGGCAGTGGTGAATGAACTTAAAGATATTAATCTTTTAGAAACAAATGTAGCAGATTATCAGTTATTGAATAGTATCAATACAGAGCAGGGAAATAGCATTGAACTGGATGAGGTTTTGAAAAATAAACTCAATGATTATGACACAAAATATATTAATGAAGCGTGTAACTGGAATCAGCTAGAATATATTGACAAGGCACTGACCGCTATTAAAGTTATCGATGATATTTGTGGGTTAGTAAAATGATATGAAAGAACTGATACATACTTATGGTGAACATCGCAACCTGCAGGGAATTGCTTCATTACCGGAAAAATTGGATAGTAAGCGCCCCGCGGTTTTACTGCTAAATGCAGGTGTTGTGCATAAAGTGGGGCCATTTGATTTTAATGTCAGTTTTGCTCGTTTGTTGTCAGCGGATGATTATCTTGTATTTAGATTTGATTTGAATGGAATGGGTGATAGTGCAAAAATTAAAGACGGCTCATTACATAATGAGTCGGTAATGAATGATATAAAAGCGACGTTATCCTTTTTACAGTCTCAATATGGGATAGATCAGTTTGTTGTTATTGGCTTGTGTACTGGAGCAGATCATGCGCATAAAATTGCCTGTGAAGATTCAAGAGTTATTGGGAATGTTTGGCTCGATGGTTATGGTTATACAACGTGGAAGTTTACTTTTTTAAGATTATTGCCGGTTTTATTAAATCCTAAAAGATTGGCGTTTGCGATAATTAATAGAATTAAAAATCGTAAGCAGTTGATAAAAAAAGCCAGAGGTGTAAATGCTTATGTTTGGGAACTACCAGAAAAAGAAAAATACTTAAACGATATGCAATTGCTGGATAAACGTGGATTTAAATGTTTATATATTTATTCGGGCGGTGTGAAAAAATATTATAATTATAAAAATCAATTTAATGATTCTTTTAAAGGGCAGGCTTTTTTAAAAAATATTGATGTTGAATATTACCCACAGTTCGATCATACCTATACCATTTTAAAAGATCGCCAGCAAATGATGGCTAGGGTTAATAAATGGTTGAATACGTATTTTTCATGAATCGATATTTTCATTAAATAGTAAAAAATATATAAGTGATAATTTATGGCTAAAACAGCTAATAAAGGTTTTAAACGTATCATTAATGCCAGTGTGTATTCTTACCATGGTATAAAATCAGCCTATTTAAATAAAGAGGCTTTTCGTCAGGAAGTTATACTGCTTTGCATTTTAACCCCTGTGGCTTTTTATTTTTCAGACACTTTATTTCAAGCGATAATTTTAATAAGTAGTTTGTTGTTTGTGTTGGTTGTTGAATTAATTAATTCGGCTATTGAAGCGGTGGTTGATCGAATTAGTGATGAACAGCATGAATTGTCGGGTCGTGCAAAAGATATGGGGTCGGCTGCTGTGTTTGTTGCGCTAATTATTAGTACTGGAATTTGGTTTTCTGTTTTAGTTCAATGGTTAAACTAAAAATATTGAAAAGTACAAATAATAGAAAAACAAATTATTATCAAACAGTATTCTTTATTTTCGTTTTAGTAAGGAGTTAACAAAACAGTAATATTTTTAAATATTAATAATATTTTTCATATTATTATCAAGGCGAGTAATATTGCTTTCCGCTTTATTTTTTATTTGGTAAAAACCATTTTCTTTGCGATCTTTAATCACTTCATTTACTAACTGAATAGTGACTTGTTTTTGTTTTTCCGCATAAGCATAAATTAAAGCTGTGTCGCACAATGTATTAATGACTCGGGGAATGCCGCGGCTGTGATACCAAATAGCTTTGCGTGCAAGATCGGAAATTAAATTGGCATTGCCACCGACCACTTTAAGGCGGTGCATAATATAAGCGCAACTTTCTCGTTGGTTGAGTTCACCTAAATGATAACTGGCAGTAACGCGCTGATTAAGTTGGGCTAGTTTTTCAATATTAAACGTATCGCGTAACTGCGGTTGGCCAACCAAAATTAATTGTAAAACATGATTTTTATCGGCATTAATATTGGTGAGCATGCGCAATTCTTCGAGTGCTTCGTGGGATAAGTTTTGCGCTTCATCAATAATTAATACGCTGCGTTTACCCTGTGCATATTGTTCAATGGTGTAATCAACAAAATTTTCATACAACTCAATGGGGGATAAATTTTTGTAGGCTATGCCAAATACCATGCACACCCATTCCATTAAATTGCCGAAGCTGCTGTGGGTATTGGAAAGCAGGCCGATATTAAAGCCGGAATTCATGGTGTTGAGTAGTTGGCGAATGAGGGTGGTTTTACCCGAGCCAATTTCACCGCTTACCACGCAAATACCGGCGGAATCATTATTAATACTGTATTCCAACATGGCGAGCGCCATCTTGTGATGCTGACTCATAAAGAGAAAAGATGGGTCTGGGAGAAGCGAAAAAGGTTTTTCGTTTAATCCGTAAAATGATTCATACATCAGTATGCTTCCTAGCGTGGGTTTAAATTTGTTATTGAATGCAGATGTTACAGGAAGCTAAATCAATACGCATTAATATTCTTATGTTTTGGGTATGTGGTGATATTTTTTGTGTGAAAAATCACAAAGCCTATATAGGCTTTGTGGGGTTGAGTTTAAGTGGTTACATTTAAACAGCCAGTTCTTTTCGCAACTGTTCTGCAGATTTAACCATGCAACTCAGTGCGGCTTTTACCTCCGGCCATTGGCGGGTTTTTAGGCCGCAATCGGGGTTTATCCATAAACGGTCAATCGGAATTCGGTTGGCGGCTTTGCGTATTAAATCCACAATGTGGCGGGTGCTGGGCACATTCGGTGAATGAATGTCATAAACCCCCGGCCCAATGTCATTGGGGTAGGCAAAGTTTTCAAACGCATCCAGCAGTGCCATATCTGAACGTGACGTTTCAATGGTAATAACATCCGCGTCCATATCGGCAATGGCTTCAATAATGTCATTGAAATCGGAGTAACACATGTGGGTGTGAATTTGGGTTTCGTTTGCGGCCACACTGGCACTTAAACGAAAGGCGCGCACCGTCCAATCTAAATAATCGCCCCAATCTTTTTTACGCAGCGGTAAACCTTCGCGCAACGCGGCTTCATCAATTTGAATAATTTTAATACCGGCGGCTTCTAAGTCTGCCACTTCATCGCGCAGTGCCAGTGCAATTTGTGTGGCAGTCACCGAACGGGGTTGATCGTCGCGCACGAATGACCAGTTTAAAATAGTAGTGGGGCCGGTGAGCATGCCCTTCATGGGTTTGTCGGTGCAACTTTGTGCAAACTTGCTCCACATTACGGTCATCGCCTGTGGGCGTGAAATGTCGCCGAAAATAATTGGTGGCTTTACGCAGCGCGAGCCGTAAGATTGCACCCATGCAAATTGAGTAAAGGCAAAACCATCTAATTGTTCGCCAAAATATTCCACCATGTCATTACGCTCGGCCTCACCGTGCACTAAAACATCTAGCCCGAGTGCTTCTTGTTCTTTTACAACGTGGCTAATTTCCTGCTGTATAAAATTTATGTATTCGTGCTGTTTTATTTTGCCATTTTTATAATCTAAACGCGCGTTGCGAATGTCTTGGGTTTGTGGAAATGAGCCAATAGTTGTCGTCGGAAAAGTGGGTAAATTTAGCCAGGTTTTTTGAGCTGTGTTACGTTTTTTAAATTCGCTATTACGATTAAGCATGCTTTCATCAATGCTCTCAACGCGCTGTTTAATTTTTGGATGATGAATGCGAGCCGATTTTTTCCGGTTATTATGCGCCTCTCTTGAAATTTGCAATGCGTCGTTAACGCTTTCTTCGCCATTGTTTAAAGCACAATTTAAAATGTTTAATTCGCTGAGTTTTTGCTTGGCAAAGCACAACCAGTTTTTTAGTTCGGCATCAAACTTTTCTTCGTGATCTAAATCAACGGGTACATGCAGTAATGAACAAGAGGGGGAAATCCATAATCGTTCGCCCAATATATTTTTAGCACGGTTTAAAATATTTAATGATGCATCTAAATCATTGCGCCAAATATTACGCCCATCAATTATCCCTAAGGATAAAATTTTATTTTTTGGTAACAGTTTTAAAGTCTTTTCCAACTGATTTTTCCCGCGCACAATATCAATGTGTAAGGCATCAACAGAAAGATTGCAGGCGAGGGCAAGGTTATCGCCGAGTTCACCAAAATAGGTGGTGAGCATAATATTTATGTTATCGGTGGCTAATTTTCGATATACAAATTCCAGCGTGCTTTTCCAAATAATGGGTAAGTCTAATGCCAAAATGGGTTCATCAATTTGCACCCATTCTATGCCTTGTTTTTTTAAGCGCGCTAAAATTTCCTGGTAGGCTTTAAGTAAAGGTGTGATGAGTTGTAACTTATCAAATGATTCACCTTTTACTTTTGCCAACCACAGCCAAGTGAGTGGGCCAATTAAAACCGGCTTGGCGTTAATGCCTAAGTTTTTTGCTTCTGCAATTTCATTAAATAATTTATCGAAACTTAATTGGAAAGTTTGCTTGCTGTGAATTTCGGGCACTAAAAAATGGTAATTGGTATCAAACCATTTGGTCATTTCACAGGCGGCAATGGCTTCGCCGTTATGTTGCTCGCCACGCGCCATTGCAAAATAAGTATCGGTGCTTAGCATTTCGCCCGCGCGGTGATTTTTAAAGCGCGTTGGAACAACGCCCAATAAGCAGGACATATCTAGCACTTGATCGTAATGAGAAAAATCACCCACCGGAATTAAGTCGATACCCGCATCCGCCTGTAATTGCCAATGGCGTTGGCGTAATTGTTGGCTGGTTTTATTCAACTCGTCGATAGACGTTTTACCCTGCCAAAATAATTCCAATGATTTTTTGAGTTCGCGGTTTGCGCCAATGCGCGGAAAGCCGAGGTTGTGTGCAATGCTCATGGTGCTGCCTTTGTTTGGTTTTGATTTTTGTTGCATGGCAGTATGGGGAAGGTTTAATATTGAATCAATTTCATAATATTCATATAAATAATGAAAAGGATTCATAATGTTTTTGGAACTCAGGCATCTGCGTAGTCTTAAAGCCATTGACGAAACTGGCAGTTTGGCAAAGGCGGCGGAGCGCTTACATCTCACCCAATCGGCCTTGTCTCATCAAATTAAAACGGTGGAGCATTATTTTGATATTCAGCTCTATCAACGTAAAAACAAGCCACTTAGGTTAAGTGGCGCGGGGCAGCGCCTATTGAGTTTGGCGCATAATATATTGCCGCAGGTGGAGGCCGCCGAGTATGAAATGAAGCATTTGGCGGGTGTTGATTCTGGGCGTTTGCATATCACCATTGAGTGTCATAGTTGTTTTGAATGGTTAGTGCCAACCCTCGATCACTATCGAAAACGCTGGCCAGAGGTGGAGGTGGATATTCGCTTGGGCAATAGTTTTGAGCCGATAAAAGCACTGGCGCAGGAAGATATCGATTTAGTGATTACCACCGATAAAGTCGATTTAAGCGATATTGCGTTTGAGCCATTGTTCGATTACGAAGCGCTATGCATTATGGCGAATGAGCATGCGCTAAAAGATAAAGCCTATTTACAGGCGGTGGATTTTAGTGATGAAACCCTGATTACTTATCCGGTGGAAAAAGATCGCTTGGATATTTTTACGCATTTTTTAAATCCGCAAAAAAAATCCCCTAAGCAGATTCGTCAATCTGAATTAACCGTAATGATTTTGCAGTTGGTCGCATCTGGGCGAGGTATTGCGGTGCTGCCCGATTGGGTGGTGAAAGATTATATTGAGCGGAATTATGTGAGTGCAAAACCGCTGGGGAAAAACGGTATGCGTGGCACCTTGTTTGCGGCGGTACGCCAAAGGGAAGTGGAGCAGGCCTATTTAAAAGATTTTATTATGCTGGCACGGGAAGGTTTGTACCTGCATCGATAGTTTTTGCAAATAGCTTGCTCCTATAACCGATAATATTTTTTTAATGCCGCATCACAAATCTAAAAATACATCTTGCCATTTTTAAATTATTACATTATCTTGTGGTTAAATTATTTAAAGCCACTATATATAGTTGTTTTGAGTGAAAAATAACCACCAATAATATTCAGGGAATCCGGTGCAAATCCGGAACTGTCGCGCAACGGTAATGAGAGTTAAGCTCTTTAAGTCCGATACCTGTGAAGCTATACCAAACACCGAGTCTCGCGTTCAGACTCAGGTGGAAAGCCTCGCCTTGTATTTTGCTTTCCCTCTGACCCTGAACATTAAGACAAAACAGGACGTCAACACCAGAGGAATAAAATGCAAACCGAATCTATTGCCAGCAGCCCCGCACAGCCCAACACACCCTCAGCCGATAATTTTTCCAACTCATCGCCCAGTCATTCATTTAGTCGAGTGATTCGTCGTAATGGCAAGCAGACTGCATTTGATCGCACCAAAATTATTGTGGCACTCACTAAGGCATTTTTGGCCGTGGAAGGTGGCACCGCCGCGGCATCCAGTCGAGTGCGCGAAATCGTTGAGAGTTTAACCGCGCAGGTGATGGACGCCTTGTTTCGACATTTGCCAGAAGATGGCAGGGTGCACATAGAAAATATTCAAGACCAAGTTGAGCTGGCACTGATGCGCAATGGCGAGCAAAAAGTCGCTCGCGCCTATGTATTATATCGTGAGCAACACGCACAAAAACGTGCCACTGAAGTAGAGACGGAGAAAACGCAAAGTGAAATAAAAATTAGTTATAAAGACGGTAGTAAAAAACCGGTTAATAAAGCGCGTTTAGAAAAAATAATTAACGAAGCCGTTACAGAATTAGAAAGTGTTGATGCAAATGTGATTTTAAAATCAACATTAGATTCGATTTATGACGGCATGAGTGAAGACGATTTATACACCACATTGGTAATGAGTGCGCGCAGTTTAATTGATAGCGAGCCAAATTATTCACAGGTATCGGCACGCTTGCTTTTAGATAATATGCGGCGCGAGGCATTAACTTATATTTATGGTTACGAGCAGGAAGCGACGCAATCTGAAATGAGCGAACTGTATGCAGATTATTTTAAAAATTATATTAAAAAAGCCGTAGAGCTGGAATTATTAGATAGCGAATTATTACGTTACGATTTAGATGCACTGGCCGCAGCATTAATGCCAGAACGCGATCAGCAATTTTTATATTTAGGGTTGCAAACGCTTTATGATCGTTACTTTATTCACGACGGCGAGATTCGTATGGAATTACCGCAGGCATTTTATATGCGGGTGGCAATGGGTTTGGCAACCAATGAAATTGACCGCGAAGCGCGCACCATTGAGTTTTATAAATTATTATCGTCATTTAATTTTATGAGCTCAACGCCAACTTTGTTTAATTCCGCAACGCTGCGCCCGCAATTATCGTCTTGTTATTTAACCACCGTGCCAGATGATTTAGAAGGTATTTACAATTCGTTTAAAGACAATGCATTGCTGTCAAAATTTGCGGGTGGTTTGGGAAATGACTGGACCCGAGTGCGGGGTTTAGGTTCGCACATAAAAGGCACCAACGGAAAGTCTCAAGGTGTGGTGCCCTTTTTAAAAGTCGCCAATGATACCGCCGTTGCCGTTAATCAAGGCGGTAAACGCAAAGGTGCAATGTGTGCATATTTAGAAACTTGGCACATCGACATTGAAGAATTTTTAGATTTACGAAAAAACACCGGTGATGATCGTCGCCGCACCCATGATATGAATACCGCAAATTGGGTTCCCGATTTGTTTATGAAACGTGTTGTTGAAGAAAAAAACTGGACACTTTTCTCCCCAGAAGAAGTGCCCGAGTTGCACGATTTATTTGGCAAAAAATTCGAACAAGCTTATGAAGCTTACGAAGCAAAAGCCGCGCACGGTGATATTAAATTATTTAAAACCGTTAATGCTGCTGAAATGTGGCGCAAAATGCTCGGCATGTTATTTGAAACGGGGCACCCGTGGATTACCTTTAAAGACCCTTGCAATGTGCGTTATACCAATCAACATCAAGGCGTGGTGCACAGCTCAAATTTATGCACTGAAATTACCCTGCACACCAACGATAATGAAATAGCGGTGTGTAATTTAGGCTCGGTTAATTTAGCCGCGCACGTTGATGAAAACGGTTTGAATATGCAGCAGTTGGAAGAAACCATCACCACCGCCATTCGTATGTTAGATAACGTGGTGGATTACAATTATTATTCTGTGCCACAAGCCAGAAATTCTAACTTACGTCATCGCCCAATTGGTTTAGGCATAATGGGTTTTCAGGATGCACTGTATAAATTAAAGCTGGCATACAACGGTGATGATGCGGTGGAGTTTGCCGATACTTCAATGGAAGCGGTGAGTTATTTTGCGATTAAAGCCTCATCAAATTTAGCCGCCGAGCGCGGGCAATACTCTAGCTATGAAGGATCTTTGTGGAGCCAGGGAATATTGCCAATTGATTCCAGCAATAAAATGATTGAAGAGCGCGGCAATTATCTTCAGTGTGATACCAGCACAAAATTAGATTGGGATAGTTTGCGCAAAACGATTTTAAAGCAGGGCATGCGTAACAGTAACTGTTTAGCGATTGCGCCCACCGCCACCATTTCAAATATTTGTGGCGTGACTCAATCCATCGAGCCGACTTATCAAAACATGTATGTAAAATCGAATTTATCCGGTGAGTTTACGGTGCTGAATCCTTATTTAGTTAATGATTTAAAAGCTTTAAATTTATGGGATGAAGTGATGGTGAACGACCTTAAATATTATGACGGTTCGGTTGCTAATATCGATCGTATTCCCGATGATTTAAAAGCGCTTTATGCCACCGCATTTGAAATAGATACACGCTGGTTAATTGAAGCCGGTGCGCGCAGGCAAAAATGGATTGATCAGGCGCAGAGTTTAAATTTATATATGCAGGAACCCTCAGGTAAAAAATTAGACCAGTTATATAAATTGGCTTGGGTGCGCGGATTAAAAACGACTTATTATTTACGTTCGGTGGGCGCGACGCATATAGAAAAAGGGGCGGAGCGAACACCAGCTGTAGAACAGGAAATATCAAAAGTGTGTTCGATTTTAGATCCCGATTGTGACGCTTGTCAGTAATGCCACAATCTGTAGGCGTTAGCTTCAGCTAACGAATAAAACAGCGATGCGAAGCAAGCCCGAGATAGCGGGTACAAAATCGCAGGCTAAAGCCAGCTCCTACAAATAATATTATCGCTAAAGTGAAACGAAATAATAAAAGGTAAATACCATGATGAATTGGGATGATCCAATCGCCGCATTTTCAAATAACAGCCAGTTAAATACAGCGGAAGAAAAACACACACAGATAAACGCACAACATGCAGAGAAAAATTTAAATAAAGAATCAGATTCTTCTAAAGAAGATAAAAAATCTTCGATTATTTTGGATATAAACTCCAGCGTCATTGCGTCAGCCATGCAACCAGTTAGGGCTGATGACAAACGCGTAATAAACGGCAAAACCGACATCAATCAACTCGCGCCGTTTAAATACCCGTGGGCATGGGAGTTTTGGTTAAATGCAAATCGCAATCATTGGACGCCGTTAGATATTAATATGTCAAAAGATGTTCACGATTACCAACATCGTTTAACGCTGGAAGAAAAACACGTTTACGAAAATGTTTTATCGTATTTAACTACTTCTGATATTTTGGCGATGCGCAATATCGGCTTAGCGGTAATGGAAAAAATGACTGCTCCGGAACTACAAATTTATCAAGCACGTCAAGTGTATGAAGAGGCATTACATACTTGGACTTATCAACACTGTATTGAATCCATCGGTTTAGATCAGGGTGAAATTTATAATCGCTACCGAGTTGTGCCCGCCATTAATGGCAAGATACAAATGGCGAATGAAAAAATGAATTCGGTTTTACGCGCCGATATTGATTTAACCGATAAAGATGAATTAGAAAATTTTGTTATGTCGTATTCATTTTTTGCGGGCGTATTTGAAGGCTGCTGGTTTTATAATGGTTTCAGCCCTATCTTTGCATTGCAACGTCGCGGATTAATGACCGGCACCGCTGAGCAACTACAATATATTATGCGTGATGAGGTTTTGCATTGTGCGTTTGGTATTCGGGTGGTGAATCAAATTGTTACAGAAAATAATGTGAAGCTCGATCCTAAAGCCATTCAAGATATGTGGCTGCAAGCAGAAGCCTGTGAAATTGAATATGCCAATTATATTATGCGCGACTCCATTTTAGGTTACACCGCAAAAGATCATGTGGCACAGTTTCGGTTTATTGCTAACCGGCGTGCAAAATCATTAAAGCATGCAGAGCCATTTCCGGGTGCAGAAAATACTTTAGGCTGGTTAGATGAACAGGCGAATATGCGTAAAGAGAAAAACTTTTTTGAAACGCGGGTGACCGAGTATCAAACCGGTGGTGCGCTGCAGTGGTAGTGTTGTTTTATGGTTTCTAAACAAAGTCGGTGTCAGCTAACGCTAACTCCTACAGGTGTGCTTTTGTTGTTGCTTAGAGCGGTGTTTGATTTTAAGCGCTTTGTGTTTTTTGCTAACCTCGGCAACAGCCGAACCAATATGCTCTTCCCCTCGCACCTTTGCTAACTGTACTTGTTTTTCTCGCTCCATAAAGCGCGCACGCTGCTCATCTGTTTTTTTGTTATAACAATGCGGGCAACTTACACCCTGCATATATTTTTCACTTTGCTTATCATCTTCAGTAATTGGTAAACGGCAGGCATGGCATTGATCGTAACTGCCTTTTTCTAGCGCGTGATCCACGCTCACGCGGTTATCAAAAACAAAACATTCGCCTTCCCATAACGAGTCTTTTTCGTCAACGGTTTCTAAGTATTTTAAAATGCCACCTTGCAAATGATAAACCTCATCAAAACCCTGCTCTTTTAAATAGGCGGTGGATTTTTCACAGCGAATACCGCCGGTGCAAAACATCGCGATCTTTTTATGTTTTGCAGGGTTTAAATTTTGCTTTACGTATTCTGGAAATTCACGAAACGTTTCGGTGATTGGATCAACGGCATTTTTAAAGGTGCCAATTGCGGTTTCATAAGCATTGCGCGTATCCACTAATAAAACATCGGGGTCTGAAATTAAGGCATTCCAATCTTCAGGTTTTACATAGGTGCCAACCACTTGATTTGGATCTATGCCTTGCACGCCCATGGTGACAATTTCTTTTTTGAGTTTTACTCGAGTGCGATAAAACGGCATGGCTTTATCGTAAGATAATTTGTAACGAAGTTCGGCTAAACGGTTATCTGATTTTAGCCAATCAATCAATATATTTATGGATTGCTGGTTAGCGGCAACCGTGCCATTTATGCCTTCTTCAGCCAGTAGAAGCGTGCCTTTTATTTCATGTTTGAGCATAAAATCGAGCAGGGGCTGACGAAGTTGTTTGTAATTATCTAAAATCACAAAATGATAAAGGGCGCAGATGACGACCTCGGATTTAATCTGAGACATATATTTTTACCTGTGTGCTGCGAGCTGGAACGTAAATCCAGTGCTTATTTTTACAGTGGCGAATTATACCTAAAAGCAAATAGGAGGCTAGTGCTCATCCTTGCCATTTATCGGGTAATTGCTGGTATTAACCTGCATTAAAATAGGGTTGAATCAATATAAGAAATCGATTAAATTGCATGCGCCGAAATGGCGCCCCTTATTTTATTTTGTAATAGAGAGATTTTAGATGTTAGATTTAACGGTTGTTTTAGCGGTTTTAAGTATTGTTGGTTCGGTTGTGGTTTTTAGTGTATTGGGTTTTAGAATTACCCGTTTAATTAAAACCTGTAATTCGGAAGAGTTATAAAAGGCAAGCATCGTCATCCCAGCCACAAGCTTATGGGATGACAGCGTTCGCTATTTAGGCTTTACCTTAAATTTACCCACATCAACCGAGCAAACTTCCACTCGCGTTGCCGCACTAATTTCATCCACCCCCGCATCCGTATCAATTTCAACTTGCCATTCAATGCCCGAATATTGGGTTGAGCCATGGGTGAGTAAATTAATGTCTTGCTGCAAAATAAATTCGTAGCCAACTAAATCACTGCTGTTATCTTTTTTGGGGATGTCGGCATTTTGTAATTTTTTTAACGGCTTCCATAACGCAATAGTGACAAGCGCCGAGCAAATTGCGGTGCTTGCCATGCCTATTTCCCAAGTTTCATCTAACACGCCGGTCATCATCAACAGGCCGGAAATAATGGCACCAATGCCACCAAATAATAATAAGCCGGTAACTAATCCCGTGCTCACTTCTATGGCGAGCATTAAAAAGCCCAGTAAAATCCAAAATTCGGCTTGATGAGTATTAATATATTCAGCAATCATTTTTATGATCCGGCAGGTTTTTTATTGAGTGTGTTAATAATGGTCATGGCTTCTGCCACCATGCTTGATGCGCCAGCACTATTTTCGGGTAATAGTACAACCGTAGATTCTTTGGCAATGGCATGTTTCGCTTCTATGGCTTGCCCTGCAAGATCTAGCTGAATAGCTTTTTGGCCTTCTTCTGTGTCAGCGACTTTACCAATGGTTTCAATGGCTTTAGCCTTGGCTTCGGCAACCGCAATAATGGCTTGGGCTTCACCTTCAGCGCGCAGTATTTGTTCGGCACGATCAGCTTCGGCAGTTAATACAATAGCTTGCTTTTGGCCTTCAGCCACATTAATGGCCGATTGGCGCTCCCCTTCCGATTCTAAAATAGATGCACGTTTATCACGCTCAGCTTTCATTTGGCGTTCCATGGCTTCAAGCACAGAGCGTGGTGGTTCTATGTCTTTTATTTCATAACGTAATACCTGCACGCCCCAAGGTTCGGCGGCTAAGTTAATGCTGTTTACAATATTAATATTTAAGCTGTCACGTTCTTCAAAGGTTTTATCTAAATCGATTTTACCAATTTCAGAACGCATGGTGGTTTGCGCTAATTGAGTTACCGCATAAGCATAATTGTCGACACCGTAAGAGGCTTTGTATGGGTCGAGTACTTTTAAATACAGCACGCCATCTACAATTAATGAAATATTATCTTTTGTGATGGCTCCTTGGCTGGGTACATCGCTAGCCTGTTCTTTTAATGAGCGGTTATAAGACACTTTATCAATAAATGGAATCATAAAATTTAAACCGGCTTCCATGGTTTTATTATATTTACCAAAACGTTCGACAATGAAGGCGCGATTTTGTGGCACAAATTTAACTGATTGTTTGAGTAAGAAAAATAATAGGATAGCGAGGCCAACCCAAAAACTAAAAATAAGCCCTAATAGTTCATCAATAATCATGTTTGTAATTTCCTAAATTTATATTATGTTATTTAAGTACATTAAAAATTGCAGAGCAAAGTTGTTTGGTGTCCGCTTCATTTATAATAAAGGGCGGCATTAAATAAACTAGCTTACCAAATGGGCGAACCCACACACCCAGTTCGACAAGTGCGCTTTGAATTAATTTCATGTCAACGGCATCATGGCACTCCACCACACCAATGGCACCCAGTATGCGCACATTTTTAACTTTAGCAAGTGCTAAGCAGGGGCTTAAAAACTCGTTTAACCAACGTTCAATTTGTGAAATGTTAAATTGCCAGCTTGAGTTAAGTAAAATATCGATGCTAGCATTGGCCGCGGCACAGGCTAATGGATTAGCCATAAACGTGGGGCCGTGCATAAATATTCCGGGGTTGCCATTAGAAATAGTCTCGGCAATTTCTTGAGTGGCGAGTGTAGCCGCCAAACTTAAATAGCCGCCGGTTAACGCTTTGCCAATGCACATAATATCCGGTTGAATATTTGTGTGTTCGCAGGCAAATAATTTTCCAGTGCGCCCGAAGCCGGTGGCAATTTCATCAAAAATTAATAGCACATTAAACTCATCGCAAAGAGCGCGTGCCTGATTTAAATAATCCGCAGAATAAAAATGCATTCCCCCTGCACCTTGCACGACAGGTTCTAAAATAAAGGCGGCGATTTGTGAATGATGTTCGGTGAGTGCGTTACGTAAAATTTTTATATCGTGTGCATTGCAGGGTTCATTAAAGGCGCTAGTGGGGGTGTCGATAAAAAATTGCTGGGTGATCGATTGATTAAATAAACTGTGCATGCCGGTAACTGGGTCGCAAACCGACATGGCACCAAATGTATCACCGTGATAGCCACCACTAAGGGTTAAAAACTTTTGCTTGTTCGGTTGCTGTTTATCATGCCAGTATTGAATCGCCATTTTCATTGCCACTTCAACGGCGACCGACCCCGAGTCACTAAAAAAAACCGATTGTAATGTGTCGGGTGTAATCGCCACTACTGTTTTTGCAAGTTCAACCGCCGGTGGGTGAGTTAGGCCACCAAACATAACATGGCTCATATTTTTAATTTGATTTTCTAAAGCCAAATTCATTTGAGGGTGATTGTATCCGTGAATGGCACTCCACCACGAAGACATGCCATCAATTAGTTGGCGACCATCTGCCAGTTTAAGGTGTATGCCATTGGCCGATACTACTGGAAATATGGGCAAATCACTGCCGAGTGATGAGTAGGGATGCCAAATAAATTGTTTGTCGAGTTGTAGCAAGTGCTGGTATTGGTTCATTTTATTGCGATTTTATTAAATATAATAAGACTTTACCTTATGGCTGTTGTCAGGTCGATGGCTTTAATACTTTTAGCTTGCAAGGCATAGGTGAAATTTCATTTGTTGTGGTAGATTATATGCACTTAGTTGAAATAACTGTTGATATTAACTTTCATCATTTTTTCGCAGGGGCCATAATCAATAAATAGAGGTGCCCTAAAAGCTGATTATTTAATGTAGGTGCGAATTTATTCGCACAGGTTTACCTAAATAAATTCACACCTACCGGCGCATCAGTGTCCTTTAAGCTATTTCAATAATAAGTTGGAGTCTTCCGTTTGAAAAACAATATTAAGTTAATCGTTGTCTTTGTGCTTGCTGCACTATTAATGTCATGTGCTAAAAAACACGCGGAATTTGTAGAATTGCCAGAAGATCAATGGTTGCAATTACCAAACACGTCGAAAACTGGCTCGCTCGTTTATATTTATCGTCAAAATTCTATGGCTAATATTATGGTGTCGCCAAAAATGAGCATTGACAAAAAGCCGAGTGTTAAAATTAAAAACAATAGTTATCAATATGTGTTGTTAGAAAATTTAAAAAGCAAAGATACGGATTATCAAAAATATGTTTTCGAGATAGATGTTGCAAACCGATATACCGGTAACCATAAAATCAATGTAAATATTAAACAAGGAGAAATTATTTATCTTCGACTAAGCGCTTCATTGAAGTTTGAGAATAAAAAAGATTTTAATCGTGGTTTTAATTTGGAAAAAGTCAGCAAGAATACGGCAATGAATGAAATTAAAACTACGCAGTATATTGGCGTATTAAATCAGCTTGAAAATAAAAATAATAAATATAATGCAGGTAAAGATGAATTAAAATCAGATGCAAAAAATGAAGGACGTTATTCAATTTCAAAGACCAGAAATCCATTTAAAAAATAACTAAAAGGGATAGAGTAATGCCAAATCAAGATAGAAAAAATATGATACAACAGGGTTTTGATATGGTCGCTTCTGGTTATGACCATCCGTCTTTAGTTTTTTTTTCGCAAACGGCAAAAAATATGACGGCGTTTCTTAAGCTTAATGGCGATGATCAGTTGTTGGATGTCTGTACAGGAACGGGCATAGTAGCACTAACGGCTGCAGAAATATTAAGCACAGGAAAAGTGACGGGTATTGATCTTTCAAATGGCATGCTTAGTCAGGCAAAAAGAAAAGCCAGTGAAAAAAACATATTGAATGCAGAGTTTGTACAAATGGATTTAGATGCGCTGGAATTTGGCGGAAAAACATTTGATGCCGCGTGCTGCAGCTTTGGTTTGTTTTTTATGGAAGATATGACTCAGGCATTAAAAAATATTTCAACGGTAGTTAAAGACGATGGAAAAATTGCGATTAGCACCTTTACCGGTGATGCATTTTTGCCGATGTCTGATATGTTTCTGCAATGTTATAACTCATTTGGAAAAGACGTGCCGGCTTTATCGTGGAAACGCTTATCGACTAAAGCCTTAATTATGGAGCAGTTTGAGGCGGTGGGTATAACAAATGTAAAAATTCATCATCTGCCTTTAGGCTATCAAATAACCGATGCACAACAGTGGTGGGATGTGGTTTGGAATGCGGGGTATCGCGCACTATTAAATCAACTCACGGCTGAGCAACAAATTGAATTTAAAGAAAAACATATTGCCGAAATTACAGCGTTACTTGGCGACGATGGGGTGTGGTTTAATACGGAAGTGTTGATAGCGGTGGCTGAGAAATAATAAAATGATATTTCCTGATGTTGATTATTTAAATGAAAATTTTTCCTTAAGTGATAATGAAAATATTATTCTGTTTAAAAAAGGGCAGGGTGATATTCCTGTTGTTGAAATTAAGAATGAACACGCGAGTGCACTTATTAGTTTGCAGGGCGCTCATCTTTTAAGTTGGTGCCCAACAGATGAAGCTGAAGTGATTTGGGTGTCGAATGATGTGGCTTATGCAGAAGGAAAATCAGTGCGTGGAGGTATTCCTATTTGTTGGCCCTGGTTTGGCGCTCATGAAAGTAATAGCAATTTTCCTGCACATGGTTTTGCACGCACAGTTTTTTGGGATGTTATTGATATTCAACAACTGACTATGGGTGAAACGAAAATTACGTTTAAGTTGAACTTAAAGCAGGCAAGTCAAAATATAAAAGCAATGTGGCCATTAAATACGGATGTGGAATACAGTGTAACGATTGGAGAAAATTTGAAGCTGGAATTATTGACTCGTAATAACAGCTCGCAGAATTTTAAAATTGGTGAGGCATTACATACATATTTTAATGTGGAAGATATAAAAAATACCAGCGTTGAAGGTTTACACGGTAAAACATATTTAGATAAACCAGATAACTTTAAACCTAAAATTCAAAATGGCCTAGTTTATATTAATGATGAAGTTGATCGAGTATATTTAAATACATCCGATGAATTAAGTATTAACAATGCTCACAGAAAAATCATAATTAATAAGCAAGGGAGTGAGTCAACGATTGTCTGGAATCCTTGGAAACAGAGGGCTGAAAAAATGGCTGATTTGGGTGAGGATGGTTATTTAAAAATGCTATGTGTGGAGGCGGGTAATGCGGCTGAAAATGAAGTTAATATTGCAGCAGGTGAAAGCCATTTAATGCAAGTGATGTATAAGGTAGAAAAAATTAATGATTAAAATGGTTGAAAAGAATATTGATTATTTATATTCTGTAGATGTAAATGAATTTGCATCTACAGAATTTTGTTGAATAGAAAAATTAAATGTTTCTCACCCGATATTTTCGGCCTTTAATTTTTCCATCAGCTAATATTTTCAATGCCTGCTTAGCCGCGCTTTGTTCAACCGCAACATAAGCCACAATATCAAAAATATCAATTTTACCAATGTGCTTGCCAGCTAAGTTTGTGTTTTTAGTAAGCGCACCTAAGATATCTCCTGCGCGAATTTTGTTTTTACGCCCGGCATTAATGCATAGTGTGCTCATGGGCGGTATTATTTTTGTGCCGGTTTTAGCATTTAATGTAGACGTGCTTTCAATTTTAATCGGTTGTTTTTGATAGTCTTCAATCGCATTAACTTTTGAAGCTTCCGATGCCGCAAATAAACTTAACGCCAAGCCTTCATTACCGGCGCGTCCAGTGCGGCCAATGCGGTGAATGTGAATTTCTGGGTCAGGTGATAATTCAAAATTAATTACCGCTTCCAAATCTTTAATATCTAAACCGCGTGCGGCGACATCGGTGGCAATTAAAATAGAGCTGCTTTTATTAGAAAATTGAACGAGTTTTTGGTCGCGCTCTTTTTGATCTAAGTCGCCGTGCAAGGCAACGGCATGAAACCCCATTGACCATAATTCTTCAGCCAGTTCTTTACATTGTTGTTTACGATTACAAAATATTACACTGGATTGTGGGGTGTAATGATTGAGTAGCGCAACCAATGTAGTGGTGCGAGCACTGCGGTCTATTTCGTAAAAAACCTGTTTTATTTTGTTATCGTCGTGAATAGCTTCGACGATTATTTCAGTGGGGCTATTTTGAATAGAGCGGCTAATTTTTTTTATTTGGGTTGGAAAAGTGGCTGAAAATAATAATGTTTGACGCGCATCGGGTGTCGAATTAATGATGCGCATAATGTCATCGTAAAAACCCATGTCGAGCATGCGGTCTGCTTCGTCTAAAACCAGTGTAGATAAGTTGCCTAAATTTAAATTATTTTTTTGCAAGTGTTTTAATACTCGCCCCGGTGTGCCAACAACAATATGCGGCTGATGTTCTAGCGATGCGGTTTGTGGAACGATAGGTGTGCCACCGCACAGTGTGGTAATTTTTGTGTTGGCGATTGGGCGTGCGAGTCGGCGTAATTCTTTGCTTACCTGATCGGCAAGTTCGCGGGTGGGGCAGAGAACAAGTGACTGCGTTGAGTATTGTTGTGAGTTGAGATTATTTAATAAACCAATACCAAAGGCAGCGGTTTTTCCACTGCCGGTTTTTGCCTGTGCGATGATGTCTTTATTTTCCAATACTTGCGGAATGCTTTTTTCTTGTATTGGCGTCATGGCCTTATAGCCGAGTGATTCAAGATTGGCTAAAAAACTTTTTGTTAAAGGAAGTATTGAGAAGGCTGTCATTGTTTTGATATTCTAAGGTTAAAAATAAAAGTGACGTTCCATCTGTAGGAGTCAGCTAAAGCTAACTCCTACCTTGTTCTTTTTTTTCTCTTTGAAAGAGCGTCGGCAGTTATGCCTGCTTCTTAACTTTTGTTGTGCCCTGACTCGCCACATAATCTTCATAAGGCCCGCGAAAATCAACGATACCATTTTCGGTTAAATCTAAAACACGTGTTGCTAAAGACGAAACAAACTCGCGGTCATGGCTTACAAAAATTAATGTGCCGGGATAATTTTCTAATGCCAGATTTAATGACTCTATCGACTCCATATCCATGTGGTTAGTTGGCTCATCTAATAATAAAATATTATTTTTTTGCAGCATTAACTTACCAAATAACATGCGACCCTGTTCACCACCGGATAAAACTTTTACGGATTTGTTAATATCGTCTTGTGAAAATAATAAACGCCCAAGTGTGCCGCGAATAACTTGCTCGTCATCTTTTTCCTGGCCCCATTCACTCATCCAGTCGATGAGTGTGTTTTCTTTTTCAAAGTCTGCGGCGTGATCTTGTGCGTAGTAACCCAGCTCAGAATTTTCAGACCATTTAACTTTGCCGCTAGTTGGTTCAATATCATTAAGCAGGCATCTTAACAATGTAGTTTTACCAATGCCGTTGGGGCCGATGATGGCAATGCGCTCACCGACTTCTGCCATTAAGTTGAAACCTTTAAATACTTCGTTGTCCGATGTTTCACCTGCGAAAGTTTGGCCTAAATTTTCAACTTCCAGTGCAGTACGGTGCAGTCTTTTGTCTTGTTCAAACTGAATAAACGGATTTTTACGACTAGATGGTTTAACTTCATCGAGAGAAATTTTATCTAATTTTTTGGCGCGCGATGTTGCCTGTTTTGATTTTGATGCATTTGCCGAGAAGCGGCTAACGAAAGCTTTAAGATCAGCAATTTCTGCAGATTTTTTTGCGTTGTTAGCTAACAGCTGTTCCTGCACTTGAGTCGATGCCATCATGTACTCATCGTAATTACCTGGGTACATGCGAATTTCGCAGTAGTCTAAATCTGCCATGTGGGTGCACACACTGTTTAAAAAATGTCTGTCGTGAGAAATGATTACCATAGTGCAGTTACGCGCGTTTAATATGCCTTCTAACCAGTTGATGGTTTTAATGTCGAGATGGTTGGTAGGCTCGTCGAGTAACATAATGTCTGGCTCAGAAAATAAAACCTGCGCCAATAATACGCGTAGTTTCCAGCCTGCAGCAACGGCGCTCATTAAACCGTAATGTTGTTCAACTGGAATGCCAACACCAATTAATAATTCACCGGCGCGTGCTTCGGCAGTGTAGCCATCCATTTCTGCAAACTCAGCTTCTAAATCACCGGCGCGAATACCGTCGGCTTCGGTCATTTCTGGGTTCGCGTAAATGGCATCTTTTTCAGATTTAACTTTCCATAAATCTTCGTGACCCATTAAAACGGTATCGATTACAGAATATTCTTCGTAAGCAAATTGATCCTGTTTTAATTTACCGATGCGCTCGTTTGGATCTTTGGAAACATTACCGGCGGTGGGTTCTAAGTCGCTACCTAAAATTTTCATAAAGGTGGATTTTCCGCAACCGTTTGCACCGATTAAACCGTAGCGGTTTCCATCGGTGAACTTTACTGAGACGTTTTCGAAAAGTGGCTTTGAGCCAAATTGCATTGTTATGTTTGCTGTTGTTAACACGGTGTATTCCTAAAATTTTATTTGTATAAAGTGCTTCACAGGTTCTAATGTTTTTTTGTCATCTCCGAAGGTTTTTATCGGAGATCCAGCGACCTTAATTTTTTCAAAGTCACTGGATTCCCGATAGAAGCATTCGGGAATGACGGCTGTTAATTTTTTATGCAGCTTCAGTTTTTCGACGACGTTGTCTATTCTGATTGTCGCCGTTATTTCCATTACCCGATGGTTTTCTACGTTGCTGTCCGCCGCGATTATTTTTACCTTGGCCGCCGCCCTGGCCACCTCTACCACGCTGGCCTTGGCCACCACGTCCACCGCCGCGACCATTTTGAATGGGCTCAGCTTTAATGGAAGGGTCCGGCGTAAAACCATCAATAACAACCTGCTCAATATCGCGTTTCATTAAGCGTTCAATGTCTTTCAATAATTTAAGTTCATCGACACAAACTAACGACATGGCTTCGCCTTCGTTTCCGGCGCGGCCTGTTCTACCAATGCGGTGCACATAATCTTCTGGCATATTGGGTAATTCATAATTTACAACATGCGGAAGCTGATCGATATCAATGCCACGCGCGGCAATATCAGTTGCAACCAACACGCGAACTTTACCTGATTTAAAATCAGCCAGTGCTTTAGTGCGTGCGCCTTGGCTTTTATTGCCGTGAATTGCCGCGGCACTAATGCCATCGGTTTCTAGTTGCGTTACTAAACGATTACAGCCGTGTTTGGTGCGATTAAAAACTAAAACTTGTTGCCAATTATTTTGACCGATTAATAATGAAAGTAATTCGCGCTTACGATTTTTATCAACCGGATGCACAACTTGTGTAACTGTTTCGGTTGCCGCGTTAACTCTTGCTACTTCAATTAATGTTGGGTTATGTAATAAACCATTGGCTAATTTTTTTATGTCATTGGAAAAGGTTGCCGAAAATAATAAAGTTTGTTTTTGTTTTGGCACCAGTGCTAATACTTTACGAATGTCATGAATAAAGCCCATGTCTAACATGCGATCGGCTTCATCTAAAACTAAAATTTCTAGTTTTGATAAATCAATAGTGTTTTGACTAACGTGATCTAATAAACGCCCGGGGGTGGCAATTAAAATATCGATACCGTTACGTAGCTTTTTAATTTGGGGGTTAATGCTTACGCCACCAAAAATTACAGTGGAGCGTAAAGGTAAATGTTTACCGTATTCTTCAACACTTTCTGCAACCTGCGCTGCAAGTTCGCGAGTGGGGGTTAACACCAGTGCGCGAATCGCTTTGCCTTTTTGGTGTTTGTTGGCCGACATTAAATTTTCTAATAATGGCAGCGTAAAGCCGGCGGTTTTACCGGTGCCGGTTTGGGCGCCGCCCATTAAATCTTTACCTTCCAAAATAGGAGGGATGGCTTGTAATTGTATGGGGGACGGAGTGGTGTAACCTTTTTCGGAAACCGCACGAAGGAGTTCAGCCCGCAGGCCGAGATTTTCAAATGACATCTATTGTTAATTCTCTTGGGTGTCTGCCTATTCATAACACGAGTGATGCGCTATGGATCGGTCGAGGCGGAAACAGTTAGTTTGTTTCGAGCTGAGTAAAGCTTTGAATACAGGTGCAGACCGAGGTGCACCAGTAGATTGCCGTGGCGTGCCATGGCAATGGTGGGCGCATTATACATTAAAAGCTAATATAAGCCACTTTTAATGATGAGCTTGAATTGAGCTGCGGATAAGCGGCATAAATGCTTGATTTTGCTGGCTTGTAGAGTGGATAATGACCAGATGACATTACTTAAAAAATTAACAGAATTTCCACAATCTTCACTTTACTGGCTCATCTATATCATCGGCGGGCTGGCGTTATTGGCTGTTGCACTGGTCTACCAATATGTTTTTGAAGAGTTGCCCTGTGTGGTTTGTATTCAAATACGGTTGTGGACTGCGCTATTAGTTATCGTTGCAACATTGGGGCTAATTTTGCGACAGCAGCTTTGGCCGAGTATGGCAGCACAGTTAGGCGTGGTGTTAATTGCAGCGGGTTTAATCGAGAGAAGCTACTTATTATTGGGCACTGAAAAAGGCTTTGTGTTTGGCGGTTGTGGTTTTGATGTGGGTTTGCCCAGTTGGTTTGCGATTGATCAATGGCTGCCGCGGTTATTTCAGGTTGAGACATCTTGCGGTTATACCCCTGAGTTATTATTTGGGGTAACCATGGCAGAGTCACTTATGGTGCTATCGGTTGCGCTGGCTATTGTTAGCATAAGCGTTTTTATTGCATCTTTAATAAAAAGAAAATTTAACTAACTGGCAACATTCTCGTGATGTGGCGCCAGCATTAAAATTAATGCCTGTGCATGCTCTGCAGCGCGGCGGCCGAGTTCGGTTAAATAGCCACCATCAATCGCGGTAACTAGGCCTTTCTCAAATAATCGCTCTACCGCATCAATTTTTTCTTCATCAGCACTGGAGTGAATTTTTATCCCCTGCTGGGTGGAATCAAGGTTGTATTGAATTAAGATGTCTAGCTCTGCCATTTCATTTTTTGAATAATGCATATTTGATATCCATGATGTTGAAAGTTAAGTGAGCTTTCGATAGCTGGTTGAGATTAATATATCACAGTATTGCGTGATTTTAATGGTTTCAATTTAATAAGAAATAGAATTAATTTGATCTGTGTTAACCACAGGTTAAACAAATAAAGACAGATGATTATGTTGCTCATTTCTAATAATGTGATAGTGGCCGAAAATGAAATAGAATTAAGCGCTATTCGCGCGCAAGGTGCGGGCGGGCAAAACGTAAATAAAGTATCCAGTGCTATTCATTTACGTTTTGATATTAATGCTTCTTCACTGCCCGAAATTTATAAACAGAGATTGTTGCAACTCAAAGATAAACGCATTACAAAAGATGGCGTTATCGTAATAAAAGCGCAATGTTTTAGAACGCAGGAAAAAAATCGGGATGATGCGCTTGAGCGCTTACGAGCTATTATAAAAAGTGTTTCTATTGTGCAGCGTAAACGCGTTGCCACTAAACCGGGAAAGGCGGCAAAGGCAAGACGAGTTGATAGCAAAACCCGTCGTGGAAAAGCTAAGCAGTTAAGGGGTAGGGTAAACGTTTCTGAGTGAGTAAATGAAATGCGATTAAAGCAGCATGTTTTCTGTTATTTCATTGTAAGTGCCCGCAGATTTAATGAGCGAATTTGCAGTTAATTTTTGCACCCCATAAACTTCAGTTTTCACATTGTATTTCTGGCTGACTTTATCTAATAATAAATCAAAGTCGCCATCGCCCGATAATAAAATAATCGTGTCCACATCTTTTGCCAATTCTAATACATCAATCGTAATGCCCACATCCCAATCACCTTTTGCAGAGCCATCGCTGCGCTGAATAAAGGGTTTAAGTTTTACCGTAAAGCCAATGTGTTTTAGTGCATCTTGAAATTTAATTTGTTTGTCATCATTGCGTTGGGTGGCATAAGCAATGGCGCAAACAATGCTGCCTTGTGCCGATATTTTTTTCCAGAAGGCACGGTAATTAAATTGTCGGCCATAGGTGTCGCGGGTGGTGTAATAAATATTTTGCACATCAACAAACACAGCGATTTTTTGCATAAAAAATTATTCGGCAGTTGGCGTAGATGTTTCGAGTGTCAGTAAATTTAAATTGCTGATATTAATATTGGTTTCATCGTCAGCCAATCTTTTATTGGGGTCAATAAATATTTTTGACGGAAAGCCCAAATGTCTATCATGGTCGATATAAACTTTATCTAGCGGTTTTTGAAGTGTGGTATTAATGAAAGCAATATATTCGTTTATGGTTTTATAATTTTCAAATTCTGAGTTTTCAAGTGGCGCACTGCCTTTGTCTAAATCTAAAACCTTTACAATTTTATTATTATAAACAAATACCTTTGCTCTTTTTGCCATGTCGCATAGGCATTTATTAATAATGCTGTATACGTAATGATTAAAATTATTTTGTTTCCATGTGTCTCTAACATTGCTGGCAATTGTGATTTTTTGATAATCAATGGGGATGATTTTATAGTTGGCAGGGGGCGGTTCGCTAGGTAATGGCTCAGCTGATAATTGGGGAATGTACAATAAAAGAATAATAATAAACGGTGTGCTGAAACGAAACATACTTAATAAACCTCATCTTATTGTTGGTGGCATAAAAAATAGCCGAGCAATGTCGGCTATTTTTTACTGGAACAATATTATGTTCTAGTTTTTTCTTCGTCGACTAAAGCCTACTAATCCTAGCAGACCACTGGCAAATAAGAAAACAGCCGGTGGTACGGGAACCGGTGTAATTTCCCAACCGATGTCGCTGAGAGCAGCAAAATCCAGTTCGGTAAATTCTTTGCGGGTACCGTTAAGAATGCTGGCGGTCATGGCGGCTTGTTGGCCATCATAGCTAACGCCATCTGCCCAGTGGCCTGCGCCATTGAGTGCCACATCTGCACCGAAGAGAGCATTGGAATCACCACCGGTAAATAAGCCGCCAGCGATTTGGTTGTTCCATGAGCTAGAGGTGCCTATGCCTAATACATGCCCTAACTCGTGTAGTACAACCGAGTAAAAGTCATTGCCAGCGAAAGATTCTGTGGTGCTGGTGTCATTATCAAAGTACCAGTTAGTGCTGCTATTAAACGACATGCTACCACCCCAAGGGCCAAAATCGGTTGCAGTGGGGCTTGTTGTGTCGCCTTGTCCACGGCTTGGGTCGATTGCACCGCTATACGAATAACCGCCAGGGCCGGCTTGTGCGAGGGTGCCGCTGCCAAATGCTTGCGCGCCAACATAAATAGTGAGGCTATCTGCGGCAACATTTACCCCATTAACTGTGGCCTCGCCGGAGCCATTGGGTGCAGAAAAAATGGCATTAAACTGGTTTGAGCCGCCATTGTTAATAGCGGTGAGGTTGTCATTAATGCGGGAGGTAATTGTGTTGCTGGCAGATTGCATAATGTTAATACGCTCAGCGGTGAAAAAACCACTGGTGTCATAGCTGTAATCGAAATTAATGGTGATGGCTGAAACCGCCGGTACGTTACAAATTAAGGTGGCGCTAAGAATAAGTTGAGATGTGGATAATATGTGTTTCATTTTAAAGTCCGTGTTTTGATTATTATTTGAGTATGCTCTAAATTTTACTGAGGCCAATATTATGCCAAAAAAAACATTCGGGTAGTGAACTGATTAGCGTTTAATTAATTATTTTAAACTTGAAAGTGAGATTAATAATCAGACGGATTAGTTAAGCATGTCGGTTATATATTGCCGATCAAAGCCCCAGTTTTGAGGAGATTCAACACTTTCAATACTTTCATTTGAATGACTGAGGTCGATATTTTTTATGGGAATAGGGGCCTTGCTAGAGCAGGAAAAAAAGACTTTTATTTTAGGTTGCAGCAGGGTTTTATTCGATTGGTCGCTAACCACAGCCAAGCGCCTCGACTTTAATTTAACCAGTGTGCCGCTGGGATAAATGCCAATGGTTTTAACAAAAGCTTTAAAAATATCACTGTCAAAATGGCCGTTCTGCCATTCCGCCATTTTTTTTAAAGAGTCTGCCGGTTCCCAGCCTTTTTTATAGCTGCGATCGGAGGTGATGGCATCGTACACATCGCAAATGGCACCCATGCGAGCCACCAATGAAAGCTTTTCGGCGGATAATTTTTCGGGGTAACCCTGCCCATCAATGCGCTCGTGGTGATGCAAACAAACATCTAATGAAACTTTATCGGCAATATTATTTTTGGTTAGCATTTCCCAGCCGCGTTGGGGGTGGGTTTTTACCAAATCAAATTCTGCCTCGGTGAGCTTGCCAGGTTTATTTAAAATATTTTCTGGAATCGCCATTTTGCCGACATCGTGTAAAAGCCCTGCCATGCCCAAGGCGTGCAAATCGCCTTCGTAATTAAGCTGTTTTCCCAAGGCAATCATTAACGCGCAAACCGCAACCGAATGAAGGTAGGTGTAGTCATCTTTGTTTTTCATGCGGGTGATGCAAATCATAGCGGCGGGGTTACGTGTTATCGATTGAGAAATATCCTCCACCAGCGGGCCAATATCGGTGGTTGAAATAGAGTTGCCCATACGCGCGTCTTGAAACATGTTCATAGTGGCTAGCTTGGCTTTGCTAATGATTTGTTGGGCAACCTGCATTTCTTGTTCTATTGGAATTATTTTTTGTGCGGGGGCGGGTGTTGTGGCGGGTGTTTCACTCGCTGTTGGAGGTGAACTGGCGGGGGCATCATTTTTAATATCATCGCCTTTCGCAGTATCAATCCAAAGGTGAGTCACTTCAGACTTTTTAATGGCCTTTAAGTCTTTGCTGGTTTCCAATTTAAAAGCGGTTTTCCAGAAGGGATGCTTTAGCCAGTTGCCGTCAAATTTATCGATGTACATTCCAATGGCTAAACTGGAAAGGGGAATTTTTTTAAGCATGCAACCTACAAAGCTAAAGTGAATGTAATAATAAGATTAAGTGTAGATTAATTACACAGAATATGTGGAATGCAGATAGCTTGAGATATTATAGAGACAGTTGAAAAAATTATGAATGTAGGTGTAAATTTATTCGCACCGCTTTATGCAATAGAGCAAAGGCAGGAATAAATTCGAGCCTACAATTTAACTGAGTATTTTTATTCCCGACTCAGTAATATTTCTACAGATGATTTTATTAGAGACCTTTGCACGATAGAGGCGCAAAAGAAAAATGCGCTAAAATTTTACTGATTGAGGCAGGAAACGCAGTTAATATCTAGATATTGACCAGTTTTCTAACGAAAAGCAGTGAAATTTTAGCCCTTTTTACTTGTGATTCTATCGTGCAAAGGTCTCTATTAGTGGGTTACTTTAAAACCACAATAAAATTAAGTTGCAGCTTTAAGCTAAAGCAACTTGCGCATTAAAATGCTGCCAGTTTTTCTTTTGCGCTAAAAAATTAAGCTTAAGCGCTTCCATTTTTTCTTTTAACGCATCCAAATCGCATTTTTCCATCATGGCATTTTTGTGCGCTTCCATACATTGTCTTTTTACGTTGGCAAACTCATTAATATGCTTAATTAATGCATCGTATTCTTCATGTAAGCGTAACACCAATGCTTCAGAATGCAGGCGCTGGGATAATTTTAAAGTGGTGTTTTTCAGCAACATTTGGGCGCGCTCGGTTTCAATATATTCTAGTGGCGTGCGATAAAGATTTCTCGCCAGCCCCATAAAACTTAAGCTGCGAATCAACCATTTAGTGGGGTCATATTGCCACCAGCGAATCGCATTGCGATAATCGCGCTGAAAGCTGTGATGATAGTTATGGTAGCCTTCGCCAAATGTTAACAATGCAATTATAGGATTATCTTTCGACGTGTTTTTATCTGAATAAGGTTGCTTGCCCCAAACGTGCGCCAGTGAATTAATAAAAAAGGTGAGATGATGTGAAATAAATAAACGCGCCACCCCCGCCAATAACATCATGCCAATTAAATCGCCGTGCCACAGCCCTAATAAAATTGGCGCACCAAAATTCAGCCCCAGCACTAAGGGTAAATAATGCTTGTGTTGAAACATTACAATGGGATCTTTTTTCAGGTCTTTGCAATTTTCATAATTTTTATTTGGGTTTAAATTGTAATCACGAATCATCCAGCCGATATGCGAATACCAAAAACCACGCTTTGCTGAATAGGGGTCTTTATCGTTATCATCCACGCTATTATGGTGAATGCGGTGATCGGACGACCAGTGCAAAATCGTGTTCTGCACCGCATAAGTGCCGCCAATCATAAAAAATAAACGCACAGGCCAATGTGCCTCATAAGCGCGGTGCGACCACAAACGGTGATAGCCCGCCGTCACCGAAATTTCACAAAACACAATGCCAAGCACCATCGCCGCAATTTGCCACATATCAAAGCCGTGGGCGAATGCGTAATAGGGCACGGCAAACAGGGTGAGAATGGCGCTAATGCTAAATACGCTGATCGGTAACCAGTTGAGTGCAGGCTTGCTTTGGGGTGAAGATTGATGTGACATAATAATTCCGATGCTGCTAGTTGTTGCGTACAAGTGTACGCTGAATTTTTTTTGAAGTATAGCCTGTCTGTATAAAAAAGCACTTAATAGCGTTACAATTGTTCGGTGATAATTGATTTAGATTAATTAATTGTTTACTTAAGGGCTAATTGAGGCCTCCGCACGAAGTGCTTTTCGTTATCTATAAATATTTATTAGCATTGGTTGCCCCCTCCGAGACCTTAAGCGCGATAAAAGTCACTGGATTCCCGATAAAGCATTCGGGAATGACGGTGCTTTTAACTATGATCTTTCCTGCAATGTTTTCATATTAATAAAGGAACACCAGTGAGCGGCAACCGAGCGCAACAAAAAGAGAAAACCCGCCGCACTATTATCGATGCGGCATTTCGGTTATTAAGCCAAGAGCGCAGTTATTCTAGCCTGAGTTTGCGTGAAGTCACCCGCGAGGCGGGCATTGCACCCACGTCTTTTTATCGCCACTTTGCAGATATGGAAGAGCTGGGGTTAACGCTGGTGGATGAAGGCGGCGTTGCCCTGCGCCAACTTATGCGCAAAGCGCGTCAACGTATTCGTGATCGGGGATTGGTGATTAGTACCTCGGTTGAAATCTTTATGGAATTTATTCACAACAGCCCGCATGTGTTTCGCTTGTTATTGCGCGAGCGCTCCGGCACTTCTCTGGCATTTCGAAAAGCGGTATCCCGTGAGCTGCAATATTTTGTGGTGGAGCTGGCAGACTATATTCAACACACCCAACACTATTCGGCAGAATCTTCAAAAATGCAGGCAGAGGCGATGGTGGTGCTGGTGTTTAATGCGGGGGCCGAGGCCCTAGACAGCAATGTGGCCGAGCGTAAGTTGTTAACCGAAAAAGCCATTACCCAGTTGCGTTTTGTGGCAAAAGGCGCAGAGGTATTGTTAAAGTAAGTTATGTAATGGAAGGATAACGGGGTCAGCCATTAGCAGTTCCCAGTCAATAGGCAACAGTTGTTTTTTACGTGTTATTTTCACATAAAAAATAAATCTGACGTTTAAGTCCAGTAAAATAATATGCACATCTAAAATTTAAAGCAAAGTGACATAATAAATATGCACCAGTCAGCCATCGGGTTCTAGACAAGCGCTGGCTTGTCCCAGGCAATAATCATTGCCCCATAAAATCTTTAGTTCCCAACGCATATCCAGACAGGTAGCGCCCATGTACTTATAACCGCTGGCACTTAACAGGTTTGTGGCTACTGATCGCTCAGTTCCAGACCCCAATTGGCTTAGCGTTGAAGCGCACTTACTTTTTCCACTCACAACATCAGTTGTTTAAAAAGGTCAAATGAGTCACTAATCAGGTCTGATGGTTATTAGCCAACCCCATTTCTGGTTTTCTCATTCAACCTGATACCTTGATCAGGAAAATGCTTTATTTACATCGAATGCTACCTGATCTTTAAGTATGTGGTAACGGGCCCGTGCCAGTTTGTTGGCCACTGCCTTAATCGCAATAATACCATTGGTTTTAGCTTTCTTTTTTTGATAAAACGCTTTTATTTTATCATTGTAACGAACAGCAAAATTTGCGGCTTCTATAAATGCCCAAGCTAAATACTTATTACCATTTTTACGATTCCCTTCGCCTTTTTTCTTAGCGTTGCTAAAGCGTTCGCTTTTTACGCAGCGACAATACGATGAAAAATTACCCACCTTGGGAAAACGGCTCATATCACCGCTTTCCAGCATAATAGTGAGCCCTAATATTTCTCCAATGCCCGACACCGTGAGTAATTTTTTAAACTCTTTACGAATACGGGTTTGCTTTAAAACGGCTGTTTCTATATCAATAATCGTGCTTTGTAGGCACCTGATTATATTTAGATTGTTTTTTAATGATAATGAGATGTTTGGGTCTTTAATTAATTCATCAGCCTGCTCATCATCCCGTTTCTTGATTTTATAACTGGATAGCGATTGTGCTGTATTTCGTGCAGGATATTTTGCAGGCTCAAAATATTAGTTGTACTTTGGCGAACGAGTTGACTGCGTTTTCTAAGAAGATCGCGAACAGCGCGTTCTTCTTTAGGGTAAATAAATCCCGTTGGTAATATCTTCAGCCGCATTAAATGTGCTAACCATCGAGCATCATCTTTATCATCAGTGTGTTTTAATCCGCTGTAGGTTTGTACAGCCGATGTATTAACCAGTTTTACTTGATAACCGGCTTCAATTAATCCATCAACTAGCCAATACCAGTTGAATGTTGACTTAATGGCAATAGCGGTAATTTTATTTTTATAATCAGCAAGCTATTGCCTAGTACAAAAAAGCCGCTAAAAAGCGTAATAAGCGCGCTGCAAATCGGCTGACTTATCTTGATGTTAAATTAAATGGTTATAACAATTCAGATGCTCAGTGGCTGAATAAAATTAAAGATGAAACACAAGGAAATAATATTCATAGCACCATCATTTTGGGCCAGTTAAACCATTATGGTTGAGGCGTTAAAAAAACCTACCGGTTGCTTTAAAGCTATTACGTAAAGCCAGTGTTAATGGACACGCTGAAATTGATTTTGAAATTGATATGATTCAAAAGCAAATGGCGCCTATTCAAACTAAATCAGTGCCTATAGTTAAACCTAAACCGGCTAAAGAAAAACCTAAATCCAAGTCTGAGCCTAAAGCCAATTTGATTACCTTGAAATATAATAAGCTCTAACTCATCTTTAGATGGTAAATACAAATCATTAAATCCATTATTATGTGTAGTTGTTTGCGAAAGAAACGATGGTATACGGGCTGCATCCGTTGATTATCTGATTGGTATCATCGCTGAAGTGAGTAATGTTCAGGATGATTTTCTAACAACATTGAATGACGTAACCGATATAAATTTTCAAGATGAAGAAACTGAAAAATAAAAAACACTACAGTGCCGCTAATTTATAAAAAGAATGACTATAAAGTGAGACCGCAGTTGCAAATAAATTATTCTCTATTACAGATCACTTGTTTCAGATAGATTGAAGCTTAAAATACGTTTTATTAAAATAATAACGCATAATTAAAGTAACTTTAAAAAGGACAAACATTTAACATATTACACATCATTTTGACTCAGGATATATTATGGCAATAATCGCAGAATCATCTTCCATTGAATTAAATGAAGATGACTTTTATAAAATAAAAAAACTTGGCAATAAAAAGTGTTTTTCGCAGGATGAAATTATTTTTTCAGAAGGTGATGTTGCCGATTATATTTATTTTATTTGCTCTGGTGAGGTATCCATAAAAATTCAAAAATTTACCCGTCAGGAAGAAATATGCAGCTTAGGTGTAGGCTCTCATTTTGGTGAAATGGCTTTTTTCAGTGGCGATATGCGATCAGCTTCAGTCATTGCTATCAGTGATGTCAGTGTTTATATGGTCGATCAAAAAACATTTATCGCCGCACTCAGGTCTGATGAATCTCTATCTAAAAAAGTTAATGCACTCATAGAAATACGTAACCGAGATTTAGCAACCAAAGAAAATATTTATTCAGACTTTCACGATGATAAACATCGTCTGCAAATTGGTATTAAAGGTGATCCTTCATTACGCGAGTCTGCATTTTTTAGAGAACGCTATAAGAGCGTTGTCGATAATGTTTTGCCTGAATTACAAACCAGCTTAACCGACTTATTACTCAACCGAAATGTTTGCCAAGTAATAATTCACTTCAATAGTGGCGAGGTTTTAATTAAAACTATATTTGATCCGTTTACTCACGAAATACACCCCGCAGCAAAATTAATTAGTCGCTCCTATATTGATCGACACTTCCCAAAAATTGACTACAAAGATAAAGCCGCCATGATTAAAAATTTATATGGTGCAGTTGCTCATGATGAGTTAATCAAAAAAATGCCCGCTAAAATACAAACGCAATTACAAAATAATCACGATGAATGGCACGCTTTAAAACCCGATGAAATTAAAAATACAATTTCAAAACTCGGTTTATTAAGAAATATCCCTGATTTTTATTTAAGAAACTTCACGATGGACATGATAAGAGATTCAATACGCATTCAGTTTAATTGCGATGGCACACATATTTTAGATGCTGAAGGTTATCAGGAGTTTTTAGCTCAAAATTTAACTCAGGAATATATCGACAACTCAAATGAATTTTAATCTATTGTGTTGTTGCGCTAGGCTGATATAGCGTGCCCAGTTAAGCATGGGTAAATAAACTTCAGCTTTATTAGAATACGTTTATTTGGTTGCGCCAATACGCTGAAATTGCTGCTAGAGCATATTCCCCTAAAGTTAGAAAATATGTCGAGCTGTGATTATTTACGTGAACGCTGGATGTATGACTACCGCACAAGCTGGGAATATCTTGCGCCGCCGACGCATGATATTTGACCGGCGTTTAAAAAAACATGTAATCCCCAGTCCAAATAATAGGCGTCCAAATAATAGGCGGCGAAATAGGCGAGGGTCTAGGGGCGTTATTGAGGCAATACTTTTTAATATCTATTTCATTTGCTAAATAAAGCTTCTTTACTATAGTTATAACGGCTAACTACACAATTTAATTATTGTGCTGTTTTTATTTTATTTTATTTTATTTTATTTTTATACGGAGGCACAAAATGCCAAAAATTATTTCCTATTTATTATTTAGTTTTATCTTATGTTTTACTTCTTTTGCGCATGCATCAAAAATTTCCCCCATGACGGTTGAGGGTGCAACAACCGTAGATAGCGCTAAAGCTAAGGCTCTGTTTGATGAAGAAGCCATATTCTTAGATGTCAGAAAAAATAGCGATTGGGATGCGGGGCGTATACCCGGCGCGTTGCATATTGAGCTGAAGAAAAAACTCACCGATGCCAGCATGAGTGCAGAAGTTAAAAAAGATGAAGCGGTGGTTATTTACTGTAATGGTGAATCTTGTATGCGCAGCTCTAAAGCCAGTGCAATGGCGGTAGGCTGGGGGTTTAGCAAAGTTTATTATTATCGCGATGGTTTTCCGGCATGGAAATCAGCTAACTATCCTGTTGAATAAAAACGTTATTACTCACTTAAAATAGAGATATCGCATGTCGCTTAAAATTCGTTTTTTATGGCTAACGGGCATCGCTATGCTGTTAGTGGCGGGTACGCTTTGGATAGGGGCTGTTTTCTCCAGCAGCTATCAGCGCGCACAAATGGAACGCCATAATATTGTTAATACCCGTGCCTTGGTTAACGCGTTAAATAATAGTTATTTAGCCAATATGAATGCGGATACGAAAGCCTTAGCGCGTAATCGTGAACTCATGAAGGCGCTTAAAGACCCCACGGCAGAATCGGTATCGGAAGCGGTGGTGACGAATTTTAATCGGCTTAAGGCATCCGGTGCAATCGATCAAATGATTATTGTTGGCAAGCAAGGGCAAATATTATCCAATAACCCCAGCAACGCCGGTTTGCCCGTTAATAGCCCTATTTTTCAAAATGTACTGGAAAATAAAGAAGTTTTGCATGATTTTGTAAAGCTACCCAATGATGTCTCGGGTGTCATATTGGCATTTCCATTATATCGTCGCGGAAAATTAGCGGGTGTGGGTGCTTATATTCAATATTACCCAAAATTTGTTAGTGACTTTGCTGAAAATACTGAGTCGGAAGTGCTGGTATTAAACGACAAAAATGAAGTTGTGTTTTCTAAATCACCCGAATTATCAGCCGCTTTTTCCAATGCTTTTACGCTTGATGGTGAAAATAAGTGGGATGTTTTAGCCGCGCTGGGTCGTTATTATTCCGTTACTGTTTTGCCGATACGCGACAAACAATCACAATTAATTTCTAGCGTGGTATCACTTAAAGACGATACCGAATGGCAATCTGCAAGTATTCGTGCAGAAACCATTACTGGCTTAGTTGGTTTGGGTGTTTTAGTGGCCAGTTTATTAATTTTATATTGGCAAATTAATGTGGTTTTATCGCCGCTTAAAATAGTTGCCCGCGTGATGAATAAAATATCTCAAGGCGACTTTACCCAAACTGCCGATTGCAAAGGCTCGGGTGAAATATCTGAAATACTATCCAGTATGACGATTATGCAACAGAATTTACGCCAACTCATTGTGCAGGTTTTATCGTCATCAGAACAGCTTGAAGGGGCAGCTAGAAAGTCTGCTGAAATATCAGAACAAACCAGCCAAGGTACATCGCAGCAGCGGGGCGCAACCGACAGTGTGGCCACCGCCATGACCGAAATGTCGAGCAGTGCGCAAGAAGTTGCTCGCAGTGCCGGCGACGCCGCCGATGCAACTGAAACGGCACAGCAAGCCACGGTTAAAGGCCAAGAAATTGTTACCAAAGCCATTAGCAGTATGCAGCAATTGGCCCAAGGAATTGAATCGGGTTCCACTGCTATTGATAATGTTAACCAAAACTCAGAGGCCATTAATGGTGTGTTAGATGTAATTAAAGGTATCGCCGAGCAAACTAATTTACTGGCACTTAATGCAGCCATAGAAGCGGCTCGTGCCGGTGAGCAAGGCCGAGGTTTTGCGGTGGTGGCCGACGAAGTAAGAACATTGGCGAGCCGAACCCAAGAATCAACCCAAGAAATTAATACCATGATTGAGCAGCTGCAAAGCAGTACGCAAAATGCGGTGAGCACCATGGGCGAAAGCCGTAAGTTTGCCGACTCAAGTGTGGAAAATATTACTCAAACCGGCCGGTCTTTAAATGAAATTACCGAGCTGGTAAGCCAAGCAACATCAATGAATACGCAAATTTCAGTGGCCGCCGATGAGCAGGGCCGAGTCGCAGAAGAGATTAATCAAAACATTGTGCGCATTTCACAAATTGTTGAAGAAACCACCGAAGGTTCAAATCAAACGGCTGAATCTAGCCAGCAAGTGTTAGCGTTAGCAGATGAACTTAAGGTATTAATGAAGCAGTTTAGTGTTTAATTAATAGCCTTGTGTAAAAATTAGCTTAAGCGCCATGTATTTACAATTCGTAAAGCATGGCGTTTTTGTTTTTTATGGAGGGGGTAGTACAAAGAATTGAGTTCAACTTGGGCTTTTTCTTCAGATAGTGGTAAAATCGCCGGTTCCCTCGTAATAAAATGCAATAAAACCACAGGCGCAACACAAGTTTCATGGCACGTAAACTCTATATCAAAACCTTCGGCTGTCAGATGAATGAATATGATTCGACTAAAATGCACGATGTGCTGGCAGATTCTGAAGAAATTATCACCGTAGACACTCCCGAAGAAGCGGATATTTTGCTGCTAAATACCTGTTCTATTAGGGAAAAAGCACAGGAAAAAGTTTTTTCATTGCTGGGCAAGTGGAAGCACTGGAAAAAAGACAACCCCGATTTGGTGATTGGCGTGGGGGGCTGCGTCGCGTCTCAAGAAGGCGAGGCGATTCGCAAACGTGCGCCGCATGTGGATATGGTGTTTGGCCCACAAACACTGCATCGTTTACCAGAAATGGTGAAGGGCATCGATATCAACCACAAGCCAGTGGTGGATATTTCATTTCCTGAAATCGAAAAATTCGATAATCTACCCACCCCAAAATCCGATGGCCCCAGTGCTTTTGTTTCAATTATGGAAGGTTGCAGTAAATACTGCACCTTTTGCGTCGTGCCCTACACACGCGGCGAAGAAATCTCCCGCCCGTTTGACGATGTATTAAATGAAGTGGCGCAACTGGCGCGGCAAGGTGTGCGGGAAATTAATTTACTCGGCCAAAATGTAAATGCCTATCTAGGTGAAATGCACGATGGGGTGATGGCCGATTTAGCGCTGCTAATTAATTATGTGGCCGCCGTTGAAGGCATCGATCGCATTCGGTTTACCACCTCTCATCCGGTAGAATTTTCCGACTCATTAATTCAAGCTTTTAACGAAGTGCCTGAGCTGGTGACCTTTGTTCACTTGCCGGTGCAAAGTGGCTCTGACCGTGTGTTGGCAGCAATGAAGCGCGGCCACATGGCGATAGAATATAAATCTAAAATTCGCAAACTGCGCGAAGCTCGGCCCGGTTTAACGGTGTCATCCGATTTTATTATTGGCTTTCCCGGTGAAACCGATGCGGACTTTGAGCAAACGATGCAGCTCATTGAAGATATCGGCTTTGATCATTCCTACAGCTTTGTTTATTCGGCCCGCCCCGGCACACCTGCCGCATCATTAGATGATAATGTGCCCATGCAAACCAAAAAAGCTCGCCTTGCGATTTTACAAAAACGCATTAATGAAATGTCGATGGAAATTTCACAATCAATGGAAGGCTCGGTGCAATGTGTTTTAGTTGAGCGCGCTTCCAGAAAAGATGCGGGGCAAATGGCAGGGCGCACAGAAAATAATCGGGTTGTCAATTTCGATGGTGCAGAGCGTTTAATTGGTCACTTTGTAAATGTACGCATTACCAAAGCGTTGGTTAATTCGTTGCAAGGCGAGTTTATTGAAATTGCCGAAATAGATCGCGCGCGCTTAGCCGTGTGATGCTGGCCGTCTGAATTCATTTTTAAAAAATACTATAATAAAATTATGACAGAAAGTCTGGAACTAGAATTTACTCCCGCAGATAACCAACGACTGGCGAATTTGTGCGGCCCGATGAATGAGCATTTACAACAAATTGAAACTCGCCTAGAGGTAGAAATTAATAATCGCAATCATCATTTTCAAATTATTGGTGATGCGGGCAATGTAAAAATTGTCGGTGATATTTTAAAAGATTTATATCGCGCCACCCATGGGCAAACTCTCACGGCAAGTGATGTGCATTTACAAATGCAAGAGTCGGGTTTACAACCGGTGGATGAAAATATTGAGTTGGATGCCAATCAGTGGAGTTTGCGTTTACGCAAAGACGTGATTAAGGGCCGCGGGCCGAATCAGATTTCTTATTTAAAAAGCATTCAAACCAACGACTTAAGTTTTGGTATTGGCCCTGCCGGTACTGGTAAAACTTATTTGGCGGTAGCCTGTGCCGTTGCTGCACTCGAAGAAGAAAGTGTGCGCCGATTATTATTGGTTCGCCCTGCGGTTGAAGCGGGTGAAAGGTTGGGCTTTTTGCCGGGTGATTTAGCTCAAAAAATAGATCCCTATTTGCGCCCCATGTACGATGCACTTTATGAGATGATGGGCTTCGAGCGCGTCGCAAAATTAATCGAACGCAATATTATTGAAATTGCCCCGTTGGCTTATATGCGCGGGCGCACATTAAATGATGCGTTTATTATTTTAGATGAAGCGCAAAACACCACGCGCGAACAAATGAAAATGTTTTTAACTCGCATTGGTTTTGGCTCCACCGCGGTTATTACTGGCGATGTTACTCAAATAGATTTACCCCGTGGTACTTATTCTGGTTTGCGCCATGCAATTGATGTATTAGAAAATATTGACGATATTTCAATGACATTTTTTCAGCCCCGCGATGTAGTACGCCACCCAATGGTGAAACGTATTGTAAAAGCTTACGATGCACACGAAGCAAAAAATCCTGATGATGGCAATACCGATAAATATAAACGCGGGGCAAGCCGCTAATGTCTGTGCAACTCGATATTCAACTCGCCGATAATTTATCAGACTCAATAGAAGAACCTCCGCCGAGTAGCTTGCTGCAAACATGGGCGCAGATTGCTTGGCAGGGAGACAGCGCACAACCCGTTAATTTAAGTTTACGCATTGTTAGTGCAGCGGAAAGTCAGCAGCTCAATAATGATTATCGCGGTAAAAATAAACCCACCAATGTTTTATCTTTCCCTATGCAGTTGAATGAAAATATTCCCATGCCCGAAATAATGCTGGGCGATTTAGCGATATGTTCTGAAGTAGTTATTAATGAAGCCAGCCAGCAGCAAAAAGCATTGCAGTCACATTGGGCGCATATATTAATACATGGCATGTTGCATTTGCAGGGCTTCGATCATGTTGAAGACGACGAAGCAGATAAAATGGAAAAACTCGAAATTCAAATTATGCAGCAGCTTGGTTTTCCTAATCCTTATTTAAATCAAATTGAAAAAACGTCAGTGACGGAAATAAAATAATGAACGACACGTTAAAAAAATCAAGATTAAGTTTAGTTGAAAAACTTAGCCGAATTTTTCTTGGAACACCGCAAAACAAACAGGAGCTAATGGAAGTTTTACAAGCGTCTGAAAAGCGCGAGTTATTGGATATGGATGCCCTGAATATGATAGAGGGGGTAATGCAAGTTGCGGAAATTCAAGTGCGCGATATTATGATTCCACGCTCGCACATGGTTACACTTAATGAAAATACAAGTTATATAAATATGTTGCCAGTGGTAAATGGCTCGGGGCATTCTCGCTTTCCGGTGACTGGTGAAAATCGTGATGAAATTGAAGGCGTGCTATTAGCCAAAGATTTATTGCGCTATGTTGATGAAGAGCTGCGTAAAAGTTTTGATATAAAAGATGTGCTTCGACAAGCGGTTTATGTACCAGAAAGTAAGCGCTTAAATGTATTGTTAAAAGAATTTAGAGCCAGTAGAAATCACATGGCAATCGTGATTGATGAATATGGAGGGGTTGCGGGCTTAGTCACCATTGAAGATGTGCTAGAGCAAATTGTTGGTGAAATTGATGATGAGCATGATGTTGAAGATGTCGGCAATATTCACCGTATGGGTGTGAATCGTTATTCCTTAAAAGGCTTAACACCAATAGAAGAGTTTAATGAGTTTTTTAAAGGTGAGTTTAATGAAGATGAATATGATACCTTGGCCGGCATGTTAATGAAGCACCTTGGGCACATGCCCAAACGAGGCGAAACCATCACCATAGAGAATTATCTGTTTAAAATAATGAGCGCCGATAGTCGTCGCATTAAACATGTGCATTTAACTATTTTGCAGAAAAAAGAAAATCAAGAATAATAAAATGAGACCTTTGCACGATAGAGGCGCAAAAGAAAAATGCGCTAAAATTTTACTGATTGAGGCAGGAAACGCAGTTAATATCTAGATATTGACCAGTTTTCTAACGAAAAGCAGTGAAATTTTAGCCCTTTTTACTTGTGATGCTATCGTGCAAAGGTCTCAAAATATATTTTTATAATCACGGCTATCTCGCCAGTTTAAACGTGACGTTATTCTCGAATGTTTATATCAGGAATTCAGTGGCTTAAAAACAACGATTAAATAATAAATGATTTCAATAAAAAAATTACAAAATAATCCTTATTACCTATTAGAAATATTGTCACTTCTTTGTGGCGCTCTACTTGCCTTTAGTTTTGCTCCGTATGATTTTCCTTGGTTACAGTTTCCCTTAATTAGTTTTATTTTTATTGCTTGCTTAAAACAAACGGCCAGTGTTGCATTTAGACGTGGATTTTTATTTGGCCTAGGCTGGTTTGCACATGGTATTTATTGGTTGTTTTATAGCTTATATTTTCATGGTGGAATGCCAGCGCCCGTTGCGGTGGTGACAATCATTTTATTGTCCATGTATATGGCGCTATTTCCTGCGCTGGCTTTTTATCTATCTAATCGATTTTTTAAAACCGCATCTACTGCAATAATTTTATTATTGGTTTATCCCATTAGTTGGATGTTATTTGATTGGCTGCGCGGATATTTTTTAACCGGTTTTCCGTGGGTGCAAATTGGCATTGCGCATATCGATACTTATTTGGCAGGGTATGCGCCCATTATAGGGGGGCTGGGTGTGGGCTTAGCTGTCACTATTATTGGTGGGTTAATTGCCTTTAGTGTTTTACAATCGAGCGTTAAAAAAACTATTTCTGCGATTGTTTTAATTTATGTAGTGGGTTTTTTATTGAGTTTAATTAACTGGACAGAAGCAGTCGATGAACCCATTAAAGTGAGTATGATTCAAGGTAATATTCCGCAGGCCGAAAAATGGAAAGCAGAAAACTATCAACCCACCTTGCAAATGTATCGTGAATTAACCAAGCAGCACTGGAGTAGTGATTTAATTATTTGGCCAGAAACCGCTATCCCAGGATTTAAGCGCAGAGTGCCTTATTATTTAGCGCAATTAGCGGAGGAAGCTAAGGCCACTAACACAGATGTAATGTTGGGTTTATTTACCCGCAATGCGCAATCGCAGCGCTATTATAATTCAATGATTACATTGGATAATCAAGTTTATTTAAAACGTCATTTAGTGCCGCTGGGTGAGTATTTTCCTCTGCGGCCACTATTGGGTTTTTTCGCACAGTGGGTAGATATACCCATGTCTGATATCGATAGTGGTGAAGATGTTCAACCACTAATTGAAGTGGCCGGTCAAAAAATTGGTTTAAGTATATGCTTTGAAGATGTCTTCGATAGAGATGTATTGTTGGATTTACCCGAAGCCACTTTATTAGTTAATGTAAGTAACGACGCTTGGTTTGAAAACTCATCACAACCGTGGCAGCATCATCAAATTGCCAGAATGCGTGCGCTTGAAACGGGACGAGTTTTACTGCGTGTTACTAATACCGGCGTGTCTTCTATTATAGATCGTAATGGTGATGTGTTACATATATCACCGCAATTTAAGCGCCATGTTATTACGGCAAATGTGCAGGCGTATAAAGGTTCAACACCCTATGTTATGTGGGCGAATTATTTATTAATTATTTTTGGGTTGATGACGCTTATTATTATTTATTGGAAGCCTAGGACAAATAAAGCGGACAAATAAAGCGGACAAATAAAGCGAAAAAATAAAATGAAAATATGGCAACAATTTAAAAATCTAAGTAAAACAGTTAAACGTATTACCTACACACTATTGGCGATTGGTGTTTATGCGCTAATCGGTTTTTTATTGTTGCCGATGATAGTGCAGCCAATGTTAAGCGATGAGTTGTCGGTACAGTTATATAGAAAAACCTCAATTGCATCGGTTGAAATAAACCCGTTTGCACTATCCGTTACCATTAATCAATTAGCGATTGAGGGAAAACACACAGGGCAACTATTTGGGTTTGAAAAGTTAATTGTAAATTATCAAATATTAGCCTTGTTTAAAAAAACTATCGCCTTTGATGAAATTAGTATTGTAAGACCGAACTTAAATTTAATTTTATTGGAATCGGGTGAATATAATTTTGATGACATTGTAAATGCTATGTCTAGCAATGCGTCAGATGAAAATGAAACGTCATCTAAAAAAAACACACAAGAAGCTTGGCCATTAGCAATCGATAAATTTCGTTATGTTGAAGGCAGTGTTTATTTTGAAGATAAAAACAGAGCCACTACATTTAAGAGCAAAGTTGAAAGCTTAAGTGTATCGCTAGATGATTTTTCAACTCGCCCAGGGGAGGGTAATCTGCATAGAATAAAGGCCCAAACTTTGCGCGGCACAACTATTGATTGGAAAGGTGAATTTAGTTTATCACCATTAAAATCGAAAGGCAGTATTGAGTTGCAAGGAGATCTGATGGTGGTGTCAGAATATTTGCAAGAACAAATGCGAGTAAAAATTAATAATGGAAATTTAAATCTTAAAACTGATTATGATTTTGTTTTAGCAGAAAATAATTCAAAATTTGATATTACAAATATGATGGCTAGCATTAATGAATTAGATGTTCGGCGAAAAAATGATGCAAATTTATTGAGTTGGAAGAAGCTGAATTTAGATGTTTCTGGGTTAGATTTAATTAATAAAAAAATCACTATTAATAACGTATCAACAGATGGCGTGCTACTTGAAGTTGAAAAAGCCCAAAATACCGACATTGATTTCGGTGATTTATTTGTGTTGAAAAACATGAGTAAAGAGAGTGAAAAAACAACGGATAACGATAGTCCGCAATGGGATATTAGCATAGCTAAGATTTTCAATGAGAACTTAAATGTAATATTAAATGATAAGTCAGTTGTTCCAGCCGCCAAGCATGGTTTGAATTTTTCAGTAATTGAAATTAATAATTTAAAGCCTTTTACAGATGAAGTGGCAAATTTCATGCTGGCTTTAACGGTAAATAATAAAGGCACGCTTGATATAAAGGGTGGCGTTCAGCCTAAATCTAAATTGATTGATCTTCAGTTGCAAGCCAGTTCGATAGCGTTAAAAGAATACCAGTCATATCTTAATGATGTATTGAGAGTTAAGGTTTTAAGTGGCGATTTTAATGCAAAGTTAAAACTGAATATAGACGCTTCAAAAGATATACCGGCGATTAAAATAGTCGGCGGAATGAATGTGTCGTCACTGGCAATGAGAGATAAGGAATTAAAAGAAAAGTTTATTAGTTGGAAAAAGTTGTCGTTTGATAAAGTGTCGTTTGAGCTTCCGCAGCAAAAAATTAATATATCAGAAATAAAAATAGACCAGCCTTATTTGCGATTAGTGATGAATGGTGGCGGCGAAACAAATATACAAAAACTGTTTATTGAAAAGCAAACCAACAACAAGCAATCAACTAATGAAGAAAGCGCTTTGCAAGCGGAAATTAAAAACATCAGAATAAATAATGCAAAAATGGATTTTTCAGATAATTCTCTTTCGCCCAGCTTTAGCGCGGGTATTTACAGTTTAAAAGGAAATATAAGTGGTTTGTCATCTAAGCAGCTAAGTAAGGCGCGGATTGATTTAAAAGGCAAGGTGGATAAGTATGCGCCGGTTACAATTAAAGGCGATATAAATCCCTTAACAAAAGATAAATACACCGAAATTGAAATGTTATTTAAAGGTATCGAGCTAACCACTTTTACGCCTTATAGTGGTAAGTTTGCCGGTTATAAAATAGAGAAGGGAAAGTTAAGTTTAGATTTAAAATATAAGTTATCAAAAAATGAATTAGTGGCTGAAAATGGCGTAATCTTAGATCAGCTAACGTTAGGGGAAGAAACAAACAGTGAAGATGCCACAAGCTTGCCGGTTAATTTTGCCTTGTCATTGCTGAAAGATGCGAATGGTGTAATTGATTTTAATTTGCCGATTCGAGGCAATATTGATGATCCCGATTTTCATTATGGCAGTTTGGTTTGGGGGGCGCTGGGCAATTTAATTGTGGGAATAGTTAGCTCACCATTTAAAGCCTTGGCGAATTTAGCGGGTGGCGATAGTGCGGGCTTAGATTATATTGTTTTTTCAGCTAATAGTGCTGAATTAATGGCAGAGCAAAAATCTAAATTAGATGCTTTAGCAAAGGCCTTAATACAGCGTCCTGAATTACACCTTGAAATTCGTGGGGTGAGTTCGTCTTTAATCGATCACGATGAAATGGCATATTTAAAAGTGCGTAAACAACTTAAATTAAAACCCATGGCATTATCTGTAATAGTTACAGAGGACGATCGCGATGAGTTAATTGATTATTATGAAACAATTACCAAATTATCTGCGAATGATTTATTGCCTAAAAAACATCAGTTAACATCTAAGCAGGCTGAACAAATGGTTTTTGATAAAGCGTTAATTGTGGTTTTAAATAATGCTCAAGTAACTGAGCAGGAATATGAATTACTGGCAAAGCAGCGCGCCGATAAAATTCAGCAATACTTAATTGATGTTGGCAAAGTTCCAGCCAAAAATATTTTTCTTTTAGATAATAATATTCATTTGGAAAATAAATTTGAAGATGTGGAAAATGCGAGCTTGCAATTACCGCTTGGTTTGAAGGCTAAATAAGGCGTTATAGAATGGATCCGGTATCACAGGCCTTTTTAGGTGCGAGCCTTTCTCAATCATCTACAACTAAAAAATCACAATTAATCAGTGCATTTTTTATTGGTGCGCTGGCGGGCATGGCCCCCGATTTAGATGTGTTAATTAAATCGTCAACAGACCCTATATTGTTTTTAGAGTTTCATCGCCAGTTTACTCATTCGTTAATTTTTATTCCCATTGGTGCATTGTTGTGTGCTTTAGTTTTTTATCCGTTCGCTAAATCAGCATTATCATTTAAACAAATATATCTGTTTTCTTTTTTAGGTTACGCAACTCATGGCTTACTTGATGCTTGCACATCTTATGGCACACTATTGTTTTGGCCATTTAGTTATCAGCGAGTGGCGTGGAATACGGTGTCAATAGTCGATCCGTTTTTTACGCTACCGTTGATTGGCTTTGTGCTGCTGGCGGTTTTTCGAAAGCGAATTTTGTATGCGCGATTAGGTTTTATTTATGCGGTGTTGTTTTTGAGTTTAGGGCTAGTTCAAAAAAATCGTGCTGAAGAAGTGCTGGAAACTCTTGCCCAGCAGCGTAACCATGTTCCAGAAAGAATGCTGGTAAAACCCAGCTTTGCAAATCGCCATGTTTGGAAAATGGTGTATGAATATAATGGGCGTTATTATGTGGATGCGGTTAAGTTATTATGGCAAGCCGAAATATTTTCAGGCATGTCGGTGAAAAAATTAAATGTTAAACAGGATTTTTCGTGGTTAGATTTAAACAGCCAACAAGCAAAAGATATTGAGCGCTTTCGGTGGTTTTCAAATGATTTTTTAGCGCTTAGCAGTAACGACCCAAACTATATTATTGATATGCGCTATTCTTTTTTGCCTAACCAAATTGAAGCAAAGTGGGGGATTATTTTAAGCGAGAAAAATAACAAGCAGCAGCATGTGAGTTATAAAATGCATAATCGCCCAAATAAAGAAACTCTTAACCAATTTATGGATATGCTTTTTTAAGTGGTTATGGTTTTAATAAAGCCGGTTTTAGTGATTGTCTGCGTAAACATAATATCACCCAAAAAACCATAAATGCGATTGGATTTATTGAGCCACTAGCACCTGCTTGTGAATTATTTAGCGTAGCATTTTGGCCAATGCCGCCATTATTTGAAATGATATTTTGTGCGGAATTCATATCGCTGGGCCACCATCAGTAAGGTTGCGAGCACCGTTTTTTTCCGTGTACGCCCATCAAAACGCGCGGCTATCATCGCCGCCTTCCATTATGTTGTGACACGAGTTGCAAGAAACCGTGCCGGTGGATGAAAAGCGTGGATCCATAAATAGCATTTTACCTAATTGCACCTTTTCAACGGTGGTTGGGTTATTGCTGGGGGTGGGGGGGTGGGCAAGGCTTGCTAATTTGCCGCCTGAATTTGAAAAGAGACAAGAAGTGCCAATATTGCTATGTGAATTTTTTTCATGATTAAGCCATTAGTTATTTCTAATGGGATTAATTGGTTTTTCTATTAAGAGAGCTTTGCACGCGTGTAAAGATTTCATTAAAACGATATTTTTCAATATTCGATAAAATCATTGAGCTAGATCAATTACCTTCAAGCACTTTTATTTTTGCGGTTTGTCATAAAGTCATAGATAACAAAAAACGCCTGAGGTATAGGCAATAACCGCCGGTTAACGGCAAGGGGTGTGTCATGAAACTCTCAATTATAATTGCAGCAATCACACTTGCATTCGCATCAGCCAATGTATCGGCGAATGCATTTGATAATGATTATTATGAAGATAATCTTCGCCCAGATGAAATTAACACCAATGTGGATATGAAGGTACACGGTGATCATTTTGAGGGCATGGTTAAGCAGTCTGATATGGAGGTGAATATTGTTATTTCACCTGATGATGACAGTGACTTCGATAATGATGAGTACGTAAATATCTAGCTGAATAAGGGGAAACCGCCTCTTTTAAAATGGAGGCGGTTTTTTGTGGGTGTGGGTATTTAATCTGGATCGGCTCGCTTGAAATGAGTGCCACCGCATTTAATGCAAACCGGAATCGTATCAGTAGTGCTAAATTGAATGAGCTGTTGACACTGGGTGCATAGCAGTGAGCCGGGGCCGGTAATTTCGCCGCTATTATATTGGCTAATTTCACGATTTTCACTTACCGCGCATGAGACATTTGAAAATTGTTCCAGTTCTAAGCGAGTTTTATCCGCCACCGATAAGAACAGCTCCAGTACTTTTTGCTCAATAATATCCAAATCTAGCATCAGCCATTCACTAAATTCATGGCTGGTTTCCATAAGGTATTCCGCAGCATCATTAATATCGCGCTTAATGTAATTGCCAATTTCTTCCGCTTCTTCAACACTGACTTCGCCTAAATGAATCGCCTGATCACGCGCTTGCTCAATGGCTTTTTGCAGTGTGGGCATGGCGTGGGATTCTGCATTATTAATGCTGTCTTGCACACGAGCCATCATCTGGTTATACGCTTCAACCAGTGAAGTGTTATCTTGCTTGTTTGGTGTAGTCATCGACCCGCCTTTTATTAAATATCAGAGTTTCCTAACTCATTGGTCTGCTGTATCCTTCACCTTTTATATAGCTCATATTCATTACAAGTTTGTGAAGCTTCATCAAATTGAAGATAAATAATGCAAGAAAATTATGACGCGCAAAAAATAGAACAGGATGTTCAGCAGTATTGGCAGGAAAATAACGTATTTAAAGTGAGCGAAGACGCCAGTAAAGACAAGTTTTACTGCTTGTCGATGTTTCCCTATCCCAGTGGCCGGTTACACATGGGGCATGTGCGTAACTATTCCATTGGCGATGTGATTTCCCGTTATCAACGCATGCAGGGTAAAAATGTGCTGCAACCGATGGGTTGGGATGCGTTTGGTTTGCCGGCGGAAAATGCCGCGCATAAAAATAATTCACACCCGGCGAAGTGGACATATTCGAATATTGATTATATGCGCGGCCAGTTAAAGCGTTTAGGTTTTGGTTATGATTGGGATCGTGAAATTGCGACTTGTACGCCGGAATATTATCGCTGGGAGCAATGGTTATTCACCAAACTTTACGAAAAAGGTTTAGTTTATAAAAAGAACGCGGTAGTGAATTGGGACCCTGTTGATCAAACCGTGCTGGCAAATGAGCAAGTGGTCGATGGTTGCGGCTGGCGTTCTGGTGCAAAAGTGGAGCGTCGAGAAATCCCCCAGTGGTTTATGAAAATCACCGATTATGCGGATGAGTTATTAAACGATGTTGATAAATTAGAAGGCTGGCCGGAGCAGGTGCGCACTATGCAGCGCAACTGGATTGGCCGCTCGGAAGGGGTGGAGCTGCAATTTGAGGTTGAGGGCGAAGCGCCGATTACGGTTTACACTACGCGCCCAGATACTTTGATGGGCGCGACTTATGTGGCGATTGCGGCGGAGCACCCGTTAACCCACAAAGCAGCTGAATCAAATGCCGAGTTACAGGCGTTTATCGAAGCATGCAAAACCACCAAAGTCGCCGAAGCCGATATGGCGACAATGGAAAAGAAAGGGTTAGATACGGGCTTTAAGGCTGCGCATCCGGTGACCGGTGAGTTAGTGCCGGTTTACACCGCAAACTTTGTGCTGGCAGATTACGGCTCCGGCGCGGTAATGAGTGTACCGGCGCACGATCAGCGCGATTATGAATTTGCTAAAAAATATAATCTGCCGATAAAGCAGGTCATCTTTCCGGCTGGTGATGAAGCTTGTGATATTGAATCCGCAGCGTTCACCGAAAAAGGTATATTAAAAAATTCCGCCCAGTTCGATGGTAAAACATCTGCTGAAGCCGTTGATGCGATTGCAGAATATTTAAGCGCCGCCGGCATGGGTGAAAAACAGGTTAACTTTCGCCTGCGTGATTGGGGTGTTTCGCGCCAGCGTTATTGGGGCACGCCGATTCCGATTGTTAATTGCGCTAAGTGTGGCGCGGTTGCGGTGCCCGAAAATCAGTTGCCGGTTATCCTGCCAGAAGATGCAGCCTTTGGTGACGACGTGGGTTCGCCAATTAAAAAAATGCCCGAGTTTTATGAAACTAATTGCCCAACTTGCGGCGGCGATGCCATTCGTGAAACCGATACCTTCGATACGTTTTTTGAATCTTCGTGGTATTACGCCCGCTACACCTGCCCCGATGCCACCAGCATGTTAGACGAGCGCGCTAATTACTGGCTGCCGGTTGATCAATATGTGGGTGGAATAGAACACGCGGTTTTGCATTTATTATATGCAAGATTTTTTCACAAACTGATGCGCGATGTGGGATTAGTGAAAGGCAGCGATGAGCCATTTTCACATTTGTTGACCCAGGGCATGGTGCTGAAAGACGGCACCAAAATGTCTAAATCAAAAGGCAATACGGTAGACCCACAGGGTTTAATTGAATTGCACGGTGCAGATACGGTGCGTTTATTTACCATGTTTGCTGCGCCACCAGAGCAATCACTGGAATGGTCGGACGAAGGCGTGGATGGTGCAGCGAGATTTTTAAAACGTTTGTACCGAATTATTTTTAATCATGTGAGTGCGGGTGAAACAGCGGTGTTAAATAAAGACGCATTAACCGACGATCAAAAAGCATTACGATTAAAGTTGCATCAAACCATTGAAAAAGTCGGCGATGATATTGGTCGACGTTATACTTTTAACACGGCGATTGCAGCGGTGATGGAACTCACGAATGAGTTATCTAAATTTAAAGACAGCTCAGATAATGCCCGCGCGATTATGCAGGAAGCACTCGATGCAATGGTGTTAATGTTGTCGCCCATTGTGCCGCACTTTAGTCACGCCATGTGGCAAGAATTGGGGCATGCAACAACCGTTATTGATGAAACTTGGCCGGTTGCAGATAAAGCCGCAATGGTGCAAGACAGCATTGAATTGATGGTGCAAGTTAATGGTAAGTTGCGCGGCAAAATAAAAGTTGCGGCGAGTGCGAGCAAAGAATTAATTGAAAAACTGGCTCAAGAAGACAAACACGTTAAATCTCACACCGAAGGAAAAACCGTGCGTAAAATTATTGTTGTGCCCGGTCGACTTGTGAATATTGTGGCAAATTAATGAAAATTATTAGCCAATATTTTTCGCACATATTTTTAATTTTACTTTTGTTATTAAGCACAAGTTGTGGTTTTCAAATGCGCGGGGCGTATCAGTTACCGGCAGCGATGCAAACCACTTATGTTGATGCAAGTGGTATTGCGGAAGGCTCAGGTTTAAGCCGAGTATTAATTCGACGCTTAAAAGCCAGTGATATAAAAATTGCAGATAGTGAATCAAATAATATTGCGGTATTAACACTATCGAAAGAGCAAAAAACCAAACGCATTATTTCGGTTGATTCACGCGGTCGCGCAAGGGAGTATACCTTAACTTATTTAATTAGTTTTAATGTTAACGCCGTGAATGAAAAATTTAAAATAGCCGATCAAGAAATCCGTATCGAGCGAGATTTTGTTTTTGATACCGAAGATGTGCTGGGTAATAGCCGTGAAGAATCTCGCTTGTATGCAGAAATGCAGGTGGATGTGATTCGGTTGATTATGCTGCGCTTGCAGAGCCAAGGTTGAGTTTTGTTTTTGATGTTTTCTTTGGTAAAAGAAACTGAGATATGAAAGTACGCCCAGACCAACTCGACCGGCATTTAAAAAGCGACCTCGCTGCAATATATTTTATTTGCGGCGACGAGCCTTTACAGGTAATGGAATCGGCAGATCAAATTCGCGCCACTGCTCGCCAACGTGATTACAGCGAACGTGAAGTGATGGATGTGGATGCACAGTTCGATTGGAATTTATTGTTGGACGCGGGCAATAGCATGTCACTGTTTGCAGAAAAAAGAATTTTAGAATTGCGTTTGCCATCGGGTAAGCCAGGGCGAATTGGTTCGAAAATTTTACAGGAATATGCACAACGGCCTGCGGATGATGCAATATTAATTATCAGTAGCGGAAAATTAGACAGCAGTGCTAAAAATACCAAATGGTTTAAAACGTTAGATCAACAGGGTGTGATTATTCAATGCTGGCCGGTGAATGTCGATCAGTTACCCGCGTGGATAAATAACCGATTACAGTCAAAAGGCATTGCGGCAGATCGTGAGGCAGTGCAATTATTGGCAGATAGAGTTGAAGGTAATTTATTAGCCGCAGCACAAGAAATCGACAAATTATTTTTATTGCATGGCGCGGGAAAATTAAATTTTCAGCAAGCCGCAGAAGCCGTTACTGATAGTTCTCGATTTAGTATTTATGATTTAGTTGATAATGCATTGGCCGGTAATGTAGTGCGCACCGCGCGTATTATTGGCGGTTTAAAAAATGAAGGTATAGAGCCGGTGCTGATGTTGTGGGCATTAACCCGTGAAGTGCGTATGATGGCTAAAATTTCTGAGGCTAATATTTCACCGGACGCGGCGATGTCAAAATTGCGCGTGTGGGATAATCGAAAAACCTTAGTTCGCAAAGCCTTATCTCGGCATAGCGCGGGGCGTTGGAAATTATTTTTAAAGCGCTGCGCAAAAATAGATAAAGTGGTGAAGGGGGTAGAACCCGGTCGAGCATGGGATGAGTTGTTAATGTTAAGCACGCAAATTGCGCAGTAGTTGTTAACGAATAAATTTTAAAAAATACGAGAAATAAATATGAAAAAATATCACGTTTATGGCGTAGGTAATGCGCTAGTCGATATGGAATTTGAAGTTGAAGATCAATTCTTTAAAACCAACGCAATTGATAAAGGCTTAATGACATTGGTTGATGAAGATCGCCAACATGAATTACTCGGTCACCTCGATGCCTTTGAAGGCAAAAAAGCCTCTGGTGGCTCTGCGGCAAATACGGTTATTGCAACCAGTTATTTTGGCGGAAAATCATTTTACTCATGCAAGGTTGCCAATGATGAATTGGGTGATTTTTATGTAAACGATTTGCAGCAAGCGGGTGTGGATAGCAATGTGGATGATGGCCGCAAAGATGGCATTACCGGCAAATGTTTGGTAATGATTACGCCAGACGCAGAGCGCACCATGAATACTTTTTTGGGCATTACCGCAAATTTTTCAGTTGATGAATTAAATATCGCGGCAATTAAAGACTCCGAATATTTATATATTGAAGGCTATTTGGTGTCATCGGATACCGGTCGACACGCCGCAATCGAAGCGCGTAAAGTGGCGGAAGAAAATAATGTAAAAACCGCATTAACCTTTTCAGACCCATCCATGGTGCAATTTTTCAAAGAGGGTTTGCAGGAAATGATCGGCAATAAAGTCGATTTGTTATTTTGCAATGCAGCCGAAGCCATGAGTTGGGCTGATACTGATAATCTGCAAACGGCGATAGAATCCCTTAAGAAAATTGCCAGCACCTTCGCAATCACTCAAGGTTCGCAGGGTGCAACTTTGTTTGATGGCAGTCAAATTATCGAAATTTCACCCCACGAAGTGAAAGCGCTAGATTCAAATGGTGCGGGCGATATGTTTGCCGGTGCCTTTTTATATGGCATTACCCATGGACATTCCTTTTACGAAGCAGGTAATATAGCAAGCCTTGCCGCCGCAAGAGTAGTCAGCCAATTTGGCCCCAGGTTGTCGGCACGGGAACATAAAGAAATTTTGAATATTGTGCTTTAGGTATATTTAAAATTAATGAATTTGTATATCCATAAACCGGTGTAAAAAATCACCGTTAATATAAAAATAACAGGATTAAATAATGATTAAAGCAGTCACACTTTGGGGAGCAATTTTATTCTCACTGTCTGCACAACACGCCTATTCCGCAGATAAAAATGGCCGATACTGGATTTATGGTGTTGGTCGCCAAACCTGTGAAACATACCTTGAAGCCCGCAATAACGGTGGGTTTGCTGAGTTATCTTATAAAAATTGGATATCGGGTTATTTAAGCGCCAGTAATCGTGCGTCAGGTGATACATACAATTTATTAGGCAGTACCGATTTTCAAGGCGCGTTAATTTGGCTAGACACATATTGTGAAAAACATGAAAAAAATACTGTTTATATGGCCATGGCGAATTTGAGCGCAGTTTATTATTCAAAACGTAGAAAAATGAAATAATTCAATCGTTTAGTTTTTTCAGTTGGCAAAATAGAAATAACGACTATCCTTTTAATAGAAAAGCGATAAAGTCTATTTTAAGTTATTTAAATAATATGCTTATAAATAATTAACTATATGTCTGGCTAAGGGGTAAATAAGATGGATGATAGAGGTGAACTTTACAGTGGATAAGGATCTTCGAAAGCACCCGCGGCAACAAATATACCTTGAGATTGAACTGGGTTTTCCTTCCGGTGAAAAGCAGGCGGTTAGAACGCTGGATGTGAGTGATGGCGGAGTATTTCTCATAGTAGATAAATTACGTCGTCCGATTATCGGTGAAGTGGTCGAAGTAAAAATAATAAATGACGAGCAAAATACCGGCGTTATATTTCCGAGTACAGATGCGGTTGTTGTTCGCCAAGAAGAAAAGGGTATAGGTTTAGCTTTTATTGAGCTTAATTTTAGTGATAATTAAAAGTATTAGTTTTTATATGAGACCTTTGCACGATAGCATCACAAGTAAAAATGGCTAAAATTTCACTGCTTTTCGTTAGAAAACTTGTCAATATCTAGATATTAACTGCGTTTTCTGCCTCAATCAGTAAAATTTTAACGCATTTTTCTTTTGCGCCTCTATCGTGCAAAGGTCTCTATATAAATAATGACTTTTAACATAGATGTGTCTAACGAAAACGGGCATAAATGAAAAATAAATGTATGGATAACGAGGGTAGCTTCAGGTGAGTGAAACTGAAACTGAAAATCAGAACAATCAAAATACAGATGAAACGCCAAGGTATTATGCCGAGTTAGTTGATGAAATTATTTCGCAACTAGAAAATTATTTTTCGACTCATTTAGATACTATGTTTCAAGATGCTGATGAGCACCTATTTAAAGCAGCGGATGAGGCCACTAGCACGGCAGAGCAAAATAGTTTATTTGAATGCATGAATGCGGTTCGTGATAACAAAAAAAATATTCAACAAGGTTTTGTAGATGAGCTGGGTTTTTATTTGCAGCCCATGAGCGAGTTAGACGAGTTACCAGAGAAAAAGCAAGTTAAAAAAACCACAGAGCTTGAGCTTGTCGAGCAAAATGAAATGGATGAGATGGTGACTCTCACCACCATCAGTAGTAAAGCCGCTATGGACCATTCCGAGTCCATTAATAATCTTATTGCACGTTTTAAAGAGCTGGGTCAGTACAATGACCATATTTTTCATGGTGAGGCATTAGAGCCAAAGCGCTTGTGCGATGCACTGCATGAAGCCGTATCGGCTACCGATTTAATCGATGCTAACAAGCTGGTTGTTTACCGATTTTTTGATAAAACCTTAATTAAAGAAATTGGCTTACTTTACGATGGGTTAAATGATTTATTAATTGAACAGGGCATATTGCCTGAAATTAATTTCAGTGGCGCCGCGCCGCATTATGAAAGTGCGGGCCATGAAGAAGGCATGACTGAAGCTCCCGCAACTGATGATGCTGGCGCCCCGCCACCAAATCCTAATCCATTACCACCGGGTGCAAGACGAGCTTTTGGTAGTGGTATGCAAGGCTATGCAGGGCATACACCACAAATGCCAGCGGGTACGCCGCCGCCTATGTCTTCGTCGCCTAGTTATCCACCGCCTAGTCATCCACAAGGTTTGGCAGCACCAACGGGGGGTGCCGGCGTGCCGGCGGGTTCAAGACGTGCCTTTGGTAGTGGTATGCAGGGCTATTCACAAGGCGCTCCGCAGGGCAGCCCACAACAACCAGATGCTTCGGCTGGTGCGCCGTCACCTTCTCAAGCTGGGCCTGCTGGGCAAGCGTATTCAGCAGGTGTACCCGTTGCTCAGGTAAGGCAGAGCATAGAAAATTATGTTGGCGGTCGTCAGGACGATATCGTGACTGGCGGCGGTGCCGGTTATTATTCACAGCAGCAAGTGATGACTGCGCTGACAGACCTGCAGGCATCCGATAGTGACATCAGCCAAACCCCCTTGGTGTTTGATGCGAACCAAATTAAAAAAGCCGTATTGGCGAATATTGGTGAGTCGGAGGGCGGTGCAGTTACCAAAGCGGTGCACCATATTTCTGAAAAAACCATCGACTTTATCAAGCTAATTTTTGATGCCATTATCGATGAAGACAGCATTACCGATGAAATAAAAACCCTGCTATTGAGTTTGCAAATACCGGTTATTAAAGCCGCTATGTTGGATGCGGAGTTTTTTGTAGATGACCAGCACCCAGCACGGCAATTACTCGATAAAATTGCCGAAGCTGGGGTGGGTGTTTCTGAGCATACCGACCCAGTTTATATCGAAATTGAAACCATCGTACGTAAGTTGCTTAATGATTACGATGACGATGTGGTGGCCTTTACTATTGCGCTTGATGAGTTAAAAGAATTAACCGAAGACATATATCTCAAGGCACGGGAAAACGAAGCAAAATCTCAAAAAATGGTCAAAATGGCACATGCTAAAAGTATGGTGCTGCAAGAAATTCGTAAAATTACCATTGGTAAAGAGTTGCCTAAAGGCATACGAACATTGGTGCTGAAAGTTTGGCCAAGCATGATGTTTAATCATTTTTTACAAAATGGTAAAGCCAATGATGAGTGGGTTGAGCTGTTAATGATTTTGCAAAAAATTATTGAAAGTGTGCAGCCCATACACTCCAAAGAAGAGCTGGAAGAACTGGGCTTAACCAATCAGGATATTGTTGAGGCTACCCGTAGCAAGTTGGCTAACTGTAAAAAAAGCCAATCTATTGTTGAGCAGGTGTTGCTTGATTTAGAGGCGACTTATGAAGAGCTAATGTCGCCTTCAAATATCACTGAGTCTTTACCGGATAAGGCTGAAACTACACAGGAAATAGATTCTGAACTGCCCGAAGAGGAAGATGATGGTAGCGAAATATCATTAGAGTCGGTACAAAACGCTGAGTTAGACCCAGAACAAATTGCAAAACAGAAAATTTCTAAACTGCCTTCCGGTGTAGCCCCCGGTGCTTGGTTTATTGTTTATAACGGCGAAGACAAACCGGTAAGGCGGCTTAAATTAGCGGTTATTTTAGTGCATGATGCATCAATGGTTTTTGTCGATCATTTGGGAAATGTTGTAATCGAAAAAGATGCGGGTGATTTTGTCGATGAAATCGACAAAGGTTTATCAGGCTTAATTATGCAGCATTCGGTGTTTGATCATGCGCTGCACTCTGCTCTCGAATCTATAGAACATTAACCCATAATGTTATAACTAAATTTGCATAGCTCAGGCTATACAAATTCAGAGTCTGTTTTTATTATTCCCCTGCGCTTTCCGCCAGTCTATGGCAAAATAGCACTTTGCTTAATTACGCCAAACTATCCATGAAAGAATATATGCAACAACTGGGTCAAAAGGCCCGTGCCGCGTCGCTTGAAATGTCTCGTGCCGAATTCTCTGCCAAAAATCAGGCTTTATTTGCGATTGCCAATGCAATTGATAATGCCGCGGATTTACTCAAATCAGAAAATCAGAAAGATTTACAGGCAGGTAAAGATAAAGGTTTAGATGCAGCCATGCTCGATCGGCTGGAATTAAATACTGCGCGTATCGCGGGTATGTCAGAAGGCCTGCGTCAAATAGCCGCGCTGCAAGACCCCATCGGTGAAATCACCGATATGGCCTATCGCCCATCGGGCATTCAAATTGGTAAAATGCGGGTGCCGCTGGGGGTGATTGGAATCATTTATGAATCTCGCCCAAATGTCACCGCTGATGCAGCAGGGCTGTGTTTAAAGTCGGGCAATGCAACGATTTTACGCGGTGGCTCCGAGGCAATTCATTCAAATAAAGCAGTGGCTAAATGTATTCAGCAGGGCTTAACCGCGGCCGGTTTGCCCGCCGATGCCGTGCAGGTAGTAGAAACCACCGACCGCGCGGCGGTGGGTGAATTAATTACCGCCAGTGAATTTGTGGATGTGATTATTCCCCGCGGCGGCAAAAGTTTAATCGAGCGCATTAGCAAAGAAGCCACGGTACCGGTGATAAAACATTTAGATGGCATCTGCCATGTTTACGTGGATGCGCAGGCGGATTTGCAAAAAGCGACGGATATTGTTTTTAATTCAAAAACCCATCGTTATGGCGTCTGTAATGCGTTGGAAACTTTGCTAGTGCACGAGTCTGTCGCACAGCAGTTTTTACCAGCGATGGCAAAACGCTTTGCAGAAAAAGGCGTAGAGCTGCGCGGCTGCGAGCAAACTCAAAACATTATCGACTGCAATGCGGCAACGAGTGAAGATTGGGATACAGAATATCTGGCAGCGATATTGTCGATTAAAGTGGTGGACGATATTAATGAAGCTATGATCCACATTAACCAGCACGGCTCGCAACATACCGATACTATTGTGACGGAAAACTACACATTATCACGACGCTTTCTGCGTGAAGTCGACTCCAGCTCAGTGATGGTGAATGTGTCTACACGATTCGCAGATGGCTTTGAATATGGGCTGGGCGCCGAGATTGGTATTAGCACTGATAAACTACATGCGCGGGGGCCGGTTGGGCTGGAAGGATTAACCTCGCTGAAATATGTGGTGTTGGGTGATGGACAGATTCGAGAGTGATTGTTGAGTTGTTAATAAAGCAAGAGAAAAGAAAAAGACAACGCAAATGAACGCAAATAACCGTAAATGGCCGCGAATAAAAGCTTATGTCTTTTATGCCGTAGGCATAAAAAAGAATCGCATTTGCGGTTATTTGCGGTTATTTGCGTTTTTCGCGTTGCCTTTTTCTTTTGATTTTTTTAAAAACAGTAAACACTGCCATGCCTAAATTAATCGGCATACTCGGCGGCACCTTCGACCCAATTCACTACGGCCACTTACGCCCAGCGTTAGATATCATGCAGCAGGTGGGTTTATCCGAAGTGCGCTTCATTCCTAATCGTATTCCCCCGCATCGCGACGCCCCAGTCTTAACCAATCAGCAGCGCGTCGAATTGGTGCAATTGGCAATATCTGATACGGACCATTTTGTACTCGATGAACGCGAGTTACAACGCAACGGGCCATCGTATATGGTGGATACCCTGCAAAGTTTAAAAGATAATTTTCCCGACGACACCCTGTGTTTGATAATGGGTATGGATGCCTTTAGCGGATTACCCCAATGGCATCGCTGGCAGTCTATACTTAAATTATGCCATCTCATTATCACCACTCGCCCGGGCACCGAGCTTCCCAGCTTCGCAGCGCAGCCGCCTATTGCTGCGTGTGTAACCGAACAACCTCAAAGCCTGTTACAAAGACCTGCCGGACAAATTCTGCTACAATCCGTCACCCAGCTGGATATTTCAGCCAGTCAGATACGCCGCTACCTGTCTACCGGACAGAGCACGCAATACCTGCTACCCGAAACCGTAAGAGACAAACTTGAACAAGCCTATGCCGAAAAAAGCAAAACTATCTATTGAAGATTTAAAACAACTTATCTTAACTAGCCTCGATGACATGAAAGCCGTCAACATTGTTGAGCTGGATGTGAAAGATAAAACCAGTGTAACCGATTTATTAATTATTGCGGGGGGCACCTCAAGCCGCCACGTTAAATCCATTGCATCGAGTGTTACGGTGGATGCAAAAAAGGTCGGCAATAAACCGCTGGGCGTAGAAGGTGAATCACAGGGCGAATGGGTGCTGGTGGATTTAGGCGATATTATTGTGCATGTAATGCAGCCCCATGTGCGCGAGTTTTACGCGTTAGAAAAACTCTGGAGTTTTGATGACCCCACCGAGGCATCAGCCGAAAATAAATAATTAGGCAGTTAAAAAACATGCGTATTTTATTATTGGCGGTAGGCCAAAAAATGCCCGCTTGGGTTGAGCAGGGTTATAAAGAATATGCGCATCGCATGCCCGCCGAAGCCAAACTTGAGCTAAAAGAAATTGCCCCAGGCAAGCGTGGTAAAAATGCCGATATAAAACGCATCGTCGACGATGAAGGCCAGCGCTTAAAATCGGCTATTCCAAAATCAGCGCACGTTGTAGTGTTAGATGTTGAAGGTAAATCCCACAGCACCGAGCAACTCGCCCACCGCATGGATGACTGGATGCACAGTGGGCAAGATATCTGTTTATTGGTGGGTGGGCCGGAAGGTTTGTCGGCGGAGTGCCGCGCACTGGCGGATGAAAAATGGTCATTATCTGCATTAACATTTCCGCATCCATTGGTGCGGGTTATTTTGGCCGAGCAGTTGTATCGTGCTTGGTCGGTGTTGCGAAATCATCCTTATCATCGAGCATAAAAACAAGTATCATGATTCCCGAATGCTTGTGTCAGAAATCCAGTGACTTTGATTGGTTTTGGCGCACTAGATATTACTGATATATTTTGTTGAACATTCATTTTATAAGAATAATAAATGACAAATAATGTTGTAACCGCGCCCCCCCAAATAACACTGGCCTCCGCATCGCCGCGCCGCCGTGAACTCCTCGACCAAATTCAGGTCAGCTATAGTGTCCACCCCGTCAATATTGATGAATCCCATCTTGCAGGTGAAACCGCTGAGCAATTTGTAAAGCGCTTAGCGCTGCAAAAAGCACAGGCCGGTTATAAGAAAAATCCTCAACAACCCGCCTTGGGTTCAGATACTATCGTGGTATTTGAACAACATATTTTAGGCAAGCCGCAAAATCAGAAAATGGCATTTGATATGCTAAACATGTTGAGTGGAAATATTCATAAAGTGATGACGGCAGTTGCTATCAGTAATGGTGAAACAGAGCACTGCGCATTAAGTGTAAGTGAGGTAGAATTTAGCCAACTAACTGAACAACAGATTAATGCCTATTGGCAAACCGGCGAGCCTTTTGATAAAGCAGGGGGCTATGGTATTCAGGGAATGGCTGCACAATTTATTAAAAATATAAAGGGTAGCTATTCGGGCATAATGGGGTTGCCTTTATTTGAAACAGCGAAATTATTAGAAAAAATTGGAATTAAAAATTTAAAGTAAGTTGGGAGCTTGTCGTACAGATAACATAAAACCTAACTGCATAATGAATGGAATTAAAATTAACATGAGTAAAGAAATTTTAATTAATGTAACACCGCAGGAAACGCGGGTGGCGATTCTTGAAAACGGCGTGTTACAAGAAGTGTATATCGAACGTAGTCGCAATAAAGGGCTGGTGGGAAATATTTATAAAGGGCGCGTGTGCAGAGTACTGCCCGGAATGGAAGCCGCCTTTGTAGAAGTGGGCATGGAGCGCGCGGCGTTTTTGCATGTGTCAGATATTGCGCCACATGCTTCAGCCAATAGCAATAATAATGGCAAGCCAAGTATTTCGCATTTATTGTCTGAAGGTCAGGATGTTTTAGTGCAGGTAATAAAAGATCCGATGGGAACCAAAGGCGCAAGATTAACCGCGCACATTACCATCCCGTCACGTTACTTAGTGTTTATGCCAAACTCGGCAAATGTGGGTGTGTCATCGCGCATAGAAGATGAAGCCGAGCGTGAACGTTTACGCACCATGTTAATGGATCAAAAAGATTTACTCGGTGAGTCGGGTTATATTATTCGCACCGCTGCCGAAACCGCCACCCCCGAATCGATGGTGCAGGATATTTTATTTTTAAATAAATTATGGGGCTCAATTAGCGAAAAGTCGCAAGAAGAAAAAGCCGGCAGCGTTATTCACGAAGATTTATCTTTACCCATGCGTGTACTGCGCGACATGATTGATGATGACTTAGAAAAAATTCGCGTCGACTCGCGGGAAACCAGCCGAAAAATGCAACACTTCGCAGAAAAGTTAATGATAGCAGCACAGGATAAAATTGAACACTATCCGGGCGAGCGCCCTATTTTTGATTTGTATGGCGTAGAAGATGAAATTCAAAAAGGCTTAAGTCGCAAGGCCAATTTAAAATCAGGTGGTTATTTAATTATCGACCAAACCGAAGCTATGACCACCATCGATGTAAACACCGGTGCGTTTGTTGGGCACAGAAATTTAGAAGAAACTATTTTTAAAACCAACCTCGAAGCGGCGCAAGCCATTGCTAGGCAATTACGCTTACGCAATTTAGGCGGCATTATTATTATCGACTTTATTGATATGGTTGAAGAAGATCACCGCACACAAGTATTGCGCGCATTAGAAAAAGCCCTCGATAAAGATCATGCGCGTACGCAAGTTTGTGAAGTGTCATCATTAGGTTTAGTAGAAATGACACGCAAACGCACGCGCGAAAGTTTGGAACATGTGTTGTGTGAAACCTGCCCAACCTGCGAAGGAAAAGGTTATATCAAAAGTGCAGAAACCGCGTGTTATGAAGTGTTTAGAGAAATACTCCGCGAAGCTCGTCAGTTTGATGCAAAGCAGTTACTGGTATTGGCCGCACAAGAAATTATTGATTTATTAGTGGATGAAGAATCAAACAGTCTGGCTGAATTAGAAGATTTTATTGGTGTGCCAATTAAATTGCAGGTTGAGTCGCTTTATACTCAAGAGCAATTTGATGTGGTAATAATGTAGTTGAGTTTTGAGATAGTTAATGCCCAATCTTTCTTCTAATAAAACAATAAAAAAGAAACTGATTAAGCTTAGGCGCTTAAAAAATGCAGTATTAATTTTAATAGCCTTAAGTATTATTTTTTTAGCGATTAGTTTTACCCTATTGCGTGTCGCAATTAAATTTATTCCTGATTATTCTTTAGCTATTCAGCAAGAAATTTCTAAGCAAATAGGCATGACACTAGATATAGGCTCAATCGACGCGGAAATTTATTGGTTAGTACCCCGCCTAAGTTTATTAAATGTTAATGTTTTAGATGGTGATGATAATCATCATTTGGTGCATCTTGATGAAATTTATTTGAGTTTGGATTGGGCGGAATCAATAAAAATCATGTCACCTGTTGTGGGTGAAATAACCCTTTCCGGACTAAATTTAAATATAAGTATTAATAAAAAATCTGAATTATTAATTCAGAATCATGTAATAAAAGAAAATATAGATGGAGCCTTAAACAGTGCAGCAATAGGTAATGATCAAGGTGCGTTTGCTATCAGTGATGCAGTTAAGGATGCTTTTAAGCGTCTCGACTTTAAAATTTCAAATAGTAAAATTCATCTGTTTGATGAACGAAATAAGCAACGCAGTAAAATATTTAGCAATCTAAATGTGCATTTAATCAATAATGGTAATTCTCATATACTTGAGGTAAAAGCACATTTGCCACATAAATATGGGCGCTATCTTCACTTTATTATAGATATGAATGGAGATGTTTTTGATTATAAAACATTAGAAGGTGATGCATATTTAGCGCTAGAAAATATTAATGTCGCACCATGGTTGGATGATTACTGGGATGAAATAAAAATTGCTGCCAATGCCAATATTGATGGGCGATTTTGGGTTTCATGGCGTGGTAAAGATATTTTAGATATAACCAGTCGCGTTAATATTAGTGATATCGCTTTGCATTATCTTGATGAACGAGTTAACACTTGGAGTGTAAATGAACTTGAAGCCAAGATTCAATGGCAAAAAAATAATGATGATTGGCAGTTAAATGTTCGCGAATTAGTGGTGGATCGGGAAGGTATTAATTGGTTAAAGCCTGCGGCAGCGACAGTAAACGTTAAGAGCAGTGAACAATTAGTTCAGTTACAAGCAGATTTTTTGCGTATGGAAGGTTTTGTGTATCTTGCGGGAATGTTAAATAGTGCAGTTGATATAGATTTGCCTTGGTTAAATTTAATGGAGAAATTTAAGCCGTCAGGAGAGTTAAAAAATTTAGATGTTATATTGCCGTTGGATAATTTTGAAGATATTAAAATCAATACTGAATTTAATCAATTGGGATTTAAACTGCCCAATATGGAACCAACAGAAATAAAAAATTTACATGGGGTAGTTGCTTATGTAGATAGCAGTACTTGGCTGATTTTGGATTCAAAAAAAACTGAAATTAAATTTAATGATTTGTTTAGAAACTCTATCTATTTAGAGAAATTAAAAGGCAATCTTAAGTTTTCATATTATAATAAAACATGGCAGTTATCATCTAGCTCACTAATTATTGATACGCCTGATATTCAAACAGAAATGCGAGTTGATTTTAGTATGCCGGATGAGGGTAGTGCTTTTCTCGATTTAACTACGCATTTTAAAAATGGCGATGCAAAAGCAGTAAGTCAATATTTACCAGCAAGCGTAATGGGCAAAGGCGCGGTTAATTGGATTGATGGTGCTTTAAAAGAGGGTGAAGTTATTGATGGCGGATATCAATTTTATGGCTATTTAAAAGACGCGCCATTTCGAAAAAATGAAGGTATTTCACTGGCTGATTTTAATGTGAGCGGTGTGGATTTAAATTATTTAGAAAACTGGCCAAATGTAAATAATATCTCTGCAAATTTACGATTTGTAAATGATTCCATGTTAGTGCAAGCAGAACAGGCTCAGCTATTAAATTCGAATGTACTGAGAACTACTGTTTATATTGATAATTTTATTTCGCCAACCTTAGATTTAAACGGCGATATGAATATTGAGCTACAGGATATAAAAAACTTTATTAATGGCAGCGCATTGCGTGAAGATGTAACGGATTATATTGATAATTTGAAATTTAAAGGCGATGGGAAATTAAACTTAAAATTATTTTTACCACTGTATGGGGATTATTCTACAGAAGTTGGTGGTCGCTTAGTGATGGAAAATGGTGGCCTTTTATTCACTAAAGAAAAATATGAGTTAGGTGATGTTAATGGTGAAATACAATTTGCAGGTGATACCGTTGAGGCTACAAATTTAAGTGCCAGAATGTTGAATGGAGCTGCAAAAAAACCGCTAGATATTATAATAAAAACACATAAGAGAAAAACTGAACAAGCATATCGCATTGACGTTAAAGGTGATCTGTTGGCATCTTCGCTGCTTGCGCCATTGCCAGATTTTCAGTCTTATATTAGTGGCGTTTCAAAATGGGATATTGGAATTGATATAATTAATGATACAGAAAAAAAATCAACAGTAGTAAAAGCCCAGTTGACTTCGGATATGCAAAGCGTTGTTTCAACTCTACCTGGGCCACTTGCAAAAAATACGCAACAAAAAGAACCGGCTAAAATAAATGTTGCTGTTGATGCTAAAGGCGATATTGACTATAAGTTAGTTTTAGCGAATAAAGATCTATTTCAAGTAAAGCAGACAAATGAAAATGTATTGATATATGCGAATGCATCTAGCATTAAAGGCAATGCAGATATAAATATAACAGAAAATATCGATCTTCCTATTAATATAAATCTTGAGTATTTAAATTTAAATAATTTTTATAAAGAGTCGAATAAAGAGCAATTAGATAATAATTCTGATGATTTAATCGAAGCTAAAAATCAGCAATCAATATCGCCGCGTAATATTCCGTCCTTGGATTTACGCATTAAAAAGCTAATATGGAAACAAACAGTATATAACGATAGTCGTTTGAAAATTCAAAACAGCAAATTAGGTGCGGTGATAGAAGAAATAAAACTAACCGGTACTGATCATTTAATTACAGGTAAAGGCAGTTGGTTTACGGGTAAGAATAATATAAATACCACAAAGCTTGATTTAAATATAAAAATAGATGATTTAGGAAAAGTATTTAAAGAGCTGGAAATATCAGAAAGTTTAATTGCAGGTTCTGGTAATGTTAAATTGCGTTGGAGTTGGCAGGATATGCCATATAATTTTGATTGGAAAAAATTACAAGGTGATGGGCAGTTAAATTTAAAAAAGGGAACGTTAAAAGATCTTGATGCCGGTGCGGGAAGATTGTTAGGCATTTTTAATTTTAAAACATTGTTGTCTTTGGATTTTGGTTCTCAAATGGATAAAGGTTTTAATTTTGATAAGGTTAAGGGCACGTTTACATTTTCAGATGAAAATATATATTCGGACGATTTTGAAATAGAAAGTAAAGTTGCGACTATTTTTATGAAAGGAAAACTGAGTATCGCAAACAATGAAGTTGATCAAGTAATTACAGTAAGGCCAGATTTGGGTGGTACGGTAACATTGGGAGCTACAGTTGTGGCGGGGCCAGCGGCAGGCGGTTTAGTATATCTATTTCAAAAAATATTTAATACTGATCGGCTGTCTGAATATCAGTATACAATGAAAGGCAAAATTGATAAGCCGGTTGTTCAATTGATATCAGTGCCGATAGTAGAAGAAGATGAAGACAATGATTTTTAGTCGTTCAGTAATCGTTATATTTATATTTAGTGGTTTGTGCTCTTTTAAATTGGCGGCACAAGAATTACAATTTAATTTACATGCTGAAACTTGGGATATACAGCGACACGGTGAAGTTTTATTGAAAATGCCGGTATTAAAAGTTGTGGTAGATCAGTGGAACATAAACCCTAAACAACGCATTGAGTTAAGGTATCCCGGTGGAGAAGAAGGTGAGCTTTGGGTGGAAGAACTGCAAGACTGGTTTGTTTCACTCGGCGTACCATCAAGTGTATTAAGCACCTCAGCCGGTAGTAATGCACAGGATATAATCAATATTATTTTAATTAACTCGGTAAAAATAAAATGACAAAACTTGCAGCAATTCAAATGGCATCTGGCTCTAATATTCAAGCTAATTTAGATGAGGTCGCTAAGTTAATTAATCAGGCGGCTTCGCAAGGCGCAGAGTTAATTGTATTACCAGAGAATTTTTCTCAAATGCCAATGAATGATAATGAGAGAGTTTCAAATGCAGAAGCCATTGGTGACGGTAGAGTGCAGAATTTCTTAAGTGCACAGGCACAAAAAAATAATGCTTGGATTGTCGGTGGCACAATACCGATAAAAAGTCAGCAGGAAAACAAAGCGTATTCTAGTAGCTTGCTTTATAACAGCAGCGGTGAGCAGGTTGCACGGTATGATAAAATTCATATGTTCGATGTGTTGATAGAAGCCAATAACGAAACCTACAATGAATCTGAAACAACGGTTGCCGGAGAAGAAGTTGTAGTGGTCGATACTCCAATGGGAAAACTTGGTTTAAGTGTATGTTATGACCTGCGTTTTCCGGAGCTATATCGAACAATGATAGATCAAGGTATGGAAATTTGTGCGCTGCCTGCAGCTTTTACGGCATTCACTGGCCAGTCTCATTGGGAGCCACTTATTCGCGCAAGGGCAATTGAAAATCAGTGTTATATGATTGCATCTGCGCAGGGTGGCTATCATGTTAATAACCGGCAGACGTATGGCCATAGTATGGTAGTAAACCCATGGGGAAATATTTTGGGAAATGTCGGCACCGGCCCCGGCGTTGTTATTACCGAATTTGATCGTAATGTATTGGAAACAACTCGTAATAAATTTCAGGTGTTAAATCACCGCAAGCTTAATTGCCGAATTAGTTAATGTTTAATTATAAAAAATAAATTTTTCTTAAATGCAATTGCGATAAAATTATTATGCTTAAAATAAATTTACAATTTTTTTTATTGGTTTTTATTCTGGCAGCAATAAGTGCTTGCGCTCCAGCGGTAAAAAAAACAACAGCAGTAGATAAAAAAAATATGTCTAAAATTGTTGTGCAACCGATTGAAGCTAAAGAAGTAAAAGAAATTGCTGCTGCTAAGCCAGCTGAAGATATTTCAGCACAACAAGATGTATTAATTTTATTAAGCAGTTCTGCTAATGCCTATCAAAAAATGGCTACTTACTTAAATGATGCGTTGGGTGAGCATGCAGTGCAAATTATATTGTCTGGTTTGCCGGCACAAGATAAAGCTGTTATTGAAGATATTAAAGCATCGGCTAGTAATCAAATTGTCGCAATTGGTTTGAAAGCCGCGCAAGCAGTAAAGCATTTCAATGATAAACAAATTTTTTATACGCAAGTCATGACCCATGAAACGTTAGCGAGTAAAAAGATACAAGGCATTAGCTCGCTGCCGTCACCAGAAAAACTCTTTTCGGATTGGAAAAAACTATCACCAACTTTATCAAAGGTTGCAATTGTTTCAGGTGAGCATTTAGATGCATATTTAAAGAGAGCTAAATCTGCTGCAAAAGCACAAGGTATTGAGTTGCAAGTAGAATTAGTTAAGTCGGATAAAGGTTTTATTTATAAAAGTAAAAAACTAAAATCGGATGTGGAGGGGCAGTGGATTTTGCCTGACAATCGTATACTCAGTGGAAAAGCACTGAAAGAAGTGATGGCGTATGCGTCGCGTCGTGGTCGGCAAGTTGTTGTTTTTAGTCCGAAGTTATTGTCTTTTGGTGGTTTTTTTTACGTCACACCAGATTTACAAATGATTGCGGCTGGCGTGTTGCAGTGTTTGAAAGAATCTGCGGGTAAAGAAAATATTTCTGGGCCGCGTGTTTTGCCTATAATGGGGCATACTATGGGTATTAATTCAAACATTGCACGGCAGTTAAACCTTGCTATACCTACTGAGTATAGGAAATACTTAAATGAAAACTAAAAATGAACAGAATGAAAAGGCGTTAGAGTCGGGGTGGAATAATGCTCAAGCGTTAAGAAGTGGTTTAAAGTCGGGTGTGAGAGATGACGAAGATTTACATTCAACACCTGTCGTAAAAAGTTTTTTTCGACGCAGCCCATTATTTTCACGACGTAAAAATACCAGCCTAGTTAATCGTATTATTTGGTTGTTATTAATATGGAGTGTGGTGGTTTATATTTTAGGTGTGGCGGGTTTGTGGTGGAGTTCTAATAAAGTTATTGAAGATAATTTTTCTCAGCAGGCAACAGATTGGGTAACCAAGCTTGATGAATTGGGTACGCCATTATATGCAGCAAATGATGAGTTTTTATTTCAGTCAATAGAAGAGCATCTGAGTCGTTTTCCTGAGATTGCTTATTTACGCTATTACGAAGCAAATAAAAATTCGATTATTGCCCAGTATACATCTGAAGAAATATCAACCGTAAAAGTGCCTGAATTAAGCTCCGCACTAATTGAAAAATTACGCCTTAATATAGACACTAATCAACCGGTTTTTATTCGAACGGCAGATAATAGCTTATCCTTATTTCAAGTTGCGTCACCAATTGTTACGCGCTCAATTAGATCTGAAAACATGATTGACTTCGACTTAGAAGACGACCCAATAGAAAATTATAAAATAATTGGTTATCTAGAATTAGGTCTCGACTTTAGTCAATATCAAAATAAATTAAAAAAGAATATTTTTATTGGTAGTTTAGCGGTTGCCGCTTTGTTTTTTGTAGCAGCATTTTTTGGTCGGTTTTTAATTAAGCGTTCACTGCAACCATTAACCAAAATGAAAAAGCCGCTTGAGCAACTTGCTAAAGGTGAGATTGATGTTCACGTATCAGGAGAGGGCGATGAAGAAATTGTTGCGATTGCTAATGCACTTAATACAACAATTAAAGCGCTAAAAAGTCGAGATGAAGAATTAAGAAAACTGGCCAACTATGACTCGTTAACCGGCTTACTTAATAAGCACAATTTTAATATTCAGTTAAAGCAAGAAGTGCAACGCACCATGGATGAGAATGATAGTAGTGCATTGCTATTTATTGACCTCGACCAGTTCAAGCACGTTAATGATAATCTTGGGCATGCGGCGGGTGATCGCTTATTAAAGCAAGTGGCAGACTTATTAAAAAATAGAATACGGACAGATGACGTGATTGCTCGATTTGGCGGAGATGAATTTACGATTATTGCAAAATCAATAACCGAAAATGATGCACGGGCAATTGCCGAATCTATTTTAAAAGCCATGCAGCAATTTGTTTTTGTAGAAGCAGGGCAGGCATTTAATATTTACTGCTCAATCGGTGTGGTGTTAATTGATGGTGATAATTTTACCGTTGAAGAAATTTTTTCGCAGGCAGACATGTCATGTTTTCATGCAAAATCTGAGGGGCGAAATCGTTTTCATATGTTTGACTTGCCCGAGCAAGAAGAGTTACGAAAAAGTGCCGATATTAGTTGGTCGAAACGCATTGCCGATGCTATAAAAAATGATTACTTCACACTATTTTATCAGCCTATAGTAAGCTTGCACGGTGATAAACAAGAGCATTATGAAGTGTTATTAAGAATGGTTGCCGAAGATGAAACCATTCACCCAAATGCTTTTTTACCCGCAGCTGAACGCTTGGGGGTGGCGATAGATATTGATTATTGGGTGGTTCGCAATGCACTGCGTAAATTGTCTGAATTTAAAGCCGATGGTAGAGATGTTTGTTTATCAATAAATTTATCCGGCAGAATATTTGAAGCCAATGATTTAATCGAAAAAATTCAACGTTATATTTCACAATATGATGTTGATACCGATCATATTATTTTTGAAATTACAGAACAAACTGCGGTACGACATATTGAAAAGGCCAGTGAAACTATTAAAAAATTATCTGCACTGGGCTGTCAATTTGCACTCGATGATTTTGGTGTTGGCTTCAGCTCATTTAATTATTTAAAACGATTGCCAGTTGATATTTTAAAAATAGACGGTGAGTTTATTACCGACATGGTAAAAGATCCAGTCGATCAGGCGATGGTGAAATCAATGATACAAATTGCTAAAACGCTCAATAAAAAAATCACTGCTGAATATGTGCAAGATGCAGCAACACTAGAAATGCTAAAGAATTTTGGTGCAGATGATGTGCAGGGATATTATTTAGGGCGACCAATGCGTGATATTAACCGTAAGAGTTATGATGATGCTTTGGCGCATATTGATACTAATATTTTAACTTTTTAAAATGTTAGTTCGCGATGTGTTTTAACCATTCGCGAGCCCATATTAAAGAAAATGCGGCTCGCTCCTACAAATAAATAAAATATTTTAGCGCTTGCCACCACCACCCGCTTTTATCAAAACCTTATCCATCATGCGCGAACTTAATATGCGCTTTAAATAACCCATAATATAAGTGGGTGTGGTCACGTAATAACGTATCTTCGGTTTTTTTGCCTGCAATGCATGCAATACTTTTTCACACACCGCTTCTGGCCCAAGGGTAAATGGTGCGGCGGGGCCTTCTTTATTTAAGCGTGCTAACATTGAATCGTATTGTAATTTATGAACACTGTTTTCGGCGTTAATATATTTTTTAAATGCTCGAAATGCATTTTTTCTAAAGTCACTTATAATCGGGCCGGGTTCAATTAAGCTCACATAAATATTTGTGCCATCGAGTTCTTGTCGTAACGTATCGCTAATACCTTCGAGTGCAAATTTGCTGCAATTGTATGCGCCCCGATAAGGCATCGCCGCAAAACCTAAAATAGAACTGTTTTGAATAATGCGCCCATAACCTTGCTTGCGCATAATAGGCAAAACTAAATTGGTTAATTCCATGGTGCCAAATAAATTAGTTTCAAATTGCGCGCGCAGAGCATCGCGGCTTAAATCTTCAACTGCACCGGCAAGGCCATAAGCACCGTTATTAAATAATGCATAAAGTTTACCATCGGTCTGGTCGAGAATGCGGACAAGCGCATTTTTTATCGACAATGAATCGTCTAAATCCAGTTGCAAACTATTGAGCCCGAGTTGTTTTAAGCGCTCAACATCATCTGATTTTCGCGCACTGGCGAATACCTGATAGCCTAGTTGGTGGAGTTGTTGTGCGGTGTGCAGCCCGATGCCGGTTGAGCATCCGGTGATTAAGATGGATTTTTTTGCGTCCAAAATAAGCCTTTTATAATTATTGTGAGTAAATTGTGCTGCTTAGTTTGGCAGCGGTTCCTCGAAGCATTATAATAGCGGGCTTTTCGCTCTGTCGGTAATTTAAATTCGGCGGGGATTTAATGATATTACACATTGGAAAACATTATGCGAAGTCATTACTGTGGTCAGGTTGATGAGACACTGGTCGATCAAGAAATAGAATTATGTGGATGGGTCAACCGTCGTCGTGACCACGGAGGCGTGATCTTTGTTGATCTGCGTGATCGTGAAGGGTTAGTGCAGGTAGTTTTCGACCCAGATCGTGCAGAAATGTTTGCACTGGCCGAGCGGGTGCGTAATGAGTTTGTATTGAAGGTAACCGGCAAAGTGCGCCTGCGCGATGACGCGGCGATTAACCCAAATTTAAAATCAGGCAAAATTGAAGTGTTGGGCTTAAAGCTGGAAGTGTTAAACGCAGCAGAAACTCCACCGTTCCAGTTAGATGACCAAGGCGTTCACGAAGACATTCGCCTCAAATACCGTTACATCGATTTACGCCGTGATGAAATGCAGCAGCGCATGCGCATGCGCTCACAGGTATCGGGCTTTATTCGCCGCTACTTAGAAGAAAATGGTTTTTGGGATATTGAAACCCCAATGCTGACTAAAGCCACCCCCGAAGGTGCGCGTGATTATTTAGTGCCGAGCCGCACCCATCAGGGCGAGTTTTTTGCATTGCCCCAATCGCCACAAATCTTTAAGCAATTATTAATGATGTCTGGCATGGATCGTTATTATCAGATCGTGCGCTGTTTTCGCGATGAAGATTTACGCGCCGATCGTCAGCCTGAGTTTACTCAAATTGATATTGAAACCTCATTTATGAATGAAGATCAGGTAATGGACGTGACTGAAAATATGATTCGCGAATTATTCGCGCATGTTTTAGAAGAAGCATTACCGCAAAAATTCCCGCGCATGACATACAAAGAAGCCATGCATCGCTTCGGTTCGGATAAACCCGATTTACGTATCGATATGGAATTAGTTGACATCGGCGACTTAATGGAAGACGTAGAATTTAAAGTATTCTCCGGCCCCGCCAAAGATCCAAAAGGTCGCTTAATTGTATTGCGCGTCCCCAATGGTGCAAAACTCAGCCGTAAAGAAATTGATGGCTACACCGAGTTTGTTGGCCGTTATGGCGCGAAAGGTTTGGCGTGGATAAAAGTTAACGATGTGGATGCGGGCCGTGAAGGTTTGCAATCCCCCATTGTTAAGTTCTTGCCAGATGAAGCGCTAGACGAAATCATTAAACGCAGCGCCACCCAAACCGGCGATTTATTATTCTTCGGTGCGGGCAATGCAAATGTGGTGAATGAATCGATGGGCGCACTGCGCGTAAAGCTCGGCCATGATTTAGAACTGGTTTCTCGTGAATGGAAACCACTGTGGGTTATCGACTTTCCCATGTTTGAATGGAGCGAGCGCGACGAGCGTTGGAATGCATTGCACCACCCCTTCACCGCACCATCGGGCAGTGCAGAAGCGTTAGAGAAAAATCCAGGTGACAGTTTATCCCGCGCCTACGACATGGTGTTAAACGGTTGCGAATTAGGCGGCGGTTCGGTGCGTATTCACGACACCGACATGCAGCATAAAGTCTTCGAAATACTCGGCATTAGCGATGAAGAAGCCAATGAGAAATTTGGCTTCTTATTAGAAGCGCTGAAATACGGTTGTCCTCCACATGCGGGCTTAGCCTTTGGTTTGGATCGCATGATTATGTTGATGACCGGTGCCAGTTCGATTCGTGATGTAATGGCCTTCCCGAAAACCCAAACCGCCGCGTGCTTGTTAACCGATGCTCCTTCCGGTGTGTCGGCTGCACAGTTGAAAGAGTTGAATATTAAATTGCGTAAGCCTATTGTAGAGTTGTAAACGTGTAGGTTCGAACTTATTCGCACGGGTTTGTGTTCGTGCAATGCCCTTGGTTTATGCTGGGCATTGTACGAATGAATTCGCATCTATCAAATTCTATTGTTTAAATCCCCACAACGAGATAGTTGATTTACTTGCGTTAGCCTTTATAGTGCTTTAATCAAATTTAATGAGAACCCGCTATGTCCGCAGCTGCAATCCAACCCTATGCTTTACTCGATGATGATGAGTGCGAACAACGTATTTTAGCGGCCAAACAAAAGCTCGGTGATCGGCTGGTGATTTTAGGGCATCACTACCAGCGCGATGAAGTATTCCAGCATTCAGATTTCACCGGCGATTCATTAAAACTTTCCCGTGCAGCCGCAACATCAAAAGCTGAATATATTGTATTTTGCGGCGTACATTTCATGGCGGAAGTGGCGGATATTTTATCCCGCCCGGATCAAATTTCGATTATTCCTGATCTGGCTGCAGGCTGCTCCATGGCGGATATGGCGAATCTGGCCAAGGTCGAAAAAGCCTGGGCAGAATTATCCAGCGTGATCGAGCCGGATGAAATGGTGACACCAGTAACCTATATAAACTCCGCCGCCGATTTAAAAGGTTTTTGTGGTCGTCACGGTGGCATTGTTTGCACCTCAACCAATGCGCGAAATGTGCTGGACTGGTCATTCACTCAACGTGAAAAAATTCTATTTTTCCCCGACCAGCATTTAGGTCGCAACACCGCCGCAACCATGGGCATTGCCATGGATGAAATGGTAGTGTGGGATTACGATAAAGACATGGGCGGCCTCACGGTTGAGCAAATTAAAAAAGCTAAAATGATTTTGTGGAAGGGTTTTTGCTCGGTGCATCAAATGTTCACCCCCGAGCAAATTGATAATTTCAAAGTTAAACATCCAGAAACGAAAATTATTTCACATCCCGAAAGTTCTTTTGAGGTTTGCCAAAAATCCGATTATGTCGGTTCAACTGAATACATAATAAATACTATTCGTGATGCCGAGCCGAATACTCGCTGGCTAGTGGCAACAGAATTAAACTTGGTAAACCGTTTAAAAGATCAGTTTGCCGCCGATAATAAAATCGTGCATTTCATGTCGCCAACCGTGTGCATGTGTTCCACCATGTTTCGAATAGACCCGCAGCATTTAGCTTGGACACTGGAAAATTTGGTGGAGGGTAATGTGGTAAATCAAATTACGGTGCCTGCTGATGTGGCTGAAAATGCTAAATTGGCATTAGATCGAATGCTGGCGGTTTCACCTTAAATATTTAAGCTTAAAAAACAACAGAAAAAGAAAATGCAAATATCCGCGAATAAAAGCCAATAAACGCCAAAAATCTTTGTTCAGACTAAGCACTCATTCCTTAACATCTACGGGTATTTGTATATAGATATTTTTAAAAATGATTTGAGAGCTTTGTACGAGTGCAAAGCTCTCGATTTATACGGACCTTTGTTTTTATTTGCGGATATTTGCATTTTCTTTTTCTTTAGTTTGTTTCATTTGTTGTAAAACAACCATTAAAAAGCTTTAAACTTCTGTTTCTTTTAGGTATTTTGTATACCCATGAAAGAAGCAATCATTCTCGTACACGGCCTTTGGATGAACGGAACCGAAATGTTTCGTTTGCGGCAGCGCTTAACAGAAGCCAATTTCGAGTGTCATCAGTTTCGTTATTCTTCATTAAAATCTACCCCCGAAGAAAATGCCGAACAGCTACATAAATTTGCGCATTCGATTGATGCACAGGTGGTGCACTTTGTTTGCTATTCCCTTGGTGGGCTGGTGATGTTGCACTTGTTTGATAAACATATCGTTGAAAAAAAAGGCCGAGTCGTGTTTTTAGGGGTACCGGTTAATGGCAGCCAAGTGGCACGTCGACTCTCCGCTACATCATTAACCCGTTGGATACTGGGTAAAAGTACGCATCATGGTTTATTGGGTGATCGACCCGTGTGGAAAAAATGGCGCGATTTAGGGGTGCTTTCGGGTAACTTTCCGTTGGGCGCGGGCATGTTGGTGGGTGGCCCGCAATTTCCCCACGATGGCACTATTTCGGTAGAGGAAACTTCTTTAGGTGGTGCTTCCGACTATATCACCCTACCGGTGAGTCATTTTGCCATGCTGTTTTCAGAAGATGTGGCAATACAAGTGGTAACCTTTTTACGTGCAGGTAAATTTGGCGATGAGGCGACGAATTTATTGTTTGATGCAACGGGTTAAATTTTTTTGCGGCAGGTTTTTACTCTGTTACATCGCTCAATGTTATTATGTTTTAAATGTTTATGTGTATTAAAAAAAATATGATTATGCAGCGTCATTGGATAAAGCGATGAGTGTGCGCATTCTCGGCATCGACCCCGGTTCACGCCAAACTGGCTATGGCATTATTGATGCCGATAAAAATAATTCGTTGCATGTTGATAGCGGCTGTATTTATGTAAAAGGCGATACCTTTCCCGATCGGCTGGGGTATATTTTTCAGCAAGTCAGTGAAATTATTGCCGAGTATCAACCTGCAGAACTCTCCATAGAAAAAGTCTTTGTAAATAAAAATGTCGACTCGGCGATGAAGCTGGGACAGGCCCGAGCCGCGGCAATTTGTGCGGCGGTGAATGCGGGCTTAAGTGTTGCCGAGTATGCACCAAAAGCCATAAAAAGCGCGGTGGTAGGCACTGGCAATGCGAGTAAAGAGCAGGTGCAGCACATGATGTCGATGTTGCTAAAGCTGGAAAAAGGCTTGCAAGCCGATCAGGCAGATGCGCTGGGGATTGCATTGTGTCATGCGCATAATCGCAGCTTGTTGGGAAAGGTGGCATTGCCGAGTCGTAAAAGATCATCTAAGCGTTGGACGGCATTGCCTAAATAGTGATTGGTAACGTAAAAAATAATGCAATGATGTAGGTTCGAATTTATTCGAACAAAACCCAGTATGATTTAACCCTGTGCGAATGAATTCGCACCTACTTTGAAACTAAATCAGAATTAAAAAAGAAAAAATATGATCGGCAGAATTCACGGAACCATTATCGAAAAACAACCGCCACAATTATTAGTGGACGTGCAGGGCGTGGGCTATGAAATCGCCTCCCCCATGTCGACGTTTTATCAACTGCCCAATTTAGGTGAGGTGGTAACATTGCACACCCACATGGTGGTGCGCGAAGATGCGCAGTTACTTTATGGCTTTGCATCGCTTAATGAGCGCGGTTTATTTCGCACCTTAATTAAAATAAATGGTGTGGGGCCAAAATTGGCGCTCACCATTTTATCCGGCATGAATGCCAATGAATTTATCGTTTGCGTGCAAGATAACGATGCCGCCGCACTGGTGCGCTTACCCGGCGTTGGCAAAAAAACCGCCGAGCGTTTAATTGTTGAGTTGCGTGATAAACTTAAAGATCAAAATGTGGATAGCAGTACAGCGGTTGATTCGGTTGCGGTAGTCGCTTCAAATTCACCGGTGGCAGATGCGGTGAGCGCTTTAATTGCACTGGGTTATAAAGCGCCGGAATCCAGTAAAATGGTGCGCGCGGTAGAAACAAAAGACTGCTCAACGGAAGATATTATTCGAATGAGTTTACAGGCAGCGGCGAAAAAATAATTATGAATGAGCGAATTATTACGGCTGAATTAAGCGACGATGAAACCCATGCCGACGAAGGTATCGACCACGCCATTCGCCCCAAACTATTAAAAGATTATTCTGGCCAGCCTGCGGCATCTGAGCAACTGGATATTTTTATTCCGGCAGCGCGCAATCGCGGCGAAGCACTCGACCACCTATTAATTTTTGGGCCACCCGGTTTAGGCAAAACCACATTGGCGCATATAGTCGCCAATGAAATGGGCGTGAACCTGCGCCAAACCTCTGGCCCCGTGTTGGAAAAGCCCGGCGATTTGGCAGCACTGCTCACTAACCTTGAGCCTCACGATGTGTTATTTATCGATGAAATTCATCGCTTAAGCCCAGTAGTGGAAGAAGTGTTGTATCCGGCGATGGAAGATTATCAGCTAGATATTATGATTGGCGAAGGCCCTGCAGCGCGCTCTATTAAATTAGATTTACCACCGTTTACATTAGTGGGCGCAACCACTCGTGCGGGTTCATTAACCTCGCCATTGCGTGATCGCTTCGGCATTGTGCTGCGCCTCGAATTTTACAATATGACAGACTTAAGCAGCATCGTAAAACGCTCCGCACAAATCATGGGTGTTGAGCTGGATGAAGAAGGTGGGCATGAAATTGCGCGTCGTGCTCGAGGCACACCCCGCATTGCCAATCGATTATTACGTCGAGTGCGCGATTATGCAGAAGTGAAAGCCGACGGAAATATTGATAAAACCGTCGCCACAAAAGCGTTGGATATGTTGAAAGTAGATTCTTATGGCTTTGATAATATGGATCGTAACTTACTCAACACGATTATCGATAAATTCAGCGGTGGCCCAGTGGGGGTTGAAAATTTAGCCGCCGCGATTGGTGAAGAACGTGACACCATTGAAGATGTGATTGAGCCATATTTAATTCAGCAGGGTTTTTTAATGCGCACCCCGCGGGGTAGAGTGGCTACGCCTAATGCTTATCGGCATTTGGGTTTGGCGTTGCCGAAAAATGCGGATGAGCTGTTTGTGGATGAGGGCTGATTGGATTAGAAGAGTAAAGATAACAGAAAAAGAAAATGCGAATAAACGCAAATAAAAAATAAATATTCGGTTAGTTTAATATCTTAAATATTCACTAATCTATGGCGTTTTAATTTAAAAATTAATTAAAACCTAAAGAGCTAAGGCGTTACTTTGCTGATACCGAATTCAGGTTTAATTGCGTGTATTCGCGTTTTCTTGTTCTTTTGATTTTTAACCCCTTTCACCCAAAGCCAACGTTTATATAAAATAAGCCACCCACATCACAACAGAAGACAATAATTTTATTAAAATGAGCATGTTGAAATTTTGGAAACACAATGAACTTTAACTGGCCAGTACGCGTCTACTACGAGGATACGGATTCCGGCGGCGTGGTTTATTACGCCAACTATTTAAAATATATGGAACGGGCGCGCACCGAATTTTTACGCACTCATGGATTCGAGCAAGATCAGTTAATTAAAAAACAGAACATCATTTTTGTGGTGCGTTCTGTACAATGCGACTATAAAAGCCCCGCACGTTTTAATGATGAATTAACCGTAACCGCTGAAATTATCGAGCGTAAAAAAGCCAGTATGTTATTTGAACAAAAAATAGCCAGAACTCAACAACCCAATAAAATGCTCTGTCAGGGAAAAATTCGCATCGCTTGCTTACACGCCGATACATTTAAACCCTGTGCCATTCCTAAATCAATCATGGAGGTCGCCGGTGTCGACTGAACTTTCTCTTATCACGCTTATTGCCGAAGCCAGTTTGTTGGTGCAATTTGTTATGCTTGTTTTAGTGGGCGCGTCGGTTCTTTCTTGGTTTATGATTTTTCAAAAAAAGAAATTGCTTCAGCATGTCACCAAAGAAGCGAATCGCTTTGAAGATGATTTTTGGTCCGGCGGTGATTTAAGTGAATTGTATACCTCGCTCACGCGCCGTCATTTAGAGCGCGAAGGCATGGAAAAAGTATTTGAAACCGGCTTTGCTGAATTTGCCCGCGCTTACAAAACCACCCATGACCCTGCCTTTATGATGGCCAGCATTCAACGCAGCATGAAAGTGGTGTTGTCCCGTGAAGAAGAAAAACTCGAATCGAATTTATCATTGTTGGCCACCATTGGATCGATCAGTCCGTATGTGGGATTGTTCGGTACCGTATGGGGTATTATGAATTCGTTTACCGCATTGGGCGCAGTGCAAAATGCCTCGCTAAATATGGTGGCACCGGGTATTGCGGAGGCTTTAATTGCAACGGCGATGGGTTTGTTTGCCGCGATTCCGGCGGTGGTAGCTTACAATCGTTATTCCGAACAGGTGGATCGCTTGGTTAGCCGTTACGAAAACTTTATGGAAGAATTTACGACTGTGCTGCAACGTCAGTCGCAAAAAAAAGCACAGCCCCAAAAAAAATCTGTGGCAGAAAAATCTGTGCCAGAAAAATCCATGGCAGAGAAATCTACGGAGGTTGAATAAACATGGGGTCGAAAAAAAGACGCCCCATAGCAGAAATAAATGTGGTGCCCTACATTGATGTAATGCTGGTGTTGCTGGTGATTTTTATGATTACCGCCCCGCTAGTACAGCAGGGTGTCGAAATCGATTTACCGCAGGCGGCGGCGAAAAGTATGTCGCCGGATGAAGCCGAGCCGGTGGTGGTGTCGGTAGACAGAAAAGGTGATTTTTATTTAGATATTGGCGATGAGCCAGATAAGCCAATTGATGCGCAGTTAATGGTTAATCGCGTAGCGGCGGTGCGCCAGCTAAAGCCCAATATTCCGGTGTTGGTACGCGGCGATAGACATGTCGGTTATGGCAAGGTGATTGATGCAATGGTGTTATTGCAGCGCGCCGGTGTAGAAAAGGTTGGCTTGATGACCGACCAGCCGGAAAACTAAAATGCAAAACAGCATCCTCTCACAAATTAAATCTCACCCAATATTGTTTGGCTTATCTATCGGGTTGCATTTATTGTTGGCGGTGTTGCTGATAATTAATATGGATAGTAGTGTCGCACCGAAAATGTCGCAGGCAAAAAAAGTTGATACGGTAAAAGCGGTTATTATTGATGCGAGTGTGGTGGAGCGTGAAAAACAAAAATTAATTCGTGCAGAGCAAAATAAGAAAAATACACAAGTCGCACAAAAAAATAAACTCGATCGTGAAGCTAAAAAAGCCCGTGAAAAACGTAAAAAAGAAGAGCAGCGTTTAGCCAAATTAAAGCGCGATGAAAAGAAACGTAAACAGGCAGCGGCCAAAAAAGACAAAGCCGATAAGAAAAAGAAAAAACAGGAGCTGGCAAAGCTTAAGCAACAGCAAAAAGAGCTGGAGCAAAAACGTCGGGATGAGCAGCAAAAATTGGCGGCGATTGAAAAGAAACGCAAAGCCGAAGAAGCGGCAGCGATAAAGAAAAAACAGGCAGCCGAAGCTGAAGTGCGCCGCAAAGCGCAAGAGGCGGAAATGCGCCAGCAGATGCTGGAAGATGAACGGCTGATGGCTAAACGCAGCAAAGAAAATCAAAAATTACTGGCGCAGTATGTTGGCCAAATACAGCGCAAAGTCGCGATGAACTGGAATGCACCGGCGAGCATGACGGCGGGCTGGTCTTGTGAAATAATGGTTGAGCAAAATCGCTTTGGTGAAGTGCAAAATGTACGCACCAAACAATGCTCTGGCAGCGAGGCATTTAAGAGCACAGTTGAACGTGCGGTAAGAAAAGCCTCTCCATTGCCGGAGGCACCGAATAATGATGTGTTTGAAAAGAAGCTGAATTTTATTTTCAAACCGGATGTATAACAAAGAGTTAAATAAGGTTTTATGCAAAATTTAAAGGTAAGAAAAATATTAATTTTAATGGTGCTGGGCTTGTTTTTATTGCCCGCTGCGCAAGCCGCTTTGCGAGTTGAAATAACCAAAGGTGCTGATGGTGCGGTGCCTATTGCAGTAGTGCCTTTTGAGATATTAGGCCGCACAACCAATACTGCAAATGTTTCTGATATTGTAGCCACCGATTTACAACGCAGTGGAAAATTTTCACCGATAGAAAAAACTAAATTAATTGCCACGCCCAAAGATTTAGAAGAAGTAAATTATAAATTATGGCGCATTGCGGGTGTTGATCATTTGGTGATTGGTAAATTGAAAGTGCTTAAACCAAATCAATACGAAGTTAGCTTTAGATTGATTGATGTTTTTAAAGGCGCGCAAGTGTTGGGCTATCAGTTTGCTGCCAATGACAGTAGCTTGCGTGGCATTAGTCACCATATCAGTGATTTAATTTATGAAAAAATCACCGGTCAAAAAGGTGCCTTCGATACTAAAATTGCCTATGTAACCGTCGAGCGAAAACAAGGCGTACAACCTTCGTATAAATTACAGGTGGCAGACACCGATGGGTTTAATTCGCAAACGGTTTTAAATTCTACTCAACCCATTATGTCGCCGTCGTGGTCACCAGATGGTAGTAAGTTGGCGTATGTGAGTTTTGAAAAACGTAAACCGGAAATTTATGTACAAAATCTTTATAGCCAGCAACGCGATAAAGTGACATCTTTTGCGGGGATTAATGGTGCGCCGGTTTGGTCACCCGATGGAAAAAAATTGGCATTAACGTTATCGAAAAAAGGTAATCCAGATATTTTTGTTTTGACCTTGGCAACTAAAAAATTAAAACAAATTACTAAACACTGGGGCATAGACACCGAACCATCATGGTCACCCAATGGCAATGAAATAGTGTTTACTTCAAGCCGCACCGGCAAGCCGCAAATTTATCGCGTAGCGGCCAGTGGTGGTTCGCCAAAACGGTTAACATTTGAAGGGCGATATAATGCCAGCCCAGAAATATCCAGTGATGGGCGCACATTAATTTTTGTGCAGGGCGAAGGTAATGTTTTTAAAATTGCCAGCATGGATTTACAAACCAGTTATATCCAAATTTTAACCGATGGGCCATTAGATGAATCACCGAGTTTTGCCCCGAATGGCAGTATGATTATTTATGCATCCACGGATAAGTTTAAAGGCGTGTTGGCAGCGGTTTCTACCGATGGGCGTTTTAAGCAAAAACTGGTTTTATCGGAAGGTGATGTGCGTGAGCCAACATGGGGGCCGTTTAGAAAATAATCTAAATAGGTTTTTTAGTCGTAAAGTTTTTAAAATGATTTAAGTATTTTAATTTATTGAAAGAGGATAAATAATGAAATTAACAAAAATAGTATCGGCATTAATGCTGGCAGGTTTATTGTCGGCATGTTCACCGGATAATGTGAAAGACGGTGATGCGGCTGCGGATGATAATGCGCAGAGTGAAAATAAAAATGCAGACGGCGCACAAACCGGTGGTTTGAATGGCGATGGCACAGCCGGTGGTACGGCATTAAGTGGTGCAACGGTTTCTTATGAAAAGTCTGCCATTAATGATGCTAATAATGTATTGGCAGAAAAAGTTATTTATTTTGATTTTGACAGCGACCAAATTAGTGCCGATTTTCAAGAGCTAATTGCGCACCACGGTAAATACTTAGCGGCTAACCCAAGCATGAGCGTGCGCCTAGAAGGCCATGCCGATGAGCGTGGCAGCCGTGAATATAATGTGGCATTGGCACATCGTCGAGCACAATCGGTGCGGCGTTTGGTATTGTTTCAAGGTGTGAATGCAGAGCAAGTTTCGATTATTAGCTATGGCGAAGAAAAGCCAGTTGCTTTAGGGCACGATGATGAAGCATGGCGTTTAAATAGACGAGTAGAACTCGTTTACGAAGCACGTTAAAATAGCGCCAGTTTTAGAGGTGGTTGCGACTTTGCGTTTGCGGTAATGTTATTGTCAACGTTGAGTTACAATCAATTCTATATATTAACTTCATTTGGCTGCATGGCCAATAGGCGAAATTATGTCATTAGATTTTCTGCGGTTCACTAATCTATCGTTAGCGCTAGCTTTAGTTTTTATTTCATTTAGTACATCGGTTGCCGCTAACGCAAATTTAAGTGTTGAGCAGCGCTTGGTGCGCTTGGAAAATTTGCTGAAAAATCAGGTGTTAATTGAGCAAACTCAGCGCATGGAGCAAATTCAGCAAGAGCTAACTAGCTTGCGTGAGTTGGTAGAAAGTCAGGAGCATCAACTTGGCCTGATTAAGCAGCGTCAGCGAAATTTGTATCAGGATATTGATCGACGTTTAAATGATTTAGAAATACGCGGTGGTAATGCTACGTCGTCGACAGTGGGCACTACAGCATCTAGTGGCTCTTCGGTGCCGCCACCAGGGGCTACAACGGGAGCAACAAATACTGTTGCGCCAGATGCGCCTAACCGTGTTATCCCTGCGCCAGTCGCCGGTGATAAAAATGGTAAACCCGCTTACACACAGGCTTTTAATACGTTAAAAGAAGGTAAATACCAGCAAGCCATTATTGCGTTTAAGGGCTTTTTACAAACCTATCCAGATAGTATTTATGGAACCAATGCCCAGTATTGGCTTGGTGAAGCCTATTCGGTAACCCGTGATTACAAAACCGCTTTGGGTGAGTTTCAAAAAGTCATCAGTCAATATCCAGACAGCAGCAAAGTGGAAGATGCGATGTTAAAAATCGGCTACACCTATTATGAAATGCGCGATTGGGCATCAGCAAAAAGCTCGCTGGAAACCGTGATTGCTAAATTCCCTAGCTCAACCGTTAGCCGCAAGGCAAAAGAACGTTTGCAACGAATGAAGCGTGAAGGTCGTTAAGCCGGTTGCTATTAAAGGCCAACTAGATGGTAGCTAACACTCAAACAACCTTAGCCAATGAAGCGGATGCAAGCTCCCGTTTACGGATTACGGAAATATTTTATTCACTGCAGGGTGAGTCTTCGTTTGTGGGCTTGCCGACAATATTTATTCGCCTCACCGGTTGCCCACTGCGTTGCGGTTATTGCGATACCGAGTATGCCTTTAGCGGTGGCGAGTGGATGCAAGTAGCCGATATTATTTCTCAAATTAAGCAATATAAAACAACAACGGTTTGTGTAACGGGGGGCGAGCCACTTGCCCAGCGTAGCTGCGGTGATTTACTGTCTGGGTTATGTGATGAGGGTTATAACGTATCTATTGAAACCTCGGGTTCGTTAGATATTTCAGAGGTGGATAACCGCGTGCATCGCATTGTGGATATTAAAACGCCCGGCTCCGGTGAACAATCAAAAAACAAATTTGAAAATATTCAATATTTAACTCAACAAGATGAAGTTAAATTTGTGCTGTGTAATCACGCAGATTATGAATGGGCCAAATCGATTATTCAGCAATATTCATTATTGCAAAAAACGCAGGTTTTATTTTCACCCGTGCATGAAGGTATCGCACCAACTGAGCTGGCTGATTGGATAATTGCAGATCAGTTAAATGTGCGCTTTCAATTTCAGCTACATAAATTTTTATGGAATGACGAACCTGGGCGATAACGTGTTAACCGTTGTATCAATATGAAAATACCAAATTAAAGAAATAGAACAATGAGTGTAAAAAATAAAAAAGCCGTATTGCTACTGTCCGGCGGTTTAGATTCTGCCACCGTACTCGCCATGGCAAGAGCCGAAGGTTATGCCTGTTATGGCCTGAGTTTTGATTATGGCCAAAAACATTTTGCAGAGCTGCAAGCGGCAAAACAGGTTGCCGCTAAGTTTGAGGTGGTAGAGCATCAAACATTACATTTGGATTTAAATCAGTTTGGCGGCTCGGCCCTTACTGATAAAAATATTGATGTACCCATTGCTGAAAATAACGGCATCAGTGAGGGTATTCCAATTACCTATGTGCCCGCCAGAAATACAATATTTTTATCCATGGCATTGGCTTGGGCAGAAGTATTGCAGGCAGATGATATTTTCATTGGTGTAAATGCGGTAGATTATTCCGGCTATCCAGATTGTCGACCCGAATTTATTAAAGCTTATGAGGTGATGGCAAACCTAGCAACCAAGGTGGGGGTAGAAGGCCATCATTTGCGTATACATACGCCTTTAATCGATATGAGCAAATCTCAAATCATACAGGCAGGAATGGCATTGGGAGTGGATTATTCAATTACTGTATCCTGTTATGCCGCCGATGAGCAGGGCAAAGCTTGTGGTGAATGTGATTCCTGTCGGTTAAGGCGAATAGGCTTTGAAGGGGCGAAAGTCGCTGATCCGACGCTATACAAATAAAGCTGAAATTAATGCGAATTTTGTCTTGTAATATTAGGTGGTTAAGGTAATATACGCGCCTTCTTGAAGCCGCATTAGCAGTATTTAAGAAGCAGAATATAGGCCATTAGCTCAGTTGGGTTAATGGCGGGCAAGGAGCCTTAATGTCTGACAGGAAGTCAGGCAGGCAAAGCTTCAATACGAAGTGAGAGCAGGAGCCCGAAAGCCAGTGAAAGTTGTTTTAGAAAAATATGGGCCGTTAGCTCAGTTGGTAGAGCAGTGGACTTTTAATCCATTGGTCCCGCGTTCGAGTCGCGGACGGCCCACCATATAAATCAAAGACTTAGCTTAGTTGTTAGGTCTTTTTTTTTGCCTAAAATTTTATTTAATAATTTAGCGTTTGTAATGAGGTTAATTCCTGAAATGCGAGGCGCTTGATGAAGTGGGCTTTAGGGACGATAGCTAAATTTTACTACTACAAAAAATGATTTATACTATCCACGCATATCATTCATTCTGGTTAAGGTGAAATGTATCGAAACAATAAATGCGTTTTTAAAAACATCTTTTTTCAAAGTCATTCTCTTTTTATTATTTTCATGTGCCACAAGCAGTGCGGCGTACGCAAATTTTTGGTCCAATAAAAGTGAGTTTGTTGATGCTTGGTGGGGGGCTTCTCGATTCCATTATAATTTCAAGTCTGCCAACAGAATAGATATTGTTTTGTGGAATAGCAACGCCGATGGCTTGGCCGGTATAGTTACTTTTTATAAAGGCCAGCAACGTTGTATTGGTTACGTTTCGCTTCAAGCTAAAACTGAGCATCTTAATTTTAAGGTTATCGAAGGTAATGCCTGTGCCGGACTTGATAACGGCTATTTTAAGCCATTAAGTAAGCGCTCTTCAGGTATTCAGTTAACGTGGTATCCGCCTGAAAATAATAGCTTGCCTAAACTCATGCTAACTAATACTGCTTACTATCGTAAGTCAAAAAAAGGGCTGCAAGGTATGCCCGAATATTTACAAAAATTTATAACAACGTTCAAAGCACAACAAGGAACGGTAAAAGAGTTAATTGCTGAACACAATGATAATCATGCTCAAATAATAGCCAGTGCAAAAGCGGGTGTAGGGAAAAATTATACTCGTAAATTTTCCGAAGCTGAACTTATTGGCGTGTGGGAAGGACAATTTATTGATCAGTTTAATGTCTATCCTGTGGAAGTCGCATTTTGGCCATCAACCGTTTATGGGCTTCATCGTATTGTCGGTATTTTTTCATTTGCAGGTACACAGTGCCCAACTGGGCTCGCTATTTTTAATGTAAAACCTGAAGTCACCTTATTTACTGATAGTAACTATTTAACGTCCACCAACACAAAATGCCTTCAAATGACAGGAGAAGGTCACCTCCAATTAAGCCCATCAAAAGATGAGTTGAGCCTGTATTTTGATACCCGATATCATAGTTTGGACGGCAGAAAAACTAAAACCTGCTTAGACGGTTTGCCTCGCGAAGGTTGTTTTTCCTTAGGTACATTTAAACGTTCAAAGGCGAGCGCATCATTAACCGAATTAATTAATAAGGTTACATGGAAAGTTGTGCCTCCTCCCGGACAACATGCTTTGGCATTCATGCAAACTGAAGGGAAGTTACCAGAAGTCATTAAATCTGCCTATCGTAAACTCGCAGATGAAAATGCCCAAATTCTCGCCGAACAAATAACAGAAGGCAAAAAGATACGCGAACAAAAAGGAAAACAAGAACAACAGGCAGCATTACGAAGGACAGCCTTACGAAAAGGTTTGGAAGAAAGTTCACAAGATACAGGTACAAGTCAGATTGATTTGGAGGTCTCCAAACAGATACTAGCCAATTTATCTGGGCCATTTGACGATATTAAAGGGGGGGATTATTTAAATGCGATTTATCAGGGTGATTATGGTGTGCTGCGCCATGCCGATAACGTATATTTGGCAGGTCTTCAGCCTCTAATTCAAAATAATCTGGAAATGATGAAAATGATGACACCCTTGTTTAAATTAATATCGGGCGGAATCATAGATGAAAAATTTATCGATAAGAATATTAATGAAGAGATGAAAAAATTATCGATGCTTAATCGTGTACTCGCAACCTATTTATTTAATTATCAATATGACTTTAAGCGTTGCTTAGGTGAAAACAAGGTGAAATTTACAGTCTTTAGCTCATCGCCTGATTTTGTTGTTACTAATTATATGGGTGCAGAAATATCTCGAATTTATGGCCGCCATTCTCAAGATATTTATTTTGTTAATAAAGAATTTGCTACAGCCTTTCGCGATATAGGTGATACAAAATTTTTGCAAGGTGTTGGCAGTTTGGTAGATGCATCTTTTAACAAGGGAAAAATTATTGATTTAATTGCGGGCACTAAAAATATGATGACAAAGTTTGCCTGCGATGGCCCTGAGATAAAACGCTTGGAAGAAAATTTTATATCGCTCTATAACATCAGAGCCCGTTAAAACTACAGAGATAGAAAATATGCAATTTACATTGGGAATAGGACGTTAACGCTCCGTCTTTCAATATCTCTGTATTTGTTTTTTTAGAAATAATTAAATAAGATCCCGCCGTTCTAAAATGCTATCTTTATAAATAATGACAATGCCATTATTGATGGCAATAGTGCATATCTGTGCATCATGACTAAGCTGTGTGCCTGCGGTGATATTGTGATCTAGCTTAAATGTTTCAATATGATTAACTAACCATGCTTCCTTTTCGATGCAGGCAATGACACCAAAGCGCCCAAAGGCTTTTATGATTAAGTTAATTTTATCAAGTGACTCATGCCAGTTTAATAAACGATCTTGGTCACCAAGCTTTGGCCATTCACTGCCACCACATTGTGCATGGGCATTTTGATAAAGATGATCGAAGTCTGCTAATAGCTGTTGAAGACATTGTGGAATTTTATGGTTGAGTTTGCTAATTAGTGATTCTAAACTTTCTTTTTTGGATAAGGAAAGTTTTTGCTGAAATACAATATCACCGGTATCAAAACGATCGCCAAGCTTATGAAAAGTGATGCCCGCATGTTCTGGGTATTGCAAAATAAGTTGGCTTAATGGTGTTGCGCCACGTCCTTGCGGCAGCATAGTGGGATGCATGTTGAGTGTTTTAACATACCTTGCGGGCAAGGGGATTAGATGCTCGTATTCGATAGAAAAAAAACAATCTACTGCTAAGTCATCAAGCATTTTTATGTGTTGTTGATTGGGTTTGTCTGTTATGCAGAGGATATTATTGGATGCGGCATAGTGACGAATTTGTTGGTTATTTTTTGAAACTGCCGATGTGAAAATCGCCGCAATTTCATGGCCATGATTGTGAAAAATCTCTAAACATGACATAAATAAATCATTGGCAAAATAGGATACTTTCATTTTATTTGTTCGTTAATTGAGTGCATAAATTTATTATACCCAACTATTCGCTGTTAAATTTATTGATAAATGAAAAAAATATAGCTAAAAAAAAGCCCGGCTCTCGAAAGAGTCGGGCTTTTTTAAGTATGCTTAAGTTGGTTTACTTACGCACACTTGGGCCATTCAATGTTAAGCCGTTGCTCATGAAAGTATGGAAATACTCAAGTGAGCGGTACTCTTCGCTTTGCGCCTTAAATGGCTTAGAGCGAACCTGCTTGTTACAGCCGCCGTAACGACGATGCAGTGTGCCCATGCCGTCACCAGATGTGCTTGCTAGTGACCACTTGTTGCGGTATACAGGGAAGCCTGAAGTTTGGCCTAGAGCCGGACTTAGGATATCTGCACGAATTCTGTTACCCGCATTGTAGTAATGGCAATCGGCACATGACATATTTAGCTGACCACGTTTTCCGTAGAAATGCTTCTTACCACGTTCGTACCACGCCATAGACTCTGGTGTATCAACAATTTTTACATTGCCTTTATGTGGACGAGATTTAGAAGCGATATAAGCTGATAAATGTGCAATCTTACCTTTCTTATATTTCAGTGGTTTTTCACCATTTAATTTACGACATTCATTAATCGCTAGCTCAAGTGTTATAACTTCGCCGCGCTTTTTACTAAAGAACGGGTAGTTTTGTTTGATGCCTTTTTTATACTTAGTAAAGCAGCTAGCGTAAGTTTTGCCATTTTTGAATGGTGTATTGAAAAGGTCTTCACCTTTATCAATATAGATTTCGTATGGAGGAAATTCTTCGAATGCTTCCCATTGTTCGCGAGACGCTTTATCTACAGAATAAACACCATTGGTGAAATCTTGTAACGGAACAGATGGAAATTTATCTGTGAAGTACTTTCTGAAATCTTTCAGATCTTGATCTGGGTTTGCAGCTATACCAGCAAGTGGGGTAACTAGCATGCAAAGCGCAGATAAAATAACTGCAACTTTTTTCATAATTTTTACCTTATAGTTATGTTCTGAGGTTTTAATTAAGTTAGGAAGCTTATTTAATTTTAGCTTCAACTGAATCGCTCTCACCTTTGTTATCCACCCAGCTCATTTTTAATGTATCGCCAGCTTTAGCGCCACTAAATTTAAATGAAAGGTATGGGTTTTTGGAGATAGCAGCACCCCAGTCAGCACTCAATACCGTGTTGCCATTATGGCTGCACGTAACTTCTTGAATAAAGTGGGCAGGAAACTTCTTACCTGTTTTTTTGTTCTTACGCATGCCAGTTTCCATTGCGTGACTAATCAGTGCTTTGACTGTAGTTGTGCCACCTTTAACTTTAGCGCGTACTTTAATTGATTTTGCCATTATTTAATTCCTCTAAGATATTGCCTTCAGGGATAGACCCATCAGGAAATTAGCCGCCGCAGCCGCCGATAGTAACTTTAACTTCTTTCTTTGCGCTGTATAGTTTGCCGTTGGCTTTAACAACAACAACTAGGTCAGATGTTTTACTCATTTTTACACGAGTTGAAACAAAGCCTTCAGCGCCTTTGCCCATTTTGAATGTGGCAGTTAAAGGTGAAGCGTTCTTAGAAATAAGCAGAGTGATTGACTCTGTACCCGCAATTTTACTAGTTACAGTAATGGGTACAACCGCACCATTTTCTGCAATTTCTGGGGCTTTTAAAGCAATCTCTGAGCTGGCGGTTGTATCGCTGCTACCCAGTGCGTTTTTAATGGCTGAGTTAACATCAGTCGATGCAAATGCTGCTTTAGGCCATGCGGCCATAACAGCACGAGGAGTAATAAGGCCCGCACCTACAGCTACGCCAAATGCGCCTACTGCGGCAGAGCTCTTAATAAAAGATCTACGTTTTGTGTTCATTAGTTCTACCTTAAATTTTTATAACGAGTATATAAACTCAACAATTTTGTCTAATTCTTTGTCGCTTACAATTTCGTGAGCGCCAAAGGGAGGCATAATTGAGTTGGGGTTATTAGTTCGTGCATCAGCAATTTGTGCGCGTAACTTGCTCTTGTCAGGAAATCTGGCTTTCATTGCAAGCAATGGCGGCCCGATGTTACCAGGTAGTTTGCCACCTTCAATTTGGTGACATGCCAGACAGTTACCTTTCTTTCTATTGAAGGAAAGTTTTTTACCTTCTGCAATTGCTGAAGCATCTTCCGCAACGGAAAGACTTGGCAATGCAAAAGCTAGTGTACCCAGCAATGCAGCAACAGTTGTTGCTGTAGAAATGGCCTTAGCGGTATGCCGCATAATTCACTCCTCAGTGTTTTTAGATTACGTGGAAAAAAGGAACCAGTCTAATAGTAGCAATCAGATTATTTTTTAATCCATTTTTTCTGTAGATATATTGATTTAATGTTGTTTTTTTTGCAAAAAATAGCATCAAATCGATATCTTTACTAACTTGTTTTTATTATGAGTTAGACCGGAATAGGTAGCATACTGAAAACAGCGACGATAGCAAGAAAAATGTATATTCATCAGTATGTTGTAAATATCTAATATAGTTTATTGCTAGTGTTCTTGGTTAAGATTTTTATGTAATTGTTTATTAATCTCGTGTTTTCTTGACTCTAGTCTTTGCGTCGTAAGCTTATTTAAGTTGGGTTGTTGTAGTGCATTAGTAATTTGTTGGACGGCAAGATTTAGATATCCCTCTAATTCATATTCGAAACTGGTTGCTTCTAACGCCAATGATATTTGTTCTGTAGAAAAATAGGCTTTTGCTAATGCGTTATAAACAACCGATTGTTTTTTACTGCGTAGTTGAAGGTTAAGAATCTGAATGGCTTTTTCACTTTGCTTTGCATCGACCAATGTTTTTGCGTACCGAATAGAAACCGGCAGGTAGTTAGGTAAATGTTTGTTTAGTGTTTGTAAGATTTTTAATGCCAAGGTTTTGTTTTGAGCTTCATTATAAGCATCGGCTAGTGCAAGCTGAATCCAAGGGTGAGAATGCTCTTTACTGAGTTTTTTCAGTATAGTGATGGCTTTAGTGGCTTGTTTGTTTTTGATGTAGGCAATGGCAAGTGTATATTGGGATACAATATTGGTTTGTGCGGGGCTCAAGTTTTTAAGCTGTTTTATTAATTGCTTAGTTTGTTGGGTCGTGTCAACTAAAATGCGCGCTCGTACAAACTGAAAGTTGAGACTATCATCGGGCAGCTTTCTATCTTTAGGGCTTATCCGGTTGCGTGCTTCAGCAATACGCGTAGTGCTGAGTGGATGGGTGCGCAAATATTCCATTTGCGCCATCACATTATTAGATTCAGATTTTTGTAATAAGGTTTCAAAAAAGCCCGCCATGCCAACTGGGTTTATACCCGAATCGCGTAACACACCAATGCTAATCCTATCCGCCTCGTATTCATTGGCTCGCGTAAAATTAATTTGAGATTGCATTAATGCCGCCGAGCCACCATAAATAATGGCAGTACCCGCCTCTGGGTTTTGCGAGGCCACTAAAACCCCTGCAAGAATAGTGGCCAGCATGGTGGCAGGGTTGGTGTTTGATTCGGTCATGGCACGGGCTAAATGACGTTGAGTAACGTGAGATATTTCGTGGGCCATTACACCTGCGAGTTCACTTTCATTTTCGGCAGCAATAATTAAGCCCGTGTGAAAACCGATGTTACCTCCGGGTCCTGCAAACGCATTAATGTTGGGGACTTTTATAATAAAGACCCTAATTTTTTTATCGGGTTGGCTGCTATGTGAAATTAACCTTTGCCCAAGATTAGTTATATAGTCGTTTGCTTCAAGGTCGGTTACAAAGGGGACAGCGGCTTTTATGGAGCGATAAAACTGTTTCCCCATAAGGGCTTCGCGGTAGGGGGTAAATTCTTGCTGGGTGGGATCACCTAATTCAGGTAATGCGGCATAGCTGAAATGTGGCAGGCTTAAAAAAAGTATATAAACAAATACTTGAATGTTTTTTCTACAATCTAAAAATGAATGCATTTTGTTGGTTTAGTAATTTATGTGTATCTAAGAATTATACAAAAAAAATGTATTGATGTGACAATTGCATTGAAGGGAAGTGCAAATAAAAAAGCCACTTACAAAAGTAAGTGGCTTTTTATCTGTCGTTATAAATCTAAATAATTAGATAAATAATGACTGAGTTGCATCTGATGATTCTTCGAAGTAAGTTGCAGCACCTACATATTCAATGCCGTCAATAAATACGTCTGTGTTATAACCAAATAATTCTACTGTCATTTGGCAGGCAAGGAATTTAACTTCCGCTTCTTGGCAAAGTTCACGCAGTTCAGCAATGGTTGCAACACCACAGTTAGAAATTGTCTTCTTCATTAATGTAGTTGCAATGCTATCCATAAAAGGAACATTCCACATAACATTAGGAATTTTAGGACCAAAGTCGATATTTCTTAACCATTTAGGGCCCATTGGCATTTTCATTGGCATAGAAGGGTTGCCCGTAGGCGTTACTTTTAATGAGCCTGTGTCTTTTAAAAGCAGATTAAGGCCATAGAAAGTGTAGAATATTGAAACATTCATGCCCAGTGCAGCCGCTGTGCTAGCTAAAATGAATGGAGGGTATGCCCAGTCAAGTGTGCCTTTAGTTGCGATGATAGTTAGCTTTGGATCGCTCATGTGATTTCTCTCCTCAATTAAGATTGGCTAAAATTGGCTCTGATGCTGGGAATCGCGCTGATGCTAAAAACGCCAGATTTATTGCCGTAAAAACCAAATTTTTTAAAATTAGTCGGTCGTATTAGTTTTCAAAGTATAACCATACATTCGAATGCGAATAAAAGGCAAGTCTTACGATAATTATTTTTTAGCCAAGCAGATAAAAGGTTGATAGTAAATAGCAATTAATTTAGTGTTTATTTTTTTAACTTATTGAAATAAAAGAAATTAAATATTATATTGAGTCGAATTCCACTGAAATAATAAAGAATTAGATAAATCGAATTTACTTAAATTCTAATTAAGTCATTGCTTATATAGTGTGAATAATGAGAGAATTGAAGTGATATTTATTTAAATTATACAGGTGCTATAAAATGTTTGGTGTTAAAGAGCTAGATGTGAATAAGCTGCAATCCTATTTGGATGAAGGTAAAAAGGTTCGCTTACTCGATGTGCGCGGCATAGGTGAAATGGCCCAGGGTATGATACCCAATGCAGAAAAGTTACCTTTGCACACGTTACCAGCACGTTTAAATGAAATTGATGCAAATGAAATGACCGTTCTCTATTGTCGAAGCGGTGCGCGTTCTGCTCAGGGCGTGGGATTTATGGCTCAGCAGGGATTTGACAATGTATATAATTTGCGTGGCGGTATTATTGCTTGGGCACAAAATGGCATGCCATTAATGTCATAAAATATCGGTTTAAAGATAATAAAGTTTATTAAAAAGCACCCACATTGGGTGCTTTTTTGTTTGTACTACTTGCTATTGCACAACGATTGTTAGATTAATTTTGGTAGGAGCGACCTTTAGGTCGCGATCAATTAAATAAAAGACTCTAGGGCAATTTTTTCATACCGCCTCTGTAGCGATACAAAGTCATTACATAGTTTTTGACCCTAAAAAAATAAAATCAAACCTCGATAATTAGAATATTATTAAATAATTATATGTAGGGGTTATTTCGCTATTCGTTTGATTTTTTTAACTTTTCATACTAAAAGTCTATAAAACAGGCGCTTTTAGCGTTTATTTGATTGACTTTAACGAGGTGTTTTGACATTGTTCGGCCTCGCAAGGGCTCGCTCAAACCTGAAGTTTTTCAGGTCTAAATAAGTTGTCAGGATTACAGCATTAAAATTTTTATATGAAACGCAAATTAAATGCGTATAACTCCAATTGAGGATCACAATTATGTCACAAAGTATTAAGAAATCCTTAATAGCCCTTACAGTTTCAAGCGCATTGATGGCGCCATCAGCATTTGCAACTAACGGTTATTTTGCACACGGTTATAGTACCGCCGAAAAAGGTCTAGCAGGTGCAGGTGTTGCACATTCACAGGATGCCATGGCAGTTGCCAACAACCCAGCGGGTATTGCCGGTATGGGTGAGCGTATGGATGTGGGTGCGGCTATTTTTAATCCTAAACGTTCTTATACGGTTACTGGCGGCCCTTCTGATGCCTGTGGGGCAACCGGCTGCTCGTTCAGTCTAACGCCTGATACTGTTGATAGTAATCTTGATATTTTTTTAATACCTCATTTTGCATATAACTGGAAGTTAGATTCAGATAGTTCTGTTGCTGTAGCCATGTATGGTAACGGCGGTATGAATACTAATTATAAGACTGGTGAAGCAAGATTTTCTCCTGCTCAGGATGGCAATTTCCAGAATTTTTCTGGTACATTCGGTGGTGGTACAACGGGTATCGATTTAAAACAGTTGTTCGTTAATGTTGCATATGCGACAAAGCTAAACGAAGACCATTCGTTTGGTGCAAGTATTGTTGTGGCTTACCAGGCGTTTGAGTCTAAAGGGCTTTCTAGCTTTTCACCTTTTTCTAGTAGTCCTGCAAATTTAACTGGAAACGGTCCTGATTCTTCTACAGGTTTAGGCGCTAAAATAGGGTGGCAAGGCAAAGTGTCTCCAGTAGTAACTTTAGGCGCATCCTATCAGTCAAAAATTTCTATGGGTGAGTTTGATGATTATTCAGGTTTGTTTGCTGAAAGTGGTGGTTTTGATATTCCAGCAACGGCTTCATTGGGTTTTGCGTGGAAAACTAGTTCCAAATCAACACTAGTTTTTGATGTGCAGTCTATTTATTACAGTGATGTAGCATCATTGGGTAATAGTATTCAGCAAATGCTTCCTGGCGCAGCACTTTGTGCTCCAGCTGGGTCACCTAGTAATCCTACGCCTGTGCAAAGCGGTGGTGCTGGTGCTGGACCAGGTTGCTTAGGTGGTTCCGCTGGTGCTGGTTTTGGCTGGGAAGATATGACTATATATAAGTTAGGCTATGAGTGGGGAGATACAACTACATGGCGTGTGGGTATCAGTAATGGTAGTCAGCCAATTCCAAACTCAGAAGTTATGTTTAATATTCTGGCACCTGCTGTAATAGAAACGCACCTTACAGGCGGATTTACAATGCCATTGAGTTCAAGTTCTGAGTTTGCTTTTGCTGCAATGTATGCACCTAGTAATTCTGTTTCAGGACCTAATCCCTTAGATGCTGCTCAAACAATCAAAATAGAAATGTACCAAATTGAGCTACAGGCAACATACTCAATGATGTTCTAAATTTTATTTTAGATGATTGAAAAAAAGCCGCCATTGTGCGGCTTTTTTTTGTCTGTAAAAAAGTAATACAAGAATTAATATAACTTGATTTTAAAAAACAAAACATTAAGAAATACTTATATGCTGGCTCAAAACAATTTTCCGTTGACAAACATAGGGTCGGCCGTATATTTTGGCCGCACGTTGTTAATGCGTATCCTAACTATAAAACACCTTATTAAATAAGGGACGGAGTGATTAAAATGAAGATAAAATTACTAACACAAGTTGCATTTGCAATGTTAGTTGGCGTGGTTGTTTCGACTGCTCAAGCAGCTCAAACTTATTTGCCTTTTTCGCTTGCATCAAATGATGCCGGCACAATTGCAGACAAAGTAGAAGGCACAAAATCAGCATTGTCTGAAAACGGCTTTGAAATTGCCGGTGAATATGCGCCTTACAAAGGTGCTTACGTTATTGTTGTAACTAACCCTGAACTGAAAAAAGCAGCAGCAACAAAAGCTCGCGGTGGTTACATTGCGGCACAGCGTATTTCATTAACTGAAATGGGCGGCAAGGTTCAAATTTCATATACTAATCCAACATATATGACGTATGCATACCGTGTAAACGTGAAATTACCTCAAACAGCAGCAGCACTAAAAAAAGCACTCGGTCATATTAAAGACTTCGGCCCTGACGAAGGTCAAGATGCTGAAGACCTGAATGATTACCACTATACATTCGGTATGGAGTACTTTGATGAGCCTTTAGAGCTAAATACTATGGGTAGCCATGATGCAATGGTTGCTGAGATTGAAAAAAATCTAGCGGCTAAGCGCGGCGGTACTGGCCAAGTTTACAAAATTGCTATTCCAGGTACGTCTCAAACTTTATTCGGTGTTTCTATGAAAGCGCCGAACGAAGGCAAGAAATATATGGATGAAGCTTATATAATGAGCGAAATCGATTTTAAACCTTTACGTTCTACTGCTCACCTGCCTTATGAAATTTTGGTAAACGGTAAGCAAGCTGAAGCACTTCATGCGCGTTTCCGTATTGCAATTAACTTTACTGATCTTGCAATGATGGGTTCTAACAGCTTCATGAACATTATGGCTACACCTGATGCGATTCGTGATGCATTATCAGCAGTTGCCGGTGGTGAAGTTGAAGATGAAGATTTCTAAGTTGTAGAAATTCTCACTTTTTATTCGTAAACAAAAAAGGCCCAGTTTTCTGGGCCTTTTTTGTTTTTGTCGTTTAAGGGGCGATGTAGGTGCGAATTTATTCGCACCTACATAATTTAATGATAATGGATATTTGTTTTGTTCGTTTGTGCTTAAGTAAGGTTGGCGTTATGCGTAGCACTAGCTCGCGATGGCATTACCCTCAAAGCGTGAATCAAGGTGATTTTTCGTACTTAAATAAAGTGGCGTGACCTGAGTATTAATCTAGGTTAAACTACGCGGCTTGCATATTCCTATGCAAAAGCTAAAACTCTATGATTTATAAGGTTTTTAATTTTTATTCTGAATATAAAATTCAGAAACTAATTTACGTTTGGAGACATTTAAGGTGGAAATGACCGGTGCTGAAATTGTTGTTCGAAGTCTGATAGAAGAAGGCGTTGAACATCTGTTTGGTTACCCTGGTGGTGCGGTATTGCACATTTATGATGCAATACACCAGCAGGATGAGCTGCAGCATATTCTCGTTCGACATGAGCAGGCGGCAACGCATGCGGCGGACGGGTATGCGCGTAGCACGGGTAAGCCGGGTGTCGTCTTAGTCACGTCTGGCCCCGGCGCAACTAATGCGGTAACCGGTATTGCCACGGCTTATATGGACTCCATTCCAATGGTGGTGCTAACTGGGCAGGTGCCATTGCACCTGATTGGTAATGATGCTTTTCAAGAAGTTGACTCTGTGGGCATCACTCGCCCAGTGGTTAAACATAACTTTTTGGTTGAAGATATTAATGATTTAGCATCAATTATTAAGAAAGCGTTTTATGTGGCTACAACCGGTCGCCCTGGCCCTGTGGTTGTGGATATTCCAAAAGATATTACTGGCCAGAAAGGTGAGTTTTCTTACCCTAAAGATATAAAAATTCGCTCGTATGATCCAGTTGTAAATGTTGATTCGGCTCAAGTAAAGAAAGCCTATGAGCTAATACTTGAAGCTAAAAAGCCAATGATTTATACCGGTGGCGGCGTTATTTTAAGCAATGCCAGCGACGAGTTAATTAAGTTTACTCAGCTATTGGGCGCACCCATTACCAATACCTTAATGGGGCTGGGCGCTTATCCGGCAAACGAAAAACAGTTTGTCGGCATGCTGGGAATGCACGGCACTTACGAAGCCAATATGAGCATGCACCATTGTGATGTGCTTATTGCCATTGGTGCACGCTTTGATGACCGAGTAACCGGTAACTTAGAAAAGTTCTGCCCCGATGCACGCATAGTACATGTGGATATTGATCCCGCCTCTATTTCGAAAAATGTAAAAGTAGATGTAGCGATAGTTGGTGATGTTAAAGAAGTGGTGACGGGGCTAAATAAATTAATTGAAGCCTCCGAGCAACGTCTCGAAAGTGCAGCATTAACTAGCTGGTGGAACCAGATAGAAGAATGGCGCGCGCAAGATTGCCTGAAATTCAATCGCGACACTAGCACCATCAAACCGCAATTTGTAGTAGAACAATTACATGAAGTAACCAATGGCAATGCCTTCGTTACTTCTGATGTGGGCCAGCACCAAATGTTTGCCGCCCAGTATTACGGTTTTAATAAGCCGCGCCGCTGGATTAACTCTGGCGGTTTAGGAACAATGGGCTTTGGCCTGCCCGCCGCAATGGGCGTGCAACTCGCGCATCCCGATGAGCAGGTCGCCTGCATCACAGGTGAAGGCAGTATTCAAATGTGTATTCAGGAGCTAGCAACCTGCACACAATATGGTTTGCCAGTTAAAATTATTAATCTGAATAATGGCTTTTTGGGCATGGTTCGTCAGTGGCAGGAATTCTTTTATGAAAAACGCTATGCCAGCTCATATATGGAATCGTTGCCAGATTTTGTTGCATTAGCAGAAGCTTACGGCCATGTCGGTATTCGGGTGACCAAACCCGAAGATGTGCGCCAAGCCATTGAAGATGCCTATGGCAAATATAAAGATCGTACGGTTTTTATCGACTTTATTATTGATAAAGAAGAAAACGTATACCCGATGATTCCTGCCGGTGCAGGCTTAAATGAAATGATTCTGGTTTAGACATTATGAATGAGCATATTATTTCTTTGTTATTAGAAAACGAATCCGGTGCGTTATCCCGCGTTGCAGGTTTATTTTCAGCGCGCGCCTATAATATTGAATCACTGTCAGTTGCACCTACCGATGATGAAACCATGTCGCGCATGACCATCGTCACTAGCGGCACCGACGAAATTGTCGATCAAATTCGCAAGCAGTTAAACAAACTAGTGGATGTGGTGCAGCTGGTAGATTTAACTGAGTCAGAGCATATTGAGCGTGAACTAATGTTGGCAAAAGTTGAAGCGGTTGGCGGCGCGCGTGACGAAGTAAAACGTTTGGTGGATATTTTTAATGGCCGAGTTGTCGATGTTACCGACACAACTTACACCGTTGAAATAACGGATACACGTGACAAGTTAGATTCATTTTTAACTTCACTATCCAGCATAAAAATTCACGAAGTGGTGCGCTCCGGCGCAATTGGCATTTCGAGTGGCGAGAAAATTCTCTCCGTTTAAATCTATTTTAATTATTTAATTTTGAGAGCAGAGCTATGAGCTTAAATATCTATTACGATAAAGATTGTGATATTTCATTAATCAAAGATAAAAAAGTAACTATCGTGGGTTACGGTTCGCAGGGCCATGCCCATGCATTAAACCTGAAAGATTCAGGCGTTGATGTAACCGTCGCATTACGCGCGGGTTCATCTTCTGCGGCTAAAGCTGAAAACGAAGGTTTAAAAGTTTCATCGGTTGCCGATGCGGTTAAAACAGCCGATGTGGTTATGATTTTAACCCCAGATGAATTTCAATCGTCATTATACAAAGATGAAATTGAGCCAAATTTAAAGCAAGGTGCAACCATGGCTTTCGCTCATGGTTTTGCGATTCACTATAACTCTATCGTTCCGCGCAGCGATTTAGACGTGATCATGATTGCACCAAAAGCACCGGGACACACAGTGCGTAGCGAATTTGTTCGCGGCGGTGGTGTTCCCGATTTAATCGCAATCTATCAAGATGCATCGGGCAAAGCCAAAGACTTAGCATTATCTTATGCGTCGGGTGTGGGCGGTGGTCGCACAGCTATTATCGAAACAAGTTTCAAAGACGAAACTGAAACCGATTTATTCGGCGAGCAAGCGGTTCTTTGTGGTGGTGCAGTTGAGCTAGTTAAAATGGGTTTCGAAACATTAACCGAAGCGGGCTATGCACCAGAAATGGCATACTTCGAATGTCTGCACGAATTAAAGTTAATCGTTGATTTAATGTTCGAAGGCGGCATCGCTAACATGAACTACTCAATCTCTAACAATGCAGAATACGGCGAGTATGTAACCGGTGATAAAGTTATCAATGAAGAAAGCCGTAAAGCCATGCGCCAAGCATTGAAAAATATTCAGAACGGCGAATACGCAAAGCGCTTTATTATGGAAGGCATGACAAACTACCCAGAAATGACTGCGCGTCGTCGTAACAATGCAGCACACCCAATTGAAGTGGTGGGCGGTGAGTTACGTAAAATGATGCCGTGGATTCAGGCTAACCAGATTGTTGATAAAACTAAGAATTAATTTGATCAGTAATATGGTATAAATAAAGGGGCGTAATGCCCCTTTGTTGTTTTTGTCTTTCCTGTAAAAAATGTGGAGGATGAAAAGATAAAAGAAACGCAAATGTTCGTAAATAAAAAATAGTTAACGTTTAAGAATTTACTAACAGAATAATATAAATAGATGCAATCACTGTAAAAGGCAGGTGCGAATTTATTCGCACAGTTAGTCAGGTGAGTGATATGCGAATGAATTCGCACCTACATTTAAACAGGTATTTAATAACCCACTTAAAAATTATGAATCAAAAAAAGAAACCATCATTTCGCCGCAGAGGCATTTATTTACTCCCTAATATTTTCACCACCGGTGCCATGTTTGCCGGTTTTTATGCCATCGTTGCATCCATGAATGGTCATTTCGAAAAAGCTGCCATTGCTATTTTTATCGCGATGATTTTAGACGGTGTGGATGGTCGAGTGGCACGCATGACCAATACCCAAAGTGAGTTTGGTGCAGAGTACGATAGCCTATCCGATATGGTTTCATTTGGTGTTGCTCCTGCATTAGTCATGTATCAATGGTCATTTGTATCGATGGTCGACATGGGGTGGCAATGGGGCAAGTTGGGCTGGATGGCGGCGTTTATTTATACCGCATCGGCGGCGCTGCGTTTGGCGCGGTTTAATACCCAAGTTGGCATTGCAGATAAACGTTATTTTCAGGGTTTACCTAGCCCAGCCGCAGCGGCGGTTATCGCGGCAATTGTTTGGGTGGGGGTTGATAATAAAATTGTCGGTGTCGATGTAGCAATATTTATGGTGGTGATAACCATTGCGATGGGTATCATGATGGTAAGCAATATTTTATTTTACAGTTTTAAAGAAGTGCACTTTAAAGGCAAGGTACCTTTTTATACGATACTGATTGTAGTGCTGGTGGTAGGCTTGGCTTCGTTAGATATTTCAAAAGCATTATTACTGGTGTTTGGTGTTTATGCCTTGTCAGGGCCGGTGATGAGTTTGCGAAAATTACGCAAGTTTGCGAAAAAGAAAGCATCTTAATTTTTTGATGTAGAACGTTATTTGCAAAAATGTCGTCATACCTGCGAAGTCAGGTATCCAGTGATTTTTGTAAATGTAAAAAAAATTCAGTTAAAATGAAACCTGAAAAAAGCAGGAAAAATGAAACAAGATAAATTAATTATATTCGATACAACCTTACGCGACGGCGAACAAAGCCCCGGTGCATCGATGACCAAAGACGAAAAAGTGCAAATCGCCAAAGCACTAGAACGTATGCATGTGGATATTATCGAAGCCGGTTTTCCGATTGCATCAGAAGGTGATTTCGAAGCAGTAAAAGCGGTGGCCGAAGCGGTAAAAGACAGTACGGTTTGTGGCTTGTCGCGAGCACTTGCACGGGATATTAGTCGCGCTGGAGAAGCGCTCAATAAAGCTAACTCATCACGCATTCATACTTTTATTGCAACCTCTCCGATACACATGGAAATGAAATTGCGCATGCAACCCGATGCGGTTTTAAAGCAGGCGGTGGATGCGGTAAAACTGGCGCGCCAATTTACGAATGATGTAGAGTTTTCGCCAGAAGATGCAGGGCGTTCTGAGTTAGATTTTTTATGTCGCATTATCGAAGCGGTAATTGATGCGGGTGCAACGACCATTAATATTCCAGACACGGTTGGTTATAACTTGCCTAACCAATTTGGCGAATTAATTAAAAACTTAATCGAAAAAATCCCCAATTCAGATAAAGCTATTTTCTCTGTGCATTGTCATAACGATTTAGGTTTAGCGGTTGCAAATTCGCTATCCGCAGTGCAAAACGGTGCGCGCCAAGTTGAGTGCACCATAAATGGTTTGGGTGAACGTGCGGGTAATGCTTCGTTAGAAGAAGTGGTGATGGCGGTGCGCACGCGTCAAGATTTATTTAATTGTGATACCCGTTTAGATACTACGCAAATTATGTCTTGTTCAAAATTAATTTCCAGTGTTACCGGTTTTCCGGTGCAGCCCAATAAAGCCATTGTGGGTGCGAATGCCTTTGCTCACGAATCGGGAATACATCAAGATGGTGTTTTAAAAAATCGCGAAACCTATGAAATTATGCGCGCCGAAGATGTGGGCTGGAATGAAACCCAAATTGTTTTGGGAAAACATTCGGGCCGCAATGCATTTAAAACACGTTTGGCCGAATTAGATATTGAGTTGGAATCGGAAGAAGATTTAAATTCTGCCTTTACTCGTTTTAAAACATTAGCGGATAAAAAACACGAAATTTTCGATGAAGATTTGCGCGCACTCATGGCAGATACAAGTTGGAGTGCAGATAACGAGCAATACAAACTTATCAGTTTAAAAGTCTGCTCTGAAACCGGCGAAGTGCCACAGGCAAGCGTAGTGGTGCAGGTAAATGGTAAAGAAATGTCTGCTAATGAATCTGGCAGTGGCCCAGTTGATGCGGCATTTAAAGCCATTGAAAAAATTGCCGACAGTGATGCGCAATTAAAACTTTACTCGGTAAATAATATTACTAGCGGCACAGATTCGCAGGGTGAAGTTTCGGTGCGATTATCAAAGGCCGATAAAATAGTAAATGGTCAGGGCGCCGATACCGATATTGTTATTGCGTCAGCTAAAGCCTATATCAACGCGCTTAATCGAATTATGGTGACCGATGTTGATCGCTCTCATCCACAACTTGGTGATGTGTAGTTAGTGATAGAGCAAAATAACCAACTTAAAAATAAAGTGTTGCTGCCAGAAAGTGTGCGCCAGCAATATCTTAAATCAATGGGTATTCAAACTTGGTTTGATCCACAGTTGGTGTTGTCAAAAGAACAATCTATTTTAGAAAACAATACTCTCGAAGAAAATTTTCAATTAGAAAATAATCTTTCATCGCAAGCGACCGTAGTAGAAATAAATATTCCAGATAATTCTAGCCCAAACCATAATCTAGAAAATAACTTGGAAAACATTAACTTAAAAACACTTGCCGAAAATATTTCACAATGTGAATTATGTGAATTGCACACTCATCGAAAACAGGCTGTTAGTGGCGAAGGTGATGTGCAGGCAAAAATATTTATTATTATCGATGCGCCGATACTCGATAGTGTGGATGAATATGCATTATTGAATGCCGCCAGTAAACAGATGTTGCAAGCCATGTTGCAAACCATTGGCCTGTCATTGTCTGCAATATTTATAAGCAGTTTGGTTAAGTGTCAACCGGCAGGCAATCGCGCACCGCAAACATCTGAAATGATTTGTTGCGATGAACATCTTTCGGCGCAAATTAAATTGATTCAGCCCGATGTGATTATGGTGTTAGGTGAAGCTGCCGCCCAACAATTATTAGTCAGTCAAAAATCGTTAACCGACTTACGTTTACGTGACCATAAGCACCTTGGTGTTCCTGTTTATGCATCTTATCATCCCGCCGATTTATTTAATTCATCGCAAACCAAGCGCAAAGTTTGGGCAGATCTGCTACACATAAAGCAGTACTTAAAATAAAGTTAGTAAAATTAAATTATGGCGATAAATTCCGAAATTAAATATACACCTGAAATAGATTTAGACACTGGCTTTCGTGAAATGACAATAGATGATGTGCCAGCTATTATGGAAATTGAAAAACAGGTTTACACTCACCCATGGACGCGCGGTATTTTTCTAGATTGTATGCGAGTGGGTTACAACTGCTGGGTGTATATTGATGGTGATGATTTAGTGGCTTATGGTTTGGTGTCGGTGGCGGTAAACGAAGCGCACATTTTAAATATCTGTGTTTCACCAGATATGCAGAGGCGTGGTCTCGGTAAATTAATGTTATATAAGCTAATGCAATTGGCAGCAGAGCGTGATGGCCATTCTATTTTTCTGGAAGTGCGTGAATCGAATGCAATCGCTCAAAAATTATATGATCAGGAAGGTTTTAACCGAATTGGTTTAAGAAAAAATTATTATCCAGCAGATGATGGAAGGGAAGACGCGCTAGTGTTTGCTAAAGAGTTAAATTTGGATCGTATTTCTTTAAAAGACTAAGCTACTACAAACTAAGCTGTTTTGTATGCCTGCTTTCATTGTGCGCTCGTATTCACACTATTATATATTGAATGTTTTTACTTTTATTTGCGCTCATTAGCGTTCATTTGCGGTAAAATACTTTTCTTTTGTTTTAACTGATTAATTCTCTTATGTCTGAACTACTCGAACAAATGCAGCGTCGGCGTACCTTTGCGATTGTCTCCCACCCAGATGCGGGTAAAACCACCTTAACCGAAAAGCTACTATTATTCAGTGGCGCGATTCAAAGGGCGGGTACCGTAAAAGGCAGAAAGGCAGCACACCATGCAACTTCCGACTGGATGGAGCTGGAAAAGCAGCGTGGTATTTCGGTAACTTCATCGGTAATGCAGTTTCCCTATAAAGACTGCATTGTTAATTTGCTCGATACGCCAGGCCACGCAGATTTCTCCGAAGATACTTACCGCACGCTCACCGCCGTCGACTCTGCATTAATGGTAATTGATGCGGCAAAAGGTGTAGAGGAGCGCACCATTAAATTAATGGATGTTTGTCGGCTACGCGATACCCCCATTATTACTTTTGTCAATAAAATGGATCGCGAAGCTCGCGACCCCATTGATTTACTCGATGATGTTGAAAATATTTTAGATATTCAATGCGCACCAATGACCTGGCCAATTGGCATGGGCAAAAGTTTTAAGGGTGTGTTTCATTTATACAATAATTGCGTGCATTTATTTAGCGCAACCCACGGTGGGAAAATTTTAGAAGGCGAAGTGATTGAGGGTTTAGATAACCCTGAGCTGGATGAAAAAATTGGCGATATGGCGCAGGAGTTGCGTGATGAAATTGAACTAGTAAAAGGCGCGAGCCACGAGTTTGATTTAGAGGCTTACCGCGAAGGAAAATTAACGCCGGTATTTTTTGGCTCAGCCATTAATAACTTCGGTATACTTGAGTTGTTAGATTCGTTAGATGAGTTTGCACCACTGCCTCGCGGGCGAGATGCGAGTGCACGCTTTGTTGATTCTAGCGAAACAGAATTCAGCGGTTTCGTTTTTAAAATACAAGCCAATATGGACCCCAAACATCGCGACCGCATTGCCTTTATGCGGGTGTGTTCGGGCAAGTTTGAAAAGGGCATGAAAGCCAAACATGTGCGCATTCAAAAAGATATAAAACTCAATGATGCAATGACTTTTATGGCGGCAGATCGTGGCCACACAGATGAGGCTTATGCGGGTGATATTATTGGCATTCACAATCACGGCACCATTCGTATTGGCGATACCTTTACCAGTAGTGAAAATTTACAATTCGGTGGTATTCCTAACTTTGCACCGGAATTATTTCGTCGCGCACAATTACGTGACCCACTAAAAATGAAAGCCTTACAAAAAGGTTTAATGCAGTTATGTGAAGAAGGTGCAACACAACTTTATCGGCCACTCAATAATAATGATTTAATTTTGGGTGCAGTGGGTGTATTGCAATTTGATGTTGTGGCACACCGTTTACAACATGAATATAATGTTGAATGCAGCTTTGAAAATGTAAATGTTACAACCGCACGTTGGGTTGAGTGTAATGATGAAAAAGCATTAGCAAAATTTAAAGATAAAACGGCCGCTAACTTAGCTTTAGATCATGCGGGTGATTTGGTTTATATTGCGCCAACCCGCGTTAATTTAGATATGACTCAAGAGCGTTATCCTGAAATTGAATTTTTAGCGACTCGCGAACAAAGTGTGTATGAAGTTTAAGCTGTACTAAATAGGCAAGCTTGGTGAGTAACCGAATAAAATAAATGAAAAATCTGTAGGTGAAAATTTATTCGCAGACGTTTTATTGCACGGTAACATGCGAATAAATTCGCGCTTACATGTATCTCAGCAATAAAGCTACTTCAATGGTTTATAAATAAACTGATCTGGTGCGTTATCATAAATAAAAATTTGCAAACCCATTTTAGGATAATCCCATATTTGCAAATCATCATTAATGCTCTTTTCTGTAGCGGCCGGCCCAAAATATTGGCGAATACTATTAAACTCGTAATCAATAGATGGAATATAAGTTATTGATGCAATGGGTGAATTCAAATATTTTATTTCAATGCTTTTATCAATAGGCAGTGTGATAGTTTTTTGTTTGGTTAGTGGTGTTGTTAGCGAGCGATAAATTAATGCTAATTCTTCGTGGTCTATCTGATAAGTGAGCTTTATTGAAGCAATTAAGCCATCAAAAAGTAAATCATCATAATGGGTAAATAGCTCGAAGCTTTGTTTGCCGTCATTATCGGTGTTAATTTGAAATTTATTTTCACCAAATCGGGCAAAAATTTGATTGGCTTCTTGAATGCTGGTTTTACCCAAAGTTAAGCCAAACACCCGCAAAGAACCATTTTCAAGGCGATCAACCTGCCAAGGCATGGCATCTAACTGGTTAGCCTCTTCATGTTGGCCGATAACCGTAATCATCATTGCGGTGCCAATCATAAGAAAAATAAGAAAAGTTCGGTTCATTTGTTCACATAAAAAATGGGTTCAAGTCTTATTTATATACTATATTTAACAGTTATACAAAAAAGAGTATTTATAGTAAAGATGAGTAATACCAAAATTTAAAGTGCATAGGGTGATATGGATAAATTTTTAGGCTTTATTAGCCGTAGCAAGGTTATTTTAAAAGCGTATGCTATTGCGATAATTATGCTGCTGGGCACTGTGTTACTGTTTGTAAATACGGTTGCAACTTCATAATTGGTCATTGTCTCGTTGCTTGCATTTGGGGCAATAGACTTGGTTATTGTTATTCGTGTACAAATATAAAGGCTTGAATGTATAAAAATAAATCAATAATAGGCTGGGCATTTTATGACTGGGCCAACTCCATATTCGCAACTGTTATTATTGCCGGTTTTTTCCCAATCGTTTTTAAATCTTACTGGGCATCCAATTTATCTGATACACAAACTACATTTTGGTTAGGTAGTGCTAATGCACTTGCCAGTTTGCTGGTGGTTTTTATTGCGCCATTTTTAGGTGTAATAGGTGATAAATTTAATTTACGTAAGCCGTTGCTATTAAGCTTTATGCTGCTAGGTGCATTAACCACCGGTGCATTATATTTCAGCTTACAGGGCGAATGGAAAATAGTATTATTTTTATATGTAATAGCAACAGTTGGCTTTATGGCGGCCAATATATTTTATGATGCACTGTTGGTTAATCTAACTCAACAATCAGAAATAGATAAAGTATCTGGGTTTGGGTATGGATTAGGTTATTTGGGTGGCGGTGTGGGTTTGGCTATATGCGTATACGCTAGCCAAAACCCACAAGCGCTAGGCTATGATGATGCCATTAATGTAGTGTTGCTGAGTTTTATTTTTGTGGCGGTTTGGTGGTTAGTTTTTAGTGTGCCACTTATATTATGGACGAAAGATAACAATACATCAGCAGCATCATTACAATCAAAGTCAGTTTTTCGAAATACGATTGATACATTTAAAGTGGTGTTTTCTAATCCACAAACCCGCTTGTTTTTAATTGCATATTGGTTATACATAGATGGTGTTGATACCATTATTCGTATGGCAGTAGATTATGGTATGGCGCTAGGTTTTGAAACCGGCGATTTGATTCAGGCATTACTTATTACCCAATTTGTCGGATTTCCCGCCGCCATTATTTATGGATATATTGGCCAAAAAATTGGAGCAAAAATATCCATTATGTTTGGCATTAGTATTTACGTGCTAATTACTTGGATGGGCTACGGAATGAAAACGGCACAAGATTTTTATATTCTCGCAATAATGATAGGGTTGGTGCAAGGCGGCGTGCAGGCAATGAGTCGGTCATTTTATACACGCATGATTCCTGAAGGTAAAGCAGCCGAGTATTTTGGTATTTATAATATGTTGGGTAAGTCTGCAGCCATTATCGGCCCGCTTTTAATGGGAAGTGTTGCATTGATAACAGATAATCATCGCTATGCTATTTTGTCTGTTACTATCTTATTTATTTTAGGTGGCATCGTTTTGTCACAAGTTAAAGACACCAAAAAAGAAAACTAAAAAATATGTTGCTCATAATAGATTCTGAAAAAACACCAGATAATAAAATTAAACAAAGCTTTATTGAGCTTGGCTTCAAATTCATTGAAGTGGCTAAAACTGCGCAGCAAGCCCGTGAGATACTGGCCTCAAATGAAGAAAGTAATGGCCAGAATAAAATATCGCTAATTATTATTGCTGCCGATATAGATGATGCAGATGAGTTTGAGCTGTGTCGAGAAATAAAAAAAATAGACTATGTAAAAAATATTTATACCATTATATTAGTGAGTAGCTTAAATAATAAAACAGCCATTGAAAAAGCCAAACACAGTGGCGCATCTGATTTTGCTGTTAAGCCATATTCATCCCCCGAATTCCAACAAAAATTTTCGAGATTTTTAAAATTAAAAACAATTATACTGGTGGAAGATGACTCCGTTATCAGGAAAATGGTGCGTGGAATATTATCAAAATATTCTCTTGAAATAATAGAAATAGATGATGGAGTAAGGGCGCGAAATTTATTTAATACTATGCCACCAGTTTGTTTGGTTTTAATGGATATCGGTTTGCCAAACATGAATGGAATTCAGTTAGTCGCTTACATTAGAAGTAAATCTAATTGGAAAAAAACACCTATATTAATGTTAACAGCAAGTTCAGATGTTGCCGATGTAAAAAAATGTTTGGGTGCAGGCGCAAATGATTATATAACCAAACCATTTAATATAAATGATTTTATGAATCGGCTATCACGGTATTTATCGGATGTCGATTAAATCAGAATGGTCGGTTACAGATGCAAAGCAGGCGTATCTACGCTGGAATAAATCGCAATATAAAAATATCATTGAAAGTTCTGAGAATGATGCGTTTAAATATATTCAATTAATTCCTCTTTTTTTGCAATTAAATAATAGATTGCTACCTGGCTATGTAGGTATAGATACACCTGTAGGCGTGTTTTCTTATAATCCAGATAAAAAAATTATTAATGAAGCTAAGCTGTTAAATAATAAGTTTCGATACCAACAAGAAGGTGTTATAAAAAACTATGCAATTGAATCTATATTTTTTCAAACAAGCTTAATTGATAATAAAAAGCGCTGTTGGTTTTTTTATCGATCCCAATTAAAAAAAGAACAAATAACTTCATTATCAGAAAAAATAAAAAAAATTAAGCAATGGTTTTTAATAAAGAAAATTGATATTGAATTTATTTTATTGTCGGCCGATGATTTTAATAACAGCAAGCACGAAACATTAAAGAAAATAAATAAAGCTATTTTCATGAATGAGTTTTATAGCGAGTCTCTAGTTTTAGCTGGCAAGTATTCAGCTTGGTGGTTGGTTCCCTCAAATAAAGAGGTTTCTTATTCGGAGTTTGTTGAGCATATAAAAAAGGCGAGGTACGTAGATAATGAAGAGTATATTGATTTAGGCGGAATTGATATATCGAATCACAATGATATTATGAGGCAGGCTATTAATCTTGTTCAAGCTATAAAACAATCGCCAGAAACATGTTTGATTAAACTTTTGATTTTAGATCAATATCATTCTGTTTGGCCTAATAATGATGGTGTAGCATGGCGAGTAAAAAAAATATTATGTGAAAATAAAACAGAGATTAGTTTGGAAAAGGTGCTGGCGACACTATTACACGATTCATTCGAAAAATATAAAAATAATAAACATATCTTGTCTCCCAATAGATTATTTTCTCATTTTAAAGCCATGCCAAATAAACTCAATACTGAAATGATCGATGCTTTTTTAGGTGATGTTTTTGTGCAAGCTTCTTCTGCACGCGGTATTGATCATATAATAGAATATTTAAATTTTTCTAAAGCTATTACGTATGAGGTTCGTCATGTTTTTTCTAATATAGTTAATGGCACTAAGGACGATGAGCCTCTTTCTGTTGTAGCAAAAAATATGTTGGATGTGTTATCAGAAAATAAAAATCGAGTGCCGATTTATAATAATAAAGATAAATTAGATATTGTTTTAGACAGAATTTTGCTTCGCCATGAAATGATAAGTGAAACTGAAGAGCATTGGAGCCTTGTGCTGGAAGTTTCCGAAGATAATGAAAAAACCATTGATGGCTTTAGTAGTTTGTTAGGGTTGTTGGCTTGGTGTTGGTTAAATAGAGTGGTAAATCATTCAACACAAGTATCGATAGATTGTCCGAATCAAATGGTTAAGCAAATTGAAGCGCATCATATACTTGAGTTGCTAATTCAGCGGCTTGATCCAAGTTTATCACTAACGATTCCTGTAGAGGCTTATGAAAATCCGGTACGTCCATTGCAATCATTATTGTTTTTGGCAGAAAATAAATCGCCAAACATTTCAATACACTGTGAGCAATTAATTATTAATAGTTGGGGGGATGTATATACAAAGCAGTATTCAGGTGAGTCAGGGCTTATACAATGTATTTGTGAGTGGACGCATTCGGCCCCGCTTGATGGCCTAGCTAAACCGCCGACATTATTAGTTTTTGGTTATGGTGAAGGCAATAGTACATATATCGCTCAACGGGTAGAGGGAATTTACCGTGAATTACAATTATTTTTTTACCAATCTAAGCAAGAAACAGGTCATTTAATTGTTAAAATTGATGAGAATTATTATGTTGTTTTTGCGGAAAATTTTATTTTAAATTCACATATTATTGGTAATAAGCAGAATGATTTAATTTCCTATCTTGGCTCTACCTCAAGTGACTTTAAAGAATTGGCATTGGAGCGTTTGGCCTTTACTGAATACCCATTACGGGAAATTTATCAAAATAATAAGCCCAATGTGTTTCAAGTTTTTTTTCAAATTACAAATCGCAATTGCCACACTTGGGTGGTAGATGAAAAAGGTTCATTGTGGGTGGATACAGTATCTGTGTTTGAACGTGAAAGCTATATTGCTCATTGGTTATATTTTTTTAGTAATATAACTAGGCGCCTTAAAAATATAAATTATCAAAATAAAACATTACCCACATTAGAAATAAATCAGGTGAGTATTAATCAATTAGGGGGCGTTGAGTATTATACGGTGGGTGCTGAATCAATGACGGGAAGAAAAGATTTTTTAGATTTACAAATAAATATTGTGGCGGTTGAAGCGGGTGAGCAATTGAGCTTAACGTGTGATGATAAAGTATTTTCTTATGAAAATTATCAAAATAATGTACTGATGGAATGTATACAATATTTATCTGCAAAAATGATAGGTGGTGCTTATCATTCTGTGTATGTCACCGATATTGATGTGCCATTAAAATTATATGGCGTGGCCAATCGTGATGAGATTCAGATTAGCCACATTTTAAAATTTAAACGAAACTTTGAACGTAAAATTAATAAGCACCTTAATGGATAAAGCTTAAGGTGCAACAATATTCACCGTGCGGGTAACTTGTGTCGCGGCTAATCCGCCAACATCAATCACATCATAAGTGACAGTGTAAGATGCAATAGACGATGTATCGATTATATCTGTGCCATTGCTGATAATGCTTGCTGTGATGTCACCTTCCTGTGCATCAACGGCGGTTGCCCCCGCATCAGTGTATACCTCATTTTGTATAACCGTTTCTGTTGCGTTGCCCAGTAGCGTAATAGTAGGTGCGGTATTTTCAACAACATTAACGGTGCGAATAACTTGAGTGGCGGTGCGGCTATTACTGTCAGTAACATCATAAGTTATTAGGTAAGTTCCCAGTGTATCTGTGGCAACAGTGTCACCACCAATAATAACATCGGTGTTTAAGTCGGTGTTATTTGTGTCGCAGGCTTCATATCCCGCATCGACATAAGTTGCATCTTTAGTGTGATTGGTAATGAGGCTGCCTAATAGTCTAATCGCAGGCGGGTCATTTGGGTCGCCGCGAGTAATGGCTAAATCATAACTCGCATCAATAAATAAATTGCCGCTTACATTAATGGTGACATTTGTGATGCCAAAGTCGGTAACAACATTAACAGGAGTGACAAAACTATCTGGGGTGGTGCCATTTATCGTTAAACTTAAACCGGGGTAAGCAACAAAGGGTAAAATATTTACGCTGTCGGTTACGCAATTGGCGTTGGCGGTATAGGTTTTTGTGCGTGGATCAAAGCTTGGGTTAAGTTCAAGTTCAACTTCAAGGTTGATATTGTTAATGGTGTTAGGGTCATTCGCATCAGGTTCATCTGCTATTGCCAATAATTGCAGGCTACTGAGATAGGCATTTCTATCGTCGGGACCATTGCTGCAAGATGCGATAGAAGTTACTAGTAGCAATGTTAAAAGAGTAAATTTTAAAACTTTAATCATGGTTTTACCGTGGTGATAAATATAATAAAAAATGGCTGAAGTAATTAGTGCATATCCAGCTTACTAAGTTCGCTTAAAATAGCCGTTACTAATGATTCACCCTGCGGGCCAATTTTGTCGCACAGTTTATCGACATCACGTTCGCCATCTACCAGCGGTTTTATAAGCGTGCTAAAGCGTGCAAGGTCGCCTTGTGTGGTAGACATTTGCTCGGCCATTTGGCCTAACATGCTTAATGCATCGGCATCGCCTTTGCTGGCACCGTTAATTAATTGTGCCAACATGGGGGCGGCTTGTGATGGGTCGGCTTCTTGATTGGGGTCAGGCATGCTGGCTGGATTTTGAATGCCTTTTAAAATAGCATCTATGATAATTTGATCTTCTTCATCAAGGCCTTTTAAAATGCTGCTATCGCGTTGACCTTTTAACACTTTTCGAATGGCCGTGACTAAATTTTCCCAGCCATTTTCCGCGGAGGCTTTTAATACTTGTTCAAGGCCTGGGCGTAGTGAAGTGTCGCTTAATGAGTTAACTACATTAACAATTAACGGTGCGTGAAACTTTGCGATTTGTTGCTGCTTTTCGGGTGCGAAGGCCATGGCTGTATTCTCAATAATAAGTAGGTGCGAATTAATTCGCACGAGTTCATGTAATGTAGCGGAAATTGTGCGAATAAATTCGTACCTACAATACGTTTGGGTATTTTTTATTTCTGTCTCAGTAATACATTAGTAAAGATGCCCTTTATATTAAAGTGCTGAAATTTTAACCCGCTGCTCTTTAAGTTTACTAATGGCAGATTGCATTTCAGCAACTCGCTCACGTTCTTTATTTACTACCGCTTCCGGTGCCTTGTCAACAAAGCCGGGGTTGCCGAGTTTTGCATTACTCTTATCGCAATTAGTTTGCAGCTTGCCAATTTCTTTTTCTAGCCGAGCCAGTTCTGCGCCTTTATCAATTAACCCCGCCAGCGGAATTAAAATTTTCATTTCGCCCACTAATGCGGTTGAAGCTTCTGGTGCAGACTCATTATTACTAATGAAGTTTACCATTTCTAATTTTGCCAGTGTCATTACAAAAGCTTTATTATCGTTGAAGCGTTTTTTATCTGCATCGCTGGCATTTTGTAAAATAACCGGCAAGGGTTTGCCCGGTGCTATATCACTTTCTGAGCGAATGCGGCGTACGCCCATTACAAATAACTTCACCCATTCCAATTCTTCTTCAGCATTTTTATCGCGCATTGCATCTGATGAAACAGGGTAGGGCTGATTCATAATTGTGTCATCATTAATGCCCGCAAGTGGAGCCACCTTTTGCCATAACTCTTCTGTAATGAATGGCATAATTGGATGCGCTAAACGTAAAATAGTTTCTAAAATTTGCACCAGTGTTTGGCGGGTGGCGCGTTTTTCGGCTTCGCTGAAATGCTCTTTTAATAAAACCGGTTTAGATAATTCTAAATACCAATCACAGTAGTCTTCCCAAATAAATGCGTAGAGTTCTTGCGCGGCTAAATCAAAACGGTAGCTATCGAAGTGGCGATGAATATTATCTTCTATATTTTGAATGCGTGAACGAATCCAGCGGTCAGCTAATGAATATTCGCAGTTTTGATTATCAATTCCGTTATCTTGATTTTCTGTATTCATTAAAACATAACGGGTTGCATTCCAAATTTTATTACAGAAATTTCGGTTACCCGAAATTCGATCGGTCGATAAAACTACATCGCGGCCAGTGGTGGCCTGAGATGCAAAAGTAAAACGTAATGCATCGGTGCCTAAAGAGGGAATGCCATCGGGGAATTGTTTGCGAGTTTGCGTTTCAATTTTCTTCGCCATTTTTGGCTGCATTAAACCACTGGTGCGTTTTGTTACTAGTGTTTCTAAATCAATGCCGTCGATAATGTCGATGGGGTCGAGTACATTACCTTTTGATTTTGACATTTTCTGGCCGTTCGCATCGCGCACTAAACCGTGAATGTAAATTTCTTTAAATGGCACTTCGCCTTTAAATTTTAGGCCGAACATAATCATGCGCGCCACCCAAAAGAAAATAATATCGAAGCCGGTGACTAACACACTGGTGGGATAAAATTGTTTTAAGCGATCGGTTTCTTGTGGCCAGCCTAAAGTTGAAAACGGCCAAAGTGCTGAGGAGAACCAAGTGTCTAAAACGTCATCGTCTTGTTTTAAATTAACATCGTCTGCTAATTTATATTTTGTGCGCACCTCGGCTTCCGAGTCGGCAACATAAACTTTGCCTTCATCATCGTACCAAGCGGGAATTCTGTGGCCCCACCAAATTTGACGGGAGATGCACCAGTCTTGAATATTGTTCATCCATTCGTAATACGTTTTGTTCCAGTTTTCAGGTACAAATTTTATGTCGCCATTTTTAACGGCGTCGATTGCGGGTTCGGCAAGCGGTGCGATTTTTACATACCATTGATCGGTTAAGTAAGGCTCAACGACAGAACCGGAGCGATCACCGCGGGGCACCATTAATTTATGGTCGTCGATTTTTTCTAAAAGATCTAAAGATTCTAAATCTTCAATAATTTGTTTGCGGGCTTTGTAACGCTCCATGCCCTGATATTTTTCGGGGCACTCGTCATTAATACAGGCATCAACGGTAAAAATATTATGCTTGGGTAAATCGTGACGCTGGCCCATTTCGTAGTCATTAAAATCATGGGCGGGGGTAATTTTTACACAGCCGCTACCAAATTCCATATCGACGTAATCATCACCAATTATGGGAATCTCGCGACCCACCAGTGGCAAAGTAATGGTGCTGCCAATTAAATGTTTGAAGCGTTCATCTTCTGGATGCACCGCCACTGCCGAATCACCGAGCATGGTTTCAGGGCGGGTGGTGGCCACGACTAAATGACCAGAACCATCGCTTAAAGGGTAACGCATGTGCCATAAATGGCCGGCTTCTTCTTCGGAAATGACTTCTAAATCGGAGAGGGCGGTGTGTAAAACCGGGTCCCAGTTAACCAAGCGCTTGCCGCGATAAATTAAACCTTCATCGTAAAGCTGAATAAACACCTTATGCACAGAGTCAGATAAACCCGCATCCATAGTGAAACGTTCATGTTCCCAATCGAGGGAGCCACCCATGCGGCGCAGTTGCTGAGTGATAGCGCCGCCAGATTGTTCTTTCCAATCCCAAACTTTTTCGATAAATTTATCGCGGCCTAAATCGTGGCGAGAAACTCCATCCGCCGCTAATTGGCGCTCCACCACCATTTGGGTGGCAATGCCCGCGTGGTCGGTGCCGGGTTGCCATAAGGTGTTATCGCCCTTCATACGGTGATAGCGCGTTAACGCATCCATAATAGTATCTTGAAAGGCATGGCCCATGTGCAGCGTGCCGGTGACATTGGGCGGTGGAATCATAATGCAATAATTGTCTGCATTGGGTTTAGATTGCGGCGTGAAATAGCCTTTGTCTTCCCAGGTTTTGTACCAAGTTTGTTCGATAGATTGGGGGTTGTAAGTCGTTTCCATGGATATTTTGAATTTTGCCATAATAAAGAGGCGGAATTATAGCGTAAAAGGGGGCGTTTCCCGAGTGTTTCATTGATTTGAAAGGGAAGTTTTTATTGCAAGTATCATTGGGAAGAGGGGTGTTTTTTATGGATGAAAATTAAATATCAAATTTACTGTATAACTTGCCTTTTAATTGAGCTTCAATTCCAGGCATCGCTTCTTTAATTGCAGCGTCTATTTTTTGTTTTAAAGCATCTGCATTCACTTCTATATTTGGCGTTTCATTAACCGCAGATTGCATGGCTTCAGAAAAATCTTCGTTGCTAGCATTAGTGCTGTTTTCAATGTTAATGGAAGGTATATCGTTTTCAAGATCGGTGGCATTTTCAATAGAAAATGAGATGTCATCTGTATGGCTTTCATCTGTAAATTGATGGCCATCAAAATGATTTAACATATCAGGGGCACCGGCGCGGGCGATATGCGTAAGTGTGGGAATATTATCTTCAGATTCAGACATCAGTATTCTCCAAAGTATGATGTTTTAATGTGTAGCCCAAGTTACGGTAGATTTTGTAATTTTGTCGACCGGCTTGTTTGCGTTGTTCATTTTGATTGAGAATTTCTTCAATGCTAATGTTTACATTTAAGTCTGCAGCGCGCGACGATAAATTAATAATCGATTGAAAATTATCATCGTTTATTGCTTGATGAGAAATTAAAATCGGTTGTTGCTGATCGTTGGGTTCTAAGGTTGCAATGCCGTGGGGAATAAAACTATCGGCTTGCAGGTTCCATAATAAATCATCAAGTTGCTGACTCTCTTCGGCGTTATCGGTTTGAATTAAAACCCGCTTACCCGCTTGCCAATGAGCTTCGGCCAACTTGCAGGCGTAGGTTTGTAAGTTGCTGCTTTGCTCGTCGGCTAAAATATAAAAGTCTACATTAATCATAATTTGTTTAAATTTTATTCGGCAATACGATCAAAAATATACTGCATTAATAAGGGTAAAGGTCGGCCAGTTGCGCCTTTATTTTTACCCGACTTCCAAGCCACCCCCGCAATATCTAAATGCGCCCAACGATATTTTTTGGTGAAGCGTGATAGAAAACAGGCGGCGGTAATAGTGCCAGCTTCTTTGCCACCAATGTTGGCAATGTCGGCAAAGTTACTGTTTAACTGTTCTTGATAATCGTCGAAGAGTGGTAGCTCCCAACAGCGATCACCCGCATCGCGCCCCGCACTTAATAAGTCATTTATTAATGGATTGTGATTGCCTAATAATCCCGCGGTATGGCTGCCGAGTGCAACAATACAGGCACCGGTTAAGGTTGCAATATCAATGACTACATCGGGGTCAAATTTTTGTGCATAAGTTAATGCGTCACATAAAATTAAACGGCCTTCCGCATCGGTGTTTAACACTTCAATGCTTAACCCCGCCATGCTGGTGACAATGTCGCCAGGTTTGGTGGCTAAACCATCGGGCATGTTTTCAGTGGCGGGGATAATGCCAATAATATTGTAGGGCAGTTGTAAATCTGCACAGGCGCTCATTACGCCCATTACGCTGGCGGCACCGCACATGTCGAATTTCATTTCGTCCATTGTACCGCCGGGTTTTAAGCTAATGCCGCCGGAGTCAAAAGTCACGCCTTTACCCACAAATACAATGGGTTTTTGTTTTTTATCGCCACCCTTGTGTTGCATGGTTATTAATTTTGCAGGTTGGCGAGAACCACGGGATACAGATAAAAAAGACCCCATGCCGAGTTTTTCCATATCGGCTTCTTCGAGCACTTCAGTTTTAAAATCGCGATGGGTTTTGTCTAAATTTTTGGCAACTTCAGCTAAATAAGTTGGGGTGCAAATATTCCCCGGTAAATTTGATAAATCGCGAGTTAATTTAATCCCCGAAGAAATCGCCATGCCTTCGCGCACAGCTTGCTCACCTTCGGGTAATTCACGGCGGCTGGGCACACTAAAAATAACTTTGCGCAATGGCCGACGAGTATTTTCTTTTTTACTTTTGAGTTGATTAAATGTGTACAGAGAATCTTCAGTCGCTTGCACTGCATGGCTAACTTTCCATGCAGAATCTCTATTTTTTACATGCAGTTCACTAATGCAAGAAAAAACTTCGGTTGCACCTCGATCATCTAAAAAAGTAGACACCACACTGTTAGCTTTTTGAAAAGCTTTAATATCAAAATATTTTTCGCGCCCGCAGCCAATTAATAAAATACGGTCGCATAACGTATTGGGTACATTATGTAAAAGCAAGGTTTGGCCTAATTTGCCTTCGCACTCGCCACGACGAATTAAATTAGAAATAAAACCATCACTGGCATCATCTAAAATTTGTGCCGAATGAGATAGTTTGCGCGAGTCAAATACGCCCACTGCCACACAGGAAATACGTTGTTTTTCCGGGCTGCCGCTTTTAACCGAAAATTCCATAATTACTCCATAATAAAATGATTTTGATTACAGGCCTTAATTGTAGGTTATATCTTTTGATCCCTCCCAAATAGGGTGAAATATTTAGGATACCTCTGGATTGATGGCCGGCTTATTTATATAAACGAGGTGAATTTTATGCAATTTTGAGGTGTTTATACAGGGCTAATTATGAAAAATAGCGGTTTATTTTTAAAAAAAGCGTTATAACCGAAATGAGTCAAAACCTAATTTGGCGATGAATATAAATAAAATTGATTCTTAGGGTAGAATAGATGAACCATTTTTTTAAAAAATAAAAATATCTCACTTCATGTTTACACGTTATTTCAGCATTATTGATCGCTATATTTCTAAAGAGTTACTGCTAACGTGGTTGGCGGTAACGCTTGTGTTAATGCTAATTTTATTAAGCGGTACGCTGGTGCAATTATTGGGGAAGGCATCGCAGGGGCAAATTCCAACAGATGCGGTTTGGCCTTTTTTAATATTTACTGGCGGGCGTTATTTAATCGTGTTAATTCCGTTAAGCCTCTATCTTGGGGTGCTGCTCAGTTTTAGCCGACTTTATAAAGATAATGAAATGGCCGCGATGGGGGCCTGCGGCATTGGTTTGATGCGTTTGTATCGGCCGCTATTAATGGTGGCGATTCCGGTGGCGGGCTTATTAATGTATCTCACCTTATTTTTAATGCCGTGGGTTGTGGGGCAAGCGGAGCTACTTAAAGCCGACATTAAAAATAGATCTGAATTAACCGGCTTAGTAGCTGGGCGATTTAATGCCTCTAAAAAAGCCGATGCCATTATGTTTTTGCAGCGTCAATCGGATGATGGCTTGCAAATGCATAATGTGTTTTTACACAGCACAAATAAAAAAGCCCAAACTTCGTTGCTCGATCAAATTGAATCAGCCAATTTAGCTCGCCAATATACGGATAAAAATGGCCGTCATTTTATTTTGTTTGAGCAGGGCCAATTATACGAAGGTGAGCCGGGGCAGGCTAATTTTCAAATCACCCGCTATGAAAAAAAAGGTGTGTATTTACCCGAGCAGCCCAAAACTCAAATATCTCATCGCACTAATGCGGTGCCAACTGTTGATTTGTGGAACTCGACACGACTCGATTACCAAGCAGAATTACACTGGCGTTTAGCATTGCCGATTGGTGCATTTTTATTGGCGGTGCTGGCATTGCCATTAAGTTACACCACGCCCCGTAAAGGGCGTTATTCTAAATTAGCCTTGGCGATTCTTATTTATCTTATTTATTCTAATTTATTAGGGGTGGGTGAATCTTGGCTGGAAAAAAAGAAAGTGCCCGAATGGTTAGGTTTATGGTGGGTGCATGGCTTTGCAATAATGTTAATTATTTACTGGTGGATAAAGCGTGCCGGCGGCTTTAAATCGTTTTTGCAACAAATGAAATATCGTCCACCTAAACCCAAGGTAACATCTGCATGAGAATTATTGATAACTATATTGCTAAAACGGTTATCAGTGGTGCCTTTATGGTGTTATTGGTACTCGGTTCGTTATTTGCATTTGTAGATTTTATTTCCGAGCTCGATTATGTGGGAAAAGGCCAGTACAGTATTTTTCAGGCCGCCATGTATGTTTTATATAGTTTGCCTAAACGCTTGTATGAAATTTTCCCCACGGCGGTGTTAATTGGTAGTTTATTGAGTTTGGGTACGCTGGCGGGTAACAGCGAATTTACTGTAATGCGTGCCGCAGGGGTATCGATTATGCGCATTGTGTTTTCGGTGTTACGCGGTGGTTTTATTTTACTTATTTTTGTGGCACTAATTGGCGAGTTAGTGGTGCCAGCAAGTGAGCGCTACGCACAAACATTGCGAGCACAACATTTAGAACAAAGCGTTAGTCTTGCGGAGGCGGGTGGCTTTTGGGCGCGTGATGGGCAGCGGTTTTTATATGTTGGGTATGTGTTTCCTGAAATGAATTTGGGTAAAGTTAATATTTATGAATTATCAAAAAATAATCAGCTAAAACGGGTTACACGAGCAGAGACGGCTCAATATAAAGATGGCCTGTGGAAATTAGAAAATATTCGGCAAACAGAATTTACAGATAATGGCGTGGAGGGTCGAAGCATTAAATCTGAAATGTGGCAAACACTACTAAACCCAGATTTATTTAATGTGGTGAGTGTGGAGCCGGATAATATGTCGGCAATGGATTTATATAAATACAGCGACTATTTAAAAAATAATGATTTAGATGCTAGCCATTATGAGCTGGCATTTTGGATAAAAATATTTACCCCGCTTTCCAGTTTAGTCATGTTACTTATCGCGTTGCCATTTATATTTGGTTCGCAGCGTAGCAGTGGTGCAGGCAACCGAATGTTGGTGGGGCTGTTGTTGGGAATTGGCTTTTATTTATTAAATCGTACGGTTAATCATCTTGGGCAGGTTTATCATATTTATCCCCTAATAAGCGCATCGGCTCCGATGATATTGGTGGCCATCGCGAGTTTTTATTCGTTACGTCGCGTTAAGTAGAGTAATTATTTTTTTTCCAGCTGAACCAAATACGAGGCTGACAATATATCGTGCCAAGTGCGTTTTTTTGTATCAATCAAACTCCATAAAAAACCCATTCCAAAAACACTCCAAGATAAAATAGCTGCCAGCGCACGAATGCTGGCCTGCTTGCGCGTAATTTCATTACCGTCGTTAGACATGAGTTTTAGCATCCACGTTTTCATGCCTAATGTTTGGCCACCATGTGACCAAAATCCAATATAAAAAACTAACCCAGTCAACATTATTGTACTTAAAATAATTATTTGATTAAGCAGATAATAAGGGTGGCCTTTGGTTATGGCATTTAAGTCATTCAAAAAATAGGTAGTCGCAATGCTTGCGAGGCTGGCCATAATAAAGCAGACGGCAATCAGTAAAATACCATCATAAAAAATGGCCATTAATCGTCTTATTAATGAAACCGGTGCATGAGTGTTTGAATCGTGCATTTACTTCCAATGGGTGAGTGCAGGGAGCAAAATTGTAACGGATTACACAAATCTATGCATTAATCGCATTTAAATAACCATTAAGACGCTCTTTTCTGTTTTCTGTAAATATTGATATAAACTTAATACAAATAATTTCATCGAGCTGGAGAACACCCATGAAAAAACAAAATATATTCACTGCTGGGTTATTGGCTGTGTCATTATCAAATGCGTATGCATTGCCTTATGGGTTTTATGATGCGCGTTCTGTGGGCATGGGTAATGTGAGTGTGGCAACGGGCGGGATTACTACCGCAGCATTCTCTAACCCAGGAATGTTATCAGTTAATGAAAATGATGATAAATTTGCACTATTGTTACCTGCCATTGGGGCACAGATTATTGAAGATGGCAATATTATTGATTTAGTCGATGAGTTTCAAACCATTGGAACACCATCAACACCAGAGGAGATAGCTCGACAAATTGAAATTTTAAATGCACTAGATGGAGATACTCTTGTTGCAGCGATCATTCCCAATGCCGCATTTGTTTATGCTGGTGAAAATATAACTTGGGGTATTACTCTGCGAGCTAATGCTGTTGTTTCATCAAAAATAACCGATGTGTCGACAGTTTTACCTAATCCAGATGCGGTGACTCGAAATTTGGGTGTTGCAATTACTGAAATTGGAATTCCTATTGGTACTGATTTTTCATTTGCAGGTATAAAAGTTGGTGTAGGTGTAACGTCTCGTTACGTGCAGGTTAATGCAATTGAGTATGTTGAATTTCTTTCAGTGGCATCTTTTGATGATTTAAAAAATCGTGAAACGCAGGATCTTGGAAGTTTTACAACGTTTGATGCAGGTATTACATTAAATATTATTGATACGATTCGTGTTGGTTTTGTAGCAAAAAATTTAATTGAAGATGCTAAAACAACAAGCCCAACAGCATTAGAACCTAATGGCTCTACAATTAACTTCGATACACAATATCGTGTCGGCGCTTCATTTGATGGTGGTTTTTTTACACTTGCAGCAGATATGGATTTAAATGAGCGTAAACCTATAGGGTATGAAAATATTTCACAATCTTTTTCGGTTGGTGCTGAATTCAATGCATTTAGTCTTGCGCAGCTAAGAGTGGGTTATCAAAGCAATATGGCAGAAGGTGCAACTGACCCCGATTTATTATCAGTTGGGGTTGGTTTTTGGTTAGGATTTAATTTAGATGTTGCATTAGTTGCGGGCGATGATTCATCGTATGGTGCATTTGTGCAAACAGGGTTTCATTTTTAATTTATAAAAAACAGTTAAAAAGTGTAAAAAACTTCGACTATTATTTTTTAAATTAACTTAAAAAACGGAGAAGAAGATAAATTTAAACAAAAATAAATAATAAAAATTTATTTTAAACATAAAAATAAAAATTAATAAAAAAACAAAAAAATAGTAAAAAAATTAAACCTGAACCCTGTTTCAGGTTTTTTTTGCAAAAAAACTTAAGTTTTTTTAAAAAAACGCATAATAACGCCTTGATTTATTTGTATTATAGAAAATAAGAATTATAATCTGTGCATCAACCCGATGAAGAGGAATATAAAAATGGCCCGTCCTAAGAAAAAAGCAGCAAAAAAATCAGTCGCTTCTAAAAAACGTGTAGTTAAGAAAAAAGTAGCAGCTAAAAAACCAGTAGCAAAGAAAAAAGGCGCAGCAGCAGCCAAGAAAAAAGCTGCAGCAGCAAAAAAGAAAGTAGCAGCAGCCAAGAAAAAAGCCGCCGCAGCAAAACGAAAAATGGCCGCAGCCAAGAAAAAAGTCGCAACACAAAAAGCCGCCGCCGCTAAAAAAGCAATGAAAGATCAAATTGCAGCAGTTCAGGCTGATTTAAAAGCAGCCCGTGTAGAGCTTCAAACAGCCGCTAAGCGTGAAGCCGCATTAATGAAGATGTCTGCCAATAAAGAAGCTGCAATCGCTAAGTTTGTTGAAAAATGGACTAAGCAGCAACTTGCTAAGATGGAAAAATCACTTAAGCCTAAAAAACGCAAAGCTAAGCGTAAAAAGTCTTAATTGATCTTTTAGATTAGATATAATCTATAAAAAAAAGCCGTATCCGAAAGGATACGGCTTTTTTTATGCGGGTAATTTAAAAATTTAAAGCAAAATCTGTTTGTCCGCAAATGAACGCAAATAAATACAAATGTTTTGTTTACGCTCTTTTTATTATTAGTCGGTTGTCTTTATTTGCATTCGTTCACGTGCATTTGCAGACATATTGCTTTTTTCTTAATAGCTGAAAACTAAATTAATTCATTAAACGGTTGCACTTCAACCATTTCACCGACTTCAATATTCCCTGCATCACGATCTAAAACAATAAAGCAGTTAGCTTTAGCCATTGAACTCAGCATGTGTGAGCCTTGTATGCCGGTGGTGTTAACAATTAACTGGCCATTTTCATCGTTTGACATAATGCCACGTTGAAAATCTTTTCGGCCCGGGCGTTTTTTAATTTTATTTGTGCATTTTGCAATTAAACGAATCGGCTCATCAATGGTTTCACCGGCTAACAATTTTAAACTGGGCTGCACAAATTGATAAAATGTTGCCATGGCCGAAACTGGATTTCCCGGAAGACCAAAGAAAACCGTATTGTTAATGTGCCCAAACGCCAAAGGTTTACCGGGTTTCATGGCAATTTTCCAAAAACCGACTTCACCTATTTCATCTAAAATTATTTTTATAAAATCGGCTTCACCCACCGATGCCCCACCGGAGGTAATCACTAAGTCGGCAATGTTTGCGGCTTCCTGTAAGGTTTCTTCAATTTCTTCTTTAATGTCGGCAACCACACCCATGTCTATGCAATCAACCCCCATTTTTTCCAACATGCCGAATAAAATGTAACGGTTGCTATCATAAATGTCGCCGGGTGCTAATATTTGCCCCACGCCTTTTAATTCATCGCCGGTTGAAAAGAAAGCCACTATGGGTTTTCTAATGACGTTAAATTCAGTCACACCAACTGAGGCCAGCAAACCAAGTTTGGCCGGTGATAATCTTTCTCCGGCTTTAATGATGATGTCGCCAGCAAAAAAATCATCCCCTGGATTGCGCACATTTTGTGTGGCTTTATGTTCGCTATTTATTTTTATTTGATCGCCGCTCACTTCAGCGTGTTCTTGCATAACAACCGTATCGGCACCATCGGGCACTACCGCGCCGGTCATAATGCGAATGCATTCACCGGCGTTCACTTTGCCATTAAATGGCGCACCGGCAAATGATTTACCAATTACTTTTAATATTTGTTCGCCGGATTGAGGAATATCAGCAGAGTGAATGGCATAACCATCCATGGCAGAATTAATAAACGGCGGAACATTTAAAGGTGAAGTCACATCATTGGCAAGAATATGCCCTGCAGCTTCGCGAATGGTGACATTTTTTTTGCCTTTAATTGGCTGTACTTGTTCTTTTATGCGTTGTAAGGCCTGCTCAAAACTCAGGGAGTTGGGGTCAAATTCATCGTTGCAAGAAGCTTGTTTTTTCATAATGGTTCTACTGTAAAAATAGGGGGGTTTATGATTGACTGAATTGCATAACAAAATCGGCAATGGCAGCGGTGTTATTTATATTTAGCTGGGGTAAATGGGTATTATTTAATGCTTTGGTATTATCGTGTGCAATGGCAATAATATTTTCATCGTCGGGATGCAGTAACGGTTTGCCAGTAGTTTCACGATGCAGTTCAATTTTACTAAAAGGCCATTTTTTAAAGCCTTCAACTAAAATCATATCAACAGAATCGGCGGGAATATGTTGCAAAATGTGTTGCAGCTCAGGCTCTTTTTCTACTTCGTTTTCAATCGTAATAACCGTTCGGTGGCTGGAGCAAATTAACATTGGCACAGCACCGGCTTGGCGTAATTCATAGCTGTCTTTACCCGGCGTATCCATATCAAAATTATGGTGGGCATGTTTAATAACCGCAATGCGCAGCCCGCGACTTTTTAATATTGGTATTAATTTTAGTAGCAAAGTGGTTTTGCCCGTGCCGCTGTAGGCAGCAAACCCTAATAATGGTTTTGGATAATTAATTTTAGTGCTGTTACTTGATGTAGACATTAGCGCATATCATCCGGTCGATTAATATTATGAAAACGATTTTGTTGGGCCGAAAAATCACAAATAGCCGGTTCGATGAGTTTAAAAAAATCCTGCACTTTATGCCGACCCTGTTGTAAAAAATCTTGGAGCAAGGGTCTATATTCACAAGAAAGCAAAGCAAACAAAGGTTGTAAGCGGTTGCCATCGTGGCATAGCGCGGCATTTTTTTGTTGGGTTTGTAAGCACGCCCATAGTTGATTTAATAAATCATCAGGTGGTGTAGGTGAGTCGCAGGGCAAACATAAAATGTATGGCGTTGTGCAACTATGCATAGCGCTTAAAATACCCGCTAAAGGACCTAAAAACGCTTTCTCTTGAGTTTTTTCAAATGCTAGCGTTTGTGCGAATCCGTCATTGATAACCATGTTGGTATATTGTTGATAGGTTTCAATATTTCTATTGGCACTAATTATTATTTTTTCGGCGGGGGCATTAATATGCTGAATAATATGTTCGATCATTGGCTTGCCCTGCCAAAGTAATAAACCTTTGTCGGCACCCTGCATTCGTTGTCCACGCCCGCCGGCAAGAATGAGGTAAGTGATTTGGTTTAGCGGGGCATTATTGGGCATGGCACTAATTTTGTTATGGCAAGGCTGAAAGTAACTTGCGCTGAAATAAATTGGCTTTCAGTGTAGTCTATTAAAAGAATGCAATTTTATCATAAATCAACCTTTAATAACCTGAGCCGTCAGCGGTTTAATTTTTAATATGGCAATAATAGATCAACTTTCCTCAAATGAACAAGCCATTATTGAGCGCTTTTTAGATGCGATTTGGATGGAGCATGGCTTAAGCCCCAATACCTTGTCTGCATATAAAAATGATTTATCTAATTTGGCATTATGGTTAAACGAAAATGGTTTGGCTTTGGCGCAGGCATCACAGAAATCGCTGCAAGATTTTCAAGATTATCGATCAAACAAGGGAGATAAAAAGAAGACTAAAAGCTCAGCGCGCATGTTGTCATCTATGCGGCGATTTTATGCTTGGTTGCTGCGTGAAAAAAACATTCAAATTAATCCAGTGGCATTAATTGAAGCGCCCAAAGCCCAGCAGTATTTGCCCAAAACCCTTACTGAGCAACAGGTTGAAGACTTGCTTGAGGCACCAAATCTCCACGATGCATTGGGTATAAGAGATAAAGCCATGCTAGAAATATTATATGCAACCGGCTTAAGGGTGAGTGAATTAATTGCGCTAGAATTTTCTCAAGTCTCAATTGACCCCGGCGTGGTGCGGGTGATGGGCAAAGGTGGTAAAGAGCGTTTGGTGCCACTGGGGGAAGAGGCCATTGCTTATTTGCAGGCGTATCTTAAGCAAACTCGCACAGAGTTAATGGCACAACACTTACCCTGCAATGCATTGTTTGTTACGCGGCGAGGGAAGGGTATGAGTCGGCAGGCTTTTTGGTATTTGCTAAAACGCTATGCGGTGGTGGCCAATATTGATAGTGATAATTTGTCGCCACATACATTGCGACATGCCTTTGCAACCCACTTGCTTAACCACGGAGCCGATTTACGGGTGGTGCAAATGTTGTTGGGGCACAGTGATATTTCGACCACTCAAATTTATACGCATGTGGCAAATCAGCGTTTACAAAGTCTTTATCATCAACATCATCCGCGTGCCTAATGGCTGCACCTGAGGTATTATGTGCGCACATTAGAATTTGGGCGTAACTTTAAGTGCGCCACACAGGTTTGGAATTAATTATAATTTCGTCTGTCTACTTACACAGAATCTTTAAGCTTGAGAATTTAATTTATGAAATTGCTATCAAAATCGCTACTAGCACTTATTACATGGGTGATGGTATTAAGTTTAAGTACGATTACCACGAGTTATGCGAATGAAGCCGGTATTAAAGAACTAAGAGGCGCGCTCGCTAAACGCATGCCAACGGCCGCCAATGCAAGCATTAAAATCACCCCCGTCGCCGGTTTATATGAAGTAATGGCAGGCAAGCAAATTTTATATATGAGCCAAGATGCGCGTTATATCTTTGACGGTGATCTCTACGATATGAACTTTCGTCAAAATTTAACGGAAAATGCGCGGGGCGCTATTCGCCTGCAGGCATTAGATAATTTGGGCGAAGAGAATATGTTGGTTTATATGCCGACAGGTGAAGTGAAACATACCATCACTGTTTTTACCGATATTTACTGCCCTTACTGCCAAAAGTTACATGATGAAATGGCAGACTATCAAAAAAATGGCATAAAAGTGCGTTATATTTTTGTGCCATTTAAAGGCCCTAAAAGTGTACAAACATCTATTTCTGTGTGGTGTGCAAAAGATAGAAACAAAGCGATGGATTTAGCTAAAAAGGGTGGCAAGGTGGAAGAAAAAACCTGCGACAACCCCATTAGCAAACATCAGGCACTGGCTGCGGAGTTAGGCATAAGAGGCACACCAGCTATTATGCTTGAGTCGGGAGTCATGATGCCAGGTTACGTGCCATCTACAAAAGTAATCGAGCAATTAAACGCTAAATAATACACAATTTCCCGATAAATCGAAGCGCTTCCCGATACGTCGAAGCGCTTCAATGTGTTGGGAAAGCACTTAATTAACCGCATACAATGCGGCACATTCTGTAAATAATAAATACGTTTCAATACTTTTCTCTGGCCATAGCGCTTTAATACCATTCGCATACAATTTCATCTGCTGCACATATTCTTGTGAAATATCGGCTAGGTTTTTTGGCGTGGCATGTTGGTGAGTTTTATAGTCAATAATGATAATGCTGTTTTGATTAATGATTAAGCGGTCGATAACGCCGTAAATTAAATTGCCATTGTGCTTATATTGAAGTGGGCATTCATTAAAAATTTGTAATGTGTTTTGAGGTTTAAAAATCATTTGCAAATCTGTATGCAAATAATTATTTTTTGCGATACTTAACCAGCTCTTTAATAAAGCATATTCCATTGGCATTTCAAAGTTTATATTGGCCAATAGTGTGTCATCCGAAATAACTTCGTTTAAGCACAAGAGTTCGAGCATTCGATGAATCGCTATGCCGCGTTGCTGTGCTGTGCCGAAGGGTTCATTGTCACTTGCATGAAGTTGTATGTTTGTTGTCACTCTATCGGCTTTACTGGGGGCAATTATGGTTTGCGGCTTTAACGAAAGATTTATTTTTTTGGTTAAAGCTGGGTCAACGTCAATTGTTTTTTCATTAAGTATAATATTTTTTTCTAAATCATTTTTTATCGATTCTATTTCACAAGATGATGATTTATCAACTACATAACTTAATAGTGCATCTTCAGTATTGTTGGTTAAGGTTTGCAGGGCATTAAACACCGGTTGATACCAATTAGTGAACGGGCCTCTATCGGGTTGGCAGCCACTAATAAATAAATATTGTCGGGCGCGGGTCATGGCGACATATAATAAATTAGCATCTTCTTTTTGTTGGGCGGTTTTAACTTTTTGGCTAAGAGATTTGGTTTCACTATCTTGAAATTGACTGGAAGGCACTAGCTGAAAATGTGTGGGTTGTTTACTTTCTACTGGCCAGTCAATTAATGCACTTAACGATGAGCGATCTTTGGCAATATTAATTGTGTCGGCTAAATACACCACCGGTGCTTCTAAACCTTTACTGGCATGAATAGTCATAATGCGCACGCGGGGTTCGCGGGTTTCCATTGGCGCTTCATCCGGCGCATCGCTGGGGGTGCTTTTTAAGCTGCGTAAATAAAATAAAAAATGCATTAGGCTGGGGTAACGGCCACTATCTAAATCCAAAGCCATTTCTAAAAACAAAGTTAAGTTGGCTTGTACACGCGCTTGTAATGGTGCAGGAGTGCTGCGTTTATAGCGTTCTAAACAATCTGCCTGTGAAAATATTTTATCCAATAAATCATGTACTGGAATTTTATCTGCAAGTAATCGCCATTCACTTAAGTAGTGCCACGCGCGATGTAAGGGGTGTTGGTTATTAAGCTCTGTTGATAATATTTCTAATCGACTAAACCAGTGACCGTTTAATTCTGGTGAGGCAAGTAATTGCAGATCATCATCGCTGGCACTAAATAACGGTGATTTTAAAACTTGCGCTAAGGCTAAGTTATTAAACGGTGTGAGTAGCGTATCAATTAAAGCTTCCATATCCTGTATTTCTAAACAAGATAAAAAGGTTCCTCGATTGGTGCCTAAATAGGCAATGTCCGCATCCCGTAATGCACGTTCATAATCGGCAACATGAGCGCGTTTGCGAAGTAAAATAAAGATGTCGTTATAATTTATTTGGCGCTGTACATCATTATGTACAATAGTGGTTTTAGTTTCAATTAACTGTTTTATATGGGCGGCGATTTGTTTGGCCTCTTGTTGATGAAGACCGCTTTTTTCAATGCGTGGTTGATGCAATGGATTACGACAATAAATTTCGGCTTCATCTTTTTGTTTATCATTCATGCGCCAAACAGGTAGCGCTTCAACTTTACCGCTAAGATTTTTTTGATGGGTTTCGTGTTTTATAAAAGCGGGTAAGGTAACTAAAAAATCATCCTGTGAAAAAACTTCATTCACTACATCAATGATGGCCGGAGATGAGCGCCAAGATTTATTAAGTGGAAATGCTTGGGCATTTAAATTGTGTTTTAACCAGTTTGAAGCTTGTTGTTGTAATTCGGGTTTGGCGCGCCGAAAACTATAAATAGATTGTTTTTCATCGCCGACTAAAAATACACTACGATGTTGTTCTGATTCTGCTGCACTCATTTCTTCGAGCAAAGGTAAAATTAATTGCCACTGTGTTGGGTTAGTGTCTTGAAACTCATCAATTAATAAATGTTGAATTTGCTGGTCGAGTTTATATTGAATCCACAAGGCGTTATCTGAATCTTGCAATAATTTAAAGCTGCGCCATTCGAGATCGGTGAAGTCTAATAAACGTTGTTGGGTTTTTAATGTTTGGTAATGTTCAATGAATTTTTCACCGCAATAAAACCAGTGATGATTAAGTTGCCAGCAGTGTTGTTTATTTAATTGGTCGAGTGTATCTAAAATTTTATGGCTGATAATTTCATGGGATTCTAAAAAAATATCGGCATTATCATCGCCTATTTTTTTGCGTAAAGCGGCTGTATCTTTACGGGCTAAGGGGGTGTTTTTTTTAGTTAAAAAACAGTTTCGAATTAATTCAAAGCTAGCATTATCTTGCGCCTTATTAACTAACCAATTAGCTAAGCGATCGGAAAATTCAAGATTTTTCTTACCCGCTGCTTGCCCCAGTAATTTTGAAAATTCCAAAATTCGTTGAATCATTAAGTCATTAAAAAAATCATCTAATGGATTAATCTCGGCATTAAAATTTAATGCGCTTGCCAGTTGTTGATTGGCAAAGGCTAATTTTTTTTCAGGGGAAACTTTATCGGTATATGCCCACCAATCACTGCGATGTTGTAAAAAACTATTCAGTACTTTATCTAAATTAAATAAACCACCGCAGAGTTTTGATAGGCTTTGTAAATGGCTGGCGAGTTCGCCATTCATATCGAGGGTGGCATCATTAAATAATGCATCCCGCGCCTGTTGAATTAATAAATCGGCGCTTTCCAGTAAATCAAAGTTGGGCGGTACATCGGCTTCTAGTGGAAAGCGGCTAAGTAAATCCTGGCAGAAAGAATGAAAGGTGAGGGTGCGCACGGGGTAATCACAATACTGGTGAGCCTCATACAGGGCGCGGGCTTTTTGTTGATAATCTTTAGTTAAATCTAACTCAGTTAATAACAGCATGAGTTTTTCATCATCAACAGTTGCTAATTGGTATAGCCGTTCAGATAAACGCTGCTGCATTTCGGCGGCCGCTTTGCGGGTAAAAGTGAGCGCCAATATGCTACCGGGAGGTGCGCCTTCCAGTAGTAAACGCAAAATGCGAGTCACCAGCATATAGGTTTTGCCGCTGCCCGCAGAGGCGGTGACGGTGGCATTAATAAAAGGGTTGGCTGCTGGTTGTTTCATGTTTTTAGCGTTTTATTTATCAGCTTTCGCCGCAATGTCATTTAAAACTGGCAGGTTTAACTGATATTGTTCGGCGAGTTGTAATGCTCTGGCAAGGCGAGCCGGTGCGCTGCGGCCCATGCAATTATGGTTGGGGTCACCTTCAAAGGCGACCAGCATAGCTTTAATTAATGCTTCACTATTAAATGTTTGCGCACATAGTTTGCTTTGTAATTGAATAATTTCATCGGCCACAGTTTTGGCTAATGCTTGATGATTATCCCAAAGCTCCGCTACATTGCCACCCACTTTTAAGCCCGCGATATTGGTTGTGAGTATGTAAACATTTTTAACCACCAGCTCAAATAATAAATCATCCGCTGTATTTAATTCGCGTGCGGCAATATCAATGGATGCCAAAATATCAACCAGCAACTTAGCTTTTTCACCGTATGCAGGTGAGGGAATGAGTACTTTATAATCTTGGCCTTTTTTCTTTTCAAACCAAACCGAGATAACCGTCGGGTTTAACTGGTGCTGCTGCCAATCATTGGGAAGTAATTCATTTTGCAGTAATACTAAATTCTGCTTCCATTGTTCGGGAAGGTTGCTGAGTACATTTTGTACATCGGCTTCTGCAACCGCAACTAAAACTAATTCAGGATCTGAAATTTGCGCGGCCATTTTTTGCATATTCATTTTACGCGTGACGGGCGTAACGGGGTAGCCACTGCGTAAAAATCCACGGGCAAATACACCGGCCATTTCGCCCATGCCTATAATTACTACGGGTTTGTTTATCATCTTTGTTGTTCTCTATTCTTATCTTTGAAGAGTTTTGCTGATAGTATTCGAATGATTATAACAAAACTGAAGCCTAACGATATGCCGAAAAACAAAGAGTTAAAATGCCATGGCAAGTGATAGCCGTTTAGATGAGATTAAAAGCTGGGTACAATCGGATTTAAAACTTAATGACGCAAACATCAGTGTTGCTTCTGCAGATGCCAGTTTTCGACGCTATTTTAGATTAAGCAGCGGCAATAAAAGTTGGATAATAATGGATGCACCACCCGCGCAAGAAGATTGCCAGCCATTTATTAAAGTTGCAAAATTAATTGAATCGGCTGATGTGCAAGCACCGCATATTTTTAATTTTAATGAGTCACAGGGGTTTATGCAGCTAAGTGATTTAGGCTCAACGGCATATTTGGAAAAATTAAACAGTGATACGGCAGATGCGTTATATTTTGATGCGATTCAATCGATTGTAAAAATGCAAACCATTAAGGCCAATTTGCCGATTTATGATAATGCTTTATTACAGTTTGAAATGAGTTTGTTTAGCGATTGGTACTTAGAAAAGCACCTTAATATCAAACTAGATACCACACAAAATAAAATTATAAGTAATGCCTTTGCATTATTAAGTGAGTCGGCATTGCAGCAAGCACAAGTATTTGTTCACCGTGATTATCACTCTCGCAATTTAATGATTACCAATGAAAATAATCCCGGTGTAATTGATTTTCAAGATGCGGTTAATGGCCCGCTGAGTTATGACTTAGTATCATTAATTAAAGATTGTTATATTGCATGGCCGAGAGAAAAACAATTACATTGGGTTGATCAATTTTTAAACTTGTCGCCAAATAAAGTGGATAAACAATTATTTATTAAGCAACTCGATTTAATGGGTATGCAACGTCACTTAAAAGCCATTGGTATTTTTGCACGCTTAAATTATCGTGATAATAAACCGAATTATTTAAATGATATTCCCCGAACATTGGCTTATGTCGTTGATGTTTGTAATCGTTATGCCGAGCTGCAAGATTTTTCAAATTTATTACAATCATTAAATATTAAAGCAGATGCACAAACCTTGGAATTAATTAAATGAAGGCAATGATTTTAGCGGCGGGTAGGGGTGAGCGAATGCGGCCATTAACCGATAACACCCCCAAGCCTTTATTAATAGCAGGTGCTAAGCATTTAATCGAATATCATTTATTAAACCTTGCAGCGGCGGGCTTTAATGAAGTGGTGATTAATGTCGCGTGGTTAGGGCAGCAAATTATCGATACAATCGGCAATGGTGAAAAATATAATTTAAGCATTATGTATTCTAATGAGGGTGAGCAGGCATTAGAAACCGGTGGTGGAATTTATAATGCATTACCTCTGCTTGGTGATGAGCCTTTTTTAGTCGTGAATGGTGATGTGTGGACGGACTACCCCTTCAAACAATTATATCAGTTTCCGTTAAAAGATAAGGCGCATTTGGTTTTAGTTAATAACCCGCCGCATCATCCGCATGGGGATTTTATTTTATCAAATAAACGCTTAATAGATGCGCCAAAAAATAATCATACAGATAAATTTACGTTCAGTGGTATTGGTGTTTATTCAGCAGATTTTTTTAATGTACAAACCAAAAAAAAATACCCACTAGCCCCCATGATAAAAAACTATATTATACAAAATAAAATCAGCGCCGAATTATATAATGGGCAGTGGATGGATATAGGAACACAACAACGCTTAGTGGATTTAAATGCAATACTTAGAGAGCTTTCACGAAACACGAATAATTAAAAAGCATCGTCATTCCCAGTCATTCCCGAGTGCTTCTATCGGGAATCTAGTGACTTTGCCTCGTTTCAGGTCACTGGATCTTCGACCAATGTAATATACATGGGCATTCGGAGATGACGAAAACTGTTTCGTGCAACGCTCTCACTTAATAACAAATTGTAATTATATTTGAAACATAAAAAAGGCCGCTCTTTATATTAGAGCGGCCTTTTTTATTGAAAAAATTTTAAGGGTGTTAAAAGCTTTTTCCAAGGTATTCCGAGCCACCCCAAAAATATCGTGCAGTTAGCATATGCACAGGATCTAACAAATCATCGCTATTATAAAAACTATAATCGACTTCAAGGCGAGCATCACGACTTATACGTAGCCCCCAACCAATAGTGTAACTAAGCCCGCTTGTTTCATAATTAACAGTTGTATTGCTATCATCAAAGTTCATTTTTGTTCCACTGACTTTGACTTTATACCAGCTGTTATTTTTTTCAATGGTTCGGTAGGCTAGGCCAATGTGGCTGCCACCAATTGAATAGTCAACCGTATTATTATTTGTTCCCGCTTCAACACTGCTAAAGCCGATGGCTTCAAGCGCCCAGCCATCTTCCTCAGCACCAAACATTATTTCGCCGGTGGCGGCAGCATCACGGTTGGCTGGTGCAGTAGCGCCGACACCCAGCCCATAGTAAAAATTAATACCTTGGCGGCCCGCATGGCTGTTTGCAGATAGCAGCAATGCGAAGCTTGTGATGATTAATAGTAAATGTGTTTTTAATTTCATCCGTTGCTTCCTCAAATCATTCAGTTATGTGAGCGACCCATTTTGTTTAAATCGTATCAGCATTTATGCCAGCATGGTTTGTTAAAAATTGGGTAATTAATCCAGATAATAGCATGTTTTAAAAAATATACCTTATTAAAATCAACCATATACAAAAGCATTGTTATGTTTTACACAAGGATATGATTGCAAATGTATAATTTAGGGAAATAAATTCTTTTATTTCAATAGGTTGGTAATATTTAAATATATTATAATATACTGTATCTTTTATTGGTATTTTGGCCTAAAATTCACCCCGCATTATCACTAGTGCAATACTCTTAAAAGCGCCTCCAGCCCGCCAGATAAGGTTGATAGCGTTAACCTGTCATTTAATTTATGGGGCTTTCAGTTTGTCGTTTGAATCACTAGCACTACATCCAAATATACTTAAATCGATTAATGATCTGGGCTTTACAGAGCCGTCAGATATTCAGTTACAAGCCATTCCGCATATTCTTAATGCTAAGGACGTGATGGCATCGGCTCCAACTGGCACCGGTAAAACCGCCGCGTTTGTTTTGCCTGCCTTGCATAATTTATCGAATACACCGGCGCCTGAAGGGCATGGCCCGAGAGTGCTGGTGTTAACACCCACTCGTGAGTTAGCTAAGCAAGTGGCCGATAATATTTATCATTTCACAAAATATTTATGCATGCGCTCAACCACTATTGTGGGGGGCATGCCGTATCCGCCACAAATTAAAATGCTGCGTCAGCCATTGGATTTTTTGGTGGCCACCCCAGGTCGTTTAATCGATCATATAAATTCAGGGCGCGTTGATTTTTCACGGGTGCAAATGCTTATTTTAGATGAAGCCGATAGAATGCTCGACATGGGATTTGTTGATGAAGTAACCCGCATTGCAAAACAAACGCCGTCTAATCGACAAACATTATTATTTTCTGCCACCTTGGAAGGGCAGGTAAAAAAGGTGGCGAGTGCGCTATTAAATGAACCGGCGCGTATTCAAGTGGCGGGGGTAAAAGTTAAGCATGATTCAATTACTCAACAGATGTTGCAGGCAGATGATTTTCGTCATAAGCGTAAATTATTAGAGCATCTGTTATCGGATGAGTCTGTTGAGCAGGCTATTATTTTCACATCTACAAAAAAGGGTGCGGATAGTTTAGCGGAAAAATTAAAAGATGACGGTTATGCCTGTGCAGCACTGCATGGTGATATGCGCCAAAATATGCGCCGCAGAGTGATTGAGCAAATGCAGCGTCGACGCTTAAAAGTATTAGTGGCCACCGATGTTGCAGCGAGAGGCTTAGACATTAAAACCCTATCCCATGTAATTAATTTTGATATGCCGATGCAAGCTGAAGATTATGTTCACCGTATTGGGCGCACAGGTCGTGGTGGTTCGTCGGGCAAGGCTTATTCGTTAATTGGCCCGCAGGATTGGCAGTTGTTTTATCGTGTTCAAAAATTCTTGGATACGCGTTATGAATTAGCGGTGATAGCTGGATTAGAGCCACAACAAGAAAAACCGAAATACAGTGCGAGCAAGCCTAATCATGGGCGCAGAAAACCGAATGTTCGTTATAAGAAAAACACCAAAAAAACCAGTTATGGTAATCGCTCGCAAGCAGCTTAAAAAATTAAAATTAAGGTCAGTGTAAATGCCTATCACTGGTTTTAATTTTAACCTTTCAGAAATACTCTTTCCTATCTTGTTTAGCCTTCAATAAACAATCAATTTTTTCGATTTATTTTACAGTTCATCAATAGAATGAAATAAAATGCTGTGAGTCAAATTTTTAAGCACTATAATAGCCAAAATAAAAATTATTAATGAGCAGTATTCATTGTTAAGTAAAAATACAATTGCAGCGATTGATTTAGGTTCAAATAGTTTCCACATGGTGGTTGCCGAAGAAAACCAAGGTCAACTAGTGATACTCGATCGCATTCGTGAAATGGTGCGTTTAGCAGAAGGGTTGAATGATGAGGGTGAGCTTGATGCCGCAATCGAGCAGCGCGCGCTTGATACACTTAGCCGTTTTGGGCAGCGTATTCGTTCGTTAAACTCTCACTGTGTTAATGCCGTGGGCACCAATTCATTACGGCGCATAAATAATTCAGATGAATTTCTCTTTCAAGCCGAACAAGCACTGGGTTTTCCAATTGAAATTATTTCTGGTATTGAAGAAGCGCGTTTAGTTTATCAGGGTGTCGCGCATACTTTAGAACAAGATCATCAATCAAAGTTAGTTGTTGATATTGGTGGCGGCAGTACAGAATTAATTATTGGTGAAGGTTATACGCCGCAATTATTAAAAAGTTTAGAAATGGGTTGTGTAATGATGACCCAGAAATTTTTTGCGGATGGAAAAATAAAATCCAAACGCTTGCAGGCGGCTAGAATTTTTGTGTTGCAGCGTATGAAAGCCATTCACTATACCTATAATAAATTGGGTTGGGATTCGGTTATCGGTTCATCGGGTTCGATTAAATCGATTGCCAGTGTGATTCGTGAAATGGGGTTGCAGGAACGTGATGGTATAGATCGAAAATCCATTACAAAACTAATTGCACTTTGTAGTGAGCACAAAAAAATTAAAAAAATTGATTTTGCTGGTTTGAGTGAAAAACGTAAGCCGGTTTTTTTAGGCGGATTAATTGTGTTGGCCGGCGTGTTTGAAGCACTACGAATAGATCATATCCATGTATCTCAAGGGGCTTTACGAGAAGGATTGCTTTATGACATGGTGGGGCGACGACAGAATAATGATATTAGAAATAAAAGTGTTCAGTCTTTAGCTAATCGCTTTCATGCAGATCAGCAGCATGCACGTCGTATCGAACAAACGGCATTTGATTTTTTTCAACAGTTAAAAGACGACTGTTTTGATGATACTCAAAACTCTTCAAATTTAATACGCTGGGCTTGTGAGCTACATGAAATAGGTCGTAATATATCCCATTCTTTCTATCAAAAACATGCGGCATATATTATTGAAAATGCAGATTTGGCGGGTTTTTCTCGCCAAGAGCAATATCGAGTTGCGGCGATTGTGCGATCACAACGTGGAAGAATAGTAAGAGAATATTTTAAGAAAACCCATCAAGTGCAACAGGAAAATTTAATTTATTTATCAATTATTTTGCGTCTGTCAGTTATTTTTCATCGCAGTCGCGTGGAAAATACATTGCCGGCGATTCACTTATCAATTTCAGAAAATAAATTAACGTTGAGCTTACCAGATAGTTGGCTTAATGAGCACCCGTTAACAATTAATGACCTTGAGCAGGAAGCCGATTATTTACAAGTACTAGGTTTAACATTAAAAACAGAAAGAAGGGTTTAATTTTTTAGGTTAAAAAATGCTAGCTACTTTCTGCCAAATCTTCTAAAAATTTCTCTTGAGAAACAAATGCTTCTTTGCCATCTTCTGGGCTGGCTTGTGTGTAGTGACCGTCGGCATCTAAAATCCACGCCTGAGTATTATCGAGTAAATAATATTCTAGTTCGGTAATAATGCGATCTTGTAGCGCTTTATTTTCAATGGGCGTGGCAATTTCTACTCGATGATATAAATTACGTTCCATCCAATCGGCACTAGAAATATACACTTCTGGTGCGTCATCATTTTTAAAATAAATCACGCGGTCGTGCTCTAAAAAGCGCCCAACAATTGAAATAACTCGAATATTTTCTGAAATATTGGGTAAGCCTGGGCGCAGGCTGCACATGCCGCGAATAATTAAATCTATTTGTACGCCATCAGCAGATGCTTGATATAAAGCACTAATCATTGCCGCATCAACTAATGAGTTGAGTTTTATAATTATGCGGCCTTCTTTGCCTTGCACGGCGTGCAGCCTTTCTCTTTCTATTTTGGCCTCTAGTGTATCTTGCAAAGAGAAAGGTGACTGTAATAATTTATTGAGATTTTTGGTTTGCCCCATGCTGGTGAGCTGGTGAAAAACTCGATTAGCATCTTCACAGATTTTTTTATTAGATGTGAAAAAACCATAATCTGTATATAAACGTGCGGTGCGCGAATGATAGTTGCCAGTGCCTAAATGCGCATATTGTCTTAGGTGTTGTTTTTCTCTACGAATAATAAGCAGCATTTTTGCGTGGGTTTTATAACCCACCACGCCATATACAACGTGGGCACCGGCTTCTTGTAATTTCGCCGCCAATGAAATATTGGCCTCTTCATCAAAGCGCGCTCGCAGCTCAACAACGACAGTTACTTCTTTGCCTAAACGCGCGGCTTTTACCAATGCGTTAACCACTGCAGAGCTTGGGCCGGTTCGATAAAGTGTTTGTTTAATGGCTAATACTTTAGGGTCGTTTGCGGCTTGGCGAATAAAATCGACTACCGGTGCAAAAGATTCATACGGATGATGCAGTAAAACATCTTGCTTGCGAATGGCTTCAAAAATATTAGATTTCAATGTGATTTTTGAAGGCACTGCGGGGACAAATGGTTTGTATTTTAATTCAGGTCGATTGATTAAATCGTATACTTCATTTAAACGATTGACGTTAACGGGGCCTTCAACCTGATATAAATCTTGCTCAGATAATTCAAATTTATCGAGTAAATATTGACAAATATTTTCTGGGCAATCGTGGGCAGCTTCGAGTCGAACGGCATCACCATAACGTCGTGAGCCTAACTCACCTTCAACTGCGCGCAGCAAATCGTCAATTTCCTCTTCGTCTACGTATAAATCACTATTGCGGGTCACGCGAAATTGATAACAGCCTTTAACATTCATGCCGGGGAAAAGTGAACCAACATAGGCGTGTACTACTGACGATAAAAAAACAAAATCATTCGGCCCGCATTCGCATTCTTCATGGGGCAGTTGAATAATGCGTGGCAATGCGCGGGGAATTTGCACAATCGTTAAGCCGCTGTTACGCCCGAATGCATCTTTACCTTTTAATGAAACAATAAAGTGCAGGCTTTTATTTAAAATACGTGGAAAAGGATGGGCGGGGTCGAGTGCAAGCGGGCTAATAATGGGGTGCAGTTCATTATTAAAATAATCTTTTAGCCAGCTATCCATGCAGCTATTCCATTCGGTGCGGCGTAAAAAACGAATGCTTTCGGCGGCAAGGTGCTCATCTAAAATTAAATTTAACAGTTTATATTGTTCGTCTACTAATTTGTGGGCGCGCTCACTAATGAGTTTTAAAATTTGTTTTGGTGAGGTGTTATCGGGTTCGTTATGCAGCGCGCCTAATTCGACTTTTTGTTGTAAACCAGAGACACGAATTTCAAAAAATTCATCCATATTAGTGCTAAAAATACACAAAAACCGTAGGCGTTCTAGCAGCGGAATATTTTCATTGCGGGCTTGTTGTAACACGCGCCAGTTAAATTCCAGCAGGCTTAGTTGGCGATTTAGATAATGCTCCGGCTTTTTAAAATCGATAACAGCCGTTTTGTCACTAGTAGAAACACTAGCTTTAGCTTTTTTAGACGCTGTATTTTTAGGTTCTGCCTTGTTCATTATTTCGACTTACTATCCCAATTCATTATATTTGGTGCTTGTTCACAGCTTTTTTAAATTTTTGATGTATTTTTCATAGATGCTAAATATATACTAGACTAATTTTGCTAGTTTATCTATGTTTATAAAATGAGTTTGTTAGCAGGATCAGTTATTTAGCAGCAATTCTTTACAAACTTGTTAAGATTAGGCGAAGGCCTTTTCTATGGTGTATCCTCATACATAATTATTATAAAAAATTCTGACTATGGAGTCGTGGTATGACCTTTGATTTTTGGACCAATATAATTGAAGGCCAAGTTATGCTTTCGCTATTATTATGGGCGAGCATATTGATAGTGGTGATGTACATTGCCCGTCAGCCAGCGCATCAAATTATTTTAGTGCTTGCCCGCAGCTTGCGAAATGCGTTGCGCTTAATGGCTCAGTCGGTGATGTTGGCGGAAAAACAGCTGCGCTCACGCAATCGAGAAGTGCTAATGGCACAGGGGCAAGAGCATGCAGAGCGTTTTATTGAACGAGAATTTCAGCGCGTAGAAACCTTGGTTAATCGAGATTTGAGTGGCTACCCCTCATTGCAGCGAGATTTAAAGGAGCAAATCACCCGCATTGATGAAGACTATGTGCAATCTAGTGAGGTGCCCCCAAAACCACCAGAGTGGTTGAAAGCTATTGAGGCGGTGGCGAATATTCCCGATAACGGCTCACCGGTGGTGGCCAAAATTTTAAATGATATTCATACCACCCTAAAAAAAGCCCTAGAAAAAGATTTACAAGAATATCGTTTAGCCAACCGAAATCGTCACGGTTTATTGAAAAAAATGATGCCGTATTGGCGCTCACTTACCAGTAGTTTAAATTCCGTCGAGCGAAAAATTACTGGGCTAGAGCAGCGTTCAATTATTATTGATAGCCAAATGCAAAGCTATGAAGATATTCGAAACCATGGCGCTTACGCCGAGCGCATGCTGTCATCATCCTCCCTCACACAATTTTTTATTTCCGGCTTAGCGTTGTGCCTCGCGATTATTGGCATGTATGTTAACTTTCAATTGGTGGCTTTGCCAATGGAAGAAATGGTGGGCGCGGCAAGCTATTTAGGCTCAAGTAATATTCGTGCGTCAGATATTTCGGCACTGTTTATTATTAGTATTGAAGTGATTTTAGGTTTGTTTTTAATGGATGCCATCGGCATTACGCGCTTGTTTCCCGTTATTCATTTACTGGATGACCATAAACGTAAAATGATTTTTTGGATTATGCTGAGCTTCTTATTTATATTTGCCAGCATTGAAGCTTCATTGGCTTACATGCGAGACATGCTGGCCTCAGATCGCGAAGCCCTCTCGCAATTATTAACCGGCGTTGAAGTAGCCGAGCCGCCATTGCGTTGGATACCGTCACTCGGCCAAATGATTATGGGCTTTATTTTGCCATTTGTGCTGACCTTTGTGGCAATTCCATTAGAGTCATTTATTCATTCCTCCAGAACCGTAAGTGGCTTATTTATCGTTTGGGTATTGCACATGTTAGTTGTGTTTATTCGTTTTATTGCGAATTTAATTTTTGGCATTGGCCGCATGTTGATTAGTTTTTATGATTTAATTATTTTTATTCCATTAAAAATAGAGTCGAGTTTTAAACAAAAAAATGATGATAAAAAAGAAGAAAAAATCAGTGGTGCTTTAACTCATCAGCAAGAAACGGATGAAGGCAAATGAATATGAAAGTCATAGCGACAAAAGCACTGTTTTTCACGTTAAGTTTTTTTCTATTACTCAGTTTACTGGCACAACATGGCTGCTCAAAGCCGCGAGTTAAAAAGGCCGTATATGTTTTGGTTGATACCTCCGGCACTTACAATCAGCAATTTGATAAAGTACAAATTGTATTGCGCTATTTATTAGGTTCATTACAGTCTAGCGAATCATTGGCATTAGCGCGCATTGATAGTGAGAGCTTTAATGAAAAAAATATTATTGCACGCATGACATTTGATTCACGCCCCTCAATGGCAAACGCCCAAAAGCGCGCCTTTTTAGAGTCGGTGGAACAGTTCGGTAACAATATTCAATCGAGTCAATATACCGATATTACCGGTGGTATTTTACAAGCCATTGAATACCTAAATGAAACGCAGGCCACTGAAAAGCGCATCTTAATATTTTCAGATTTAAAAGAAGATATTAAAAAAGGCCAAGTGCGTAATTTCCCCATTAGCTTTGATGGCATTCATGTGGTGGCGGTGAATGTAACAAAATTAAAAAGTGACAATGTTGACCCCAGAGAATACCAAAAACGCTTAGAACAATGGAGCCAGCGGGTTGAGCAGGGTGGTGGTTATTGGAAGGTGATAAATGACTTAAACCATTTGAGTCAGATTATTGAATAAACTTTGCGCTTATTTTCCTATTTAAGTTATTGAAATATCTAAATTAAAAAATATTTATCGGCGGTTTTTTTGACACTGCTCATGCTTTATTCAAAGTATAAATTACATATTCATTTGAAATTCGTATAAAAAATACTTTCAGGTATAATTATTGCTCAAAATGATAATAGCAGCGGGCATGTGAATGGAAGCGTAAATAAAGTGCTTCGCGTGTTCCGCTTTTCCAATCTTAAAAAATGAGAAGAGGCGAGAATGGCTTTACAGGAATGTTGGAGCTTATACGAAAAGCAGTATGAAGGCCGTCCACTACGGGTGCGTTTAAATGAAGGCATAGAAGAATATGTTTGTCATCCTCGTTATATGCATCAGGTGTGCATTACTGTGCCACTAAATGATGCGGATGAAAATGGTTTTGCCTACCCTGAAGAATGTAAGTTATTAGATGAGCTGGAAATGTTGTTAAAGGATAAATTGCAGCAACAACAAATTTCAGTTTTCGCGGCGGTATTAACGTCAGAAGGTTCGCGAATTTATATTCTTTACACTTATCTGCCAGACTTTTGCATGAAGTGCATTAACGATTTAAATAACGACTGGATATATCACACTATTTCAGCCACGACTCAAGAAGATCGAAACTGGGAAATGATTGAGGCATTGATGGAGTAAGGATTAAGCTGCAGTCATTAGGGTAAGTGGTAATTTAAAATTAAAATATTTATCAGGATGAATTCACATGAATGTTATTAAATTAACAAGCGCACTATCTTTTATATTTTTATTATTGATTCAATCAACTTTATGGGCTGCAAATGATGGCGCTCATAATAGCCGAGCCAAAATTGTAAAAATACAGGGGCAGGTTTATATTCAAAATAGTAAAGGTGAAAAAAGACAAGTTAATAGTAAACCGTTTTTAGTTAATAGTGATGAGACCGTATTAACCAGTAAAGGCAGTAAAGCGGTGCTGCAATTTAATGATGGTGCCATGTCGGTGTTAGGTGAAAAAAGTAGCTTGCGGGTTGAAAAATCAGGCTGGTTATCACAATTAGGTGGTAAGGTTTATTATGTTTTTCGCAAAGTGTTTGGAAAAGAAAAATCCAAAAAAGTCACCACCCGATTTGCAACTATTGGTATTCGTGGCACAACATTTATTGTTGATGTTGAAGAGGGTAGTGAACAAGTTGCTTTACAAGAAGGCAAGTTAAACATTGAATCGCCGGATGATGATTATGAGTTTTATAAACCTGCGGCTGTTGAAAATGATTTTGCGGCATATCAGGCACAGCAAAAAGAACGTGAAAATAAACTGCATGATGAATTTAAAAATTATAAAAAAGATCTGAAAAAAGATTTTATAGAATATAAAAAGAATTTCGATTTAGAAGCCAATAAAGTGGTTAGCTTTAATGGTAAGCGAGTTGATGAAAGCGATTTAGATAAAAATTGGCAATCTTCGTTTGATAGCTTTTCAGAGTTTTCGCGGGATTATATTGAGGCTTATAAAGAGCTAGAGCAATCTACCGAATCTAATTAATAAATCACCTGCTGTCTCGTTAACTTTTTAAAATATTGATAGTAGGCTTGTTATCGTTATTTATGAATCAGGCAGCACCCATTCACTTCTTGGGTAATGGCAGGTATAACCATTTGGAGTTCGTTCAAGGTAATCCTGATGTTCGGGTTCTGCCTCCCAAAAATCTGCCGCGGGAGTCACTTTTGTTACCACCGGCCCCGGCCACAAATTGCTGGCATCTATATCTTTAATGGTTTTCAGGGCAATGCTTTTTTGCTCATCTGAGGTGTAAAATATTTCAGATCGATAAGATAAACCTCTATCATTACCTTGACGATCGAGTGTTGACGGGTCGTGAATTTGAAAAAAATAAACCAGTAAGTCTCGATAGCTTATTTGAGTATTTTCAAAATTAATTTCAATGGCTTCGGCATGTGTGCCATGGTTGGGGTAAGTGGCGTTTTCTACGTCGCCACCAGAGTAGCCAACTCGAGTATTTAATACGCCAGGTAATTTTCTAATTAAATCTTGCATTCCCCAAAAACAACCACCGGCTAAAATTGTGCGTTCAGTTGGCATAATGTTCTCTCACTTTTATATTGTTGTATGCTACAAGTGTAGCAAATAATGGGTTGCGTTTTATGAAATTAAGTTTGATTTTTTGAGGCTGAATTATTTTCTTCAAATCCTCTTAAACCCTGCAAGCCGCCGCCGTGTATTGCCAATAATTTAGTACCGCGCTTAAAATGGTTTTTCTTTATTAAATCAAAAATCCCCCACAGTAATTTTCCGCTATAAACCGGCTCTAACTGTATATTATGATCTAATTTAAATTGCCTAATAAAAGCATTAAGTTCAGCGCTGGTTTTTGCAAAACCACCAAAATGATAATCATGATTAATTTTCCAGTTAGCCGGTGTTGCTGATTCTGTTAAGGTGCTTTTTATATCTTTATTTAATTGCGAATTTTTCATTACCGCAAAGCCTAAAAATTGAGTATGTGTATTTTTATTGTTTTGAATTAGTGCACTAAACATCGTGCCGCTGCCAATTTCGCAACAAATGAAATCATAGTTATCTTCTAGCTCGTTTAATATTTCAGCGCAACCTTGTTTGCCTTTTGCATTGTTGCCGCCTTCAGGAATTAAATAATAGTCTCCAAATTCTTGCTTGAGGTTTAATAAAAAATCAGAATTATTTTTTTGTTTATAGTCTATACGTTTAATAAATTTAAGTTGCATGCCCCAATTTATTATGTCTTGTAAACAGGGGTTTAATAGGCGCGGCGCTTCACCTCTAATAATGCCAATGGTTTTAATGTTTAATTTTTTTCCCGCATAGGCTAAGGCATGTAAATGATTGGAGTAGGCACCACCAAAACTTAAAATTTGTTGATGATTATTTTTCTGGTTATTTTTCTGGGCAGCCATTAAATTATATTTTAACTTGCGCCATTTATTTCCCTGAATAATAGGATGAATTAATTCATCACGTTTTATAAATAATTGGATGCCTTTTTCATTTAGCAGTGGGTGTTTTATGCGGGTAACGGGGGAGGGTAGTTTGAGTGAGGGAAGAAGATTCACAAATAAAGAAATTGAAAATTTTTAGGCGCCGAATTAACAGCGCCTAAAAGTTGAATATGTGCAGTAATTATTTTGCGACTACATGCAGTACGGTTGAGTATTCAAAATAAACCGTGCGGTCATCATAAACCCAGCGACTAATGGGTGGCTGGCCAACACCAGAAATAATTTCACTGGGCTTGCCTAATTCATTTTTGACTTTATCGGTGCTCATTCCGCGGCGTGGAAAATTTAAAATGGTTACCGCAACGGCATCTGATGATTGATTGATATTGAGTGCGTCACCTTGTTGGGTTTGTTCTGTATAAGCTTCTGGTACAAAATTTTCTGTTGCCGGTGCAGGCTCTGGTATGGTTTCTGGTATGGGGTCTGGGGCCGGTTCGTTTATCGCAACGGGTGCCGGTGCGGGAATGGGGGATGAAACCGGCTGGCTTTCTACGGGGCTATCAATGGAAACTGGCTCCGCTGTAACGGGCTCTTCATCAGCCCATGGGCTTTTTGCGAATAGCTGGGTGCTGGATAAAGTAAACACTAGGAGTGCTGTAATCTTCAATGTTAAATTTTTCATTGTATTTGCCATTTACGATTGCGTATTTTTTATAGTAATTTATTTTAGCCCTTTTTTATAAAAAATACAGGTGCTTAGCATGATTAATTCATGGGTTTTCGAGACTTTTATGGTATTTATCGTCGATTGCTGATGATTTACAGGTGTAACATTTCGCTTTCTTGCAGTAGTGCAAACTGTTCGCGCAGTTCAAGAATATGCTGCTCCCAGTAACTTGGGGTATTAAACCAAGGGAAGTTCATGGGAAAGCTGGGGTCGCTCCAGCGCTTAGCTAACCAGCTGGCATAATGCATTATGCGCAGGGTGCGTAGCGGTTCAACCAAGCGTAATTCTGTGGAGTTGAGCTCGGCGAATTCGAAGTAACCATCGAGCAGATGGTTGAGCTGCTGTTGCTGTTCGTTGCGGTCGCCCGACAGTAACATCCAAATATCCTGAATGGCTGGGCCGCTGCGGCAATCATCAAAATCGACAAAATGCGGACCGTCATCTGTCCATAAAATATTGCCGCTGTGACAGTCGCCGTGCAAGCGAATGGATTGGGTAGTGTCAGTTTCGAAGCGTTGCTTGAGTAGTTTGATTAAATCATCGCTGAGAGTTTGGTAGGCTTCCAGTAAATAGTCGGGGATGAAATTATTTTCGAGCAAAAATGCCGCGCTATCAATGGCAAAGTCTTGCACTGAAATGGCAGGGCGAGTGCTGAAATTTTTACTGCCACCGGCTAAATGAATGCGCCCTAAAAATCGACCGATCCATTCTAAATGTTCGGAATTGTCTAGCTCTGCGGTGCGCCCACCTTTTTGAGGATAGAGCGCAAAGCGATAATTTTGAAAAGTAAGTAAACTTTGTTGATTGAATTGCAGTGGCGCGACAACGGGTATTTCTAGCTCTGCCAGCTCGTGGGTGAAATCGTGCTCTTCTTGTATTTGGGCATTGCTCCAGCGATTGGGTCGATAGTATTTGCCGATGATTTTTGGGCCGTAGTTAGCATGGTTTTCCATGCCAATTTGATAAACGCGATTTTCGTAGGAGTTGAGGGGAAAAATGCGGGCATCGCTTAGCAGGCCCTGTGATTCTACGGAGTCGATGATTAAATCGGGGTTGAGATTGGCGAAATCGTGGGTTGGGGTGTTTGATTCCATAGGGTATTTTATTATTCTTCGCGAGCTGAAGCTCGCTCCTACCCTATTCACATCTGTAGGAGCGAGCTTTAGCTCGCGAAGAATCAGTCCTTAAATTTGCTTAGAATCAACGTCGCATTGGTGCCACCAAAACCAAAGTTATTGGTCATCACCGTGTTGAGCTCTGCATTATCAACGCGCTCAGTTACCACGGGCATATCCGCAAGTCTGTCATCCAGCGTATCGACATTCGCAGAGGCTTGAATGAAATTGTTTTGCATCATTAACAGGCAGTAAATGGTTTCCTGAATACCCGATGCACCCAGTGAATGGCCGCAAAGTGATTTGCTAGAGCTGAATGGTGGGATGCTGCTGCCAAACACATCTTTAATAGCGCCCGTTTCAGCTACATCACCTACTGGCGTGCTGGTGCCGTGGGTATTGATGTAATCAATGGGTGCGTCAACCGTAGCCATGGCTTGCTGCATGCAACGCACTGCGCCTTCGCCAGATGGTGCAACCATATCTTGCCCATCTGAAGTGGCACCGTAGCCCACTAGCTCAGCATAAATTGTTGCGCCGCGAGCTTTAGCGTGTTCGAGTTCTTCCAGTACAACCACACCGCCACCACCGGCAATTACAAAACCATCGCGGTCGGCATCATAAGTGCGGGAGGCTTTTTCAGGGGTTTCATTATATTTGGAAGACAGTGCGCCCATGCCGTCAAACAACATGCTCATCGCCCAATGCTCTTCTTCACCACCACCGGCAAATACAATATCTTGTTTGCCTAGCTGAATTTGTTCCATGCTGTTGCCGATGCAATGGGTGCCGGTGGCACAGGCAGAGCTGATGGAGTAGTTAACGCCTTTGATTTTAAATGGCGTTGCAAGGCAGGCAGAAATGGTGCTCGACATAGTGCGGGTGACCATATATGGGCCAACGCGGCGGATGCCTTTTTCACGCAATAGATCGGCGGCGAGTACCTGGTTTTCGGGTGAACCACCGCCAGAGCCAGCGATTAAGCCGGTGCGAGGGTTAGAGATCTGATCTTCAGTTAAACCCGCATCTTCAATGGCCTGTTTCATTGCGATATAAGTGTAGGCGGCTGCATCACCCATAAAACGTTTGGTTTTGCGGTCGATATGCTCGTCAAGATCAATATCAATAGAGCCGGCAACATGGCTGCGCATGCCCATTTCTTTATATTTTTCCTGAAATTTAATGCCAGAGCGGCCTTCGCGTAGTGATTCAGTGACAGATTGTTTATCATTTCCCAAGCAGGAGACAATACCAAACCCAGTTATTACAACTCGTTTCATTTTATTACGTACCTAAAAATCGTCTGTTGAGCTAAATAGGCCAACCCTGAGCCCTTTAGCTGAATAAATTTCACGTCCATCAACCATGACAACGCCATCGGCAATGCCCAAAATTAAGCCTCGGACAATTACGCGTTTAATATTAATTTGGTAGCTAACCTTTTTAGCGGTAGCTAATACCTGACCTGAAAACTTCACCTCACCCACGCCTAGTGCGCGGCCTTTACCTGGGTGGCCTTTCCAGCCAAGGTAAAATCCAACTAGCTGCCACATAGCATCAAGCCCTAAACAACCGGGCATAACGGGGTCGCCGGGGAAGTGGCATTCGAAAAACCATAGGTCGGGATTGATATCTAGCTCTGCCTGAATTTGGCCTTTATCAAATTCACCACCTTCATCTGAAATAAGGGTGATACGATCCATCATCAACATATTATCAACGGGTAGTTGGGCATTGCCAAGACCAAATAATTCTCCGTGTCCGCATTTAAGAAGCTCTTCCCTAGTGTATGAATTTTGATTCGTCATTAGTTTAATTGGCCTTCAGCTATTTTGTTTACCTAATAAAACCAGTAGTTTATCTACTTTTACAGGATGGTTTTTAGCAGATTATCTTTCGGGAAGGAATTGTAACGGAAATAGGGCGATGATGGTATGGCTGATAGTTATTGATTGGATGTTTTAGAGCTGTAAATTGGTGAAGCAGCTGCATAATAAACCTGCCCCGAATACGGGCAGGTTATTAGTGTGCAGCCAGATGGTTTTATTAATCGGTGTAAAATTTTTGTTGAAATTTGAGTTTTGCCACCAGTGTTTCACCGGCGGGGGTGGCTTTAATATCAAACTTTAAGGTTTCATGGTTAGAAACCTGTGACTGAGCTAAATAATAAATAGCCTCTCCGTCATGAATTTCCTTAAACTCTAAATTTTTAATTTGGCCGGTTAAATTACTAGCAAAGCCACTAACATTTGCCTTTACTGGGCGGCTCGCATCACCGTCTTTTTTTTGTACAGTGATGTTGAGTACCATTCGATTATTACGGCGAGTTAGTGAATAAGCCTTGGCGATTTCTGGTGTTAACGTGTCACTACGAAAAGCGTTATAGTGAATAACGTAATCGCCAAACTGTTTTGAGTTTTCGGCATAAATGCTACTAGAAAACAGGACGATAAATAATATAAATAAGCGGTGTGGGTACTTTATCATATTTCTACTCTCTCTACGGATAGTGATATCGGTTTATGTACTTAGACTATAGCCTAACCGAATAAAATTTGCTTTGCCATACGCCGGCCACATAAATACAATGTTAGCATCATTAAATAAAGGAGATAATCATGCCCATATATATTGCAGCAAGAGATTTGGATGGCTTTGCAATTGGCACCCATCAATTTATTATAATCGAAGATAAGTCTAACCCTCATCCAGCAGCAAAATTAGATGGCAAGGTTATATCACCAAAAAACCTTGGAAATGGAAAACTTGGTTATGTGATTGGAGCACATAATAAATCTAATTTAGCAGTTGAGTATTTTGAAAGAAGTGATTATAAAGCAACGCTTGAATACTTTGATAAGAAAAAGGTGCGCTTCTATAAGTCCGATTATGATACAGAGATAATAAAAGTTGATTTTTCTAAGAAAAACGAACAAAACAAATAGTTATCAGGGAAATATTTAGCTTAGTTAGCGCTTATCATTTAAATCAATCAATTGATAAAATAAAATACCCTCCTGTTGGGTTGGGGTTTAATAGCAATAGTTGGGCTCAAACCGTCATAGAGCTGGCGGGTGGTAAAGTGAAAAGTGATTTAAAAGGATTTGACATCGCAAACAAAAAAAGAATACCTAAAACGTATTTTCTACCTCATTGCCCAATTAAAAAAAGACCAATAATTAACTAGGGATATAAAATGACTTATAAATCAAGCATCGTATTTGCATGGAGTTTATTCCTTGGTATTTTGTTCATAGAACTAGGGGTTGATTATCTTATCAGAATAATGAGTGGAGATTTCCGCTATTCAGGAATTCCAGAACATCTCTGGTTTCTTATACATATAATCGCTGCTGGAGTTTCAGGATATTTTATCATTTATGGCTTAAAATATTTAGATAAATTTCAACATAAAATGATTCATATACTTGTTAATTTTGTAATTGGTGCGATCTTTTATGTAATTATTACTGGGTTATATATTTTAGGGCTCGGCATTGATTCACTATAAAATGCTAACAAGGCAAATTCACTCGGACGGCAAAAAGCGCCGCTCCTTCGTCGCTCTGCTTTTTGCCGCCGGTGATTTGCGACGTTAAACGTAATGTTACGCTTGATATGTGCTATTTTTATATACTAAATGAACGAATGGTAATAATAAATATTGTGCAATTTGATAATACACTTTTAAAACATCTGCTTCCTATTAAACAGTTACAAGCCGAGCAGCGCTTACAAATGGCCAACCAAGCACGGATACTAGAGCTGCAATCGGGTGATGAATTAACCGCTGATGAAGAACAGCGTTGGTTTATTTATTTGATTGAAGGCTCGTTAGATTTATTGGAAGTTGATAGTGCGCCAATGCTATTAAAGGCAAAAGATAAACGTGCGCTTTATCCATTATTTAATGAAGGTGAGCGTAATAATCGTGCAGTTGCACAATTTGGTTGTGTTGTTGTTCGATTTGAAAAACAGTTATTTAATACGTTTATTGATCAAGAACTATTAACCGGCGAAGAGCTGGACATCGCACAAATGAATGAAGTTGAAGGCAATTTATTTAATGAAATAATGCATGCTTTCAATATGGGGGAATTAAAATTACCCAGCTTGCCAGATATTGCATTAAAGGTAAAACATGCGTTGGCTAGCCCCTATGTGAGTGCGGCAGACGTGGCACGCATTATTGCCGCCGACCCCGCAATAGCCACACGCTTAATCAATGTGGCAAATGGGCCGTTAAATCGCGCGGTCGATCCCATCCACAGCATACAGGCAGCGATTGTTCGTTTGGGGGTGCAAACCAGCAAAGAGCTGGTAATGAGTTTTGCGGTAAAGCAATTATTTACCACTAAATCACAAATACTCAAACATCGAATGCATAGCCTAATCGATGACAGCATTGAAATTGCATCCATCAGTTTTGCATTATCTAAACAAAGCGGCATGCTGCCACCAGAGCATTTATTACTCGCTGGCTTATTGCATAATATTGGTGTGATTCCTATTTTAAGTTACATAGAAGATACGGGCTTAAACATTAATGACGAAGCCGAATTGGATAATATTATTAATCGGTTACGCGGGGCGGTAGGCACAATGGTGATACGCCATTGGAATTTATCGGATGATTTATTCGCCGTAGTTGAAAACTTTGAAAACTGGAAACGCGATGAAAATGAAAAATTAGATACTTGTGATATGGTCATTATTGCACAAATATACCAGCGCTTAAAACATCATAAAATTGAAGGCTTACCTAATATTAATGATGTGCCCGCCTTTAAAAAACTATACCCAAATAATCAAAGTGCTGATTTTGCGCAACATGTTTTTCAACAAGCACATGATGAAATTGCCGCCATTTTACAATTACTAAAAATGTAATATTTATGTCTGACTCAAATACCAAAACAGAAAACTTAATTCATCAGCTATTTCCATTTAAAGAACTGGCAGTGGGTGATCGTATAAAATTAGAAAAAACAGGCAGCTTTATAACTAAAGCATTTGGCGACAGACTTTACGCGCATGAATGTAAAGATTTAATGCTGTATTTAGTGAGCGGAAAACTCGATGTGTGTGAACAATACCAACAACCTCACTTATTAGTTGGCGGCTCAAGTGGTGCACTAAAACCTCTTTTTTCAGAAAAAGAAGAGCGAGAAACCTATTGTGCTATTCAATCAAATTGTGAAATATGGCAGTTTGATCGGCAGTTATATAATCGACTAATTGAAAAAGAAGTGTTGGTAGATGAGCGAAACATTAGCCAACAAATGGGGCATGTTGAAAGTAATATTTATAATGCGGTGATGCAGGCGGTTGAAACCGGTCAATTAAAATTACCCAGCTTACCTGAAATTGCTTTGCGCATAAAAAAAGCCGTGGAAGCATCGGATGCGGATATAGATAAAATAGGAAAAATAATTGAATTAGACCCAGCCATTTCAACACGCATATTTAAGGTTGCAAATAGCCCGTTAACACGTGGTGTTAATCCCATTCATAGTATACGCGATGCTATTGTGAGATTAGGTTTAAAAATGACGCGCAATTTGGTGTTAAGTTTTAGTGTGGCGCAACTGTTTAAAACACGCCATCCATTTTTAAAAAAACAAATGACATTGTTTTATTCGCACAGTATCGAAATAGCATCAATTAGTTTTTCCTTGGGTAAACACATTAAACATTTAGATGCAGACGAATTATTATTGGCTGGCTTAATACATGATATCGGCGTTATTCCAGTTATTAGCTATATTGAAAAAACCGGCCTTGAGCTAACCAATGAAAAAGAAATTATTCACTTGATAGCCGCCTTAAGAGTGGCCATAGGTGTGCTAGTGGTAAAGAGTTGGGATTTGCCCAATGAAATGTTAAATGTAGTAACCCATGCAGAACATTGGTTACACGAAAGTGGCGATGATTTAAAAATAGAAGATGCCATTATTATTGCACAAATTTACGATAAGCTGCGCCGCAAACAACTAACTGACTTGCCCGATATTAATAAAGTGCCCGCATTTAAAAAACTTTTCCCAGAAAAGCATGACCCCGCATTTGCAATGCAGGTTTTAGATGAAGCCAAAGATGAAATAAATGAAATGAAAGGTTTGTTGGGTATTTAATTTTTACTTGTGATTTTATCGTGCAAAGGTCTCTTTTAAATTAAAAGCTACGAATAACCCCAGATACAATGCCTAATACCTGAACTTCGTCATTCTTTAAAATAATTGCGTCCATAGTTGGATTAGCCGGTTGCAGGCGAATACCATCTGCTTCAATGTAAAACTTTTTTAAGGTAACTTGTTCGTTATTAATTAGGGCGACAACCGACTGGCCGTTTTCCGCACTCATTTGTTTTTCAACAACAATAATGTCACCGTCTTGAATGTTGTCATCTATCATTGAATGGCCTTGAACTTTTAGTGCATAGGTGTTTTTGCGCACCATATTGGCAGGCACTTTTACTAAGTCGTGGGTTTCAATGCGATCGATAGGTTGGCCAGCGGTGATGGTGCCCAGTAAAGGAACCTCCACTAACTCTGAGGTGATGGTATCAATCTCATCTAACTCAGGTGTGAATGTGGGGTGTTGGTGCTTGGGAATTAATAAACTCACATTGCTCATTTTTTTGTTATCTCTATTCTTATTATTTTTATAAATAGTAAGTTTAATAAGATAATATAGCAAGTGCCAATTTTTTGCAGGAGCGAGCTTTAGCTCGCTCCTGCAAATAAAAACTTAGGCAAAGGTTTTAAATAGTTCGCCAATTGCCTGAGATAATTTTTCAGAGCGCTCGGGAAATTTCACCGCATTTAAAATACTGGCCTGCATGCCGGGAATATTAATTAAGTCTACAATCACTAAATTAAAAAACTCTTGCCCTTCGTTGCAGTTAGCCAAGGCTTCAAGAAACAGGTTAACCGTGGTTTCATTTTGTAGCGCTAACCAGCTGCGCCCCGAAATGGAGGCGAGTACTTCGGGGTGTGATCCGACATTGCTAGTTAAAATGGTATTTAAAATTAATTCAAGTTGTGTGGCATCTTGTGTATTAGATAATGCACGAATGCAAAGTGAAATAAAATTTGCATCAATGGTGTTTTTTTCTAATTCACGATTAATTACATTTACGATAGCTTGCGTGAGTGCGGTATCGATTTTTTCATGTTCAAGACATTGCGCCAATGCTTCAAAAGGTTGTGGCGGAATTTTTTCGATAGCAGCAGTGATTAAGGTAGAATTATTGTTTTCGTTTAGCCTAGCGGCAATATCGGCAATGCCTTGAAAGCCGACAAATTCCCATTGGTCAAATCCCAGTTTACCCGTGAAGTAATCAATGGTGTGTTCGTAGTAACTCGATGCAGGTTGCTTTAATTGTGTGGCGGCTTTGGCATGAAAGCTAGCCATGTGTTCTTGCTTGGGCTTAAAACCATAGGGGTTCGTTTCATCTTGCTGCGGTGTTTCGCTGCCTTCTTTATTCAGTAAACGTAAAACAAAATCATCCCGAATGCCTTTGGTTAATTTACCCGCGGCATCTAATGGAAAACGTAAAAACCAAATAACTAACTCGCTATTTTTATCTTCGTTCCAAACTAAAAAACCTAGCCAAGCTTGTTGTTGCAAAGGCAAAGGGTAAGCGCTTTCGCCCAGCTCAAAACTTAAAAAATCGGCGGCGCTAATTTCTTTAATGCGACGCCCCATGTCAAACACTTTAAATTGGGTGCCAGCTTGGTTGAGGAAATCACTAATGCCATTTACCTGGGCCATTATTTGTCCTCCACTTGGTGTTGTAATTCACCCGCAAAAATGTGTAGGCTGCTTTTACCGTTTAAATATTGTTCGATAACCTGCCCCGCATGCGAATAACGCCAGCCCTGCATTAAGGGAATTTCAGTATTGCCTTGCAGTAATTGTTCTAAATCTTTTCGTGAGGCTAAATTTAATGGGGTGATGTGGTGTTCATCGGCTTTTAATTTTAATAGTGCCATTAAAGTATCAATTAATGCTTCATCGCGCAGGGTTAATTTATGGCGCTTGGGATGTTTTGGCCAATGCTCTTGTGTCATGCATAACGCATTATTCATGCGTTGTAATAATTGCGCGGCATCGTCTGAATTTAAGCGGGTTTTATTTAACGAGCGCAGGTTTTTTATTTTATCGGCGCTGCTGGGTTTTAAGCGTGCGATATCAATTAATGCATCGTCGGGAATAATACGTCGCCTAGGGCGGTTACGTTTTTGTGCGGTTTCTTCTCGCCACGCGGCCAGTGCTTGTAAAATGGCAAGCTGCATGCCGTGCAGTTTTTGATTGCCTTTAACTTTTTTCCAAATCAAGCTGGTGTCTACATTATATTTTGCCGGTAAGCACAGTGCAGAAAAATCACCCTGCAACCATTCAAGCCGATTAAGTGATTTCAATTGTGCCAACATTTTTGGGTAAGCTTTTGCTAAATAATAAACATCACTTGCCGCATAAAGTAACTGGTCTCGATTTAAGGGGCGCTTTAACCAATCGGTGCGCGATTGTGATTTGTCGATATTAATATCTAATTCTTTTTTAATTAATGCGGCATACCCAATTTGATCGCCATAGCCGAGTAGGCCAGCAGCAATTTGGGTGTCAAACATCGGTGACGGTAAAATATTAAATAGGTTATTAAATATTTCTAAATCTTGCCCCGAGGCATGCAGCACTTTTGTGACTAATGGGTTGGATAACAGCGATGTAAACGGGGTGAAATCGGTAATCGTGAGGGGGTCAATACAGCAGGTTTTTTCACCGTTTGAAATTTGTATTAATGCTAGCTCTGGGTAATAGGTGGTTTCGCGATGAAATTCGGTGTCGATACAAATTACTTTGCTGAGGCGAATGGTGTCGCAGGTAAGCGCCAAGGCTTGGTTGCTGTCGATATATACAATATCCATGAAAAACTTACTTAATGGCTAAAAATAGCCTATATTGTACAGAATAATTTAAATAAAAATTTAAAATTTTAATGAGTCATTTTTTAAAGTATATCCATTCAAAATCAACCGTATTGAGCTTTGTTATTGTTATCTTGATGTGTGCAAGCATTGTTATTGCTTTGCTAGTTCAGGTAGATGTATGGAACAAAGCGGCATTTGATTTGGTTAAAAATAATAGCGAACAAATGCGCTTAGTAATAACCATGCGCGATGTGGTGCAAAAGCGCGCCCTCTCTATTCAAAAAATGCTGTCGATGAAAAGTGCATTTGACCGTGATGCAGAGTCGATAGCGTTTCATAATCTTGACAGTATTTATGCCCACGCGCGAGAAAATTTATTGAAAGTTTCACCCAATAAGGTGCTGCTAAAACAAATGCAACATCTGGATGAAGCGGTGGCCGCCGCTTACTCCTTCCATGAACGGCTCGTCGAAATGTTGATAATTGGGCAAGCCAGTGATGAAGAGCTTAAACAAACTATTCAGCAGGGGCAAGTTGCCAGTGGTCGAGTGCTGAGCTTGTTAGATCAAATTGTTGATACTCAATTGAGTATGCACGATGAAGTGCTAGCCGAATATGAATCATCGCGTCAAACAACGCTTCTCTACATTATATTTATCTTTGCCACTATTACTGCAGTGGCGACTTATGCGCTGCGTATTTCCAAACATCGGTTTAAAACCATTTCTCGCATGACAATTGTTGACGATGTGTCTGGAACCTATAATCGTCGCTATTTCGATATGGTATTAGAAGAAGAGTGGAAACGCAGCATGCGTGAATATACGCCGCTGAGTTTATTAATGGTCGATATCGATTTTTTTAAATCTTACAATGATAAATACGGTCATCAAATGGGGGATGCTTGTTTATATACGGTGGGTAAAATTTTATCGGAGCAATTAAAAAGAGCCACTGATTTTACGGCACGTTATGGCGGCGAAGAGTTTGCCATTTTGCTGCCAAATACGCGGCTTGAATATGCGCGTTTATTAGCAGAGCGTTTGCGGCGCGCGGTGGAAGAGGCGCGTATAAAAGCCGGCAATGAAGATGTTAGCCCGTGGGTAACGGTGAGTATTGGCGTTGCAACGACCACCGCAGAATATGAACAATCGAGTGCAAAGCTAATAAAAGCCGCCGATAGTTGCCTTTATAATAGTAAGCTTAATGGGCGCAATCGAGTGTCGGATAAAATGCTGGATGATTTGGAATAAAGCATTATTGCGATATCACGCGGGTTTTAGCGTTTTGGCGCAAGTAGTTCTATTTGATAGCCATCGGGGTCTTCCACAAACGCAATAATAGTGGAGCCGGCATTCATTGGCCCCGCTTCACGAAGTATTTTTCCGCCTTGTTTTTTTATGTTATCAACCGCTTGATACACATCATCTACTTCCAGCGCAATATGCCCGTAACCATTACCTAAATCATATTTATCTGTATCCCAATTATGAGTTAGCTCAATGGCGCTATTCGATGCTTCGTCGCCATAACCTAAAAAAGCTAATGTAAATTTACCGTCAGGGTAATCTTTTTTACGTAATAACTGCATACCAAAAATGTCGGTATAAAACTCAATGGATTTTTCTAAATTTCCTACTCGTAGCATTGTGTGTAAAATACGCATACATAACTCTTAAATGGTTGACGATTGGCCAGTATAGCCTAAAACCTTATCAGGATAATAAGTAATGTTAGAAGTGGGTATTAATGAATTAAGTCGGGAATTTGAATCGATTGTTGAAGCGCTAAGTTTGAGTCTTCAATCATCAAATACCGATGACTCATCGCAGGCACTAAAAGTGATTGAAGCTTTGCGACAAAATTTGCAAATTATGCAGCGTTTAAGTTCGGATGTTAGTCGAGATAAAACACTTAATGTCAGCGGCGCTGAAGTTACCGATATTGGTGATTCGGCATTAAATTTACTCGATGAAGTGTCGGTGAGTTGTGCGTCGCGAGGTTTGCAAGAGCAAATGCTAGAGTTGCACCGATTATCTTTGCCGGTGGCAATGTGGCTAAACAAGCACGGCGGGCAAATAAAAAAATTGGATATTATTGTTAATGCCATTGCAAGTTATGCCAACACATTAAAAGATCATCAGCAGTTAGAAGCGTTATCTGGGCTGATTGAAAACATTATTAATGCAATAGATGAATCTATTAAGCAAGATTTAGAAGCCACTAACCCCATGCGCCCATGGCGAATACTAAATTTAAATTGGGGCATTGTGGCCACTCGTACACATAACACAGATGTTATGCAGCACGTATTTGATCAGTTAATAAAAAATATTCCTAATGATAGCCAGCCGTTTTTTAATGAAGGCATGCAGCAAATGGACGTGGTTAATTACCCCGATTCAGTGCGTGAAGTAATGAAAAAATATGCGAGTGGTTTTGGTGTGGATGGGGTTTTGCATTAACGGATAATGGGTAGAAAAAATATCGCAAGGTGCGAATTTATTCGCACCTGCCAATAAAATACATTAATTTTGAATCGCTAATTTTCGATGATTTAAGTTTAAAAAGTCCACCAGTATATTGCCAGTTTCAGTTAGCAATGGAGTAGGTCCATCTTCATTCTTTTCTTCTTCGGGGGCGATGTCTTCTTCACCCTCTTTAATTGCATCATCTAGCTCATCGAGGCTGCTAATTAATTCCATGCCTAGTGCTTTGCGGCGATCGTTTTCAAGTTTAATTTGAATATCTTCTAATTCTTTTTTCTCAGCTTTACGTACTTTTTCATTGAGTGATATTTCTTTTTTCTGGCGACGACTTTCAATTAATTGATTGGTTGCAGTTAAGTGAATAAAGTCGGGATCTTTGCTAGCCCGTATTTTATGTAAACCTTGTAACGTGGGAATTTGTAATGAAAAATCACGATAGGTATTAAACGCAGCCGGTTTGATTTTATCCCACGGCAGCGCCGCTTCTAAAGAGCTTTCACCCACTTCAGAAACGTTATACAAAGAGGGCAGAGAAATATCAGGAATAACCCCGCGGTTTTGTGTGCTGCCACCGGTAATACGGTAAAATTTTTGTTGGGTTAATGTTATTTGTCCGCTAGATAACGGTAGCATGGCTTGCACCGTGCCTTTGCCATAAGTTTGCGTGCCAACAATAATGCCGCGGTGATAATCTTGAATTGCACCGGCAAAAATTTCTGATGCCGATGCACTAATGCGATTAACTAATACGGCCAGTGGGCCGGTGTAGGTTATTTCATTGCTTTTGTCGTTGGAAACATAAATGCGCCCGCTAATGTCTTTTACCTGTACGGTTGGCCCTGATTTTATAAATAAACCAATTAAGGTATTTACTTCGTGTAACGAGCCGCCGCCATTGTCACGCAAATCAATAATAATGCCGTCAACTTTTTCAGCTTTCAGTTCGTTTAATAATTTTTTAACATCACGTGTTGTGCTTTTATAATTGGGTGTGCCTCTGTTTGCTGCTTCAAAATCAATATAAAACTTGGGAATATCGATAACACCTAAACGGTATTTTTTACCCTGATTTTCTAACTCAATAATTTCTTTGCTAGCATCTTGTTCGTCTAAGTTAACTTTATCGCGGGTGATGGAAATAGTTTTTGTTTTCGATGAGTCAACCGCATTAGCTTTTAAAATAGATAGGCGCACAACTGTGCCTTTTTTGCCGCGAATTAAATCCACAACATCATCTAGGCGCCAGCCAATAACATCAATGATTTCACCACTAGTGCCTTGCCCAACACCGGTAATACGATCGTTAGCTTTTAGCTCGCCGGCTTTGTCGGCAGGGCCAGCAGGGATGAGGCGAGTGACTTTGGTGTAGTCATCATCTGATTGCAGCATTGCACCAATGCCTTGCAATGAAAGACGCATGCGAATGTTAAAGTTTTCTGTGCCACGGGGTGAAAAATATTGGGTGTGTGGATCGTAACTGAGGGTGAGTGCATTCATATAAATGCGATAGGCATCTTCAGCATTATTTTGTTGAATGCGTTTAATTTGGCTTTTGTAACGCTTGGTTAGCAGCTCGGTTATTTTGTCACTTTCTTTTCCCGATAACTTCAGGTTTAACGCACTGTTAACTAAGCGCTTATGCCAAAGTCTATCTAAGTCTTTAATAGATTGGGGCCAGGCATGATTTTCGCGGTCTATATAAATAGTGTCATTGCTGTTGAAGTCGAGTTTATCAACGCCTTTTTGAATGTTGCTCAGTAGATAGTTAAGCCTTTCTAAAACCCGTTGCTGATAACGATTAAAAATAATAAAAGCTGGGTCTACCTTGCGCGCGCGAAATGCATCATCTAAACGATAACGGTATTGTTCAAATTCATTAATGTCAGCCTGAGTGAAATAGCTGCGGTTTCCATCCAGCTCTTTAATATAGCGATCAAATACCACCGACGACAGGTTATTATCCAAACGAATTTGGGTGCGTTGATAGTGTTGCTGCGCCAAACGATTAACAATTTCCGCAGTTGTGCGGCTATGTTCATTCAGAGGTTGCAGGTTTTTCAGCGTAGTGGCGGTGCTGGCCGATACGGCTGAAATGGCGGCAATAAATAAAAAGGCTAGTGCTTTAATTGAAAACTTCATATAAATCAGTAAATTAGTAGTTATAAAATAGATTGCTTATAAGAGTGCAGACTAAAAACAGCTCGTCTTACATGTGGATTGTATCAAACTAAGCAAGCCTTCGTCTTGATCGTTGCATAGGTAATGCTTAAGATGCCCTAGATTTACAATAAGTTCAATAACAAAGGTCTCAAACTAATGCGTACGATAAAAAAATCTTTGACAATGTTGGCGGTAAGCCTCTTTTTGATAACCCAATTAAGCGCTGTAGCAGCACAAGAAGGCCAGCCTTTATTAGATAAGAGCAAGTTTTCAATTGGCTTAGGTGTTTCAAGTAACTCGTTGAGTGGCCCAATAGGTGATGAAATAGGCTTTCAGTTTTTTGGCGCGTATGACCTTAGCCAAATTAATTTAATGGAAGGTGTGCACAGCTCGGTAGAATTTGGGGTGATGGATTATGGTTTTAACTCAAACAGCACCGGCATTTGGGGTACCTATGTAGTGGATGGAAAATTAAGCGGCGGCTTTGGTTGGTTGGCGCGTTTAGGTTTAGATTTAGGTGATGATAGCGGCTTGATGGTGGGCGCGGGTGCTGGCTATCAAATTAATAAGAAAATGGATATTCGTTTAGAGTATGTGATACGTGACGAAGTGGATTCATTGCAGTTTAATTTTCTTTATCGACTGTAAGCTTGGTTAGGCTGGAGAGTCAGTTTTTCAGCGATTTTTATTTTGCGCTTCTATTGTGCAAAGAACTCTTTATAAAAAAAATGTTTTCTTGACGCCGTTGTATGTGTATTTCATAAAATGATACATTGATTTTATAAGGCCTAAATTTTCTATTTTCCTATATATATGCCACTGATATTTTGTCATTTTTAATTTATTGCTAGAAACTGAGCCTGTTCTAATTCGGTATTGAGCTAAAACGTTGTTAATGCCGGTCGCAGAATGCCCTAACTTAATAATACTTAACCACATAATGTAATCTTCGTGGCCAATTTTTTTAAAATAAACTTTTCCCGTTTGATGGGTATCATAAATTGCCGTTAAACAGCCTATATGATTGTAATTAAGCATATCAGAATAGTTTATATTTTTTTTGACAAAAATTGTTTTATTAAGTGGGTTGCCATTTTCGTTAATCCATTCATAAGCGCTAAATGAAATTGCGGTACCGGTTTCTTTAAAGGCCTCTAGTTGATGTTTTAGTTTTTCTGGCTTCCATAAATCATCACTATCTAAAAATGCGATATATCTGCCTTTTGCTAATTCAATACCGCTGTTTCTAGAGTAGGCTGGGCCTTGATTAATTTTAGACTTAATTAATTTTATTCTAGGGTCGGTAGCTTTATAATTTTCAATGATTTCACAGGAATTGTCAGTAGATAAATCATCAATAATTATCATTTCCCAGTTTTGGTGTGATTGGTTTATAACTGAATCAATTGTTTTAGCAATGAATTGTTCTGAATTATATGAAGGTGTAATTATTGATATTAAGTCATCGGATGGATATATTGAATTCACAGCTAATATTTCTCAATTTAAGATTATAAATTTTGGTGTTTTTATTTAAAGTTGATAATAGCATGTTTTAATAGCCTTAAAAAACCTCATGATGAAATGCTTGTTTAGAAGTGTGCAGGTAATATTTTATGTTGATTAAATTTGCTTAAATTAATAGTCGGTAAATTTTAATTTAATCACATATTTTCTATCACTCTCACCATGAACAGAATCATTGGCTTTGAGTATTACCGTGTCAGTAGCCGGTGGGATTTTTATATTTTTAATTGAACGAGTAAAAGGTTGTTCATTTACATGCGGATGAGCAAGAGCTCGATAGCCTAATAACTCACCTGTAGGTGAAAATATTTTCCAACCATTAGCAAAGTGCTCCCAACCTTCATCTTTATGGCTTATTGTAACGCTGAATTTACATAAGCGTTGGTGGTTGCATTGTGCTTCAACCGCTTCTATTACTGCTTGCCCAGCAAACAGAATAGATTGAAATAATAGGCAGCTGGTTAGTAAAAGTAATCTAACTAATAATGTCATTATAATTTCACTTAGTAGTTGGTGGATATTTTGCATGTGTAGGCAGGTTATCTTCACATGACCAGTCGGCGCGAGAATTCCAAAAAATATGCCCCTGAGGGTTGATTGGCGGCTGTGAATCGAGAGAGCCAGCAGGTATAAGTATGCCGTTTAGTTCGGGTACGGTGCGCGGCATTGGGCTGCCACAGTTACGACAAAAACAATTATAAAATCGTTCGGCCTCTGGTACTTTAAAACGTGCGAGTTTATCTTCGCCTTGGTTCCAGCTGAGGCTGCTAAGGGGCGTTATTAACAAATTGCTTGCATGGCCTGTGCCGGTGGTTTTTCGGCAACGTTGGCAATGGCAGTGGTAAAATCGTTTTGTTTCTCCCGTTACGGTGTATTTAACTGACCCACATAAACAGCTTCCGGTTACGCTAGTTTCAGACATGTTATCTATACCTTTTTAAACGACTTGTTATTATGTAATGTAGAAAAATTAGTATTTTATAATAAGTAAGTAAGAGTACAATAACAAGAAATTTTAATATGAGTTTTTGAGTTTCAAAAATAAGGTTAAATATCGTTGTACGAAAGTATTTCATCATTTTTTAAAAAAAATCATAATGAGTTAATTGAAACCAATCAACGACTAACGGTTGTTTTTCATGCATCAAATAATGACGCTGAGGTTTTAAATTTTATATCTGAACTAGGGTATAAAAATAAATTAATTATTTCTCCGCTGATAAAAAATGCGCTTGCTCCGAGTAATGCAGCATCTAAGTTGGGAGAGGAGTATGATTTGGTTTTTTATGATGCCAGAGAGACATTTAATCCAGATACATTAGGTATAGTGTCTGGCGTATTATGTGGTGGCGGTATTTTGTTTTTGTTATTGCCCAGCTATAAAAAATGGATTAGTCATAATAGTTTGTTTTTTAAACATCTGTCTAGTTTACTAACTAAGCAGTCAGGCGTTTATTATTTTAAGAATGATAATACTGAGCATAAAGCTTTAATTTTAAATAATAAAGGCTTATCTCAGCGGGTAGCCTGCACTCAAGTTAATTCATATAAAGCCGAAGATCAACGTATTGCAGTTGAAACTATTGTTTCATTATTGAATATTAATAAGCAACAATGTTGTGTATTAACTTCAGGCCGAGGACGAGGTAAGTCGTCTGCATTGGGCTTTATTTCAAATGAACTATTAAAAAATGAAAGCTACAAAATATTAATTAGTGCGCCTAAGTTATCCGTTGCGGCACCATTATTTTATCATCTCCAACAGCAATGTCCGCAAGGGGTATTGAAAAAATCCGAATTTATATATAAACAGTCGAGTTTAAAGTTTATTGCGCCGGATATGTTGTTAGAGAAACAGCCTGCCGCTGATGTTTTGTTAATTGATGAAGCAGCAGTTATTCCCTTGTTTATGTTGCGTAAATTACTTAGTTGTTATTCTAAAATTATTTTTTCTACAACAACTCACGGATATGAGGGAACAGGCAGAGGGTTTGTATTAAAGTTTTATCAATTGCTTGATGCTGAAAGGCCGAGCTGGAAAAAAATTGAATTACATCAACCTATACGCTGGTCTAAAAATGATTTTTTAGAAAAGTGGATCGAGTCTATTTTATTTTTAAATGTAAAGCTTCCCGTTAAACCTGTAATCCCTAAGCATTTCAATCAATGTGATCTTAAATTAATTGATCGTGAAATGATGCTTAATGATAAAAACAAAATGGCTGAAATTTTCTCATTGTTAGTTTTTGCGCATTACCGTACAAGCCCATCTGATTTTCAATATTTATTAGATAGTGAACATGTCAGGATTTATAGTTTAGAATTTGAGAATAAAAGCTTAGCCGTATTAGTAATCAATCAAGAAGGTGGATTTGAGCCGGCATTATCGACAGCAGTTTATCGAGGTGAGCGACGACCTAAAGGTAATTTATTAGCACAAACACTGTGTTTTCATGGTGGTTGTGAAGCGGCGGCCGAATTATTGTATGCGCGAGTTATGAGAATTGCGGTTCACCCCGAAAATCAGCAGCGTGGTTTAGGCAGTTATTTATTGAAGCAGGTTATTGAAAGTGAGCAAGCAAGAGGCATGGATGTGTTAGGTAGTAGTTTTTCGGCAACGCCAAAATTACTTAATTTTTGGCATAAGGCTGACTTATCTCTTTTAAGAATGGGCTTTAGTCGAGATCATGTGAGTGCATCACACTCAGCAGTGATGGCGTTGCCTTTAACGCAAAATGCAAATAAAACGATTGCAGAATTAAAGGTAAGATTTAAACAAAATATTTTATTATGGTTGCAGGGGCCGTTATTGGGGCTTAGTGATAATATAAAACAGCATCATTTATTTCAGCCTGTGGAAGCCATATCGCATCCAGATGATATAAAGGATGTGGAGTCATTTGCAAAATTCAATCGTAACTATGATGCGTGTATGCCGGCTATTATGCGGTTTATAAGAATAATGTATAAACAGTTAGATGGTTTGGGTGATAACGATAAAAATATTATCTTGCTGAGTGAAAAATATATGAATAATTGGAAGCTAATTATTGAAAATTCTTCTAGTAATAGTAAATCACAAGCAATAAAAAATCTTAGATCAGCATTAAATAATTTGTTATTGATTAATCAGTAGTAAAGATATTAGCTTATCTTTTATAAATTATATAAGGGGATATAAATGTCAAATGCTTACCAAACACCAGAATCAAATTTAGTTAATGATAAAGTTTCAACAGGAAACTCCGATTCAGAAAAATATGGCTCGGTAGAAAAAGCTATACATGGTGAATACAGTTTTTCAATAGGGGCCGTTATTAGTGAGGCTTGGACTAAAACCAAAGGCAGTAAATGGATTTTTAATTTAAGTTTCGTATTTTATTTTTTAGTCATTATCATTGTAATGACGCTAATGGAATTCATTACGGTAAGTTTGGTTTCATCAAATGCTATGGGAGGCGACCCAAGTCAAATGGTGAGTGGTATGATGTTTGTTCCGTTAGCACTTCAATTAAGCGCCAATTTAATTATTTTACCGATGGTGATGGGTTTAGCTATGATGGGCATTAAACGCTCAGTTGATGCGCCTATTAGCTCTGGTATGGTGTTTAAGTATTTTCCAAAAATGCTACCACTGTTTGTGACTATGCTGTTGATATACATTATGGTTATTATTGGTTTTATTTTGTTTGTTCTTCCTGGTATTTATTTGATGATTGCTTATTATATGGCAATGCCTCTTGTGGCTGAAAAGGGGTTGAGTCCATGGCAGGCAATGGAAGCATCCCGTAAAGCCATTACTCATCGGTGGTTTTCTATTTTTGGTTTTTTTATAACAATGCTGTTAATTATTGTTGTATCAGCTCTTCCATTGGGGATAGGAATGATTTGGACAATGCCGATGATGGTGATTGCATTTGCCATTCTTTATAGAAATATGTTTGGTGTAAATACTGAAACTGTTTCTCAATATTAGGAATTATTATGTATAAAATATTTTTTGTTTTTACGGTATCTATATTGATTTTTTTAATCAGTGCTTGTGACTCAAACACAACAGGAGGAGAGCCTTCTGATGCGGTTGAAAAAACATCTAGTCAACAAGTGAGTAATGCGCTACCTATAGAATCTCAGCAGAAAACCAAGTTAGTGGCAGTTGAGAAGAACAAACTAACAACACCCAGTGTTTCTAAACCTGAAAAAACAATGGCAACTAAAAAATTGAGTGGTGAGCAAGTTTATAATAATTCTTGTCGAAGTTGCCATGCTGCAGGTGTGGCGGGAGCGCCAAAATTAGGTGATGCAAAAAACTGGAAAAAACGCATTAATAAAGGCGTTGAGGTGCTTTATATTTCAGCAATAAAAGGTGTGCCCGCAACCGCTATGCCGCCAAAAGGAGCTTGCGCTAAATGTAGTGATAGTGAATTAAAAGCGGCAGTTGACTTTATGTTGTCGAAAGTTAATTAAGGTTTAAATTAATGATTTGTATTTTTAAATGGCATTAGTCTGGAGTAAGCACGCTCACGGTGTTCAATATGAAGTGCGCTCAGCGGGTAATAGTTTGCGCTTGTATACCGATGGTGTTTTTCATAGTCAATACAATCCAAAGCAAATACTAACGGGGCATGTGTGGGATTTACTTATGATTCCGGCTTTTTTTCATTCGCCCCTTACAATTAAGCGTGTATTAGTTTTGGGTGTGGGCGGGGGTGCAGTATTACAAATGTTGCGTTATTTTGTTGCGCCAGAAAAAATCGTTGGTATAGAGCTTAATCCCATTCATTTATCAGTGGCTCGGCGATTTTTTAATTTAAAGCATTCGTCTATAAATTTAATACAAGCTGATGCCATAAATTGGCTTGAGAATTATCAGGGCGAACGTTTTGATATGATTATTGATGATGTGTTTTCAGAAAAAGACGGTGAGCCTGTTGCTGTGGTTAAGGCAAATAGAAAGTGGTTTGAATGTATGCTTAAGCATGTAAATAAAGATGGAGTAATTGTTCGAAATTTTTTAAGTAAAGAAGAGCTGCTTGCATCAGCGGGAGTGAGTAATGCTTATATTAGTCAGCGTTTTTCTTCGGTGTTTCAATTAACCAGTAGTTTAAATGAGAATTTTGTAGGGGTTTATTATAGAAGGCGGGTTAGTTCGGCGAGTTTACGTAATAATTTACAGAAGGTGCCAAAATTAAATTGGCAGTTAAAATCATGCCGCTTGAGGTATCGAATTTGGCGATTAAGTTAGTGGTGTATTAAATATATTGCCTAAATTCAAGATGCTTTGGAGTTGTAGTTTTTATTTGTAACGTAGTTACTGTCTGTAATATCTTCCATTACCCATTCAACATGCTGTTTAAGTAAACGGTATTCCTGCTTAAAATTTTGACTCGATATATCATTATCATCTGTTGAGTCGATAAGTTTTTGAAACTCACTAATTTGGTTGAGTATTGCCTCCATCTCATCAATGCAGTTTTTTCGTTTTACATTATTTATTCTAGCTAGCTTGTGTTTCATGCGGCTACATTTTTTAAAGTTTGTAATTGACTGCAAAAATCAAGTAATTTGTTAGACCATTGGTAGTTGCTTTGTTGATTGAATGGGGCAGGAGTAATTAGCTCACTTAATTGATAAAGTTGTGCTGTTGTTTGTTGCATTTTGGGGCGAATATCTTGCATGCAAATACTAGAGTTAATGACTTTAAGTTGGTAGTTGAGATGCTGGCTAAATAATTCGCAGGCATTGATGAAATCGATATCGACTGGATTTTCAGTTTGGCTAACAACATCGCCAAAATCGAGAATTTCTAGTTGTAATTTTTGAAGCTTATTGAGTAGATCCATTTTAGCTCTCATTTCATCTTTGTTATTTTGTTTGAGAGTATTTTACTGCGATGACGTTGGTTCAGTTTTCCATTCTTGCTGAAATTAATGTCAGAATAATCCTACATTCGTTTGGGGGGGGCCGTTATAGTTAAGCGGCATGTTTTAGGCGGGAGAGTAAAAAGTATGGATTAATATGTGGGGAGAGGCTTAGTCGCTAAATTGGGTGCGAATGGTAAGGCCTTGAGCCATTAGGGTTTCAGCCATGCGAGCAAGATTGTCTTCGTTAGCAAATACGGTGTCACCATGCCCCTCAGCTTGTAAAATTGTTTTTAAGGTTTTAGGGTTTACAACGGTTAATTGCCAAGTGTTATCGTCTAGTTTGTGGCGCTTAATTTTTAATTTACTATTTGCAAAGCCCCACGGAGAGGCGTCGCTCAGCATATTGCTGGTATATTGCTGTAAGTCAGACAAGCCCTTAGAGTTAGAAATAGGGGTATAGGCTTCTGGCTGGTCGGCAGAATTTTTTAGTGGGTTATTTGCATTTTTCATATTCATCCTTGTTATACGTATATCTACGGAAGGATATTCTAATCATGGATAAGTTTTTAAAATAGCAGAATTAAATAAAATTGTGAGCAAATCTACAAACAAAACGCCGAACGGGTAGGTATTTCATTAAATAAATACATTATTATATTTTGTAAGTTATTGTAATTTAATAGATAATAAATATGCTCTTTGAAAAAGAATAATTTATCTTAAAATTTAAATAATGAGTGATTTTTATCAATTTATATACGCCGAAGACCAAGGGCTAAGTTTCAATAATGCGTAATTTAATTTTTATTATTACCTTCGTAATGTCGATAATGTTATTTGTTGGTGGTCCACCAAGTGAACACAGCCGTTTATATCAAAGTTTGTGGAATACGGGGCATGTGTTTTTCTTTGGCTTAGCCACTTGGATATTTATTTGTTACTCGCCTTTGGCTAAACAAAGCTGGCCTAAAGTATTGTTGGCGAGTTTATTGTTTGCCCTGCTGGTGGGCGGCTTGATTGAAATTGTGCAATTTAAAATTGGCCGATACATGGAGTGGCTAGATATTTTATTCGATTTGTTTGGGGCGTTATTAGGTTTTTTTGCGGTGCAGTTCTTTAAGCCTAAAGCGAATCGGGTTGCCACTAAGCCGGTAATTATGTTGATGTCGACTGGAGTACTACTGGCGGCATTTTATCCAACTTACACGGTTGTTATTGATGCTTTTAATATTGAGGCCGATTTTCCGATAATTGCAGATTTTGAATCGGCTAACACTTTGCAACGTTGGAAACCTAGGGATGTTGAGCGCCTAAAAATTGACACCGCACTCTATCGAACGGGGCGCTCCTCTGCATCAATTGAATTTGGGCTTGGAGATTATCCGGCGTTTTCATTAATCTCACTATTTTCAAACTGGTCTGCGTATAATTTTTTAAATATCAGTGTGCATAATGACCAAAGTGAAGATTTAGTTTTGGACGTAAAAATATATGATCGCCAGCATTTAAGAAATGGCCATCACTTCGCCGATAGATTTAATCGTGAGGTGCGGCTTGTTGCGGGCTGGAATGATATTAAAATCAACCTTTTAGACATACTTCGCGCACCTAAAAATAGAATGATGGATTTACATGATATTGCCGGTTTGACAGTGTTTATCCATAATCCTGCAGCCCCTAAATCCATTCACCTCGATAATATTCATCTTTATAAATAAGCCGCAACTATCAATAGCCTTCGACAAAGCCGAGAAACATCTATAAAATTGCCGGTTTTCTCCGTTTCGGCACCTGAAGGTGATGTATGAATAAAAAGGTTGGCGTAGTAATGGGCAGCAATAGTGACTGGCCCGTTATGCAGCATGCAGTAGAGCAGTTAGAAGCATTTGGTATTGAATATGAGGCGCGGGTAGTTTCAGCGCATCGCACGCCGGATTTGCTGTTTGAATATGCGGCCAGCGCGCGCGAACGAGGCCTAGCTTGTATTATTGCGGGTGCCGGTGGTGCCGCGCATTTACCCGGTATGTTGGCCTCTAAAACCACCTTGCCTATTTTGGGTGTGCCGGTGAATTCGCGTTACTTAAAAGGTATGGACTCCTTATTGTCTATCGTGCAAATGCCCAAGGGTATTCCTGTTGCCACTTTTGCGATTGGTGAAGCTGGAGCGGCTAATGCTGGCTTATATGCGGTTTCACTACTCGCCAATCAAGATGAAGCGCTGGCTGAAAAACTGGCTAAATTTCGCCAAAATCAAGAACAAGCGGTTTTTGATATGCAGTTACCGCCGCAAGATTAAATAAATTTTTATAATTCTACACCTATAAAACATAGCAGAAATAATCATGGCATCTCCCACATTATTACCCGGCGCAACCCTTGGTGTTTTAGGCGGCGGCCAATTAGGCCGTATGTTTTGCATGGCTGCCCGTAATATGGGGTATCGTACGGTGGTACTAGATCCAGATGAAAAAAGCCCCGCAGCGGAAGTCGCCGATGTGCATTTACAGGCAAATTACACGGATGCCGAATCATTGGCGAAAATGGCGGAAATATGTGATGCGATTACCACCGAATTTGAAAATGTACCCGCCGAAAGCTTAAAGTATCTATCATCCCATAAACCGGTGCACCCTTGCGCAGAAGTGGTAGCCATTGCGAAGCACCGAATTCAGGAAAAAGATTACGCGCAAAATTCAGGGCTTACCCCTGCGCCTTATGCCTTAATTAGTTGTGCCGATGATTTCGATGCGGCTATCGCTATTACCAGCTTCCCAGCCATTATTAAAACCACCACCATGGGTTATGACGGTAAAGGCCAGCAGGTTATTACTGATAAAACCCAGCTTGAAAAGGTATTTTCTGATTTAGGACAAGTTGAATGTGTGCTAGAGCGAAAAATGGACTTGGCACTGGAAATTTCAGTGCTATTAGCAAGAAACGCTGCGGGTGAAGTGGCCTGTTACCCACCGGCTGAAAATGAACATATTAATGGTGTATTGCATAAAAGCATTGTGCCGGCACGGGTTGATCAAAACATTGCCGAAAAAGCTCGTCAACAAGCGATTGGGTTGGCAAATAAAATAAATTACGTGGGCGTATTGGCGGTGGAATTTTTTATTACCACCGATAACCAGCTCATTTTTAATGAAATGGCTCCTCGCCCTCATAATAGTGGGCATTACACCATGGATGCGGCGGTGGTCTCGCAATTTGAACAGCAGGTGCGAGTGATGTGTGCTTTACCCCCTGGGGATGCGCGTTTAACCAGCCCTGTTGTAATGATAAATTTACTCGGCGACTTATGGCCGGTTAATTGGCAGGTTTGCTTGCATGAGGCAGCGCTGAAATTGCACCTTTATGGCAAACATGAGGCCCGTGCAGGTAGAAAAATGGGTCACTTTAACTTGTTATCTAGCGATATTGATAAAGCCATATCTAGTGCAGATGCACTATTTAAACAGTTATAAATGGATGTTTATCATCTGTGCGATGTTGAGTGATAGCACGCCAATAAAGTTTAAAAACGCTTTAGTTTAGCAAGCCAAAATCCTTCTAACTTGAACCACCTCCCACTTCAATCAATCGATAAATAGTCAGATTGATGTTTACGTCGGCTCTGTCATAATCAAACCAATAATTTTAAAAGTTTGTAGGCGTGTGTATGAGTTTATCTGAGCCGATAATCGAGTTAGAAGATGAATTGAATCAACCTGAAAATCAGCAGATAATTGATTTTTTAACAATGTATCAGCCATCTGCACATAATGATTTGGTGCGTATTTTGGTTGAATCAACAGAAGATTTAGGCAGTATAAATTTTTATTGTCCCGATACCGATAACCATGCTTATTATCTTGCGCGCACACCCAACGGTGTTGTTTTTGCGGCAGCCATTGGGCTTAGTGCGCTGATGTATCGCTTGCCAAAGCAATCGATGTCTGGAGCGCTGGTAAAGGGCGGCGAAATATTTAAAGATATCGGCGAGCCATGGGTGAGTTTTAATCCATTTTGGCCCGATGACGAATATAAAGACCAAGTTAATATGTATGAAATGAAACAGTGGGCCAGTTTTGCATATCGATATGCGCAATCTTAATTATGTTATCTAATCAATCTACGATGTTACGCTTTTATAAAATATGTGCCTTGCTGGGTACATTTATTATTATTGCTGATATTGCCTTATCTTGGACGCGTATACAGTCATTTGAAAATACCGTAACCGATGTTTTTGAATTAATGGTCACTAACCAAATGGAGCTAGAAGGGTTAGAGCAAGAATTAACACACATTGAAAAAGTACTTGAGCAAGCTAAAGAAAGTGACAGTAAAGATTCAACTAAAATAGATGAAATAGAATATTCGGCCTATGAAATTGAGCGCCTTAGAAATGAACGTTCCACTATTCGATTGCACATGCAAGAAAAACAGCTAGATCTTGTAAGCGTGGCTAGTGAAAAAAAATATATTATGAATGAAGTGCGCATTCTGTTTTTAGGCTCATTGGTGTTTCTTGTGTTGGGTACTTTGCTATCTGTATTTGGTTATTTAGCTTGGTATTTTAAAATAGAATTATTTGAAGATAGACGCAAAAAACCACGGTAATTTTTCGGTAAAAAAGGTGATTTTTATGAGGGGTGAATTATAAAAATAGCACTGTAAAAAAATGAAGTAAAGATATTTCTAGTAAATCATAAAAAATAGATAAAATTATTTTTTTTGTCTTGACCTGCCAAACCCAATCATCTATAAATTTAATTAACTGCAAATATTAAAAAACCTTAGGAGGTGATTCCTGCCAAACCTGATAAACAGTATTCGTTATTTAAGATGAGACCTTTGCACGATAGAGGCGCAAAAGAAAAATGCGCTAAAATTTTACTGATTGAGGCAGGAAGCGCAGTTAATATCTATATATTGACCAGTTTTCTAACGAAAAGCAGTGAAATTTTAGCCATTTTTACTTGTGATTCTATCGTGCAAAGGTCTCAAGATGTTTAACTAATTATCAAAAGGTGTCATATGGCTAGACGTTCTGCTTCACAAAAAAGAGCTGCGAAACAAGCAAGAAAACGTAGTTCTAATACATCTGTTGTGGTTGATATTAAGTCGCGCAACTCCTTTATCGAAACTCAAACCATTCGTGCAAAAGCGGCTCCACCGTTACAAGCAAAAACCTTATCCCAATCGCGATATATCAGTGCCATTAAATCTCATAAATTAACTTTTGGAACAGGCCCAGCCGGTACTGGAAAAAGTTATGTGGCGGGAGCCATTGCAGCCGAAGAGCTAGAATCTCGGCGCATTGAAAAAATCATTATTACTCGGCCCGCCGTAGAAGCCGGTGAAAACATGGGCTTTTTACCGGGCGATTTGCATGAAAAATTTGATCCTTATTTTGATGCTTTTCGTGACTGCTTAAATGAACGCTTAGGCAAAGGTGCTGTTGAGTGTGGTTTAAAAAATGATCGCATCGTTGTTTCTCCCCTAGCTTATTTACGAGGCAAAACATTTAACGATGCTTTTGTAGTGTTAGATGAAGCGCAAAATTGCACCAAAGCACAGTTAAAAATGTTTTTAACCCGCATTGGAGAAAATTGCCGAGTGGTGGTAAATGGTGATATTCGTCAATCAGATATCGGTAATCAATCGGGCTTGCAAGATGCCATTAATCGCTTAGCTCATCTTGATTCTGTTTATGTACACACCTTCGAGCATGAAGATATTGTGCGCAGCGGATTGGTTAAAGATATTATTGAATGTTATGAAAAATAGTAAAACTAACTAAGGGAAATATTAAAAAATTAGTTCAACCGAATAACAATAATAATATGTAGTATCATTACAGGGCGCATTTATGCACCCTTATTTTTTGGGTTTATAAAAATAATGCATTATCTATATTGTTATTATAAAGAGACCTTTGCGTCTCTATCGTGCAAAGGTCTCTAAAAGTAATAAACATTATGCGTTTATTGTTCGCCATCATTAATTAAAAAGAAAATTTTATGGGTAGATATCGCGCCCCTGCGAAAAAAGGTTCCCCTTATATTACGGCTGAAGGCATGGCCGTGCTTGAGCAAGAATTAGATTATTTATGGAACAAACGTCGTCCGTTAGTTGTGAAAGCATTATCAACTGCCGCAGCGGAAGGTGATCGCTCGGAAAACGCAGAATAATTTGAAGAACCTCACTGAGCATACTATTTTCACTATTGTACTTAAATGTTAAGTGATATGAATTAGTACATATACTATTTGAATGTACTATTTTAATTGGAGTAGAATTTAGATTTGCAATTTAAGGATTAGGTATGGGTTGTCCTAGAGGGAAAGCGTCACCAAATGCGCATACAAAGTTGAGACTTTTTGCCGACTCAGCTGGTTATTGTCAAAATCCTAGCTGTTTAGAAAGATTGTTTGTAGATACGGGTGAAAAAAATATCCACATTGCTGAGATGGCGCATGTCTTTAGTGCAAGTGATGATGGTCCTAGAGGCGATACACAATTAACAGCTGAGCAGCGAGGCTCTTACGAGAACCTTATTTTATTGTGCGCTAACTGTCATACTACGATTGATAAAGCGGAAGAAGACTACTCTGACGAACTAATTCTAGAGTGGAAATATAACCACACATTAAAAATTGCTAACTTATTTGGAGTGACGACTTGTGAGAGTCGAAGAGATGCAAGAAACATGATTGAGCCTATTTTCCAGGAGAACAGCGCTATATTTGACGCATATGGTCCAATGGGTGAGGCTAGGTTTAATCCAGAAAGTGACATACCAGAATTATGGTTGATAAAAGTTCGTTCACACATTTTACCAAATAATAGAAAAATACTAGCAATACTTGATGCCAATCGAGAGTATATGTCCTCTGATGAAGTTTCCGTTTTAGAAATATACAGGCAACATGTAGATGACTTTGAGTCTAAGCATATTGGAGAATACTACGTTGGGGGTGTGCAATTCCCTGCAAAGCTATCAAAAATATTAGAGAACTAACATGTCAAAAAGATCTGATGATTGGAGTAGTGACTGGTGTAAAGATAAACTTGAAGATCATGAAAAGGTTGATTCAATTGAATTGACCGATTCAAACTACCTTTCAGTTATTCATTCTGAAGTAGGAAAGTTGAGAATAGCAACTATGTCGTTAAGACGAATTGATGATGAAGATCTTAGCAGTTTACTTAATGATGTTGATATTGATTTTGTATTAAATGTATCAAAAGAGCCATATATTACACAAGCGGCGCTTCAAAAGGCAGAACAAGAGGGGTTTGCAATTGGAGGGCTAGGTGATGCTATGCGTGCTCTTAGAAATGGTAATATGGAATCATATGTGAACCCTGAAATTCACTTTATACTACGTGGCTTGAGGCAGCATACTCGAGTATCAAGTGTATCAAGGCTAGATAATAGAAGGTTTAAGGTAGTTAGGCATGGTTTACCCAATGTAACCATACTTACACTTGATGAATATGATTTAACAGCTGAAGCAGTTAGAAATGCTATAGACAGTTTTCCAGTCTTTGATGCAATTGTTAAATCAAATCCAAATGGGAGGATTTCTTCCAAAAGTATATCAGCAGCTTCTGCGTCTGGAATTCAGATTTTTAAGTGGGGTGAGTTATTGGGGGCCCTTAATAGGGATTGGGAATGAGTAATATCATTCATTCACTAATTAAAGTGGCTCGACAGTTAGATGAAGAAGGGCATGTTTTAAGTTGGTTTATATTTGGTTCTTATTTGCATTTAGAGAAACAAGCAAAAGATCTCGATGTGCTTATTTTGTATAGACTTGAGCAGTCACCGGCAATAGTAAGAACAAGTCTAAATAAAATCTCAATACATCATCCCTTGGATCTAATATTTATGACGGATGATGAGGAACGTGAGTTTGACTTCATTAACCAACAAGAAGCAAAAAAACTTTATCTGTTCAGTTAGTAATATTTATATAACCACTTATAAGAGATCACAATGGAACTAGATCTAAACTCCAACCCATTATCATTAGTTAGAGGGCTTCCCACAAGTAACATTCCTGTTAGTCAGATAAGTATTAGGGACGACGTAGAGCTGGATGAAATATTCAGTGATAAGTATCATAATAAATTTCGTAAAGGTAAGTTAAAAGCATATGCAACTAGAATATCTATAAACCAAATAAAGCCTGGATTTTATCGGCCTACACAAAATGGGCTGATATATAAATGTGATGAATTAATTAAAGATCATGTTGAACAGCTGAAAAATAATATTCATATGGGGTATAGGCCAGCCATGTATTTATATGAAAATATAAATAATACGGACAAGGAAAGATTTTTATGCCCAGATGATGTCGCTACATATCATGCTTATAAAGAGTTAAACATCACAAAACCACCAGTCATTATACTTGGAAGTAAAAAAAATTTAGAAGAATCCTGTTATGTTATAAAGGCAATGAAGTGTACATATAATGATCGAACAGAACACTTCGATAGTTTTTTAAGTGTGACACACAAATTACAGCCATCAATACTTGGTGTCGATAAGCCTCAGTTTAATGAGTGTTTTGAGAAATTGATCGATGCAGTTCAAGGTACAAAAAAACGAATTAAAGAATTTCATAAAGGTGGGGCTGTAAAACTACATTATCACCATACATTGTATTCGATACTCCAACGCACTGAAGAATCTTTGGTTGCCATGCAGATATTATTTGAACAGAAGCTATATGTTAATGCTGGAACTATAGTTAGGTCTTTATATGAGTTGTCCCTAACATTTTACATCGATTGGCTTGGTCCTGAGCAGATATATAAATACCTTCAAATGTCGAGTGTTATGAAATTTAAGGATTGGGAAAAATACTGTGATGAAACATTCAGAGAACAAGTTAAAGAAGGGTTATCAAAAAGTGATGCGAAAAAGTTAAAAGACGCCAAAATGAAGGGTTTTCTACTTGCTTCAAAAGTATCTGAGAAGGCGAGAATATACCCATTTGGAGAGGAGCATCATAAGGATATTTATTCTTTTCTTTCAGACATTGCTCATCATGACTTTAGTATGACCGCTAGATATACTCAAACCCTTGAGCATGGAGACGAATCAGTTTTTAATGAAGATATAATCGGCACTGCTATATATTGCGCTGATTTTTTTGTTGCTGCGATTGTTACAAGGATAATTGATGATGTAGGGCAATCAAGTGAGTTACATATCACCAATAAAAATGATTAAATATATCAAGTATGGATATTAAAATTTATGCCTTTAGATTACCTTGATTCATTTCCAATTCCTGCCCATGTATTACCACCGAGATTACGAGAGCTTTTAGACCCAGTTGGCTTATCTCCAAATCAATTTGTGGAAATAGCTTGCATGCAGGAAACAGAACCGCATGAAGCAAATGCTGAATACTTATATTTGCAGATGGCAGTGGTTCCAGGTCTGGAAGGTGATCCCATTGAAAATCTGACAGAGGCAGGTGATGGCGTTGTAGAGTATTCAGTTCCTGCTGGAGATACTCGAGGCTGCTCAGCAGCTTTTACTCCTTCAATTTCAGGTTATGACTATATCGTTGCAGCATGGGGTGATGGTTCGTTTTACACTTTCAATCTCGCTGAAAAGGTCTGGATGACGCTCGGGTTAACACTACGTTGTGTTGGTAATGATCAGCAGCGTCTAGTTTATGATGACTTAGGCCTTCCTGAAATTGGCGTAGCGGAAGGTGAAGTTTCTAGTGATTATCATTTTGGTTTAAAGAGAGACGTCAGTTGGCGAATGACAAATGAGTACCTTCGTCGTTATCTTTGGTTACGTGGTGCTCGAGGTGTACGGGTTTTTTATTATTCTGCTCTGCTAGCAGATGTGCCAGAAGTTCGAGAAGTCATGGGGGGGAAATCTCACGTGGTTCTTAAGCCTGAGGAAGGAGCTGAGTGGTATGAACTGGATATTAGGGAAGATAAGGGGCAGCTACTTGTCCAGCTTTGGGCATCAGTAGAAGCTGTATTGCCAGAACTCTGTCCAGAGCAAAATGCAGAAGGAGTTATTTGGCCTGGTGATGATGAGCCGATGTCACATGCACGTGCGAATGATTTACGTATGCACCAAACCGTTCATCTAGACGATAGGTTTCTTCAAAAATATGAGCAAAGCGCCTTTTATGATTCGATACCAGGGCTGCATCATGGCCAGTGTTACTGTAGCCCATCATATAGAGGCCAGTGGAGCTTCACTGAATGCCGTCGAGTTGGAAGGAATCTAATTAGTGTACCAATGCGTGAGCTGTATAAGCCGAAGCCAGATCGCGAAATTTTGTATGCTAACTCATTCGCAGTTGATCAAGCAGACTTGGCTCATATCGATTTGAATGAAGAACATGTGGTTTCTAAGGTTCAAAGGTTACTTGATGCTCTTCTAAGCTTAGGAGATGGCCTTGCTTCTTTGGGGGCAATAATAGGACAACAAAAATCGGCTGTTGAATTGACAGGATTTGACCGTGCGGAAGTGAAGGCAAATGGCTGGTTTGCTTATCCCTCATTAAGCCGATTGGCACAGGTCGTACCTCTAGACATGAGCCAACAGATGTTTCTAGCACGTTGCAAAAGCTTACATGAAATGTGGCAGCGCGTTCCTGATGGATATCTAAAATTATTACTAGAAAAAGCAGGGTGCCCGAGATCTGCCACCAAAAACCTCGGAAGTATAAAGTTGGTGCAAGCACTTCTAAACGTACTTGAGAAGTTGAATGATCAAGAGGAAAAAAGTGACGTTTTTTGTTCGGACCAAGAACCAGAGTATTGGTCCGAAGATAATGACGCGATGGCACCTTTGTTTCTGAATAATGATCTGAGAATCGCAGATGCGCATGAAACTATGGGAGACTGTCTGGTCACGCTGGAACAGCTTGGTTTCGACATAGCGAATGTTAATGCGGGCTATGGTAGGGCTTTAGACTTCGTTATGGATGGAGTTATTGAAACTCTTGAAAAAGTTGCGACTGAAATCGAGAAGCTTATAACCAATAATTAATATTTAGAGTGTCAATAGGGAATGTTTTTCTACGGCGCTCCAACCAACTCCATTATCAGAGTAATTGTTTTTAAAGAGTATTTTAAATTTTGAGTAGAAAACTATACATAGTAGGAAATGGGTTTGATATTCACCACGGAATTCCTTCACGATATTCTGATTTCAAAGAGTATTTGTCAAATGTTAATGGAACCCTTCATGATCATGTCATTAAATATTTACAGGTAGAAGAAAATTGGTGTGATCTTGAGTCGGCATTTGCATACCTGGATGTTGATAGTGTTATTGATGAAGGAATGCAGTTTCTCCAAAACTATTCTGCAGATAATTGGAGTGACTCATTTCATCATGATTATCAATATGAAATGGGTAAGATAGTTAGCAATCTGTCCAGTGGGTTGAAAATACACTTTTGTGAGTGGGTAAGGCTTCTTAAAATGAAAAGCATCGAAGAGCTGATATGTCAGCCCGTAAACATAGATCGTGATGGACTATTTTTAACATTTAACTATACATTGACGTTGGAGAGGACCTATTGCATACGCGAAAGCAATGTTAAACATATACATGGTAAGTCGGATGATGACGAATCAGAAATTATTTTAGGTCACTCATGGAGTCCAGAAGAAATACCTAATTTGAATGATGTGTCTAATCCAGAAGATATGGATACTCGAATAATGGAAGGCAATGAACTTATAAATGATTATTTTGGAGATACCTTCAAACCTGCTGACAAGATTGTACGAGAAAATTATAGCTTTTTTAATAGTCTCAAAAATGTGGAAGAAGTAATTGTTCTTGGTCATTCATTGTCCGAAGTCGATATAAGATATTTTGAAGAAGTTTTAATTAATGTTAAAGATAATGCTAAATGGATAGTTACATTCTATGGGGATTCAGAGCTAAAAAGTCATAAAATGACAATGGCAGGACTAGGAGTAAAAAACGTGAAATTCTGCGGATTAAGCGAGATTAGATAAATCAGAGCTAATAACGGCTGTTGTGGTGCAAGTTTTCTATTGTTAGTAAATGTGTATTAGCTCCGATCTAATCTTACAGATCTCAGATCTGAGCTATACTAAATCTGACAATTAAGTCTAGAATTAAGCGTCTCAAAACACCACATAAGCGACATTGGCAAAATATCAATCTGGTAGAGAAAATCGACAAAGCGGCCCTTCGCAATGTGCATGAATGAAATTCATCTAGGTCACAATAATGATATTTTTATAGCTAATTACGTATTTAAATGTCTATCGAGAGCATGCGCTTCGATATCATGATCACCAACATCTGCAGCTAATTTAACGGTAACATTGTGTTTCAATATGGCCAGATCAAAAATAAATTCAGGTTTTCCTGAATCCCCTAAAATAGCTGGTAATATGTAGAACATACCGAAACGGTGGTACAACTCCAGGAACATCTTTAAGTTTATGTCATTATCTGGCTCCATCACCATAGAACGGCTGGCCATTGTCACTATCCGGTTTGGCTTTAAGTTATCAGTTTTCGGTAGCTTTGAAGTTATCAAAGTGCAATAGTGGTGTTCGTTCTGCTCTGGTAGTTTACGTATGATGGATAAGAATATTTCTTCATCCTCATCCTTTGTACCGAAACGCTCCTTCCAGCGCTCAAAAATTTTTCTGCCGCCCTCTTCGTTTTTAAAAAGAAAAGCCATACATGGTGGCTGTGAGGGACTAAATTGCGTATAAGCTGTGCCTTTCCATAGGGCTTGATCCCAAGCGTGAATATCAATAACCGACCGGACACTATATGCTCGGTGATCTTTTGGCATAGGCGGCCTGTCACTTTTAGACTCTGAGTGACCTCCTTCCAAAGTATCTCCCTCAATAAACGGAATAAGTGTGAGTGCCGGGCGTATGGTACGTAATTCGTAAGATTTTTGTATGGTTTCTTGCCAGTCAGATATTCGAGATATACTTTTCGAAGCAACCCTATGGTAGCTGGTGGTGGCAAGTGCGACCATAGTCATTCTGTGTTGAACCGCTTCATCAGAATAAAGTTTCCCCAAAAAGCTCTCTATATTTTCAATTACACAACATGTAGCAAGGACAGATCCTGATATCTTTGCCCAAAATTTATGAATCTCCCTCTGCTTTTCGAAACTGCAAGGAGAAAGGTTGGCAGGCCAAATGATAGTACAAGTCATATCCATAGCATTTACCTCAAACGAGGGGCTTGATATTTTTGCATCCTCAACCACCTTAAGCCAAAATTTTTCTGTGTGAGGAGTAACATGCTGCTCAATAGCAGTAGCAAAAAACACCTCCAAAGAACTCAGGATGGTTTCAGCAACAAGGATAGATTGGGTGCTACCTTCAATATTGATTCCAACGCTCATGCCAAGAATAGCGGTGCTTAGTGTCTGTGAGTCTTCGGTATTCAAAATAAGAGAATCGCGCAAGTTTTGAGCAACCGGTTGGCTTGCTAGCACGGAAAAAATCCGATTTACATCTTCATCGGATTCCGATTCAGGCAAACTGCCATCAGCTCGCAGAATGTCCGCATAGCCAAGCGTGTACAAAAGTGCAGATCGTGCCATTAATAAACCTAGTGATTCAAGGATATCTGGTAGTTTCTCCATCTTACGAAGATCGGCTTCATCCAAATTCAAAAATAGGCTACCTAGTGCCATATCCAATTCACGAATGTCATCGCCGGCTTTCTCTTTAAACTCATCTGTCAGTGGCAAAGTGGCTAGCGCACCGTTTAGTAGCTGAACTGCAAACAGGAAATCCGGTATATAGCGCAATTCCAGTGCCATCCATGCCCAGATTTTCATCGTTAAAACAAAACTGCTCGATAATTGGCTTTCTTCCTCACCTTCTATCACTAGAGATGCAGCCAGAAATACACAACTTGACCGTGCAGCCCATAACAGTCCGGCGCTTCTATATGCAAGCATCAGTAGCTGAAGAGTTTCAATAAGATAATCCGCATATTCCTTTTTTGTTAATGCTATCGCAGCTCTTCCAAGAAGGCGGATCATTTCAAAGTTATCATCAAAATCGAGTTTCTGTGCCCGTTTAAGAAGTATCAAAGCACCTTCGGCCTCACTATTTCGGTCAGAGACAAATTCTGCGGTTTTTTCAACTAGGTTGTTATAAGCTGGATTGTTCCCAGCTATATTCCCGGCGACCTCCACCATTTGCACTAACCGATCAGCTTTAAACTCACCAAGCCCTCTCGCTTTTTCTAAAACGGAGGAAAAACCGTTCCAAATGTCTGTCCACTCATCGTGTTTTTTATTAAGCATCGCTTGGTTGATACGAATGATGAGAAGAGAAGTTTGTGCTTCCAACGCATTATTCGGCCTATCTTTATCCGCAGCTACTTGTTCCAGTATTTTTTTTAATCTAGATGTGCGCTCATCAAGCATGCATTCTTCGGCAGACATATGGTCATGAGTAACCGAGTTCACAAAAAGCTGAAGTAGATTACACAAAAATTCTAGATTTATGGCATGATCGGATTTAAGTGACAGTGTCTCAAAAGATTCGTATGAATCTTTAAGAAACTGAAAGTCATCAAACCACCAGAACGCCGTCCAGATACTCTCATATTTGGCTTCCAGTTTTTGCCGGTATGTGCCGTCAGCATCTGCCAACCGGATGGCACGGGAAAATCGTCCGTCCGTTTCTGTACGAGGGCGTTCCATATTTCGAGACAGCTTAGCGGCCAAAAGAGCTTCTGTAACCCGTTGTTGCTCCATACCCTCAAATGCTTCAGGATCGTCAAATAAGTGCTCTATATCTGCGAGCTGTTGTGCGCGGGAATAATCTGTCGGCCCCAATCTGTGGGGGGCACCTTTGGCTTCACCCACTCCAAGATAATTGAAAGCGAGGTCTTTGCGATCGTTTTCGATGATTTCTTTTACAATCCAGGATCGATCGTGAATTATAACCGGAATATTATATTTTTTTGAAAGCTCATCTTCTATCCGAGCACGATCCTTATCTCTTGCAAACCTGCTGGTAACAAAGATTATTCTTTTATAGTCACGGCCAGTTTCAACAATACCTTTTACATCAGCACGAACCTTAGTTGACCATGTTTTTTTAGCACTAAACGCAAAACCCCATCTTTCATGGGCTGCTTTTTGTTCACCAATATAAAACAAAGCAGCAATTTCTTCAGCTACTGGATAAGTTTCTGTATCCGCTTTACTGTCGCCGCCGCCATCTGGCCCTGTATGGGGACGTAAATTAGGGCAGATTGTACGTTCACAGAGTTTCCGGCAAAAGATTTCAAAATCAAGAGTTTGGTTACGTGATGTAATCGAATCTAAATGATATTCAAAAGTTGGAGTATCCAGAAAATAATTTACCCTGTCTTCAGTATCTGAATAATATTCAGGCCGAAGCTCTCTCATGAATTGAGTAGGTGAAACTTGTCCCGTACGAATTTTATTTTCTTTTGTCATTAATTACTAACCTTACCGAAGATATAACCAACACAAAAGACACTATCTTGATTACTTTCGGTAATATACAGTTAGGCCCTCATCGACCTAGATAATATCAATGCTCCCACACACAATAATATATAGCCTGTTAGCTGTGGGCTAGACGTAATACCGTCCCTGACCCGTGATACGGTATGTTCACAATTATTTGAAAAGACATTATAAGACTTTGGATTAACAAGAACATTTTGCACCCTGCGCATAAACGTAGCGACATCGGATACTCCCCCTGTTTTGACCTTAATTTTTCTACCTTCTGAAAATGTATCAAGTGATACGATTTCTTCTCCACGAATCCGATGGTTATGCAGGACAAGATTATTACCCACATAAGAGCTTACGTGTTTATAAAAAAGGCAATCTACCTCTAGTGTTGCACCAATGGGGTACATGTTTTTCTCCTAATCTCGTGAATTTTTAAGTAGTAAATAAAGCGCGGCTGCAATCCCAGCACCTACAAGCACTGCACCGATTGTATCCTTCACTTCCTTCTTTATTGCGGCCTTTTCAAAGTCTATCATTAGTGCAAGTTGATAATCAGTAGGTCGTAAAATATCACGCTCCCACTTACTTACCGTCATAGGATGGACACCAAAAAGATTGCCAAATTGAGCCTGGCTAAGCCCTAATTTTTTTCTTAATTGCGTAACATCCATAAAAACCACTCACTCATATGATAAGCCTAAGTGTAAGCCTAGGCTTAGTCCATGTCAATAATAAATATACAGATTATTCATTAGTGAAGATAAATCCCCAAGCCGCACTTCAAATCGATACTTTTTTTAGTGTCACGATCATCTGGAAACTATAACAGGAAAAAAATCGGTATAGTGCTGATTATCATCGAAAAATCAATGTTATATTGAGGTATTCATGTAATTGTATAACGTGACACGGGGTCTTGTTAAATCAACTATTATGAAATTCTGATAATTAACTATGAATGACAATGATATGGAAATAGATAGCTACTTTGATTATGTGAATAATACTGCAGATCTATGCTTTAAGAGTGATCGACAACCTCTAGAATATGTTGAAGAGGAGATTTCTACTGACGAAAGTAAAATAAAGGAAATAGTTAGATTCAGAGGTGGAATTCTCTCTGAACAAGATAGAGAACGATTAGCTGGATACTTAGAAATCGGGTACTTTGAAAATTTTCACCCGAATGAGAGGATGGCACTCTTTTCATTCGTATTCGACATTTCAAGTGCTCTAGAATCACGTTCGCTTGAATGCAGGTTTGAAGAATATAAAGAGGGACATCCATTATTCAACTATGACAAAACTTTATTTAGTTGTATAAGGAAGAAAAATAATCACAGATCCGATTTTGAGTTATTGGATTCAAAATCACTTAACTGTGTAAATGGTTCGGAAGTATTCGAGAGAAAGGGACGCTACTATAAGTTAGATTCATATCTAAACCCTGCTATATATTCGTTTACAGCTAGTTCATTCCCTGCAGCTAACTTATTTATAAGATTAGATCCATACATATCATATAATCATGAACCGCCGACATTATTAAATGAAAGTACTCTAATACCTGCTAATCCAAAATGGTGGAGTCAGTTAAATATCCATCTGAGAAAAAAAGAAGGAGCCTCTTACTTTATTGAAGAGTCGATTCAGGTAAGTGACAGCCTAGAGGAATATTGGGACTATCATGTAAATGTAGTTCGCCGTTTAGACATTATCGCTAAGCGCAATGGAAATGGGAATTTGAGCATGATGCTTGAAGAGCTTTGTTCTATACGAGGTGATTCAAACATTACAATAGGTCGCTGCATTCATTTAGATACAGATAGTCCATATGAATCTGACTTCTTTTCAGCTAAGCTCAATCATTTAGATTTGGCAATAAACGTTTACGATAATTCTGCATCCAAATCTAGAATACAAGAAAATCTAGCAAATGGTAATAAAGTAACAAATGCAACATTTAGGACTCATCTTCTTCGCGTAGAAGGTATTCCAATGCCAGCGCTATTGCCCTATGCGATTTTATTTTTCAAATCAAAATACTTAGTGAGAGAATGGACTCATGATCAGTTCACTAAAAATAGCAACTCATAAAAATGTATAACGTGACACGGGCTCTCGTTAATTCAACTGTTAGCCTCACTTGAAACCGGAGATATTATGAAGAGAATCAAGCGAAATCCAGAAAGGTTTGAAGTAATAGATCTCTTTACTGCAATGGGACGTGAGCACGGTTATAAATTAGATGTAGACGAAGATGCAGATGATTTTATGAAAAGAATTAGTCGCTCATTAAAATCATCTCAAGAAAACCCAAACGTCCTTCATGGAAAAAGAGTTGAGTCACTTTTTGCTCATGTGGCTGGTGCGTTAGGAAACTGTAAACTTATAAAGCAAGAAGATACTGGTGATACATATTCAACAAAACAAAATATTCAAGTTCCTGATTACAAGGTAATACTTAAAGATGGTTCTCAATATTTCATTGAGGTTAAGAATTGCCACCTTCCAAACATTAAGTCCCCATATACATTTAATAAAGCTTATATCGAAAAACTTGAGAATTATACTGAGCTTCACTCAATACCCCTTCTGTTTGCAATATACTTTTCTCGTCACAACAAATGGTTTCTATTGCCTAAATCATCACTTACAGAAAAAAATAACAAATATGTAACGGATTTCCTAAATGCATTAGCAAAAAATGAAATGTCACTATTGGGAGATAGAACTATTGGCACAGAGCCAGACCTTGCCATAGAGCTAATAGCTGACACATCTAAAGATGCATCAATTAATCAAAATGGCTTAGCAAAATTCACTATAGGTGATGTCAAACTATATTGTGCTGGACATGAAATACCAGATAAATTGGAAAAATCTATAGCTTTCTACTTAATTAGGTTTGGCAATTGGAATGAACAAGAACCTGAAGTAATATATAAGGATGAAGACCTTATAGGTGTACGATTTACGTATTCGCCTGATTTTCCACGTGAAGAACAAAAGTTTTCTATGATCGGAGAGTTAAGTTCAATGATTAGTGCTTCTTATAGTGAGCTAACGACATATGAAAGAAGTGTTGTTGCCCTAGATACAAATCTCGACCCAACTGTGTTTTCAGTAGAAATACCAAATGGTTACACAGGAATTAATCTTCCGCTTTGGCAGTTCATTATGCAACCAAACCCTGATTTCAAGGCTAACAAAGCAAATGCACATGGAAAAATTTAAGTTACTCCATTCGTTTCACAACCTAAATTTGCCAGTGATTTTCGACGTTATGCCTTCAAGAGAAGGCAGATGAAGAACACATTTACGATTAGCATTCCAAACATCCCTGAAAATCGAAAAAGAATTGACGATATTCTAGCGTGGAGCGACTCAATACCAACAGTTTACTTCTTGGATATATGTTCAATTAGTCGCATTAAAACCATACTAAAAATAAATGGAGATATCTCTCCCAGTTCTCAGCGAGATTTTTCGTTAAAAAAGATAGATATGGATCAAAATGCAATCTCGTACATGCCCGCATTAATGGAAAAGGCAAGTGACCAAAGATGCAAATGGTCCGTCAACGAACTAATTGAAGAGGCTACCAGAGATTTGGAAGCTATTGGCTCGTTCTTCGAAAGAGCAAGAATGCTTGAGCCTATTAGACGTCAACTATCTTGGCCGGTTCGCGTCAATTATCTTGGCCGGTTGTTAGTTGTCATCACAATTAATTCATTTCCTTTTCGCTCCTTTTTATAGATTCTTTTTTTCGGTAACTTTCTGC
>Ga0316209_1000074_pt1 | contig 210683 bp, 164 predicted proteins | sample 6monopyrite_MG_FD_204945 | JGI IMG/M metagenome (GOLD analysis project Ga0316209, IMG submission 204945) | Microbial mat bacterial communities from mineral coupon in-situ incubated in ocean water Damariscotta River, Maine, United States -... | ecosystem: Environmental > Aquatic > Marine >... | reverse complement strand
TCTCGGCTTGAGAGCACCCCCGAGAGCCTTGAATGAGCCCCTGGAGCCCTCCAACGAGTGTTTTCTCCCGGCCCCTCCCCTCACCCACAAGGGGGAGGGGCCGGGAGAAGACCCCCCGAGCACCCACCAAACGGGCAGGAGAGCCTTTGTTCGCAGCAATCAGGAGTTGCGAGAATTGGCGGTAGGCTTCACGATCCAGTTGGAGGTGGACCGTGCCAATCCCGTCCGTGCAGTTACAGTCCCGTCCTGCGGTAGAGGAGCTTCGCTGGTCAGAGATCAGAGAACGCCTCTACCGGCATGCTCGCAGAAGTTGCTCGAGCCTTCAGGACAGTGACGTCGATGACATTGTCCAGCTCGCGCTGCTTCGCTATTTTCGACTCGTGGAAGGCGGGGGGACCGTCGAGCACCTCGTCGCTTGGCTTCGGAAAGCGCTGACCTACGAACTCGCTGACCATTTCCGCAAGTCTGCCACAACCGTCCCCCTCTCTGGTCCGGACAGCCAGATCACTCTCGCCTGCGATTTCCGAGACAGTCCTGAGCACCAAGCGATCCGTCGTGATCTGCAGCGGGCCGCTATCCAGTGGATCGAGCATCTTCCCGCCCCTTTTCGCCAAATTGCGAGACTTCAGATCATTCACGGACGCAGCCGGCGAGAAGTCGCCCAGTGGTTGATGCTCTGGCGACCGATTGGGGAAGAAGAGGCACGCAGGCTCATGAAGCGGACACATTCGTGTCTACGCCGTCTCTCCTCTGTGGGAGTCCGTGACCGTCCCACCAAAGAGATCGATGGGAAGAAAACCGCATGGGACACTACCCCCCCCCCGCTGATGTTACGGCGGTAAGACAAAGCAGCGTTCCACGGGCTTCGCGCCCCGCAGGTTGGGGGCCGCGTGTCGGCCCTCGGTCACGAAAGACGGCCTCCCCGCGATCAGGACTGCGGAAACGATGCCCCGCTGAACTCTTACCGCTACTCAAGCAAGAAGGGAAGCAATCCACATGCGCCGAATCGAAAGCACCATCGCCCTCCTGCTGGCAGCGACCTTCGTTGGCCCGGCGATCGCGAAGGCTAGCCAGCACTGTTCTGGCGAAGTCATCATCGAGATGGAGCCTGGCCAGAACCCTGAGGATCCCCCCATGCCGACGGGCCCTGCCACGCTCAACTGCTACGACCCGTGTGAGCCGGAAAAGGGCTGCCAGTCTTTCATCATCACCCTCGTCGGCCCTGGAGGCACGCAGGACGCGGCCGCTTGCGGGTGCGCCGGGTCGGGTGCGCCTTCCGCGTGTTGCCAGATCGCCCTGACTCCGGTTTCGAGCAAGGGCGGACCTGTGCCTTGGGGAGAATGTGGGACGGCCGGATGCCCGCCAGGGCAGACGTGCCTTGCGAGCGTCGGAGTTGGAGTTGGTCATGCCGATCCTGCAGATCCTCCGAATGATCTTGGCGAACTCGGCTCGGTGGGCGTCTGTGACTGAAACTCGTCGAGCGTACCAGAACAAGTCGGCCTCAATCGGACGAACCGGCTCTGGAGCGGCCCCTGATTGTCCTTGGGTGCCCAATTCTGGAAGAGCCATCTCATAGCATGCCCTGAATCTTCGTGGCCACGCACACGGATCCTCAGACATTATGACCACAAGTCGCAATTCATTCAGGCTGTCCATTGCGGTGGGGGTCACCATCGCTGCGGTGGCCGTGCTGATCTCGACATTGATGTTCGAGTACGATGGTGATGGGCCACTCGCGGCCCACAGCCTTCACAGCTCGGGCTCCAGGGCCGACGCTCTGGGGCTCGCTTCTCTACGCGAAGAAACCAAGCGCTCCGACCGCGAGAACGTCATTCTGACAGCACCCGGAGAGGCGGTCGTCGCCTACGAGCCGACAACGACCATCGTGGTCCTCGACGAGCAGGGCCAAGCAGTACCGTCCGCCGACGTTTGGCTCGTTTCCGAATCGGGAACCAGCTGGCTGGGCGCGTCGAACGCTGCAGGGAAGATCCACGTATCCGCAAGGAAGCCCGCCAGTGGCAAGCTACAGGCATCCCAGAATGGCAAGTATGGGATCGCGCACTTCATCGACGGATCGCTCATAACAGTCATCGAGCTACGTTTGATCGAAGCCAACGAGCTGCGCGGGATCGTGCGCCACATCAACGGCGATCCTGTCGGTGCCGGCTATCAAGTCATGGCCTGGAACTCTGGGCTTCGCTTCCCGGACAGGTCCCTGGCGCAGCAGTCCGCTAGCGGCGATCCTGACTTGCCGATGGCAGAGACTGCCAAGGACGGGTCCTTCCTTCTGAGCGGCCTCGATCCAAGGGCATCCTACGACCTGATAGCGGGCGGCCCGGGGCACCTGAGCCGAATCCTCCGGAGCGTCCCGATTCAATCCGCACCACTCGAGTTATCTGTGGCACCGGCATACGCCTTGCACGTCCATCCTACCGACGAGTTCGGGCGTGACATTTCACGAGGTACCGCTCTGGCCCGCGGCTTCCAGATGACCATCTTCGGCGACTCACGGGACGCCAGCATCACCAAGCTGCCCGAGTTTGCTTGCTTACTGGCTGGCGCGATCGATACGAAACTGCCGCTCGCGCCATACTCGACCCTCATGACGGTTACTAGCGAGTCAACAACCACGGCCGTGGGGCCCTACCACGTGTCGGCCTCGATACCTGGCTACTACCCGATTAGAGAGTCGATTTTCCTGCCGCGACTGTCTGGCATCGTTCCGGAGCATCAATTAGTCCTTCGCAGAAGACCAGAAGCCACCGGCGAGTTCATGGTCAGGCTGATCGGCGCATCATCAGCGAATGACGCTTCAGCGCGCAGCCGCACGAACGGCGACTGCACGGTCACCCTCTCCTCGGAACTCGGCAGACAGCACTTCCCCGTAGCCAGTCTCGGCGATACGGAGCAGAGCTTTCAGGGCGTCCGCGTGGGAACCTACGCCGTGTCCGCGACAAGCACCTCGTGCGGCGCAAGCCTAAGCATTTCCAGTCCTGACCCACCAATCCTGACCCTGACCCAGTCGGGCGCGCCCCCCGTAATCGAGATCAAAATAGCCGAACTGGGCTGGATAGAAGCGCTGATTCGAGATAAGCGCGGCTTCGAATACAACGGCCCTGCTGTCTTCACCGTCGGACACCGAAGCAGCACCGTTCAGACTTCTCGGTCTGAGTGGGAATGGACGGAAATCGACTTCGAACACCCGCCATACCGTATCGCTGGATTGGTCTCAGGCGAATACTACGTTGGCGTTCGCGATCCTGATGCGCGTAGAATAGCCGGGCAGTCGGGGCCTGCTAGTGTTGCGGCGGGCACAGGCACGGAGATGTCCTTCGTCTTCGAATAGGGTCCGCTCGCTTCGCAAGTCAGCGCCACTGGGGCGAGAGCAGAGGAACCAAGGAGATTGATTCGACCTCCATCCCTGCCAAGTCTGCAACCAGCCATCTTGAAGTTGACACGACCTGCCTGGCCGCCCTGCATGCCGGCAAACGATTCTGGATCAAGCGTACTCCCCGGCTTCGCAAGACCGAACGATTCACGAACACGCACCCCAGACTGCGCAGCCGGCCGGCATCGCCGGCCTCTCCGCACCAGAAGGCACTTTGAGGAACTCGGTGAGGAACCCGGCTTCTTCGACGACACGTTCATGGTCGCCGGCATCGCCGGAATCCTCGAAGTACCGACAAGAACCGAGCTGCTGAGTCTGGAGGGCTCTCCTGCACCCTTAGTGGGTGGTTTTCGGGTCCTCTGCCCGCACTTCCGGCTCTCCTGTCCGTTTAGTGGGTGCTCGTGCGGCAGCCCCAAGATCCTGATCCAGCCCAAACGGGACTCATCGGTACGCGTCCGGTCAGCCCATGTCCGACCACCGCGTTGACCGGCGTCCCTCGACGATGACTACGCCCGTGCGGCCTGCCACGCCCACGGCGTGAGGCTCGCAATCTCCAACGCGGGCGTCGTCGCGACGCGCATGAGCACGTCTTCGATGTACGCCTCGGGGTCGGCGCCGCATTGCTTGCACGAGAGCACCAGCGAGTAGAGCCGGCACGCGACCTCACCGCCGCGCTGGCTTCCGAACACGAGCCAGTTCTTGCGGCCGACGGCCAGGTGCCGCAGGTCGCGTTCGGCGTCGTTGTTGTGAATCGGCAAACGCGGGTCTTCGAGGAAGGCCGCGAGCGCGGCGCGTTGCGAGCGCAGGTATCCGACGGCCTTGCCGAGCTTGCTCTTCGGCAGCGTTGCACGCAGTCCTTCGAGGCGCAGCGCCTCGGCGTGAATCGCTTCGACCAAAGCTTGCGACTTCGCGTCACGCACTGTGCGACGTTGTTCGAGCAGTTCTTCCAGGTCGAGCTCGCCCGCTTGCACGCGCTCGTTGATCGGCCGCTCGACCGCGAGCAGTTCTTGCACCATGCCGAGCAGCGGCGACACCGCTTCCGAGCCGGTGTCCAACGCGTCCTTCAACTTGCGACGCGCATGCGCCCAACACCCTGCTCGAACGATGCCGTTCTCGCGAACGACCTCGTCGTAGCCGGTGTATCCGTCAGCGATCAGCGTCCCGTGCCAGTCCTCGAGAAAGCGCTTCGGACCGTCGCGCCCGCGACTCGTGCGAAACTCGATCAAGGCTCGCGACGGCGTGCCCGGTCGGCGCAAGTTGCGCCAGCCCCAGGCGTAGCCGTTCTTGGTTCCCTTGCCGTCCTCGAGTCGCATGGTCACCGGTGTTTCGTCGGCGTGCAGTACCTCTTCGGCGAGCAGTTCTGCGCGCATTTGCGCCAGCACGGGTTGCGCGACGAGTTCGTCCACGCGAACGAGCATGTCCCACATGGACTGCTTCGCGATCGGCACCCCGTAGCGTTTGAAGATGCCCTGCAAGCGGTGCAGCGGAAGGTGGTCTGAGTACTTCGCCGTCGCGATGTGCGCATAGACCGACGCGTCGTACTTGCCGCCGTCGATCACGCCGTCGGGCAAGTCCGCGCTGCGCACGGCGTGACCGTCGGGGCAAGCGTACTTCGGTCGGACGTAGCGTTTAACGAACAGCTTGGCCGGGACGATGCTGGCGCGCTCGGTGACGTCTTCGCCGATGCGGCGCATTTCTTTGCCGCAGGTTGCGCAGTCGCGGTGTGCTGCGTCGAGGTCGAGTTCGATGACTTCGCGCGGCAGGTGTTCGGGCAATGGCGCGCGTCCGTGGCCTGCGCTGGGTTTCGCGCTGCGTGGTGAAGTGTGCGATTCACACTCGAGGTCGGGCGCCGGAAGGTCGTCCGTCGCGAACAAGCCAAGTTGCCCCGCGCCGAGTCGTTCGGAGCTTCGGCCGAACAAGCCGCGCTTGAGCAGCGCGTTCTCCTCGCGGAGGATCCGGTTCTCGCGCGTCAGCGCTTCGACCTGTGCTTGTAGCTCTTCGCACTTCGCCTGCAGCGCCTCGACCTTCGCAAACAGCACTTCGAGTTGCTCTGCGGAAATCTGCGCGACGGCCATGCATGTACTATCGGCAATTCGCGCGAAAAGCGGATCACGTTCGCAGCGAAAGCTGGTCGTGCGACACTCGTCGTCTCGCTCCTCGGAGGTCGATGCCTTCGAGTATCAGCGCGAGTTCACTCGCCAACAACTCGAACGCGCCGGCCTTCCCCGTCGCGCGATCGAAGACGCGAAACTGGCCATGCTCAAGACGCTTCGCGAGCAAGCAGTACCCCGAGCCGTCCCACCACAAGACCTTCAGCCGGTCGCGACGTCGGTTGACGAACAGGAACAAGTGACCTGACTGCGGGTCCTCGTCCACGACTTCCATAACGACCGCTGCCAAGGTGTCGAACGACTTGGCATGTCGGTCACGCCCCGCGCGACGAACAAGCGCACCGACGGCGGCAAGCTCAGCATGCCTGCAACACCTGTACGAGCCGGCGCAGTTCGACTTCGTCGAAGCCGGGGACGACCGCGATGCGGACACCGCTCTTCAAGTGGACGTCGAAGACGTTCGTCGAAGTGATGGGCCGCGTTGCCGTGTCGGGCACGACTGTGATTGGAACGAGTTCGCTGCACTCGCGAGCTTGCGCGCTCGTGCTGCGCGCCGGCCGCGCGTTCGCGAACTTCTTCTTCCAGTACAAGAGCTTCTTGTAGGCAACGCCTTCTTGCCGGCCGAACGCCATCAAGCTGAGACCGGATGAACGCCAGCGAGCGAACAGCTCGCGCATGGATTGGTCGCGTGACATGAATGACTCCTTGGATGGAGTCGATCATCGCGTGAGCGTTCAGCGGATCAACGAGCGCGGACCATGCGCTGACCGGACGCGTACCATTCAAGGCCCTCGGGGGTGTGAGGGTATCCCCAACTTAGGTCCACTCAGACTTGGACTTTCGAGGGGTCAGCGGGGTTGGTAACGACGGGGACGTGCTCCCAGGCACCCGAATCGTCCGCCCACGGCACGCATCGACCTCCTGAAGCCTCTCCAGGCCCGCCAGCCACCCACTAAACGGACAGGAGAGCCGAAAATCCTGATTGCCGCTGCCCCCGGTCGGGCCTCGGGCAGGGCCGCGTATCACAATTGACGCGCCACTCTCGCCGGATCGATCACACGGATTACGCATCCAGTCCAGCTGCAAGCGGTCTTCCCGAGTCGGGAGTTCTACGTTGAAGACTACTGATCCCGGCCCAGCGCCCGCGTGGCGTCAAATGGCCAGCGTCTCCGGCCCTAGCGGATTCGCGGCGTCGAGCACCAGATCAGCCCGTTCCGCGGGCGGATAGAGCGCCTCGAACGCGCGCTGCGCGGGCAGGAAGCGGGCCCGGACGCGTTCGACGGCTTCGGGGCCGAGCAGGGTCAGGTCGCGGCCGGCGACGCGCGTGAGGCAGAGATCGCCCGGGACTTCGAGGTGCAGCAGGCGATCGAGGCAGGCGCGCAGGCGCGGGTGGGAGAGGAAGAGGCCTTCGAGGACCAGCAGGGCACCGGCGGGGACGCGGGTCACGAGGCGTGAGCCGGGACGCGTCGGATGCGGCCGGTCGAGCGTCACTTCGTCGCCGCGCGCGTGCGGTTCGAGGACTTGTTCGCGCAGCGTGTCGACGTCGAACGCACGATTCAGGTGCTCGAGCGGACCGAGTTCTTCCGTGCGGCCGGTGCGCGCCGGGGAGACGCGGCGCTCGAAGTCGTCGAGCGAGACGACGGCGACCACTTCGCCGGTGCCGCGCACGAGTCGCGCGAGGTCGCGGGCGAACAGCGTCTTGCCCGAGCCGCTCTTGCCCGTGATGCCCAAGCTGCGCGGACGACCGGCGGGCGGCAAGGCGAGGGCGTCGAGTGTCTCGGCGACCCACAAGACGCGCGCTTCGAGTCGCGGCAGCAGCTCGCCGAAGTCGGCGATCGACGCCTCCGCGCCGAGTTCCTCCCCCTCCGGCGCGAAGCCCGACTCGACGTGCACGTGCGGCAAGCCGTTCGCGTGCGCCGCGATGCGATCACCGGCGCGGTCGCCGACCATGACGGCGCTGCGCGTGCCGAAGGTCCACAAGAGGTCTTCGACCATCCCGGTCTTGTCGTGGATCTGGGGCGTGTCGAGGCAGCGCGCTTCCTCGACGTATTCAGCGAGTCCGAGGTTCTCCAGCATCGCAGCCAAGTAGTCGTCGGCGCAGTTGCTGGCGATGCCGAGGCGCACGCCGCGGCCGCGCAGCTCCGCGAGCGCTTCCTCGACGCCGGGCAAGAGCGCCGCGTCGCCGGCCTTCAAGCGGAAGTGCTCTTCCTCCTCGCAGTACTGCTTCACGAGCAAGCGCGCACTGGGCTCGAGATCGGCGAAGAGCATGTCGAAGCCTTCGCTGAGCGGCAGGCCGACGAACGACATCCACTCGTCGCGCGTCGGGATCTCGCGATCGAGGCCGAGTTCCTCGAATGCGCGTCGCGCACCGACGCGCGCAGCGGGAACCCAGTAGCTCTCGGTGGCGACGAGCGTGCCGTCGAGATCGAAGATGACGGCGTCGAACGGGAAGGAGTCGGGAAGCATCGCACCATTGAAGCGTGGCCGAGCGCCCGAGTCAGCGCGGAGCAGCGGAATGATCGCATCGGGCGAACGGCGCAGATCGTATCCTGCTCGCATGCTGTTCTCCCCTGCCGCCCTGCTGCTGACCCTCGCCCTCGCCCCCCAGGACCCCGCCTTGGCACCGCCTTCGCGCGAGCTGCTGAAGGCCTTTACGGAGCGCCCGCGGGTCGCCGGCACCAGCGGGTCGGAGTGGGGCGCGGAGTGGGTGACGGCGCGGCTCGAAGCGGCGGGTTGGGAAGTCGAGCGCGACGAACGGATCGTCTTGCTGTCCCTGCCGCGACGCATCGAAGTGCGCGTGATCGATGGTTCCGGCCGCGAACTCTCGAAGCGCGTCGAGCTCTACGATCCGAACGCCGTGCCGCCCGGCGAGATCCCGCCCTGCCTCGCGTGGTCGGCGGAAGGCCGCGTCGAAGCGCCGGTGGTCGACGCCGGTCGCGGGCTACGCGAAGACTTCGAGGCACTGGAAGCCGCCGGCGTGCAAATCGCCGGGAAGATCGCGCTCGCGCGCTACGGCGGCAGTTACCGCGGCGTGAAGGCGAAGCTCGCCGAAGAGTTCGGTTGCATCGGCGTCGCGCTATTCAGCGACTCGGCGGACGACGGCCCCGAACGCGGCGCGAGCTGGCCCAATGGTCCGTGGAAGTACGACGACCACTGTCAGCGCGGCTCGATCTTGCCAATCTCGAACACGCCCGGCGACCCGAGCACACCCGGCTGGGCCTCCCCCGCCCCGGGAGTCGAGGGACGGCGCCTCGATGCCGAACAACGCGACGCCCAGCTTCCGCGCATCCCCGCCGTTCCGATTCCGCTGCGCGAAGCGCGCCTGTTGCTCGAGCGACTCGAGTCCGACCCGATCGGCGCTCCGCGGCTCGAGCTGAACATCGAACAACCGCGTGAGCTGCGCCCGATCGTCAACATCATCGCGCGCCTCGAAGGCGCCGGCGAAGGCTTGGTCATCGCCGGCAATCACCGCGATGCTTGGGTGCGCGGCGCGCACGACGCCGGCAGCGGAACGGTCACGCTCTTGCGCGCGGCACAACGACTCAGCGCCCGCTGCGCCGACGGCTGGCAACCGCGCAACGACATCATGCTCGCCTTCTGGGACGCGGAAGAGACCGGCTTGATGGGCAGCACCGAGTGGGTCGAAGCGCACGCCGAGACGTTGACCGAGAACTTGATCGCCTACGTCAACGCCGACGCCGCGGTCAGCGGCCCGGACTTCGCCGGCGCTTCAGGCATGCCGGGGCTCGAAGAGGCTCTCGCACGCGCGCTCGCCGTCACTCCCGCCGACGGATACCCCAACCAGCTCGAGCGCTTCCGCGACGTGCGCGGAACCGACCCCTCGATCGGCATCGCCGGTTCCGGTTCCGACTACACGGCCTTCCTCCACCACCTCTGCCTGCCCGTCATCGACTTCTCGTTCGGCGGCAACAGCGGCGGTCAGTACCACACGCGCTTCGACGACTTTCCGCTCGTCGATCGCTTCCTCGACCCCGGCTACGTGGGACACGAACGCGCCGGCCAGTTCGTTGCCGAGCTGCTCGCGATCCTCGCGACCGAAGGACACGGAGCGTTCGATGCGCTGCTGTTCTGCGAACGACTCGCCAGCATGACGCGCGACGCGGTCTGGCTCGGCGGCGGCAACGCGTTGTCGCTCGCCGAAGCGTTCGGATCGCTCGCCGAAGCGGTACGCCAGACGGACTCGCAACGCGGCGGCAGACTGCTGGCCGAACTCGCGCTCGCGGATGGCTTGCCGGGTCGTCCGTGGTTCAAGAACCCGCTCTGGGCCCCCGGGCTCGAGACGGGTTACGCGCCCGAGTTCCTGCCCTTGCTCGCGATCGCGGCGCAGATCAGCCCCGAAGCGCTCGACCAAGCGACGCGCGCGCAGATCGCCGCGCTCACGGCACTGGAAGGGCGCATCATGGCGACGGCCATCGACTCCTCGAATAGCGCGCCCGCCGGGCGCTAGCGACGACTTGCGCGATCTCTGGCGACTGACTCGCCGCCTCGGGCGGCACTGGAAACTGCTCCTCGGCGGCGCACTCGCCCTACCGATCTCGCGACTCTCTTCCATCGCGGTCACGCTGACGATCGCGCGCGGACTCGAGTCGCTCGAGACGGGCGAACACGGCGCGTTGATGCCGAAGCTGTTCGGCCTGATCGCGATCTACGCTGCGGTCGGCGGCACGGCCGGCTTCTTCGAGCGCTGGTGGGTCGGCGTGCTCTCGCGACGCTTCGAAGTCGGCCTGCGCGGCGAGCTGTTCTCCGCGCTCGCTTCGCAACCGCAGAGCTTCCACGACGAGAACCGCACCGGCGAGCTGTCGAGTCGCGTGACCGCCGATGTCGACGCGCTGCGCATGCTCTACGGGCCCGGACTCTTGCACGCCGCCGGCGCGCTGATCGTCTTGCCCGCCAGCCTCTACGTGCTCGGCAGAGCGAACCTCGAGATGACGCTCTGGATGGCGTTGCCGATGGCGTGCATGGCGTTCGGCATGCGCATGTTCATGCCGCGCATGCACCGGCACTCGCACCTCGTGCAAGAGAGCCTCGCCGAGATCGGTCACAGCGCGCAAGAGAGCTTCGCCGGCATCCGCGTGGTGCAGGGCTACGCGCGCGAAGACCAACGCACCGGCCGCTTCGCTGCGATCTCCGCCGACAACCGCGACAAGCAGATTCAGCTCGCACGCGACCGCGGCATGACGCACGCGACGGTGCAGGGATCGTTCCAAGCGACCTTCGCGCTGGTCTTGTTCCTCGGCGGCACAGCCGTGATGCAAGGCGAGATGCCACCCGCCGAGCTGTTCGTGTTCATGGACCTCTCGATGCGCGCGTTCTGGCCGCTGATCGCGCTCGGCTGGATCGCCGGCATGATCCCGCGCGCGATGGCGAGCGCCGAACGCATCAACCAGCTGCTCGACCGCGTGCCCGAGATCCGCGACCCGGAAGCGCCCGAGCAAGCGTCCGGCCCCGCCGGCGAAGTGCGGCTCGACGACGTCTCGTTCAGCTACCCCGGCGCACCCCGCCCGGCTCTGCAAGGCCTGCGCGCGCACGTGCGGCCCGGAACGACGCTCGGAGTCGTCGGACCGACGGGATCGGGCAAGTCGACGCTGATCGACTTGCTGGGACGCTTCGTCGATCCGACTTCCGGCCGGGTGCTGATCGACGGACTCGCGACGGTTCGCTGGAAGCTCGACGAGCTGCGCGCCGCGCAAGGGCTGGTGCCGCAGAACGGCTTCTTGTTCACCGAGAGCTGGCGCTCGAACCTGAGCTTCGGCCGCGACACGCTGCTCGACGACGACGAGGTGACGGCGCTGACGCGACTCGCCTGCCTCGAAGACACGGTCGAGGGCTTCCCGCAGGGCTTCGATCAGCTGGTCGGCGAGCGCGGTGTGACCTTGTCCGGCGGCCAGCGCCAACGCACGTGCATCGCGCGCGCACTCGCTCGTGAACCGCGCATCCTGTTGCTCGACGACTCGCTCAGCGCGGTCGATGCCGCGACGGAAGCTCGGCTGCTGAAGCACTTGCGCGACGACATCGGCGGCTGCACCAAGATCATCGCGGCGCACCGCTTGACCGCCGTCGCGCACGCGGAAGAGATCATCGTGCTGGACGCCGAGGGTCGCGTAGCCGACCAGGGCGCGCACGCTGACTTGATCGCGCGTTCGGGCTGGTATCGCGAGACCTGGCAGCGCCAGCGCGACGAGCAGGAGCTGGAACAGCTGTGAGCGACACCGTCGACATCCACGGCGACCAGGTCGTCTCGGCGAAGACGCTCGACTTCGGTCTGCTGCGCCGCCTGCTGCCCTACGCCGCGCGCCACTGGCCGGCGTTCGCGCGCAGCCTCGGCGTGCTCGCCGGGGTCTTGGGCTGCGAGCTCGCGACGGGCTGGCTCTGGAAGCTCGCCATCGACGGGCCGGCGACGGACGCGATCACAGCCCGCGCGCAAGACGCCTCGATCGGTCCCGAAGTTCAACGCGCCTTCCTCTGGATCGTGGCCGCGTACGTCGGCTTCGTGCTGATCAAGACGCTGCTCTCGTACCTCGAAGTCGCCACGCTCGGGCGCACCGGTCAGCTCGTCGTGCACGACCTGCGCCGCGACGTGTTCCGGCACATCGTGCGCCTCGACGTGAACTGGTTCGACGGCCGCCCCACCGGCTCACTCGTGACGCGCGTGACCAGCGACGTCGAGAACCTCTCCGAGATGTTCACCTCGGGACTGATCGTGATCGTCTTCGACTTGCTGAAGATCGTCGTGATCCTCGCGGTGCTGTTCTCGATCTCGGCCAAGCTGGCGTTGCTCACGCTGCTCGCCACGCCGCTGATGATCGCCGTCAGCTTGTTGTTCCGCGGCGGCTCGCGCGAAGCCTTCCGCATGGTTCGCGCCCGCGCATCGCGCCAGAGCGGCTACCTACAAGAAGTGCTCTCCGGCATCCGCGTCGTGCAGGCGTTCGGGCGCGAGAAGCGCGTCCGCGAGCGCTACGACGAGCTGCAGTGGAACACCTACCGCGCCGCCATGAAGGCGCTGCTGTTGTTCGCGCTGTTCTTCCCGACGATCTACTTCGTCGAGGCGCTCTACAAGGGCGGCGCGCTGTGGAGCTTCGGCGCGGAAGTCGAAGCCGGCCGCATGTCGCTCGGCGAGTTCCTGCAGTTCTGGATGTACCTCTACGTGCTGCTCGCGCCGATCCGCGAGCTCGGCGAACGCTACAACGTGCTGCAAGCAGCCTTCGCCTCCGCCGAGCGCCTGTTCCAGATCCTCGACACCGAACCGCGGATCAAGGCGCCGGCGACTCCCGTGGCTGAAGCGCGCATCACCTCCGGCCACGTGCGCTTCGAGAACGTCGACTTCAGCTACTCCGAAGACGTCCCGGTGCTGCGCGGCGTCAGCTTCGAGATCCCCGCCGGCAAGACGGTCGCACTGGTCGGCGCCACCGGCGCGGGCAAGTCCACGATCGTCGACCTCCTGCTACGCTTCCGCGACCCGCTGCGCGGCCGCGTGACGATCGACGGCTTTCCGCTGACGGACTTCAAGCCCATGGAGCTGCGCCGTCACTTCGGACTCGTGATGCAGGAGGACTACCTGTTCCACGGCACGCTGCGCGAGAACCTGGTGATGGAGCGCGAGGAAGTCGACGAAGAGACGCTCGCCGTGGCCCTCGAAGCGAGTCGCGCCGGCGAAGTCGTGCTGAGCCGCGAGGCGGGGCTCGAGTCGACCGTGCGCGAGCGCGGAGCCGGCTACTCGCAAGGCGAGCGCCAGCTGCTCTCCATCGCCCGCGCGCTCGCCGGCGACCCCCGCATCGTGGTGCTCGACGAGGCGACGGCCAGCGTCGATTCCGGCACCGAGGCCTGGATCGAGGATGCCACCACCAGGCTGCTCCACGGGCGCTCCTCGCTGGTCGTTGCGCACCGGCTCTCGACGGTTCGGCGCGCGGACCGCATCCTGGTGCTCCACAAAGGTGAGCTGCGCGAGTCAGGAACCCACGACGAGCTGTTGGCAGCCGGCGGTCTGTACGCGAAGCTCTACCACCTGCAGTTCGAGAACGCCGCACCGGCGGCCGACGCACCGCACGAACCCCCACGCTGACATGATGCTACGCGCCCGATTCTCCGCCCTCTTGCTCGCCTTCGTCTGCCTTCCGATCGATGCGACTTCCGCCGCAACGCGACTCCAGGACTCCCCGGATCAAGCCGTCGTCCTGCGCATCGGTGACCGAGAGGTGACCTGGGCCGAGTACGGAGCCTGGCTGGTCCGCACCGCGGGTTCGCGCCACATCGAGGACACGGCTCGCGAACAGCTGGTGCTCGAACAACTCGCCGCGAACGGCTTGACCGTCACGGCGGAACGAGCGCGCGCCATCGTCGACGAACAAGCGAATCGCCGCATCGCCGTCGCGTTCGACGGCAACCGCGACCTGTGGATCGACGAGCTCGAGCGCACGGGCAGCAACGAAGCGTCCTTCTTCGCCGAACACACCGCCGAAGAACTCGGCGAGCTGCGCGTCACCGCGCTCGCCATGTCACGCCGCCGCACCGACGAAGCCGGACTGCATTCCGCTTGGGAAGCACTCTATGGTCCCGCGGGACGTCAGCCCGAGCTGCGCGGACTCTACCTGCACATCGAAGAGGTGATCTTTCCCGAAGGCTCCGACGACCTCGGCAAGGAGATGCTGCGCGACGCGAAGCGCAAACAGGTCCAACGCCGCTCGGCCGAGTTCCTGCGACGCGCGCGCGCCGGCGATGACTTCGGCGAGCTGCTGTTGCAGAACAGCGACCACATCCCGTCGAAAGAACTCGACGGCTTCCTGCCCGAGCCTTACGTGATCACCGACTGGCCGGACGAAGTAGCCGCCGCGCTGCGCACCGCGGAAGAGGGCAGCTTCATCGGCCCCTTCCTCGTCGGCAACGGCTACTGGTTCTTCCAGGTCGCATCCATCGTCGAGACGCCCTTCGAGTCGGTCAAGCAGGAGATCGAGACACACTTGCGCGAGTCACCGCCCTCGGCCGCCGAGACGCGCCAGTTGTTCGCGGAACTCTTCGCGGGCCGCGTTCCGCGCATCTTGCCCGAGCTGTGGACCGCCCCGGAAACGGCCGTGAACCGCATGGACCGCCCGGTCGCCGCGCTCGGCGACACGGCGATCACGCGTCGCCAGGTGGCCGTCTGGTTGACCGCCCGTCGCGGATACGCCGAAGCGCCGCTCTACGCGCAGATGCAGCTCGTCGAAGACCGAGCTGCAGCCGCGGGAATCGAGCTCTCCGAAGTCGCCGTTCAACAACGCATCGAAGCCGACCTCGCCGCTCGCATCGAGACCGAACACAAGGGCGACAAGCGCGCATGGCTCGCCGAGCTGGCAGCGCTGGGCGGCACCGAAGAAGCGTTCCGACTCGGCCAATCCCCGCGTACGCGCCACGGACTGCTCGCCGAACAGATGATCCTCGCCGAACGCGTGGTCACCGACGAACAAGTCATCGCACTGTGGGAAGATCGCTATGGTCCCGGAGGTCGCAGTCCGCGCATCCGCCTGATCTTGCGTCAACCGGTCCCGCTGCCCCGCGGTGTCAGGCCGACCAAGGAACAGATGCAGCAGTATGTGACCGAGCAGGAGCTCGAGATCACCACGCTGTTGAACGAACTGATCGGACGCCTGAAGGACGGCGAGGACTTCGCGACACTCGCCAAGCGCTACTCGCAAGATCCGGCCACAAAGGACAACGGTGGCTTGCAGCCGCACCGCTTCCGCTTCGACATCTGGCCCGAAGCCGTCCGCAAGCAGCTCGAGTCGCTCGAGCTCGGCGCAGTCACCCAGGTCGTGGAAGTCGGTCACGACTACTTCATCTTCGAGAACAGCGGCGAGACCAGCGTGCCGTTCGAAGAAGTGCGAGCAGCTCTGCGCAAGGAGCTGGTCGAGCGGCGCCCCGCTTCGATCGAGGTCACGCGCTACATCTCGAACCTAGCGCGCGACGTCCAGGTCAGCGTTGCACCGGCGCTCGTCGCGCCCTACCTCAACGCGACCGCCGCGCAGCGCTGAGGCGCGCCGTCAGGTCTTCGGGGTCACCGTACCTCGACAAGTCTTCGATGACGGTCGCGCTGACCGCGTCGAGTTCCGCTGACGAGTCGGCGGGCGACTCGAGCAGCTGCGTGAGCAAGCGCGCGTGCGTCGCGAGCAGGTCGGCGTCGCCACGCATGAACTCGCGCGCGCGACGCAGCTGGCGCTCCGCTCGCGCGTGTTGGCCCAAGCCGGCCTGGATGCGAGCCGCGACACCGGCGGCGCGGGCGCGCTCGCGCGGGCTGACGTCCTCGTCGTCGTGGATCACCTGCAGTCGTTCAAGACACCCCTGCAACACGGCGGCGCGGGATTCGTCGCGCGCCGCTCCGGCGCGCAGCTCGTCGAAGACCACTTCCGAGCGCGCCGCGACGTCGAGGATCGTGAGTCGCGCGCTGCGCGGGTAACGCTGTGCGAGTTTCGCAGCGATCGTAGCGGCCTCTGGGGCGCGCCCCGCGCCCAACAGCTCGACGCCGAGGTTGTGGTCGCGCTCGGCGAGGTCACGGTCGCGCTGGCCGGCGTCGAAAACGGGCAACAGAACGACAGTCAGCGCCGCGAGGAGAGGAATCGCGAGTGCAAGTCCGCCCCTTCGATCCCGCGACGCAACGGCGCTGAGTCCGCGATCACCGAAGAGACCCGCGAACGGCAAGAGCGGAACGACCAGCGGGAAGCGCGCGCGCATGCTGGTCACGGTCAGCACGATCGTGCCGACGTACGCCAAGAAGGCGAGCGCCAACAAGTCCCCCATCCAGCGCGACTGTACGTCCACGGATCGGCGCAAGAGCCACCACGCGAACAATCCGGCGAGTCCGAGCACACCGGAAGTCCCCCACCCCGGGAGCGGTGCTCCAAGCACGCGCAGATAGCGCGCGTCCCACTCGATGAAGTGGTTGTCCGCGACCTCGTAGGCACCGAGCGTGAGCCGCAGCTTGTTCCAGAGGATCTCGACGTGCGCTGCGGGTTCCGCGCGCCACGAAGAGCCGAGTTCGGCGATCCAGAAGCGACTGGTCTCGCCTGCGTCGAGCGCGCGACCGCTGCGTCGTTCCGCCTCAAGACGCCAGTCGAGCGCTTCGTGTTCCGGAACGCCGCGCACCCAGGGGAACTCCGTCGCGACGCCGTAGGGGTTCTCGAGCGCGTTGCCGCCGTAGAGGTTCGTGCCCGCGCCGCTGGTCGTCAGCGCGAACACGCCGCCGACGAGCTGATTGCGCGCTGCGACGGGCGCGAGCACGAGAATCACGCCGAGCGCAAAGCTCGCCGTGGGCTTCCACGCAGTCCAAGTCCGCAAGCGCACGAATGGCCAGCAGGCGATCAGCGGCAACAGCATCAGCAGGTTGCCGCGCAACAGCGCGCCGAGTCCTCCGAGCAGGCCGATCACGACCCAGCGCTTCGGGGAGCCATCGCGATCCCCCGTCAACGCGAGGCACAACGCGGCGAAGATGGGTACGAAGAGGTTCGGCTTGAGCAAGAGGCACGGCATCAAGATCGCGACCGGATGCAGCGCGAGCAGCACGGCCGCGATCCAGCCGGCGCGACGGCCGAACACGCGCCGTCCCAGCAACCAAACGAGCCGGACGGCCAGCACGCCGAGCGCGACTTGTCCGAGGCGAGCTGCAGCGCGGCTGCCGCCCGTGACCGCGTAAACGGTGCCCAAGGCGTACGGGTAGAGCGGTTCTTGGAAGAAGACTTCGTCGCCGAGCCAGTCGCCGGCGGCGAGCTCGCGAGCCCAGTTGTCGTACGACGCCTCGTCGATGACCGGCGCATCGGCGTGCGGATGGTGCGCCTCGTAGTCGAGCACCGCGAAGATCCGCAGCGCCGCCGCGAGGACGAGCAGCGCGATTAGCCACCAGCGTTCGGATCCGCCTGAGACTCCAGAGTCCGTGGCCGCGCCCTTCGCCGTCACCGCTGCATCTCCCAGCGCGTCGACATGGGTTCTCGGCCCTCGGCGCGTCGCGCGCGTTCGATCACGGTCAGCAGGCGCAACACGTGTCGGCCCGTAGCCGTGATCCCGAACAGCAGCAAGCAAGCCACGCAGATCGCGAGGCCGATGAGTCCGAAAAGAAGTCCGCCGAGAAGCAAGGCGAGGATCGCGCCGACCATCGCGATGCGCGGCGCGAACAACGGAAGGACGCGATAGGACCAGCTCTGCAAGTCGGAGCTCGATTCCGCGCTTCGCACCGCTTGCACGTAAGCGCGCGCGCGCCGGTGCGCTTGACCCGCGACATCTTCGCCGGCCGACGGCTTCGCCTCGTAGAAGACCGCGTTCGGCAGCAAGCGTGTCGCGAGTTCCGGATGTGCGCTGCGCAGTGTCAGCACCAGGTCGAGGTCGTCCGCCGCCACCTCCGCGCGCGGGCGCAGTTGCAACGCAGTGCGCCAAGCGAGCAGTTGGCCGTGGACCGAGAAGAGCCTGCCGCGTCGCGACTCGAAGCGTCGCACCGCTGCGGTCCAGCGATCCCACGGCGCGGCGGCCGGCCCGGCACCCGCGATTCCGACCGGCGTGCCGCCGTCGCCGCCGAGCGCGTGGACGAAGCGCTGCGTTCCACAGGCCATGCCGAGTTGTTCGTCGGCTTCGAAGGCTTCCACGAAGGAGCGCAGCGAGTCCGCGCTCTGCACCACATCGGCGTCGGTCAGGAGCACCAGTTCGACGTCGGAGCCGAGTTCGTCGAGCCCCGAAGCGATCGCGCCGGCCTTACCCGGCTGATGTCGATTGTCGATGCAGCAAGCGAGCGGCAAGCGATCCGCGTGTTCGCGCAGCGCGCGTTCCGCGACAGCCCGCGTGCCGTCGTCCGAACCATCGTCGACGACCAACACGCGATGCGCGCCCTCCGGCCAATCCGCGCGCGCCAGGTTCGCGAGCTTGCGCTCGATCACGGCGGCTTCGTTGCGGCACGGGATCAGCACGCAGAGACGCAGCACCGTCACGACAGCAGACTCTCCAGCGCCAGTCCCGGCCACGAACGCGGGCGGAAGAGCAGGTTGTCGCCTTGTGCGCACTCCCAAGTGCACTTGCAGCGCGTGTCGATGATCTTGCGCCGCAACTGTTTCGCCGCGGACTCGTTCCAGAGCCGTTCGAGATCCCAATCGACGTCCGCGAGCTGTCCGATCGAGTCGCCGAGCACTTCGCAACCGCGCACTTCCCCGCCCTCGAAGATCACGGCGGAGAGCCGCGCCGCCGTGCAAGGCGGCGGGTTGTCGTTGCGCCCTTCGGCCGTGCGCGCGACGAGTTCGTGCATGCGGCGATCACGAGCGCGCAGCACCTTCGCCAGCGGGAAGTCGTAGCCGCCCAACACACCGTCTTGTTGAAGCCGCTCCTTCGTCGTCACCAAGTCGCGGTAACGCGCTGGATCGACGTCGAGTTCCGCAATGTCGAGCGCGTCGGTTCGCGCCAGGTTGATCGTCAGGTGGTGCGGGCGCAAGTCGCGGCAGAGCTCGTCGAGGTGGTCGCCGAGCACTTCCTGGTTGCCGCCGGTCAGCGTGCTGATGATGCCGACGCCGAGCCGATCGTGAGTCTTCGCAAGCTCGAGAGCCGCACGCGCTCGGTCGATCGTGGCGATGTGCGCGCCTTTGCGGTCGCGGATGCGGTCGTGTTCGTCCGGCGGCCCGTCGATCGAGAACGACAGCGAGAGGAAGGTTTCGGGGCAGCGCGCCAGGATCTCCAACGCCGCCTCCAATTGTCCTTCGACCAAGCCGTTGGTCGGGATCGCCAGGTGGCGCAGACCGTGCCGCCCGAAGGCTTCCGCACACGCCGGCAGGTCGTCGCGCAGGAAGGGTTCGCCCCCACCGAAGCTGACCCACAAGAGCGGTCCCATGCGCGCGGCGGAGTCGGCGAGCTTGCCGATCTCAGCGAGGCTCGGACCGGCTTGCGAGGCGGCGACTTCCTTCCAGTGGAAGCAGTGCCGGCAACGCAGGTTGCAGCGCCCCGTCACGAACAGCGTCAGGTGCAGCGGCGGCCCGCTGCGCTTCATGCTGCGCGCGATGAACGGGAGATAGCGGAGTGCGGTCACGAGTGCATCCTAGCCCGGATTATTCATGAACACGCACCCCAGACCGCGCAGCCGGCCGGCATCGCCGGCCTCTCGGCCCCTGACGGCACTTTGAGGAACCTGGCTACTTCGACGACCCGTTCAGGGTCGCCATCATCGCCAGAACCCTCAAAGCACCGACAGGAGCCGATCTGCTGTGTCTGGAGCACGTCTTCATGAATAATCCGGGCTAGCCGAGAGTCGGCGAACCACCGCCGCAGTACCGCGCGCGATCGCGCGCCGCCCAAGAACAGCGGCAGCCGCGACGCGAGGTCGCGGCTGCCGCTCTGGGTTGGTTTCCGGAGGACTGGCCTACGGCAGCCAGGTCAGCTCGAGGCCGCCCGAGAAGTTCGAGCCTTGACCGCAGGTCGAGCCGGCACCCGGGTCGCGGTACCACGCCTGGTAGTAGCGCGTCAGGCCGGGGACAATGTTGCCTTCGGTCACGATCGAGAAGCTCGTCGAGGCCGCACCGGCCGCGTCGAGGAATTCGACGCCCATGCGCAAGGTCGGGGAGCCCGTGCACAGCTTGCCGTCCTTGAACGGGATCGAGATCGCGTTCGTGCCCTGCACGAAGAGCGTCGGCTGCGTCGGGCGCGCTTGCGAGACGCTGAGCACCAAATCGTCCGCGCCAACGCTGGCCGAGCCGCTGGCGAGCAGGATCGCGCCGTGGCCTTGCGAGTTGAGGCAACCTTCGCCGGCACCGGGGCCGCTGTTGTTGCCGCACTGGCAGTTCGTGCCGTCGCTGCCGTCACCGGGGCACATCGGCGTGCCGAGCGCAACGCCGCCGGAGGCGACGTAGCTCAAGATGGCCGAGGAGCCTTGGTTGCCGTACTCGTCTTCGGAGAAGACTTGGTAGGTGATGTTGCCGACGAGGTTGCCGTCGATCTCGCCGCGGAAGACCTGGCCGCCCGACGTGATCATCGGGAAGATCGTCGCCGGTCCGCCATTGACCTTCACCTCGAGCCAGGTCTCGTTGTACCAGGTGATGTAGTACGCGATGTTGTCGTAGACGTGCGCACGAACCACAGTCGGCTCGGCACCGGCGCCGCGGTCAGGCGCTTGCTCGACGTTCGGGATGTAGGGCGCGTAGGTATCCTGAGGACCCGAACCATTATTGCGGATCGTGTTCTCGTAGTACAGGTTGCGCGAGCCGTTGTCGTTCGAGATGAAGACGTCGAAGTCACCGTCACCGTCGACGTCGCAGACGTCGACGTCGAGCGCGATGTAGTTCTCCGAGGGCAGACCCGTCATCAGTGTGAAGTCGAAGTCCGAGCCTCCGTCGTTGTTGTTGCGGTAGAGCCTGTTCGCGCCCGTGAAGTTCGCGACGAATAGGTCGAGGTCACCGTCGAGGTCGTAATCGAAGAAATCGCCCTCATTGTCGTCGCTCTGTGAGCCGGGCAGAGTCTGGTCGATCGTGAAGATGCCGCTTCCGTTGTTCTTGAGCGTGATGTCATCGAAGTTGAAGAAACCGACGGTCCAGTTCAATCCGTAGATGTCGAGGTCGCCGTCGCCGTCGAGGTCGCCCATCTCCTGCTCGTAGTGACCGTCACCGGTCGAGTAGCCGGAGGGGAAGGTGCCTGTGATGTCGCGGAAGCTGAGCGTCGTGCCGCCGTTCTCTTCCAGACGGTTTTGGAAAAGTCGCGGCAGCTCTTGGCGCGCGCCGTGCAGCACGTCGAGGTCGAAGTCGCCGTCGATGTCGCCGATGTCAATGTCCAGCGCACTCGACGCGATGTCGCAGTTGGCGCCGGTGATGTTCGTGGTGTCGTTCTGCTGCGTCCCCTCACACCACACGCCCGGGGCGCCGTTGGTGATGTTGCGGTTGGGCAGCTTGTATCCCGAGGGGTTGAATTCCTCGAAGAAGCCCGCGCCGTCGTTCAGGAAGATACGGCTCGGGACATTGCCGTTGAACTGACCGCCGTACGAGGAGTGGAACAGGTCCATGTCGCCGTCGTTGTCCAGGTCGCCGAAGTCGCAGTCGCAGGAGAAGTCGAGAAAGCCCAGCGCAAGCACATCGGCCGTCGGAACGGACGAGTTCGGACCCGAGAGGTTCACCCAGCGCGTCGAGGTCTCGTCGACATAGCTGCCCGAGTGCACACCCGTGTTGCGCCACCAGCGGTTCGTCTCGGCGATCACTGTCGAGGTGTTCGAGACGTAGATGTCGAGATCTTCGTCGCCGTCGAAGTCGACGAATTCGATGTCACGGCTCTGATCACTGAGCGACGGGAAGCGCGCGCTGGTGTCGTCGAGGAAGACGCCCTTCGTGCCACCCTGCAGACCGGCCTGGTTGATCCAGATGCGGTTCTGGTCCCGGTTGTTGTCGCCGCCGTCGGCGAAGACTGCGTCCCAGTCCCCGTCGTTGTCGACGTCGCCAAAGTCGACGTTCTCGGACTGAGAGTTGTTGCCAGGACTGCCCGACGGGATGTCCGACGTGTTGTCGATAAACTGGGCCGACGCGTTGGCCGACAGCAAGCAGAGGCCTGAGAGGCCGAGGGCGAGGCCGAATCGAACCTCACGAAGGTCGTGAAACAGAGCCATGGCAGGGGATCCTGGAGACGGGGGGGCGGGGGTGAGAGGGCCCAGGCGAGAGCCTGGAACGGGCACTACCCGCCCAAGACTACCGGGAAACCCGGTTCGGGGCGGAGAAGAGCGCGATCCGGGCATCAAGCGCGGAAAGACCCCTCTCATGACGCTCCTCGACCCCAAGAAGATCCCTTGAGACCACCAGAAGCGGCTTTTCTGACGCCCGGGTACGGTGCCAGGGCAAAAAGCGCACGGTGAGCGAGAGCCCCGCAGCCCCTGAGGGCTGCGGGGCTCTCGCTCACCGTGCGCTTTTTGCCCTGGCACCGTACCCGTTAGGGCAGCCAGGTCAGCTCGAGGCCGCCCGAGAAGTTCGAGCCCTGGCCGCAGGGCGAGCCGCCGCCTGGGTCGCGGTACCACGCCTGGTAGTAGCGCAGCGTACCGGGGATGCTGATGTTGCCCTCGGTGACGATCGAGAAGGTCGTCGACGCGGAGCCGGACGCGTTCAGGAACTCGACCCCCATGCGCAAGGTCGGGGAACCCGTGCAGAGCTTGCCGTCCTTGAACGGGATCGAGATCGCGTTCGTGCCCTGCACGAAGAGCGTCGGTTGCGTCGGGCGCGCTTGCGAGACGCTGAGGACCAGGTCGTCGGCGCCGATGCTCGCCGAGCCGCCGGCGACCAGGATCGCTCCGTGGCCTTGCGAGTTCAGGCAACCCTCGCCCGCTCCAAGCGCGCTGTTGTTGCCGCACTGACAGTTCGTGCCGTCGCTGCCGTCACCGGGGCACATCGGCGTGCCGAGCGCGCCGCCGCCGGTGACCGTGTAGCTCATGATGGCCGACGAGCCCTGGTTGCCGTACTCGTCCTGGGAGAAGACTTGGTACGTGATGCTACCGACCAGACTGCCGTCGATCTCAGCGCGGAAGATCTGACCGCCGGACGAGACCATCGGAACGATCGTCGCAGGTCCGCCGTTGACCTTCACTTCGAGCCACGTCTCGTTGTACCAGGTGATGTAGTACGGAGCGTTGTCGTAGACCTGTGCGCGAACGACGGTCGGCGCGGCGCCGGCCGTGCGCGTGGGCGCTTGTTCGACGTTCGGAATGTAGGGCGCCGACACGTCCTGCGGCCCCACCCCACCGCTACGGATCGAGTTCTTGAAGTAGAAGTTCCGCGTGCCGTTGTCGTTGCTGACGATCACATCGTAATCGCCGTCGCCGTCGACATCGCAGCAGTCCGCGTCCAGCGAGATCGCGAACGGACCCGGCAGCTGGGCACCGGAGACTTCCGTGAAGCTGAAGCCCGATCCGCCACCGTTGTTGTCATTGCGGTACAGACGGTCCGAACCTGAGAAGTTCGCGACGAACAAGTCGATGTCGCCATCCAGGTCGTAATCGATGAAGTCGCCTTCGTTGTCGTCACTTCCCGAGTTCGGCAAGATCGCGATGCTGCCGAAGATCCCGGCCCCGTCGTTCTCCATCACAATGTCGCTCAGGCCGAAGTTGGACGCCCAATTGAGACCGTAGATGTCGAGGTCGCCGTCGCCATCCATGTCCCCCATCTCTTGCTCGTAGTGACCCGAACCCGTTGAGTAGCCGGCGGGAAAGGTGCCGGTAATGTCGCGGAAGCCCAAGCTGCCGCCACCGTTCTCCTCCAAGCGGTTCTGGAACAAGCGCGGCAGCTCGGAACGCGAACCGTGCAACACGTCGAGATCGAAGTCGCCGTCGATGTCGCCGAGGTCGATGTCCAGCGCGCTCGCCGCGATGTCGCAGTTCGCGCCGGTGATGTTCGTCGTGCCGCCTTGCTGCGTTCCCTCACACCACAAGCCCGGGGCACCGTTGGTGATGTTACGGTTGGGCAGCTTGTAGCCCGAGGGATTGAATTCCTCGAAGAAGCCCGCCCCGTCGTTCAGGAAGATACGGCTCGGAACGTTGCCGTTGAAGATGCCGCCGTACGACGAATGGAACAGGTCCATGTCGCCGTCGTTGTCCAGGTCGCCGAAGTCGCAGTCGCAGGAGAAGTCGAGGAATCCAAGCGCCAGCACATCGGCCGTCGGAACGGACGAGTTCGGGCCCGAGAGGTTCACCCAACGCGTCGAAGTCTCATCGACGTAGACGCCCGTGTGCACGCCGGTGTTCCTCCACCAGCGATTCGTCTCGGCGACGATCGTCGAGGTGTTCGAGACATAGATGTCGAGGTCCTCGTCCCCGTCGAAGTCGACGAACTCGATGTCGCGGCTCTGATCGGTCAACGCCGGGAAGCGCGCCGTCGTGTCGTCGAGAAAGACCCCCTTCGTGCCCGCCTGCAGACCCGCCTGGTTGATCCAGATGCGGTTCTGGTCGCGCTGACTGTCTCCACCGTCCGCGAAGACCGCATCCCAGTCCCCGTCGTTGTCGACATCGCCGAAGTCAACGTTCTCCGAAGCCGAGTTGTTGCCCGGATTGCCCGACGGAATGTCGGTCGTGTTGTCTGTGAACTGCGCACCAGCGTCCGGTGCCAGCAAGCAGAGGCCCGTGAGGCCGGCGGCGAGTCCTAGACGGGCTCCACGAAGTTGCAAATTCAGGGTCATTGGGGGAATCCTCGGTGCGGAGTGGCCCACCCAAGATACGGTGTCAGGGCAAAAAGCGCACGGTGCTGACCCGTGAGGTACCGAGCCGGGGCCAGCTCACCACGGGTCAGCGCGCTCCGACGCTGCGCTCGATGAAGTACCCCAAGATGAAGAGGCCGCCGCCGATCATCAGTCCGTAGCCGGAGTAGGCCATCGACTTCAGCCCCTCCTCGTCCATGCCGAGCGAGATGCTCATCACCAAGCCGGCGAGCACGATGCACATGCCGACCAGCTCGAGAAACTTGGCCAAGCGCCACAAGGTCGCCTTGCTCATCTAGTCTTCCTCCGGGGCGTCCGACGGGTTGCTCGCTAGCACGCGGATCGCCGCGACGAACAAGCGTTCCGCCGTCAGCGTGCTGTTGTCCGCGTCGGACTTGTACGAGCAGTAGTCCGCGCTCGTGCTGCGCACCTTCTCGCCCAAGCCGTAGAGTTCGATCTCCGCTTCGGACGTCGGCGCGAAGAAGGCCACGATCGGCACTTCACGCGCAACGGCGACGTGCAGCGCCAAGCTGTCGGAAGTGACGAGCAAGTCGCAGAGGTCGACCAGCGCGCCGAAGTCGAGCAGCGAGTTGTCGGTGCCCGCGTCGACGCCGACGAGACCCGCGGCCTCGAGCCCCGCGAGCAAGCGCGCGTTCCGCTCGCGTTCATCCGGTCCGCCGAGCACGAGGAAGGCCGTCTTCCCGTCCAGCGCCGCCGCGAGCTTGCCCGCGAGTTCGATCACGACGTCTTCCGGCAGCGCCTTCGACGTCCAGCGCCCACCGGCGCCGGTGTTCAATCCGATCAAGGTCTCGACGTCGACCAGGCCGCGCTCGCGCGCGAACTTCCCGGCGCGTTCGATGCTGACGATCGGCAGCTCGAGCTCGGGTTGCCCCATCTCGATGCCGAGCATCTCCGCGTAGATCTCGGGATGGCTGCGCGTGTTCGCGAGCTTCAGGCGGTCGGCTTCCGCCTTGCCGTGCACCGACAAGAGTCCCATGTCGAACCACGCCGCCGTGTCCTTGCTGTAGACGCGCTCGCCGTTCGCATCCAAGTGCGCGCCGGACAGCTTCTGCTTGCCGAGCCGCGTCGCGAGCGCGCACAAGGGCTCTTCGTCGTCGAGCGAGATGACCCAGTCCCACTCGTCCTCGGCCAACTCGTCGCCGAGAGCTTGCACAGCTGCGGCGTCCTGCGGGTCGACCGCGAGCAGCTCGTCGACTTCGTCGTTCAGCTCCAGCAAGTCGCGCGCCGCGGGTGCCGTGACCCAGACGATCTCCGCATCGGGGTGCGCATCGCGCAGGCCCGGGAGGATCGAGGTCGTTCGCAAGACATCGCCCAGGGCGCCCGTCTTCACAATCAGAATCGTCGCGCAGCTCATGTGGCGAGACGTTCTAACCGCCACTGATCGCCACGACCAGATCCAAGACGTCCCCATCCCCCACGAGCTCGTCCTCCGCCAAGCGCCGACCGGCCCTCCAGACGCTCGCGATCGGCGTTTCGGCGCTGCCGAGCCAGCGCTCGGCGCGCGGATCGCAACGTCGGATTTCGGCGCGGAGATCGCCGACCGTGACCGGCAAGCGCCAGTCCGGGTCGAGGCTCGAGAGCAGGCGGCCGAGCGCTCCGGAAGCCCGCAACTCGAGCCGACCGGCTTGCGGGACGACGGTCGTGGAAGCTGCGTGGACCAGTTCGACCGCGTCGTGGGCGTCCGCCGGCAGGCGCAGCGCCCCCCAGCTCACCAGTTCATGCGTGCCGAGCATCGCGGCCACTGCGGGCAGCACGCGACCACGCTCGTCGAGGCCGCGCAGCGCGCGATACTCGCCGTAGGCGCAAGCGCGATCGAGTCGCTCGCGAGCCCAGTCCGGCAAGTCGGCGCCATCCGTTTCGCCCCAGCGCCGGTTCAATTCACGCTGCATCAACACGACTGAGGCACCGAGCGACTGCAACGCGTCCGCGAAGTCACCACCCTCGCGCCAACTCGCGGGCAAGATCCACTCGGCGAGCTCGGTCGCCGTCGCACCGCCATCGGCGAGCAACGCCCCCGCCGAGAACGCGCAGAAGCCCGTCGCGTCGAGCGCCGCCGACAAGTTCTCGTGCCACCAGACCAAGCGCCCCGTCGCCGCTTCCGAGCTCGGGTCCGCGGCGCCCGGCGGCAAGGCGAAGGGGAGCGCGAGTCGTTCAGCGTCGAGCTCGCCCGCGCCGTCTTCGGCGAGGAACGGGAAGGCGCGCATCGGATCCGCGCCGCGCGCCGACACGCACTGTCCGAGCAGCGCGGCGAGGCTCTTGCGCTCGCGCACCGATTGTCCGCGCACACGACGCAGTGCACTCTCGAGTCCGGCGCGTTGCGCGACGCCGACCGCACCGCCGGCCAGCGCGCCGCTGTTCGTCGCGAGCGCATCGATCTCCGCTTGCAGAGCGCGCGCATCGCCGATCAACGCCGGTCCTTCGAGAAGTCCTTCCGCGCGAGCTCGCGCGAGCAACGCCAAGGCTTCACCGGTCTCCTTCGCGTCGACGCCGACGCGGTCGCACGCCTCGAGCAGGTTCATCACCGCATCGAAGTCATCGAGCCCGAGACGCGGCCCGAGCGCGGCAACCGCCGAGAAGCGCCCGCCGCGTCGCCCGCCGCCGGGACGCTCGAAGACCCAGCCGCAAGGCGTCGGACAACCCGCGCAGCCGTGTTGCCCGCGTTGGCTCGAGTCGGCGGTCTCGCGCAAGTGATCGACTTGCGTCACATCGATCGCGTCGCCTTGCGGACCCGCGAGGTCGCCGCGCGCCGCAAAGGCCTCGATCAGCTCGAAGCTGCCCCCTTCCGCGCGCGCCAGCAAGCGCGGCGAAGCGGTCAAGCGTTCGCGCAAGCCCGCGCCCTCCGTCGTCTGCGTCACCGGCGCGATCTCGAAGACGATCGCCTTCAAGCCCGTGCGACCGAGGACCGTGCCCATGCCGCCGCGACCGACGCTCGACGGCGGATCTTCGCCGCTGAACAAGCTCGCGTGTTCGAAGCCCGCTTCGCCGGCCGGGCCGCAGACCAAGACGGCCGCTTCGGGTCGTTGCGAACGCAACACGCGCGCCGCGACGAAGGGCGAGGCACCAACCAACTCGGGCCACGACTCGACGCGTGCACCGCCCGCCGCGTCGAGAATCAGCACCGCGCCGATTTCATGCGTGCGACCACGCAGCGTCAACGCGTCCGCGCAGCGCACCAAGCGCCGCGCCAGCGACCCGCCGAGCTGGCCGTCGACGAAGAGACCGCTCGCGGGCGAACGGGATGCGACGGTCATGCGCGCCGCCGTCGGCAGGCCGCGCTTCACCGCGTCGCCGACCGCGAGAACCAGCGGGATGTCATCCGGCTCGGAGCGCTCGCAGAGCACCGCGGCGAGGGCCGCGCCACCCGCCGACGCCAAGCGCGCCCGACCCGCGTCCGCGAGCTCGAGCCCCTCGATGCTCGATTTCGGTGCCTCGCCCGGCGCGAGCCGCACGTTCCAGACGCGCGGCAGGCCGTGTTCAGACGATTCCGATGCGTTTCCGTGGGACGACATAGAGGCGGCGGTGGACGAAGTGCGGGAGAAGGCTGAACATAGTGGGTTCACTCTTCGTAGGCGCGTCCCATCGTACCCAGGCCCCCACGCCAGCCCCCGACCCGATCGCTTTGAACGACTCCATCCGCCTCGGATCCATCTTCGGCATCGAGATCAAGCTGCACTGGTCCATGCCACTGCTCCTGATCGTCTTCCTCGTCGGCCTCGCCCCCAGCTTCGGCGAGACCTACGCGGAAGGACTGTTCAACGCCGCCCTGCTGCTGCTCGCGCTGGAGTCGATCGTGCTCCTGCACGAGCTCGGCCACTCGCTCGTCGCGAAGGCCTACGGCCTGCAGGTGATCGACATCACTTTCTGGCCACTCGGCGGCATGGCTCGCATGAGCCGCATCCCCGAGGAGACCAAGATCGAGGCCACCATCGCGCTGGCCGGTCCGGCGGTGAACTTGGCGCTCGCGCTGATCACGCTGCCGATCGTGATGATCGCCGGCGACTCCGCCCTCGGCAGCATCGCGTGGACCTTCGTCCTGATGAACTTGGTGCTCGGCGGCTTCAACTTGCTGCCCGCCTTCCCGATGGACGGCGGTCGCGTGCTGCGCGCGTTGCTCGCGCGCAACGGCGACTGGTTGGCCGCGACGGAGAAAGCCGTGCGCGTCGGACGCTGGATGGCGCTCGCGATGTTCGTCCTGGCCGTCACCGACTTCTTCTCAGTGATGCTCGCCTTCATCGCGATCTTCGTCTGGATCTCCGGTCAGAAGGAACTGATGAGCACGCGCATGCGGCACACCGGTTCACCGTTCAACATGTCCGGCTTCGCCGACATGATGCGCAACGCAGCCGGACAAGCCGGCGCGAGCGGACCGACCTTCAGCCGTACGACGGAACAGACCGGCGACGATCGACCGCCCTGGACCTCGGACGCGCGCAGACCGCAACCCGCCGGCGACGGCCACGCTCCCGCCGGACGCGGCTGGACCGACGAAGAGATCGCGAAGCTCGAAGGCTTCCACGGGCGCTTGCGCGGCTTCAAGGACGCGGAAGACGCCTGATCCCGCGCCGCGCGCGCTTACAAGCCGCGCGACTCGCGCAGGAACAAGAAGATGTCCTTCAGCGCGCGCCGGGGATCCGAAGTCGGTTCCACGCGCGCGCGCTTGCAGTAGGCGCGAGCCGCTTCGCGGTGCAACTCGCGCATCGGTTCCGGAGCCATCTCGCGTCTCAGGATGATGTCGCGCAGGAGCGCGAGATCGGCTTCGTCGAAGCGCGCCGCCAGACCGGGCGTCAGCTCGATCGCGCGCGCTTCGCGCTTGCCCCAGTTGGACTTCAACCACGGGTCGAGCAGCAAGTCGTCGTTGCCTTCGCGCACCACGATCGTGCCGGCGACCAAGTCGCCCAAGCGCCGCGGCCGTGGACTGAAGAACATCAAGATCGCGCCGATGCCCAGGAAGCTGTCGATGACCAACGCCAGCGTCCGCAAGAAGTGCCGCATCGCCGACGCGGGCCGACCATCCGCGCCGATCACGCGCAAGCCCAAGCTGCGCTTGCCCAGCGTCGTGCCGTCCATCACCACGCTCTCACCGGTCAAGATCAGAACGATCGCCAGGAGCACGGCGCCGCCGAAGAAGAAGCCGCCGGCGAAGTCTTCGAGGAAGTCGGGCGCGACGAAGGCGAGGAAGATCTGCAGGAAGCCGATCAGCATCAGCGTGGTGAAGATCACCAGCGTGATGTCCAGAAAGAACGCCACGGCGCGACTTCCGAGACCCGCCAGCTCGACTTCGATGGTGACGCCTTCCGGCGTCGGGATGGACTGCGTTGCCACGAGGCCATGATGCGACCCGCGCGCCGGGAGTTCCAGTGGCGCCGCGCTTGGAGCACGGGCGCGGCTGCTCCACAATGCGGGCCGTGGCGAGACAACGACAAGAACTGAAGCTCCTCGAGCGCCTGAGCAAGCTCAGCCAGCGCGCCCGCACCAAGCCGCGCAGATTGAGCGATGCGGAGCTCGAAGATCTGCCCCGCCTCTATCGCGCTGCGGCCTCGATCTCTTCGCGCCTCGTGACGCGCGGCGATCAACCGGCGGCGATCCGTGAATCGAAGCGCGTCTTGGCGCAGGCGCACGCGCAGCTGCACGCCGGACTGCGCAGCGATGCAGCGCCGTGGTACAAGCGGCTCACGCGCTCGGTCTTCATCGAAGGCCCGCGCACGCTCCGCGCGGAATGGCGCATCTTCACCTTCTGGTCCGTGCTGTTCTACGGCCTCGGATTGCTCGGCTACTTGCTGGTCGCAAACGACCTCGCGATGGCCTTCCGACTCGCTCCGCCGGAACAGGTCGCGCACGCCATCGCGCAGCTCGACGGCTTGGCGGAAGGCGAGGCCTGGGAAGGCAACTTCACCTTCGGCATGGAAGACTCCAGCCGGGTGGCCGGCGCGATCATGGGCAACAACCTATGGGTCTGCGCGCTGTGGATGATCTCCGGCGTCTTGCCGCCGCTGATGGCCTGGTTCTTCGCGAACTTCGCGTTGATGACCGGCGCCTACATCGGCATCTCGAGTCACTGGGGCCAAGACGGCTCGATCTTCTCGATCCTGATGTGCCACGGCACCTTCGAGCTGACGGCCGCCATCTTGTCCGGCACGGCCGGCACGATCATCGCGCGCGGCATCGTCGCGCCGGGCGGATACTCGCGGCCCTACGCGATCAAGCGCGCGGGACAGTTAGCGCTACGCTTGGTGGGACCGGTCTTCCCGCTGCTGGTCGCCGCCGGTCTGATCGAAGGCTACGTCAGCCCGCACGCACCGACGTCGGTGCGACTCGGCTTCGCCGGCACCAGCGCCGTGATCATGATCATCTGGTTCGGCTGGGTCGGCCGCGACGACAAGCAGACGGACGAGGCGGACGAAATCATCGCCGCCCCGTCGCCTGTGATCAGTTCCACGGCACGCGGATCGCGCTAGAGAAGTTCGATCCGGTTCCGCAGGGCGACAGCGTCGGATCGCGGTACCAGAGCTGGTAGACGCGATCGTCGCCGATACTGATGTTGCCTTCTGTGACGATCGAGGAGGTCGAGCTCGCCGCTCCGGAACCGTCCAAGAAGACCACTTCGATGCGTTCCGTCGGACCGCCCGTGCAGAAGAAGCCGTCCTTGAACGGCACGCCGATCACGGAAGCCCCCTGCACGAAGAGTCCCGGCTGACTGGGGCGTCCGCCGACTGCGTCGAGCACCAAGTCGTCGAGCGCCACCGAGCTGGTGCCCAACCATCCCAAGGTCGCGCCGCCGCCGGTGGAGTTCTCGCAACCCTCGCCCGCGTTCAACGCGCTCTCGTTGCCGCACGGGCACGCCCCGACCGTTCCGTCACCGGGGCAGAAGGCGAAGATGTCTTGGCACTCGTCCGGGATGCCGTCGTAGTTCTTGTCGTTCGAGGCGCCCGTGGCGATGTCGACCGAGTCCTCGACGCCGTTGTTGTTGCAGTCGTAGCAGGTCTCGCCGGGACCGGTCTTGTCCATCGCGTTCAGGTCGTCGCCGTACGCGACGAGGTCCGTGCGAGATGTCGCGAGTCCGATCACTTCCGCCGCGATGAAGATCGACGGGTTACCGTTGCCGTTGCCGCCGCTCGCGAGCGAACGCGGCGTCGACAGCATGTCGCCCGGTTCGATCGGCACGCCGAACAAGCTGTCGAGCATGCCGACGACGGCTGAGCCGCGACGCACGCTGAAGATCAACATGTCGGAGGAACCCGCGAGCCAGTCGTAGGCGGTCACGGAGGGCTGGAAGCCGGTGATGCCGTTCTCGCGCAGGATCATCGCGTCGAGGTCGTCGACATCGGGCACGCCCGCGGAGTCGAGACCGAGCATGCCCGCCGGCGCGTAGAGGATCGGCGGCGCGCCGACCGTGGGCACGTAGAGCACATCTGCGCCGGAGAAGCCCGAAGCTGCCGCAGAACCGGAGTTCGGCACGAGTTCGAGCGGGTCCAAGAAGGCGGAGTCGAGCGAGTAGTAGAGTCCGCCGGGCGGGAAGACACCGCCGACGAGCGAGCCGATGTCGAGCGCGTCGAGGTTGTCGCCGAGGTTCGGCACGCCGGGAATCGGCGGATTGACCTCGGACAGACCGAGACCGTAGTAGACCCTGCCCGAACCGCTGCGCATGCCGTTGCCGTCGAACACACCGCTGTGTCCCGAGGGCGGCGAGGACGGCCCGAGCGGACCGGTGCTGAGTCCCAAGTCGGCCCAGATGTCGGCGGAGACTTCGTCCACTCCGGGCGCTGCTTCGCTGAGCAAGTTCGGACGCGACGGGATGCCGGTACGGCCCACGGCCCACTCGTCCGTGGAGAACCAGACCTTGCCCTTCTCGATCGCGGCGAAGGAGGTCGGCGTGAACAGCGCGTCGTGTCCGCCAGACAGACAGTCGATCTCAGCCTGACAGGCATCGCCCGGCACCGTCGGATCGCAGCTTCCGTAGTTCGGTATCGACAGGTCGTCGCCCGTCACGCGGATCTGCGGCAGCGGCAAGTTGCCGATGCCGGGCGCACCGGGTCCGGGGAAGAGCACGTCGCCCTCGGTGATCTTCAAGCCCTGCGCCGAGTCGAACTGGGCCTTGGTCGGGCCTTTGTAGTCGATCGAAAAGGCGAGCTGCGCCTGCACCGTTCCGCTGAGCGCGAGTACGGAAGCGAAGCCGAGGACGGGGGCGCTGATGGCGATGCGAGGGGTTTGGTGGTTCATCGGGGGTCTCCGGGAAGGTGGACGAACGCCGTCGAGCGCTGGTTCCAGCCCCTCGTGCAAGCCTAGCGCTCGCCGGCGGCCTCGGGAGCGGCCCCCCGGCACTCGTCCGGGACCCCGTCCATATCGGCGTCCGAACTGTCGCCGAGGGCGATGTCGACCGCGTCCTCGACCCCGTTTCCGTTGCAGTCCTCGGTCGGGCGCACGGCACCAGGCCCCACCGGAACGGGGCCGGAGGGCACTTCCGCCGGTCCGCAGGGCCCCGAGGGCGAAGCGAGCAGCAGGACGAGCAGCGAGAACGAAGCGGGCAGGAGAGTGCGCATCAGAGGTCCGGGCTGAGGTCGGTGGTACACCCCCCAATGCACCCCGCCGGCCGCAGCGGACAACCGATCGCAGGAAAGCCGCCGGCAGGTACGAGATCAGCGCGGCTCGTACTCGAGCGGGGCCGCCAAGCGCTTCTCACGGGCGATCTCCCAGTTGCGCAGCTCGCGGGGCCGCAGCTCGAGTGCGGCGGGTAGTGGGTCGACCGGCCAAATGCGGGCCCAGCCGTCTTCCCCCACCGTCAAGACGCGCGCGGGCCCGTCGCCCGGCGCGAAGCACGCGAAGCGCACCGGCCCGTCGTGCAACGCGAGTCGCGAGATCGGGCCCGCGCCTGCGGCGTACTCGGCGGAGACGAACGGACCTTGCCGCGCGTCGAGCCGCGGGATCGGCATCGAGCCGTCGACGCGCAACACGAAGGCGATGCCGTCCTTCGACGCAGTCAACCAGTGCTCGCCGTCGGGCGAGATGTCGACCGCCGTCAGGTTCGACTTGTGCCAGAGCTCGTTGCGCAACTCTTCACCGCGCTCGAGGTCTTGCAAGAGGATCGACTTGGGGCCGTCGTTGCCGCGCTGCAGGAGCAAGTGACCGTCGGGCGAGTAGCAGACCTCCGCGGGTTGCGAGCGCACGATCGCATCGCGCGTCGGTTCGCCGGTGAGCGCGTCGACGAGGCGAACGCTGCGGTCGGACGCGACGATCGCGAGCTCGGTGCCGTCAGGAGAGAACCTGAGCGCCAACGGACGACAGGGCGCGTCCTTGCGGTCAGTCAGCTGCAAGCGCATCCGTTCACGATCGCCGTCCGCCACGTCGATCACGCGCACGACGCCGTCCGTTCCGCCGATCGCGAGCAGCGTGCCGATCGGCGCGAAGCACGCGCTGGCGACATCTTCGAGGCGTTGCGTGTCGGAAGCCGCCGGCTCGATGAGCAACAAACGGCCTTGTGCGCCGAGTCCGAAGGCGAATCTGCTGTCGGCGCTCCAGCCGGCGTCCGTGAGAGGCGTCGAGCCTTGCACGTCGAAGTTCCAGACCGAACGTCGGCGCGCGTCGGATTCGCTCCAGACGCAGAGTTTTCCGTCCGCACCGGCGCTGAGCCAGAGATCGAGACTCGGCGCGCGACGAACCACGACGACCGGCCCGGTGTGCGCTTCGTACTCGAGTAACAGCTCGCCGGGCGAACCGCCGGCCACTCCGGCGGGTGTCGTATCCCACAGTCGCAGTTGACCGGCTACGTCACCAGTCATCGCGCGCGAACCATCCGGCGAGAAGGCAGCATGCACGAGCGGCGACTCGCCCGTCCCCATGCGGTAGAGCCAGCGGTTCTCTTCCGCCGCCCAGAGGTGCGCCGTCGGTCCGATCGAGAGCGTCAACAAGCCGGTGCCGTCGGGCGTCCAGCGCACGCGCTTCGGCCGGAACGGCCAGCGGTGCACGCGCATCGCGCGACCGGTCCCGGCGTCAAAAGTGCGCACGCTGCGATCGAAGGACGCGGTGGCGATGCGATCCGTGTCCGGGCTGAAGCGGATGTCGACGATCTCGTTGCCGCTGTGTCCGTCCAGCGCGAGCGCAGCGCTTTCATAGTCACGCAGCAGCCACGCTGTCGATCCCTCGGACGCGAATTCCGCGACGCAGATCGAGCCGTTCGACGCCGCGTCGACCGCGCCGAGCGTGCGCTCGAACTCACGCGCCGGCGTCGGTTCACCGAAGTCGCCGCAGCGCACTCGGTGCAAGCGGTTGCCGGCCGCGGCGTAGATGAAGTGCCCCATCGGATCGACGGCGAGCGCGCGCACCGAGTCCGACATGCCAGCCTGCGAGACCATCTTGCCGTGGGGCGTGTAGCTGGCGATCCAGCGACCTTCATCCGGATCTGCGACCGCGGCGAGGCCGGCGCTCGAGAGCACGACCTGTCCGCGACCGGGGATCAGCTGCATGTGGCGCGCGGCGGGCAGCGAGTGTGGCCAGCGTTGAAGCTCACCGGTGTCAAAGGAGAGCACGGTGACGTACTTCTGTTCCAGTACCCACACGCGTTGTTCGAGCTCTTCGACGAGCAGAGCTTGCGGCGCTTCGCCGAGTTTCCACTCGCCCAGCTGCTTGCCCGTCGCAACCTCGTAGCGTCGCAAGCGGGCGTCGGCGCCGGCGCTGAAGATTTCTGCGCCGTCGGTACGGAAGGCGACGACGCGCGCCTGCTGCGAGTCGTCACCGAAGCGCCGCACCTCGTCGCCACCGGCGAGCGCGTACAGTCGCAAGCTGCCGTCGCTGAGCGTCGCCGCGACGTGTGCATCATCAGGCGCAGGAACCAAGTCGAGGAACAGTCGCGCCGGATCGCCGTCGAACAACGCGCGCAACGTGCACGCATCGAGGGCCTGGTAGAGCGCGTTGCGTGTCTGCGCCGCCGGAGCGCGTTGGACGGCTTCGGTCGCGAGAGCCAGCGCCGCGCTCGGGTCTTCGTGGATCAGCTCGACCGCGCGCGACGCGAGGTGTCGCGCGAGTGCGATCTCGAGCGCGGCGCGCACTTGGCTGAGCAACACGAGGCTGACGATCAGACCCAGCGCCAGCGAGATGATCGTACCGACCGTCGACGCGGCGAGCGCGGGATGCCGTCGCACCCAGCGACGGAGACGCAGCAGCGGACCGGCAGGCCGCGCGTGGATCGGCTCGAACAGGCGGATGCGACGCAAGTCCTCGGCGAAGGCCAGCGCGGTCGGATAGCGGCGATCGAGGCTGCGTTCCATCGCGGTCGCCAAGACGACGCGCAGGTCTTCGTCGACGAGCGCGCAGCCGGTGCGCGGATCGGTCGGTGCTTGCGTCGCGATCTTGGCGAGCAGCGCGGGCGTGTTCGGTGCTTCGAAGGGCCGCGACAGGGTCAGCGCTTCTTGCAAGCTCGCGCCGAGCGCCCAGACATCGACGCGACGGTCGAGGTCTTCGGGACGCGATTCGAGCTGTTCCGGTGACATGTAGGCGGGCGTGCCGAAGACTTCGCCCGACGCCGTCAGTCCGGCGGCCGAGTCCTCTTCCTTCGCTTGACCGAAGTCGAGGATCACCGGATCGCCGGCGGGCGTGACCATCACGTTCGCCGGCTTGATGTCGCGGTGGATGATGCCGGCTTCGTGGGCAGCGTGCAGCGCACGCGCAGTGCGCTCGAAGAACGCGAGCACTTCACGCAGCTCGAGACCATCCCCCGGGCCGATCGGCAGCGCGGCGAGTTCACCGTGCGCGCGCTTCGAACCTCCCGCAGCGCGCCGCTCTTGCTCGGCCGCAATCAAGCTCGAGAGCGCCGCGCCTTCCACCAAGCGCATCGCGATGTACGGCGTGTCGCCTTCCATCTGCGCTTCGTAGACCGTGCAGATGCCCGGGTGATCGAGGCGCGCGACGATCTCGGCTTCGCGCTGCAACCGCGCGCGCCGTTCGCCGGACAAGATCGTGAACGAAGGAGGCAGCAGCTTCAGCGCGACCGTGCGACCGAGGCGCGGGTCTTCCGCCGCCCAGACCGACCCCTGTCCACCGCGACCGAGCTCGCGCAGCAGGCGATAGGGCCCGAGTTGCTTGCCGTCGCCGGCTGAGGCTGCCGCCGTCTCCGCAGGCGACGAAGACGTCATGCTCTCGTATTCCGCGCGCACGGCTTCCGCCTGGCGCGGGTAACGCACGAGGTAGTGTTCCAGCGGATGCTCGTGGCCGCGATCGCGATCGTCGAGAAACTCGTCGACGAAGTCGAACAGCCCGGCGTCGCTTTGGTCGGATGCGTCTTGCACGACGCATAGAATACGGGGTCGAGGCGACTAGACCACGCTTCCATGCCGACGCACGCGGCTGCGCGGGCCGAGCGAGGTGACCGGTTGACGGCGCGAGTACAATCAAGACGATGCCCGAAGACCCGCAGCAGCCCAAACCGCAACAGCAACCAGAGTCAGGCCCGCTCGACACGATGGGCTTGGCACGCGCCGCGAAGGCCGGCGAACTCGAGCGCTTCTCGGAGCTCTACGAGCGCCTCGCCCCCGCGCTGCTCACTTGGGCGCGCTTGCGCATCCGACCCGCCTGGCGTGCGCACATCGACGAGACCGATGTGGTGCAAGAAGTCTGGTGCCGCGCGTGGCGGGCGTTCCCCAACTTCGACGCCGACCGAATCCCCTTCCGCTACTGGACCTTCCGCATCGCCAAGAACGTCTTGCTCGAAGCCTCGCGCAAGCTGCGCTCGACCGGAACGGCGGCTGGAAGCACGACGCGGCTGTCGATGCTCTCGCAAGTCCCCGACGAAGCCACCGGCTTGACCCAGCGCGTGCGACGCGACGAAGGACTCGAGCTGTTCGCCGACTGGGCGCGAGACTTGCCCGAAGAAGACCGCAAGCTGCTGCTGCACGTCGGACTCGAAGGCCTGCCGCACAACGAAGCCGCGGAACGACTCGGCATCTCGACCGAAGCCTTGTCGAAGCGCTGGCAGCGCCTCAAGCAACGCATCGAAGAACACCCGCTGCCGCGCCGGCTGATGGCGGACTGAGCGAGCGTTCGCGCCGCGCTCTTACGCCGCCTCGGTCACGGTCGCCGGCGGGATCAACGCGCTGACGATGCGCTCCGCCGCTCGGCCGTCGCCGTAAGGATTGGCGGCGTTCGCCATCGAAGCGTAGAGCGTGGGATCGAGCAAGATCGACTCGATGCCCTGTTGGATGCGTGCCGCGTCGGTTCCGACCAAGCGGACGGTTCCGGCCGCGACCGCCTCGGGACGCTCGGTGAGGTCGCGTGTGACGAGCACCGGCTTGCCGAGCGATGGCGCCTCTTCCTGGATCCCGCCCGAGTCGGTCAGGATCAAGTCGGAGCGCAACATCAACCAGACGAAGGGCTCGTAGTCGAGCGGCTCGATCAAGTGCACGTTGTCGAGGTCGGCGAGCTGCTCGAAGACCGGACGGCGCACGTTCGGATTCAGGTGCACGGGATAGACGAAGTTCCAAGTCGGGTGGCGCTTCGCCGTGCGGCGCAGTCCGAGACAAAGGTCCTCGAAGCCTTGGCCGAAGCTCTCGCGCCGGTGACCGGTGATCAAGACCAGCTTGCCGCGGCCGCGATCGAAGCGCATGCAGAGCTCCGCGCCGAGTAGGTCGACGTAGGTCGTCGCGTCGCAGCCTTCGACGCGCTCGCAAACCAGCTGCAGTGCATCGATCACCGTGTTTCCGGTGACGCGCACGTCGGCCGCGTCGACCCCTTCCGCGAGCAGGTTGCGGCGAGCGCGATCCGTCGGCGCGAAGTGGTGCTTGGTGAAGGCGGTGACGAGGCGACGATTCATCTCCTCGGGGAACGGACTGGTCAAGTCGCCGGTCCGCAGACCCGCTTCGACGTGGCCGAGTTGGATGCCCTCGTAGAAAGCGGCGAGCCCGGTCGCGAAGCACGTCGTCGTGTCGCCGTGCACGAGCACGACGTCGGGTTGTTCGTCGCGCAGCACGTCGCGCATGCCCAGGATGACCTTCGAGGTGACGTCGAAGAGGTCCTGGCCCGGCGCCATCACGTCCAAGTCGTGGTCGGGGTGGATGTCGAACAGACCGAGCACTTGATCGAGCATCGCGCGGTGCTGCGCAGTGACGCAGACGCGCGAATCGACTCCGTCCGTGCGCTCGAGCGCCTTCACGACGGGTGCCATCTTGATCGCTTCGGGACGCGTCCCGAAGACGCTGAGGACCTTGGTGTTCATAGGAAGAGCCCTCGCGTATCGATCAGGATTCTCTCGTGCAGGACTTCGCGCGGGATGCGCGCGAACTGCTTGTGGTCGACGAGCACCAACACGATGTTGGCGCGACTGAGCGCGTCGTCGAGCCGCGTCAACGGCAGCTCGGGATGCGCTTCGATGTGCGGTTCACAGATCAGGAGCTCGCCGACGTCCAAGTCGCGCAAGCGCTTTACGATCTCGACGGCCGGCGACTGGCGCAGGTCATCGACGTTCGCCTTGAAAGAGAGTCCGAGGCAAGCGATGACGGGTTCCTTGACCTGACCGGCGCGGCTGACGACGCGCTGAATCACCCACTCGGGCTTCGCGTCGTTCACTTCGCGCGCGGCGCGGATCAAGCGCGCTTGATCGGGAGCCCCGTGCACGATGAACCACGGGTCGACGGCGATGCAGTGACCTCCGACGCCGGGACCGGGTTGGTGGATGTTCACGCGCGGATGCCGGTTCGCGAGTCGCAACAGCTCCCAGATGCTGACTCCCCACTCGGCGGCGATCACGCTGAGCTCGTTCGCGAATGCGATGTTCACGTCGCGGAAGGAGTTTTCGGTCAGCTTGACCATCTCGGCCGTCCGCGAATCGGTGCCGATCACCTCGCCGCGCACGAAGCCTTCGTAGAACTCGACGGCCGCCTCCGTGGAAGCCTGATCGACGCCGCCGACGATGCGGTCGTTCTCGACCAGCTCGACCAGGATGCGGCCGGGCAGTACGCGCTCGGGGCAGTACGCCAGGTGCACGTCACGACCGATCTCCAGGCCGCTCTCGGAAAGGATCCGACCGACCACGCCGTCGGTCGTGCCGACCGGACTCGTCGACTCGAGGATCACCAGGTTGCCGGGACGCACGAACGGGATGATCGCGCGCGTCGCCGCTTCGACCGCGGAGAGGTCAGGTGACTTGTCCTCCATGATCGGAGTCGGCACGGCGAGGACGAAGACGTCGGCTTCGCACGCTACGACAGAGGCGTGCAAGCGACCGCTCTGCACGGCGGCGTGCACCATCACGTCGAGGTCGGGCTCGACGATGTGGATCGAGCCGGCGTTGATCGTCTCGACGACGCGCGGGTCGATGTCGACTCCGTGCACCTCGAAGCCGCGCGTACCGAGCAACGATGCCGTCGGCAGACCGATGTATCCGAGGCCGATGACGCAGATGCGCTTGGAGCTCGGGCGCGCGCTCGAGAGCGGACTCCCGGACGCGCTGCCCGTCGTCGCCGGCGGAGCCGGCGGGCCGTTCAGCTCAGGCTGCGTGTTTCGAGCCGTACCCGTATCCATATCCGTACCCATACTTCTGTTCGTTCCGAGTGGGTCGCGCGGCGTTCAACACCGAGCCGACCAGGTTGGCGCCGACTTGTTCGAGCTTGCGGACGGCTTGACGCACGACGCCTTGCGAGAGCTTGCCGCTCTTCACCAGCAGCAACACGCCGTCCAAGCGCGCCGCGAAACCGTCGATGTCCGCCACCGCGAGCGCGGGTGGCACGTCGAAGATGACAAGGTCGTACTCGTACTTGACCTCTTCGATGAGGCGCAGCGCTTCCTCGCTCGCCAGCAAGTCGCCGGGGTTCGCCGGTTGCTTGCCCGCGGGCAGGACGTCGAGGTTCTGGGCGACTTCATGCTTTACGCCGTCGCGCCAGGCCATGCCGCCATTGAGCACATCCGACAAGCCGGGCCTGCGCTCGATGCCCAGGTAACGATGCACCGACGGACGTCGCATGTCGGCATCGACCAACAGCACACGACGTCCTCCGACCGCGAAAGCGAGCGCGAGGTCGACGTTCGTCGTGGACTTGCCCTCGCCTTGCGTGCACGAGGTGAACGCGAGCGTGCGCAGCTCCGACTCGCCGCTCAGTACAAACTTGAGGTTCGCACGCACCGAGCGGTAGGCCTCGGCGATCGCCCCTTCGGGATCGTCGCGCAGCGCGAGGAACTCGGCGCCGGCGCCGGCGACCTTGGCCCGACCGCGCTTGAAGTCCGGGATCGACCCGAAGACCGGCAAGCCCGACGCATCCTCGAGCTCGGCCGTGCTGAACACGCCGCGATCCGCTCCCTCGCGCAGGAAAGCCAAGGCCGCAGCGCCGCTCAGACCGAGCAACGCGCCGAGCACGAAGTGCACGGGGACCGAGGGTCCTTCACGACGTCGCGGCGGAACGGCTCGGTCGATGAACTCCGCAGTCGCGACGGTCGCGGCACGCGTGATCTCCGCTTCCTTCTGGTTCGCCATCAGGAACTTGACGATCTCGGCGTGGCTCTCGAGGCGCCGCAGCGGCCCGGCCAGTCTCCGTTGTTCTTCGGGCAGCTCGGAGAGCCGCTCTTCGACGCGCCCAATCTCTTCGTCGAGGCTCGTCGCGTGTTGTTCCATACCGGCGCGACGGCCCGTCACGTGATCCAGCGTGCGCGCGCGCAGCGCCTTCGTCGCGCTGTCGATCTTCCGCGCCTCGGAACCGGGCAGCCCCACGAGTCGCCCGCGATACTCCGACAGCAGCAGCTCGTACTCGGCCGACTGCGCGTCGAGTCCGTCCACGCGTCCTTGCAGCAAGGTCGCGATGCGCTCGCGCAGCTGATCGAGCTCGGTAACGCCCTTCTGGATCGCCGGCAGCTCTTCCTTGAAGTCACGACGCAGCTCGCGCAAGTCGGCCTCGACCTCGGTCCACTGCGCCAGGTACGACGCCATCAGCGCGTCGGCGCGGCCGGCGCCGGTGGTGTCCGTCAAGCTACCGAGGACGCCGGTGTCGCCGGCTTCGAGACGCGCCACGATGTCGCGCAAGGTCGACAACTGCACGCGCACGACTTGCAGATCACTGGTCCACTCGAGCAGCTTCTGCTCGACCATCGCGCGGTACGCGCTTGCGTCTTGACGCTCGAGCAACTCGCGCTCCGCCGACAACTGCGCGATCGCTTCGAGGTAGCTGCCGACCATCGGATCGGCGGTCTCGGGCCCCATTCGCGACAAGGCGGCGAAGTCGCCGGCCTCGAGCAGCGTCAGCGCTTCGTCGAGCCCGGCGCGTGCGATGCGCAGCTGAATGCGTTCCAGCTCGAGCATCGAGAGCTTCTCGATCAACGCCTTCGCCGTCTCCGAGACGTCGACGGCCGACGGATTCTCCGCCTGCAGCTGCACGACCTCCCTCTCGGCCGCGGCGAGCGAGGCGAGTTGTTCATCGAGCTGTTCGGTGATGAAGCCGACCGTCTGCAGCGCGCGACGCTCGCTGCGTGCGTGGTTGCGATCCAAGTAGTTGCGACACAGCGCATTCGCCGTGCGCGCCGCGCGCACCGGGTCGGTGTCCGTATAGGTCAGGCGGATGACGCCCGAGTTGCGCTCGGTCTCCCGAACGCGCGTGTTGTTCATCAAGCGCTCGAGCGCTTCGGCGTGCGGGACGTGCTCAACTTCGAAAGTCCGGCCGACGACGGCCCCCCTCGGGCGCAGCGCGATGCGCAGCCCCGCGTAGTCGAAGGCCATGCCGGGGACAAAGCCGAAGCTCGCCTCTGCTGATCCGTTCATCGAGAGCGTGACTTGACTCGCGCGGTCGAAGTGAACCCGCAACTCCAGGCGACGATCGTCCGCGCCGGCGTCGATCGAGACGTCGAGCAAAGGTCGCTCTCCGCGGACCGTGTTGCCGGTCAACGACGCGAAGACGGCGCGGAGCGGCGAATCCGCTCGATCGTCGGCCCAGCTCGTCAGACCGAGTCGGCGCTCTTCTGCCGCGGGCTCATCGCCCAGCGGCATCGCCACCACGTCCTCCGCCACGCTGCGCGAGGCGATGACCTGGATCTCGCTCGCTGCGGCAGGCGCGCTGGTCAAAGAGGCCAGCTCACCGAGCAGGCCCCCACCACTCCGGTTCTGGTCGAGCAACAGCGTCGCCGTCGCCCTGTACGTCGGTTCCTTAGTCGCCACCCAAGCGAGCGCCGCGCCGGCGCCCAAGACTCCGCCGAGCACGATCAGGCGCAAGTGACGGCACAACACATCGTTCACCTCGCCGAGCGAGACGCCGTCGTGTCCATGGTCCTTGTCACCCTGTCCGAACAAACCCGCGCTCACCTTCCGATGCGGTCTTCGATCAGGATCAAGCTCCCGATCGAGGTGAGGGAGGACGAGATGCCCGCGAAGTACGGCATGAACTCTTCCGAGAAGGTCCCCGCACCGCTACGGCGCACGAACAGGAAGTCGTCGGGTTGCATCGCAATGAAACCCTGCGTCTCGAGGCTCTCCCCGTCGAAGAAGCGCGCGATCGCCTTGTCGCCCTCGACGCGCACGAGCACGATCTCGTCGCGGTTCGCCCCCTTGGTGAAGCCGCCGCCGAGCGCGAGCGCTTGGTAGACGCTGATCGGTCGGTCGAGCACGAAGGCGCCCGGTTGGTTGACCTCGCCGTAGACGTAGAAGCGTCGCGACGCGATCTCGACGAGTGAGAGGTCGATGCGCGGATCTTTCAGGTAGACCGCGAACGCTGCGGTGATCGCTTCGCGCGCTTCGTCGAGCGTCAGGCCGTCGACGTCCACCGGACCGATGAGCGCCATCGACAACTTGCCGTCGGGTCCGACCTCCACGCCCACGAAGTTCGATGTCAGCGGCGTCGAGAGTTCGGGGTGCTCGTGCACGTCGACGCGCAACACGTCGCGCGGTCCGAGGCGGAAGTCGTTGAGCCGCGCGGGCCGGTCGGGCGGCGCGGGCAGCTGGATCGACTCCGCGACCGGGGCGCTGGAGCAGGCGACGAGGAGCAGGCAGAGGAGCGTGAGGAGGCGCGGCATGGTTCTCGATCGAGGGTCGACACGCGGCCGAATCGCCGTGATGACGGGGCCCGGGGCCCGGCCGTGTGACTGTCCGATCTATCGAGTCGATGCGCAGCCGCCTTGATGCAGCGGGCCCCGCCCCGCACTCGCTCCGTCCCTATCCCCGGAATCGAACAGCCCCCTGCCCCAATCCGAGTCAGGCACCAGGGTCTCGCGGAGGGGAATCCGCCGATTCGGATCGGAGAACGCTCATGCGATTCCCCGAACCCGCCGAGAACCATGTCGGGCACGGTGAGAGCAGGCCACCCACCTGCGTCCCCGCAATCACTTGCCACGCCCTCGAGGCCCTGCCCTCGATCTCTCTTCCTTTCCGCGCCGCCGATCCGGTCGCTTCCCGCGCCGGGTCGGCGGACCTCTCCTCCAGCCTGAAGACTGAGCGCCGACATGAGCAGTTGGATCCTCGGTGATGTGCACGGCTGCGCGGAAGAACTCGCGGACCTGATCGAGCGCCTCGTGCTCTCAGGCGAAGACCGCCTCTACTCCTGCGGCGACCTCTTTCACCGCGGTCCCGACCCCGCGGGCGTGATGGACCAGCTGGCGGAGCTCGACGTGCGCTGGGTACTGGGCAACCACGAGCGCGCGGTGCTCCAGCGCGTCGGGCTCGCGCCGAAGCGCGCCGACGCCCTCGACCGGCCGCCGCTGCGCGAGGCCTTCCCGCAGCTCGACGCCGACGACCTCGCCGGCGACGGACGGCTCAGCTGCGCCGTCCCCGAACACCGCCGCACGGACTTCCTGCGCTGCTTGCAGACGCACTCGGGCTACACGCTCGCGAGCACCGACTTGCCCTGCGCCGGCACGACTCCCGACGGACGCCCGTGGCGCATCGTGCACGCCGGAGTCTCGCCACGCGGCTTCGAAGCGAGTTCCGTCGACTGCCTGACCGGCATCCGCCGCTTGCCCGGACGCGGCAAGCCGTGGTGGTACGAAGCCTACGCGGGCGACGAGCTGCTGCTCTTCGGCCACACGCACTCGAAGCTCCCCCGCGCGCACCGCGGCGGCGGCAAGTTGCTGGCGCTCGGTCTCGACACGGGTTGCGTCTACGGCGGACGGCTGAGCGCATACTGCCCCGAGCTCGACGAGCTGGTCAGCGTCCCCGCCCTCGCGCGTTACGCCGACTGACGGCCGCTGAACATCGCGCGCGAAACGCGAACGGGCCGGCGATCATCGCCGGCCCGTTCGCGTTTCGCAGGGCTCGCTGAAGCGCGCCCGTCATGAGTCCGTGTTACAGCAGCGACTCGCCGGTCATCGGATCGATCATGCGCAGGCCCATCGTGTTGATGTACCAGTCGGTCGAACCGTAAGTCTTGCCCAGGAAATCCTGGCTCGACTGCTCGCTGAGCCGACCCTCGATGCTGGTCACATCGGCGGGCGCGAGTTTCGCTTGAATGTCCGCGTCACGCGTTCCGGCGAGGCGCACGAGGTACGCGTACATGCCCTTCGGGTCGGTGCGCGGTTCGGCTACCTGACCGTCGAGCAGCTGGTAGAGCTGGTTGTTGCGCGACAGGAACTCGCGGATCGCCGCCGTCTCGTCGTCATCGACGACGCCGGACGGCGCACGGCTGCCTTCGCGGCGACCGATGAAGTCGCGGTGCTTCGGCGTGAACCCGCGTTCGACGGCGGCCGCACCGAACTTCTCGGAGTCCACGATGAGTTCCCACGGCATCGTTTGATCGACGGGACGGGTGCCGAGCATGTCGCGCACTTGCTCGAGGCGCAGCACCGCGATCTCGCCCATCTTCTGCTTCACCCACTGCTCGGCGACGCGTTCGCGAATCTCCGCGAACTCGGGCACCGACGGTTCCAAGCGCTCGATGACGCGCGTGATCACGAAGGCTTGTGCTTCGACCGTGATCTTGCGACCCATCTGGCCGGACTGGCCGCGGATGATGTCGTTCGTCACGTAGGTGCCGGCCCAGGGCAGCTCGACCTCGGTCCACTCGGCGCGGGTCAAGGCTTTCTCCTGCTTGCCGTACTCGAGGCCCAAGCGCTCCGCTTCGGCGGCGAGGTCGATTTCCTTCGCGTCCTTGCGCATCTGCTCGAGGTCGAGCATCCACAAGTTCATCGCGTTGAACGCGCCGACTTCGATCGCGCAGATGTCCTTCACGTCCTCGAACGCGAAGTAGAGGTCTTCTTCGCCTTCGCTGACGCCTTCGGGCTTCTTGAAGCGCGTCGTGTAGTAGAGGTCGTAGTAACCGCGCGCTGCGGCATCGACGTCTTCGTCTTCACCGGGCGGATAGGCGGCGAGCAGCTGCTCCGGAGCGACTTCTTGCGGAAGGCTCAGGTAGGCGGCTTCGGCCGAGAAGAACGGACCGGTCTGAAAGCTGCGCTTCTCGTTCGGCGACTTGGCGTCGAACCAAGCCTGCAGTTCTTCATCGCTCGGAAGCTGTCCTTCCGCGCTCGGGCGGTAGTCCTCGATCGGCACGATGACGTAGTCGAAGGCGTACTCTTGATTGCCCGCGAGCCACTCTTCTTGCACGACATCCGGATCGACCAACGCCGCGCCCTGCGTCATCCAGCTCAGGTAGCGGTTGACCAGGATCCAGCGGCTGAGCGCGGCCTCGAAGCTCTTCGGCGTGACGCGGCGGTTGCTGCGCACGCGCTCGAGGTAAGCGGGTTCGTTACCGAACCAACCGACGATCAGCTCACGCAGCTCTTCGTCCGACGTCCGCATGCCCGACTGTTCGGCGAGCTGTTCGATGATCATGAACTTCGCGACTTGCTCGTCCGACTTCGCGTCGAACTGGCCCGTCGGAAGCGGCGGGCCGACGCGCAGCACTTCTTGCAGCGCGTTGAGCTTGAGCTTCTCCGCGCGGAAGGTGTCGGAGTCCATGCGCACCGTATCGCCGCCGGGCACCTGCCAGCTCACGAAGGTCGCTCCGCTGTTGTTCCCGGAGAAGGTCGACATCATCGCCGGCGTGATCGAGAACGCGACCAGGATGGCGAGGATCACGATCACCATCAGGATGAAGCCGACGCGGCTCTGTCCCTTCGGGACGTGGACCAGTTCGTCCTCGTGGTGGTCGGACGTGGCGGGGCTGGTCGAGTGGCTGGACTTCGTGTCGGACATCAGTTGGGTCCGTCCCCAGGAAGGGGGCGGGCATTCAGAGGGGGTGAGGAGATCGCACGGGCGGAAGGAAGCCCGAGAGTCTACGGCGCGCCGCGTCAGGGGCGCAAGGCGCGCCCCGCCCGGGAACGCTCAAAGCGGCGTTCTGGAGCAAAAGAGGACCGATCTTGCGCCGCTGGGCCCGTGGACAGCCTCGAGCGCTCCGCCCCCGCGAGGTACCTCACGCGGGGTGAGGATTCGAACTTGGTTCGGTACCTCAGCCCAGCAGCTCGCCGTCGCGCGGCAATTCTTCGAGGCCGCCCAGGCCGAAGCGGTCCAGGAAGTCCTTGGTCGTGCCGTACTGCAGGGGCGAGCCGGGGAGCTCGGCGCGGCCGGTGACCTTGACCAGGCCGCGGTCGACGAGCATGCGCAGCATCGGGCCGCACTGGACGCCGCGGATGGCCTCGATCTCGGCCTTGGTGACCGGTTGGCGGTAGGCGACGACGGCGAGGGTCTCGAGGCCGGCGGCCGAGAGGCGGTCGGACTTGCGGGCCTGGAAGAGGCGCGCGACGACTTCGGACATCTCGGCGGCGGTCATCAGGCGCCAGCCGCCCGCGAGCTTGCGCAGCTCGAGCGGGAACGGGCCTTCGGCGAGCTCGGCCTCGAGCTGGGTCAGGGCCGCCTTGACGCGCGCTTTCGGAGCGCCTTCGGCGAGCTGCGCGAGGCGTGCTTCGGAGAGGGCTTCGGGCGAGGCGAAGAGCAGCGCGCAGAGCACGCGGCGCAGCTCGTCGTCCGTGAGCAGGGCGCCGGGGCCTTCGGCGACGTCTTCGGCCTCGGCTTCGGCAGCCGCCGCCGTGATCGCTTCGGAATCGATGTCCGACTCAGCCGGGGCGTCCGCCGCGGCCGCGTGGGTCTCCGCATCCGCAGCGGCGGCCTGCTCGGCCGGATCCTCGGAAGGCGCGTCCTCCGCAGCCTCGTCCCCCACCGCGGCATCCGCGGCGGCATCCGCGGGAGCGTCAGCGGGAGCATCAGCCGGGGCGGGCTGCGTGGTGCGCGCCGCGGCGTCGCGTTCGGCGGCGGCGGCCTCGGCGAGGACTTCGGCCGAGGGCCCTTCGTCTTCGTCACCGGACGCGTCCCGGTCGAGCTGGTTCTCGTCGGTCGCGGTCATCTCGGACAGTTCGGCCAAGGCCTCTTCGGACTCATTCCCCATGAACGCGAGCATCGCCGTTCACGCGGGCCGATGCAAGCCGCGAGACGCCGGACTGCGGCCTTCTGCGGCCCTTTCGGGCCGCATCGAGGTCGCAACCGAGTCGCGAGCGGGCTCAGAAGCTCGGTTCCGAGACCAGCTCGAAGAAGGGCGCCAGGTCGCGGTTGTAGCGCTCGCGCATCTCGGTCTTCCACTGCCAATACTCGGCATCGGCGAGAGGTTGGTCGCGCAGGCTGGCGAGGACGGATTCGCCGACCACGTCCCAGTCGCCGACGATCGGCTTCAAGCGCGACTCGACCTCGAGGATCAACCAGCGACCTTCCATGTCGAGCGGGCCGCCGATCGCGCCGACCGGCGTGGCGAAGGCCAGCGCCGAGAGCGGCGTTCCATTGCGCAGCACCGGCGGGATGTGGCCGCCGAAGCCCGACGACGGGTCGACGGAAAGCTCGCGGGCCACGACTTCGAAGTCCTCGCCCGCCTCGATGCGCGCTTGCGCGGCTTCGACTTCGGACTTGGAGCGCAAGACGATGACCTTCAGCTCGGTGCGTTCCTGCCCCAGCATGAACGAGCGCACGACGCGTTCGCCGAGCATCTTGCGCTCGACTTCCCAACGCAGCTGGCTCGTGTAGCGCGCGCTGTCGAGACCGAGGCGCACTTCGACGAACTCGCGGAAGCTGGTCGCCGGGTCCTGCTTGCGGATCTCTGACTCGATCTCCTGGATGCTCTGCAGCAAGCCGAGGTCGACTTCTTCGCCGTCGAGCTCGATGCCCAGACGCCGCGCTTCGAGACCGATCAGCTTGGCGGAAACCAAGTGTTCGAGCATCTCGCGCACTTCGTCGCTGCGGTTGTGCATCCAGAAGGCGAGCAGTTCGCCGGCGAAGATCTCTTCGCCCGCGACGCGCGCGATGACGACGTCGTCCCCGATCGTGTCAGCGCCAAGCACGTCCGCGGAGGCGTCCACGATGGCGGCGCCTGGAGCGGCGCCTTGGCGCGTCCCGGCAGCGACTGCGGGATCCACAGCGGGTGCCCCTGCTTGTGCCTGCTTCGCCTTGGCTTGGGGCTCAGCCGCTTGCTCGTACGCATGCTTGGGACGGTCGGCGTCGCGCGCCGGATTGCCGGAGACGCATGCGCTGGAGAGCAAGCCGCAAAGGACGAGTGTCGTGTGTTTCATGTTGATGCTCGAACTGCCGATCAGCGATACCGGACACCGCGCGTACGGCCGATGCCTTTGCACGTCTCGCAGATTTGACGCTGGGTCCCGCCGCCTTGGCTGTCGCTGCGTGCGCCGCCGGTGTAGATAATCTCGCGCACGCCGGTTCCGCCGCACTCGCGACAGTTGCGCAGTATAGGCTTGGCGCCCAAGTCGAACTGACCCGAGTTCTCGACGAAGTACGCGACGAGCCAGTTGGTGCGCGCGGAGTGCGGTTGGCTGGACCAGTATGCTTCAACGTCGTCCTCCTGATCGGCAGTCTTGCGTGCGCGACGCTGGCTCTCCTGGTTCTTCATGAAGCGAGCCAGGCGGTCTTCGAGCGCGGCGCGCTGGGCGTCGGTGTCCGACTCCGCGGGTGCGGCTTCGGCTTGCGTCTCGATGCCGGCCAGCGCGGCGTCTTCCCCGAGCAACCAAGTGCCGAGTCCGTACGACGCCGGGCGCCAGCGCCCGCGCTTGCGATCGAGCCAGAGCTGACCGATGACGTCGTTCGAGACGTCCGGCCAGATCTTCGCGACGTCGGCAATGACTTCGGCGAGCAGGTCGCGCGCCATGCCTTCGTCGAGGTAAGCGAGCGCGCCTTCGTAGCCTTGTTCGCGCGCCGCTTTCGCCGCGAGGCGTTCCATGCGGCGGTACCACGACAGGCGCACGATGTTGGCCGCGTGTTCCGCACGCGACTTGACGATGCGGTCTTCGAGCTTGTGGCGATCATTGGCGAGCGGGCTGTTCGGGAAGAGCTCGTCGAAGACGGTCAGTTCCTGCAGCGCGTCCGAGTAACGCTTGCGACGCTTCAGGTGATCGATCATGCCGAGGTAGTCGACTTGGTCCTGACGCTCGGCCTTGATCGCGACGCGTGCGAGGGTGGAGTCGAGCGCGCCGCCTTGAAACTCGGGATCGAGTTCCTGCACCTCGAGGTAGTGATCTTGCGCGCGCTTGAAGTCGAAGATGCGCTCGCAGAAGCGTGCCAATTCCCACTGGGCGTTCGCATCCGTCAAGTCCGTCTGCGCGAGCTCGAGGTTGTAGAGTTCGTCCTTGGTGTAGATGTCGAGCGCGGGAACCTGCAGTCCGGAAGACGAAGAGCGCAACTGCGAGGTCGGCACCGGCAATACGGTGCCGCGCACCTTCAACAAGATCTCGCTGTCGGAGCGACCGACGATCTTGCCGATCACTTCTTCGCCGGAGAGCAAGACGAGCTTGTCCGCAGCGATCACCTCCTCTTCGCCGGAAGTGTCGACGTAGCCGAACTGCGTGCGCAGCTCGAGGTCTTGCCCAGGATCGAGGAACTGCCAACCGATCTGCGCCACGCCGCCGGTCTCCAGCAACTGGAAGCGCAGGCCGTCGGTCGAGTGTTCTTCGATCGCGCCCCAATGGATGGAGCCGTCGCGCATCTTCAGCATCAGCACGGACTCCGGTTCCGGAACGAGCGCGGCCTCTTGGGCGCACACGGGAACCGAGCCGAGCAGGATCAAGGTCAGGAGGAGGGACTTCATGTCGGTTTCCTATTCAACAACGGCTTCGTCCGCCGCGTGCGCCGTGCTGTCCGAGAATCCGCCGGAGCGTTCGATGAACTCCCGACGTAGGCGTTCGCCGAAGGAGATTTCCATCAGCTTGAGGGTTTGGAAGCGCTTCCCGCGCTGCACGCCCGCCGCTTCCCAACGCAGCTCGACATCGACGACGTACTCCTTGGGTTGCTCGGGGTTCTGAACCGCAGTGGCAGAGTAGATCACTCCGGGCGCGTGCGGAACGTCACGATCGGCAATTACGTGCGGGCCCGTCAGTTCGCCGTCTTCCAGTCGGAAGAGTTGGTGGTCGAGATCGTCGAGGACGGCTTCCAGCGAGGACGCGGCGGAGGTGCGCAGTTCCGCCGTGCGCGTCATCGCTGCGCCGACAGTCAACATGCCGATGATCGCCGCCGCGCCGAAGACCAGGATGCCGACCGCGAGCATCACCTCGATCAAAGTGAATCCGCAGCGGGAGCCCCGCGGTGTCGCTTGAAGCAGCTTCACAGGTTCCAGTCCTCGCGGTAGAGCTCGATCGGTACTTCGCGCACGAGGCGCTCGCCGAAGTGAATCCGTTCGCCGGCTTGGTGCACGGTCGCTTGCGTGCCGCGTCGGCCGCGTTGCACGGTCACGTTGACACCGGCGCGGTTCGTGATCAACAACCACTCGCCGCCGATCTTGATCATCTCGCCGGTCTGCGGCAGTCGCAACGGATCGTCGACGAGAATCACGTTGTCCGATGCCGTGACGAGTTCGGCGAGCTTGGTGCGTCGGCGCAGATCCGCTTCGCGCTCCATCACCAGCTCGATGCGCACGCGGCGCGGAAGCAGGGCACTGTCCCCCACTTCAGGCATGCCGGCACCCGGCACGTTCCACTCGTGGCGTGTCGCATCGAGGCGATCGCGATCCCAGGCGTCCCAAGCCGTCGCGGCGTCGGCGAGTTCGTCACCGATCTCCCAGCCGTCGTGCACGATCGACGTCTGCGTCGCGCACAAGACGCCAAGCCAGAGGATGCCGCCCGTGACCTCTTCGACGCTGCCGGGTGCCGGATCGCCGGTGCGACGGAAGAAATCATCGGCGAGGAAAGACTGCGTCGGTGAACTGATCAAGCGCACGCCGCGCCACAGCACACCGAGCGAACGCTGATCTTCCGAGTCCCCGCCGTGCGGCAGCACGACGTAGACGACTTCGATCAGAGCGGACTGCAGCTTGGGTTCGGGATCGAGCGCCGTGATCCGCGCGACTTCCGCCGCGGAAGCCTGGCGCACGAAGCGCAAGCGCGGCCACGCCGTCTCGCGCAGCTCGTCGCCGTCGGTGTCGAAGTCGTACCAGTCGAGCCACGCATCGCCGTGCGCACCGGATTCCATTGAGCGCAACTCGCCCGCCATCAGGTCCATCACGCCCGAGTTGCGGTCGCTGAGCTCACGGCGGACCTCCGCCCGGTCCCACATCGACAACGAACCATCGAGCAGCGAGAACACCGCGATCATCAGCAGCGACAACAAGCCCGTCGCGATGACGAGTTCGATCAGCGTCAGACCGCTGTGCAGATTGAGCGCGCGCTTCATCGCTCGACGCTCCGCAGCTGGAAGCAGGGTGCGTAGTAGAACGCGCCGATGCGGCGCAGGCGCGGCGTCGTGCGCCACGAGTGCGACGCGCCCGTGATCGGATCGAAGGCGCCCGCGGGATAGTTCACGAAGACGCGCCACTGGATCAGGTCGGACTGCACGCCGATGGGCACATCGCGGCCTTCCTGCGTGCCCACGCGGATCAGGTCGAGACCGTCCGTCGACTCAGGATCGGCGTCCCACGGCACGTTCGGATCGGTGCGCTGCAAAACGTACATCTCGGCGCCCGGCATCGCCGAGGATTCGTCGTCGAAGAACATGCCGGTCCAGTAGGCCGCCGGTTGGTTCAGCTCGAACTCGAAATACGACATCTCCGGCGCATCGGCGCGATCCGCCCAACGATCCCAGTAGCGGATCGGGAAGAGGATCACCGGTTCACCGAAGCCGTGTGCGGCCGGCGTGGTGCCGTAGCGCCCGCGGAAGATGCCCGAGCCTCGACCGTCCATCGCGCCCGGTTCGCTCGAGCGACTCGGCATCTCGACGCCGCCGTTGCGCTGGCGCGTGTAGTGGATCAGCTCGTCGCCGATCAAGATCGTGCCTTCAGTCGGGAAGCCGTTCGTGTTCTCCAGAGGAATCGAGCTGTCATCGCCCGAGATACTCGCGCTGAGCGTCGTCACCGTGAAGTGCGACAGGAAGGTCACCGGTTCACCGATGCCGTGCGGTTGAGGAGCGGTACCGAGCAAGCCGCGACCGTTCGGCGCGAGCGTGATCTCGCCGGACGAGGCGTCGTAGCTGTCGTAAGCGAGGATCTCGGTGCCGACGTAGAGCAGGCCCGCGTCGCTCGGCAGCTGGCTGAGCACTTGGACGCCGTTCGCGCCGATGTCTTGGAGCGGAAGGCGCACCGAGCCGGGCCGCACGCGCAGTCGCAGGTCTTGTTCGCCCGTCGCTTCGAGCATGATCAGCTGCGCTCCCTGCGAGTCTTCGGGATCCGCCAAGCCGAGGCCGATACCGAAGTCCGTATCGCTGAACAGCAGCTCGTCCACAACGACTTCGGGCACGCCGCCCGAGCCCGCGCGGAAGTGACCACCGACCATCGCGTTCGCGACGATGCGCGGACGCTCCCCCGTCGGGAACTTGGCGATGCGCGCCAAGCCGCGCGTGTCAGCTGTCGCTGAGCCGCTGGAGAAACCGCCCGCCGGACCGAGCGGGATCGGTTCGGGCTGCGGTTCGGTCAACGCGACGTAGTAGCCTCCCCGGAACGAGATGAAGTTCTGCGCCGCCGTCACGGTCCCGCCGTCGGTTGCAATCGGCGTCTCCGGATCCGCTTGCTGCCAGCTGTAGGTCAGCAATTGCGGGCTCGGCGCATGGCCACGGTGCACTTCCACAGGCCAGCCGAGGTGATCGTAGTTCGGACCGAAGATGAAGGCCTGGTCGAAGCGACCAGGCACTCCAGCCGCGAAGCCTTCGTCGTAGTTGACCAAGAAGACGGGAACGATCGTGGTGCCCGCCGAGTGAGCCTGCGGTTCCGTTCCCATCACGCCGCGATGTTGCAGCACGGAACGCACGGCGCGCGTGATCGCCATCGAGCTGTCGTCCGCTACGCCGAGGAAGGGCTCCCAGTACGAGCCACCGGTCTGTGTCGGTGACGTCGTGGAGACGAAGGCCTTCGTCGGGTCCTTCGACTTGCCGTCGTCGGGATCGACGGGATCATCCGTGGCCTGATCGGGAGTCACGGGCGAGGTCGGCGACCCGGGCAACAGACGTTCGTGATTCTGGCCGCCGGTAGACTGGACCACACCGCCCTCCGAGACCTCGAAGTCCCCCGCCGGTGCTGGTCCGTCCGCGAGCTCCACGTCTCGCGCCGCCATTGCCGAGCTCGTCTCGAGCTGTTGGATGCCGGCGGAGCTTCCTCCACCACCGCCAACGCCACCACCGCCACCGCCGCCGCCGCCGGGGACGCCGGGGACGACAGGGGGATCGTTCTCGTCGATCGTGTCGCCGCCGACGAGCGTCAGATACACGGCGTTCAACACGTTGCCGTCGTCGCGCACCAAGAAGCCGCCGGTCTCGTCGAAGTAGTTGTACGCAACCCACTCGGTCTGCTCGGGAGCATCGAGGCGCGTGAACTGCGCGAACTGCGGATCGCCGATCGCGCCCTGCAAGAATCCGCGCACGCCGCTGGCACCCGGGGCCGGCACCGAGATCGGCACGACGAAGGTGCGCAGGTCGAGCTGCGACTGGAAGGCTACCTGCGTCTGCGGGTTGACCCAGGTCCACTGCGAGATGAAGGTCCGCGCACCGCCGATGTTGTTACCGCTGGTGAGGTTCGGGAGATTGACCGTGTCGCCGCGCGCCGCGAGCTGCAGCACGTCGCCGTTCCAACCGCTGTAACGGATCACTTCGATCCCGCCCAGCGTCGAGCCATCCGGCGTGTCGTTCGTGAACTGCTGCTGAATCACCGCGGCGTAACCACCCGTGGGGTTGAACGCCTGCATGGTCTGCGCGGTTTCGGCGTCTTGCTCGGGGTCTTCCGCCGGGCCGAGACGTAGGCCTGTGACTCCGCTGCCCGATCCGGTCATTCCGAAACCGACCGGGTAATCGATCGTACCGCCGAGCAGCAAGTTGAAGCGCAGCAGGATCGGATCGCCCTGCGAGTTCGAGCCGCCTTCGACGCCCTTCACGCACGCGACGCGGAAGCGGCCCAAGTCATCGGGCAAGGACGCCGAGCCGCTCGGGATGTCGGAGATCGACATCGAGCTGTAGCCGTAGATCTCGACCGGCGTACCGGCGGCGTGGAACATGTCCACGGTCGCGAGGTTGGTCGGTGCCGGCGGATCGATGTCGTCCCAGCGACAGCGCGCGTTGCGTCCGCCGAAGCCCGCTTCGGATCCGGTCGCGTTGAAGCGGCAGTCGAGTCCTCCCGAGCTGAGCGTGTACTCGACCAATTCATTGCCGACGCGCGCGACGCCGCGAGCCGGGAAGCCGGTCGTGTCTTCCAGCGGCAGGAAGGTCGCCGTGTCGCTGACCGCAGCAGTCAGGCGCGAGAGCCCCGGCGTTTTCACGCCGTGCGCCGTGCCGTTGACCAACATGATCATCTGGTTCGGCGCTGAGCCCCGCACGTCGATCGAGATGTGCGACCAAGTATCGATCGGCAAACCCGGGCTGTCGCCCGACGCGAGCGCGTAGCGGCACTCGCCGTACTCCTTCTCCGCCGTCCCCCTGTGGTCGCCGCCACCGGCGATCACGCGCAAGACCAGGTCGCCCTGTTCGAACATCAACGAGAGGCGGTCGGTCTCCTCCGAACCGCCGCCGATGTCGAGGATGCGTCCGTCCGCGTGCGAGCGCGGCTTGATCCACAGCGAGAAGCCGAGCTGACGCATCAAGCCCTCGCTGTCGGACCACTGCACCATACTGTCCCGCGGGTCTTTCGCGACGACTTCGTCGAGCAGCGAGCGGCCCTCGAGATCGCGGACCTCGCGGTCGAAGTGCATCACGCGGCCGCTGCGTTCACCGGTCTCGTCGACTCGCGACGGCCACAGCTGGGCCCAGTGTTCGATCCCGTCATCGGCCGCGAAGGTGTGCACCGTCTTCGGCATCGCTTCGCCTACGCCGACATCGCTGATGATTCCGGGCACGAAGACCTGCCCGTCATATGTGCCCATCGCCGGCCACAGACGCGACGGCGGCGAGTAGTCACCGTCGTACTGACTGGTCGCTTCGGGGCCGGTCGAGAAGCCGGGCGCATTGCGGCGGATGCGCAGGGCTTCGTCAAAGTCCTCCTGCGTCTGCCAGACGTGCATCAGTTCTTCCTGCGGCACGATCAAGCTGACTTCTTCGCGCACTTCCGCGTGGCGTGTAACGCCGCTCGGAGCGTTGACCATCGCGCGCAGGTCGGCGCGGTAGACGTCTCGCGAGCGCAAGCAGAACGGCACGGTCGAGAAGGAGAGCAGCGAGTCGTTTGCATTCAGCGCGTTGGTGTAGAGCGCGAGCGCGTCGAAGGCGTCGATCAGCGCGCGCCCCCCCGCCAGCGCATCCGGGAGCTTCGGCGCATCACTGGGCAGCTCCTCGATACCGGCGGCGGGCAGCACGACCCAGGTGAGGAACTCCTCGAAGTCGTCGAACGGGCGCATCTCGCCGATCAAGGCCGCGAGCTGCTGCGCTTCCGATTCCGTGACACGGTCGTTGCGGCCACGAATCTGCAGGTTCGTCATCACGGCCTGCAGGACCTCCAGCGGAGCAGTGTTGATGTTCACCGGACGACGCGACTGGACTTCGACCACGGCGCTGTACGCGTCGTAGTCGTTGCGTGCGGGGCGATCGACGTAGATGCCGCCGGAGCGGCTGAGCCTGGTCACAACGAAGACTTCGCTGACTTCGCCGTCGCGGATACGAATCGTCGACCCTTCGTTCACATAGCGCGGCGCATCGACGCGCAGCTGACTGTCGACATCGCGCGTGAAGGAAGACGATAGGCGCATCGGTTGTTGCCACACCGAACCGGCTCCGACGCCGCCGTGCACCGTCATGGTCCGGCGCAAGCTGTCGAGCGCGTCGAGTCCCATGCCGCCTTCGCGCACCACCCAGTCGTCGAGCTGTTCGAGCTGTTCGGGAGTCGTGAAGGGTCGCACGTCGCCGTTCGCGACGTCGAGGCGCCACTGCACGGGAGCGAACGCACGTTGATCGACGACCGCCGCCCCCAATCCGTGCTTGCTGGGCGGGCGCGGACCGGGCAGCGGTTCGCCTTCCTCGTTGTACTGCGCGCCGACGCCGCGTTCGACGTCGATCAACTGGCCGGATTCGATGCCGCCGTAGTGGATGAACTCACCGCCGATCACGATCACACCTGTGGACGGCATGCCCGCGGTGTTCGCGATGGGCAGCGTGTTGTCTCCGGAATCGACCGGACGCGTCAGGCGCGTGGTCGTGTGCATCAAGTTCGAGATCAGCTGCGGCGGCGCGCTGGATAGATCGATGAGACCCGCGAGGTCGGTAACTTCCACATCCCACATCACGCCGATGTGATCGCTGGCGTTCAGGATGTCATCGGGGAAGCGATTCGTGACCGAGAGTTCTTCGATCGAATCCGAGTACGCCGTGGGATCGATGCCGAAGTGCGAGCGTTCGAGTTCCGCACGCACGTGCAAACGCGCTGTCTCGAGCGCCGCACGCGTCAGCGCGCGGTCGTAGAGCTGCGAGCTGCCTTGATCGGTGTTGCGCGCCGACACGAGGAAGGGCGTGAGCAACATGAGCAGCGCCGCGAGCACCAAGATCACGGTGAGCAGCGCAAAGCCTTCGCGGCGGTTCGAACGCAGCTTCATTCGACGTTCCCGTAGAGGCCAACGCGCACGGGGACCCGCACGCCGTCGTCGAACTCGATCGTGAGCTCGACAGGTTCGCTGTGCACGACGCGGTCCAAGCCGCCGCCGGGCCAGAAGACGATTTCGGGGGGAGCACCGGGCGCGAAGGTCACGCCGCTGGGCAGCTCGACGACGTCGCTGACGGCGACGGCGCTGATCACGAGCGAGTCGATCGCGCCTTCCCAGGTGCGCCGGCCGCCGCCGACGGTCATGGATTCCGCGAGCGGCGCGACGAAGGCGGACTCCCGGAGCTCGCCGACCGGCACGCCTTCGATGAAGGCACGCAGGAACTTGCGGTCGTAACTGACCGTCAAGCGACTCCAGTGATTGGGCGGCAGTGAGCCGGCTCGCGTGCGCAAGATCGCCTTGCCCGCCGCCTTGCGATCCCCGTTGTCCGCGACGCGCAGGGCCGCGAATTCGATCTTCAGCGCTCCGTCGCCCTCGGACGCGATCGTGACCGCTTGGCCGAGTCGCAGGATCTGTCCGCCGCGCGTCGTTTCGGGTCGCAGCGCGCACTGGATCACGAAGCCGTCTTCGAGGTTGAAGGCGGGGTCCTTGTGCACGGCGACTTCGTAGCCGGACTGCGGGGGAGCGCCGACGAAAGACAACGCACGACCCAAGAAGCCGTCGTCGATCAACTCACCGCCGACCAGCTCGCCGTTCAGATCGAAGGCGCCGCGCAGCGGGAACTGTTCGAAGTGCCAAGTGCCGATGACGGCGAGCCCTTTCGCCGACAAGGTCCCCGCTTCGAGGTTCAACGTGACGCGCGCCGGCGCGTCTTGCGCGACCGACCAGTTGCGCGCGGAGCGCAAGCTGCTCTGCACCAACCCGACAGCGCTGCGGCCGCCGACGTCGATCGAAGTCAGCGCGCCGACACCGAATCCGAGCACCAGAGCCGCGAGCCCCATCACCATCAGCAGCTCGACGAGCGTCATACCGGCCCGAGTCAATCCCTCCATCCGCGTCACCGTGCGGTGCGCGTTCTCGCGAAGGGTTCGGCTCACGCCGGATGTTTGCATCAGTCGGTCTTGAAGTTCGTGATGTCGTCGTCGTCGCCGAACTGTCCGTTCGGTCCGGCCGAGATCAGCTGGAAGGTGCGCGGGTTGTGCGGGCTCTTGGTCTTCGAGCTCATGCGCGCCTTGACCGTCTCCTCGTATTCGTCGCCCGTCTCGGGATCGAGCGTGAGGTACAGGTCCCCTCTGTCGTAATCGCGTCTGTGGAAGTACGCGATAGGGTTATCCCAAGCATCACGCAACTCGAACAGATCCCGCGACCCAAGGGTCGTGAGGGGCTTGCGCGCTTGATCGCCGTCGGTGTTGACCAGCTCGTCTTCCTTGAGCGAGGTGCCGCCCCAGGCCTCCGACCAGAGCGTCACGAAGAGCGTCTCCGCGCCGATGTTCACGCCGTTCGGCTGACCACCCCACTCGTCGCGCCAAGCGCTGGGAGGGAAGTCGCCTTCCTCGTGTTCGTACTCCTTGATCGCGGACTCGAGCACGCTGAGCTGCGCGCGCGTCAGCGACGCCCGCGTCGACTCGCCCATGCCCGCGAGACGCGGCACGAGGAAGGCGGCGAGGATGCCGAGGATCACGATCACGGCGAGCAGCTCGATCAGGCTGAAGCCGGCCTTGGAGTGTTGTCGTTGAAGCATGGGGTTCCGGAAGGGCCTGGAAGGAGTACTTAGCGCTCGCGCTTGATGATCTCAACGCGGTCGATGCGCACCTTCGCAACGCGACCGGTGTCGCCTTCGGCGAAGACTCCCACCCACAACTTGGACGTCGTGCGCCCGAGTTCCGACATCGGCACGCGATCCGCGACCGGCACGCCGTTGATCGACAGGCGCATCTGCGTGTCGGAAGACTCGCCGGAGCGGTCGATGCGCAGCACGACGGGTTCTCCCGCGGGCCACTGCACGACCGGGACGTCGACGTAGTCGGCGTCTTGGCCGCCGCGGCGCTGAAGACGCGTCTGCAAGGTGCCGTCGAGATTGCGCGAGATTGTGGCCTCGGCCTTGATCTCGTTGTTTTCACGACGCGCTTGTTCGAGCGAAACGAAGGCGCCGACGCGACAACGGTTGTCGCGGTCGACTTGCAGCGTCACTTCGATCGACAGGAAGTCGCCGGCGGGATACTCGCGCTTGAGGCGCGAACGACCCGTCTCGGTGAAGTTGCCGTCGATCCAGACCGCGCCGTCGTGGATCGAGACCAGCGGACCGGCGCCCTCTTCGATCATCCAACCGTTGCGCAGCTGTTGGCGCTCGAAACGATCGCTCCACGCCACCTTCTCGACATGGTCGTCGATGCGTACGATCTGACGACCGATGTAGCGGCGCAGCGGGTCTTCCTCGGGCAGCGCACGCAAGCTATCGTCGAGCTCGCGAAAGAGCGTCATCGCTTCGACCGGTTCGCCGTCGAGGTATGCGCACCAGGCGAGGCCCGCGCGCGCCGTAGCGTCAGCGCGACCCTGTCCGTTCGCACGGTCGAAGGACTCGCGTGCAGCGACGACGTCGCCCAGCCTCAGCGCGTTCAATCCGCGCAAGCCGTGAACCACTGCCTGCGTCGGGTCGACGAACACGCTGCGTTCCAGGTACATCTCGGCGTCGGCATAACGCCCCGCCAAGAAGGCGAGACGACCGAGTCCTGCGAGCGCTTCGGGCAAGCGCAGTTCTTGATCGAGCGCAGCGGTGAAGGCCGCTTGAGCGCCTTCGAAGTCATCGCGCGCGGCGAGCACACGCCCGCGCTGCAACAAGGTGTAGACGTCGGTCGGATCGACCGTCGACGCCAGCTCGACGTAGCGCAGCGCCTCTTCGGGATGATCGGTGACTTCGGCGACCCACGAGAGCGCACGCCAGGCTTGGCCGGCGCGCAGCGGATCGGCTTCCGCCGCCAGCGTCAGGTTCTCGACAGCAGTGATCCAATCTGCGCGTTCCGCGGCGACCAGGCCCTCGGCGAGCAGCAAATCGAACTCCGGCGCGGTCAGCAACTCGCCGTCGTCATCGGTCGACGAGTCGTCCGCCGGAGCGCCCTGTAAATAGTTCACGTTCTGCAAACCGGCCAGCGCCATTTGCAGTCCTGGTTCAGCTTGCAGGGCCTTGGTGTAGGCCTTGCGGGCTTCTTCGAGCTGCCCGGTAGCGAGCAGCGCATCGCCGAGCAGCGAGCGAATCCAAGCGCGCACGCGTTGGTGTTCCGCAGCTTGCGGTTCGTTGCGTGCGGCGCGTTGCAACGCTTCCAGCGCCTGGACGGGTTGGTGGCGTCGCAGCTTGAAGTTGCCGAGCGCGAGTTGCACCTCCCACTCAGCACGGCCGAAGCGCGAAGCCTCTTGCAAATGATCGTCCGCGAGATCGAACAAGCGGAAGCGCGACTCGAGTACGCCGAGGCGCGCCAGCACGACCGGGTGCTGCTCGAAGCCACCTTCGAGCAGCGCGTTGTACTCGGCGAAGGCTTGTTCGAAGCGGAACGCCGCTTCGTAGCAACGCGCGAGTCCCAGGCGCGGCGCAGGATCGTTGGTCAACGCGGTGGCCTTGCGATAGAACTCTTCCGCGATCTCCAGCGCGCGCGGACCTGCTTCGCGAGCCAAGTACGCGCGATCGGCGAACGACATCACCGCGCCGTACTGGCCGCGCGAGAGCTCGCCCGGAAACTCGACGCGTTCCAGCTCCAGGCGGTTCAGCAGCGTGTCCGCGAGTCCGAACATCTCCAAGCGGTGCGTCTCGACGCTGTACGCGACCGGCGCCATGCCGGGGTAGCGTTCTTGACCGGTATCAGGGTTCAGCTCGAGAAACAGAATCGGCTCGGAAACCGGCATGCGCAGCTCGAAGCGGTCGCGATTCAAGATGCGACCGTACTTCAGCTGATTCGTGAGGATCCAGTCGTACTGACGGCGGTAGCTCTCGAGTCGCTCGGCCTTCTCTTCCGGCGTGAGCAGATCCCAATCGATCCCACCCGCGTCATCGACCGCGTCTTCGAAGGTGCTTTCTTCGTCCACACCGTCGAGCTCGTCGAACAGACCCGCGACGAGTTCCGGTTGACGCGTCGTGCGCAGGTACTGCGCGAAGAGTTCCGGCATCGGTCCGGCGGCCGGCGCGGGACGCAGTCCGGGCAGGACGGCGAGCGGCGGCACTTCGAACTCGAGCAACGGCAGCGGCCGCGTGTCGGACGGTTCGGTGAAGAACTCGCGCAGCAACGCGTCCGCGTCGCGGGAGGTCGGTCGCACGAGGTCGACGTTCGGCGCGGGGTGATCGACGAACTCCGGCGCGCGCGTGCCCCCTCGACTGGGACCTCGCGAGCTTCCGGTTCCGAGCGAGCTGTAAACGCCCCAACCCACGACCAGGGCCGCGAGCGCGAAGACGACTTGTTGTTGACGGATCGCCATGACTCAGACTTCGCCTTCGCCCAGCTCGAGCGGTTGCACGTACGGGAGCAGGAAGACGACTTCCATGCGGGAGGACTGCGTCTTGTTGCGCTCGGGCAGGATCTCGAGCTCGTCGATCATCAACGAAGCACCAGCGGCCGGCTGTTGCGACCGCGCGAGCAAGTCCACCATCGGACCGGAGGCGCCGGAGAGCTTCATGCGCACGCGCGTGCGTTCCACGCGACCCACGCCTTGGCGCGAATAGAGGCCGGGGTCGAGCTTGATCTCGATCTTGTCGATACGTTCGACGCCGAGCTCGATGGCGTTCGACACGACGCGCTCGATCAGGTCGAGCGCGTGCAGGTGTCGCAAGATCTCTTCGTCGCGCGTCGGCGCGAGTGCCGGCAGCCCGAGGTCTTCCGGCAGGCGCAGCTTGCGGCGTCCGGCGCGGCGCAGCAGATCATCGCGTACAGCGGAGACGCGCTCGACGTATTGACTGCCGATCGGACGGCTGGAGTCGACCTCGAACTCGGGACGCGGAACGAACGCGACCAGGTTGGTCAGATCCGCCACGGCCGAGCGCAGAGCTTCGTTTTGTTCGTCGGCTCGCGCCTTGTCTGCACTCGAATAACGCGGCTCTTTCAAGTCGCGGTCGACGCTGCGCAGTCCCCCGCGCGTCGAGGCCAAGTCGGCGCCAACCGAGGAGTTGATCATCATCGCCACGATCAAGTAGACGATCACGCCGATCGCAACTCCTGTGACGAAGCGCTTGTTCTCTTGCCAGTAGTCGTTGAAGTCCATGGCTACTCCTCCATCCCCTCGTCATCGGCCGCTTGCGGAGCCGGAGGCGCCAAGGTGGTTAGATCGATCTCGAAGCGCGTCCCACGCGGGCTGGGCGCTGCTTTCAAGCGCGCCGCGGGAAGCTCGGTGGTCAGCGCGGTGAGCAACGACTCGTAGAGCGTCGACATCGCCGCGGTGCCTTCGCGCGCGCTGCCTTCGAAGTGCAGCACGGGGCGTTCGAACCCGCGTTCGACGCCGAGCTCGGGGTCGAACGACCAGCTGCTGGCGAAGCGGTTCAACCAGAACTGATCAGGCATGCGACGACCGAGCACGTCGAAGCTGCGCGCGATTTGTTCGCCCGCACCGGCCAGGCCTTGCAGTTCGAACGCGACCTCGGCGAGCGTCTCGTTCTCTTGCAACAGCGCCCGCGTGCTCTTGTCGACGCGGTCGGCGCGGCGCACGCGCGTTTCCTTCTGCGCGAGTTCGGTCTCGAGTTCGGAGAGTTCCGCCGACTTCGAGATGTAGCTGTTCACCAAGCCGCCGAGCGCCAAGACGCCCGCCGCGGCGAGCCACGCCGTACCGCCCCAGAACTCGCGTCGCTTGCGTTCGCGTTCGGGCAGGATCTCGACCGAGTAGGCATCCGGATCGGAGCCCATCGTTGCGAGGCCGAGCGCGACCACGGCTTCGAGCTTGTACTCCTCGAGCTCCTGTTGCGCCTCGGGCGAGAGCCCTTCGGTCTTCACGACGCGGAAGGGATCGAACAGCTCGACCGGTACCTGCATCGCCGAGCTGAGCCAGCCGGGCAGTCCGTCGAGCGCCGCACCGCCGCCGCACAGCAGCACGCGATCGATCTTCAAGTTGGTGATCTTCAGCTGACTCTTCGAGAAGAGCAGCGTCGACTGCAACAGGCTCTGCAACTGGCCCGCTGCACCGAGGATGGCGCGACTGGCCTTCTCGGCGTTCGCGTCCTTGTGCGACGCGCGCGGATCGAGGGTCGACTGTTCGATCTTGATCTCTTCCGCCTTGGCGAGCGAGACGCCGAAGCGCTCCGCGATCGCCTTGTCGAAGAGGCCCGAGCCGCCGGTCAAGTTCCGCGCGAAGACCAAGTCCGGTCCGCGGCAGATGACCACGTCCATGTTGTCGTGGCCGATGTTTGCAAGCAGCACCGTGTCGTCTTGCACGACGCCGTAGCGCATCCAAGCGTTGTAGAGCGCGAGCGCGTTCGGCGAGAAGCCGTCGAGCTTGCCGCCAATGCTGCTCAAACCTTCGCGGTGTTCTTCGAGCAGTCCGTCGCGCGCCATCGCGAGCAGGACGACGTCCTCCCCCTCGATCTCGGGCAGCTCGGGCAGCAAATTGAAGTCGGACGCGAGGCCGGTGCCGGATTGATCGCCGACGCCTTCGACCTCGAAGCGCATCAGCTTGCGCAGCTGCCAATCGGGAACGCGCGGAACTCGCGTGTAGCGCAAGTTCACGTCGCGGCCGGTCAAGCCGACGCGCGACGGACCGAGCTTGAAGCCCCCTTCGACCTCACCCCAACCGCCGCCGAGCGTGCCGCTCTCGTTCGCGTGCACCGCGAAGTCCGAGGCGTGGAAGGTGTTGCCCTTGTACTGCCCCTTGAGCAGCACAACGGTCCGAAGTCCGGCGTCGATGCCTGTGATCGTGCGTGCCATCAGTCCTGCACCCCGTAGCGGGTTTCGAGGTAGCTGCGGACTTCGTCCGCGAGTCGGGGTGATTCGGAGGCTTCGAGCGCGCTCAGGATGCCGCGCAGGCGTCGCACTTCATCGGCCGCGAGTTCGGTTTCGAGTCCGCTGGCAAGCTCGTCGATCTCAGCGATCACCGCGAGCGCCTGCGTCTCGACGACCGAGCCCTTGTAGCGCTCGCCGACCTCGACGGCTTGTGCGCGACAGGCCATGTAGCCGTCGTGCAAGCGGAAGAAGCGCGCCCGCTCGACGTTGGCGCGGACTTCCACGAGCGCGTCGAGTCCGCCTTGTGCGATGCGCGACATGCTGGTCTCGGCTTCCGCCAGCAGCGTCTCGTCGTACGGGAAGACGTCACGCAAGCGGCGCCAGGCGGCGTAGGCATCGCCCATGCGGTTCTCGCCCTCCGCCTTGCGACCCTTCTCGGCCAGGCTGCGCGCTTCGGCGGTCTCGACCAAGAAGTCGACTTCGAGCGCCGCGCCACGTTGACTGCCGAGCTGGACGGTGACGCGCGCGCCATCGCCTTCGGGGCGCGACTCGATGGTCACCGGCGAAGCGAAGTACAACCTCGTCAGGTCGAAGCCCTTGCCCATCAGCAAGGCTTCGACGCCTTCGCGCTCGAACTGCGTGCCGTGTGTCTTGCGTCCGCCTTCGCCGAGGCTGGCGAGTCCGCCGTCGAGGCTGGCCGGTTCGACGCGCAGCGTGAGCAGGCGATTCGAGCCGCCCGCCGGCAGGTTGACGCGGAACTCCTCGCCCTCGTAGCTGAGCTCGAGCGGCACGGTGTTCAGCGGATCGCTCGGGTCTTCGCCGCGCAGATCGCTGATCAAGACACGGCCGGCTTTGGTGATCACGAGCGCTTGTCCCGGCTCGCCGATCAGGTGTCCTTGGAATTCGCGGTGCTTCACCGTAGGTTCGGCGCCTCCGGTCGATTCGACGAGCGAGACATCGTCGAGGTCGACCGTGCCGCCGCCCGCTGCGCGCGCATCGACGATCACGCGCGCGTCGACCGCACCCGTGGGAACCGCTGCAGTGACTTCGAGCTCGTTCCAGCCTTCGTCGCGCGCGGCCCACGCGGACCAAGCGATCTGTTCGCCGGGAACGTGCCCGACTTCGCCGCCGAAGCGGAAGGCGATGCCGAGTCGACCGTTCGCGGCGCCCGCGGCTTCGATCGACCCGCGCGCGGTCAAGCTGCGACCGACGGAGGCGCGTTGCAGCGGCGAGATGAGTCGTGCGCGTTCTTCGCCGTCGAGCTGTGCGCGCATGCCTTGCTCCCCGGAGAGCGCCGCGGCCGAACGCTGCAAGAACGCCGCCTCGACGCCTTCCGCGTCTTCCCAGCCCGATGCTTCGCCTTCGAAGGAGTACGACGACGCGAGCAAGTTGCCCGCGACTTCGACGACGGGCTTGGACTGCCTGCCGCCTCCGCCTTCGCCGCGCAGGAAGTACCACGCGGCAGCTCCACCACCGACGACGGCGACGAGCAAGAGCAGCAGGCCGAGCTTCGAGCCCTTGCCGCTGCGCTCGAGGTTCGCCACGCTGATCGAGTGCACATCGTCGTGATCGTCATCGGGCAACGCACTGGCCGCAGTGGCGGCTGCCGGTGCTGCGTCCGAGAGCTGCGCATCGTGGAAGACGAGCGCGATGCTGCCGAAGACGACGCGGTCGCCGTGCGCGAGGCGTCGCTCGGTGATCTTGTCCTCACCGACGCGCGTGCCGTTCGTGCTGCCGAGGTCGACGACGGTGACGCCGGACCCCTCGACGCGCAGCTCCGCATGTGAGCCGGAGACCGAGGTCTCGGCGATCTGGAGCGTGTTGGCGGGTTTGCGCCCGACGGTGGTGCGTGCGGTCGTGAGCGGCACGACCTCTCCTGCGCGCTCACCGGACTCGAAGCGCAGGCTGTAGCGGTCTTGCATGCGGGCTGAAAACGGGTGTGAGGGGGGCGCCGGCGCGAAGCGAGGGGAGACTCCGCGGGAGCCGGAACGGGCCGAAGAGGGCGCCGACAACACGCCGGATACCCGAACCCGAGGGGGCTGTAACGACCGACCTGCGCGCGGGTCGCGCGCAGACGGCGATCAGGAGCGAGGATAATAGCGGTCAAGGCAGGGGCCGTCCAAGACGCGTCCCCTCTCACGGTCCAAGCCGGCCGACTGGGCGTGCGGATCGGCTCGGAAGGGGTCGTGAAGGGCCATCACAGCGCCCCGAACGTGCGACTTCGCGCAGCCCGAGGTTTTCGTCGCGAACTGAGATCGAGTCCGCACACCGACCCCCGCCGCGGCGCCCGAGCCAGACGCTCACCACACCGTTCGCGGTCGGCCCGAGCCCATCGTTCCCGAGCAGAGAGTGAGACCCCACCCCTGGAGGGCCACTCGCAAGAGCGAGACTGTCGCTGATCGCAACGCCTCTGCCCGTGGTCGCAAGAGAGACGACCAAAGAAGATTGCTTCAGGTTGAACTGGCGCTCGGACCGACGTAGCGTACGCGCGCCCCATGCTGCGGCTCATCACACATCTCCTTCTCGCCTACGCGCTCCTTCTGGGGCCGGCCCTGTGCCTAGGCGGACTCCTCGAGCACGATTGCGATTGTGGAGGCGAGGGCGCTGCCGAATGCCAGCACGAGGATTCATGCCCTGATGACCCTTGCGCGCCCGTTCTCCGCACAGAGGAAATGGACGCTCTGCCGAACTTCGAGTTCGCGAGCCGGCTGATTCAGGCCCCCTTGTTCACGTTGGATGTCGAGCCGGCATCCGTCAGGTGGTCGTGGTCTTCGAGACCTCCTCTGCCGCCAGACCGCTGGAACCTGCCCTACGCGCAGAGCGACCGGCCGCAGCTCATCTGATTCCAGAAGCCCCGCACCACGTTTCGACGGGCACTTGTGCGCCCGGAGTGTGTCTTCACTCCGGACGCTGCCCGTCGAATGACTAGCGAGTGAGCTTCGAGAACCAGGTGAATGAACAAACTAACTGTCCCTACACATGCCGCGTGGGCGGTGGTGGCGCTTACGTCAGGATGCGCCACTTACAGCCCCGCCCCCATTGAGCCGGCCCAAGTCCTCGAGAGTCTCGAGGCCATCGAGTGGCCGCCGATACGAACCGAGACGGAAACTCGAGATACCGTCGGTACGCGGTCCGAAGGCGCTGGGCCCCGCGAGCTCGCGGCCTTCGCCGTAAGCACCAACCCGCGTCTAGCGGCCGTTCGATCCGAGGTTGGTGTCAGGAGCGCCCTCCTGGTTGAAGCAGGGCTTCTGCCGGACCCCGAGATCGGCTGGAGCGCCATGGATATCCTGGCAACGCAAATCGTCGATGGCACCTCGTCATCGCTCGATGTGTGGACGGGGTTCGGACTGATGTTCCCGCTCCTGCGCCCTGGCGAGCGCGACGCACGCGTCGGTGCTGCCGAGTGGCGCTCCGAGGAGGCTCGACGCCTCGTCACCGCGGCTGAATGGTCGCTGACCAGCGACATTCACGTCGCCTACGAGGAAGTGCTGGGGGCAGAGATACTCCTTGCCCAAACACGCGCACTCACGGAACTCGCTGCATCGACCAACGAGTACTTCGAGCGGGCGCGCGACGCCGGCGCCGCTACGGCCATCCAGGCAAATCTCGCCCTCGGAGAGCTGCAAGTGATCCGACTGGATGGCGTCCGCGCGGAAGCTCGGGTTCTGCAGGCGCGCCAAGACCTGAACGCCCTCCTTGGACTTTCCCCCGGCGCGGACGTCGCACTGCGCGGTGGCGCGGACCCCGCAACAAGTGAACCCCTCGGCGATGATCTGGATTCGCTTACGGCGCACGCCGTGGAGTCACGCCCGGACCTCGCCGTACTGCTTGCTCGATACCAAGCCGCCGAAGAGGATGTGCGGCTCGCCATCTCGAAGCAGTATCCAGTTCTAGCTGTCGGGACGGGAATCAGCTTCACCCTGCCGTTCTTCTCGAAATTCGGACGGCCGGCAATCAAGACGGCGATAGCCCGGCGGGAACAACTCGGCCGTGAGTTCACCGCCGCGGTTCACGCCGCTCGCCAACAGATCGCCGCGGCTCACACGCTCTGGCGACTCGCTGAACAAGAAGTCGAGCTCATCGAGCGCGAGCTTCTACCGAACGCTGAACGCAACCTGGAACTCTCTCAAGAGGCCTTTCAGGCAGGGGAGGTCACCTTACTGGAGACACTCGCCCTGCAGCGCGCGCTTGTCGGAGCACGTACGCAGCACACAGAGGCTCGCGCCGAGCGATCGAAACGCGCTTGGATGCTCCTAGCGCTTAGCGGCTGGCTGCTCGGTGAAGCCCCCACGAACAACACGAACAACACGAACAACACGAACAACAAAGAGGACTCCGAATGAAACCGCTCAATCGACTCTCCCGTCTCCCGCGAGTGGCGTTGGCTCTGCCGTTGTTGCTGCTGGTCAGCTGCCCCTCTGGAGGCGACGACCACGACAGTCACGAAGGCCACGCCCACGAAACCGGCCAAGAGCATGATGACGCGCACAAAGAGGACGCTGCTGATGACCACGCAGGCCATGACCACGACGAGGAGGGATCCAAGTGAAGCTACGATTCAAGAACAACCTCACTTCCCTTGCCGCCCCGTTGGCAATTGCCCTTCTCCTGCTCCAGGGCTGCTCGAGCGCCGAGGACGATCATGCCGGGCACGACGACCACGAAGGTGAGCCCGCGGGGGCCCATTCGGAGGACGAATCGCACGCAGGCGAAGAGGGCCACGTGGAACTCACCGAGAAGCAGTTCCAATCCGCGGGCATCGCGGTCGCCGCTGCTGCGCCCGGACGAGTTTCGGAGGTGCTGACGTTACCCGGAGCGGTTGCCCCGAATGCAGATACCGTTCTGCACGTGACCCCCAGAGTGGCGGGGCAAGTCCGAACCGTACTCAAGCACCTCGGAGAGTCTGTCGAGGCTGGAGAGCTAGTGTGCGTCATCGACAGTGTGGACCTCGGGATGGCCGTTGCGGACTTCCTGCGCGACCGCGAGAGGGTGACTGCGGCCGAGGAGACGATCGCTCGAGAGCACGAGCTGTACGCCGGGCGCTTGGAGGCCCTGACGGCCATCCTCGAGGGGGCCATCGCGATCCAAGAGCACATCTACGAGCGCGAAGAAGAGCTTCGAGCGAAGGCCGTATCCACAATACGGCCATTGCTTGAAGCCGATCGGGCCTTCCGGCTCGCCAAGTTCGAGCGAAGCAAGCAGCTCACAGAGTTCAGTGCCGAACGAGATACGCGGATACTCGCACTCGAAGTGGACCTGCGCACCAAGCGCATCGACCTCGTCGCCGCTGCAAACAGGCTCCGCACTCTCGGTCTCAGCCAAGAGGAGCTCGACGAACTCGACGAATCCTCCCCGCTCGTCTCGGGCGAGTACCGCATTCCGGCCCCCGGCAATGGCGTCATTATCGATCGACACGCATCGAATGGTGAATACGTCGAAGCCGGCGCCAAACTCTACATCATCGAGGACCTTACGAGTGTCTGGTTCCTCGCTTCAGTCTTCGAGGAACAACTGCAGGTTGTTCGCACCGGCCAGCCCGCCAGGGTCTCACTCGATGCGTTTCCTGGGGTGACCCTGGATGCCGAAGTCAGCTTCCTCGAGTACCAGGTCGACCCCACGAGTCGCTCCGTCGGTGTACGCATCACCCTCGACAACGACCGGCTCAGCGATTGGCCCGAAGAGCTCCCCTTGCGGCCCGGGATGTTCGGTCGCGTCGAACTCGAGACTGATTCCCGACAAGCGGCGGTAGTCATCCCGGAGAGTGCCCTCGTCCACGAAGACGCGGGCGACTACGTCTTCATCCAAGTAGAACCGTTCGCCTTCGAGCGACGTGACGTGGCCGTGAAGCCTGTAGCCGGCGAGATGGTCGAAGTCATCTCGGGTCTTGAGCCTGGCGAGAAAGTCGCCATCTCGGGGACGTTCCTCCTGAAGTCCGCCGAGCGCCAAGCCGAGCTCGGCGGCGGGCACAGCCACTAAGGGGGCGTCACCATGGTCAACAAACTCATCGACTTCTCTCTCAACAACCGCCTCCTCGTCATCATCGGGTGGCTGCTCGTGGTTGCCTTGGGACTCGACTCGCTTCGCAAGCTCCCCATCGATGCCGTACCGGACGTCACGAACGTTCAGGTCCAGGTGCTCACCAACAGTGCCGGCCTGGCCCCGCAGGAGGTCGAGTCCTTCATCACCTTTCCCGTAGAAACCGCCATGAGCGGCCTCCCGAAGGTCGAGCAGATCCGGTCTGTGTCCAAGTTCGGTCTCTCCGTGGTGACGGTCGTCTTCGAAGAAGGCACTGACATCTACTGGGCCCGGCAGCTCGTCGGGGAGCGCCTCTCGGAAGCTCGAGACGCAATCCCTAACGAGTATGGGGAGCCCGGCCTGGGTCCCATTTCTTCCGGGCTCGGAGAAATCTACCAGTTCGAAGTCAAGGGTGAGGGTTACTCCCCCATGGAGCTTCGAGACATCCTTGACTGGAATGTCGGCTATCAACTGCGCTCCGTTCCGGGTGTCGTGGAAGTGAACTCATTCGGGGGGGAGTTGCGAACCTATCAGGTCTCGCTCGACCCGCGCAAGATGCGCTCCTACGGCCTCTCACTCGCAACCGTGTTCGAGGCTCTCGAGCAAAACAACCGCAACGTGGGCGGCGGCTACATCGTGCACGCCGACGAGCAGTATCTTGTGCGGGGAGAGGGTCTCATCGAGGACCTCAGTGACCTGGCCAAAGTGGTCGTTGCCAAGGATGCAAACGGCACGCCGGTCTATATCGAGAATCTCGGCAAGGTCGAGTTCGCTCCGATGATTCGTCAAGGGGCCGTCACCCGCGATGGGCGTGGTGAAGCGGTTGTGGGCATTGTGATGATGCTGATGGGGGCAAACTCCCGAACCGTGGCTGAGGATGTTCACGCAAGTGTCCAAGAGATTGAGAAGACGCTCCCCGAAGGCGTCACCATCGACACGTTCTACAACCGCACCGAACTCGTGCAGCGCACGATTCGTACCGTGGCCAAGAACCTCATCGAGGGCGGCCTCCTGGTAGTCGTCGTGTTGCTGCTCTTGCTCGGTAGCTTCCGCGGCGGCCTGATCGTGGCCTCCGCCATTCCTTTGTCGATGCTTGTTGCGGTCATCCTGATGCGGTGGATGAACATCTCGGGCAACCTGATGTCTCTGGGCGCCGTTGACTTCGGCATCATCGTCGATGGAGCCGTAGTCGTCATCGAGAGCATCGTAGCGTACGTATTTATACACCGGAAGGACGATAAACGTTCACACCTGGAGAAGGTGCGCGCGGCGTGCCACCAGGTCGCGCGCCCGGTACTCTTCGCCGTCGGCATCATCATGATCGTCTACCTGCCGATCCTCGCCCTGCGCGGAATCGAAGGGAAGATGTTCCGCCCCATGGCGCTCACGGTCGTATTCGCCATGGGCGGATCACTCGTTTGCGCACTGACGCTGATGCCGGTTCTCGCGTCTATCTTCTTGAAGAAGGCCGTCGAGAAAGAACCCATCCTGTTCCGCCTGCTGAAGGGGGTCTACACCCCGCTTCTGGCTCGGGTCATGGCGCATCCAGTGCGCACAGGAGTCACAGCATTCGGTATTTTCGCGGGCAGCCTTGTCGTGGTGCCCTTCCTCGGAGCCGAGTTCATTCCGAAACTCGACGAGGGTGCCATTGCAATGCAGGTTTGGAGACTGCCGAGTGTGTCGCTCGAGAGCTCCAACGAAATCAGCGGCAAGGCGGAGCTGGTCGTCAAGGCTTTCCCTGAAGTCCAGACCGTCGTGTCGCGCACAGGCCGAGCAGAGATTGCCACAGACCCAATGGGGGTCGAAATCTCGGACACCTACATCATCCTGAACGACCCGGACACTTGGCGCTTCGATAGCAAGGACGAGCTCCTCGAGGCGCTCGACGAAGAGCTCCAAGAAGCGCTTCCGGGTGTGATGTTCAGCTACTCGCAGCCCATTGAGCTGCGCGTGGACGAGCTCATCAGTGGCGTACGCTCGGAAGTTGGGATCAAGATTTTCGCTGCAAGCGGCACGCTCGAAGAGATGAAAGATGTAGCAGAGCAAGTAGCCGCTGTCGTTCGCGATGTCCCGGGAATGGAGGAGGTGAAGGTCGAACAGACGACAGGTCTACCGACGCTCACGATCGACATCGACCGCGAGGCCATTGCGCGCCGCGGCATCAATGCTCAGGATGTACTCGCCGTAATCGAGACCATCGGAGGGACCCAGGTGGGCACCGTTATCGAAGGACAACGACGCTTCAGCCTCCAGGTGCGCTTCGACGGTGCTGTCAGAGAAAGCCTCGAGGCGCTGCGGCACCTGCCGATCTCCCTTCCCGGCATCAAGGGCGAACCCGCACCGTGGGTTCCGCTGGAGCAAGTCGCCAACGTGGACATCAGCACGGGTCCGGCGCAAATCAGCCGTGAGAGGATCCAGCGCAAGATTACTGTCGAGCTCAACGTGCGAGGACGAGACTTGGCGTCGGCAGTTGCCGAGGCCCGCGAGCGCGTTGAAGCGAGCGTGGAAATGCCCGCAGGATGGTTTATCGAGTGGGGCGGCCAGTTCGAGAACCTCGCGGCGGCCTCGAAGCGTCTTGCGCTCCTGGTTCCGCTAGCTCTACTCCTCATCTTCGTGCTGCTGTACTCGACCTTTCAGTCGACGCGGCTCTCGCTCCTCATCTACCTGAACGTGCCGCTGGCACTGACGGGGGGCATCGCAGCGCTTTGGATCCGGGGCTACCCCTTCTCGATCTCCGCCGGTGTGGGGTTCATCGCGCTCTTTGGCATCGCCGTCATGAACGGCGTCGTACTGGTCTCGACCATGGTACAGCGCAGGAAAGAAGGCGCCGGCACACAAGAAGCCGCAGAGGATGCCGCCCACTCCAGGTTGCGCCCTGTTCTCATGACGGCGCTCACTGACATCATCGGCTTCCTCCCGATGGCCGTGGCGGCAACGGCGGGCGCCGAAGTGCAGCGGCCGCTTGCAACCGTTGTCATCGGAGGGCTGATCACTTCGATGCTGCTGACCCTCTTCGTGCTTCCGGCAGTCTATCGCTGGTTCGCTGAGAAGGAGGCACCGTTGAGTACCTGATCACGGTCACGCCCATGGTGGTGACAAACGGCTCATCGGAGCCGTACTGGTCATGCTCTCCTGACTGTTGCTCAGGTTGTGGGAGGCGTGCTGTCAGGGAGCTTCTCGCTCGTTGCCGACGCCCCCCACAACCCAAGCGACTCCGGCGCGCTCGGCGTTGCTTGGTGACTGACCTTCCCCCGGAGAAGTGGACACCCCATGTGTGCCGGGGCACGAGGATGTTCGCGTGCACAATAGGAAGCGACGCAAGTTCAGCGCCGAACAAGCGGCCGAGGCGGTCCGCACTATGCACGAGGCCGGCAACCTGTCGCACTTGCCCGCGAACTGGACCTGACCGAGACGGCGCTGCGCAGCTGGTCAAGCAAGCTGGAATCGACGCCGGAGGCGGTACTACGGGCGCGCTGACGAGCGTGAAGAAGCTTGAGTTCCAGAAACTGAGGCGTGAAGTCCGCGCGCTGAAAATGGAGCGTGACTTCAGAAAAAGGCGCGGCCTTCTTCGCCAAGGACCAAGTTCTGTCTTCGAACTGATCGAAGCGGAGAAGGCCGGGAACGGGGGAAGCTCAGAACCGGTGGCTCAGTTTGCCGCCCGACCCTCACGTAGGTTCGGGGGCCTCTGGATCACTCGTGGGGCGATCCTTGAAGGCCAGCAGACGGAGTGCGTTGGCCACGACCACGAGCGTTGAGCCCTCGTGCACCGTGACCGCAGGCCCGATGCCAAGACCAAGAATGGTGGCCGGTACGAGCAAGGCCACGACGCCCAGGCTCACCCAAAGGTTCTGACGGGTAACCCGGCTTGCGGCACGGCTCAGGCTGACGGCGAAGGGTAGACGTGCGAGATCGTCCCCCATCAAGGCAACGTCGGCCGTCTCCAGAGCGACGTCCGATCCGGCGGCGCCCATCGCGATGCCGACCGTCGCACTTGCCATCGCCGGAGCATCGTTGACACCGTCACCGACCATCGCAACGTCTGCTTCATTTTGCAGGCGTTTGATCGCCTCGACCTTATCGTCAGGCATGAGGTCTCCCAGCGCCTCATCCAAACCGACATCTTTCGCGACGGCGTCCGCAACCTGCTGGTTGTCACCGGAAATCATAACCATGCGCCGAATGCCCACCTTGCGCAGCGCCGCAATCACGGCGGCTGCGTCCTTACGGGGCGTGTCCATGAGGCCCAGTGCGCCCAGATAGCGAGAGCCGTGGCGTACAATCATGGTCGTTCGTCCGGCAGCCTCCAGCTCGGCTACGCGAGCCTTCAGCGCCTCCGGAAGGACTGGCCCATCGATCTCGTCGAAGAGGTTCTTCTTGCCAATGAACACCTGCTCACCGTCGACCTCAGCTTGAACGCCGCGGCCTGTGATGCTGCGAAGGTTGGTGGCTACGGCTGGTTGCCGACCCTCGAGTCGCTCCGCCCCATCACGCACGACGGCTGAGGCCAGCGGGTGATCGCTCAGAGCCTCCACCGGGATGCTCACCCTCAACAGTTCCTCTTCACTGACTCCGTCGGAGGTCACAAGATCGATGAGGCGAGGCTTGCCTTCGGTCAACGTGCCGGTCTTGTCGAAGGCAATGGCTTCAAGTCGACCGAGATTCTCTAGAGGAGCCCCACCCTTGATCAGGACGCCGAACTTCGCAGCGCGTGCCACTCCGCTGAGCACCGCACTGGGGGTCGCGATCGCAAGCGCGCATGGGCTCGCCGCCACGAGCAGAGCCATCGCTCGATAGAAGCTCGCGCTGAAGGGTTCATCGACCACCACCCACACAAACATCGCGAGGATGGCTCCGACGAGAACCACGGGAACGAAGATCCTCTCGAACTTGTCGGTGAACTGCTGGGTTGGCGACTTGTTGGTCTCCGCCTCACTCACCATGCGAACCACACGATCCAAGGTGGAGTCGCCTGCAGCTCTGGTCACCTGGATCTCGAGTAGACCGCTTCCATTGATCGTGCCGGCGAACACACGGCTGCTCTTTTCGACCGCATCGGGTCGAGACTGAGCCTGAGTCACGTCGCTGACGGGAGACTTGTCGACGGGCACGCTCTCCCCGGTGATGGGAGCCTGGTTGACGCTGCTTTCGCCTACAACGACGAAGCCATCCGCGGGCAGTCGCTCGTTGGGCTTGACGATGACCGTCTCGCCCGCGCGCAGCTCTTCCACGCTGACCGTCTCGATCGCCTCACCGCGCCGGACCTGCGCCGTTCTTGGTGCGAGGTCGCCAAGGGCTTCGATGGCGCGCTTCGCCCGCCCCATCGCGTAGCTCTCGAGCGAGTGGCCGAGGCTGTAAAGGAAGAGGAGCAAAGCTCCTTCGGCCCAGCTCCCGAGACTGGCGGCGCCTGCGGCCGCCACGAGCATCAGAAAATCGATCTCGAAGCGCCCTTGCCGGACACTCGCGTAGGCCTCTCGCAATGGGAAGAACGCACCGAAGAAATAGGCTGTGATCAGAGCGCCGAGGACGAGCGATTCGGGAACCACGACGAGATTCGGCACGAGCCAGGCACCGAACAGAACAGCGCCGCACAGGGCCGCGAACGTGAGTTCGGCGCGGTTACCGAAAGCGCCGTGTGAGTGTCCATCTCCGCCGACGCCTTGCGCCTCCTCGTGGTCGTGTTTGGTCGGCTGGGCACCTTCCTGTCCCAGGACTTCCGCAAGGGGCTTTCGGACGGCTGCTTCCGTCGTAGCCTCGCGATCAAACTCGATGCGCACAGCACCGGTCGGAGCAACCGCGGCTTCCAGGACTCCGGGGATGCTGAGAAGCTCGGAAGTCAGGCGCCGTGCCCGACGTGGAGGCATTGGCTCGACATCTGCCATGAGGTGGCCGTACTCCTGGGTGAGGCGTGCTCCTGCTTGCAAGGCGAGATGCCGCACGTCGTGAACAGATACCAGGTCGGGATCTACGTGAATGCAGACCTGTCCGGGCTGCTCCTCGCTTCGCGTGATGATGTGCGCGTCAGTGATGCCGGTCTTGTTCTGAAGGAGCTCGACGAGCCGTTCAAAGCAACGGTCGCCCTCGCCCGCGGCATCCGGCAGCAATAGAGCAAGGTCAATTCGCGTTCGGTTCGTCATCTCTCGCCTCCTGGTCCCGCTCGCAGTCAGTAGCCTGCCTTCGGCGCAAGCCTCGCAGATTGTGCATCCCAAGGATCGCGAACACGAACACGGCGCCCAAGATGCCCATCACGTACATGCCGAGGCCAGCAGCCTCGCCAACCCCAACATCTGCCCAAACAGTTGCGGCGGTCGTGAGCCCGTAGGTGCGATCGCCGGAACGCGGGATCATGCCTGCGCCGAAGAAGCCGACACCAGTGACGATGCGCGCAGCCATCCGCGAAGGGTCACAACAGCTGGGATGTGCTGTGAGACCAGGGGAAACATGCACGTGCCGATGGAAACGGCAGCGTAGGTCCGAAGGCCTGCGTCCCTCCCATAGAGCCGGCGTTCCAGGCCGACGAGCGCCTCCAACGCGGTTGCGCCGAGATTCTCTTCGTGGAGAGCAGCTTCACTTCGCGGTCCATCCCCTGCTCACACCCCCCCCCAACGTGCTTGCGCGGAAGAGAGGATTTCCGAGGATGACGAAGGCGGCAGTTGCGCTATCAATTGTGAGCCGGTCGCTCATTCTGCGTCACTCATGAACGGAGCATCCTCAACCCGTTGGCGATCACAGCAAACTCCGAGAGTTCGTGGCCGACGACCGCCACCGGCAGGCTGAACACCCCGGCTACAGCTCCAACAACGAGGGCACCGATGACCACGGCCGAGAGGGCAATATTCTGACGTACGATCTTATTGTTCCGACGGGCCAACCCGAGCGCGTAAACGAGTTTCTCCAGGTCGTCTGCCATCAGTGCGACGTCCGCGGTCTCGAGCGCCACATCGGTTCCAGCAGCGCCCATGGCGATCCCGACAGCTGCCTCGGCGAGCGCAGGGGCGTCGTTCACACCATCGCCAACCATGGCGACGTGTCCGAAACGATCCTGCAGTTCGCGGACCTTCAGAGACTTGTCTTCCGGCTTCATCCCAGCGTAGATCTCGTCGATCTGCGCTTCGGAAGCGATCGCCTGGGCTGTTCGGGCGTTGTCGCCAGTGAGCATGACGATCCGCTCGATGCCAAGCGCCCTTAGGTCTTCCACAACCTTCCGCGCGTTCGTTCGGAGATTGTCACGGAGCGCAATCGCCCCCCAGACCATACCGCGCTCCCCTACCAAGACCACTGTCTTCCCTTCAGCTTGGAGGTTCTGGACGAGGCTGGTTGCATCGGAGGCGATCGAGGCCACGTGATTGCCGAACCACTCCGGACTACCAACGAAGATGCGCCGACCGTCAACACCTGCCTCCGCACCCGACCCCGTGTGGGAACGAAACTCGGTTGCCCGTGCAACTTCGAGGCCTCGCGCCTGAGCCCCCAGGACGATCGCTCGGGCCAACGGGTGTTCGCTCCAGGCCTCGACGCCTGCCGCGGCAGCGAGCAAAGAGCGCTCGGTCCGCAGCGTGTCCGGCGCCGAACCAAGCGTAAGGACGTCTGTCACTTCAGGCTCGCCGCGTGTGAGCGTTCCGGTCTTGTCCAGCGCGATGACGCGCACTCGAGCAAGTTCTTCAAGGTGAACGCCTCCCTTGATCAGAACGCCATTCCGCGCGCCGGTCCCGAGCGCAGCCACGAGCGTGACGGGTATCGAGATCGCGAGCGCGCAGGGCGCTGCTGCGACGATGAAGACCGTGGCCCGCATGACCCACTCGGTCCAGTCCGCAGCCGTAAACAGCGGCGGTAGCAGTGCGACGGCGAGTCCGACCACGAGGACCACCGGACTATATCGCCTTCCAAAGCGTTCAACGAAGCGCTGGCTCTTGCCCTTGCGCTCCTGCGCTTCCTCGACCAACCGGATGATGCGGGATAGCGTGTTCTCAGCGAACACCTTCGTCGCGCGTACTTCGAGTGCACCCTGCCCGTTAATCGTTCCCGCTAGAACCTGGTCGCCGAGCTTGCGCTCGACGGGAATGCTCTCCCCGGTGACGGGAGCCTCGTTCAGCGAAGAAGCGCCGCTCTCGATCACGCCGTCCGTTGCAACGGACTGCCCGGGACGAACTAGGAAAACGTCACCGGGCGACAGCTCCTCAACCGGGACTTCGACATCAGACGCACCACGTCGCACGATTGCCGTCCTAGGAGCGAGCTTCATGAGAGCCCGGATGGCGGAGCGAGTCTTCTCCGCGGTGTACCCTTCCGCTGCTTCCGAGATCGAGTAGAGGAATACGAGCATCGCACCCTCACCAGGCTGCCCCATTGCCGCAGCGACCACCGCCGCAATACTCATGAGCAACTCGATGCCGATCACTCGTTCCAGGAAGAGTTCCTCGAGTGCCTCGCGACCGAAGTAGTAGCCACCGATGGCCATGGCAGCGAGATAGAGGCTCACGGACACTGGGCCGGGGACCCCGGTGAATGCGACGAGCCACCCGACGAGAAGTAGGATCCCGGCCACCGCTGAGGCAACGACCTTGGCGTTATGCCACGGGAGCGGTAACTGAGCCGCCTCGTGAACGTGCTGCGGTGGAAACCCCGCCTCGACGAGAGTTTGGCGGACGATCTCGGCCGTGCTCTCTTCCGGATTGAATCGCACAACGACAACGCCCGAGCCCGGGAGGACGTCGACGTCGCTCACTCCAGACACCTGCTCGAGAGCACGGCGCAGCACCGCTGCGTCGTGCTTGCAGTCTAGATTTGCCACGCGGAGCTCGAGTCGCTCATGAGGGATCCCCCCCTGCCCCTCAGGGGCTCGAGTCACGGCTTCGTCGCCCTCGGGTCTGCGCGAGTGCGCCTCGCTCGCGGTCGTTTCCTCGTTCATTATTCTACTGTGAGAAGTTCTACGAGCGGACGACCGCAGGCGGCTTCGAGCTCGGGAAAGCTCCGAGAGACGGCTTCGAGGCGTTCGACATACTCTCGCCGGGCACTCAACAGACGGCCTTGAGCCTCGAGCACCGAGAGGAAGCCCGTCTTGCCTTCAGTGAACGAATCACGAGCAAGCTCGAGACTCGACTGGCGAAGGGGAAGCAGCCGGTCTCGGTACAGCCAAGCGCTGTCCGTCGCGAGCGCGTACCGTTCGTACGCGCCTCGCACCTGCTGCGCGACCTGTGTGCGGAGTGATTCAAGGCGCCTCTGCGCCTGAGCGAGGCGGTACTCCGCCTTCGCAATTTGTGCCTGATTCTGATCAAAGATCGGGATCTCGAGGTCGACCGCCGGACCGATTGCCGAGTCGCCTTCATCCCTCTCAGCAGACACTCCGGCATTCAAACTGCGAAGGACCAGCCGATGCTCGAGGGCGAGGGCATGCTCCGCTGCTTCGACGCCCTTCGTCGCTGCCCGCAAATCGAGTCGATGCGCCGCCGAGAGTGCGAGCAGGTTCTTGAGTTCCAGCGTCGCGTCCGGTGCGGAGAACAGTGTCTCCACCAGCTCGAGACCGCTGGGGTCGACGTCAAGCCCCAAGACCAAAGCCAGCTGCCGCTTGGACTCGAAGACGACGAATCTGGCCTGCCGGACCAGAATCTCCTGCTCGAGAAACTCCGAGCGCGCGGCGTTCACATCGACTTCCGTGGCGGCGCCGGCTGCTTGGCGCGCGAGAGTCAGATCGAGGAATTCACGCGCGGTCTCGCGGTTCTCCTCAGCGACAGCCAACGCTGTAATAGCGGCCGCGGAACTGAAGTAGGCCACCTTCGATTGTGCCGCCACTGCCGTGGCAGTATGCGCGATTTCCAGCACTGTCTGCTCAAGCTGGTCCTCGGCGAGTCGCTTTCTCGCTGGAATGTGCCAGAACTCGATGAAGTTCATCAGGAGCCCGGCTTCCGTGGTCGACGAACCACCGTCGATCGGGAGACGTACTAGCGCATCGAGGGACGGATTGGAGAGGAGCCCCGCCTGAACGGCATCAGCTCGACTGACACCGATCTCGAAGAGCAGTGCTTGAAGGTCGCGGTTGTTGAGAAGACCGACCTTCACAGACTCCTGCACGGTCAGTCCCTCCTCGAGAAGCATCTCCACCTGCTCCGCGACCTGATCATGCTCATCAGGCTGGTACAACCCTTCCTCTCCAGTTGCAGCCCGCACTTCATCGCGTGCCCGTTCGTAATCCGATCCGGGATCCACTGCGGCGCATCCACCAAGCGCGACGAGCAGCACAGCCGAGGGCACTTGCATGGCACGGGGTAGACATCGGCCTGAGCTGAGGCAGTTCCTGCTCATGCGTCAGTTACTCCCCGTCGAGTCAGAGATGGACGACTTCTTCATGATCAGGATATACAGAATCGGCAAGACGAAGAGAGTTAGGAGTGTTGAGGTCAGGACTCCAGCCACCACAACGGTCGCAAGAGGCCGCTGCACCTCCGCTCCCACGCCTGTCGAAATTGCCATCGGCAGGAATCCCACAGCATCGGTAATCGCCGTGGCCAGCACCGGACGCAGCCTTTGACGCGCGGCCTCGGAAACGGCCGCACGCAATTCCTTTCCACGATCCAGGTACGATCGAATCGCCGTCACGAGAATCTGCCCGTTCAGCACAGCGATTCCTCCAAGGGCGATGAATCCCACGGCGGCGCTCACGCTGAAGGGAATGTCTCGCCACCAGAGTGCAAAGACACCTCCGACGGCGGCGAATGGAATTCCCGTGTAGATCAGAAGCACCTCGCGAAGATTCTTCAGGCTGAAGAACAGCAAGAAGAAGACTAGGAGCAGCGTCACTGGGACCACGACAAGGAACCGCGTTTTGGCTTTAGCTAGGTTCTCGAACTGCCCGCCCCACTCAATGACGTATCCCTCGGGAAGCGTGAGCTGCTCCGCGATGCGTTGCTGCGCCTCTTCTACGAACGAAGCCACATCTCGCCCGACAACGTTGCACTGGACGCGAATGAGCCGCCGTCCCCACTCCCTCGCAATGGTGGAGATCCCCTCCTCCTCCGCAACACTAGCCACGCTCCGGAGCGGTAGCCGCAGCCCCGACTCCGTGGGAATCAGCGTGGACCGAAGAGCGTCGACTTCTGTTCGATGACTGTCAGGCAACCGGACGGCCAAGGGGAACCGTCTCTGCCCCTCGAAGACCTGGCCCACTCGCCTCGTGCCGATGACCTCGACGAAGTCGAGAATCTCCTCGCCTGAAACACCAAACCTAGCAATCGCCTCAGGGTCGACCTTGATGCGGAGGGTGGGCTGGCCCGTGACTTGATCCGCGGCCACGTCCGACGTGCCGGGAATCTCGACGAGGATGCGCTGTACTTCGTCACTCAGCCGGACGAGCTCCTCGAAGTCGTCGCCGAAGATCTTGATACCGATGTCGGAACGAATCCCCGAATCCATCTCGTTGAGCCGCATCTCGATGGGCTGTGTTGCAACGATGTTCAGCCCGGGTAGATCGTCGACCAAGGACTGCATGGCGGCGACAAGTTCGGCCTGAGTCGTCGCCTTGGTCCACTCTTCCCGAGGAGTCAGCGACACGAAGATGTCGGTCAGCTCGGTCCCCATGGGGTCCGTTGCGATTTCAGCACTCCCGATTCGGCTCCACGCGTGACGCACCTCATCGGGGAACTGCTCGATGAGCAACTGCTCGATGCGCGTGTTGTAGCGCACAGATTCTTCGAGAGACACACCCGCAAGGCGGATGGTGTTCAGCACCACGGCGCCCTCACTCAGCCGCGGAATGAACTCTCCTCCCAACCGGCTGGCAGTCCACCCTGCACCAACCACGAGCACCAGCGCGCCCGTGAGGACCAGCCACCGGAGGCGAAGTGCGCCGGCAAGCAGCCAGGCGAAGACGGCGTTCATGCCTCTCGCGACAAGCCCCTCCTTCTCGCTGACACGCTTCGGAAGGAAGTAGTAGCCGAGCACCGGTGACAGTGTAAGCGCGATGATAAGAGCACCGCCCAGAGCGAAGATGAAGGTCCACGCCATTGGCCGGAACATCTTCCCCTCGATGCCCTCGAGGGCGAGCACCGGCATGAACACGACCATGATGATGGCCATGCCGAACACGATTGGTCGGGCCACCTGTTTCCCGGACTGAGCGATGACCTCCAGGCGTTCGCTCGCTGTCAGCGACCTCCCCACGGCTCGGGCCCTCTCGGCCAAGTTGCGCATGTTGGCTTCAGTCATCACGACCGAGCCGTCCACGATGATGCCGAAGTCGATCGCCCCGAGACTTAGAAGGCTCGCCGCGATGGCGAATTGATACATGCCGATGACGGCGAAGAGCATGGCGAGGGGAATCGCCACGGCAACGAGCAACCCGGCGCGTAGGTTCCCCAGCAGCGCGAAGAGCACCAGGATGACGAGCACCGCGCCGGCCAGCAGGTTGTGCTCGACCGTGCTGATCACCTCGCGCGTCAGCTCCGTTCGATCGTAAACCACTTCGACGATGACATCGTCGGGTAGTGAATCCTTGACGCGCTCGAGCTGCTCCTTCAGGTCCTCCGTAACGCGCTTGGCATTCTCGCCCATGAGCATGAACGCAAGCCCGAGCACGACTTCCCCGCGACCATCCGCCGAGACCGCCCCTCGGCGGACCTCGTGGTCGACCTTCACCTCGGCGGCGACGTCACGGATGCGAACCGGCGCACCGTCGAACGCCGAGATGACGACGTCTTCGATCTGCTCGATCGTGGTAACCCGGCCGAGCCCGTGTACGAGCAGCGCCTGGCCACCGGTCGTAAGCACGCCGCCGCCCACGTTCTGGTTGTTCTTCTCGAGTGCCTCAAACACCTCGCCGAGCGTGAGCCCGTACTTGAGAAGGGCCTCCGGAGAGACGACAACGTGATATTGCTTCTCGTAGCCCCCCCAGGAATTCACCTCGGCAACTCCGGCGACCTTCCGCAACTCCGGCTTCACGACCCAGTCGTGAAGCGTGCGGATTTCGACGAGCGTCCGGTCAGGGTTCTCGCTCCGGAGCACGTAGTGAAAGATCTCTCCGAGCCCAGTGGCGATCGGTCCGAGCTGTGGGCGCTCGATCCCCCCCGCAAGTTCGACGGTCGACAGCCGCTCGGCCACGTATTGCCGCGCATCGGTGATGCTCGTCCCATCCTCGAAGGTCGCAACGACCTGCGAGAGCCCGAACTTCGAGATGGAGCGGACGTTCGAGAGGCCCGGGAGCCCGCCGATGGCGAGTTCGACCGGAAGCGTTATCTGCTGCTCGATCTCTTCAGGGTTCAGTGCCGGGTCAACGGTGTTGATCTGGACCTGAATGGGCGTGGTGTCGGGGAACGCGTCGACCGGAGTACGCAGCAGCGTGAAGCCGCCGGCACCGATCAGAATCACGCCCAGAAGCAACGCAAGGAGGCGATTCTGAAGGGAGAACTGAACGAGTTTTTCAAACATGGGGGAAGCTCGGCGCCATCAGTCGTCCGCGCAGCCGGCGCCGAGCCTCGACTTCAGGAATTCGGACATGACCGTGAAGGCCCCTTGGGTAACCACCTGTTCATTCGGTGCAAGCCCGGCGGTAACGGCAACTTGGCCGTCGAACGGACTGCCCTCGACGAGGGCCACTCTCCTGAGGGAATACAGGTCATCCTCGATCTTGACGAAGACGTAGGATTGCTTCTCGTATCGCTGGACTGCGTCAGGAGGCACAGAAACGGCGGCACCAGCCTCACCAAGCAGAACGCGGGCATCTCCGAACATCCCGGCCATGAGCGTTCGCGCTGCATTGTCGACGACTGCACGCGCCTTCAACATGCGCGTGCGCTCGTCGATCGACGTATTCACCCATGTGAGCGTCCCCGTGAATTCATCGCCCGCACGCCCCCCAAAAGTGGCTTCCACGGTCAATCCACTCTCGATGAACCGGGCCTTGTCCGCGGGGATCGACAAGGAGAACCACATCGTACCGAGGTTCGCCAGCGTGAAGAGGTCAGCGCCCGGCGCAACGGCTTCGCCGACAACGGCCTTCCGCTCGACGATCGTCCCGTCGTAGGGCGCGCGAACCAGCAGGGTGGCGGAGCTGTCCAGTTGCTCAGAGATGGTCTCGACTTCTTGGATCGTAAAGCCGAGGTTGAGCAGTCGCTGCCTGGTGGTGCTCAACGTTAGATCTGCGGTGCGACACGCCGCCTCCGCCTCCATAACCTCCTTCTCGGACGAGATCTTCTTCTCCGCCAATCGCCGCTCACGCTCGCGGGCAACCTCTTTCAGGTGCAGGTCCACCACCGCGGAGATGAACGCTGATTTGGCGCCCGCGACCTCGGCGGAGTGAAGTTCAGCCAACGCATCTCCGGCCTTGACGTCAGCGCCCACATCCACAAGCACGCGCCGAACGATCGCGGGCGCCAGAGGCGTGATGCGGGCGAGTTCGTTCTCGTTGTACGTGACTTCGCAGAACGCCGGAATGCTGGATTGCGCCTCAGTGGCGCCGGCAGCGCTCGTCCGGATACCTGCCTTCGAGGCCGACTGAATCGACTCGAACCGCACCCTGAGTTCCCCACCAGGATTCAGGCCTGCCGCCAGTTGCGGCTGGCAAATACCGCACGCCTCCTCGGGAACCCGGTGTTCATTGCACATGAGCACGGGAGCGGCTCCTTGCCGCTGCGGCGCCGCCTTCGAGCTCTTCTCGTCGTCAGCATGCGCATCGGGGCGGCAGAGATGGCACTCGTCCTCATAGAGGTTGTGCTCGTCGCACCAGAGACGCCCCTGCTCCTCGAGTTCAGGGTGGCACAGCCAGCAGCGGTCCTCGTAGCGGTCGTGCTCGGCGCACCATAGACGTCCGGCGTCGCGCTTCGCGGCATCGCAGACGAAGCACGTTTCCCCCGGAGTGTCATGGCGGTGAGCGACGGTCGTCACCCCCCCGCCCTCGGCCTCGGCCTCGACCGGTTCGTGCGCTGAGTCTCCACAGCTCGCGAAGAACAGGGATGCGGTGAGTAACGCGGTGACGGCAAGCCGTCGGATGCTGGTTGTGGTTGTCATTGCCCTCGCCCTCGCACGGGAATGGTGGAAACGGAGCCGCCGCTCGTGCGGCTTGCTCGAAGTGAATCAGCCATGAACTAGGCCGCTCCCGCGGCGGCGAACTTCTTGAAGACGGCTTCGGCTTGTTCGAGCCAGTACATGTCGGCGAGCGTGTAGTAGGCGAGCTTCCCCTCGGTGCGAAACTCGACAGCGCCGAGCATTCGAAGCTCTCGGAGCGTCTGCGAGGTCCCGGACATGGAGATCCCAAGCACCTCCCTGAGATCGCACACGCAGAGTTCACGCCCCTGGAGCGCCCTCAGCACCCGGAGGCGGTTCGGGTTAGCGAGCACACGGAAGGCGTCGGCGGCTCTCCGGAGATCCCGTTCAGAGGGGAGTGCGTCTCGGGCTTCCTCGACCATCGCGGGGTTGACGATCTCGACTTCACAGACCCCTTCGCGAGCCTTCCGGCTGGGAGGTGAGTCCGACTTGGGCGTCTTCATCATTTCAGCATATACTACATCGACCAGGAGGCCGCAAGTGACTCGTATCGGAATGAGTGGCCCTACGGGTATTCCCAGCACGGATCCCGGGACACGCGAGCACAGGGGCCTCCGGGTTGTGGCGGGCGCATCACTCCGTGACCAAGACTTCCGGACCACAACCCCCAGGGTGGTGTGCGCCCCAACGCCGCAAGCGAATAGCGCAGCGGGCGTCGGAGCTCGAACCCGCGACATGCGGCTCGCTAAGCCGGCACGCTGCCCTTGCCGGTTCACCGCCGGCGCGCCAGAATCTCGCGATGCCGCGCGACTCTGAGTCCCTCCGCCGCTTCTTCCTCAGCGCTCCACCGTCAGAACTTGGAGCGCAGCTCCTCGCGGAGGAGGAACGGCACGCCCTGCGCGTGCTGCGGGTCGCCGCTGGTGATGAACTCGTCGGGATGGACGGCAACGGCGGGGCCTGGAAGCTCGCGGTGCGGGCTACGGGCAGGCGAACACTGGAACTGGAGGTTCGCGAGAGCCTGCCCAGTGAGCCGCCACCCGGTGAGAGCGGCGCGCCGCTGCCCTGGATCGAGGTCTGGGCTCCGCTGCCCAGGGCCGGTCGAGCGGAGGACTTGATCGATCGGCTGACGCAGCTCGGCGTGGCGCGGGTGGCGGCGCTCGTCACCGAGCGGACGGCCCCGCACGCGCGGGATGCGGGTGAGAACCGGCTCGAGAAGCTGCGGCGGCGGGCGCGGGAGGCCTGCAAGCAGTCCGGGCGGCGCTGGATGCCGGAGCTCGAGGGCCCGCGGACGCTCGAGGAGCGCCTGGCGGACCGACCTGCGAGCTCGCGGCTGGCCTGCCTCGACCCGCGCAGCGAGCGCACCTTGGGCAGTTTCTTAGCCCAAGTCGGCCAAAACGAGCCCGAAATGGGCCGCAAAGCAACCATTCTGGCCCTGGGCCCGGAGGGCGGTTGGACCGCGAACGAGGAGCGCGCGCTCGTCGAAGCCGGAGCGGTCCCCGTCAGGCTGACACCCCACGTACTGCGCATCGAGACCGCCGCCGAAGCGGCCTGCGCCATCGCGGCGCACCTCTCGATCCAGGGCTACTTCAGTAGCCCTGGATCACACCGTCGATCATCTCCATGAAGTCGCGGAAGGCCGGGCCCAGGGTGACCAGGAAGATGCTCGGCAAGAAGAAGGCTACGAGCGGGAAGACGAGCTTCACGGGCAAGGCGTGCGCTTGAACCATCGCTTCTTCGCGGCGGCGCGTGCGCAGGTCGACGGCTTGGCGCGAGAGCACGGCCGAGAAGCCGGCGCCGACTTGTTCGGCCTGCACCATCGCCGAGCAAAAGATCGTCATCGAACCGACGCGGCAGCGATCGGAGAGGCGACGGAAGCACTGGACGCGCGGAATGCCGGTCAAGGTCTCGAGTTGGAAGATGCGCAGCTCTTCGGCGAGCGGGCGCTGGTCGCGCTCCGATTCGAGCAGCTTCGACAAGGCCGCGTCGAAGCCGAGGCCGGACTCCGAGAGCGTCGCAAAGAGGTCGAGCACGATCGGCAGGTCTTGCTCGATCGCCAACACGCGTTCGCGGCGGCGGCGGCGCACCGCGATCCACGGAATCAGCGTGATCACGAGGAAGACGAGCCACGGGCCGGCGCTGAACAACGGACCGCTGAGCTCGCCGACGGCGACGGGCATGCTCTCGGCGCGCGCTTGCAGCATCACGAACAAGCCGAAGTGATCGGTGGCGAAGGCGAGCGCTGCTCCGAAGAACGCGCACATCAAGCACGCGAGCATGAAGGCACTTGACGATCCGGGCGCGCGGTAACCGGCGAGTGCCAACCACCGCGTCAGTCGGTCGCGCGACTCTTCGGGCACCTCTTGTTCCATGATCACGTCGCCCGAGTCGAGGACCCGGCGACGCACGCTCGTGAAACGGTGCCAACGCGTGGCGACCAAATACGCCAAGGCCATCGCGAGCAACCAGGAGAGCACGATCCAGAGTGAAGTCATGGCTTAGTACCGGATGCGGCTGAGCTTGGACATGATCAAGAGTCCGACGGCTTGCAGGAACACGGCGCCGGCAGCGATGCGCGCGCCGGTCTCGTCGGTCAAGAAGGCTTCCATGCGTTCGGGGTCGACTTGCCAAGTCACCACGGCGATCGCGTAGGTGATGAACAGGATGCCGACGACGGACGCCATCGACTGACGCGATTCCGATCGCACCCGACGCGCGAGGTCGATGCGGTCACGCATCGTGCGGCCGACGCTGGAGAGGATCGGCGCGAGACTGCCGCCGGTCTCTTCGTGAACCAGTACGGTGAACGCGAACAAGCGGAAGCTCTCGAGCGGAACACGTTCCGCCAGATCCTCGAGCACGGCGCGCGGCGTGTCGCCGTAGCGCAGGCGACCGACGATGTCCTCGAACAGGCCGCCCAGCGGTTGGCGCACTTCCTTCGACGCGTTGTCGATCGCGTCGAGCGTGCCGCCGCCCGCGCCGAGCGAACCGACGATGAAGTCGATACCTTCGGCGAGCTGCGCTTCGAGGTCGAGGCTCTCTTTCTGCCCGCGCTGGTCTTCGAGGATCCAGAGCAGAATGCCGACGACGCACGAAAGCGAGAGTGCAAACGGTAGAGCGACTCCGAGGATCGGGCCGAGCACGACCCAGACCACGATCGCGACGACGGGCGGAATCCACAGGCGTGGACCGCGCAGCACTGCCGGACCGACGTCGCGTTCTTCCTTGAGCTGAATGAACGGCTCGGCGAGACGGTCGCGCGAGAGCTCGCGCATCCGACGCTGACGCATCGCCCACGCGCCGGCCCCCACCACTGCCGCGGCTCCGCCGCTCAACACGACCTCAAACATGACCGTTGTAATTCGCGGGTTTCTTGAACAGCTCGAGCGGAAAGTCGAAGCCCTGTTCACGCAGCTCGAGAGCCACGCGCGGCACGATTCCCGTCGCGACGAACTCGCCGGTGATCCGGCGACCCTTGCGACCCGTGCAGTGGAAACGGAACACGTCCTGCAGGAGCGGCGTGGTGCCCTCCATGCCGGTCAGTTCCGAGATGCACTCGACGCGGCGCACGCCGTCTTCGAAGCGACGGATGTGCACGATGATCTGAATCGCCGAGACGATCTGTTCACGGATCGCGCGACTGGGCAGGTCGAGGCCCGCCATCAACACCATCGTCTCGAGTCGAGCGAGCGCGTCGCGCGGGGAGTTGGCGTGGATCGTCGACAGACCGCCGTCATGACCCGTGTTCAGCGCTTGGAGCATGTCCAAGGCTTCAGGGCCGCGCACCTCGCCCATGATGATCCGGTCGGGACGCATCCGGAGCGAGTTGATCACCAAGTCGCGCGGCGTGATCAGGCCGCGACCTTCGACGTTCGGCGGACGCGTCTCGAGGCGCACGACGTGTTCCTGATCGAGGACCAGTTCCGCCGTGTCCTCGATCGTCACGATGCGCTCATGGTTCGGGATGGCTTCCGCCATCGCGCCGAGCGCGGTCGACTTACCGGCACCGGTGCCGCCGGCGACGATAATGTTCTTCCGTGCGCGCACGACGTGCTCGAGGAAGGCCACCATCTCGTCCGACCACATGCGCAAGCGGATCAAGTCTTCGCGACGCAGGCGTTGTCGGCCGAAGCGACGGATCGACAGCGTAGGTCCATCGATCGAGACGGGCGGAAGCGTAGCGTTCACGCGGCTGCCGTCCGGCAGGCGCACGTCGACCATCGGCGACGAGATGTCGATGCGACGACCGACACGAGCGGCGATGCGCTCGATTACGCGCTTGACGTGGTCGTTGTCGCGAAAGCGCACGTCCGTCTTCTCGAGGCGACCGAAGCGCTCGACGTAGATGCGATTCGGACCGTTGACCAAGATGTCGGTCACGGCCGGGTCCGCCATCAATGGCGCGAGCGGGCCGATGCCGAGCGTCTCTTCGACGAGCTCATCGGCGAGTCGTCCGCGCTCGTCCTGGTTGAGCGGCAGCTCTTCGGACTCGAGCACGCGCTCAACGAAGGTCGTGACGGCCGCACTGACCACATCCTCCTTCGCGCCGAGCAGGTTCTTCTCGCCGATCTCATCGAGCAAGCGCTCGTGCAGATCCGCCTTGATGCTCATGTAGTCAACGCCGCTCGCCCGACGCTCGGCTTCCGCGCGCGAGTTGCGCTCCGAACGCGCACGTTCGGGACGCAAGCGCGCCGCCGCGGCAGTCGTCAGCGCTGCACGGAATCGATCACGGGCCTCGACCGAGTCATCGGTGTTAGCGCTCTTGTCGTTCGTGTGAACGTTCACGCGAGTACCTCACCTCCCACGCGTCCATCACTGGGACGCGTGTGGAATTCGACGGATGAGCCGTGCGCGCCGGGCAAGCTCTCGATCTCGTCGACCAAGCGATTCAGCGCCTTGCCGAAGCCCCAGCGACGTCCGGCCTTCAAGGCATACGGGCGACCCGTGTTGAGAGCGGTCAAGATGCGCTTCTGATACGGGAACACATGATCGACTTCGCGACCGAGCCGTTCGACGACGTCTTCGACGCGCAGCGCGCCCGACACCTTCGGGAAGTTGTAGTTCAGCACCACGCGTTGGCGCCCTTGCGAGACGCCGACCTTGCGCAGCACATCGATGAAGTGCGCGTTTCCGACGACGCTCGGAACCGTGCCGTGAAAGATCACGTAGACCAGGTCCGACAGGTCGAGGGCAGCCATGATGACCGAGTCGAGCATCGGATAAGTGTCGACCACGACGTAGCGGTACGCGCGACGCGCGAGCGTCAAGATGCGCGAGAAGCCTTCGTCATCGACGTGGCTGGCCTCGACGGCGTCCGGCGGCGCGGCGAGCACGTGCAAGCCGCACTCCGACTGCACGGCCAGCTGACGCAGCAGCGTCTCGTCCAAGCGGTGGCTCTCGCGGATCGCGTCGACGATCGTCGTGCGCGGTGCGACGTCGAGCATCATCGCCGCAACGCCGAGCTGCAGCGAAGTGTCGACGAGCAAGACTTCGCCGGGGTGGCGCATCGCGAGCGCGACGGCCGTGTTCACGCTGATCGTGGACTTGCCGGCACCACCCTTGTTGCTGACGAACGAGAGCACCTTGCCCATGCGTCCCGAGCCGCGTTCCGCGCGATTCAGGGTGCGATCGAGCGTCTCCTGCAGCTCACTGCTCGAGAGCGGGCGCTGCAAGAAGTCGGCGACGCGCGAGCGCATCGCTTCGATCAAGAACTTGCTCTCGCTGTCGTCACCCTCGAAGCCGCTCTTCTGATAGGCGGCGACGATCTGACAGTCGGGCGCTGCAACCGAGAGCTCGCTCGCGAGACCCTTCAGCGCATCGCAGTCATTAGGTGACTCGATCACCACCAAGTCGGGACGCCGGTTGCGCGCCAACTCGACGCCTTGCCTCCGGTCGTGAGCGAAGTGCACCAACGGGTGCCAACGTCGCAAGCCGTCGGTCGCGGCCTCGAATTCTGCCTTCAATGCGGGGTCAGCCCCGATGAGCAAGATCTGCGGATTCTCCACCTTGCGGCCTCCAGTATCAGCGCACGATCGACGGTGCGTGAATCGCACCATCGAGTGAATTCAGTTGTCCAAGCACCCAGTCCCACAGCTGCTGGGTAAGGTTCGGTTGAGCGCCGCCGAAGACGGTGCTCGCGTTTCGGTAGGCCATCCAAGGCCGACCAGGCGAAGTCGTGTTGCGCAGCTTGGTGACGCGCATCATCGGTTCGCCGGTGTTGGGGTCGAAGATCGTGTTGCCTACAGAGTCGGTCGCGATGCCGACCTTCAAGCGCAGGAAACCGATCACGAGGCGTCGCACCCCACCGACGAAGACGGTGCGATAGATCGGCGCGTAGCCTTCGCCGCGCGCCCAATACACCGGATCCGCCCAACCGGGCGTCGAATCGGTGCTGATGCTGATGCTGGTGCCTACGACCGTCGATGCGTTCTGGATCAGCACGCCCGTCAACCACTCACCCGACTCACCGAACACGTAGTTGTCGTACTCGTCCCGCGCGAGATCCATGTACTGGTTACCGTTCGCATCGAGCTCCCACCAGAGCGGGTTGCTGCTGAGCAGCACGCCCTCGAAGAAGGCCACGGGAATCAGCCCGATGTCCCAGCCGTTCGGCATTCCGGGTTGTGCAACGCCGACACGCACGACGGGTGTGGAGTCGGCGATCGACGTCGCGCGCACGGCGAGGCCGCGATGACGAATCGAGAACTCCTCGGTCGGCGAGCCGCTGCCCTGGATCGAGGTGCCGCGGCCGAAGAGCAGCGGCAGAGTGCGTCCGGTGGTCGAGACGTAAGGCTCGTTGTCGAGCGCCAGCGCTTGCGGGTCGAAGTTGGTGCGGGTCTTGCGCAAGCGCACCAACACCGCGCGACCGAACGGCGCGTCATCGGGTGCCGCGGGTTGGAAGTCGAGCCGTTGATAGTCAGCCGTCTCCATCCAGCGCGGGTTGCCGGCGATTCCTGCGACGCCGTCCCCCACCCAAGTGCCGCTGACCACATCGCCGTTCGCGCGGTTCAGCGGGTCGTTGATCTCCGCGTCCTCGTCGTAGCGGTAGTTCAAGCGCAGACCCGGCGCGGAAAAGCCCGTCTCTACGAAGCTCGTGCCGGCTTGTAGACTGCCGCCGCCGGCCGCGTGGTGGATGTAGGCACCCGGCCCCGTCGTCTGGCCGGGGATGACTTCCGTTCCGACAGCCGACACGAAGGGCGCGTCCGCGAAGGGCGTGTTGAACTGACGACGACGGCGATCCCGCGTGAAGGCGACGCCGCTGCTGGTCGCGTTCAACCGCGTGTGATCCCGGTCGCGCAAGATCTCGAGCGCGGTCGAGTCCGACGCCGTCTGCATCTGTCGTTGCGTCAGCGTGGCGAGTCCGAGGTCGACCATCAGCGCCATGACCGCGAACAAACCGACGACGATCAGGGCGAAGAGCACCAGGACGGTGCCTCGCTTGTTCGTCGAGCTCTGCTTGATCGTGAGTCGTTGCATGATCGTTCCTCGCTTGCTCGCGCTACTCTTCTTCTTGGTAGCGGTTCACGCGAATCATGCGCGACTCGCCGCCTTCGCGAATGCGCACTTCGCGGGTGGTGTCGAGGATCTCCTTCAGGGTCTTCTCGGGGTCGTAGTCGACGTTCGTGCGGCGACCGGCCCACGCGATGTCATTGCCTGAGTACACGATGCAGGCGAGGTCGTCCTTGCCATCGAGCGCTTCCACCAGGCGGTGCACTTCGCTCTCCGCGACCGCGATGGCGATCGGAGCCTTGCCACCGCCGGCGGGCTTGGGAAGGTCGGGCAAGCGCATCGCGTCCTTGCAGACCTGCATGCGCTTCGCCGAGCCGCGCAGGCGATCGAGCTCGAGTCGACGGTCACGCGAGAGCCCTTCGATCGCGTCTTGAGCCGCTTCGATCTGGTCCTCGTTGATCGCGATCTGCGCGATCAGGTCGAAGCGATCTTGATAGCGCAGCGCGTCCAGACCGTGGATCCGACCCTGCGGAATGTTGACCATGCGCATGCCGGCGGGGACCAGCGCGGCCACGCCGGGACGCGTGCCTTCGGGCAGGAAGTCCGATGCTTTGAAGGCCTTGTCCTTGAGCTTGGCGCGCGCCATCACGCGACCTTCGATCTCGGGCCAGCGCAGGATCCACTCGTCGCTCACGCGCTCTCGTGGGATGTGGACAAACTTGAAGTTTTGAACGAGCGGATCCCATACATCAGCACGCAGCACAGCTTGACCGGGAGCGAGGTCCCGGGCCGTCACGAGGACTGGAACGAGGTCGACACTGTCGTTCGCCGCGCGCACTTCGCGTCCAAATACACTGTCCACGAAAGGCAGCTTGAGTTGTTCCGTGAAGTGCAGAGTCAGCAAGATGCCGAACACCGCCAGCAGACCGAGCATTCCGGCGAGGAAGGGATTGAAGGTGGAGCGCCTGCGGCGCAGCGGGGCGGGACTCATGACGTGACTCGTCTGGTGCTTGAGATTGTGTGGTTCATTCGACGACTTCGCGTCGGAAGCTCGCCTGACCGGTGATCAACTTGCGGAACGGGCGCACGGCGCGGCCGAAGGCATGCTGCTCTCCCAGGCCGAGGTCGCCCGAGTAGAGTCCCGACTCACTGCCGCCCGCGAGCGAGAAGCCGGCGGGAAGACCGCCACCGCCAGTCGCAGTTTGAGCGGGCGTACCGTCGGCGCTGAACGCGGTGAGCGTGGCGGATTGATAGGGATAGGTGACGCGAACCGAGGCGACTCCGGCCCAGCGCGTGTCGGGCGCGTCGATGCCGAAGTGACTGTCCGTCTGTCCGACGGGCAGGACCTCCTCGACCGGTGCGACCCAGTCGATCACGGTCGTCGAACCATCGTCCGCCGTCGAGATGCGCGGGATCATCACGGTCAGTCCGCTCGGCCCCGAAACCAAGGCTCCGGGATAGCGCAGGTAGTTCGAGCCGCCGACGCGATCGACGACGTAGAGCGGACGCAGCAGCTGGTTCACGACCGGCAGGCTCGCGAAGTGCGCGTCGAGGTCGTCCGCCGTCGGGAACGCGTCCCGATCGATCACCAGCGCGGCAGGATCGTAGACCCGTCCGGTCACGGCGGGGCGCGCGAGCGCGGCGTCGAACGCCAGCGTCGAGCTGCCCGGTCCGAGTGAGATCGTCGCCATCTCGCGCGCCATCGCGTGAGCAGCGGACTGCACGACTTGGCCGGCGAAGATCGCACGGCCCAGCGAGATGCCGGCGGCGAGCAGCAAGTAGAGCGCGAAGGCGACCATCGCGAACTCCACGAGGACACTACCGCGCAGGTGCGCGTGAGTCCGTCGTCTCATCGGTCGTGATCGTGCTTGTTGCTTCATGCTCTCGTCTCCAGCCTCCCGCGAGGGACCCCCTGCGACCCGCGAGCTAATCGCGGGCCGCCGGGGAAGGTGACGCTCGGGGGCCGCGTCTCAGTCGCTGATCAGGTTCTCAGCGTCCGTTGCCGTCTGGCCGTACACATTGCCGAGTGTGTTCTCGCCCGAGCCCATCTGCGTGAAGTCGATTTCGTGCGCGCCGTTGGCGGTCGTGGTCTGGATCAGTCCAGCGCTCTTGATGGGCGCATCATCCGCCGAGTTAGCACCGGGCAGAACGCCCGCGGTGACGCTGATCATCTCGTTGGTCTTCTTGCCGAAGAGCGAGATGCCGACGGCGGAGACCAGGGCGACACCAGCGATGAGCAGGCCGTACTCGACCAGCGCAGCACCGCGCTTCTTGTTACGTGTGAGGTTCTTGTTGAGACGCATGAGCGTCACTCCTTCCAAAGGTTCATGTCGATGACGATGCAGAGAGAGGTGCATCTGTTAGCCGATCACTTGCAGCCCGGAGGCCTTGGGCGATCGGGCTCGGAGCGGGCGATTCGCGTGCGCAGCGCGCGATCCCGTTCCGTGCTTCATGTGTCGAGGCGCGTTCAGAACGCGTCCTCCCCCGCCGTAGCGAGCAGACCGGCCTTGCGTGAGAGCGCGGCCCGGTAGCCGGGGCGCTCCGCCAAGGAGATCTCGTACTGTTCGATCGCACCGCGCGGGTTGCCGGCGGCTTCGGCGATCAGACCGCGGTTGAACGCGAGGCGCCAAGCGGGCGCGCCGAGTCGCTCCGCGATCTCGAGCTGCGTCAACGACGCGCTCAGGTCACCGTCCAGGAACTGCGTCGCCGAGAGTGACTCGCGCAGCCCGAAGTGGTCCGGCGTGAACTGGATCTGTTGCTCGAGCGTGCGTCGCGCGCCGGGCAGATTGCCCTCCTCGATCGCAATGCGGCTGCGTAGAACGGCCGCTTCGGGATGCACGGGGTGACGCGCGAGGAGCTCGTCCAAGTAGCTGGCAGCCCTCTCCCGCTCGCCGTTGTCGTAGGCCAGGCTGGCGGCCGCGAACAAGGTCGGCGCGTGATTCGGAAATTCGACAGCGAGGCGCTCGACGGCGTTTCGACTGCGTTCCGGATCAACGACGATGTGACCGCGCTCGTCGATCAAGTGGCGACAACGCTCGCAGTTCGGCTTACCGCGTTCGCGGCAGCCGTTCGGGCAGGTCTGCGTGACGTCCTCGCCGCGGTGCACGCCCATCACTCCGATGAGTCGCACGTCGGGGTCCGTCTCCGGAGAGCGGTATCCCATGCCCGGCGAGTTGCAGGCGGAGAGCGTGACGAGCACGCAGAGCGTCAGCCCTTGAAGCAGACGGGACATCAGCGCACCCGACCTTTCGTGAAGGCTTCGTTGTCGTAGTCGCCCGAGTAGGCGACGCCCGGCTCCGACGCGAAGTCGTCGAAGGGCGGCTCGGTCGCTTGCGCGGACGGAGGAGTGGTCTCAACGCCGGCTTCTTCCGCGTCCGCTTCGATGTCCCACGGGTCACCGCTCGGCACTTTCCGGCGCGGCGGCGGCAGCACGGGGACCGGCAACACGGCGTCGAGCATCTCGGTCGTGTCCGGGAACACCCACAGACTCGACTCGGGGATCGGATCGCGCACGATCGACACGCGCACCATCACGACCAGCTCGAGGTCGTCGTCCGAGTAGTCGAAGTTCTGGAACAGCAGGCCGAGCAGCGGGACCTTGTTGATCCACGGCACCTGCTCCGACGCGTCGCGACGGTTCTTTTGCGACAGGCCGCCGACGAGCAGCGTGCTGCCGTCGAGCAGGCGCGCGCTGGTGCGCAACAGTCGGCTCTCGAAGGCAAAGGTCGAAGGGCTCGAACCCGTCGCCGTCGCGAGCGCGGCGGTCAAGAAGGCGTCGGGTGCGGTGACCTCGGGAGCGAAGTCAATCGTGACGAAGTCCTTCTCGTCGACCAGCGGCCGGATCGCCAGCTTGATGCCGAACTGGATGAAGCGCACGCCGTTGAACACGCCCTGAGCTCCGAGGTCGTTCGTCGCGAAGCTCTGATCGATAGGCACTTCGCCGCCGACTTCGAAGAGCGCCGTTTCACCCGACAGGACCGTCAGCGACGGCTTGGCGAGGCTCTTCGCCACCTCTTCCCTCTCGAGCAGCGTGAACAAGCTGTCGAGCGCCGCCTTCGATCCGGAAATCTGTAGCTGGTTGGTCGCCGTGCCGTTCAGAAACCCAAGCGCGTTCTGGATCGCCTTGCCGCTGGAACCAACGCCGGCCGCGTTCGAACCTTGCACGGCGGTCGCCGCCCCGGCGGGCAAGAGTCCGCCCTGGTCGAAGTCGCCGAGCAACAGCGCGAGGTCGCTCTCGTACTTGAGCAGCGCAGTGCGGTTCACCTCGTAGAGACGCAGATCGACGCGCACTTGCGGCAGGTCCTCGACTTCGATGAAGGACAGCAAGCGTCCGTCCGCGAGTTCGATCGCCTTCGCGCGACCCAGGTTGTTCTGGATCTTGTTGCGCAGACCGCTAGTGGAAATGCCGGAGCGACTACTGCCTCCGCCTCCGCCTCCGCCTCCGACGGCTCCGAAGCCGGAGAGCAAACGTCGCTCATTGCTGTTCCCGCCGCCGTCATCAACCCCCACCAAGGCACCGGCTTCGTCAGCGATCACTTCGAGGTCGTCCGCCAACGAACGGATGTCGCCCTCGTACTCGGTGATCTGGTTGGTGATGCCGTCCGTGACGCGTTCGTTCACGCCTTGGCGCGCGCCGTAGAAGACCTTGTAGGCGATGCTCAGCACGCGAACCAAGGACACTTGGTCCGGGACGGTGCCCTCGAGAATCAGCAGGTCCTGCTCGTCATCCGGCAGGCGCCCCTTCATCACACGGCGCACGACGACGTGGTGGTCGCGCATGCCGGAGATGGCCTCCAGGATCTTCTCTTCGGCACTCTTGGTGCCGAGGCTCTCAGGCAGGTTGTCGATGCGGATCAGGTTGATCACCGAAACCGTGCGCGCTCGGCGACGGTTGTCGGTACCGAAGCGACTCTGATCTTCCGCGGTGTTCGCCGCGGCTTCGCCGACCAAGAACTCGCCTGCGGGAGCCGAAGCCTCGAGGTAGCGCTGCGCGATGTCTTCCGCGCGTTGCGCATAGACGGCGAGCGGAACGCGACCGAGCAACACGACCGCTTCGCGATCGGGGGCCTTGTGCGCGGTGATCGACGGGTGCACATCGGCCAGCGCGCTCGAGAGCACGCCGAGGTCCATCAACACCGTGACTTGGACCTCGACCGGTCCGTTCTCGAAGCCGAGGATCAAGTTCGTGGTGCCGGGCTTGCGTCCGAGCAGCAGGAGCTCGCGGTCGTTGTCGAGTTCGACCTTGGCGATCTCGGGATCACCGATCGAGATGTCGAGAATCGGACGCTCGAAGCGCAGGCGCTTGTACTGTCCTTGTTGCAGCAGCTCGGGAGCGCCGGACTGCGCGCTCGTGCGCGCGGCGTGCACCACGGGAACTGCAGGTGCGGCCGGCTGCGGAGCCGGGTCCGCCGTCAACAAGCGCACGGCCGGTCGCGGTTCGGTCCCCGCCCCTCCCGTACCCGAAGGGTCAACCGCAGCGCGTGCGCTGAAGCTGCCGACGACGAAGGCGGCGCCGAAGCACGCGACGGTCGCGAGTCTGCGGCGCTTGCTCATCCCACTCGAGCGACGCGCGACACGCGGTTCGCTGCGCTCCTCAGTCATCCCAACAGGCGGCTTCAATCAAATCTCCCGGTGCGGTTCGTGCCCCGCCCGTAGCAGCGGGGGATCTCAACGCGAGCGCTTCCGTCGATGCGGCATACCGGGGGCCGAAAGAGCGGAAAAAATCAGCGCGAGTCCACGCGTGAGACGGATCGGGCGGGAGGACGCGGGATCCGGATGGGTCGCGCTGGTCCGAGAGCGGCGCGATTCGGAGCGAACGCGCAACGGCGGGAAGCGGCCGGCCCGCGGGTCGAGTCCTAGACGGAATGGATGGAGCGGTCTGCCTTCAGACCGCTCCATCCACTCCGTCTAGCTGATGGGCACCGGCTGCGCCGCGCGGCGCAGCCTCCAGCCGGCGGCGATCCGACGCGGCCCCATTAACGGAGGAAGGGCGAGTCGCAATGCGCTCGCCCGTCCGATCCGCGGCGCGATCCAGCCCCTCCGGGTCGGTTCGCTGCTCGCGAGAGGTGACCGGCGTGGTCGCTGTAGCGGAAGTCCGCCTCGCGGCTCACGCCGGTCCATTCCCCCACCTGTACAAGGGACGTCGGGCGGGAGAAGCGCCATGAGAGCCCGGAATTTTCCCGCAGCGGCGTTTCAGGCCTGGGACAAGGCCGTCCCGCCGGGCCGGATCCACCCGCGCTCGCGGAGGGAGACGTAGCCGCCCTCCGCGACGACCAGGTGGTCGAGCAGCGGGATTCCGAGCAGCCTGCCGGCGCGGACGAGGCGCTCCGTGACCTCCAGATCCTCCCGCGAAGGCTCCGGATCGCCCGAGGGGTGGTTGTGCACGACCATCACGGCCGCCGCCGCCGAGCGCACCGCATCACGGAACACCTCGCGCGGATGGACCAGGCTGGTGGTCAGGGTGCCCTCGCTGACCCGCGAGACCCGGGTCAAGCGGTGCTTGCCGTCGAGCAGCAGCACGTGGAACTCCTCGCGCTCCAGCCCGCGCAGCCGCGGCAGCATCAGGCGGTGGACGCCTTCCGGATCGCGCAGCGCTTCCGTCGGCCTCCAGCGCTCGGCTTCGACCCGCCGTCCCACCGCGAAGGCCGCGGTAAGGCGCTCGCAACGGTCGGAACTCCAGCCCGTCTCATAAGCGAGATCAGAAGAGAGACGCCTCGACAGCCCCACCCAACCCTCGCGTTCGACCAGTGCCGCCAGCTCCGCGAGTCCCTTTCCACCGCGCAGTCCGAGCACTCGCGCCAGCTGGGGCAATGCGTCGGATTCCGCGTCATGCGGCTGATTCGCTCGTTCTTGGACCTCTCGCATAAAGACGAAGACCCTCTCCAGCCCGAGCGGTTCGCGCGCCTTCTCGCTCAGCGTAGGCTCCGTCGAACTCACATCCGCGGGTGGGCGGCGTACAACTCGCCCCGTGATGAGATGGCGGTCTTCAGCACGAGTTGCGTTGAACGCAGCGGGTACTGCCGATGAAACCATGGAGAGGCTGCGAGGCCTTGATCTTCAACATGCTGAACTGGATTCACGGGTTGGGCGGCGTCCTCCTGGTCCTCTGGGCGATGGAGTCCTGCGTCTTCCTGCTCTCCTACAAGTTGTTCTCTCGCTCCTGAGTGTGGTGGTGCCCGCGAGGGCTCACCTTCGTCGCGACGCGGCGCAAGTCACGGATGGTCCTCATGCTGACGAGGGTCTGCGACGGATGGAAACTCTCGTGAAGCACGTAGTGCGGACGGGCGGTCGTTTCTCCTGAACGACCGCCCGGCCCATGATCTCGACTGCTCAGCGCGCCTCTACAACACGACTGCCGCGATCGCGGCGCGAGCAGCGCGATCGAACCTTGCGGGCGAATTCACGGGCGGGAGGTCGCTCACGGTTCGGCTCATGACTCGGCCGCAGGGTACTCGACGGCAAACGCGTCCCGCGCCCCTCCCTGGGCGCCAAAGAGGAACTCACCATGAAAACCCCCGCTCGCTCGATCGCCCTCGCGATCGTCCTCGCCCTCGCGTCGTGCGCGACCGTCCCGCCGATCGAGACGCCCTCCGGCCGCCCCGAGTGCTCCATCTCCGGTGCGACCAACGATCAGGTTCAGGACTACCTCCTGGAGAAGTTCATGGCCGACGGCTGGATGCTGAAGCAGCAGACACCGAGCCAGCTCGTATTCTGGAAGGAAAACGCGAGCACACTCCAGAACGCCCTCCTCGGAAGCCAGTACGACCCGACCACGACGCACGAGATCCGCCTCGTGTTCTCGCAAGGGGCCGCCGATGCCGTCCGCATCTACGGCCAGGTCGCTCTCGTCACCAACGAGGGATCGGCGTTCGAGCAGCGAAACGACCTCACCGCCGGCAAGGCCGGGCACGAGTTGTGGCAGGCCCTCGTCCGCGTCGAGGAGCACTTCGAGCGCGGCATCACCGAGCTGGCGCACGAGTCCTGACATGCGGCGAGAGATCCCCCCTGCAAGTCCTGCGAGGCGGGTCAGCTTAGAAAGCGGAAGCGCTTCCGCATGAGTGGCGTCGTCGTGCTGATCGGCTACATCAGCTTGGTCCCTTCCCTCCTGGGCATCGCCGGTGCCACGATGGGAGTCCTCGCAGCAGGATCGGCGACCGAGCAAGTCTCGGGTTCCCTGGAGCGCGAAGCGCAGGCGAAACTGCGAGCAGCGGGCGTGTCTCCTTCGATCGCACAACAAGTGGCGGCGCGAGGTGACTGACCTTCCCCCGAAGAAGTGGACACCCCATCTGTGCCGAGGCACAAGGATGTTCACACGTCGAAGAGAAAACGACGGCGTTTCAGCGCTGAGCAGAAGGCGGCGGGAGGCGGAGCAGAGGCCCTAAGGCGGCGAGAGGTCGCTGCGGCAGGCCCGTACAGCCGGCGGGTCATTTACCTGCATCCCGATCGCGCGTTCCAAGGGGTCGATCGGAGCGGAACGGGATCCGCGTCGAGCTCTCGCTAGAATGCCCCGCTAGCCATTCACCCCGTGAGCGCACGCATGCAGCATCCCGCCAGCCTTCTGATCGTCGCCCCCCTCCTCGCCCTATTTCCCGCGTCCTGCGAGAAGCCGCAACCCGCGCCCTACGCGGCGCCGCTGGTCACGATCAGCAAGCCGGTGGTGCGCGATGTCACGCGCGAGCAGGTCTTCATCGGCGAGACGCGGCCGGCGCAGACCGCTGAGGTGCGCGCGCGCGTGCGCGGCTTCTTGGACTCGATCGAGTTCGAGGTCGGCGGGGACGTCGCAGCTGGAGACGTGCTGTTCACGATCGAGAAGGCCGAGTTCCAGGCTCGCGTCGATCAGGCGACGGCGAGCCTCGCGATCAGCGAAGCGGAGTTCGCCAGAGCTCAGGCGGACTTCGAGCGGGTCGAGACGGCGGCGAAGTCCAATGCGGTCAGCGCGTCCGAGGTCGGACTGCGTCGTGCCGAACGAGACAAGGCCTCGGCCGACATCGATTCCGCGCGCGCCGCGCTCGATGAGGCCCGGCTGAATCTCGACTACACGGACGTCAAGTCGCCCATCGACGGACGCGTCAGCAGGAACCTCGTCGACCTCGGCAACCTAGTCGGTTCCGGCGACGCGACGCTGCTGACGACCGTCGTGAAACTCGACCCGCTGCACGTCTACTTCGAGATCTCGGAACGCACTTTCACCGACTTCCTGCGCAAGTTCAGCGCGCGCGCCGTGGACGAAGGATCGGAGCGAGAACGCCACCCGGTCCAGATCGCGCTCGAGGGTGACGAGGGCTTCCCCCACGAAGGCTGGATCGACTTCATCGAGAACACTGCGCAGTCCAGCACCGGCACGATCCAGGTCCGCGCCGTCGTTCCGAACCCCGACTACCGCATGTATCCCGGCTTGTTCGCGCGCGTGCGCGTGCCGCAAGACATCGTGTCGGGGGCCGTGCTCGTGCAAGAGAAGGCGATCAGCGCCGACCTCGGCGGCAAGTACGTGCTGACCTTGGATGCCGAAGGAAAGGTCGAACGGCGCTATCTCGAGCTCGGTCCGCAGCAGAGCGAGTTGCGCGTGGTCAACAGCGGCCTGAACGCGCGCGAAAACTACATCGTCGACGGCATGATCCGCGCGCGCCCGGGCTTGCCGGTCAAGACGCAGACCGCCGAACAAGCGGCGGCTGCACGCCCGGCTCCCACCGCGCCGGCGAAAAGGAAGACTGACACCGCCGAAGGCGACGGCGCTGACGACGCCTCCTCGAACTAACCGGCACGAGGACCACTGATGTTCAGCACCTTCTTCATCCGGCGCCCGATCTTCGCGAGCGTCGTTTCCTTCTTCGTCGTGATCCTCGGCATCGTCTCGATCCCGGCGCTGCCGATCGAACAGACGCCCAACATCACGCCGCCGACGGTTCAAGTCACGACCTCCTACCCCGGCGCGAGCCCCGAAGTGCTCTCGCAGACGATCGCCATGCCGATCGAGAAGGAAGTCAACGGCGTCGACGACATGATCTACATGTCGTCGATGTGCTCGAACGACGGTCGCTACACGCTGACCGTCACTTTCGCCGTCGGCACCGACATCGACATGGCGACGGTGCTCGTGCAGAACCGCGTGAGCATTGCTGAACCGAAGCTCCCGGAAGAGGTCAAGCGCCAGGGCGTCACGACGCAGAAGCAGTCGACCAATATGGTGATGGTCGTCAGTCTGCTCGCAGACGACACCGAACTCTACGACGACATCTACCAGAGCAACTACATCGACACCAAGTTGGTCGATTCGCTCAAGCGCGTTCCCGGAGTCGGCGGCGTCACCGTCTTCGGCGCCAAGAACTACGGCATGCGCATCTGGCTCGATCCGGCGCGCCTCAAAGCTCGTGGGTTGACGACGGGTGATGTGCTCGCGGCGATTCGAGAACAGAACGTACAAGTCGCCGCCGGTCAGATCGGCGCGCCGCCGACGACCGCCGGCACCGAGTTCACGTACACGATCAACACGCTGGGTCGTCTCTCCGAGGTGTCGGAGTACGAAGACATGATCGTCAAGGTCGGCGCGGACGGCGAACTCGTCCGCGTGCGCGACATTGCGCGCGTCGAGCTCGGTGCCGAGACCTACGGCCAATCGATGACCTTCGACCGCAAGACGTCGATCGGCATGGGCATCTTCCAGCTGCCGGGCGCGAACGCGCTGTCGATCGCCGAGGGCGTCGAAGCGATGATGGAGGACCTCGGCAGCAAGTTCCCACAAGGCCTGCGCTACACGATCGCCTACGACTCGACCAACTTCATCGAGGCGTCGATCAACGAAGTCTTCTCCAGCCTGCTGATCGCCGTACTGCTCGTCGTACTGACGGTCTACGTCTTCCTGCAAGACTTCCGCACGACGCTGATCCCGTCCGCGACGATTCCCGTCTCGCTGATCGGCACGCTGTTCGTGATGAACGCGCTCGGCATGTCGATCAACACGCTGTCGCTGTTCGGCATCGTGCTCGCGATCGGCATTGTCGTCGATGACGCGATCGTGGTCGTCGAGAACACGATGCGGATCATCGACGAAGAGCAGCTCTCGGCCAAGGAAGCCACCGAAAAGGCCATGGGCCAGATCACCGGCCCGGTCGTGGCGACGACCTTGGTGTTGCTCGCCGTCTTCGTGCCGACGGCCATGATGGCCGGCATCACGGGTCGCCTGTATCAACAGTTCGCGATCACGATTTCGGTCGCAACGGTCTTCTCTTCGATCAACGCGCTGACGCTGTCGCCCGCGCTGTGCGGCATCCTGCTGCGCCCCACGCCCGAGAAGCGCAACTTCTTCTTCCGCGGCTTCGAACGCGTCCTCGACGCGTCGCGAACCGGTTACGTCAGCATCGTCACACGCCTCGTGCGACGGATGGCGATCGCGATCGTCCTCTACATCGTCTTCGTCAGTGGCGCGGTGTTCGGCTTCATGAAGGTGCCCAGCGGCTTCCTTCCGGACGAGGACCAGGGCTTCGTGTTCGTCAATGCGATGTTGCCCGAAGGCGCGAGCCTCGAGCGCTCGCAAGTCGTGCTCGACCACCTCGAGGAACAGCTACTCGCGATCCCGGGCGTCGATCACACGATCGGAATCGGCGGCTACTCCTTCCTCGACGGCGTCAACACGGCCAACGCGGCCAGCGTGATCGTCACGCTCGAGCCCTGGGAGGAACGCACCGACGTCGAACGGAGCATCGCGACGATCCTGCAGCGCGCGAACGGCTTCCTGCACTCGTACCAACCCGCGGCCGGTTTTGCCTTCTCTCCCCCGCCGATCAGCGGCCTCGGCAACGCCGGAGGATTCGAGTACAAGCTCGAAGACCGTGGCGGCGTCGGCTCGCTGCAGCTGGAGCAGTTCGCCAACGACTTGGTGCTCGGCGGCTTCCAGGACCCGGTCCTCGGGCGCATGAACAACAGCTTCCGCGCCAGCACGCCGCAGCTCTTCCTCGAGCTCGACCGCGAGAAGGTCAAGCGCCTCGGAGTCCCGTTGCAGACCGTCTTCGACACGCTGCAAGCCAATCTGGGCTCGGCCTACGCAAATGACTTCAATGCCTTCGGTCGCACGTACAAGGTGATGGTCCAGGCCGACCACCAGTACCGCGACCGCGTCGATGACATCACGCGCCTCGAAGTGCGCAACACGTACGGTGACATGATTCCGCTCGCGACGCTGCTGCGCGTCGAGGACCAGGTCGGGCCGCGCACGATCTTCCGCTACAACAACTATCCGTCGGCGACGATCACCGGCGCGGCGAACCCGGGCTACAGCTCGGGTCAAGCGATCGCGGCGATGACCGCGCTCTCGGACCGCACGCTCTCCGCCTCGATGGGCTACGAGTGGTCCGGCACGACATACCAGGAACTCGAGGCCGGCGACGACACGATCAAGACCTTCGGGCTCGCGCTGCTGTTCGTCTTCTTGTTCCTCGCCGCGCAGTACGAGAGTTGGTCCACGCCGCTCGCCGTGCTGCTGTCGGTCCCCTTCGCGATCCTCGGCGGTGTCGCGCTGACAGCCTTGCGCGGCATGGACAACAACGTCTACACGCAGATCGGCTTCGTGATGCTGATCGGCTTAGCGGCCAAGAATGCGATCATGATCGTCGAGTTCGCGAAGCAACAAGTGGACGAAGAAGGCAAATCCTTCGCCGAAGCGGCGATCGAGGGCGCCCGGTTGCGCTACCGCGCGATCTTGATGACGGCGTTCAGCTTCCTGCTCGGCGTGATCCCGCTGGTCATCGCGACCGGCGCGGGCGCGGGCAGCCGCCGCTCGCTCGGAACGGCCGTCTTCGGCGGCATGCTCGTCGCGACGATCGTCGGCATCTTCTGGATCCCGGTGCTCTACGTCTTCGTGATGCAGGTCTTCTCGCGCCGGCCGAAGCCGGCAGCAGCGGATGCGCCGCCGGCGGTTCCGCCGACTCCGGCTGCTGCCGAAGCCTGAGTTCGGTCGATCATCCGACACGCGCCTCGCGAGCCCCACGCTCGCGGGGCGCGGTCACTTGACGAGGTCGGCGGCGAGATCGCCGAGCACGTCTTCGAGGTTCAAGAAGAGCTTGGCCTGGAAGGTGTCCGCGACCGTCTTGCCTTCCGCCGCCCCCATCACCAGCTCGAACGAGAGTCGTTCGCCGTACCAGTCGTGCAGCCACGCGACGAAGGCGAGCGACTGCGCATAGGCGCGACGGATCTTCCCGTCGTCGTCCCACGCCGCGATCGTCGACTGCAGGTCGGACAGCGGAAAGAGCTGACCGTCGGCCAGCGTCGTGCGGGCGCGTTGCACGGCCAACGCGCGGCCGCCGGCTGCGGGGGCCAGCCACTGCGCGAGCCCTTCATTCAACCACGCCGGAATCGAGCGCGCCCCGAGCGCTGCGACGTAAGCGTGCACGAGCTCGTGTCGCGCCGTCTCGATCAACGCGCGTCGTTCGGTGCCCAGGTCTTCGACCGGAATGCGCACCACGCCGTCGAAGGCGCCACCCGCCCAGTGACCGAGCCCCGTCAGCTCGCGGAACTCGGCACGCCGGTAGAGCACGACTTCGATCTTCGGAGAGCCTTCCTCCACGGGGAAGTGCCCGAACAGCTCGCCGTAGTCCTGGTACGCGCGCTCGAGTTCTTCCGTCAGCGGTCCCGTGCCGTGCATCAACTCGGAGCGCGAGCCGTCGAACGACAGCGAGAAGTGTTCCGTCTCGTCGGTCCAGTAGCCGTCCTCGGTCTCCGCCGTCTTGCGCCAGCGTTCGAGCAGCGTCGAGAGGTCCGTGCGGGCCGGCGCGAGTTCCACGGCGCGAGCGAGGTGCGCGATCGCGCTGTTGCGTGTCTCGCGTTCGGCGTACTCAGCGATGGCGAGCCGCGCCAAGGCTTCGGCCAGGTTGCCGGCGAAGACCGGTTCGTCCGGTTCGGCGAGCCTGCAGGCTTCGAAGTGCTCGATCGCTTCCGCGAAGTTTCCGGCGCGCAGCGCTTCGATGCCGAGCTGGTTGCGGCGCGTCCATTCCGCGCCGGTCGATGCAGCGGGAGCCGCATGCGGTTCGACCGCAGGGATCCGTTCGACCGCGACCTCGGTGGGTCCTTGCGGAAGCGCGACGGGATCGTCCGCTTCCGTGCGCTGAGTCGTGCGGTCATCACCGCGCAGCTCGAGCGCGATCCAAACAGCGCCGACGAGGCCGATCAGCCCCACCACGCCCAAGCCCAGTCGATCACCGCGGTTCATTCGTCGTTCGCCCCTTGTGCATTGCCGATCCCGCGCGCCTCGAGCAGCGCGGGGAAGCGTCCATAGGCTACCGGGTATCCGCAATCGCGTTCGATCTCGCGCACGCGGCGCAGAAAGTGCTCGTGCGCTTCCTGTAGCACGGTCTCGGTGCGCTTGTCGCAGAAGTACGTGCGACAACCCAGCGGCCGGCCTGCACGCGCGGTGCACAGGCCGCCCTGGTGGTAAGGACAGCGCCCTTCCGCCGCCGGCTCGGGAGCCTCGGGGTGCTGTGCTGCGGCGTAGTCGGTTTCGAGCGCCGTCGCGTACAACTCGTGCCCGGCTTCTTCGAAGCGGCAACAGACGCCGCGTACGATGCAGACCGGTTGCGCGTGTTCGACGAAGGCGTCGACTTCGGCGTAGAGCGCTGCCAAGCGCCCAAAAGCCTCGGTGCGCCGTTCGGGTTCCGCCTCGACCGCGATGCCGGGGCAGACAGCGCGCGCGCGTTCGAAGGCGGCCGGGTCTTCGAGCACCGACGGCCAGAAGGGGTACTCGGAACAGTGGCGCGGTCGCGCGGTGTACACCGAGCAGTGGTCGGTGCCTTCGAGCAGCGCGCAAGGTCCGCCGGTACCACCCGACTCGCGTTCGCGCAGCGACAAGCGCGAACGCCCGGTCTTCGGGTCCGCCACTCGCTTGACGTAGTCGCGCACGAATTCATCTTCGCCCATCTGCTTGGCCTGCGCGAGCCCGGCGAGCTCGTCGACCTCGATCCACACGAAGCCTGCACCACCGGTGCAGCAGTGTCCGCAGCGATGACACGCGAAGCGGAAGGGCACGGCCGCGTTCAGGCCAGGCTGTTCCATCGGATCAGCGGCGCCGACCGCGGCGCGGCGGGCGAGCGCCGCGCGAGTAGTCGAGGCTGTTGCGCCCTTCGAGGTTGCCGCGAACGTCCTCGATCAGCTCGGTCCAGTCCTGATATCGGAGCTCCGCATCCTTGGCCATCATCTTCTCGACGAAGTAGTGCAGGTGCGGCGAGAGCCCGCGCCCCTTCAGCTCGGGCGAGGAGAGCGATTCCATGATCTGCATGCGCAGCAGCTCGCGGTCGTCGGAGGACTCGAACGGCAAGCGGCCGACGACCAAGTGGAAGAGCGTCACGCCGAGGCTGTAGATGTCGCTGCGGATGTCCGCTTGCGCTCCGCCGCGTGCTTGTTCCGGCGAGAGGTACGCGACCGTTCCGACCGCGCTGTCGGTTTGCGCGGGAGCTTCCTCGCCTTCGGCCGCGAAGCCGAGGTCGATCAGCTTCATGCGACCCGACGAGCTGAGCATGATGTTTCCCGGCTTGACGTCACGGTGCACGATGCCTTCTTCGGCGAGGTACTGCAGCGTCTCAGCGACGCCCAACACGGCGCGCAACGCGGCTTCTTCGTCGAGCGCGGAACCTTCGTCCAAGATCTCGAGCAAGGTGCGACCATCGATCAGCTCGAGCTTCGAGAAGTACGTGCGACCGTTCTTCGCAATGCCGAAACCGCTGACGAGACCGGGGTGGTCGAGCCGTTCGAGCATCCGCGCCTCCGCCACGAACGCCTTGCGCGTCGCCGGCACGGTCACGCACTCCTGCTTGAGCACCTTGAGCGCCAACAAGCGCCCGGTCGCCTTCTCGCGGGCGCGGAAGACGTCCGCCGTTCCGCCGGTGCCGAGCCGATCCATGACCTGGTAGCCGGGAATCTCGGGGATCTCGCCGGCGCGGGTCCGGCGCAGGTCGGCGATCTGGCGATCGTCCCAGCCCACGCGGCTGCGCAAGGCATCGTCGAGGCCGTTGCCGGCTCGCAGGTCCGCCAGGAGCCCTTCGGCTTGGTCGCGGTCGAGGTGGCCGCGGTGGACCAGGAGGGCCAGGAACTGGACGTCCTCCTTCGGATTGGCGTTGGGACTCATAGGGCTCGGTCGGGCCGCCGGTGCGGTCCGCGAAGAGTTTTTGCACGGAGATCGAGAGCGCTTCAAGTCTGCCTCCCCGAGGAGTCGAAATCACGGGCGCGGCGGGCGATTCCCCCGAGCGGCCGGAGCCCCACCCGGTGAGCCTCGCGAACCCACTCTATTCCCTGGGAGTGGCACATCCCCTACCCACGCCGCGCCACGTTCGTGAAGCCCCTGAAGCCGACCAAGGTCCACCGCTACTTCGAGCTCGCCGACTCCTTCTTGGAGGTGCGCGTCGTCGATCGCGAGAAGTTCTGCCTGCAATCGCCCGCGCACCTGGACCGCGCGACATACCGGCGCATGGTGATCGACACCTGCTTGCCGGCTTTCGAAGGCGATGTCGATGCACGGATCGAGCGACTCTTCCCGGAAGATCCGCTGCTCGCGGAAGACCTGCTCTACCGCTTGTGCGTGGACGTGAATCCGGAGCTCGAGATCCACCGCGTCAGCTTGAGCACCGGCGAGGATGCTCCGCCGCGCATTCAACCCACTGCGGGAGTCGGTGCGACGGACGACTGGGACGGATTCCTCGGTCAGCTGCGGCGGCGTGCGAAATCACTCGGGACGCGGCTCTCGAGGCGCGTGCACGGACAACACGAAGCCATCGACTCCGTTCAACGAGCCATCGCCTCGGCGGCTGTCGGACTCGGAGCGACGAGCCGTCCGCTCGCCTCCTTCCTGTTCGTCGGGCGAACCGGCACCGGTAAGACGGAGCTCGCGCGAGCACTGGCGTCCGAGTTGTTCGGTGACAGTCCGGAGAGCCTCGTGCGCATCGACTGCAGCGAGTACGGACAAGCTCACGAGACCGCGCGCTTGCTCGGTGCGCCGCCCGGCTACGTCGGCCATGAAGGCGGCGGACAGCTGTTCCAAGCGCTCAGCGGGAACAAAGGGCGCGTCGTGGTCTTCGACGAGATCGAGAAAGCGCACCCGCGCTTGCACCACCTGCTGCTGCAAGTGCTCGAGGAAGCCAGCCTGACCGACGGCCAAGGTCGCCGCGTCGGATTCGAACACACGGTCGTCGTGATGACGTCCAACGCAGGCGCTCGGGAGATGAGCTCTGCCTCGCGCAGCGTCGGATTCCACCGCCAGCGCCAGCTCGGACGCGAGACGCTGCTCGACATCACGCGTCGCGCGCTCGAGGACGAGTTCCGCCCCGAGTTGCTCGGACGCGTCGACGACGTGCTGCTCTTCGAAGAGCTCTCACCGGAGAGCGTGCGTCGCATCGCGGAAGACCAGCTCGCCCTCCTCGCCACCCGCGCCCGCCGTCGCGGCCCCGTCGTCGCCTTCACCCCCGCCGTCGCCAAGTGGATCGCCGAGCGCGGCTGGTCCCCCGAGTACGGCGCCCGCGAGCTGCGCGGCGTGATCCAACGCGAGATCGAGCCGCGGCTCGCCGAGTTGCTGCTGACCGACGACTTGCGCGCGAGCCAGCTCTTGCGCGTCCGCATCAAGAGCGGCACCCCGAGCTTCGAGCTCGAGGACTGAGCCGCCGAACCGCTTAGAGTGAAGTACCGTGCCAGGTTCGATTTTTCGATCTAAGCGCTGCCTCCGCGTCGATGACGTCGGGGGGTCGCTTGGATCGAAAAATCGAACCTGGCACGGTACTTCACTCTAAGTGGTCCTGTACTCCTGTCGCATGCCCCAACGCACCAAGCTGCTGCTCGTCTGGATGCTGATCGTCGTGGTCGCGTCCTCCTTCGGACCCGCGGACGCCTTGACGTGGTTCCTCGAGGTGGCACCGATCCTCATCGCCGCTCCGATCTTGGCGCTCAGCGGTCGGCGCTTTCCGCTCACACCCTTGCTGACCGGCTTGATCGGAGTGCACGCGGCGATCCTCGCGCTCGGCGGAACGTACACCTACGCGGAAGTGCCGTTCGGCTTCTGGCTGCAGGACCTGTTCGGCTTCGACCGCAACCCCTACGACCGCATCGGACACCTGGCGCAAGGCTTCGTGCCCGCGATCCTGGCGCGTGAGATCCTGCTGCGCACCTCACCGCTGCAACCCGGCAAGTGGCTCGCGTTCCTGAGCGTCAGCGTCTGCCTCGCTTTCAGCGCGTTCTACGAGCTCGTCGAATGGTGGGCCGCCGCATCGACCGGTGAAGCGGCGGAGTCCTTCCTCGGCACGCAAGGCGACGAGTGGGACACGCAGTGGGACATGTTCTTGGCCTTGATCGGCGCGTGTACTTCGTTGCTGCTGCTGACTCGAGTGCACGCGAAGCAGCTAGCGAGCCTCGCCGAAAACTAGTCGATCCCCGGCACCAGCAACACGGCGTTGCGCGGTGCGGGACAGACTTCGTGGCAGACGCCGCAGCCGGTGCACACGTCGGCAAGAATGCGCGGACGACCGTACACCAGTTCCATCGCGCCGGGCACGGGGCAACGGTCGACGCAGCTCGTGCAGAGCACGCCGCGGTAGGCGATGCAGGCGCTCGGCGCGATCTTCGCCATTCCCATCTTCACGCCGCGAGCCGGCGTCAAGACGCCCGGACCGCAAGCCGTGATGCAGGGCGTGTCTTCGCAGGAGATGCACGCGGTGGCCGAAGCGCGGATCTGAGGCGTCCCGGCGGCCGGTCCGTCCGCAATAGGCACGATCGCTTCGACGGGGCACGCCAGCGCGCAGTCGTTCTTGCGCGTGCATCCCGCCAGGAACTCGGGCTCGGGCAGCGCTCCGGGCGGACGGTGGATGCGCGGGAGGTTGCGCGCCGCCGGCGCGGGCGTTTGCGGCAAGTCCGGACGGCTCGCGTAGAGCCCGGCCTTCGGTGCCGGATTCCAGTTCACTTCTTCGGCGGGAGCGGGCGCGCCGGGAGCCGGGTTCGCCGGACGCGACGCCGGTCCGTGCCCAGCTCGCGAAGTCGCCGCGGACGGTCGCGAAGCACCGGTCGGCTCCGCGCCTTCTTCGTCAGCGACCGGAGCGCGATCCGCATCCTGCTCGACGCGCTCGAGCACTTCGCGGTGCAGCTCGTCGGCGACTCCCTCGGCCATCCCGCGCAGGAAGCGGCCAAGGAACATCTCGCGCCGGGAGTAGCGACCGCGATCCGCCATCGCTTGCGCTACGCGCAGCCGCAGCCCGTGCCGCAGCCTCCCGCGCCGTTCGCGGGGCCGGGCATCGGATCGGCAGCGTGCGAGTGTTCCGCCGTCAGCGCTTCGAAGCGCTTGCGAATCTCCTCGGTCCCCACGCGACCGACACCACCGGGCATCGAGTCCGCGAGATCGCAGAGCGTCTCGTAATACTCATCGACGCGCAGCCCGAGCAGCGTCGCTCCGAAGAGCTCCGACTCCTTGTGGGTCGCGATGTCGAGGTAGTTGATCGCCGGCACGTGATACGCGACGAGCATCGGCAGCACGTCTTCACGCGATTGGAAGCACGGGTGCACGAACAGGCAAAAGCCGTCCGAGGGGCGCTTGCCGAGCGCGGCGGCGTAGGCGAACTCGCCGTTCAAGAGCGCCTCGTCGTCGAAGCGCACGCCGACGGGGAAGCGCACGAACTCGGGGTCCTTGAGGATCTCGAGCATCGCGGCCCAGTCGATCTCGGGCCCGTACTTCGTCCTGGCCGCGAGGGCCTTGTCGACGACATGACCCTGCAGGGCCTCGTAGCCGTTCTCTTCGGTCAGCTGGAGCGTCTCACGCATGTCTCGTACTTCGGTCCGAAAGGCTGAAACGGAACTCGGCGCCGGGGATCAGTTCTCCCGGCGCCGAGTGTAATCAAGTCAGCTCGTGCGCATCACTTGTAGCGCGCTTTGAACTCGTCCGCCGCCTGCTTGCGCCGCGCGGCTTCTTCGGGGTCCATCTTGCCGAGGTACCACTTGTGGTTGTCGGAGTTCAGCGTCTCCTCGAGCAGCCCCTTGAGGTGTTCCGCCGCAGCGACGCGGTCGGCATCGCCGGACTCGAGACCCTGTTCCACGAGCTCCTCGAGCTCCGGGATGTACTTCGAGTAGAAGTGCTTCGCGATCTCGTAGGTTCCGTGCCAGTGCGTGTAGTCCGGGCCCATCATCGAGGCACCGTGACGCGCACGACGACCTTCGTGGTGCCAGATCTCGAACCAAGTGAAGTCGATCGGGTTCGAGAACTTGGCCGGCTTGAGCAGCGGTTGAGCTGCCGCGTAGAGCGCGAGACCCGGCTTGGCGTACTTCTCGTTGTACAGCTCGATCATGCTGTCGTACTGCACGTAGAAATTGTCGACCCACTGCTTATTGTGGCAGTTGAGGCAGACGTCCTTCATGTTCTGACGTCGCGTCTGCCACGGCACGTTCGCGCCCGGCAGACCCATCTTGGCGTCGGAAACTTCGGGACGAATCGAGACTGCGGGACGGTTGTTCCACGAGATGCGCATGCCGATGTCGTGCGTCACCTTCTGGTTCTTCGTCTGCGACATGTGACACGTCGCACAGGTAGGCGCGGCGTAGTAGTCCTCGCCGACGATCCACTTGGCGTTGTCCATGTTCATCTTGTCGATGTTCGCGAAGAACGCGATGCCATGCTTCGACTCCTCGTAGATCTCCTTCTGCGGGTGATCGGGGCCGAGGTGGCACTTGCCGCAGGTGTCCGGATGCCGCGCTTGCTCGGCAGAGAAGGAGTGACGGCTGTGACACGCCGCGCACGAGCCTTCGGAACCGTCAGGGTTCGTCCGGCCGATGCCCGTGTTCGGCCAGGTAGCCGCGTCCAAGCGACCGTCGGGCAGGACCTTGACCACCGAACCGTGGCACTGCCAGCAACCGTTCACCGCAGCCGACGAGTTGCCGTGCGGGAAGCCTTCGGTGATGAAGGCCGAGTTGCCTTCGACCACTTCGGCTAGCACGTTGTCGAGCGAGCCGAGGATCCGGCTGGCCTTCGAGTGGTGCGAGCCGACGAATTCTTCGACCTCACGGCTGTGGCAGCGCGCGCAATCCTTCGGGCTCACGATGATCGAGATGGTCTGACCGAAGTGGTTGATCGCGTCGACGTCATCACGTTCGGCGCGGTGACACTCGTAGCAACCCACGTTTCCGCGGTAGTGCTTCGAGTCGCCCCACTGTTGGTAGAGAGCGGGCTGTTCCCGACGGTGGCAGTCGATGCATTCCTGTGATTCCCGGCTGATGTCGGGCAAGCCGATGGCTTGCACCGGTTCGACGGGCTTCGGTTCGGGCGCGGGCACTGAGCTGAAAGCGGCGCCGGCCGTTCCGAGGAGCATCAACAGAGCGAGTTGAACCTTCATGCTTCTGCTTCTCCTGAGGTGAGTATCTGTGAATCGGTGTTTGGACCTTCGAGTGAGTACTCGCGGTCGATCGTGAGCTCTCCGGACAACACGGGAATCGTGATGCGGACGAAGATGGTGTAGAGCATCAGGCCGAAGGCCCAGATGCCGAGACACACGAGGGTCTCGTTGAGCGTCGGCGTGTACTCGACGACTTCACCGAGGGGCGTGGGAACAAAGGCTGGGATGATCAAGCCCATGCCCTTCTCGATCCAGATGCCGACGACGAGCAACACACACGCGACGTTCATCCAGCGCATGCGGTTGCCGGCCGGGCTGATCAAGATCAACAGGGCGATGGTGTTCATGATGACGGCACTCCAGATCCACGGCACCAGCGCCGTGGCTTCACCGATTCCGAAGAACAGGTATTGGATCGAGCCGATGTGAGTGGAGCCGGTGTAGAAGTCCGTGAAGACCTCCGAGATGAGCAGGAAGAAGTTGATGGCGAGTGCCACCACCACGATGCTCTTCAGCGTGCGCAGCGCTTTGTCCGGGACTTGGTAGCGCGAGAAGTAGCGCACGATCTGCAGCGTCACAATGAGGAAGGCGGGGCCCGCCGCGAAGGCGGATGCCAAGAAGCGCGGTGCGAGAATCGCGCTGTTCCAGAAGTGACGCGCGCCGAGGCCGACGAGCAGGAAGGCCGTGACCGTGTGGATGCTGATGGCCCAGACGATCGCCACGAAGACGAACGGGATGTAGAAGGCCTTGCTGGGCGTGCGCTTGCGATACGCGCAGTACACGAGGTAGCCGCAGATGTGCAGGTTGAGCAGCAAGTAGCCGTTCAACACGATCACGTCCCAAGCCAGCATCGACTCGGGGAAGTTCATGCGCATCATCAGGTGATGCGCTTTGTCGGGCGCGCCGAGGTCGACGACCACGAACAACAGGCACATCACGATCGAGGCGACGGCGAGCAGCTCGCCAAAGATCACCAAGTCGTGCAGTTCCTTGTTCTTGTAGACGTAGACGGGGATGACCAGCATCACCGCGGCAGCCGCCATGCCCACCAAGTAGGTGAAGTTGGCGATGTACATGCCCCAGGAGACCTGGTCGGTCATGCCCGTGACTTGCAGGCCGTGGACCAACTGCTTCGCGTAGGCGTTCAGCCCGAAGAGCGCGAAGATCGTCAGCACCAGCATCCACGTCTGGTAGCGCCAGTCGCCGACGAAGCTGAGGCGGAAGCAGCGCCAGAGGAACCGCAGGTACTCCTTCATCGTGCTTCCTCACCGCCGTTGCGCACGGGGATCGCAGCGCCTGGATCGGGCGTCAGCGAACTCTGCGGGTAGCGCTCGTCGAAGTAGTAGAAGAAGCGCGGCAGGGTGCCCACGTCTTCCTTCAGCACGAAGACGCGCTTCGTGCGCAGGATGCGCGAGACTTCGGACTCGGGGTCGAGCACGTTGCCGAACTTGCGCGCGCCGACGGGGCAGACCTCGAGGCAAGCAGGCAAGCCGCCTTCGCGCGTCTTGTGCAGGCAGAAGGTGCACTTCTCCATCACGCCCTTCGACCGCGGACGGTTCGAGAGGTACGCGATGTCGGGGTTCACGTCTTCCGTGGGGATCTCCGGCTCGGAGAAGTTGAAGCGCCGCGCCCAGTACGGACAGGCGGCTTCGCAGTAGCGGCAGCCGATGCACCAGTCGTAGTCGACGACCGTGATGCCATCCGACTCTTGCCACGTCGCTTCGATCGGGCAGACCTTCGTGCACGGCGGGTCCGCGCACTGGTGGCACTGGACCGGCATGTAGAAGTGATCGTCGTCGGGAACCGTCGGCTTGTCGTAGTGGTGGTTGCCCTGCTCCATGTCGATGGAGCCCCGCGGCATCTCGAGCACGCGGATGTACTGCATCTCGGGCGTGCGGCTCTGGTTGTTCTCCTCGACGCACGCGTAGACGCACTTGCGGCAACCGACGCAGCGCGAGAGGTTCAAGGCATAGACGAACTCGACGCCCTCTTGCGGGCGGATGTCCTTGCACACGGCATCGACGTCGTAGCGGCGCTTGACTTGGTCTTCGATGCGCGCGAGCGCCGCGACCATGTCCTCGCCCGACATCTGCTTGTAGTGCTTCTGAATGAAGCCCTCCAAGCTGCCGAAGTCCTCGGGATCGAGTTCCTTGAGCGGTTCCAAGGCGGCGACAGCCGCGGCCATGCCCCCCACCACGCTCACGCTGGAGCGCAGGAAGCTACGGCGCGTCGAACCGCCGGTCGTCGTCGAAGGCTGGGTGCTCATCGATGCCCTCCATGAGCGGCGTCGTCTTTGGAAGCGTCGCCGTCGAGGGCGTTCTTCCACTTGGTGAGCGGGCTCTGCGGTCCGTGATGCTCGTGAGCGCCATTCGGGTTCTGGACTCCCTGACGCAGCGCGTTCGGCCCCGGCATCGGCACGATCGGGTCGTAGGCCGGGCGGTGCGGGTCGTGGCACTCCGTGCACTTCAGGCGACGTTGGTTGCCGGACGACTTGTCCCACGAACCCACCGTGCGTCCGTGCATGCCCGCCTCCCAGTCGCGGTAAGTCGTGCCGTGGCACTTCGCGCAGAGCATCTCGACCTGGTCGTAGCCGATCTCGATGCCGCCGTGCAGCAGCAGCTTGTTGCGATCGTCGCGGCCGTGGCAGTTGTAGCAGCGGTCGTTCATCCCGTGCCGCAACTCGATGTGCGTGTGTTGTTGGAGCTCGACGGGCGGATCGACGACGTCGGAGTCGAAGATGCCGTGGCAGTCGGAGCAACGCTGCTCGAACGACCCGATGCGGATCAGCGGCGGGTCGCTCATCATCGTCCGCCGCGGTTCCGTGCTCAGTCGGCTCGCGTCGTAAGACGTCGAGACCAACTCGGGACGCACGTCGAGTTCCGGACCGAGCAAGAACCACAGCGCGAGCAGACCGAGGACCGCCGCCACCGGATAGGGGAATCCCAGGTACACCGTGCCGCGATTCGAAGCGGACTTGGAACGCTCGAGGGCGTCGTGGCTGCGGCGGGTCATGAAGGGCTCGCGGATGGGTCCGCGGGTGGACGGCAGGACTCTCTCCGAAGAGCGCGATCTGCAAACAGGCGTGGGAGCCGGAGGCCCTCGACGCATTCCCCCCCAGCGGCGGGAGTGCCTCGATAATCGCCCCTAGCGGCACCTGTAGTAGCGTTTTCCGTCGATTGCCGCCAGCGCGAGCCGGCCTGCTTCCACGCACTTCCGGGCCGATTCGCCCGCGCTCTCACTCGTTCCGCGCGCTCTACGGAGTTGCGCAGGCTCGAACTAAGCACTGGTGCGCAGGGGGTCGCTCGAAAGCCCTCGACCTCGCCCCGTCGCGAGAGCGGCTTCCGAGATGCTGGAAGTTCCAACCGCCGGAGCGATTGGTCCGCCCCCTCGCACCGCGCAACCTCGGATGCGGCGTCGGCGGAAGAATCGCTTCCACCGCGGACTGCTCGAGAGGAGATCCCCTATGAGTCGAATCCTGGCCTACATGCTGTGCCGCTCGCTCGAGATCCTCGTCGCCTTCGGCGTGATCGAGAGTGTACGAGCCTTCGATGTGTTCTTGCGCAGCTGACGCGCAACGCGCCGAGTGACTACGACTCGGCGCGAACGACGGAGAGCCGCGCAAGGACGCGGTGTTCCGCGGCCGGGGATCCCAATCCCTTGGCCGCGTCTCCAATGGAGTCCAACACGACTTCGCTGAGGTCGTCGCGCTCGAGCAACTCGAGCAGCAGCGCTTCGCGACGCGCGGCGGACTCGAGGTCCGTGACCTCCTCGACGACGGCGAGCATCAGCTCTGCGCCGGCCGGAACACGCCTCGCACAGCGTTCGATCACGTCCGAACGCAAGGCGCTGGACGGGAGTCCGCGCGCGGCGTGGAGTGCCGCGATGCGCGAACGATCTCCTGCCGGCCCAGCGGCCACATACTCGAGCAAGAGGTCTGCGTGCAGTCTCGGCTCCGAGATGGAACAGGCGGCGATCCAGCGTGCTTCGAGCGCTTCATCCAAGAGCGCACCCTTGCGCCAAACGGACAACAGCGCTCGTTGGGCGTCGAATCGGTCGTTCGACAATGCGGCGCGTTCGCCGCTCGCGATCAACGCATAGCGGAGTCGTGTGGAGTCCGGGAAGCGCTCCGCCAGCTGTCGGTAAAAAGTGTACTGCATCCCGCTGCGCGCCAGGTCGCTGCCGCACCCATCGAGCGCATCCGCGAGCTGGTCGGCCTCGAGATCCTCGGCTTCCAGCAGCGTCACGAGGTAGTGAGCCCGCGCTGCCGGCGAGCGCAGCTCGCGAAAGCTCGTGAGCAGAGCCGCGGTACCTTCATCGCGCTGGATGCGCGCGGCGCGCGACCGTGCGCCCACCTCCGCGTGCAGCACTGCGTCTTGCAAGTAGTCAGCGAACCAAGCGCGCGCTTCCGCGTCCCACGGACGCTCGACACGGTTGACGTCGTAGATCACGCGCGGCTGTCCGTAGCCGCTCTCCCGGAAGTGCACTTCGTGCTGCTCACCGTCGCGCTCTTCCCCCATCCAGATCACCGTCCACTGCGTCACGCGTTCCACCGAACGGTCATCGGCGGCGAAGATCACCGTGCCCGTCCCGGCAGCCCAGCGCTTCGCGCCGTCGTGTTTCCAGCTGACGTAGGCGTCGATCGGCCGCGGCCGGTCTTCGTCGTCGAACGGGAAGGCGAGGTCGAAGTCGTCGCACTCGAGCTCGTCCAAGTCATCCAACTCGAAGTCGAAGTCGTCGAATCCGAAGTCATCGAAGTTGTCGTCCTCGTCGTCGAAGTCCGCGACCGTCCCCCACCGGAGGTCGCTGTCGCCGTTCTCGACGTTCAAGGTGCAAGCGGCAGCCACGCTGCAGGCGAGCGCGGCGGTGATGCTGGTGATCTTCATCTCGGTTTCTCCTCGGCACGCCCTTACGGAGTCCACCCCTACGTGATTTCCGACCAAGGCCGATCGTTCATCACGTCGGCAATCGAATTCACGCACTGGGCGTGCGCGCGAGGAACCGTATCGTGCGCGGGCCCATGTCCGCCGCAGCAACACCCCGAGAACTCTCGGTCCTGACGCGTCTCGCGACGCCGATCGTCATCACCCAGCTGGGTTCGATGGCCATGGGCGCGGTCGATGTGCTCATGCTGGGGCACTACTCGAGCGACGCACTCGCGGCGTCTTCGCTCGGGCGGATCTGGATCATGGGCACGCAGCTGATCGCCCAAGGCGTCCTCTTCGGCATCGACCCCTTGGTGGCGCAGGGCTTCGGCGCGCGCAACCCCCGAGCGATCAGCATGGCGTTCCAGCGCGGCCTGATTCTCGCGGTACTCGTCAGCCTCCCCTTGCTGCTCGGCTGGCTGTTGACGGCCGAGGTCTTGCTCGCGAACGACATCGATCCGCTCTTGGCGCAAGACGCGGAACTCTACGCGCTCGGCCGCATCCCCGGAGCGCTCTTCTACTTGCTGTTCATGGCGATGCGCTCGTGGCTGCAAGGCCGGCGCATCCTCGCGCCGGCGCTCTTCGTCGTCGTCGCCGGCAACCTCGTCAACTGGCTCGCCAACCTCCTGCTGATCAACGGCGCGGGACCGGTTCCCGAGCTCGGCATCCTCGGCGCGGGCTTGGCGACGAGCGCCACGCAGATCGCACTGTTCGGCGGACTGTGGTGGTTCGTGCGTCGCTTCCGGCTGCAGCGCGGCGGCTGGACCGGCTGGAGCCGCGACGTCTGGAACGCCCGCGAGCTCGGTCGCGTGATGCGCATCGGCATTCCCATCGCGCTGCAACTCGGCCTCGAGATCTGGGCCTTCCAAGCCGCGACGCTGAGGTCCGGCCAGCTCGGTCACCGCGAAGTCGCCGCGCACGCCGTCGTGATGACACTCGCCAGCATCGCGTTCATGGTCCCGCTCGGCATCGGCATGGGCGCGCAAACACGCGTCAGCAACCTGATCGGCGCGGGCCGACCGGAACAAGCGCGCCTCGCCGCGCGCACGGCGTTGCGTGCCGGCGCCACGCTCATGTTCCTCTTCGCGCTGGTGCTGATCTTCGGCGACGACTGGCTGCCCACGCTGTTCTCGAGCGACCACGCCGTGCTCGCCTACGCCGCCGTCGCGCTCCCCGTCGCAGGCCTGTTCCAGCTCTTCGACGGCGTGCAAGTCATCGCGTCGTGCATCTTGCGCGGAGCGGGCCGCACCAGCGTTCCGGTGCTCTGCAACCTGCTGGCCTACTACGGCATCGGCTTGCCGCTCGGCTCCTACTGGGCGTTCACGCGCGACTGGGGCTTTCCCGGCGTCTGGTTGGGCTTGGCGGTCGGACTTGCGTCTGCCGCGCCGCTGCTCGTCGTCTACGTCGCGTACGTCTTCCGGCCGGCCGGCGCGGATCGACTGCGCGTCTAAGGAGACGGATGGAGCGGCCCACTCGAAGCCCACTCCACCGGGTTCTCTCGTTACGAAGCGCGAGCCACTCGAGATCAGTTGCCCGAGGACTGTCCGATGCGCGCGGCGAGCTCGGCGTTGCCCGGGAACATCGCGGCGCCGCTTGTCCACATTGCGGCGGCTCTATCGCTGTCGCCGGTCTGCTGATAGAGGTTGCCGAGCAAGAGGTAGGTCTGCGCGTGCTCAGGGGACTTGGGCAGGTTCGCTTGGCGCTCGACGAGGATCTCGAAGTTCGAGATGGCTTCCGCTTGCTTGCCGAAGATCGGAGGCCAGAACGAGAGCGAGATCGCCTTCTGGAAGCGCGCATCCCAGTGGTCGGGATTGATCTCGAGCGCGCGGTTGAAGGCCGCGTCGGCCTTCATGCCCCATTTGCCTTGCTCGGGACCGGCGGGGGCATCCATCAGGACCGCGATGTACGCAGCTCCCAGCTCTGCCTGGGCGTCAGCGTCTCCCGGATTCTGTTCGGCTCGCTGCTCGATCAGGGCGAGGAGCTCGTCGTCGAGCCCCGCAGCCCGAGCACGGTTCCACAGTTCACTCCACTGCACATCGGTCAGGTCGTCCTGCTGGAGCATCGCAAGCAGGTCCTCGACCGTCACATCTTCCGCCACGGCGTTCGCCTCCGCTTGAGCACGATCGGCACCGCTGCCCAGCAGGCCCTCCTCGGCGAGCACGGCGCGCACCGCTGCCGCCAGATCGACGACTTCTTGGCGGTTCGGGGCACCCGCGACGGTCTTGGGCCGACCGCGTTCCGCGTCGAGTTCCGAGCGCAGCGCGGCGACTTCAGCTCGCAAGGCGGCGACTTCGGCGTCGGCCGTGTCGTTCGCGTCGAGCACGTTCTCGGCGGCCGCGGTCTCCTGCTGATTCATGTTCATGAGCAGGCTGGTGCCGACGGCGGCGAGGATGGAAAGGGCGATGATCAGGGCTGCACGCATGGGGAGTTCCTTGCTCGAATCCGGCGGGGGACCGACACGGACCCCCTTCTCTCGATGCCAGGCGTCCATTCTGGGTGAATTCGTCGGAGTTCTGCAGGACTTCTTCGTCGGACCGCAGGTGGTCCCGGTCAGGGCACTGATTGCCCGCCCCCGGCCCCGCCGATATCCTCCCTCCCCCGATCTCATGCTCAGCCTCTCTCAAGTCCTCCGCCTGTCCTTCGCCACGCTGCTGCTCTGCATCGGCGCGAGTTCGATTCAGGCCGCCGTATCCCCGCAGTCGGAAGTCGCCGCCCGCGCCGGCGGGACGACCGTCAGCTGGGACGAACTCGACAACCTGATCTTCGTCCGGCACGCGAATTCGCCGGAAGGACATGACGCGCTCAAGCACCTGCTCAAGACGCGTCTCCTGGATCAGCTCGCGTACGAAAGCGGGCTGGTCGTCAGCGAAGCCGAGATCGACGAACTCTGGCGCGAGACGGAAGACAGCCTGCGTCAGGCCGGACAAGGCGACTTGCCGCGCCTGCTCGCAGAACAGGGCATGACCCCTGCTGAGTTCCGCGAGTTCCTGCGCCTCGGCGTGGTGCAACGCACGCTCGCGCGACGTGCGCTGGGCATCGCGGACGATCAACCGATTTCCGGCGAGCTGCAAGAGACCTGGCTCGAGTCCCAGATCATCGAGCGTGGACTCGTCGAACCTCCCGCCCCGTGGGCCGACGGCGTCGTGATCGCTTGCGGAGAGCTCACGATCAGCGTCGACGAGTACGTCCAGAGTCTGCGCTATCGCATCGACCCCGCGGCGCTTCGGCAGGGCATGGAACAGGTGCTGCTCGAGAAACGGCTGCGCGCGCGCATGCCCGACCTCGCCGAGACGGCACTCGATAAGGCCGTCCACGAAGAACTCGTCAGACGACGCGCGAACGTGCTCGCCGACCCGCGTTACAAGGGCATCGGCTACGACGAGCTGATGAAGGCCAAGGGCATCTTGATCGACTACTGGCCCAAGGACGCGTCGCTGCGCGCCGCGGCGCTGACGCGACTGTGGGTCGAGCGACGCTACAGCGAAGAAGACCTGCTCCGCACCTACCAAGACGAACGCGAGTACTTCGACGGCCACTTCGGAGAGTCGATCGAGACCTGGATCCTCTTCCTGCGCGCCGGCGTGCTGAAGAACGACCTCGTGCCGCGCACCTTCGACGAAGCCGAGCGCGAGCTGTTCGAGATCACGCAGGCCGTGCGGTCATCGGACGACTTCGAAGTCGTCGTGCTCGAACACTCTGAAGCGACCAAGAGCCGCGAGCTGCGTGGACGCGTCGGATTCGTCACGCGCCTCGGATCGACGCTGCCTGCAGTCATCCGCGACGAGATCTTCCGCTTTGTCGACGAGGGCTCGTACAAGTCCGATCTCGACCCGAAGGACCGCCGTCGCTTGACGCACGCGATCCGCACCAGCGAAGGCGTCGCGCTCTGCTGGCTCGGCGAGCGCAAGCCGACGCCCACTTGGGACGAGATGATCGTCCACGTTCACTCCGAACTTCGCGCGCGAGTCCGAGAGGACTCGCTCGACACGAAGTCCGTGATCACATACCTCGACACCGAGTAGTCCCCTTCCCTGCGAAGCCCCCATGTTGATCGGTAAGGTCGTCGGAAGCGTCGTCTCGACGCGCAAGGACGAGAAACTCGAGAGCCAGAAGCTGCTCTTGCTGCAGATCTTTGACCAGCAGAACAAGCCGAAGGACCAGTACGTCGTCGCGGTCGACTCCGTCGGCGCCGGCACCGAAGACATGGTGCTCTATGCGGCCGGATCCAGCGCGCGTCAGACCACGCAGACCGACGGCAAGCCTTGCGACGCGGTGATCATGGCGATCATCGACTCCTGGGACCTCGGCGGAGACAACGTCTACGAGAAGTGGGCGTGATCCGATGTACCTCGGCCGAGTGACCGGGCGCCTCGTCGCCACCACCAAGTACGAAGGGCTCGAGGGAGTCCCGCTGCAGCTGCTGCAGCCGATCGACGAAGACGGCGAACCGATGGGCGACGCGATCGTCGCGACAGCCGTCGTGCCGTCCGGCCCCGGCGACTTCGTGCACTGGATCGACGGCCGCGAAGCCGCGCTGACCTGCCCGACGACCTTCGTCCCCGTCGACGCTTCGATCATCGGCATCGTCGAACAAGCCGTGTCTTGCGGACGCATCATCGGGCGCGAGGAAGCCTGATGTTCCTCGCTGAAGTGATCGGAACGGTCGTCGCGCCGGTGCAGATTCCGCTGCTGGACGGCATGACGCTCTTGCTGCTGCGCCCGGTGGATGCTGCCGGCAAGCGCGTCGGCAAGACGCGCATCGGCATCGATCGCGCACAAGCCGGAGTCGGTGACCGCGTGATCGTGATGGACGAAGGCAACAGCGCGCGCCAGATGCTCGGCAACCCCGACGCTGCCGCGAAGACGATCGTCGTCGGCGTGGTCGATTACATCGATCGCGACGGCGATCTGATCTACGAAGCCGGCGCGCAGGAGGCCGCACAGTGAACGCCGAAGACATCAGCGGCCGGCACGGTTGGTCCGACGAAGAAGCGCGCCTGCGTCGCTCGATCTGCGAGATCGGCAAGCTCTGCTACTCCAAGAACTTCATCGTCGGCGCGGACGGCAACATCTCCGCGCGCATGAAGGACGGCACGATCCTGATCACGCCGGCTGGTGCGATGAAGGGCTTCCTCTCCCCCGAACACATCGCCCACGTCGACACGAACGGACAACCGGTCGATGACGGTCCGCGCGCGTCCTCCGAGACCGGCATCCACCTGGTCAGCTACCAAGAGCGCCCCGAGATGAGCGCCGTCCTGCACTGTCACCCGCCGCACGCGGTCGCGATGACCGTCGCTGGGATCGACATGCAGCTGCCGGTGATCCCCGAGATCATCGTGACCATCGGCGGCATCCCGACGACGCCCTTCGCGACACCGGGCACGGCCGAGCTGCCCGAATCGATCCGCAAGGTGATCGGTTGCTCCGACACGCTTGTCATGCAGAACCACGGTTCGGTGACGATCGGGACGAACCTGCTCGATGCGTTCAAGAAGCTCGACATGCTCGAGCACACCGCGCGAATCCTGTGGCTCGCGCACACGGCGAAGGGCGGCTTGGAACCGTTGCCGGCCGATGCGGTGCGGAAGCTGCTCGAGACGCGTGCGATGCTGGGTGTGTCGACGAAGAACACGCTCGAGAATCGTTGCGGGTTGGATTGAGGGGGCGAGTCGGTCGGTGACGGGTGTCGGGTAACTCGCGGGTGGTGCCAGGCCCCAGAGCTTCGACCGAGAGGGACGGTTCGGCGGGGTGTCGGGCCCGGTCGGGTGAGAGCGACGGCGGGATGAACGGTTCGGGGCTTCGACCGGCGGGAAGGGGGCGCGCGGCCGGAGGCATGGCCGGGTGAGAGCGACGGCGAGGTTGGGTTGTGGGAGTGACGGGAGGGGTGGGACGACTCGGAGTCGTGGAAGCCGCTGCACCACGCGAGCCACTCAGGCCACCCGAGCCGGAGGAGTCAGCCCGAGCAGAACATCGCTGCTCATACCTCCGGACAGAGCCGCGCGGAGCGGAGCCTTGCGGAGCGGGGGCGAAGCGGGGCGTCACGCCGGCACACCGTTACAGCGCTGCACGTCAAAGACCTCCGCGAGCGGCTGGAGTTCGCGTACTTGTCCAACGCATTCGTCACCAACCCTCCGACGACATGCATCTCGAGTCAGTGCCCGCCGCACCTTCAGCCAGCCTCGCCCAGGCTCAGATGAATTCGAAGCGCGCGGTGAACAGGCTCGCCCAGAGCATGCCGGCGATCAGGAGGAGGCCGAGGTTGATCGGGTCGAAGATGGTCACGCGCAGGATGTACTTGAGCACGAGCAGGCGGACCATCTTGGCGGGCATGCCGGCGACGCCGGCGACCTTCTCGAGGTGGCGTATGAGGAGGAAGGTGTTGCGGTAGCCGCGGACGCTCCAGAAGCCGAAGAGCGCGAGGGTGCACGCTCGCATCAGGTAGTAGGGATCGATCCAGTCCATCAGTCGAGGTGTGCGGTCACTCGAAGCCGGTCGTGGCCCAGTAGACGACGAGGTAGAGCAGGTTCGCGAGGACCAGGACGAGGAGGGACAAGCGCACTTCGCGGCGCTTAGCTTGGACGGAGCGTTCGATCGTGGAGCGAATGCGGCGCGTCTCTTCGACCATCGCGCGGCGCAGAGCACGGACGGCTCGGTCCTCGATGTCGTCGGCGCGCGCGTCGTAGGTGGACTGCGCGACTTCGAGGAAGCGTCCCATCTCGTCTTCGAGCACCTTGCGAGTCGCTCGCACGGCGCGTTCTTCGAGGTCGTCGGCGCGGCGGTCGTAGGTGTCCGTCGCGACCTTGATGATGCGCTCGCTCTCCTCCTGCAGCGCCTTGCGCATCGCCGCGACGGCGCGCACTTGCATGTCGTCGGCGCGCGCGTCGTAAGTGGCGGCGGCCATCGACACGATGCCGCGCTTCACGCGCCCCGCGAGTCCGCGCTCGCGGCCGGAGCCTTCGCCTTCGACTCCCGGCTCGGACAAGGCTTCGCGGACGACTTCTTCGGCGAGATCCTCATCCCGTCGCGACTCGAACCCGAACGCCTTCGTTTCGTCCGACTTCTCGATGGGCTCCGGTTCAGGATTCGCCGGCGATACGGAATCGGGCACTCCCGCTTCAGGAGCGCCCGACTCGGAGGGATCTTCGGCAGCGTGAGGCATGCCTCAACTCTATCCCCGGACTTGGATCCGGGCCACGCGTCAGTCCAGCGTGACGGGACTGACGAAGCCCTTCGGCTTGATCGCGAGGACCGAGCAGTCGACTCGCGGCAACAGCCGTTCCGCGGTGGTTCCCAGCAGAACGCCTGCAATGCCCTCGGTGGCCGTGCCGAGCACGAGCAGGTCGGGATCGAGGTGCGCGACCGCTTCGAGAATCGTGCCCAGCGGAGCCCCCTTGCCGACGTGGATCGTCAGACCCTCGTCCTTCGGCCACTCGGATCGCACGGCTTCGCGGATCTGGTCTTTCGCATCGGAGCGCAGCTTGCCGAGCTGCTCGCTGAACTCCTCGTCGGAGATGCGGCCCGACTCCATCTGCAGGCTGAGCGGCACTTGCAGCGCGTGCACCATGTGCAGCTCGCAGCCGTGAGCCTTCGCGATCGAAGCCGCGTGTCGCGCCACGCGCACACCGACTTCCGACAAGTCGACGGCGGAGAGCACCAAGCGCTGCACGAGGTCGTGCCCGGGCTTCACGGCCCACACGGCGCAAGGACACTTGCGGAGCAGCTTCGTCGAGACGCTGCCCAGTCGACGGCCATCTTCTTCCGTTTCGTTGCGCTTACCGACGATCACGAGGTCGACATCACCGCGCAACGCCCGCTGGCTGATGTCGATCCACGGCCGCTTGTTCGAGAACTCGAGTCGAGCATCGACACCGGCTTCACGCGCTTCGTTCAGCAACGCCTCGAAGGCCTTGGTTGCGGATTCGGAGAAGCCCTGGTGAACCAGCTCGCTGCCGCCTTCCAGCGCCTCGTGCGTCTCGTCGTAGTAAGTGCTGTGAAAGAGCACGAGATCGCCGCCGCCGACTTTCGCAGCCCAGATGGCCTGCGTCAGTGCCTTGTGGCTGCCGGAAGTCGTCTGGGTGCCTTCGTCGTTCAACTCGACGCCGACAAGGATGTGTTGAAAGCTCTGCACGAATCTCTCCTGTTTCAAACGAGTCGCCGCGAAGACGGCGCTGAACGTTCCAGCTCCGCGCGGCGGGTTTCATACCCGGCGCGCCCCATCAACGCGTACGCCGCGATCTTGCCTGATTCCACCCCCGGCTGATCGAAGGCATTCACTCCGTAGTGTTCTCCCATCAGCGCCACGGCGAGTTCCATCAAGTAGATGTACTGCCCCACAGTGTGCGCATCGACCCGCGGGAACAATACGCTGCAGTTCGGTCTTCCGGCCTCCGTGAGGGCCACCTGAGTGCCGTCGCGCTCGGCGCGGAAGAGTTCTGCGAGGTGTCGGCCGTCGAGGTAGTGCGCGCCCTCGAGATCCGGGTACGGGCTGGTGATCGGCACGAGATGGTCGCTCTCTTCCAGTGAGAAGAGCGTGAACCACTTGTCGAACGGGCCCTCGACGTAGAGCTGGACCTGGCTGTGCTGGTCGGTCACCCCCACAGCACGCACCGGGGTCGGTCCGGTGAAGATGTCCTTGCCGTCCGCACTCACGCGCTTGCCGATCGACTCGGCGAGCAGCTGCGCGTACCAGTCGGCGAACAAGCGCAGCCGATGGCTGTAGGCGAACTGCACCGAGATGGGCTTCTGCTTCGCGTCCTGCATCAGCCACTGCGCGGCCGCGTAGAACTCCGCGGGGTTGGTCTCGATGCCCGGCTGCGCGCAGATTTCGTCCATCGACGCGGCGCCCTTCAAGAGCCCGCGCACGTCGATGCCGACGAGCGCGCTCGAGAGCAAGCCGACGGGCGAGAGTACGCTGAAGCGGCCGCCGACGCCTTCGGGGACGACGAACGACTGATACCCCTCGCGCGCGACGATCTCGCGCAGGATGCCGTCATCCCGCGCCGTCGTGATCACGATGTGTTCGCGGTGATCTTCTGCGCCCAGCACTTCGACCAGCTTCTGACGGAAGATCAGGAACTGACTCATCGTCTCGGCGGTGCCGCCGGACTTCGAGATCACGTTGAAGAGCGTCTTGGAGACGTCGAAGTGATCGACCCACTCGCCGATCAGATCGGGGTCGACGTTGTCGAGCACGAACAGTCGCGGGATGCCGGCGCCGGGTGCGACGTCTTGGTACGGACTGGACAGCGCGCCCGACAGCGCGAGGTTCCCGAGCGCCGAGCCGCCAATGCCGAGCACGACGATGTTCTCGAAGCGCCCCTGTTGTTCCGCGGCGTAGCCCAGGATCTCTTCGAGGACGTCCTCTTGGTACGGCAGGTCGAGCCAGCGCAAGTCGGTCTTGCGACGCGCGCGAACCGATTCCAAGGCAGCGGCCGAGGCGGGGGCCAGCACCTGTAGCGCGGCTTCGGTGATGCCGTGTTCGGGGCCGACGACGTCGGCCATCAAGTTCGTGCAGTCCAGGCGGATACGGTCCATGGGCATGCTCTCGGGGGGATCTGAGGAGCGCAGAGCTTAGCGCCTCTCCCGCCCCAGGCGAACCGTGCAAGCGGCGTTCGTGCGCCGCACTGCGGCGGTCAGTTCGAGTTGCGCCCTTGGGTTCGCATGATCAGCACGATCAGCTGCAAGACCGCGGCCAGCGTCGCCGCCACATAGGTCATCGCCGCCGCGCCGAGCACCTTCTGCACGCCCGTCGCCTCTTCCTGAGTGCTGACGATTCCGGTCGCCGCGAGGACTTCCTTCGCGCGGTTCGAAGCGTCGAACTCGACCGGCAGGGTGACGAGTTGGAAGAGCACCATCATCGCGAACATCACCACGCCGACCTTCATCATCAGCGCTCCGGCCGGGTTTCCCTGGGCCGCGTCGGCGCTCGCATTCATGAAGATGCCGATCATGAACGGGATCAGCCACAGCCGCGACCCGAGCGTCGCGATCGGCACCAGCTTCGAGCGCAGCTTCAGCGGCCCGTAGCCGTCGGCGTCCTGGATCGAGTGGCCCGCCTCGTGCGCGGCGACGGCGATCGACGAGATCGAGCGACCGTCGTAGACGTCCGGCGAAAGCCGCAGCGACTTGGTGCGCGGATCGTAGTGATCCGACAAGAAGCCTTGGTGGCGTTCGATGGTGACGCCGTGCACGCCGGCCGCTCGACAGACCGCGGCGGCGGCTTCCGCGCCGGTCATGTTGTTGCGGACGCCGACCTTCGAGTAGCGCGTGAAGGCCGACTTCACGCGGAACTGCGCGATGCCGACGAGGATGAAGCCCGCCACAGTGGCGAGCCCCCAAGCCGGACCGAGAACCCAAAATTCAAGCATGTGCAGTGACTGGTTTGGAGAAGAGGGACAGCGCGTCCTTCGTCGATGCGCGCGATCCCTTCAAGCCGTTCTCGGAACTTAGAACAGGCCTTTGATCTGACCGTCGGCGTCGATGTCCACCTGCTTGTAGGCGGGCGTTCGACCGAGGCCGGGCATCGTCATGATGTTACCTGCGTAGACGACCAAGAATCCGGCGCCGGCGGAGAGGCGCAGGTCGCGCACCGGGAAGACGAAGCCGTGCGGCCGCCCCTTGAACGACGGGTCGTGCGACAGGCTGTACTGCGTCTTCGCGACGCAGATCGGCAGGTCGGCGAAGCCGCGGTCGGCGATGCGGCGGATGCTGTCCTGAGCTTGGGGCGAGTACTCGACCGAAGCCGCTCCGTAGATCCGCTTCGCGAGCGTCTCGATCTTGTCGGGAATCGAAGCTTCGAGTTCGTAAGCGAAGCGGAAGTCCGCGCCCCCTTGCTCGCAGACGCTGTGCACTGCTTCGGCGAGAGCGACGCCGCCCTTCGCGCCCTGCGCGTGCAGGTCGCTGATCGCAGCACCCTGCGCACCCGCCGCGAGCGCGCGCTGTCGCACGAGCTCGACTTCAGCATCCGTGTCGGTACTGAAGCGATTCACCGCGATGACCACGGGAACGCCGTGCAGACGCAGGTTGTCGATCTGCGCTTCCATGTTCACGCAGCCCTCTTCGAGTGCCTCGAGGTTCTCCTCGAAGAGCTCGGGCGGGAGCGGCTTGCCTTGGCGGAGCGGGAACATGCCGGAATGCGACTTGAGCGCTCGGACCGTCACGACGAGAACCGCGCAGTCGGGCTTCATTCCCGACTTGCGGCACTTGATGTTGAAGAACTTCTCGGCGCCCATGTCTGCGCCGAAGCCGGCTTCCGTCACGACGTAGTCGAAGTACCGCGAAGCGAGCTCGTCGGCGATGATCGAAGAATTGCCGTGCGCGATGTTCGCGAACGGTCCCGTGTGCACGAAGGCCGCCGTGCCCGCGGTCGTCTGCATGACCGTCGGGTTGATCGAGTCCTTGAGGACCGCCGCCATCGCGCCGGCGACTTCCAGGTCTTCTGCGCGCACGCTGTGCTGCGTGAAGCTCTGCCCGATGACGACTTCGCCCAGTCGTCGACGCATGTCGGCGAGGTCGGTCGCGAGACCGAGCACCGCCATGACCTCCGACGCGGCCGTGATGTCGAAGCCCGTGTCGCGCGGGATGCCGTTCTTCGGTCCGCCGAGACCCGTGCGGATTTCGCGTAAGGTCCGGTCGTTTACGTCGAGCACGCGACGCCAAGAGATCGACTCCGGATCGATCTGCAGCGGGTTGTCGAGCAACACCGAAGTGTCGATCGCCGCCGCGAGCAAGTTGTTCGCCGCGGTGACCGCGTGGAAGTCACCGGTGAGGTGCAGGTTGAACTCTTCCATCGGCACGACTTGCGAATAGCCGCCGCCGGCCGCGCCGCCCTTGATGCCGAAGACCGGGCCCATCGAGGGCTGACGGATCGTGCAACACGCGCTCTGACCGATCTCGTTGAGCCCCATCGAGAGTCCGATGGTGTGCACGGTCTTGCCCTCGCCGGCGGGTGTCGGCGTGATCGCGGTCACCAGCACGTAGCGCGCGCGCCGCTCGCCTTGCAGCGCGAGCTTGTGATCGACCTTCGCCATGTGCCGGCCGTACGCTCGCAGGCTGCTGGGAGGCAGACCCCATCCGGCGGCGAGTTCATGGATCGGTTGGAGGGTCGTGGCGCGGGCGATCTCGAGGTCGGAAAGCATCGTGGGGACTCGGGTGCTCGGGAGGGGCGGGAAGGCGCGCCGCCATTGAGCCACTCGACGACCCCGACGCAAGTCCGGACCCCGGCTTCCCGAGGTCGCGGCCCGGCGCGAGCCCGAATCCCCGCGGGCCCTCAGGCACCGGGCGGACGAGTTCGCCCCCTGGCCGGGCACAAAATTGGAACGAGATCGGCCCCTGCCCCCCCCTGCGGGCCCCTTCCGTCCCCGAGAGCTTCCAGACACTGGACCGATCCTTCACGCGAGGGTTAGCTTGTGGGAAAGCGTGGGAGGTGCTTCCCCCCTCCCCGCCCCGAAACGCATGTCTCAAACCAACGGCTCCTCACCTGACCTGCTCAAGATCGGCGACTTCGCCGAACTCGTGGGCACCAATCTGCGCACCCTGCGCTATTACGAGGAGCTGGGCCTGATCGAGCCCGCCGAGCGCAGCGCCGGTGGCTTCCGCTACTACCGGCCGACGGACGTCAACCGGGTCCAGTTGATCCGCGACCTCCAGGACCTCGGCCTGCACCTCGATCGCATCCGCGAGCTGGTCGGCCGCCGCGGGGAGAACGAGGCACGTCAGGCGCTCGCCCAGCGCGTCGGCGCGGCCCTGCGAGCCCACGACAGCCTGCTCGAGGAGCGCATGAGCCGCCTCGAAGCCCAGCGCAAACGGATCCGCGAAGCCTTGTGCAAGCTCGGTGCCTGCTCGCTCTGCGAGCACAACCCGAACCCCAGCAACAACTTCTGCGAACCATGCGCCTGCGACGGCGCCTCGCTGCCGGACCTCCTGAGCGCGCTCTTCTAGCGCCTGCTGCGCGATCCGCGCTGCGGCCCCACGCCATGCGCCATCCGTGTCGCGGTCCTGGGCCGCCGCGGACCTGATCCGGGACTCTCACCGGCTCCCTGGCGGGAATTGCCCCGAGAGGGGTTCACGGGCTCACGCCCACAGAGTTCTCGTCCGATGTAAGATCCCGGGCCCGCGATCCCCCGGCGAGCCTTGGACACACAGATGGCGACTCCGACTCAAAGCTACACCTTCCGCGTTTCCGGTCTCTGGAACACGCGACACGAGATCTCGAGCGCCGACGGCCCCGTCGGCGTGCTCCTCGTCAGGCGCAACGGCTGGGGGCGCATCGACGAGTGCGAGTTCCGGCCCGAAAAGGGCGAGATCCTGCGCATCCGGCGTGAACCGGGGCTGTTGCGGGGCCAGTTCTCGTTCTGGACCGACGCCCGTGAGTGGCTCGGCTCCTCCCTGCGCCCCGGGATCTTGCGACGCGAGATCCAGCTCTCGACCGGCTCCAAACCGCTGCGCATGTGCGCCTCCCCCGGCTTCGGTCGCGGCTGGCGCATCTCCGCACCGCGCACCGGCGAGGTCGCCTCGATCGAGCGGAACGCCCTCGGGCGCGGCGCTCGTATGGACGTCGGTCGGCGCGCCGACCTCGAAGTCCTGATCTTCGCCTACTTCCTCTCGACCCTCGCCGGCTGGGAATCCTGGCTGCCCGGCCCGCAGAGCGCGGCCTCGCAGGCCGCCCCCGCCGCCGGCTGAGTCGGGCGAAAGACCCCTCTTTTGCGGAAGATCCTTCCGCTCGTCCCGTCCCACGGCGGTCGGCTCAAGGGCCGATCCGCTCCGCTGACCGATTCACTCCACCAACTCTGATCCGTCACCGATACACGCAGCGCGGTCCCAGGCTCGCCTCAGCCCAACCCTCGCCGAACCAGATCGGGCCGCCTTCCGGTCCCCCCCAATCGACATGAAACCTTCAGCAGTCCTGATCCTCGTCCTCGTCGCCGTCGGCGCCCTGATCCTCGCCATCACCCAGTTCGGCGGCGGGTCCGAGACCAACACCATCGACGGGGTCGGCCCCACCACGCTCGAGACTCCGACCGACGTCGGGGACCTCAATGCTCCGAAGATCAAGCAACCCGTCGTCGACAGCGGAACCCGTGAGCAAGCTCCGGTCGATCCGCTCGCCGGCAACGGTGACGAAGCCGCGCCGACGAACGACGACAACCGCCTCGCCGGCAACGTCATCGATCAACTGCAGAACTCGGTCGCCGGCGTGAAGCTGCGCCTGACGCGCGTCTCCGCCACGGGCTTCCTGCTCGCCGAGGACGATCACGACCCGCGCCTCGACCGCTCGACGGTCTCCGACGCGGACGGCAACTACCAGTTCACCGGCATCGAGCCGTACGACCACTACGTGATCGTCGCCACGCACGACGACTTCCGTCGCACCGAAGTCACGGACATCGCCATCGGCGACTCCGGCACCTTCACCGAGATGGTCGTCATGCTTCCCGGCCACTCGCTCACCGGCTTCATCTTCGACGAAGCGAAGAACCCGGTCCCCGGCGCGGTGCTGCACCTCGACGGCGTCTTCGGCCCGACTTCTTCGGAAGCGCACGACGACCGCCTGACGACGACGAGCGACGAGACGGGCTACTACGAGTTCACCAACAGCACCGTCGGTCACCACTCGCTGACCGTCATGGCTGATGGCTACGGCAACCAGATCATCCGCGGCCTCCAGTTCATCGAGGGCAAGGGCCCCGATCAGCGCAACGTCTACATGAAGATCGCCGAGCGCATCTCCGGCCGCGTCGTCGGTCCCGACGGCGCCGGCTTGGAAGGCGTCGAGATCCTCGCCGTGAGCATCTCGAACTCCAACCGCCAGTGCCGCAGCGACGCCGTCTCGACCGAAGACGGCACCTTCGACATCGGCGCGCTGAATCCCGGCAAGTACACCGTCGTCGCGAAGCGCGAAGGCTACCGCCTCGAGCGCTCGCACCGCGTCGAGACCGGCACCGGTGACGTGCTGCTGCAGATGCGCCGCCTGAGCATGGTCACGGGCGTCGTCCTCGGCCCCGACGGCGCCGCGCCGACCAGCTACGAAGTGCGCCTGCGTCGAACGCACGCCAACACCGACCAGACGACCGAGACGAACATCAAAGAGAAGTTCGCCAACCCGGACGGCTCCTTCCAGCTCTCGGTCCCCTCGGACGGCACCTACCTCGTCGAAGCCCGCGCCAAAGACTACGCGCCGAGCTTCTCGCAGCCCTTCCGCATCCAGGACTCGGGCGACTACGACGGCGTCACGGTGAACCTAACGATCGGCGGAGTGATCACCGGCACGGTGTTCTCCAGCAACGGCGACCCGGTCGCCGGCGCAGTCATCAGCACGCACACGAACGACTACATGAACGACGAGTTCGACCGCTTCCTCGGCTCGATGAACGCGACCTCGGTGAAGGTCCGCTCGAACGAAGAAGGCAAGTTCCGCATCCAAGGCCTGCGTCCGGACACCTACCAGATCCGCGTCAAGTCCTCGGGACACGTCGAGTTCATCAAGCAAGACATCGCCGTCCGTGAGAACGGCCCGAGCGATGTCGGCGCCCTGCGCCTCGCGGCCGGCGGCACCGTCCGCGGCCTGGTCTTCGATCCGCGCCGCAACGCGCTGACCGCGATCCACGTCACGCTGACCAGCGACGTGCGCGGGCGCAACGAGCTGCCGCGCACCTACAAGACGAAGACCGATGCGACCGGAGCCTTCGTGTTCCCGAACGTCGCGGCGGGCCCCTACTTGATCAGTGCACAAGACCCGAACGCGGGCCTCGACGGCGACTTCGGCGCCTTGATCCAAGATCCCAAGCGCAACCTGGCGCGCCGGATCGTGGTCAACGAGGGCCAAGAGGTGAAGTACGACCTCAAGCTCTGATCCACAGCTCTCTCTCCTGATACTCCTGATCGGCTCGGGCTCCCTCACGGGGGCCCGAGTTCGTTCACGGAGACTCGGTCCCGCCGAGACGCACGCTGCCGCGTTCGATTTCTCTGCTTGGCGAGTCGGCTGGTGCCCAGGGCGCCGGCCGACTCGCTGAATGCAGAGAACGAACGCGGCAGCGTACTTCTCGGCGGGTAGATTCGGCGGCGTGATGACGCGCGCGGAAGAGGATTGGCAGGCCTTCCTGCAAGTGCGACTCGACTACCCGGTCGAGGTGCGCTACGGGCACTCGCGCAGCGCGCCGGTGCAGTTGCTCGCGGGACAGCCGGGGCTCGAGCGCGGCTACCTGGTGCGCCTCCACCACTTCTTCGCGACGGCGCCGGAAGACGTCGCGGAAGACCTCGCGGCCTGGATGCGCGCGGGCAATCGGGCGCGAGCCGCCTGCGCCCGGCTCGACGGCTGGATCAAGGAACGCTGCGCCGAGCTCCCCGACAAGCCGGTGCGCGCCGAAGCCGTGCGACCGGCGGGTCTGCATCACGATCTCGTCCCGCTCGCCGAGGGCGTACTCGATGCGCACTTCGCGGACGAGTTCGAGGACGACCCCGCACCTCCGACGACCTGGGGCAAGCGCGAGAAGAGCCGTGCGCGCCGCTCGCTGCGCCTCGGCAGCTACTGTTCGCGCCGCGGCTTGATCCGCATCCACCCGGTGCTCGACTCGGCGGAAGTCCCCGCCTGGTTCATCGAGTCCGTGCTGCACCACGAGTTCCTACACGCCGCGATCCCCGGCGAGCCCGGCGCGGGCGGTCGCCGCCTGCACCACGGCCCGCGATTCCGCTCGCGCGAGCACAAGCACCCCGACCACGCGCGCTCACTGCGCTGGCAATCCGAACACATCGGGCGACTGATCCAGTGCGCGCGCCAAGGCGCACCCTTCAGCAAGTCGCGCTGGCGCGCGCGTTAGCAGGGATCAGCGGCGCGAGTCGTTGCGCGCCGTGTCCTCGACGGTCGCCGCGGTCAAGCACGTGCCGAGCACGTTGCCACCCAGCGTCTCGAGCGTGTTGTGCGTCTGTTCGACGTACTGGCGCGGCGTGGAACCGAGTCGCACGACGAGCACGATGCCGTCCGCGATGCCGCCGATCAGGCTCGCATCCGAGATCGTCATCGCCTCGGGCGTGTCGATCAGCACGAACGAGAAGCGTTGCTTGAGCTGGTTCAAGACGACCTTCATGCGGTCCGAACCGAGCAGCTTCGTGGGATTTTCGGGCAAGCTGCCCGCGCCCATCACGCTGACGCCCTCGATCGACGTCGCGCGGATGCCCGCGTCGAGCGAACAGCTTCCCGCGAGCACATCGGCGAGACCTTGCCGGTTCGGCAGCTCGAGGTACTCCTCGATCGCCGGGTGGTGCATGTCGGCGTCCACGATCAAGACTTGGTTACCGGGCAGCTCGGCGAGCGCGACGGCCAAGTTGATCGTCGACACCGTCTTGCCCTCGCCACGCACCGCGCTGGTGATCACGACGGTGCGCGAGGCCCCGTCGGGGTTCAGCGCGACGACGGAGTTGCGCAGGCCTCGGAACTGCTCCGCGATCTGGCCGCGGGGTTCCGCGATCATCGCGATCTCCTCGCGTCGCACGGGACGGGCTTTCGCCTCGTCCGGCTTCGCGGGGTGCAGCGGCTCCTGGGAGCTCTTTTTTCGGAAGAGTGCCATCGATTCTGGTGGGGTCGGCGCCGGCCTTGGTCACCGTGCCCCTCTCGCTCATCGGCAGGCCACGGGGCGGGCCACAAGCCGATTCGCTGCGCATTCTGTCGCCCTGGGCGTGTGGATCCAGTCCCGGCCCCCCGCAGCCCGCCGCTTCCCCCTCATGGGACGGCTCGCGGCCCGGCTCAGCCGGAAGATCGGGAGCTTCGGGGACGACTCAGTCGCCGAGGCGCCGGACGAAGGCCCCGAGCCGCTGAGGCACGAGTTCGACCCGCGCCGGATAACGGTCCGGCCCGAGCGCGTCGTGCAGCGGGTGAGCCGCAGGGCGCACCGCCTTCCAGATCTCGCGCTTCAGTTGGTTCAGCTCGCTGTCGCGGCGCGCCGCCCGCAGAGCCGACGCCGCGGCGTCGCAGGCGGTTCGCAAGTCGCGCGATGAACGGACCGGTTCACGCGCGAGTTCGGCGAGCAGGCGCTCGCGCACGCTGGTGCCGAGCGGACCCGCGGCGAGCGCGCCGAGTCCGATCAGCGCGCGGCCTTCGAGCTTCTCGCGCCCCAGGAGTTCTTCCGACCAAGCGCGCTGCTCTTCCGCTGTGGAGAGCCCGGCGTGCAGCAGGAGTTCGTGTGCGAGTTCCGGCTGCGATGCAGCGACGCTCGCCTCGACCAAGCCGCGCGCTGCATCGACGCCGGCCACGCGACGCGCGTCGCGCACGACTTCCAGCCAGCGCTCGAAGTCGTCCTTGTTCCGCATGCCGTCGGCAGCCGCGCTGGTCAGCAGTTGTTCGGCAGCGGCGCGGTCGCCCGTCCGCAACGACCAACGCGCCATGAATGGAGCCGAGCGCGGATCGGCGGCGCGCAAGGCGTCGACTCGCAAGTCGGCCTTGGGCGGCTCTGCGACGGCGCCGAGCAGATCGAGCAGTTCCCGCTCACCATCGCGAGCGGCCGCGTGCGTGCGGAGTCGCTGCAAGGCTGCGGTATCACCCAGTTCCAAGCCGTCGCCTCCGGCAGCGGCCAGCGCCCGCAACGCTTGAATGCGCAAGCTGGGCGAGTGCTTCGAGTCGGCGGCGATCGCCGCAGCGCGCGCCGCCAGCTTCGCGCCCGGTGAACGCTGCCCTTCGAGGGCCACCAGCCTCAGCCAGTGCACTGCTTCGCTTGCGTCGAGCGGCCAGTCCTCGAGCAACAGTGCGCCGCAGTCGTCGCCCGCGGGAGTGCGCGGTCCGAGCTCGGCCAAGGCACGAGCGAGCCCCTCGCCGCGTCGACGCATCGCCGATTCTCCCGCGGCGAGCCAAGTGTCGCCGCGCTGCAGCAACATGCGGCGGACCTCCGTACCCGTCAGGCCCGGTGCGACGAAACCTTGGCGCGCGGCGGCGAGCAGTCCTTCGAGCGCTGCATCCCGCCCCGGGCTCGGCGGGCCGTGCAAGGCGCGCGTCTCGAGCCAAGCGAGCGCGGCCGGCCAGCCGCTGCCGGCGAGAGCCAAGCTCGCGGCGCGCGATTCCGGACCACCGCGACGCACGTCGAGACACCACTCTTCCACGCGCTGAAAGCCTGACTCGAGCCGCGCGCGTCCGCGGCGGTCGATGACCAAGACGGCGGGACCCTCGATCTCCGCTCCGCGACCGACGCCGGCGAGCGAGAGGCCTTCGGTCTGCACCGTCGCGCTCAGAATCTCGAGCGCCGTGCCGACGAGCGCGGGACGCAAGCTCGGCACGTCTTCGGCGAGCAGCTCGGGAGTGATCACCAGCGGCACGCCGAGGTCGGTGTGTCGCGCGAGGCGTTCGAGTCGTTCGGCCAGTGTCTCGAGCCGAGCGTCGAGCGCGAAGATCTCGGCCGTGCGCTCGGCACGCTCCGCGATCAAGTCCTCGGCGCTGAGCGGCGCGTCGTCGAGCCCCGGCAGCCACGCGAGCACCAGCTCGGTCAGCGCCTCGCGCCCCAGCTTGCGCGCCGGTTGTCCGATGTCGTCGCATAGTCGCACGATCAGCTCGAGGTGCCGATCGTCGCCCGAGAGCGCCCGGACGAGCCGCCGGCGCGTCTCCGCATCCCCGTCGCGCGCGGTGTCGGCGACCAAGCGCTGGTCCTCGGGCTCGAGGTGCACGGCCAGCCAACGCTGCGCCGACTCGCGCTCGCCGGCGCGGCTGGAAGCGAGCCGCCCCAATTCGGCCACGGCATCGGGCTGCAGGCTCGCGGCGCCGGCCGGGGCGGCCGACAGGGCGAGGCAGGAGAGAGCGGCGAACAGCGGTCGGAGGCGCATCGCCACATGCTATCCGCCGCTCTCGCCCGCGCCGAACATTGAGAAGAAGCCGCGGCCCGATACTCTGTTCCGCCGCAGCGCCCCCGTCCCCCGCCCCCCGCCACCATGTTCAAGAAGCTCCTGATCGCCAACCGCGGAGAAGTCGCCGTGCGCATCGCGCGCAGCGCCCGCGAGCTGGGCGTCGCCTGCACCTGTGTGGCGTCGGACTCCGACCTCGGCTCGTCGTGGCTGAACGCCATGGACGAAGTCGTTCCGATCGGTGGCTCCGCGCCGAAGGCCAGCTACCTCGACATGCAGCGCGTGCTGCAAGCCGGATCGCAGACCGCGTGCACCGCGGTGCATCCGGGTTGGGGCTTCCTCGCCGAGAACCCGCGCTTCGCCGCGCTCGCCGCTCAACACGGCATGACCTTCGTCGGACCGCCGGCTTCGGTGATGGCGCGACTCGGCACCAAGCTGCCGGCGAAGGCCGCGTTCAACGCCGCGGGACTGCAAGGCATCCCCGGCAGCAACGCCGCGCTCGAGAGCGTCGAAGAAGCGCTCGAGCTCGCCGAACGGATCGGTTACCCCGTGATGATCAAGGCCGACGCCGGCGGCGGCGGACGCGGCATCCGGCGCTGCACCGCAGCGGATCAAGTGCGCGATCAGTTCGCAGCGGCGCGCGCGGAAGCGGAAGCGGCCTTCGGTGACGGCGCACTGTTCCTCGAGAAGTGCGTCGACAACGGGCGCCATGTCGAAGTGCAAGTCGTCTGCGACGCCTTCGGCAACGCGATCCACGTCGGCGAACGCGACTGTTCGGTGCAACGCAACCACCAGAAGCTCGTCGAGGAATCGCCCTGCCCGCTGCTCGATCCATCGGAACGCGAACGGATCGGCGCTGCGGCCGCGCGCGCAGCCATCGCGATCGGCTACATCGGCGCCGGAACCATCGAGTTCCTGCGCGCCCCGAGCGGCGAGCTGTACTTCATGGAGATGAACGCCCGCCTGCAGGTCGAGCACCCGGTCAGCGAGATGATCAGCGGGCTCGACTTGGTGCGACTGCAGCTGCAAGTCGCGGCGAACCAAGTGCTCGAGGTTCAGCAAGCGGACGTCTCGTTCACGGGTTGCGCCATCGAGTGCCGCATCAACGCCGAAGACGCGTCGGACCACTTCCGACCGACGCCCGGCGTGCTCGAGGCGTACGACTTCCCGCTCGACGTCGGCCCCGGCACGCTGCGCTTCGACACGCACCTCGCCGCGGGCGACGAAGTCTCTCCCGACTACGACTCGCTGCTCGGCAAGCTGATCGCGCACGCGGACACGCGCGAAGCCGCGATCGAGACGATGCTCGCCGGCCTCGCCGCAGCGCGCGTCGAAGGCGTCTCGACGACCATTCCGATGCACCGCGCCGTGCTCGCCTCGGACGACTTCAAGAGCGGCAACTACGACACGTCCAAGATTCCCGGCTGGTCGATGGTCGGGAGCGAGAGGTAGACATGGCAAAGGTCCCCCTGAATCCGCTCGGCGCGCCGCGTGACGCGGTGCTCGACAAGAGCAGCTACGAGAAGAACTTCGCTGCGATGCGCGCCAAGGACGCGGAGCTCGAGACGCGTCGCGCTGCAGTGCATGCCGGCTGGGGCGAGAAGTACCTCGATCGCGTGCACGCCAAGGGCAAGCTCTCGTCGCGCGAGCGCATCGAGCTGCTGAAAGACGCCGGCACGCAGATCCGCGAAGTCGGCACCTTCGTCAACGACGGACGCAAGTTCGGCAAGCTCGAGTCCCCCGCCGCGGGCGTGGTGACGGCCTACTGCCGCATCGAAGGTCGCTGGGCGATGGTGATCGCGAACGACAACACGGTCGCTTCGGGTTCGTGGTGGCCGCGGACTCCGGAGAAGATCGAGCGCGCTCAAGAGATGGCGCTGCGCTTGCGCATCCCGGTCGTCTACCTCGTCGACTGCTCGGGACTGTTCTTGCCGGAACAATCACAGTCTTTCCCCGGCGCAACCGGCGCGGGCCACATCTTCAAGAAGAACGCGGACCTCTCGGCCGCCGGAGTGCCGCAGATCGCGGGCGTCTTCGGCGACTGCATCGCAGGCGGCGGCTACATGCCGATCATCTCCGACCGCGTCTACATGACCGAACAGGCGTACATGGTCATCGCCGGCGCGGCGCTGATCAAAGGCGCGAAGTCGATGCACCTTTCGAGCCTCGACATCGGCGGCCCCGAGGTGCACGTGCACCAGTCGGGTTGCGCCGACGTGCGCGTGCCCGACGACGAAGTAGCGATCCGCATGATCCGCGCCGAGGTCGCACAGCTCTCCAGCACCGCCGTCGGTTTCTACCGCCACGGAGCCGAACCGCTGCCGCCGCACCACCCCGCCCGCGAGCTGACCGGCCTGTTCCCGGCCGACCACCGCATGACCTACTCGGCGGACGAGGTCATCGCGCGCCTCGTCGACCAGAGCCTCTTCTGGGAAGTCCTGCCGAACCGCGGCAAAGAGATGATCGTCGGCGTGGGACGCGTGAACGGCCTCTATATGGGCTTTGTCGCCAACCGGCAGGGCTTGATCGACGATCCGGAACACCACAACGAACAGAAAGCCGCCGGCATTCTGTACCGCGAAGGCATCGCGAAGGTCTCGGCCTTCAGCCGCGCGTGCAACACCGACGGCATCCCGATCGTCTGGCTGCAAGACATCTCGGGCTTCGACATCGGCGTCGAAGCGGAACGGCTCGGCTTGCTCGGCTACGGCTCGAGCTTGATCCACACGAACAGCACCAACACGGTGCCGATGTTCACGGTGCTCTTGCGCAAGGCGTCGGGCGCGGGCTACTACGCGATGGCGGGTCTGCCGTACGAGCCGGTCGTGCAACTCTCCACGCCGATCACCAGGCAGTCGGTGATGGAAGGGCGCACGTTGGCGATCGCGGCCTACAACACCAAGCTCGATGACGACTTCGAAATCGCGACCGACGATCCCGAAGAACGTGCGGCGATCGAAGCCGGCATGCGCGACACCGAAGCGCGCATCGAAGGCGACATGGACCCGTACGCAGCAGCCGGCCGCATGGACACCGACGAGATCGTGGAGACCGGCGAGCTGCGCGCGTGGCTCGAGCTCTTCGCCGAAGCGAGCTATCAGAGCTCCGGCTACCGCACGGTGCGCAACCCGCGCATCTGGTCCCTGCACGACTTGGCCGTGCTTTCGGAGGCGCGAGGATGAAACGCAGCATGGAACTGATCGTGCGACGAGACGGCGACGAGGTGGAACTGCTCGTACCGGCCCCCGGACTGTTCACGCTCGCGCTCGACAAGGGTGCCTTACTCTACGCCGGCGCTCCCGCGGGAGTGCTGCGCGTCCTCGAACGCGAACACGCGCTGCACGTTCCGGACGGCGTGCACGGCCGCGTGGTCTCCGCGCGACCGGACCGCGTGCAGCAACCGGTCGGGCACGGCGAGCGGCTCTACCGCTTGGCCCCGCTCTCCGCGGAGGGCTTCGGCTCCGCGCTCGCGGACACCGGCGATGCCGCCGCGGATGCCGACGGCTTGGTGCTGCGTTCGCCCCAGAGCGGGCGCTTCTACCACCGACCCGCGCCGGGCGATCCGGCCTTCGCCGAGGCCGGTTCCGAGCTGACCGCCGGCGATCCCGTGGGTCTGATCGAGGTCATGAAGACCTTCTCCCACGTGCCCTATCGTGCGCAAGACGGTTTGCCGCAACGAGCTAGGGTCGTCCGCCTGATCGCCGGCGACGGCGCCGAGGTGCGCCGCGGGGACCCGTTGCTCGAAGTCGAGCCCGCCTGAAGCAGGGCGGGACGAGGGCCGTGGAAGTCGCATTATTACGGCTTCCTAGGCACCGCGAGCGCCCGTTCGAGGGAAACTGCTACCCAGCGCCCTTTCGACCCTCTTCACATTCGCTTCGCCAAGCTACCCTAGGCTCTCGCTCACCAAGCGGATCGCCCCCCACCTAGGGCGATCGCCGGCGCGGCCGGTGCACGCCCACACGGGTGACGCTTGATCTGCACGGACTCTCGCTCGACCAGCTCAGTCAGCGGTCGGACTCCCACACTACATCAGGAAACAGCGATGAAACTCACATACGCGCTCAGCAGCTTCGCGCTCCTTGCCATGGCCGGCACGGCGCAAGCGGACTTGATCATCTCCGAAGTCGTCGACGCAACTCTTCCGGGCGGACGCCCGAAGTTCGTCGAGCTCACCAACACCGGTACGGCTACGGTCGACCTCACGCTCTACAGCTTCGGCAACTTCTCGAACGGTGGCTCGAGCCTCGGCGGCGGATCAGCTTCGGTCCTCACCGGCCTGCTCCCCGCAGGCGAATCGTACGTGATCGCGTACGAAGAAGTTCCGATCTCGCAGGGCGGCCCCGGCGTTTCCGCGAGCAACACGGCCTTCGTCGACGTCTACGGCTTCGACGCGGACTTCTGGATGGGCGGCGCTTACGTCAACGGTGACGACACCCTCGCCCTGTTTCTCGGCGCTGCGGTCGGCGACGGCACGATGGACGCGCTCGGCAACCCGACCCCGCTTGTCGACATCGTCGGCGCCATCGGCGTCGACGGCACCGGCATGGCTTGGGAGTACACGGACGGCTACATGTACCGCTGCGGCACCTCGGCTGCGACCGTCTGGGACGAGAACGACTGGACCGTCGGTGGAGCGAACTCGCTCGAGGATCCCGGCGGCGACGACGTGATCGAACTGGCCACCCTGCTCGCGCTGACCGATCCCGGCGTGCACAACGGTTGCGATCCCGTCGGCGTCGGCACGCCCTTCTGCTTCGGCGACGGCACGGCCGACGTCGGTGGCGGACCGGTCTCCTGCCCCTGCGCCAACGAGTCGGCGCTCGGCGCCGGTGAAGGCTGCAACAGCTCGCTCGGCTTCGGTGCGATCCTGACCGCCAGCGGCAGTGCCTCGGTGGCCAACGACGACCTGGTCTTCTCGATCAGCCAAGCCGTCGCCAGCCAGCCCAGCCTGCTCGTTCAGGGCGCCTCGCTCGTCGGCGTTCCCTTCAAGGACGGCGTCTTCTGCATGGGTGGCCCCACCGAGCGCGTCGAAGTGGTCTTCCTGGACGGCACCGGTGCCGGCTCGACGGTCTCCTCGATCGTCACCGAGGGCAACGTCGCTCCCGGTGACATTCGCTACTACCAGCAGTGGTACCGCGACCCCGGCGGAATCAGCCCCTGCGGCACCGGCTCGAACTTCACCCAAGGCATCGAGATCACCTGGATCTAGATCCTTCGAGCCGGGCCTAGCCCGGTGAAGCACAGCGAGGCGGTCCTGCTGCGGCGGGGCCGCCTCTCTTCGTGTCCACCCCTTCCCCGCGCGGATGAGTCGCGTAGGCTGTGCGCCTCTCCGCTCCTCACCCGGCCCTCGAAGAATCACCAGCATGAAAATCCTGATCTCCGGAGGCACCGGTTTCGTCGGCCGCGCTCTCGTCGGGCAGGCCTTCGCCGCCGGTCACAGTGTCACGGTCGCTTCACGTCGGCCCGCCGATGTGCACATGGCGTTCGCGCAGCTGAAGATCGTGGCGAACTACCCGGACCTCTCCGGCTTCGACGCGGTGGTGCAGCTGTCCGGCGAGAACCTCTTCGCGAAGCGCTGGAACCCGGCGCAGAAGGAAGTGCTGCGCAAGAGCCGCGTCGACTCCGCTCAGGCGATCGTCGATGCGATCGCGACGGCCGAGCAGAAGCCACGCGCCTTCGTGCAGGCTTCCGCCATCGGCTACTACGGCTGCGACCGCGGCGAGGAGCTGCTCGAGGAAACCGCCGCGCCCGGCGCTGACTTCCTCGCGGGTGTCTGCCGCGAGTGGGAGTCGACGGCGGCCAAGGCGCGTGAGCACGGCGTAGCGACGACGTGTCTGCGCACCGGCGTCGTGCTCGGCAAGGGCGGCGGCGCTCTGGCGCAGATGGTCCCCCCCTTCAAGCTCGGCCTCGGCGGCCCGATCGGCGCGGGACGTCAGTGGATGAGCTGGGTGCACATCCAGGACCTCGCGCGCATGATCGTCTTCGCGCTCGAGAAGGAACACGACGGGCCGCTGAACGGCGTCGCGCCCGAACCCGCGCGCAACAAGGACTTCACCAAGGCGCTCGGTCGCGTCCTGCATCGTCCAACGATCTTCCCGATCCCGCCCTTCGGGCTGAAGCTGCGCTTCGGCGAGGTCTCGGACGTCTTGACCGGCAGCTTGCGCTGCAGCGCCGAACGAGCACTCGCGAACGGCTTCGAGTTCAAGCACCCGACGCTCGAGAAGACGCTCGCCGACGTCTTGCACCACAAGCACTGATCGACTCATGCCCATCGTCTCCATCGGCAGCGATCTGACGCGCATCGATCGCATGGGCGATCTGCTCGAGCGTCGCGGCGAGGCGCTCAAGCAGCGGCTGTTCACCGACCACGAACAGGCCTACTGCGAGGCGCGCAAGTCGCGCGTCACGAACTACGCCGGACGCTTCGCGGTCAAGGAAGCCGTGATGAAGGTGCTCGGCACCGGTTGGGCGCGAGGCGTGCGCTGGGTCGACATCGAGACCCTTCGCGAGCGCGGCGGGGCCCCGCGCTGCGTGTTGCACGGACGCTCCGCCGAGATCGCTCGTGACCGCGGTATCGACCGCATCCACATCACGATCACGCACGACGCCGGCATCGCGATGGCGTTCGCCGTCGGCGAGTCGTACTGACCGACGCGCCCGCCTGGCACGGTACTTCACTGCAAGAGGCCCTACTCGCGGAAGTTCAGCGCCACGAGCAAGCACGGCCCGCTGTGGATGCAGTCGATGCCCAGCTCGGCGGCGCGAGCGATGGCGGTCTCGCTCTCGGCGCCCGGCTGCATCCAGATGCGCTGGATGCCGACTTCGGCGGCCTCTTCGACGATCTTCGCGGTGATCGCGGGCGGCGTCACGATCGACAGGCCGTGGATCGGTTCGCTCAGCGAGTGGAGGTCCTTCGCGCACGTCACGCCCTCGATCGCCTCTTCCTTCGGATGCACGGGCCAAGCGCGGCGACCATCTTGCAAGTAGGCGCGCAGCACCTTGTTGCCGTACTTCGTGCGATCGCGCGACGCGCCCGCCACCGCGAAGACCTCGCCTTCGAGGAAGGCCTTGATCTGCTGCTGGGTCTCCATGCGGACAGTCTACTCCATGCGGAGCTTCCTCCCCCCCTGTGCGCTCGGCCCGCTAGACTGCGCGTATGAAGCGTGCAGACAAGGCGCTCCGCGTCCGCGAGATCTTGGACGAGATCCACCCCGCCCCGCCGGTCCCGCTCGATCACGCGAGCGCGTTCCAGCTGCTCGTCGCGGTCTTGCTCTCGGCGCAGACGACGGATGAGCGCGTCAACATCGTGACGCCCGCGCTCTTCGCGGAAGCGCCCGACGCGCACGCGCTCGCGCAGCTCCCGCCGGAACGCATCCTCGAACACATCCGTACGTGCGGCCTCGCACCGACCAAGGCGAAGAACCTCGCCAAGCTCGGCGCTCAGCTCGTCGAGCTGCACGCGGGTGGCGTACCCGCCGACTTTGCCGCCCTCGAAGCGCTCCCCGGCGTCGGACACAAGACCGCCGGCGTCGTCATGGCTCAAGCCTTCGGCGTACCGGCCTTTCCCGTCGACACGCACATCCACCGGCTCGCCGCGCGCTGGGGCTTGTCGAACGGCACGACGGTCGAGCGCACCGAGCGCGACTTGAAGGCGCTCTACCCCGAAGACAGCTGGAACCTGCTGCACCTGCAGATCATCTACTTCGGTCGCTCGCACTGCCCCGCGCGGCACCACGACCTGGACGCCTGCCCGATCTGTTCCTGGGCGGCTTCGAAGGCCAAGAAGCGCGAAGAACAAGAGCGCACCAAGTCGCGTTCGACCCGCAAGCCGGCCGCGCGCGGCTGAGCCGACCCCCCGCGCCGTCGTCACCCGGGCCACGCTTTCCGCCGAACTGCGCAGTTCGGCCCACCTCCGCCAAGCGAGCGCGACACTAGTCTGTAGCATTCGCTCTCACGGCACGCCCGAGGTTCACCACTCATGTCCAAACGCAAGCACTACCGGCCCACGACCCGACTCGTTCACGGCCCCGAGCACTCCGCGAAGTGGGACTTCTCCCACCACGTCACCCCGCCGCTGTCGTCGTCGACCACCTACCGACTCGACTCTGCGAAGCGCGGCTCACGCGGCTTCATGGAGTTCGGGCAACACGTGTCCGACCTCGGCGAGACACCGATCTACATCTACGACCGCCTCGACGAACCGACGCGCTCGATCCTCGAAGGCGAGCTGGCGGAGGTCGAAGGCGGCGACTGCTGCGTGACCTTCGCGTCCGGCATGGCGGCGATCAGCGCCGCGCTTGGCTGCCTCTTGGTGCCCGGCGACGAAGTCATCGCGCATCCGATGGTCTACGGCTGCACGCACTCCTTGTTCACGAACTGGTATCCGCAACGCGGGTTCAATGTGCAGCGCATCGGCATGAACGACATCGACGCGCTGCGCATGGCGATCACAGACAGCACGCGCATCCTGTACTTCGAGTCACCGACCAACCCGACGCTCGAGTTGATCGACATCGCAGCTCTGCGCGAGCTCATCGACGAGGTCAACGCCGACCGCGAAGACGACCGCAAGTTGTTGATCTTCATCGACAACACCTTCGCCACGCCCTTCGGACAGCGCCCGCTGGAACACGGAGCGGACGTCGTCCTGCACAGCTTGACGAAGAACCTCGGCGGCTTCGGAACGGAACTTGGCGGCGCGGTGATCTGTCCCGAGTGGATGCTCGCGACCCTGCTGCTCTACCGCAAAGACTTCGGCGGGATCCTCTCCAGCAAGAGCGCGTGGGCGATCATGGTCTACGGTCTGCCGACCTTGGCCCTGCGCCTGAAGCGTCAGCAGTACACGGCCAAGAAGGTCGCCAAGTGGCTCGAAGCGCGCGCGGAAGTCGCGCTGACGATCTGGCCGGGTCTCGAGAGCTTCCCGCAGTACGAGCTCGCCAAGCGGCAGCACCGCGACTTCGACGGCGACTTCGCGCCAGGCAACATGATCTACTTCACCTTGGATCCGCAGCAGGTCTCGGCCGAAGCCTTCGTGAACTACATTGCGCAAGAGGCATACTCGCTGACCTTGGCGGTCAGCCTCGGCCACACGAAGACCCTGATCGAAATGCCCGCATCGATGACCCATTCGGTATACGGTGCCGGTTCGGGCGGCCAAGCGATCCGCCTCTCGATCGGACTCGAGAGTCCGCGCGACATCATCCGTGACCTCGGCACCGCGCTCGACTCCGTCACGAAACGCAAGAAGTAGCCCAGCCATGGACCAACAAGCATTCACCAAGCTCGCCGACGCCTGCCTCGAGCGAGTCGAGAACTGGCTCGAGGACTTCGACCCCGACGAGCTCGACTACGAGCCCGCGGACGGCGTGGTCAAGCTGATCTTCGCCGACGGCACGGTGTTCGTGCTGAACCGCCAGACTGCCGCCGACCAGATGTGGCTCGCCGCCGGCGCGCGCGCTTGGCACTACAACTGGGACGCCGAACAGCAGTCGTGGCGCGACGACAAGGAAGGCGGCGACCTCTTCGAACGCATCAGCGAGACGGTGTCGAAGAAGCTCGCGCGCGAAGTGCACGTCTGAGCGTGCTCTGAACCAAGACCGCGGCCCGGTCCCTCGCGAGGGACCGAGCCGCGGTTTCGTTGATCGACGACTCAGAGCACGTCTCAGTTGTAGAGAACGATCAAGCCGTTGGTGAAGTTCGAGCCGTTGCCGCACGGGCTGACGCCGCCCGGGTTGCGGTACCAAGCCTGGTAGTAGCGCGTGGCACCGGGACCGGGGATGTTGCCGTTGGTGACCATCGAGGTCACCGTCGCGCCTTCACCGGATCCGTCGAGGATCACGACTTCGACGCGTTCCGTGGGGCCGCCCATGCAGAAGACGCCGTCTTTGAAGGGCGTTGCGATCATCGATCCACCTTGCACCAACAAGCTGGGTTGGTTCGGGATCGCGCCGGAGATCTCGAAGTTCAGGTCGTCGTCCGCGAAGCTCGACGAACCGGTCCCGCGCAAGCCGGCGCCGTAGCCGAGCGAGTGCCTGCACCCTTCGCCCGCGCCGAGCGTCGACTCGTTCAAGCACGGGCAATCGACCGGGCCGCCGCCCACTTCCGCCGTACCGTCGCCGAAGCAGAACGCCGCTCCGACGTTGACCTTGACGATCTGCAAGCCGTTCACCGTCATCAGCTCGAAGTTGAACTCGATGAGGTTGAGCGTGACCGCCGAGCCACCGGACACCGTGATGCGGTGGCGCGCGTACGTCACGCCTTGCGCGTGCGAGCCGAGCCAAGCGCCTCCGACGTTCTGGATCGGATCGGGCGATCCGACGACTTCGACGTCGAGGTGATCGAGGTCGGAGTCCGGCGCCCAGGCGTAAGTGAGGATCTCGTAGTCGCCGTCGCCGAGTCCGGTGATCGTGTAGGTCTCTGGTCCCGGGTAGATGTCCGCGGCGTCATCCATCAGGGCTTCGTCGTCCCCTGTGGTGGCCAGGTTGTCGAAACCGAAGTCTGCGCTGTTCGGCCCCATCGTCAGCGTGACCCTCGTCAGCATGCCGGCGAGATCGATCATCGGCGCGCTGGTGCCCGAGGAGATCGCGTTCCACTCGCCCGGCTGGGCAGCGGCGGCGCCGTAGGCGTTCGACGGAACGGGATCGAGCGGATCGCCGATGTCCACGTTGAAGCTCTGGGCGGAGGCTTGAGACGCGAGACAGACGAGTGAGGCGGCGAGGAGGGCTGAATCGACATTAGCGGCGAGCTTTCGAGGGCTGGTGCGGAGCCAAGGAAGCGTACTCCAGACGAAAGGACCAGGAGTGGAGTTCCCCTCCCAGTCCCTCGGAATCCGGCCTCAAGCTCCGCAGGGCGCGATCCGGTCGCTCAGAGCCAGTCGACTTCCAGGGCGTTGCTCGTGTTCGTCCCCGTTCCACACAGACTGAGCGGGTCCAGATACCACAGCTGGTAGTACCGCCTGTCGCCCGGCAGGACTTGTCCCTTGGTGACCATCGAGCCGGTGGTCAGCCCGCCTCCCAAGAAGTCGAGCTGCAGGACTTCCAGCCGCCGGGTCGGCGCTCCGACACACAGCAAGCCGTCCTTGAAGGCCCATTGGACGGCGGCCGAGCCCTGCAGGAGCAGCGCGAGCGTGTTCGGCGGACCGCCCGCCACGTAGAACCGGATGTCGTCGGCTGCGACCAGTGAGGTTCCGGTGTGTGCGAGCACGACCCAGCTTCCCGCGCCGTGCATGCAACCGCCACCCGCTCCCACCTGTGACGGGTTGCTGCACGGACACGGCGCGCTGCCGCTGCCCGAGCAGTAACTCGAGACCTGACCGGAATAGACCAACTGGAAGCCGTTGACCGAGGCGAAGCTCGACCCGGCGGCGGGAGCCACATCGATCAAGAGACTGGTGCCCATGATGACGACATGATGCACCGAGTGCGAAACGCCTTCGGCAAACGAACCGGTCCACGCACCACCAACCGTCGCAGCCGGTTCACTCGCGCCCGTCACGATCACCGTCGTCAAGCCGAGCGCCGAGTCCGGCGCCCAAGCGTACGTCCACACTTCATAGCCGCCGGGGATCAGACCGTCGAAACGGTACTGACCACTGCTTCCGGGATCCCCCAAGTCGTCGAGCAACAACTCGTCTTCTCCCAAGGTCGACGCGTTGTTCCACGTCACTCCGAAGGTCGATGGGTTGGATATCGACGCCCCGGTCGGTGTTCCGTTCAGATCGAGCAACGCGCTGCTCGGCGCCACGGCCGAGATGCCGTTCCAGTGACCCGGTTGTTCCGCGGCGGCGCCGTAAGTCGCACTGGGAACTCCCATCCCCCCTTCGTCGCCCAAGTCGACGTTCAAGCTCTGCGCCCTCGCCGTCTCGTTCGAGAAGCAGGTCAAGGCCAAGAGAACCGGTCCACTCAGGACCGCACGCATGATTCCCGTTCGTTCGCCGATCGATCGCATCTCGCATCCTCGCCCGGGCTGAGCCCTTGGTGTATTCGCAGATTGGAAGCCGGAGGACTGGGGAATCCGGCGCGTCTCGGCAGATCCTCGGACGAGGGCGCCGGGTGCGGAGTTCCTCCTGCCAAAGAGAAACGACAACGCAGGACCGTCCACGCCAACTCGCCGTGGCGTCAGCACGAATCGGTCCTCACAATGCCCCAGCCATGAGACACCCTCTCCGCCGCCTGCTCATCGCGATCGCCGCTCTGGTCGTCATCGACCAGATCGTGCACTACTCGGTTCTGAGCGATGGTTGGCTGATGGGCCGCCGCATCGCCCCCTTCGATCCGCCCCTGTTCTGCGCTGCACAGCTGAAAGCGCAGGAGCAGTACCAGCTCCACGCCGAGACGGGTCGGCCCCGCGAGTTCGAGTTCCGCTTCGACGCAGCGCTCGGTTGGGCGCCGATCCCCGATGTGGCCAGCGGTACGACGCACTTCGATTGGTCCGGCAGTCGCATGGGACCGACCGAACTCGCGCGCGAGAAGGTCCCCGGTGTGAAGCGGCTGATGACCATCGGTTGCTCGTTCACCTTGGGCGAGGAAGTCGCGGACGAAGAAGCTTGGCCGCACCGCCTGGACCTCGCGCACGAAGACCTCGAGATCGCGAACCTCGCGATGGGCGCGTACGGACTCGACCAAGCGCTGCTGCGCTTGCGACGCGACGGCTTGCAGCTCGCACCCGACGAGATCTGGCTCGGTTGGTTGCCCGCCGCTTCACTGCGCGTCGGAACGCTCTATCGACCGGCACAGCGTCACTGGTCCGGCCCGACTCTGTTCAAGCCGCGCTTTCGTCTCGACGCAGACAAGGGCCTCGTGCACCTGCCCAATCCGGCGCAGAGCATCGCGCACACAGCGCGACTCCTCTCGCGTCAGGACGAGTTCTACGCGGCCGTCGCGAAGCACGACATGTGGGTCAGCCGTGCCGAACGCGCCTACCGCGCCTTCGGTTCCAGCTTGCTTCATCACTCGGCGCTGACGCGGCTGTACCTGACCGCGATCGAACGCACCGGCCGCAACGCGGCGGACTGGGTGCTCGACGACTCGTCGGAGATCCACCGCTTGGTGCGCGAGCTGATCCTCGAGACTTCGCGCGATGCGCACGCGATCGACGCACGCTTCAAGCTCTTGATCCTGCCCGGTCGTGACGACTTGGCGGACTACGCCGAACGTGGTGAAACCTACTGGTCCGGACTGACCGCGGACCTCGAACGACAAGGCATCGAAGTCGTCGACCTCTCGGACACCTTGCTCGAGTCGGGAGCCTTGGAGAACGACATCTACTGGAAACCCGGCGGACACTACTCCGCACTCGGGAACTTCCTCGTCGCCGTGGCCCTGGGAACTCAGCTGTGATCCAACTGCACCGTCTCGAAGGCTTCTACTGGGTCGCGCGCGTCGGCGGCTATGCGCGTGCCGCCCGCGCCTTCCCGTATCCGATCACGCAGCCGGCCGTGCACCAACAGGTCAAGAAGCTCGAGACCGAGCTCGGACTGACGCTCTTCGAGCGCGTCGGCAAGGATCGCATGATCCTGACCGCGGCCGGCGAGCGCTTGTTCCGCTTCGTACGCCCATACTACGAAGGCCTACCGGGCGTCTTGCGCTCGCTCACCAGCAACGAAGTCTCGGGCGAGCTGCGCGTTGCCGCGGCCAGCATGTTCTTGCGCAAGCTGCTGCCGCCGTGGGTCCGTCGGTTGAAGAAGCGTTACCCCGAAGTCGATGTGCACTTGATCGAAGCGCTCGAACCCGCCGTCGACCGGCTCTTGCACGGTGAAGTCGACGCGGCGATCGATCATTTCCCCAACCTGCCGAATTCCATCGCGAGCCAGACCGTCGGCATCATGCGACCTTACGTCGTCTTGCCGGCGAAGCACCCTGCGGCGGAACGCAAGCGCCTGCGACTGTCCGACCTCGCGCAAGAGACCTTCATCGCTTACTCGCCCGGCCTCTTGCCGCACGCACAGCAGTTCGAAGCGCTCGCGCTGCACGAGCTGGCGCCCGTGCGCCGCATCACCGCCACGACCGCGGAAGTGATCTTGGGCTTCGTCGAAGCCGGACTCGGCTTCTCGATCCTGCCGTCGCTCGAGCCGGAACCACCTAAGTCGCGCAACCTGAAGTTCTTCCCCCTGCCGTCGCCGAAGGTTGAGTTCCCCGTCCAGCTCGCGTGGCGCAAGGACACGCCCGAGAACCCGCTGCTCGACGCCTTGCTCGAGTCGGCGCCCGAGCAGTCGAAGGCGTGAGTTCGCGCGGAGCGCTCAGTCGTTGCCGAACAGCTTGCGCAGGCCTTTCCCGATCGCGTCTTCCGCGGCCTTCGCCGATCCATCGCGCAAGACTTGCTTCAAGAAGGCTGTGTCGATGGCGACTTGCGGCTTGTTCGGACGCCCGCGCACGCTGAGCGGCACGGCCAAGTTCGGATCGAGGTACTCGCGCGCTTCGTTCAGCACGCGACCGACGTCTCCGCGTAAGCCCGAGAGCGGAACGGAACACGTGAACTCCATGCGCTCGTCGACGAGCGCGTAGTTGCCCTTGAAGACGACGCGCGTCTTCTCGATCTCGATCGGCAGCTCATCCGCGACGACGACACCGTCGCGGATCTTCAGCTGGATCGTCGGCAGCGTCGTCGGGCGCAGTTGGTGCACTTGCGAGCTGAGCATGCCGGCGAGGTCCGGCAGCACCGCGCAGCGCACTTTGCCGAGTTCCAGGCGTACATCCGCCTGCAATCCGGCGAGCACGGACCGGTCGCCGGCGGAGAGCGGCATGCGGAAGTTCGAGACTTGGATCAGTGCCGGCTCCGCGCCTTCGACCGACTCTATGTCGACGAGCACCGGCAACAAGTTGCCGACGATGCGCTCTTGGAACAGCGGCGTCAGTCCGACGCGTGCATCGAGCACTTCGGTGTCACCTTCCGAAAGCAGCACGCCCTCGTCCAAGCGTCCCGACCACGCGAGCTGCGCGTTGGCGCTGTCGAGGCGAGCGTTCACGCGCGCCGCTCCGGCCTTCCAGTCCTGCACCTCGAGCTCGAGCTGCAGCCGCGGCCCGAAGACGTCGAGCAAGAGGCCGTCTTGCGCCGCAAGCGTGTCGACGATCCGCGTGTCGAGTCCCTCGCCGTGCACCGTGATGAACCACATCGGTTCTGCGCCGTCGGCGAGCTGTTGCAGCGTCTCCGAGGAGCGCAAGCGCACCGTCGCAGAGCCTGCGTCATGATCGAGAACGAGCGTGGTATCGAGTTCGATGACCTCATCGCCGTCGAGCTGCGTCGTCAGCAGCAGACTGCGCAGCGCGAGGCTCTGATTCGCCGCGCGCAGCGCTTCGTCCGTCCAGCTGAGCGGACCGAGTCGCCCTTCGAGCGTCGCCGCACCCACCCCACCGTCGACAGGCCAACGCAGCTCGCGCAAGAGCACCTGCACGCGCACGCGACCCGAAGGCGAGGTGAGTTCATAACCGGCGGGCCACGACTCACCGGCGAGAGCGACGAGCTGGTCCGTCGTCAAGCCGAGCGTGATGTGACTGGTCCCCGGCGCGACCGAGACGAGCTGCTCGTCGATCTGTCCGGCGAAGCGCACTTGGTTGCCGCCGCTGTCGACTTCGAGGTCGATGAGCGTCGCAGCGTCAGCGCCGGGCCGTGCGCGCAGCGAGAGCTGGATCGGTTCGGTGAGGTGTTCGGCGAGGACTGTATCGGACCCCATGAAGCTCAGCGCACGCTCGATCGGCAGTGCGTTCACGGTCAGCCCCAAGCGGTAGTCCAGTTTCTCCGCGGGCGTTCCACGATCGACGGCCGCTTGCCAGCCGGGCGGAAGACTGAGTTTCATCCCGACGTCACCGCCGTCTCGTTCGCTGACCGCGAACTCGACCATCAGCGGACCGTCGGGCGTCATCGCGACGCGCAGAGTTCCGTCGCGCAAGGTGAGCGGAGCTTGATCGACGAGCTCGAGGCCGACGACGGGCACGTTGACGCGCAGTCCGAGCTCGGCGCTCTCCCAACCCGCATCGGCGGCGAGCGGCATCACGAAGCGATCGACTGCCACCGCAACCGGTACCGATCGACCGTCGGCTGCGACGAGCGCAACGCCTTCCGGCAACTCGCCCACCAGCGCCGCTTCGAGCAGCGCCGAAGGCACGCGCAGGTCGAGCCGCATCGGCGCCGCTTCGGCGATGCGCAACATGCCGTCCGCGAGACGCGCGTCGAGCATCAGTGACTGCAGCTCGGACTTCACGGCAGCCGTCAGACGTTGGCCTGTCGGCAACGGATGATCGAGACTGACGTCGACGTCGAAGCTGGACCCGAGTGCCGCGAGCAGCTCGCCGTTCGCCTCGAAGAGCCTGTCGAAGACCGGCGTCGGCAGCGCGTCGACATCGAGCGCGCCGGAGACGGCTCGTTCCCAGCTCGTACCGTCGACCAGCTCGCTCACATCGATCGACGCATCGAGCATCAGCGGCGCGCGCGACTCACCGTAGAGGTGTTCGCCGCGCACCGTCAGGGTCGCGGGTTGTTCGGATTCGAAGACCAAGCGCGCGGTCAAGTCCTTCACGCCGATCGCGCGACCGTCTTCGTCGAGGCGCGGGTCGGACCAGCTGAAGTGCTTGACCTGGAACTCGATCTCGAAGTCCGCGAAGCGGATGGCCGAGTCGATGGTGAACTTCAGTTCCGCTTCTTCATCGCTGGTGAGGACGACTTCGTCCGAGCCTTCTGTGCTCGACCCCGCTGAGCCGGACGACTTCACGCGTCGCTCGGTCGCGAAGCGCGATGCCAGCGCGCGTTCCAGGTTGGACGGCACATCGGGACCCGTGACCAACGCGAGCTCGACCGAGCCGAGGATCTTGCCGTAGTCACCGGCGCGCTGTTGATTGACCTTGCCGGTGGCGGAGAGCAGTTGCCAGACGGACGGCACCTCCAAGTCGAACTCCGCGACTGTGCGTCCTTCGGGGTCGCGCAGCCGCAGACCCTCGAGGCGCTGCGAGCCCGACCACGAGAGCGCGACGTCGCCGATCTCGAGCTCGCCCGCGATCTGCTGGTTCGCCTCCTCGACGAAGCTCTGCATCAACATGCGCCCGAAGAGCAGCGGCGCGAAGGCGACCAGCGTCGCTCCCGCGCCCAAGAAGAAGGCGAAGCAGCCGCAGCCGCGTCGCTTCCAGCTCCCCCGCCTGGGTGTTGCGGTGGATTCGGTCTTCGGTTCGTTGTCTGCCTGCGTCATCTCGTCCTTCGTCTCCCCCGTCCGGCGAGCCTCGCGCGCCCCCCCAGTCTCCTGTGGTGCCTCTCCTACGCGAACCGCTGCGAATGCTTCCCAGGAGTGGTCCGCGCGCCCTTGTCCAGCCGCGAGGCCGGAAAATTACACCACATGAGCGGCCCTGGTGCGCCGCGACCACAACCCGTAGTATGCGCCTGTTCGAGCTCCCGCACCACAACGACATGGCCGCACCCCACCGCATCTACCTCGTCGGCGCCCACTCTACGGGCAAAACCACTCTCGCTCGTTGGATCCGTGATCGCTACGGCTTGCCGATGATTTCCGAGGTCGCGCGCGGCGTGCTCGCGGAGATGGAAGAGCGGCTCGACTCGTTGCGCACCGACGTGGAACTCGTCGATCGCTACCAAGCCGAAGTCTTCCAGCGTCAGATCACAGCGGAAGAACAACAGCTCGGTGCGTTCGTCTCCGACCGCGCCTTCTGCAACCTGGCGTACGCGGCGCAACACGCCACGATCCTGCACCAAGTCGCTTCCGACCCGAAGCTCTCCGCCTACATCGACTCGGTGCGCGGCGGGCTCGTCTTCTACCTGCGACCCCACCGCGAGCTGCTGTCCGAGGACGGCGTGCGCGCCGGAGTCGAGTGGGAAGAAGTCGTGCGCATCGACGGCATGGTCAAGTTCATGCTCGAGTGGTTCGGCATCTCGTACATCCCGGTCGACGCACTCTCGATGCAGGAACGCATCCGCTTGACCGAGCGCGTGCTGGACCTCGCCGGCCTGCCGCGCGCCGCGGCCGCGCCGGCCGTGCACGCCGAACAAGCACCGCCGGCTCCGCTGGAACACGACCCCTTCGCGAAGGACGCGCTCGAGCGCGAACCGCAGGTCGAGATCCCCGGGCCCCCCGCACGCTTGGTGCGCGAGTCGCTGAAGTCCGCGCGCTGAGCGCTCGTACTAGTCTTTCGCCGCTTCTTGCGCTCGCGATTCGTTGAACAACGCGTCGAGCACCTGCACGCGGCCTTCGAGGTGGCGCACGTAGCCGTACAGCGAGGACAACAGCGCGTCGCGGTCGACGTCCGTGTCCTCCATCAAGACGGAGAGCGGGTGCGGGCAACCATCGCGCTGGAACGCGATGGCGGCATCGACGTCTTCCTGGGCGCAGTACCCCTCGCGCACGGCGAGATCGCCGACGCGCACGCCGGGTTCGACGCCTTGCAAGCGCAGGATGGTCTTCATCTGGTCCGGCGTGAGCTTGCGCTCGCGCAGCAGGATGCGGCCGAGCGGCATCCAGCGGTCGCGGACCTGCTGTTCCATTCCGTCCGCGGTGGGCGCCGAGATGACGCCTGCATCGCGGAGGAAGCGCCAGAAGTCGCTCTGAGGACTGATCTTCATGAGATGCCTTGGGCTGGGCGACCCAGCACCGCACGGGAAGTGAGCGGGCAAGGATCGACCGTCTCTTATCGGGTCAGTGGCGCCCGGCGCTGAAGTCAGCCTGAGAGCGGGGCGCCCCCCCCGGTTCAGCGCTCGCCGAGAAGCCCGCCATAACGGGCTTCCGGGCCCGCGGCGCTCAGTTCCAGCTGACGTCCGGCGGCCCCTCGATGGGCCCGATTCCGCCGTCGCTGCCGGCGTCGCGCTCGACTCGGCGCACGACTTGCCGCCAGGTGTGGTCTTCGGAGCCGCTGAACAGCCAGTCGAGCTTCGTCGCGGCGGGCAGCCACGAGCCTCCCGCCAACTCCGAGTCGAGCTGATCCTCGGCCCAGCCGGCGTAGCCGACGAGGAAGCGCACGTCCGCCATTCCGTCGAGTCCTTGCCCGACCAAGTAGTCAGCGACCGCGTCGAGGTCCGCGCCGAGCCAAAGCCCTTGCATGAGCTCCGTGCCGGGCCGCGCGAGCTCGGGAACGCGATGCAGGATCTGCATCGTGTCGCGACTGACCGGACCGCCGAAGTGCACGGGGAACTGCAAGCTGCCCAGCACGGGATGGTCCGGCAGCAGCTGATCGACCGTGTAGATCGACCGCTTGTTGACGACCAGGCCGTACGCACCTTCGTCCACGTGCTTGCAGATCAGCACGACCGAGCGGACGAAGTTCGGGTCCTGGAGTTCGGGCGACGCCGCCAAGACGATCCCGCTCTCCGCTCTCAGTTCCATCGGTTCCAGTCTACTCCTTGTCGGCCGGCTGGTGGCTCGCGCAACGCACGACCGGCTGAGGCGGATACTTCATCGGGATCGAGGGCTCACTGCAACGCCAGAACACCGAACCCTTGGCGCTGGTCACGACGCGCAAGTGCGCGCAGACCTTGCAGAGGCTCTGCGAGCCGCCGGGGATCGCGGAGGCGCTCACTCGACGGTCGTCCGATCGAGCGTGAACACGCACTCGACGTGCGGCGTGTGCGGAAAGAGGTCGACCGGTCGCGCCGTGCCCACCGTGTAGCCGAAGCTCACGAACTGCGCGAGGTCCCGCGCGGCCTTCTGCACGTTGCAGCTGACGTAGACGATGCGGCACGGTTCGAGCGCCAGTACCTCGGGCAGCACCTTGGGATGCAGGCCCGCGCGCGGCGGATCGAGGATCAAGAGGTCCGGCTTCGCCAGCTGACCGGCTTCGCGTTCTTCGCGCAGCCTCTCGAGCACGTCGCCGAGCACGAATTCCACGCCCTCGATACCGTTCGCGGCCGCGTTGCGCTCGGCGTCGCGCACCGAACTCTCGACTTGTTCGTAGCCGCGCACCTTGCCGGCGAGGCCCGCGAGCAGCAGCGAGATGCTGCCCGTGCCGCTGTACAGGTCGAGCACCAGTTCCGAGCCGGTCAAGCGCGACTCTTCGCGCACGATCTCGAACAAGCGCTCGGCTTGCAGCGTGTTGGTTTGAAAGAACGAGTTCGCCGAGATCCGGAAGCGCACGCCGAGCAAGTCTTCGTGGATCACACCGGCGCCGTGCAGCACGAGTTCTTCTTCACCGACGGCGACCTCCGCCTTGCGCGCCGTGATGTTCTGGACCAGCGTCGTGATCTCGGGGTGGCGCGCGACCAGCGCGGCAGCGAAGGGTTCGATGCGGTCCGGTTCGGCGCGCGAGGTGACGAGGTTCACCATCACGTCGCCGGTGTGCACGCCGTGGCGCAGCACGAGGAAGCGCAGCAAGCCGGTGTGTTCGCGCACGCACCACGGTTCGAGCTCGTGTTCCAGGGCCAGCTCTCGCGCCGTGTTCAAGATGCGCTCGCCCGCCTCGAAGACGATCGGGCACTCGTGCACGTCGAGGATCTTGTCGAAGCGCCCCGGCGCGTGCAGCCCGAGACCGAAGTCTTCGGGTGCCCCGGAGTCGTCTCCCCGCTCGACCCAGCGCCGGTTGCCGAAGCTGTACTCCATCTTGTTGCGATAGTGCCACGGATCTTCGCAAGCGACGGTCGGCGCGACTTCGACGACTTCGCCCAAGCCTGCCGCTTCCAGCGCTTCGCCGACGTGCCGCCGTTTCTCCGCCAGCTGTCCGGCGTAGTCGTACGCTTGGAAGCTGCAGCCGCCGCACTCGCCGGCATGACGACAGCGTTCTGCGACGCGCAGCGGGCCGGGTTCGAGCAGTTCCATCAAGCGCACGCGCAGCAAGTCGCGACGGCGCTTCGAAACTTGCACGCGCACGCGATCGCCGGGAACGCATTCGCGCATCTCGACGCTGTACTCGCCGCTGACGCCGAGCGTGCGCCCCTTGTGATCGAAGGCGGTCAGCTGCGCTTCACGCTCATCGTTCTTGCGCGGCTTGCGCACGGGTTGTACCGGATCGGTCTGCATCGGAGCCTGTGAATGCTTGGAGTTCATCCTAGCGCGCGCACTCGCCAGCCCAACCACGCGCACTGCGCAGCCGAACCGAGCACGAGCGCGGTGAGGATCACGGCGAGGCTCGGGTCCCACTGGCCGTAGACGCCGCCGACCAGGACGACCACTGCGACGGACAAGAACACGACGACCGCTTCGGTGACGCCGCGCGTGCGACGCGCGTGCACCAACAGTCCTTGTAAGTGACTGCGCAGCGCGGTCAACGCCGGCATCGGAATCGCGAACCACAGGACGCGGCGCACGATTTCGACTTGGTCGTCGCGCAGGTCGGAGAAGCCGCCGAAGTAGGCGTCGAGCAGCGGCGTCGCGGCGATCAGCAGGAGCAACGCCGACGAACCGACGGCGAGGATCATGAGGAACCGCCGCAGCACGGGTCGCGCGCCGCGCTGGCCCGCGAGGTGCACGACGACTTCGTTGTACGCCACGCCGGCCGCGCCGGAGAGGAACACGAGTCCGTTGAGAATCGGCCAGATCGCGAGCGCGCCCAGGCTGTCCGGCATACGCGAGAGCGACGCGCTGCCGATCGGCTGCGTCGCGAGCGTCAGCAGCGGTGTCAGCGCGAGCGGCAAGTAGAAGCCGACGAAGCGACCGAGGCGCAGCGGGTCGACGGGCGCGACGGCTTCGCGCAGCGGACCACGCATCACGCCGCGCGACGAGACGCGCGCCGCAATCACCTCCCCGATCACGCCGAGCGAGACCGCGAGACCGGCGACGGCGATGCCGGACAACGCCCCGCTCAGATAGCAGGCGAAGAGCGTACCGATCGTGACGACGAGGCGGACGGCCGTGCCGAGCCCGACCGAGCGCGAGCGCCCGAACGCGATCAGCAGGCCTTGGTGGAATCGCCGGTCCGCGATCGCCCACGACCACGGCAACAGCAAGCGCAGGCCGAGGCGTCCCGCTTCGATGATCTCTTCCGGCGGACCGATCGCGGCGACGACGACGTGGTCGTAGAGCGGCGTGAAGGCGAGCAGCGCGTGCACGATCGTCAGCGCGATGCCCGACCACGTCGTCGCGCGGCGTAACCAGACGAACGACGCCCAGTCGCGTGAGAGCACGGTGGAAGCCGCGAGCATCATGATGATCGGCGCTTCGACGAGCAGCGCGACCGGGAACACGATGCCGCCCCACGCCGCGAGATGAATGTCGGCGTTCGGCAAGCGCGAGACGAACGCGCCGATCAAGGTCGGCTCGGACGCCATCAACAGCCAGCTGGCGGCGAGCGGCCACCACGACCGGAACACGTCGCGCATGCGGAGCGCGGGCGGCTCGCTGGGCTCGACGCCGATGACTTCGTCAACGACCGCTTCCGTCCGCCCGGTGGTCTTCCGGGCCTCTTCCTTCACGCTCTTCGTCACGTGATCAGTCCTCGTGGACGCGTTGCGCGCGTTCCGTCGGCCGGACGTCCTCGGCGGCGCGAGGGTGCGCCGTGTAGTCGCCGTCGTTCTCCGGCAACGCCACGCCGGCGCGGTCGAGTGCCGTGTAGAGCGCAAGGCAGACGACGTTCGCGAGGTTCAAGCTGCGCACTCCGGACTCGATCGGCACATAGCAGCGTCGGTCCGCGTGTTCGCGCAGCAAGTCCGCGGGGAGCCCCTTGCTCTCCGATCCGAAGACGAGCACGTCGTCGGCCTCGAAGCGCGTCTCGAACAGCGAGCTGCCGCCGCGCGCCGAGAACAGGTGCAGGCGATCCGCGAGCGGCCGGTCGGAGGTCGACTCGAGGAAGCGCCGCGCCGCGTCCCAGTCCGCGTGGACCATCAAGTCGACGAGCGGCCAGTAGTCGAGGCCCGCGCGCTTCAAGTAGCGGTCCTCGAGCGAGAACCCGAGCGGTTCGACCAAGTGCAGGCGCCGGCCGGTCGCCGCCGCGAGGCGCGCGGCACAGCCGGAGTTGTGCGGGATCTCGGGTTGTAGGAGGACCAGTTCCACGGTGCGCGGAGTCTAGCCTGAATCCCCCGCCGCGAATCGCCGGGTGCCCCGTTCATCGACATCTTCGACGGCGGGTGATCGAGTCCCCGGCGGAGGGGCCCGTTTCGGACCCCGCGACGCCCCGAAAGCCGCACGCGGTGGGCGGCTTCCTCCAGTATCCTCTGCCACATGGATGCCGACCCCGTGCTCTCCACCGTCGCCATGACCGTCGTTGCGGGCACCGGCTGCCAGGCCGTCGCGCGCTGGATGAAAGTCCCCGCCATCCTGCCGCTCTTGATCGGCGGCGTCCTGCTGGGACCCGACGTGCTGAACCTGGTACGCCCCGACGAGCTCGGCGAGGGCAAGCGCGTGCTCGTCGGCCTCGCGGTCGCGGTGATCCTCTTCGAGGGCGGACTCTCGCTCAAGACGAAGGCCTTCCGCTTCTCGGGCACCGTCATCCGCAACCTCGTCAGCTTCGGTGCGCTGGTGACCTGGGCGCTCGCCGCGCTGACGGCCTACCTGCTGTTCCCCTCGCTCGGCATCGGTCCCGCGGTGCTCTTCGGTTCGCTGGTGATCGTCACCGGACCGACCGTCATCCAGCCGCTGCTGAAGTCGGTGCGGCCGCGTCGGCGACTCGCCGACATCCTGCGCGGCGAAGCGATCCTGATCGACCCGGTCGGAGCCCTGTACGCCGTGCTGGTGCTCGAGTTCCTGCTCCAGACGGCTTCCGAGGGCACGAGCAGCGTCGTCCTCGCTTTCTTCGGCCGCGTCGGACTCGGCCTCGTGCTGGGCGGCGGCGGCGCATTCATCGTCGATCGCCTGATCCGTCAACGCGGCTGGATCCCGCGCGACCTGCGCAACCTGTTCGTGCTCTCGTCGGCGATCGGTCTGTACTCGGCCAGCGAACTGATCGCGTCGGAGTCCGGTGTCTTGACCGTGACGCTCGCGGGCTTCTTGCTCGGTTGGTTGCACCCGCCCGGCATCGACGAGGTCGAAGAGTTCAAGGGACAGATCACCGTCCTGATGGTCTCGATGGTCTTCGTCCTCCTCTCTGCGGACCTCTCTCTCGGCGGGATGCGCGACCTCGGGTGGTCCGGCTTCACGCTGGTCGCGGTGATCATCTTCATCGTGCGACCGGCGACGATCTTCCTCTGCACGCTCGGCTCCGAGCTCAGCCTGCGCGAGAAGCTGTTCCTCTCGTGGATCGCGCCGCGCGGTATCGTCGCCGCCGCGGTGTCCTCGCTGTTCGCGTTGCTCATGGATCGTCATGGCATGAGCGAAGGGCGCGAAGTGATGTCGCTGACCTTCGCGGTCATCGTCGGCACGGTGATGGTTCAAGCGCCCACGGCGCGATTCGTCGGCAAGAAGCTCGGCGTGCTGGAATCCAAGCGCAACGGCGTGCTGATCGTCGGCGCAAACTCGGTCGGGCGCGCACTCGGTCGCAAGCTCGCGCGCGCCGGCGTTCCGGTCTTGATGCTCGACACGAACCGCTGGAACGTGAAGAAGGCGCAGAGCGACGGTCTCGATGCGCGCGTCGGCAACGCGCTCGACGAGCTCGTGATGCGCACGCTCGACCTCGATGTGATCGGTCGACTGATGGCGGTGACATCGAACGACTCGGTGAACCGAGTCGCGGTTCAGGTCTACGAACGCGAGTTCGGCTCGCAGCACGTTCACGCCATCCGCCTCGCCGACTCTCCGGAACCGAGCGAAAAAGCAGAACGCGCGCCCTACCTCTTCGGCCGCCGACTCTCGTGGGAAGACCTGTTCCAACGGCTCGGCCACGACCACACGCTGGAGAGCGCAGCGATCGAAGAGAAGACCACGTCCGTCGACGACTTGATGGAACGCTACCCGGGTGTCGTGCCGCTCTTCGCCTTCGACGAAGAAGGCGAGCTGCGGCCGCTCGCGGACGACGGACCGCTGAAGGTCGGCGAGAGCGTGATCTACCTCCACGACCCCCACGCCGCCGACACGGAGGCGGCGTCTGACGAAGTGGCGGACGACGCGGCGCTGACGGATCCCGCCACGACCTGAGCTCCCGCCGCCCCGATCGACGCGGCTTACCGAAACGCAACGTGCGCATGCGCTCGCTGCCCGAGCCGAGGCTTGCGCGATGCCGCTCGCGGAGCGAGCCTGGAAGCAGCCGCGCGCCGCTCCGCGCTCCTGCAACGGGCCTCGGGCCTGGCACGGGATCTGCCCTGAGGCGGGTCCCATCGCCTTCGCGAACGAGATCGAACTCCCATCATGCTGCGACTCAAGACTGCCGCCCTGCTGACCCCCGCCCTCTGCCTCGTGCTCGGCACGGCGCAGGCATCCGCCGCACAACGCGCTGAGGAACGGCCGCAGGCCGAGCCGGCTGTCGCAGACTCGGACTCTGCGGAAGAGCTCGCGGTCGAGCGCCGCCGCATCCTGCACCTCACCTCCGGAACCGTGTTCCGCGGGAAGACGCGCTTCGCGGACGGCCACTGGCAGATCCGCGTGCGCACCGACTGGCAGGACCTGCCGGCCGCGGCCGTCACTCGCGCGCGCAACGAACGCGATGTGTTGCGCGAGTGCACGCGCCTCACCAAGGCGAACGGCCGCAAGCCCACCGCGGAACAACGCGTGCGACTCGCCGACTGGATGTTCGGCCAAGGTCTCTACAGCGAAGCCTTCGGAGAGCTCGACCGCGTGCTCGACGCCGACCCCGACAACGCGCAAGCCCTCGCCGCGCTGCCCGACGGCCTGATGCCCGTACCAACCGTCGATGTCGATCCGCAAGCCGCGGAAGCCGCGCGCGCGAACCTCTACACCTTCGGCGCCGGCGCCACGCCTTGCGGTCGCGAGTACGCGATTCGCGAGCTGCGCACCCATGCCGACTCGGAGCTGGTCCAAGCCGAGCTCGCCGAAGAACTCCGCTCGCAGTCGCTGCGCCGCCGCTCCTTCGCCGCCTTCGCGCTCGGCAGGCTGCAACCCGGCGCCGAGCTCAAGAACCTGCTGATCCACGCGATCCTCGACCCTTCGGAAGACGCGCGCCGTGCTTCGGCCCAAGCGGTCGCGGCCACGCACGACCCCGCGGTGCTGGTGCCGATGATCCGCGCACTCTCGTCCAACTCGTCGCGCGTCCGCACGCAAGCGGCGGAGGCCTTGGGCAACGCGATGATGGCACACGCCGTGGAACCGCTGATGCTCCACCTGTCCGGCCTGAACGCCGTGCAAGCCGAGAACGCCAAGCGCCGCGTCCCACACGGCAACATCTTCATCGGCAAGCAATACGCCTACGTGCAGGACTTCGACGTCGAAGTCGCGCAGTTCCAAGCCGTCGCCGATCCGCAGATCAACGTCTTGATCGAGGGCGATGTGCTCGACGCGGGTGTGCACTCGATCGGCGAGTACGCCTTCACCTACGAGTCGCGCGTCGTGCGCGGTGCGCTCGCGCAGCTCACCGGCCAGACTCCGGGCCACACGAACCGCGCGTGGCTCAGCTGGTGGCAAGACAACCAAGGCGACTGGAAGGCCGCGAGCGCGGCGACCGCCGCCCCGGAGACACCCGGGCGCTGACCCCCCGAGATGCGGGGCGCGCCTCCAACCCCGCCCGACGCCCAATCGGCCCCCCGGATCGGCAGACGGCAGGGAGGGCGAGCTCCGAATCAGCGCGAGGCCCTCGTTCGACAGAACGAGGGCCTCCTTTCATGTCGGAGGTCCGGAGCCCTAACATGCTGGCGCCCCCCCGCGACTCGACTGACGCTGGAGACCCCCCATGCATCCCCGCCCCCCGAGACACTCCCGTCGGAACTTCCTCGCCGCCACACTCGGCGGCAGCGCCCTCGCCGGCTGCGCGGTCTCACCCGGCGGCTACGAACACGAGCGTGCCGCGCGGCGACGCGACGGTGCCGACGACCCGCGCATCTCGGACCACGTCGCGGCGATGGACGAGATGTTCGCCGACCTGGTCGACGAGTCCGATCAACTCGAACCGATCTCGGCCGCGGAACGCGCGGCGCGCCGCCAACGCTTGGGCGGCATCTTGCGCGCGCTGGATCTCGACGCGCTGCTCGTCGAACCGGGCCCGACGCTCGAGTTCTTGACCGGCGTGCACTGGGGTCACAGCGAGCGCATGTTCGCGCTGGTCGTCGACGCGGACGGCGGTCACTTCTGGATCGTCCCGGGCTTCGAGGAACAGAAGGCGCGCCTGCAGATCGACGGCGAAGGCAAGCCGGGCGGCGAACTGCACACCTGGAAAGAACACGAGTACGCCTACGGCACGCTGTCCGCTGCGCTCCGCGAACACGGCTTGCGCCGCTTGGCGATCGAACCGCAAGTGCGCTACGGGTTCGTCGCGCGCTTGCTGGAAGCACTGCCGCAGCTGAGCATCGCCGACGGCGGCGCCGCGGTATTCGATCTGCGCGCGCGCAAGGACGACCACGAGCTCGCGCTGATGCGACGCGCGAACGAGCTGACGCAACGCGCCTTGATCGCGACTTCCGAACAACTGCGCTCGGGGATGTCCGGCTGGGACATCGGCGAGCTGATCGTGCACGCGCAGCAACGCCTCGGCTTGAGGGACGTCTGGGACCTCTCGCTGATTGGTCCGGCCGCCGCGTACCCGCACGGCACGCAACGCGACTTGCCGCTCGCGCGCGGCGACATGATCCTGGTCGACACCGGCGGCGCGCTGCACGGCTATCAGAGCGACAACACGAGATCGTGGGTCTTCAACGCGCGACCGACGCAGCGACAACAAGACGTCTGGCAAGCGGTGCGCGACGCGCAGCAGCTGGCCTTCGAAGCGATCCGCCCCGGCCGCCGCGCCGGTGAGATCGACGACATCGCGCGCAAGTCACTGACCGACGCCGGCTACGGCCCCGGTTACCGCTTGTTCACGCACCGCTTGGGCCACGGCATCGGCATGGAAGTCCACGAGGACCCCTACTTCGACTCCGGCAGCCAAGTGATCCTGGAACCCGGCATGACGCTGAGCAACGAACCCGGCGTCTACGTCTACGGCGAGTTCGGAGTGCGCATCGAAGACATCGTCGTCGTCACCGAGGACGCGGCGGACCACTTCGGATCGTGGCAAGTCGGCCCGCAAGCGCCGAACTGATCCGACTCCTGCCTCCGGCCCGCACTGCGCGACGTCAGGATTCCGGATTGCGCTCGACGAGCGCGATCATCCGGTAACGCGCCAGAATGTCGCCGGTTCCGAAGGGCGCCAGCACGGCCGGGTACGCCTTGTCGTAGTCGATCGGTAAGATGTTGCACTCGTCCGCCGTCTGCACACCGACGCTGACCACGAGGTCCTGGTTGTACTCGATGTAGATGCGCTTGCCCTTGCGGACGTACTTGACGCAAGTCGGTTCCGCGCCGGTCACAATCTTCGCGAACTCTAGGCCGAAGCCCTGCGACCTGTAGTCCTCGAGTGCGCCGTTCATCGCGGCGCGGATCTCGGACCAGATCGGCAGATCGGAACCTTCGGCGGCATCGACGTCGATGAGGAACGACTTGCCGCTCTCCATGTCGGCGAACTGCGTGGCTCCCTTGTCACCGCCCCAGCCGTGCATGGCCCGGTAGAGGTAGTCCTGAGCGTCCTGCATCGCGAGCGTCTCTGCGTCGGTGTCGCGGAGCCCGGCGTAAGTACCCATCGACGTCTTGTCGATGTCCACGGTCAGGTGCAATTGCATCTTCACGGTTGCAACCATGAGCGATTTCTCCATGTCTTCGTGCATTAGGGGTACCGGCAGGGAGCCGCGTCAGCGGCCGAGGCTTCGCGCACAGCGGAAGCCTTGATCTTGGGGACTGTCGGCGTCGTAGGCGATCCCGTTGCACAGCAAGGTGTCGGTGACGCCGTCAGGCGAGTACTCGCCATACCACGCGTCTGCTTTGATCAAGCGTGCTGAGTGACCCTGCGGGCCCGGCATGTCGGTAGCACGTGTTTCCGTCCACTCACCGACGTTGCCGAGCGCGTGATGCAAGCGCGTGCCTTCAGGCAGATCCGGTTCTTCCGCAGGCCGCACGTACAACAGATAGGCGCCGCCGGTGGTGTCCCGCGGTTGGTCACCGAAGCGGTCGACAGCCGGCTGGAACATGTTGAAGTCAGGCGAAGCCGAGCGACGCAAGAGCGTCTCGAGCCAGCTCGGGTCTTGGTAGGCGCCGCGCGCGAACTCGAACTCGAGCGCCGTCGGCAAGCGCTTGCCGTAGAACTCCGCGTAGGCCATCGCGTCGGCCACGGTGACGTCGACGACCGGAAGCTCCATCCAATCCGCGCGCGGCGGATCATCCCAGATCGCGCGCCAGCCGGGCGACCAGTACTCGGGCCGCTCGCGTCCGGAAGCGTCGAGGTAAGCCTGGAATTCACCATTCGTGACACAGCGCGCGTCGATGGCGAAGGCGGGGACCATCACCTCGCGCTGGTCGGGCGGCTCGACGGCGAAGTTGAGCGAGCCGGGTTCGTAGGGAGGAGTGACCTCACCACCGCTGAAGACCAGCATCTCGCCCTCGGACGCGCGCAAGTCCGTCGGGTGCGCGGTGATGCGCAGCTCCTCTCCGGACTGTAGGTCGCAGTAGTGCTCGGAGAACAGACCGCTCTCAGTGCGCACCAAGATGCGGCCGGCGCCTGCGGGCACGACACTCGACGCGAGCCGCCCGTTCCGCGCCTTGCCCAGTTCCAGTTCGGGTCCCGCAGCGAGGTGATGAGCGTCGAGCGGCAGGTAGTGCACCCGCGCGTCCACCCCGCCGGCGACCAGCACTTCGACGCGCGGGCGCTGCGAGCGCGCGTAGACCTGTTGCGACCCGAAGTAAATCAAGCCGCCGGCGAGCAGCCCGACGAACAAAGCGATCGGCAGAAGTCTCACGAGCAACCGACGATCGACCATCCGTTCTCGCGCACGCTCTCTGATCGACTGCGCCTTCGCGCCGACCGATTCACCGGCCAGGAAGCGATCTAAGTCGTCGGCCATCTCACTGGCGGACTGGTAGCGACCTTCCGGGCGTCGGCGCAGCGCTTGCATGCAGATCAGCGCCAGGGGCGCCGGCACGTCGTGGTTCCTGCGGTGCAGGGGAACGACGGGCTTGTGCAGGATGCTGTCGATCACTTCGGCGGTGGTGTCCCCCGCCGAGGGCGTGCATCCGGAAAGCAGCTCGTAGAGCACCGCGCCGAGCGAGTAGATGTCCGTGCGGTGATCGATCCTGTCGCGCGCAGCACGAGCTTGTTCCGGACTCATGTAGTGCGGCGTTCCCGCGACTTCGCCGCTCAAGGTGAGGTCGACGAGCTCGAGGTCCTTGGCCAAGCCGAAGTCGGTCAAGTGCGCCGTGCCTTGCGCATCGAGCAACACGTTCTGCGGCTTCACGTCGCGGTGCAGCACGCGTTCCGAGTGCGCGTGTTCCAGCGCTCGCGCCAGCTCGCGCACGAGCACGGCGCAGACGCGCGGATCGCGCAGATCGGGGCCGTTCACGAGCGCTTGACCCGGATCGGCGGCGAGACAGATGCGCAGCTGATCGCGTAGATTCGGCCCCGCGACGTGATCCATCACCAAGTAGTCGCGGCCTTCGTCGTGGCCGAGGTAGAGCACGCGCACCAAGTTCGGATGATGCAGACGCGAGGCGGCGAGGGCTTCGCGCTTGAAGCGCTCGTAGGTGGACTGCTTGCTGGAGACGTCCGCGCGCAGGACCTTCACCGCGACTGTGCGCTGTTTGGAGATCTGCGTGGCGCGGTAGACGACACCGCTGCCGCCGCGACCGAGCACGGCATCGAGTCTGTAGTCACCGAGCTGCGTGCCGAGCAGCGGATCGTCATCGTCGGCGACGCCCCGCGACGGCAACAGCGGCCAATCAGCCGACGGCACGTCGACGGCCAGCATGCGCGTCAGTTCGTCGCGCAGGTCCTCGTCATCCGGACCCAGCCCGGCCAAGAACGTGTCGCGTTCCGCCGCGTCGAGTTCGGATGCCTCGAGGAACAAGGCTTGAAGCCGTTCCCAACGCTCCGGCGTCACGCCATCTTCCCCATCATCCAGGCCCGGACCGCGCTCCACTTGCGCTGCAGCGTGCGCAGCGGAATCCCTTCGAGCTCGGAGATCTCTTCGAAGGTCAAGCCCGCGAACACGCGCAGTTCGGCGACCTTCGCCATCTCGGGGTCGAAGTTCATGAGTGCGCTGAGCGCCTCATCCATCGCGAGCACATCGACACCGCTGCCTTCATAGCTCAGCGCGATGCTCTCGAGCGCCATCCGTTCCCCGTCCGCGTGACGCTTGTTGGTGTTCCTACGACGCGCGTGGTCGATCAGGATCTGACGCATCGCAGTCGCGGCGGTCGCCATCAGATGACGCCGATCCGTGAAGTGCGGATCGTCCTTGGTGAACAGCTTCAAGTACGCTTCGTTCACCAGCGCCGTCGGTTGCAGCGTGTGGCCGTTCGGCTGATCACGCATCAAGCGCGCCGCACACGCCCGCAGCTCGGGCTGCATCAACGCGATCAGTTCATCCCGAGCCGCAGCATCCCCTGCCTCGACAGCACGCAGCAGATCGGCGACTCCCCCCCCTCGAGGATCCGTCATCCGTCCATTGTGACAAATTCTGCCGTTCTCGCGAGTGTCGGGTTCCAAGCTGTCGGTCTGCATCGTCGGTCGGGCCCGTAGAGCCCACTCCACAAGACTCAACGTGAGGGGAGCCAGCAGTCCGCCAACTCAGCTGGATTCGCAGAACTCTCCCCCGAGTGTGACAGGACGGCCTGGACGGAGTCCGCCCGAGACTCGAGCAGAAACGCGGATGCCTCGGTGTGCATCCGCGTGGAGTTCGAAGCAGCTGTGGCGCCGACAGCGACTACTTGATCTCGTGCCGCTCAAGCAAGAGGATCACCCGCCAGGTGTACGGAACGGCGAAGATGACGACCTCCTCCTTGCCCTTGTTCTTCGGGGGATCTGAGGCAACGCCATTGCCATCCAGCGTGTAAAGGATTTCCCCGCCCTTCTGGAAGTCGTAATTGAACTCGATCTGCAAGCTCCAACCTTCACGTATGTACTTGATGCAGTCAGGAGCTTCTCCCGTTGTTGCCCAAACGCGGGTGAGTGGCTGATCAAACTTAGCCGCGTTGTATTGGCTCTGGAACTCCTTCACGCGACCGGTGATCCAGTCGCTCGTGGGTAGATCAATCGAGTCAGAGTGGGGGACCAATCCGCCAAGCGGCAATTCGCCGAACAGGTTCGGATCTTCTACTTGCTGTTTCAAGTGCATTTGACGATAGATCTCGTCCTGCTTGTCCTGGAAGTACTGACGATTATCCGGATTGATTCGGTCCGCCCAGTAGCTATCCAGGTTTTCGCGCCCCTTGAAGTCCGCCACCAAGTGCAGCGTGTATCTCAGAATGCCCTTCCTGGGAGTCATCGCAGTCTCGCTTTCCTCCAAGCACTCCCCGACTCACCAGCCGAGGCTCCGTGCACAACGAAAACCCTGATTCTGCGACCCACGCTCGTCGAACATGGTCCCTTCGCAGAACAGGAGGAGGTGCGCTCCCCGCGGGGAGACCTCCGTGAACCACGCGTCAAACTTCGTACGCCGCTGAGCACCAGCACGCGTCTCTGTCCACTCGCCGACGTTGCCGACGGCATGGTGGATGCGAGCGCCGGGAACCAACGTTGCTTCCCGCGCGGGTCGCGCGTAGAGCACGTAGGCTGCGCCGGTCGAGAGGTCCTGGCTCGGGTCCAGCTTGCCTAGTTCCGGCAGACCGAGATTGAACGGCCCCACGGCGTCGCCTCCGAGAGCACGCTCGACCCAGGCCCCGGCATCATCGTAGGCGCCACGCGCAAGCTCGAGCTCGAGCGCTGTCGGCAAGCGCTTGCCCGCCCACTCCGCGTACTCGAGTGCGTCCGGGAAGTCGATTCCTACGACCGGCAACTCGAGCCAGTCTTCTCGCGGAGGAAAGGCCCAGAGCCTCAACCAACCGGGGCTCCAGCGATCCGGCGCAGGCTTACCGGTGGCTTCGAGGAAAGCGCTGTACTCACGGTTCGTGACACAAGCCTCGTCGATTCCGAACGCCGGAATCCTGAGCGGCTCTCGGCTCTCGGCAGCCCCGTGAGCCGGCGGCTCACTCAGCAACTCGCGCGACTCGACCGACGTCGCCTCGAACCGCGCCATCCCCGCATCCGTCTGCGCGAGCGATCGCGGATGCGCCGTCACCGTCACCGTCTCACCCTCCGCGAAGCTGCGGTAGTGCTCCGAGAAGGCGCCGTCGTCCGTGCGCACGATGATGCGCGCGTCGCCGAGCGGAACGGCTTGCGCGCTCAATCGACCATCACGCGCGCGACCGAGTTCGATCGCGGGTCCCGCCGGAAGGTGTCGACCATCGAGCGGCAAGTAGCTGACTTCCGCATCACGATCGCCGATCACGTAGACCTCGACGCGAGGCCGCAACGAGTTGGCGTGCACACGATCCGCGCCGTAGTAGATCAGGCCTCCGGCGCTGATGCCCAACACCGCCGCGATTGGAATCAAGCGCAACAAGACCCGCCTGTCGACCAAGCGCTCCACGGCACGCTCCGCGATACCTTGCGCACGCGCCATTACCGATCGATTCGCGAGGAAGCTGTCCAGGTCGTCCGCCAGCGCTCCGGCGGATTGGTACCGACGCGCCGGGTTGCGCCGCAACGCCTGCATGCAGATCAGCGCCAGCGCCGCCGGCACCGCGCTGTTCTGTCGCTGCAGCGGGACCACGGGTTGGTGCAGGATGTTGTGGATCACCTCGGCCGTCGTCTCGCCGGCAACGGGAGTACGACCCGAGAGCATCTCGTAGAGCACCGCGCCGAGCGAGTAGATGTCGGACCGATGATCGATGCGATGGCGTGCCGCACGAGCTTGTTCCGGGCTCATGTAGTGCGGCGTTCCCGCCACTTCGCCGCTCAGGGTGAGGTCTTCGAGCTCCAGGTCCTTCGCCAATCCGAAGTCCGTCAGCCGAGGTATCCCCTGCGCATCCAGCAGGATGTTGAGCGGCTTCACATCACGGTGCAACAAGCGCTGCTGATGCGCATGATCGAGCGCGCGCGCCAGGTCCCGGACGATCGTCGCACACGCGCGTGGGTCGCGCAGATCCGGCGGACTCGCCGGTTCTGCGCCAGCTTCGAGGCCACGGCAACGCAGCAATTGATCGCGCAGGTTCAGTCCCTCGACGAGCTCCATCACGAGGTAGTCGTGCCCCTCGTCGCGTCCGAAGTAATAGACGGGCACAAGGTTCGGATGACGCAAACGCGAAGCTGCAAGCGCCTCACGCTTGAATCGCTCATAGCCCGCCCGCGAGATCGAGATCCCCGGGCGCAGCACCTTCACGGCGACTGCACGATCGCGCGAGACTTGCGTGGCGCGGTAGACCGTACCGCTGCCACCCTGGCCCAGCGGCGTGTCGATGCGGTAGTCGCCGAGCTGCACGCCGATCAGCCTGTCCTCAGCGGGGAGCTTGCCGAAGGGTCCCGTGCCTTCCACAGCAGCTTGATGGACCTGCAGCATCCGACGCAAGTCGTCGAGCAAGTCGCGATCTGCCTCGTCGAGATCGTCCGCGAAGGTCGCGCGAGCCTCGTCGGGAAGACTGATCGCGTGCAAGAACAACTCCTGGAGTCGCTGCCAACGCTCGGGCTTCAAAGCATCCTGCCCATCATCCAGGCGCGCGCCACGCTCCACCGGCGCTCCAGAGTGCGCAGCGGAATGCCCTCGAGCACGGAGATCTCATCCAACGGCAGACCGACGAAGATGCGCAGTTCGGCAACTCGCGCCATCTCGGCATCGAATTCGGCCAATCCGCTGAGCGCTTCGTCGGTCGCGAGCAAGTCGATACCCGTGTCCTCGTAGCTGAGCAGCACACTATCGAGCGCGAGTCGCTCGCCATCCGGTTGACGCTTGAAGGTGCTCTTTCCGCGCGCGTGATCGATCAGAATCCGGCGCATGGCCGTAGCCGCAGCCACCATCAAGTGACGCCGATTTCCGAAGCATGGACCGTCATCTGCGAAGAGCTTGAGGTACGCCTCGTTGACGAGTGCGGTCGGCTGCAGGGTGTGGCCGGTGGGCTGACCTCGCATCAGGCGATCGGCGCAGGCTCTCAGCTCAGGCTGGAGGGCGGCGATCAACCGCGCTCGGGCTTCGGCATCACCCGCCTCGATGCCTCGCAACATCTCGACGACCGCGGCTTCGTCAAGCCTGGTCATACAAGCAGTCCGCTGTACCGATTGTCTCCGGTGGGAGGAATCATGTAGGTCCTTCATCGCCGTGGGAATTCGAATCGACGCTGCCCCGTCGCTCCAGCATAGCCAACGAGGGTCAGATTCCTCGCCCGCCACGCTCTCCAGGAATCTGGCGAGCGAATCCTGCGGCTCGAGATAGCGCGTCATTACGCACGACTCGTCAGACCATGCTTCCAGCAGAACCTCGCCGACCGGTGACTCCTTGGGTTGCAGGCACGCAAGAGCCTGGAGCGCGCGGTGTGCACCTACACAGTCAGGCGGGCGGGCGGGCGAGGATGAACCTCGCCCGCCTCTTGCTCCCGCGGGCATGAGTGGAAGCGGTAGCTCTCGGGCACCGCTTCCTGCCCTCGATCGAGAGATCGGTCGCCAACTCGCGTTGTAGGTCCTAGGTGACTGCGGTTCGGCCAAGCCCTCGCGGAGAGGACTGCGGCCTGGGATCCGGCCGGCGACAAGAGGGAGAACGACGAATCGGCGGACTGCCGCCAGGATGATCGGGGAACCTTGCTCACACGGTCTGGGGTCTGCGAACCCAAACCGGCGTTCCGGATCCTCGATCCGCAGGCAGCTCGCGCGGCCGGACTCGCTCGACGCGGAATCACCGGCCGTCGGGCTCTCGTTCCGCAGCGCTGCGCGCCCCGAGGTGACGGTTCAGCCACTCGATCGTCTCCGCTTGCACGTGCAGCACGGATTCCGCCGCACGATAACCGTGCGCTTCGCCCGGCAGCATGATCAGCTTCGCGACGCCGCCGTTGCCCTGCAACGCCGAGAAGAGTCGCTCGGACTGCATCGGATAGGTACCGGAGTTCGCGTCAGCATCGCCGTGGATCAAGAGCAAGGGTTCGTCGATCTTCGCCGCGTGCATGAACGGCGAGACAGCGAAGTAGATCTCCGGTGCTTCCCACAAGGTGCGCCGTTCCGATTGGAAGCCGAAGGGCGTCAGCGTGCGGTTGTACGCGCCGCTGCGCGCGATGCCGGCGCGGAACAGTTGTGAGTGCGCCAACAGGTTGGCCGTCATGAACGCACCGTAGCTGTGACCGCCGACTGCAACGCGATCGGCATCGGCGACGCCGCGCTCGACGGCGGCCGCGATCGCCGCCTCGGCCGAAGCGACGACTTGCTCGACGAAGGTGTCGTTCATCGTCTTGGGATCACCGACGATCGGCATCGTCGCCGAGTCGAGCACCGCGTAACCCGCCATCAACATCGCGAGGTGCGAGATGCCGCCGACTCTCGTGAAGCGCCACGGACTCGCCGACACCTGACCGGCGGTCGCGACGTCGTTGTACTCGAGCGGGTAGGCCCAGATCAGCAGCGGGTGAACATCGCCCGGCTGGTGTCCGGGCGGCAAGTAGAGCGTGCCGGACAGCGGTACCCCGTCGGCTCGCTCGTACGTCAACAGTTCCTTCTGCACGCCGCGCAAGCTCGGCTGTGGATCGCTGAAGCGAGTCACTGTGCGCCGTCCGCCCTTTCCGTCGTGCAGCACGTAGTTCGGCGCCTCGGTCGGCGACTCGCGACGCGTCAAGAAGCTCGGAAGCGCGTCATCCGCGCCGAAGCCTGTGAGCCCCTGCATCAAAAGATGCACCATCTGCTCGTAGACACCCGGCTGACAGCGCCAGAGGATCTCGGACTGTCCGCTGGTGATGTTCTGTCGTGCTAGGAACGGCAGCAGGCCATCGGGCGTCGCGCCTTGTCCCGAGCGGTAGATCCACTCGCCGTCCTGCACGGCGACTTGGCCGCCGCTCTCATCGCGTCCGAGCACGATGTTGCCCGGGTCGGCGTAGCGGTCGCGCGAGCTGCGATCCTCGAGCACCACCGGCCCGATGCCGGAGCCCGAGAGGTCGTGACAGATTTCGCGCGTCCAGCGTCGATCGCGGTCGTACTCCGACGCCACGACCTTCTGCACGTCCGACAAGAAAGTCAGGCCGTACGCGCGGTGTTCGACGCGGAAGACTTCGCGCGGACGACCCCCATCCTCGGAAAGGTCGAACGCCATCCACTTGTCGCGCTGTGCCGCTGCTTGCTCGGGATCGCCGCCGTCGAGAGCTTCGCACCACATCACGGTGCGGCCGTCGCCCGGCTTCCAACGCGCCATGCGCGGGCCGGTGCGCACGCCGCCGATCGGAATCTCGCTGGCGAGCGGCAGGTCGGCGAGTTCGCGCTCGAGTCGTCCGTCGAGCGTCCAGACCTCCAGCGTCATCGCGAAGCGCCACCACGGTTGGGAAAGGCTGTACGGGCGCTTCAAGCGCTGGACGAGGATCCGCGTGCCGTCCGGTGAAGGCGACGCCGAGATGATCACGCCCGGTCGCCCGATGTTCTTGTACGTGCCGTCGTCGGCCGAGACGAGCGCGAGCTGGCTCTTGCCGTAGTGTTCGAAGAGCGCGGCGTCGTGCGCCGAGGTGAGCAAGTCTTGGTACGTGCGCAGCGGTGTGCGTTCCCCCGTCGTCTCGCGTACGTTCGGACCGGCGGGGCGCAAAGGCGCCGGCGGTTCCGCGCCCCGGCCGTCGGGAACGAGCGTGCACAGCAAGGAGCGCTCGTCCGGCATCCAGACCGGCATCTGGAAGACGGTCGAGACTCGATCGCTGATCAGCTTCGCCGAGTTCGGCTGCGCGGCCACGCCGACCCACAACTTGCACGCGCCCTCGCCCAACGTCACCACCTGGATCCAAGCCGAGTCTTGCGAGAAACCGATGTCGATGATGCGCACATCCGCACGGGTCGGAACGCGACGACGAACCGTGCCGTCGAGACGCGCGATCACGAGGCCGCTCTCGTAGCTCGTGACGAACTCCGCGTTCGACGCCGGATCGATGCGCAGTCCCGCGAGACCCAGCATGCGCCGGTTCACGAACTCGATGCTCGGTTGCGCGGGGCGCTCGATCTCGAGCATCCATTCCCCACCGGGACCGAACACGACCCGCGGCGTGGGCGCCGCCGAGACCAGCTTCGCAACCGCCTCCGGAGGCCGCTTGTAGCCGCCCGCCCCTTCGATCAGGGGAAGGGTGCTGCGCTCTTGCGCGACCACGACGGGCGCCGACTCTTGCATCGGGGCCACGGCGAACGCCACGGCGAGGATCAGGGACCACATGCGGAGACTCCTTGGGTTGGGAGCCGCGAGCATAGCCCGCCCGTGTCGCGATTCCTCGGAATCACCGTGCCGGCGGAGAGCCGCTCAGTCGCCGCAGGGTCCGGCGAAGTGCGGTACGCGCATCAAGAGCGCGTCGACGGCGGCCAAGTCGTGCGATCGATCCAGTTCCAACAGAGCCTCTCGATACCACTCGCCGATCGAGCCGGAGAGTGCGATCGGGGCGGCGCTGTCACGCGCAGACCTGCCGGCGAGGGCATCCGCGCAGCGTTCGAGCAAGCCCGACAAGAGCTTGTAGACGCTGCGGGGTGCGGCGTTCGAGCCCGCCAGGCGAGCCGCTTGATCCAGGCGCTCGATGCGTTCCGCGTCCGTCCGGCCGAGCTGGCGCGCCACCGCTTGGTGATAGCCAGCAAGCACCCACTGGCTGCTGCCGTCCGTCACGAGTTCCAGGCAGTCGAGGCGTGCATCGGCCCAGGTCTCGCCGCGCCGCCGCGCGAGTTCAGCTCGGAACATGGCGAGGAACCAGTCGCCGTGATCTTGCAGAGTGTTGTCACAATCCTGCTGTGCCCATGCTCGGTCGAGGGCCGCTTCGGCCTCGTCATCGCGCCCGAGACGCAGGAGGACTTCCACCAAGTGACCGAGGGTGCGCGATGCATACGGGTCGTTCGCGCGCTCTTGCAGCTCGACTGCCGTGCGCATCCATCCAGCCGCCGCTGCCTGTCCGCGAACGGATGCGGCGCGGGCCGCGACGGTGAGCAAGCGCGCTCGCAGCGAGCTGGTCAGCAGTCGCGCATCGTCTTCCAGTTTCTCGATCCAGGGCGTCAACAAAGCGCACGACTCTTCGAAGCGGTGCGCCTCGAAGAACGCAGAAGCGAGGTGATTCTCGGCGTCGGCGAGCTGTTCGTGACTCGCGAGAACGCCCGCACCGCGCATCTCGTCCACGAGCTTCCGATTCCCTGCGAGAGCCTCTTCGGCGAGCCCGAGGAGCCGCGCCGGATCCGAGCAGCGCTGCAACCCGACCCAGCGTTCGGCGACGGGCACGCGATCGGACAGCACACAGGCCTGCAGCCTGCGGGCGAGGTCGCGGGCCTCGCGATAACGATGTTCCGCGAAGCTCAGCTGACGCAGGCGTTCCACGACGCGCAGGTGTTCCGCGGGCATGAGCTCGTGCGACTCGAACAAGATGTCGAGCAGGCCGACCGATTCCAGTTCTCGCGCCAGGTCTTCCCAGGCGTCGACACGCCAGATTGCGCCGAAGCCGTCCGTCTCGTCCGCGTCGATGGACGACGGACAGACGAGCAGTGAACCACGACCGATCTCGCGACGGAAGGCTTCGAGCTTCTCGGCGTGGTGTTCGACCGCGACCAGTTCTCCGCCTTCGCCGCCGCGCTGCGCTTCCTGCACCAGGCTGCAAGCAGCGCGCAAGAGCGGGTGGCGGTGTCCGTCCAAGCCGTCGAGCAGAGCCAGCAGCGCGGCGATGTCCATCGATGGCCCGGCCATCACCCCCACGGACTCTGCGCGCAGCTCGAAAGCGAAGCGTTCGGGCAACGCGCTGTCGATCTGCACGCCGCCGGCGCGATGCAGGCGCGCGAGCAAATCCGCGAGCCGGTTCGCGTCGAGCGGCAGATCGCGATCCACCGTCCACTCTTGCGCAGGTCGCGCGCTGAGGCGCGTGACGAGACCGATCGGCGGATCACTGTGCAAGTCGACGACGAGCCCTACCACACCGGCACGCGACCGATCCGCTCGGAACTCGTCGTAGGCGAGACGGTCGGCCGGCGCAAGCACCAAGTTCGACTGAGCAAGCAGGCGTACCGCCGCTCTCACCCGCAGGTCGACTTGGTCCGCGGAGCTGCCGCGATCGAGCAGGGTCCAGCGCAGCGTGTCGAGGAAGGCGCCTGGGTTCGCGGCGGCACAGGCGTCTTCTTGCGCGGCGCTCGAGTCGACTTGGAGCTCGCCTTCGTCGCTGACCAGGATCAACTCGAGCATGCGTTCGCCGTCGAGTGCGAAGCGCACGGCGCCCGTGCCCCAGTCCAGACTGCGCTCGAGCCACGCGCCTGCCGAGTCGCACGTCCAGCTCAAGCGGCGGCGGCGCCCGCCTTCCGGCAGGGCCCAGCCGACCGGCGGTGAGTCCGTTCCAGCGAAGCACGCTTGGACGCCGGCTGCGTCGACCCAAAAACTCCAGCACGCGAAGTCCGCGGAGGTCTGCGGCGCGAAGCGGCGCGGTTCGAGGCGCTGCGCGAGTTCCCGCACGGAGAGGAAGAGTCCCCGGCCACTGGCGGCCAGGGGTCGTCGCGTGGCCGGGCCGCCCTTGACGAGCGACAAGCGGGTCGGCGTCACATCGGTTCGCGACGCATCACTCGTGCGAACGCGCTGCGACACGCGATCGCGCCAGCGATTCGCCGCGTCGAGCGCCGGTGCGATCACCTCGCGGGTCCAATGCGACTGACACGCGTCGAAGTCGGCCGTTCCCGTCCAAGAAGTCCATTCGTCGAGGCCCGCGATGCACCGCAGGCGCTCGAGCGCGGCGACGCGATCCGGACGTGGGATGCGCCGGCCCTCGACCCGTTCCCAGAAGTCAGCACCGCGCAACCACAGCGAGTGGTTGCAGCGCAACACCAGGGGTTCATCAGCATCCTCGACCAGTGTGTCTTCGTCGGCGAGGAAGGCCGTCTCGAGGTCCGCCGGCACGCACAAATACACGTCCACATCGTCCGGATGGATCTTCAGCAAGGCCCACCCGACGATCCCCTCGCCGCCGAACGGCAGTCGGAAGATGTCTCCGGCGCGGGGGCCGGTCATGGTCTGGTGGTGGTCGGTCATCGTGAAGTCCGGCTGGATGCAGCTTGGTGATTCGAGTTCCGTATTGCAGCTCTCATTCGGCGGTCTGCACGACGAGAACCCGAACAAATCCAGAACGGTCCGGAACTCGGATCTAGAAACATCAGGAGGCCTCCCGGCTGTCTTGATCCCCGGGAATCACCCCGGCGGCCAGCGGTAGCTCGATCTGCAGGACCTGCGCCAGCCGACGACGGCGGTCGAAGAGGCTCTGCTTGGCCCACCCGAGCTCCCGCACGGCGAACTCGGGATCACGATCCCCGCGGACCGCATCACAGATCGTGCGCAGCAAGATCAGGAGGTTCGAGCGCGTGCGAGCCTGGAGCCCGGGCGCCCGTTCCACGGCCTGGAGCGCTGCATCGCCGAGGAGCGCCAGCACGCCGGCGTCGAACTCGCCGGGCGTACCGGGGTCGGGCATTCCATCGTTCAAATCCTCACGCCGGCGCTCGGCGGGCAGCAGCGGCCGCAGCTCGCGGACGAGTTCGTCGATCGTCATGCGACCGCTCGCCTCGGCCTGCAGTGCGGCGAGCCCGCGCTCGAGCGCCGCGTTGATCGACGCTCCGCGGAGCTGCGCATGTTTCGAGGCGGACTGGCGCCGCCCGAGTTTCTCGATCAGAGGCGCGAGGGCGCCGGTGCGCTCGAAGCTCGCACGCACGCCGTCCCCATCCAAGGCACCGGTTCGCGTTCCGAAGCGCAGCACGCGCGTCTCCTCGCAGTAGATCCCGTCGCGCAGTCGTTCCGGCGTCGACGCCGCGGTCTTCAAGCCGTCGAACAACGCAGTTCCGCCGGGATCGCCAGTGCGCTGCAGCTCATGCACGAAGTGGGTCAGGTTGCGTTGGACCATCGGATCCGGGTTCCAGGCGGGATCGGCGCAGGCGTTGACGTAGCTCTTCAGCCGCCCCGCGCTGAAGATGCGTTCGAAGCACGCTTCGAGCAGCTCGGCCCGCAGGTCTTCGTCGCCTTCGTCGATCGTCGGGTAGTGCGCGAAGCGTTTGCCAAGTCGACCGCCCGAGACGCCGACCAAGCCGCGCCGACGCAGCGCACTCCACAAGCGTCCCGCGAGCCACTTCTGCGCTTCATCATCTGCGTCACCCGCCAGTCGGCTGCGAAACGCCCAATGCAGCTCCGCGCCGCCGACATCGGCGACGACTTCTTCTTCGATGCGCATCAGCGGGGCACGCCAGAGGCCGCCGGAGGTCAATGCCCCGCCTCCACGTCGAGCAATGCATCCAGCCGACGGCGCAGGCGTTCGTAGTCCGCGTCGTCGAGGCGTCCGACAAAGCGCTCGGGGTGCAGCAGCACCACGCGCTTCCAACGGAAACGACGCGGTTCGAGCCGAAACGAGGTCTCCTTGTGGAGTCCGTTCTCCGCACTCGGCAACACACGTTCACGACCGTTGCGGTTCCAGTCGTTCTCGACGCCGGTGCCCTGCACGAAGCAAGCCGCCTGCGCATCGCCGCCCAGGCAGACGCCGGGGTGCCCGTCCGCGAGGACCAGCTCGAACCCCCACATGCGATCCGGCACCCAGTAGATAGAGCCGGTCCACTCCCGGAGTCGGACGTCGAGTAGATCGTCCGCCTCTTCCGGGCCCTCGCGAACGTGAGGATCTTCGGGATGCGAGCTCAAGGGAATCCGGCACACGAGGCCGGTGGCGAGGCGGGAGACCTCGGTGCGGACTGTGTGCGGAACCAGATCCTAGCGAGCGCGCCGCACCCTTCGAAGCGCGAGTCCGGACCCTTCTGTGAACGAGCGGTTCCTCACCGACGGCCGGCTCGCAGGGCCGTTTCCCGCGCGCCTGTTCGGCCCGGGGCGGAGGGGGGAGACTCGGGGGAGCTTCCCTCTCCCGCCCCCCTCTTCCCCTTTGCTCGTGATCCACGGCGACTCCGCCACGACTCCGCAACCGCGCCCATGACCGACCGCACCACAGCCGCCTTGATCGACACTCGACTCCTCAACGCCGACGCCGCCGGCATGATCCTCGAGCGGCTGCGGGGAGCCCACGCGCCGATGCATGTCGCGCACTGGTACGGAGACGATCGCTACGGCGTGGGCGGAATCGGGCGCGCGGCATTCAAGCAGGCCAGCGCCTGTTCCGCCGGTCTCGCCATCCTCGCGTTCGCGACGGCACGGCCCCCGGCGAAGCGCTCGACCATCAGCGACGAACAGCGCTTGCGCCTGTTCTTCTCGCTCGGACTCGATCGCGGCCTGCGCGCCATCGACATGGCCGAGGAAGCAGGCGAGTCGACCACGATCCTCGCGCAGGCGAGCGAGGCCGGGCTCGGCTACCTCCGCGCCTTGTCGCCCGACCGCGTCGAGCGCTGGGACATCCGTGCGCGGCGCTGGGTCCCGGCCAGTCCCGACTGCGCCAAGGACTTCTTTTTCGGTGGTGCCCGCCGCCTGAGTCTTGCCGAGCGCGAAGACCTGGGCATTCCTCCCGACGAGTCTCCGTCGCAGGACAGCTTCACGCCTCGCTGAACCGGACGCCGCCTCCCCTTGCCTCAAGGTTCGCCATCCGTTAGGGTGCGTCATGGCCACCGCCGAATCCCGGAATACCGTGCCGCGTTCGTTTGTCCGACATTCGACCCCCGATCGCGCCGGCTTCGCCGGCGCGATCGGGTCGAATGTCGGACAAACGAACGCGGCACGGTATTCCGGGATTCGGCGCATCCTGCACCTCGACGTCGACGCCTTCCTGGCCTCGGTCGAGTCGGCGGTGCATCCGGAGCTCGCCGGCAAGCCGCTCGTGATCGGTGGCTTGCCGACCGACCGCAACATCGTGATGTCGTCGTCGTACGAAGCGCGCGCGTTCGGGGTGCGGCCGGGGCTCTTGCTCTCCGAAGCGAAGCGGCGTTGTCCGCACGCGATCTTCCGGCGCGGCGATGCGCAGGCGGCGAACCGCTTGCGCGACGAAGTGACGCGCACCTTGATGCGTTACTCGCCGACCGTCGAAGTCGCGTCGATCGATGACTTCTTCGTCGATCTCACGGGGACCGAGAGGTTGCTCGGTCCCGCGCTCGAAGTCGCTGCGGAGATCCGCGGCGTGGTGCGCGACGAAGTGCGCTTGCCGCTGACGATCGGTGTCGGCACGAACATCACCATCGCGCGGCTCGCGGGCAAGCTCGCGAAACCCGGCGCCGTCGCCGAGATCCGGCCCGGTTACGAAGCAGCCTTCCTCTCCGACTTGCCCGTCGAACACCTGCCCGGCGTCGGACACAAGACGCGCGCGCTGCTCGAACGCTTCCGCATCCGCACCGTCGGCGAACTGCGCGCCGTCTCGCGCGAAGTGCTCTTCGCCAGCTTCGGACACGGCGGCTTGGTGCTCTTCGAACGCGCACGCGGCATCGACCCCGACCCCGTCGAACCGACGTGGATCGCGCGCGAAGACGGCGTGCTCGAACGGCGCGCCCCGCGCTCGATCCGCCGCGACAGCACCTTCGAACCGGAGGAAGGCGACCGTGCGCAAGTCGAAGCGATGCTCGCGTACCTCGTCGAACGCGCGGCCTACAAGCTGCGGCAACTCGCGCTCGTCGCCGGCACCATCGAAGTGCACGTGCGCTACGTCGACACGCGCCCGCCGTCCGTGCGCCGCGCGCAAGAAGCCGACCGCACCGGCCGCAACGAGAGCGAACCCCGCCGCGCGCGCCGCACGCTCGATCTCGGCACCGACTCCACCGACGAACTCTGGCGCATCGCACGCGACCTGCTGCGCTCCCTCCCCCGCCGCCGCGCCCTGACCAAACGCATCGGCCTCGAGCTCACCAAGCTCGGCCGCCGCGTCGGTTGGCAACAGAACCTGTTCTCCGATCCCGGCGACGAACACGCATCCGCCGGCACCTCACACGCCGACCGCCAACGCCAGCTCGACACCGTGCTCGACGACCTGCGCGCGCGCCACGGCTTCGGCGGCATGTTGCGCGGCTCGAGCTTGCCGCTGTCACAGACGCACGAGTGGGGCGACGACGGATTCCGGTTGCGGACGCCGTCGCTGAATCAGTGACTAGGCGACCCCGGAAACAACGAACGCGCGACGAACATCCACGCGACCATCATGGTCCACGGGATCGACAACAAGACGCTCGAGCGGCTGAGCTGACTCTCGAACGTGATGGCCAACGCCATCGTGATCACCGAAGACACCAACACGAAGGGCACGCTGTAGCGCACCTCGGAGCGCCAGAGGATCGGGAGAGCGAAGATCAGTCCAAGACCGCCGCCGATGGACGCGAAGAGAAGGACGGACTCGAACTCCGAGATCCACGCGCTGGGACCCGCGTGAAAGACCGTGAGCATCGAGACGCACGCGAAGCCGCACGTCCACGACCCGAGGACCAAGAAGGCGATGCGCGCCTGAAAGCGCGTCTGGATCCATGCCGGCAAGCCGAGCACGGAGCGCGTCGTCATGTCACTCGAATCATCCATCCCGTGACACCGACGATGCGCGTTGCGAGTGCAGGCCGACAAGCACGCGCGCTAAAAAGTGAGGACATCGTCCCGCTCTCTCGCGGGGCGACGTCCTCATGATCTCCGGAACCCTGTGCTTTCTCAGGATGCTCGCTCTCGTTGTGCTCTCTCTCTGTGGATCCGGAGCCGCCCGAACTCTCGCTCGGACGGGCGCTATGATACGGATTCCGCCAGCTTCGGGCGCAAGAGCCCGTGTGAAGTCTCGAGAAAGAACCGCGTCCGGGACGGGCTGCCCCGCGAAGAGACAGTCACGATGAATCTCCTCACCAAGCTGCTCCCCACCCTCCTGCTGCTGGCCTCCTGCAGCTCCTCCCTCCCCAACCGCGACCCCCTGGGCGAGCCCTTCCCGCAGGTCCGCGGCGAGTCGCTCGAGGGCACGGAGATGACGATCCCGGACGACCTCAACGGAGCGCCTGCTCTGTTGATCGTCGGCTACCTGCAGGACGCGCAGTTCGACGCCGACCGCTGGCTGTTCGGCCTGCTGCAGTCCGAGGTGGACGTGCGCATCCTCGAGATCCCCACCGTCCGCGGCTGGGTGCCGCGCATGATCAGCGGCAAGATCGACCAAGGCATGCGCAACGGCATCCCGTCCGAAGACTGGGGAACGGTCGTCACCGTCTACGACGACGCCGACAAGGTCGCGCAGTTCACCGGCACCGAGCTCGGCAACAACGTGCGCGTGTTCTTGCTCGACGCGCAAGGCGAAGTGATCTGGTTCCACGACCGCGGTTACTCGGCGGGCGTGTTGATCGAGATGCTCGAAGTCGCGCGGCCGTTGATCGCGGCGCAGGGCGCGTAGCATCGGCTCAGAGTCGCGCGTCGTGCGACTCGGCCGCGAGCACTTCGCCCCGCCAGCTCAAGACCTCGCCGCCGAGCCGCAAGGACACGCGGAACGACAACTCGCCCGCGTCTTGTTCGAGCGGCACGCGCAACGACCACCCGTCCGGCTCGTACGTGCCGTCTTCGCGCGGCAACAAACCGACGGCTTCGTCCAAGAACACCTCGTCCGCGTCCGGCACCTGGTCGCCGTTGCGGTCGCGATAGACGAGCACCGTGCACTCGTCCACCACGGCTCCGGGCGCGAGCTGCAGCTTGAAGCGCGGCGCGAGCACCGCCCCCGCCGCTCCGAGCGCCGGCGGCAAGCAAACGATCATGCCGTGCGCCGTCGGCGTCGGCAGCGTGACCAGGCCCTCGAACGGATCACTCGACCCCCCGCCGATCCGACGCCCGAGCCAGCTGTTCTCGTCGGCCTCGGAGAAGAACAGCGCGAGCGCGATCACGAGAGCGACGCCGGCGAGGATGGCGCGGCGGCGTGCGTGGCGGTGCTTGGCGACGGTCATGGGGCGGAGGTTAGCGGTCCTCGTCAGGCGATGCACCCGCGCCCCGAGGACTCTCGCCCTCCTCGCCGGGCCGGCGCAGCGTGACCGCACCCTCGGCGTCGATGGCGAGGAAGCTGAAGCGCTCGACCGCTTCCCCGCGGCGGAAGGTCAAGCCCACACCCGCCGACTCGCCGATCACGGGCGAACCAAACCACCTGCACACATCTTCCGAAAGCCCGGCACCGACCGAGGCCGTCGCGTCGTGTGCTCCACGTGCGTCGATGACGCGCCACTCCTCCGAGTAGAATCCGCGCGGCCCGTCTAAGAGCAGGCGCACGAGCATCGCGTCCTGTGACTCGAGGACGACAACGCCCGCGCAGCGCGGCAACTGCGTTCCATGCGGGTGGTTCTGCGCCACCAGCGTCCGCGCTTCCTCCATCACCACCTCGCCGGCGGGGTTCATCATCAGCGTGACGAGCCGCAAGCGATCGGAAGCGAACTCGCCGCGACCGATCCCGACGATCGTGCACCACCCGCGATTCGCGACGCCCGCATGTTGCACGGCGAGGTCGAAGTCGCGCGACCAGACCTCCTTGCCGCCGCGCCGCAAGTTGACGGTCGAACTCGACTTCGAGTTCATCGGTCCTCCGTCGCGCTCGCGCACGTCGAGGGTGAGCGTCCCGTCGGCGGAGGAAATCACCTGTGCGTCCGGTGCGACGCGTCCGCCGAGGTCATGGAGTCCGTCGTATTGCGCTCGCGGTGCGGCGGCGGCGAGGCAGAAGACACAGAGGGCGAGGAGCGTGCGCTGGAGCATCAGGAAGTCGGGGTTCGAGTGCGGTCGAAGATCATTGAACGAGGCTAGCGAGCTGATTCCCGCGCGACACCCTCCTTGCGTGTCCCCCTCCGCCGCGGGTGCGCTAGGCTGGCCTTTGACCGCTTCGCACCACTCCGGAGGTTCCCATGCTGCTCGCATCCTTGGCCTTGCTCCCGCTGCTCGCGACTGCCGGCGCGACCCTCGCCTCCGAAGGCCCGCCACCGATCCTGCAGCCGACGGACTACGCGTCGCCGTCCGGGCAGTTCGTGCTGCACGTCGACCCGAGCCGACGCGACGGCGGTGGTCCCGGAAGCTATCGGACGACTCGCGACGCTGAGCCGGTCTGGGAGCAGACGCTCGACGTGACGATGTGGAGGGCGAGCGTCACCGACGACGGTCGCGTCGCGGGCTTCGGGTACTCGAACGGCTGGCGCGACCATCGAACCGAAGGCGAATTCCACGTGCTCTTCCTCGATGCTGCCGGCGAAGTGATCGCGGATGACGCGACGAAGCGCGTGGGAAACAACTACATGCACTCCCCGCCGGTCCCGGTCGCCAGCAATGTCTGGACGCAACTGGAACTGGATCTCGTGCGAGTCGACGTGGCTGTGAACGACTCGGCAGTGCACACGCACGGCTGGACTTATCGCTTGTCGACAGGCGAGCGCATGGAGGACTCGATCGTGGAGCTCCCGATCGATCCGTCGAGCGTCGAGTTCATCGCAGTGCGCCAGGCCGAAGCGCTGCCGGGCACCGGACAGATGTTGCTGCGCTGGGTCCTCCGCGACGGCGAATCAACGGAGGGCGTCGATCACCTCGGATCGGTCTACGCCCTGCGCAACGCGGCGCGCGCCCCCCGTCGCATTGCCGCGCCTGCCGTCGATCGCGCTCGGCGGCGAGGCGGCGGAGCATCCGCTCGATCCGAAGCAGGCCGTGATCGACGCGCGCGGACGACTCCTCGTCCGGGACGCGACCGACGACGGCGCGCCTGAGGGTCTCCCCAACTTAGGTCCACGGGAACCACACGCTGTGGACGGGGGCCGATGTGTCCGAATCTCGCCCTCAACGGGTGACGAGCGGGCGTCGCCATCCCGGTGAAACAACCACTCGCTCAGTAGTCGATCAGGACATCGATGTCTTCTCCCATGCCGACCGAAACGGCCTGCTGCACGGCTTCATCGCGAGAATCGAAACGACCGAGCCATTGAATCTGATAGTCACCGCCTAACGGAACTGGGATGAGGTAGGGCGCATTCCAGAACCAGACATGTTTGATGAGAACGCCCTCGACGGCGTCTCGCACGCCGGGGTCCTCCGGTCGCATCAGGTAGACGGCGAAACCCGCTCCCCCTTCGTAGGACTCATCCGCACACCGAAGTCGAACCCGAATCCACGAAAGACCACCTAGGTCGAGCGACACATCCGACTGTCCGGGAGGAAGCTCCAACTCCGAGACACACGCCGCGGGGATTCCGCTGTAGGCGAACAGCGGCTTGACCGCGATTCGATTGTGCCCTGACTGCAGCCCCTCGAGGCGGAGCTTGCCTTGAACCAGCAAGGGCTCGTACTCCCGCAGTTGTCCAAGTACAGGACCCGGCCCCTGTACTTGCACGACGAACAGCGAGGTCGCGAGATCGACGTTCCTCAGTCGGTCCGAGACCGAACCCAACCCCAACTCGACCATTGCTGCCCCGGAGCTCAGGTCGGAGCACCCGAGCCGTAAGAAGGAACTCTCGATTCCCCCGATCACGCTCGGCAGAGTCAGCTCGAACGACTGCTCACACCCGCGCATCGAATCCGACCAATGCACCGATACCGATGGCAAGGAACCCTCGGTGTCCGTGTTCGCGAAAGCGAGGGTGACCGCGGACCCCATTGCTTGCGGCAGCTCGGGCTGCCCGGCTGCAGCGAACAGGAGCCACTCGGGGATGGGCTCGAACGTGGCCGCCGACTCTTCGGTCAGCGCCATGCTCAGTCCATCGTTCTTCCAGGCCGGAATGCTGACCTGCTCGCCCCCGCCGTCGATGAAACGAATCAGCCGCCCGTGCGCCGGCCAAACCGCAATCCGAAGCGACTGCTCCGGATCTTCCGTCGCACCCGGCTCGAAGAAGACCACGTCATCGGACACACTCGCTGCGCCGGATCCCGCCGCGAACATCCGGTAGTGAACTCCCGGCGAGAGCGAATCGAACTGAAATCGCCCCTCTCCGTCGGAGACACACGATTCGACCGCGGAGCAGCGCAGGAAGGAGCGCAGCGCGGTTCGGTGACCCGTCGGCACTCCCTTCGGGCATGCGAAGACGGCAGCACCGGCCACCGGAAGCCCCGAGCCCCCCTCCAGCACGACACCCCGCAATCGAAAGGCGCGCCTCAGGAGCACGACCTTCTCGTCTGCAGGCGTCCAACCCTCATCCGCGGCAACCATGGCCCGAGTCACGAACCCGGGCGCCGAGATCCAGAGTGTCTGTCCCGCCAGCGCTTGGACATCCCCCTCTTCCAAGGTGGCGACCCCATCACGATTGCTGACAGCATCCAGCAGGACTTCGCCATCCCCCTGGGTTCCGAGGACAGCTGCGCCTTCGATCGGATCTCGGTTCCCTCGATCGAGGACTTGGAGCCGAAGCTGCAGAGTCATCGCCGACTGAGGGATCGTTTCACTCGCAGCAATGGACTCTCTTGCGATGGCCTCGGCCTCTCGTGCAGCCGATTGCGACTCCCTCTTCGACGCGTCGGGTACCTCGCGAGACCGGACCACTCTCCCGTCGGCTTGGATCGAACCCTTCGAGTTCCGATTCCATGCGATCAGGCCGCCCGCGATGATCGTGAACACCACGGCCCACAACCAAATCCAGCTCCGAAATTTTGAATCAGGTCGCATACCCTGCTAATCGAGGAACCGACCGAGCCCCGCGCCATCGATTCGGCGTGTAGTTCTAGTTCGCGGGCTTACACGCAGCATGCGTCTCCCACAGCTCTGTCACCGGGTTGTACACGGCCGGTTGCTTCTCGCAGATCACTCCAACAGCACATCCGTTCGTCTGAGAACTACAGTGTCCGTGCGCTTCGTACACGTACGTCCCCTCGATGTCGACCAGAAAGATCTGACAGCAGCGCGAAGCGCCCTTCAAGGGGCACTTGCATCGAATCGTGTCCCGCCACTTCCCTTGACTGAACACTTTCACACTGGTGTCGTTGTCATCGCAGATCTCCCCAGGACAAGCGTCCTTACAGAAGAGCGCTGCAGATCCGGTGGGATTCGATTGAAGCCCCCATCCTCGGCAGTTGTTTTGCTCACTGGCCTGAGTACTCACTCCCAGACACATGAGAAAGATGATCGTCGCCAGTTTGTACGCCATTGGCCTCGCCTCTTATTGAATGGTGAAGGTGATGCTGACGACGCTCAGGATGCCCCCCCCCGGACTCCTGTCAAGTCGTCAACTGGTCGGCGCCCCCATACTCCAGCGCCACCCCGGGCCGGTCGTGTAGCAGCCAAGCCTATCCGCGGAGTTCCGCACCTCCTCAACCCCTTGCCCACGGCCCGCTTGCCGCTGGACCGGGCGGCGCCTCGCCGCGGACCACTGGACAGGGTTTTGGGTTCTGTTAGGGTTCCTTCGGGGCGTCCCCGGCGGGGGGATGCGGGCTTCGGAGGAGCGCGCCGCGGGCGGCGCGGGATGGAGGTGTTTCGAGTGTACGTGCCGCTCAGGGTCCACGGGAACCACACGCTGTTGACGGGGGTCGATGCGCCGGAGGCGCTGCTCGAACGGGCGGCGGGGCTCGGGCTCACGGCGCTGGTGTTGGCAGACGTCGACAGCACCGCGGGCTGGATCGACTTCCTGAAGGCGGCGCAGCAGCAGCGCGCGGCGGGCGGCGGCGTGCGGCCTATCCTGGGCGCGGAAATCTCGGACCCGACGGGCCAGGCGGGGCGCATCGTCGCGCTGGTCGAGAACGAGGCCGGCTTCCGCAACTTGAACAAGCTCGTGTCCGCGCGGCAGCTGGGGCGCGATCCGGGGGAACACGGCGCGGACCTCGGCACGCCGGAAGAGGACTTCGACTTGGTGCGCGCGGCGGTGCGCTATCAGGAAGGGCTGATCTACCTCGTCGACCACCCGCGGCTGTTGATCGGGCTGATGGGGCGCGTCGATCCGTTGCGCGTGCTCGCGGCCTTGTCGCCGGCGGGTCACTCCCGCGGGCGGCGCTCCAGGCGCGTGCGGCAAGGCGAAGCGCGCAACACGCACCTCGCCGGTACCGAGCCGGGACCGTTTCCCCACAACTCGAAGCGGCCCGGCGGCTCCAACGCAACGGCGCGCGAGTTGTCGGCAAACGGTCCCGGCACGGTACCTGACGACTCGGCCGCGCATGATCTTCAAACGCCCAAGGTGCCGCCGCCCTCGGCGCCCGCGCCGGTGCACGTGATGCTCGATGCGGCGCGCGCGACGGGTTTCGGCGTCGTCGCGGTTCCGGACGTCTATTACGCCTTTCCGGCGGGCTCGCGCGATCACCGCTTGCGCGTCGCGATCAAGCACAACGCGCTGCTGAACGACTTGCCGGAAGACTGGCTCGCGCAGCATCCGGCGCACCTCGTGACGGGTCGCGAGCTGTGCGCGATCTTCGCCGACGTCGAAGACTGCCCGGGCCCGTGGGGCTCGCACGCGCCGCCCGGCGTGCCGCCGATGGTGGCGCGCACGGTCGAAGTCGCGGCGCGCTGCGACTACGTCCCGCCGCCAGGTCGCGTGTTGTTCCCGAAGATCGAGTTCACCGAAGGCGAGACCGCTTACTCGCGGCTCTGCGCGCTGTCCTTCGACGGTGCGAAAGCGCGCTACAAGCCGCTGCGCCCCGAAGTCGTGCACCGCATGGAACACGAGCTGTCGACGATCGACAAGCTCGGCTTCGCGGCGTACTTCTTGCTCGTGCACCGCATCGCGGAATACGCGAAGGGCGCCTGTATTCCGTGCGTCGGGCGCGGTTCGGCGGCGGACAGCTTGGTCGCGTACTGCCTCGGTCTGACCGATGCAGACCCCTTCCGTTACGAGCTGATCTTCGAGCGCTTCCTCAACCCGTCGCGCAAAGACCGCCCCGACATCGACCTCGACTTCTGCTGGCGCCGGCGCGACGAAGTCATGGAACACGTCTACGAGCTGTTCGGCGCGGAACGCACGGCGCTGATCTCGACGCTGAACCGCTTCGGCTTGCGCGCGGCCTTCCGCGAGACGGCGCTCGCCGAAGGCATCCCGCCCGCGGAAGTGAACCGCTGGTCGAAGCTCGTCCCCCACTACGCGCCGGGCGCGGCGAAGGCGGACTTCGACGGCGACGTCGCGGACCGTGATTCCGGAGAGGACGGCGCGGCCGGTGTCGTGCGCGAGACGCCGCAAGCGGTCACTTCCGCGGAGTCCTCCGAGCACGGCCTGACCAACCAGGAACGGCTCGCGATGGAACGCGCGCGCAACGAACGCCGCGCCGGCGGCGGCCCGGAAGGCGTGCTCGAGCTCGCGCTGCGCTCCAGCCCCGAAGCGCGCGGCTTCCCCTTCGCCGACGAACGCTGGGCGCGCGTCTTGCGCCACGCCGAAGCCTTGCTCGACGCACCGCGCCACCACGGCTTGCATCCCGGCGGCGTGGTCGTCGCGCCGGGGCCGATCACCGACGTCGTCGCTTGCCAACGCGCGGCGAAAGGCGTCGTCGTCACGCAGTTCGACAAGGACGCAGTCGAAGCGATCGGCCTGGTCAAGATGGACCTGCTCGGCAACCGCGCGTTGACGGTGGTCGACGACTGCCTGCGCTCGCTCGCCGCGCGTGGCGTCACGCCGGACCTCGAACAAGTCGACGAGAACGATCCGCGCACCGCCGCGCTCTTGCGCGAAGGCCGCACGATCGCGTGCTTCCAAGTCGAGTCGCCCGGCATGCGCAACTTGCTCAAGCAAACCGGCGCCGCCGACATGGATGCCGTGATCCAAGCCGTCGCACTGATCCGCCCCGGCCCGGCGGGCTCGGGCATGAAAGACGCGTACGTGCGACGCTTCCGCGGCCTCGAAGAACCGACGCCGCCGCATCCGCGACTCGTCGATCTCTTGTGTCGCACGCAAGGCGTGATGCTCTACCAGGAAGACATCATGCAAGTCGCGGCGCGCATGGCGGGCATGGACCTCGCCGAAGCGGACCAGCTGCGGCGCGCGCTGAAGAAGCGCGATGCGCACCGCTTGGAAGCGCTCGCCGAACGCTTCCTCGCCGGCTGCGCGGCCGAAGGCATCCCGCGCGCTGAAGCGGCGCCGGTCTGGGAACTGATCGCGAACTTCGCGTCCTTCGGCTTCTGCAAAGCACACGCGGTGACTTACGGGCGTATCGCGTACCGCTGCGCGTGGCTGAAAGCGCACTACCCCGCGGACTTCTTGTGCGCCTTCCTCGAGAGCGACACCGGTTACTACCGGACGCGCGTCTACATCGAAGAAGCGCGGCGCATGGGCACACCGATCCTCGGACCGGACGTGAACCGCAGCGCGGAAGGCTTCCGCTTGGAAGAAGTCGCGCCCGGCGCGGTCGGGTTGCGCATCGGCTTGCGCTCGGTGAAAGGCATCACGCAGAAGACGCTGGAACGGATCCTCGCCGAACGCGAACGCGCGGCCTTCCTGTCGCTGCCCGACTTCCTCGAGCGCTCCGGCGCGCGCACCGACGAATGCGAAACATTGATCCAGTGCGGCGCTTTCGACGCCTTCGACCGCACGCGGCCGGAACTGTCGTGGCGGCTGCACCTCTTGCGCACGCGCCAGACGCGGCCGCCGCGCGAGCTGCGTCGTGCCGGTGCCGATGCACTCGACGCAGGCCAACTCGCCGCTTGCCGCGAGCTGCCCGGCGAACGCGGAGCCAACGCGGCGCTCGACGCAGCGCGGGCCGCTTCGGCGCTCGATGCCGCGCGCTCGAAAGCCGGCGGCTGGACCGGTGCTTTAGGTCTCGGCAACGCGCAGCTACGAGCCGGCACCGGTGCCAGCTTGTTTCCCGAACCCGAGACGCCCGGTCTCGTGTTGCCCGGCCTGCCGAACCCCAGCCGCGCGGAACGCGGCGCGCTCGAGTACGAGCTGCTCGGAATGACCGTCGCCGACCACCCCTTGCGCGTCTTCCCGTGCCCGGCCGACGAACGCATCATCGAGCGCTTCGGCAGCCTCGCCGCCGGCGCGCGGCCGGGCAACGGCCGACGGCCGGTCAACCCGATCGCCTGCGCCGCGCTCGACCGCTTCCCCGGCGCTCGCGTGACCCTGCGCGGCTGGCCCGCAGCCAGTCGACGCGTCCACACCAGCGACGGGCGCTGGATGCGCTTCCTCACCCTCGAGGACGAGAGCGGCCTGGCCGAAGTCGTGCTCTTCGCCGACGTCTATGAACGCGACGGCGGCCGGCTCACCGAGTTCGGCGCGCTGTGCGTGACCGGAATCGTGCAGGACCAGCTGGGCTCGTGCACTCTCAACGCCGAACGCCTCTGGTGACGTGCTCGAGCAAGCCCGCTTCAACACGGAAGTCGGCCTGCCCGATTGTTACCGTATGCCCCGCATGCTGATCCGCACCCCCGCCGACCTCGGTCGCCCCATCCACGAACTGAACGCGCTCCCGCCGGCCCGCCGCGTGCTGATCGCCGATCCGCGCGACTACGAAGTCCGCTACGCGATCAACCCGCACATGCTGGACGGCTCCGGCGAGCTGCACACGGTCGACCGCGACCTGGCGCGCAAGCAGTGGCGCGGCATGAAGGCCGCCTTCGAGACAGCGGGGCTCGAAGTCGATGTGCTGCCGCCGCTCGACCACCACCCCGACCTGTGCTTCTGCGCGAACCCCGCGCTGTGGATCCCGGCCGAAGCCGCTCCCGACGGCGAACAGCACTTGGTGCGCTCGCGGATGGCGAACGCCGAACGTCGCGATGAAGTCGCCCACCTCGTCCAACACATGAGCGTACGCGGCGTCGAGATCGAAGGCATCGAAGGACCCGCCGACCGCTTCGAAGGCAGCGGCGACGGGATGTTTCACCCGGGACGCCGGCTGCTCTGGGGCGGCGTCGGACCGCGCACCGAACTCGCGGCCTGGGCCGAGATCGGCGAACGCTTCGAACTACCGGTCGCGGCAGTGCAGCTCGTGGACCCGCACTTCTATCACCTCGACACCTGCTTCACGCCGCTCGACGAAGAGCGCTGTCTGTGGTTCCCGCCGGCCTTCAACGCAGCCGGTGCGGAGATGATCCGAGCGTTCTTCCCCGGCGCGATCGAGGTCGGCGAACGCGAAGCGCGCGAAGCGCTCGCTTGCAACTCGTGGTCTCCCGACGGACAGCGCGTCTTCGTTCCCGATGGATGCGAGGAAACCGCGTCGGCGCTGAGCCGGCACGGTTTCCAAGTGATCGAAATCGAGTGTGGGGAGTTTCGGAAGGCGGGCGGTGCGGTGTTCTGCTTGAAGCTCGTGATCGGCTAAGTCCGAAGGCGAGCGAGCGGGGGGTTCAGGAGCCTTCTGACTGCTGACGGGGGGTGTCGTCTCCGGAGTCGGACTGGGGAGTCGGGTCGTCTGACGACTCGTCCTCGCGTTCCTTGCCGTAGCGCAGGCTGACGTTCTCGCGCCCCATCTCTTGTAGGCGCGCGCGGTCTTTCTTCAGGCCTAGGATATGGGCCTTCGATACGACGCTCTTCACCGAGCGGTTCAGCTCTTGAGCGATCTCCAGGTTGGACTGGATCGGGTAAGTCACGCGCAAGCGTTCGATCTCCTCCAGCGTCCAACGCGGCATGCGCGTCGGAGGACGGTCGGTCAGCTTGCGCAAGAACGCCTTGTCCTTGGCGAGACACAACACGTCCGCGAACTCGCGGATCTGTTGTTCGGAACGGCCGAAGATCAGAGCCAAGTGCTTGTTGGTGCGAGTTCCATACAAGCGCTTGAACTCGGCGGTGTCTTCTTGCGACCACTCCTCGTCTCTCTGGATGCGGCCCAGATCCAAGATCTGAGAGCGCACTTCATCCGTAGGTCGACCCAGGATGCGAGCGATCACCTGAGCGCTCGTCGCGCCTAGGTACTTCTTGAGCTCTTGGACTTCGCTCGCCGTCCAAGGCCCTGTTCTCTTGGTCTCGGGGAAGACCTGCTCGGCCATTTTCCGGACGCTGGCGACAGGACGGTTCAGGTCCTTCGCAATGGCTTCGTCGTCACGAAGCCCATACAGCTCCCGCAGGCGAGCAATTTCCGCCTGTGACCAGCGTCCGCGTCGCGGACGATCGGACTTCTCGCGTCCCCACCTGTTGGATCCGCGCACAACCTCCTCCTTCTCTCTCTCAGCTCAGTCTAGCAACTGTTCTCTCTCAACTCGGCCGGCCTGGTTGTCCTTTCCTAGGAGGGTTTGATCGAAGCGTGTTCACTGTGCCGACCGTCCCGAGGTATCTCCACCGACGCCGGAAGCGTCGTCCTCGGGATTGTGATCGTGCAAACGAGCACGCAGTCCTTCAAGCGCGGCGCGGACTTCCGCGCCGCTACGAGCAGTCCGCGCACGGACTGCAAGTTGTTCGAGATCCGACATCGAGACCTGGCGCACGGCGTGCTTGACCTCGGCCACGAAGTGCGGACTGACGCTGACCGCGTCGAAGCCCATGCCGAACAGCATCAGCGCCGTCGCGTAGTCGCCGGCCATCTCTCCGCAGACGGAAGACGGCTTGCCGGCCGCACACGTCGCCGTAGCGATCAGCGACAAGCTCTTCATCACGGCCGGATGGTAGGGGTCGTACAGCCGCGAGACCCACGCGTTGTCTCGGTCGGCGGCGAGCAGGTACTGCACCAAGTCGTTCGTACCGACGCTGATGAAGTCCGCTTCTTCGAGGATCGCATCGAGCACCAGCATCGCCGAAGGCACTTCGATCATCACGCCGACGGGGACATCGGCAGCGACTTCATAGCCTTGGTCGATCAGCTGACCGCGCACCCGATTGAAGATCTGATGCACGCGCTGCACTTCGTCGAGCGAGGTGACCATCGGCAGCAGGATGCGGAGGTTGCCGTGGGCGCTGGCACGCAGGGCGGCGCGCAGCTGCACGTTGAGAAGGTCTTGCCACTCGAGCGAGACGCGCAAACCCCGCCAACCGAGGGCAGGGTTCGTTTCCTTGGGCATCTTGAAGTAGGGCAGCTGCTTGTCGCCCCCGATGTCCAGCGTGCGCAGCGTGAGTGACCGACCGGCCATGCGCTCGAGTGCTCTTCGATAGAGTCGGTACTGTTCCTCTTCCGAGGGGAACTGGCTGCGTTCCATGTAGAGGAACTCGGTACGCAGCAGACCGACGCCGTCGATGTGTTCGATCTCGAAGGTGTCGAGGTCGCGCAAGCTCTCGATGTTGACTTGGACCTCGACGTGCGTGCCGTCGGTCGTCGCCGCCGGGAGCAGCGCGTCGGCCTTCAGTTCGTCGACCCAGGCGACGCGGCGTTCGAGCCGTTCGAGAAAGGTGTCGACATCTTCGTCGGACGGAGAGAGTTGCACCGTGCCGGCGTCGCCATCGACGATCACGCGCAGACCTTGCTCGAGCCGCGAGAGGAGGTTGGGCAGCTCGACGACGCACGCGTAGCCGAAGGACCGTGCGAGCACGGCACCATGAGAGAAGCGACCGCCCGTTTCCGTGACGATCGCCAGGACACGATCTCGATCCAGCAGGGAGACGACGTGCGGGGTGAGTTCCGCTGCGGCGAGGACGACCTTCTCGCCACTCGAGACGAAGTCTTCCGCCTCGCGGTTCATGAGCTCGTCGAGTACGGCACGCCACGGGTCGGCGACATCGGCGCCGTAAGCGCGCACGTTGTTGCCTTCGAGTCCGCCGAGCGTTTCGACCAGTCGATCGACGAGCGCTTCCACGCAGACTTCGGCGTTGAGCCGTTCATCGCGCAGCTGGCTCTCGAGTTGACCGCGCGCGATCGGGTCCTCGAGGATCATGCGGTGGACGGCGAAGATCTCGGCGTCCTTCTCACCGGCCTGCGCGGCGACGCGCTGCTTGCGCTCTTCGAGGCGTTCGGAGACGACGAGGATCGCGCGATTCAGCCGCGCGAGTTCCGCATCGAGTTCGTCTTCGCGGATGGACCAGGTGGGAACTCGTTCGGGGTGCGCGCGCACAACGTGGACCGGCCCCATGGCTAGACCGGGGGCCACCGCCGTGCCCTTGATACTGCGCGCTTGAGCCATTGGCTCGTACCCCTCCGTGTTTCACAGGGTGGGACAAGTGTCCTCCCCGGGAGGTCGAGCGGTCCCCCGCCCACCTCCTGGTCTCCTCCATTCCTAGGAACATGAATTTACCCTAGTGGCCTCTGAAGAGAAAGGCCCTGATGCACGAAAGCGCCGTTTCGAGGCTTGAAAAGGCCGATCTCTAGGGCTTTCCCTCAAGCTGCCCCGCCCCCGATCCCGACCCTGGCGTAGGAAGTTGCGTTCCGCCCCTGTGGCGGGACCCCTTCTCTCACCTGGGGGTGAGGGCGGGACGAGAAGAGAGTATCGGGGACAGAAACGGGACGGCGAATGAGCGCGGAAGCCGATTGGTTGGAGGCCCTCGGAGAGGGACCGGATCGTGAGAAGGCCGTTGGCGGCCTCACGGGACTGCTTTTTTGGAGCGGAGGCCTCGCGGCCACCAGCCTCGGAGTCGCCCTCGCCTTGGGCGAGCGGCTCACGCCGGAGGTCGGTTGGGTCTCGAAGGAACTGGCTCGATCCGGCATCAGCGCCGGGCCGGTGATCGCCTGCGGAAGCCTGGCTCTCGGCTTCGCCTGGATCACCCGGATGCTCAGGCGTCATGGGTCGCTGATGGCGCGCGGGCTCGACCAAGGCCTGGTGCTCTCGAAGCTCGCTGAGGACCTCGGCGGCCTGCGTGAAAACATCGCGCGCGTGCAGCTCGAGTTCGCTGAGGTGCAGCAGACGAACCGCACGCTGCTCAACCTGAGTCGTGAACAAGCGACCGCCGCAGCACAGAGCGAGCCGACCAAGGACGCCATGTTCCGCCTCGCCGCGAGCATGGACCAGCTCGGCGCTCGACTCGAGACGCGAGTCCGCACGCAGTTCGACAGCCTCGAAAAGCGCGTTGCCGAGTTCGACAAGCGCTTGGAAGAGACCTCGATGATCCAGCGCAGCGAGCTGGCCAAGCTCGAGGAGCGGATCACCGTCGCCGCGACGCTCGCGCAGTCCTCGACGGCCGAAATCCCGTACGTGGAAGGCGCGCAGGAGACGGCGAGTCAGCAGGCCGACGCTCCGCGTTCACAGGGAGATGAGACCACCAACAACGGCGAAGACACGTCGACGGAAGAACCCGTCGTCGAGCTGCAGCCGCGTGAAGAGTGGCTCGAGATCACCGTCGAGCTCGAAGAGCACGGCGACGAAGACGGCACGCCGGGACTCTTCGAGTTCATCGAGGAATCGGAGACGAAGACCGATGAGACGAACGACAACTGGTTCGAGGAAGCCACGCGCAACGCCGGCATGGTCGAAGAGGTCGAAGACCTGTTCGACGCGGGTGAACCGACGCGCATCTCCCCCTCGAACGACGCGGTCGATTCGATCGAGCCCGTGGAGCCCGTGGAGCCCGACGAGATGCTCGAGCAGCTCGACTCACTCTTCGGCAAGCAGGAGTCCGTCGCCGACGTGCTGGAGAACCTGCGCCGCCGCCGCGGCGAGTGACACGGAGCGCTGACGAATCGAAGGAGCCCCCCGCACGCTGATCCGTGCGGGGGGCTCTTTCGTTTCGTGAGCGCGTGAGGCGCGAGCGGATCAGTCCGCCTTCTCGTCGCCGTCCTTGAAGAAGGCGGCGAAAGGGTTGCTGGAGCTCTTCGCGGCTTCCTGGTTCAGCCTGCGCAGGTCAGCGGGATTCACGCGTTCCTCGCGATCATCGCGACGTCCACCGCCCGGGCGTCCACCGCCGGTACGGCCGCCACCGCCACGACCGCCGCCGCCGCGTCCTCCGCCACCGCCACCGGAACTGCCGAGGCCGTCGCGACGCGTCTGTGCAGCGCGCAGGTTCGGGTTCGTCGCGGGACGCTCATCGCGCCGCCCACGACCGCCGCCACCAGGACGTCCACCGCCGCGGTTGCCGCCTTCGCGAGCGCCGTCACGCCCACCCGCCCCACGACCCGGACCACGCGTGTTGCGCGCGGGGCGCGGTTCGCGCGGGATGTTCTTCAGCGAGAGCGTCAGGCGACCGCCGGCTTCGACGATGCGTCCACGCACGATCTGACCGACCGAGAGCAGCTCGCGAGCGTCGCGCACGTAGCGGTCCGACACTTCGCTGATGTGCACCATCGCGTCCTGCGGCAGTCCGACGTCGATGAAGACGCCGAAGCTGGCGACGTTCGTGACGACGCCTTCGAGGATGCGATCCTTCGTCAGCGCCACGGGGTCGGTGTTCTCCGGCAGGAGTTCCGGCACGTGGTGACGGTGACGCGGGTCGCGACCGGGGAAGCTCAGCTCACGCGTCAGCGTGCGCCAGGTGTCCGGATCGGTATCGAAGTCCTGACCGCGCATGCCCTTGGTGTTGCCGGGACGACCGAGGCCGTCCTGCACCGAGCTACCGGCCGACTCGAGTACCTTGCGCGCGAGCGGGTACTGCTCGGGGTGCAAGTTGCTGCGGTCGAGCGGCTCGTCCGAGCCGTAGACGCGCAAGAAGGCGACAGCGCTGGTCCACTGCGCTTCGGTCAACAAACCCTCTTCGCGCAGCTCGTCACGGCTGACGAACGGACGCTCTTCACGACGCTCGACGAGCTTGTTGGCCGACTCGCGCTCGAGGCCCGGAAGGTGGGCCAAGAAGTGCGCGGGAGCGCGGTTCACGTCGCAGCCGACGTGCGCCGTGCACGATTCGATCGCTTCGACGAAGGTGCGCCGCACGTTCGCCTTGGAGACCAAGCCTTGTTCGGCACCGAGGCCGAGGTGGCGCGGGTCGACCTTCAGCAGCTCGTTCATCGGGTCGATCAAGCGACGTGCGAGCGAGACGGCCATGCGAGCGGGAACGCCGAGTTCACTGAGTTCCTTGCGCGCCATCTCGGAGTTGGCGTAGCTCGAGAGGCCCGCTTCCGTGACGACGAAGGGGAACACGTCGACGCCGCCGGCCGCGAGCGCAGCCCGCAGCTTGCCGGCAGCGGCTCGCGCGGGTTTCGCGTTGCTGAGCGCGAGCGCGCCGGGGCTCCACTCGCCGAGCGAAGCGACGAGCTCGGCACCGAGCGTCGCGGCGTCCTTCTCGCCGACCTCGATCTTGATCTCAGGACTGATCACGGCGCCGTCTTCGTCGACGACGACGATCGCCCAGTCGCCTTTCGCGTTCACATCGATGCCGGCGACCGACATGCGTCGGCCGAGCGTCGGCGTGAGCAGCAGCTGGCGCAGGTGTTGCGACAGAAAGCGCAGCGCTTCCGAGTCGGCGCGTTCTTTCAGCACCAAGCGGATGTCTTCTTCCAGCATCGGAAGCAGGCGGCGTTCCAGCGCACGGCGCGCGACGCGGTCGAGCACGCCTTCGAACTCGGGGCGCGTGTGCTTGCCGAGCGCGGCGCGCACCTTCTCGACCGCTTGCGCGGGATCGAGGTGGATGCGCGTCGTGAGCACGCGTTCCTTCTGCGCCTGACGCAGGGCGAGCAGGCGATGCCCTTGGAGCTGACGCATCGGTTGCTTCAGCTTGAGCAGCGAGCGGTGACGTCCGGCTTTGCCTTCGTCGACCAAGGGGCGCACGGAGAGCACGCCGTTCTTGGCCAGCATGCGGCGCAGCTGACCGCGCACGCGCGGGTCGCGGCCGAGCTTGTCGGACAGGATGCGCATCGCGCCGGCGAGGGCTTCGCTCTCGTCGTGGATGCCCTTGTCCGGCGAGACGTAGGGCTGACAGAGACGCGCGAGTTCAGCGTTGAGCACGTCCGCGACGGAGTCCGACGACTCGGCGTCGGGGAGCTCGGAGACGGGCGTCTGAGCGGTCACCGTCTTCGCCGCAACGGCCGCGGGTGCGGCTTCCGGCGTGACGGCTTCGGCCGCGGGGGCTTCCGCGACGGGAGCTTCAGCGACGGCCTCGGCGGATGCTTCGGGCGCGGCTGCTTCAGCGGGCGCTTCGGCCGGTGCTTCCGTAGCCGGTGCTTCCGTAGCGGATGCTTCCGTAGCGGGTGCTTCCGCAGCGGGAGCTTCAGCGGGAGTGGCGGCTGCCACCTCATCCGCCGGAGCGCTCGCTTGATCAGCCGTCGGTACTCCCGCGTCTTTCGCCGCGGGCGCATCGCCCTTCGACTTGTCGCGCGGCATCGCCTTCGTCAGCTCGTCCGCCAGAGCGCCGAGCCCGCGATCCATCGCGAGCTGCACTTCCGGTTCCGGTCGACGGTGCGGGAGGAACAAGTCTTCGAGCTCGAAGCGATCCATGCACGTACGGATGCGCTCGACGGCGTTCGCCGGCACGGAGTCGTCGCGTTCGAGCAGACGCAGGATCGTGCCCCGCCTCCGGTCGAGCTCTTCGAACTCTTGTCGGCGCAACGCGAGGCGTCGCACCGTGCTCTCGTTCAGATTGCCCACCAGGGCATGACGGAAGCGCCCGATGAACGGGGCGGAGAGGCCCGCGTCAATCATCTCGAGCGCGTTGCGAACGTGCTCGGGATCGGTTTTGAACTCGCGGGCGAGGGTCTCCAAGATCGGAGTGGCAGTCACTTCGGTTCCTCTTACTACTACGGTGCCCGGTGAGGCGTGGCGTGTGTGAACGAATGGATGGAGCACGGCTCACATCCGTTGCCCCACAGTCGCGCGTCGCCGGGATGACATTCAGCCGAAGGGTCCGCGCGGAGCGACCCATCGGAACGGGGCCCCACAGTCTACCCCAGGAGTCGCGGCGAGGGGCCACCCCCCATCCAGGAGACGCACGATCTCTCCATCGAATCCGGGAATGACGGGCTGCATCACTCCGCGCCGGCACAGGACGCGGGAGGGCCTAGATCTCGACCACGGAGGCGAGCGCTTTGCCGAAGCGCATCCCCGCCGACTCGTCGAGCGCGGTCACCATGCGACCGCTGGTCACCAGCTGAGCCGTCTGGTACTTGCCGCCGGCGCGCTTCACCTCGTCAGCGAGCTGTTTCGACCCGGTGACCTTCTTGCCCTTCACGACGCCCGCACGCGTGAGCACGGCGAGTGCTTCGCCCCAGGCACCGATCAGCTTGTTCGAAGCGGCTGCCTCGCGCGCCAGGCGCTGCGCATCGGCGTTCTCAGCCATCTCGAGCGCGCCTTGGCCGCCCGCGAAGATGACGCCCGAGTAACCGTCCAGGCTGACGCCGGCGATCTGCTGGTCGACGAGGAACTCGTCCTGCAGGCGCCCGACGACCATGCCGTCGAACTCGGTCGAGACCGAACGTGTACCGACGTGCACGTTGTGCAGGCAAGAGCGCGCGTAGCGCAGCGCTTGTTCGCCGAAGTCTTTGGAGGGGACCACCACCAGAACGGTGCTGATGTAGGTCTGGATCGGGATCCCGTCCGCGTCGAGCTGCGGCTCGGCGTCTTCTGTCTGCTTGTCGGCCATGGAGCGAAGATCCTCACTCTCCGGCCCCGGGCCGTCAAGCCGCCCGCCTCAGTTCCGCGCGGGGGTACGGTGCCAGGCACATTTCCTCACAGTTCGAGGAAGCGCGGGCGTCCTGGAAGTCACGGTCGAACAGTGCGGAAATGAGCCGGGCACCTACGCCGGCAGCTCGAAGATCGAGATCCGCGTCTCCTCGGCCAGCAAGCACGCGCCGTCTCGGACCATCCAGTCCACGCGCTCATCGAGCCCGGGCACCGTCCAGTCGCCCAGGCGGCGGCCGCTGAGCAGATCGCGGACCTCGAGGTGCGCGCCGCGCACTAGGTACAGCTTGCCCGCATCGGTCGCGATGCCGAACTCGGGGGCGTCGTCGATCGGCAAGGTCGAGAGCGCTTCGAACCACAGCGGCGCTTGGATCAGGCCCTTCTCCGCGGAGAAGGCGAGCAACGAGCAGGTGTCCGTCAGGCTGTCGCCTTCGGGGTCGCGCATCGCGAGGTCGATCAACAGCTGACCCGCCGCGTCGCCGGGCAAGACGCGCGAGAGGTCGCGCGTCAGAATCGCGGCGTTCGGGCCGGCGGCAGCCAAGCTGCCGATCGACGGTAAGTCGGCAGGGACCGCTTCGTCGACGTACTTACCGTTCTTAATGTTCAAGGTCAGCACGCCGTAGTGCTTCGTCTTGGTGTTCGAGTAGACGACGAGCAGAAAGTCGTCGGCGCGCGTGAGCAAATGGTAACGCTCGCCGTCCTTCTGCCTGGTCCAGAGCACCGAGAGCTTCGTGGACGAGACGGCGAAGACGCGGCCGGCCGAGAGGCAGAAACAGACGTCGGCGTGCACTTCCGCTTCGTCGAAGGCGGGGATGCTCTCGACGCCGAGCAGCTGACCGTCGCCGCGCGACATGCGCACGATGCGGTGGCCTTGGTTAGACGGACCGACGACGATCACATCGTCGTTCGCCCCGAAGCCCGCGCCGAAGCCGCGGCCGTAGCCGACTTCGCAGGGCGAGCTCCAGATGGTCTCACCGGTGTGCCGGTCGAGCGACGCGCACTTGCCGGGGATCACGTCGTCGACCCACATCATTCCGGCCGGCGGATCGTAGCCGTGGACCAGCACGCTGCCGTCGGCGCTGAACGCGATTCCGTCGACCTCGCTCTCCAGTTCTCGCGACCATCTGCGTCGTGCTGTGCTCGTCATGGGGCTGCAGGATAGTGAATGCGCCACCCGGAGGCGAAGCGCTGCGCCATGGAAAAGGAAGCGGGCGCGAGCACCATCCAGTGCTCGCGCCCGCTGTTCGTGTGCCGGCTCGAGATCTCAGCCGTCGCCGCGGATGATCTTCTCAGCGAAGCTGCGGGGCAGGTCGCGGTACTGATCGAGCTCCATCGAGTAGGAGCCGCGGCCTTGGGTCGCACCGCGCAGAGCCGACGAGTAGTTGAACATCTCGGCGATCGGGACGAGCGCGTGGACGATGCGTTCGTCAGCTTGCGAGACCACCTCGTTCACCTCACCACGGCGTGAGTTGAGGTCGCCGACCACGGCGCCGAGGAAGTCCTCGGGCACGCGCACTTCGACCTTCATGATCGGCTCGAGCAGGGTGATGTTGTTCTCGGCTGCCTGACGGAAGGCGAGGACACCGGAGTTGTGGAAGGCCATCTCCGACGAGTCGACGTCGTGCGACTTGCCGTCGTACAGCGCGGCGCGGACGTTCACGAAGGGGAAGCCGAGCTGGCCACCGCTCATGAAGTACTCCTTCAGACCGGCACCGACGCTGTTGATGTACTCGCGCGGCACCGCGCCGCCCTTGATCTCGTCGACGAACTCGAAGCCGTTGCCTTCGGTCTCGGCGACCTCGAAGCGGACGCGCGAGATAGCGAACTGACCACGACCACCGGACTGGCGGACGTAGCGAGCTTCGGTCTCGAGGCCCTTCGCGAGGCGTTGCTTGTAGGCGACCTTCGGCGGGCCGGTGAGTACTTCGACTTTGTACTCGCTCTTCAAGCGGTTGACGATGACTTCGAGGTGCAGCTCGCCCATGCCGCTGATCACCAGTTCGCCGGTCGCTTCGTTGGTCTGAGCGTGGAAGGTCGGGTCTTCGCGCGTCACGCGGCCGATCGCCTCACCCAGCTTGTCGCGGTCCTGGTTCTTCGCGGGCTCGATCGACATCGAAATGACCGCGTCGGGGAAGGTCATCTTGGTCAGCAGCACCGGGCGCGAGTCATCGCACAAGGTGTCGCCGGTGATCGTGTTCTTGAGGCCGATGACCGCGGCGATCTCGCCGGCGGGGAGCTCGTCGATCTGCTCGCGCTTGTTCGCGTGCATGCGAAGCAAGCGGCTGATGCGTTCGGTCTTGCCGGTACGCGGGTTCAGCACGCGCGTGCCCTTGCGCAGGGTGCCCGTGTAGACGCGCACGAAGGTCAGGTCGCCGGTGGTCTCCGCGATGGTCTTGAAAGCCATCAACGCCATCGGTTCCGAGGGATCCGGCTTGAGCAGGATCTTCGAGTCGTCGTCGGGGTTGATCGCCTCGATCGCCTCGATGTCGAGCGGCGACGGCAGGTAATCGATGACGGCGTCCATCATGAAGCGCACGCCCTTGTGCTTCAGCGCGGAGCCGCAGAACACGGGAGTGATCTCCATCGCGAGCGTCGCTTTGCGCAGCGCGGAGTAGACGAGGTCTTCCGGGGGAACGCCGTCCTCGACGAAGATGTCGAGCAGTTCTTCGTCGAACTCGGCGGCCGTCTCGAGCATGTCGTGACGGTGCATCTGCGCTTCTTCGAGCAGATTGGCCGGGATGTCGTCTTCTTCGTACGCGCGGCCCTCTTCATCTTCGATGAAGGTGTACATCTTCATGCGAACGAGGTCGATCACGCCGCTGAAGTCCTTCTCGGCGCCGACGGGCATCTGGAGCGCGACCGGACGCGCGCCGAGGCGTGCGACGATCGAGTCGATGGCCTTGTAGAAGTCCGCGCCCACGCGGTCCATCTTGTTGATGAAGCACATGCGCGGGACCTTGTAGCGGTTCGCTTGACGCCACACCGTTTCTGATTGCGCTTCCACGCCGGAGACCGCGTCGAAGACGGCGATCGCACCGTCGAGCACGCGCAGCGAACGTTCCACTTCAGCGGTGAAGTCGACGTGCCCGGGCGTGTCGATGATGTTCACTTCGTGCTTCAGCCACTCACAACTGGTGGCCGCCGAAGCGATCGTGATTCCCCGCTTCTGCTCTTCCTCGAGGAAGTCCATCGTCGCGGCGCCGTCGTGCACCTCGCCGGTCTTGTGGATCTTCTCGGTCAGGAACAGGATCCGCTCGGTCACCGTCGTCTTGCCAGCATCGATGTGCGCCATGATGCCGATGTTCCGGTGCATCTGACGACGGGACTGCTTCGGGATGGGGCGGGGGGATTCTTTTCTGATCACCATGTCGATAGAAGTTGGGCGTGAGCCCTCTTGCTGTGGCGCCGGAGGCGGTCTCGGAAGGGAGTTTCCCGAGCTCGCACCGCGTTGGTCGAGTGCCTCGGAAATGGCGTCGAATCCCCCGCCGGACCGAGCCCCCGTAGGGAGCGCCCATGGAGGATGCGGCCAAAAAGGGTATCGAGAGCCTTGCGGTCGTCAAGCCTCGAACGGGGCCGCGGGCTCAGATCCTCGACTTCCTCGCTCGGAACTCAGCGCGGGGCGCGGCGCACGAGTTGGCCGGTGAGGCGACCGCCGGAGAGCATTCCGCCCGTCGGTAGGCCCTTCTCGACCAGCCGCTCGCCCACCAGATAGTCGTGGAACTGCCACGGAATCGCCTCGCCGAGGCCTTCGCGCGGCGTGGTCTGCAGGTGCAGCGCGAGGTGCGGCTCGGTCACCACCGTCGAGAGGCCGGAGTTGCCGACCTGCGCCAGCGGCTGCCCGAGCTCGACTTGGTCCAGGACCGCGACCTCGAAGGAGCCGGCGAGCAGGTGACACATAAAGACGTATTCACCCGGCGCGACCTCGAGCACGAGGTGGTTGCCGAAGGGCTCGTCGACCGACCCGCGGGTCCCCGGCGGGCGATCGGGCTGACTGTCCACCAGCTTGACGACCAGGCCGGATGCTGGGGCGAGCACCGGTTGCCCGTAGGCGTAGTAGTCCTCGGACCGCGATCCGTCGCCCGCGTGCCGCTTGCCGTCGACCTCGCGCACCAGCGCCATCCCCCAGCGGCGGTCGGCGAACCAGCCGGCGTAGCGGTTGGCATCGCTGCCTTCGCCGCCCCAGTAGACGCGCCACTCGCCCTCGACCGGCAACTGGTAGTGGATCGCGCTCGGTTCGCGCTCGCGACTCGAAGGGTACGGGAAGGAGTTCATGCCGAGCCCGATCACGAGCACCAATGCCACCAGACCGCGGATGCGCCCCTTGCGGCGCAGCGGCGGCTTGCGGAAAGACGCGATCACGCCCCAGCAGAGGATCACGAGCGAGAGCACGCCCAGCATCATCTGGCCGTAGCGGTAGGCGTAGACCGGCCCGTTCCCGCCCGGCCGTGAGCCCAGGTAGATGATCAGGCCGATGAAGCCGATCAACATCGCGTCGGCGAAGCGCACCCAGAGCTCCGTCGGGCCGGCACCTTCGTCGAGCGCTGCGACGAGGCGTTCGTCGCCGCGCTGTTCGGATTGCGGCTGCGCGGCCTGCTTCGACTTGCCGGGCGACTTCGCGCCCTTCGATTTGCGTTGCTTGCTCACGCGCCCGCGTCCGGCCGGTTGCGTCCGAGGCGTTCGTGCGCTTCGGTGAACTCGTTCGCAGTGAAGGCCGCCATCAGCGACAAGTCGCCGGCGAGCACGGTGGCCGCCAAGATCTGCGCGAAGCGGCGCACCTTGCCGGCGCCGGCGCAGCCCATCAGGTTCAAGCACTCGCGCGCCGTACCTTGGCCGCTACCGCCGCCGACCGTGCCGATCAACAACGAGGGCAGCGTGACGGCGACGTACAGATCGCCGTCCTTGTTGGTTTCGAGGTCCAACATGCCCGTCGCGCTCTCAGTCAGATAGGCGAGGTCCTGACCGCAGCTGAGGAAGACGCCCGCTAGGCCGTTTGCCGCCTGCACGAGCCAGTTCTGCGTTCCGAGCTGTGCGAAGCCCGTCGTGTAGCTGCGCTGGATCGCGACCAGTTGTTCGGGAGTCGTGCGCGCCAGTTCCGCGAGCGCGGCGCGCGGAACGACGCAGTCGGCGACGACGCTGCGGCCGCGGCCTTCGACGAACGCGCGCGCGTTCGCCCGCTTCTCGACGTCTTGACCGTGCACGTGTCGTTCGAGCGCTCCCGTGCGCTTCGCGAGCTCAGCGAGGCACAAGTCCGTCGCGCGCGACGCCATGTTGATGCCGATCGCGTCGCCGGTCGCGAAGACGAAGCGCAAGATCAAGCGGCGGCCGATGACTTGCGTTGCGATCGATCCGAGCGCGCCGTGGGTCGTGACGCTCTTCGTGATCGCGCGACAGTCGTCGAGCGCCGATTCGCAAACGCGCGCCGCAGCGCAAGCCCCCGCCGCATCGGCGAACACGAGCATCGGATGCTGGCTCAGCCCGTCGTGCAACACGCGCGTCCGAATTCCCGCCCCACTCGCCGCGAGCCGCATGCCCCGCGAGTACGACGCGACCATCGCGCCCTCCGTCGTCGCCATCGGGACGTAGACCTCGACCGGTCCCTCATCACTCTCGAAGGCAAGCGGCCCCGCCACGCCGATCGGCACCTGTGCGTGCCCGACGAAGTTCTCGACCTTGCCGCGCGCTTTGGAAGCGGGCACCGAGCCGGCGGCGACGTGCGTCAGCTCCGCACCACACGCGTCGCGCAACACGGCACGCCGCGCTTCGACAGCTGCCTCGCCGTAGTCATCATCCTTGTCGCGCGGGATGCGCGGCAGTCCCTTCGGTTCGCTCGTCATCGCGAGAAGGATACGGAGTCGAGAAGTACAGTACCGCGTTCGATTCTTTCGTTTAGCGGCGTGCCCGCGCCTGGGGCGCGGGCACGCCGCTAAACGCAAAAATCGAACGCGGTACCGTACTTCACTCTAGCGCGTGGCGCCGGACTCGAGAACTGCGGCGTCGATCGCCGTCGAGTCGTCGCCGAACCACGCGGCGCGTTGTTCGGGTGTGAGCGCACCGATGCGCCTGCCGAGCTCGACGCGCACGGCGCGAAACTCGTCGTCCGCGACGGGCACAAGCAGCGCCGCGAAGGGCTCGAGCTCGCGACCTTCGAGTGCGCGCAGCGCTCCCAAGCGCACCAACGGCTCGGCGCTCGCGAGCAGTGGAGCGAGTTGTTGCGGCGTGGCCGTCGTCGCGAAGCGTTGCGCGGCGACGGAACGCAGGCTCGGCGCGGTCGATGTGTCTTGCGCGAGCTTGCCCCACGCCGCCTGGTCGTCCGCCGCCAAGGCATCTTGCAAGCGCGCTGCTCGCGGCGCGGCGCCACGCGCGGCCATGGCTTGCGCTCGGTCTTCATCCGCCCAGTCCGCGTGACACGCAGCGCACGCGTCCGGCTGACCGAGCAGCTCGGCGAGCGGATCGCCCGGCGGCAACAAGCGGTGATCGCGCGCGCCCGTCTCGCCGCGCGGCATGTGACAGTCGATGCAGAGCGGCGCGCCTTCGCCCTCGTGCTTGCTGTGCTGCGGCGCGTCGTAGCGTCCGCCTTCGTGACAGCGCAGGCAGAGCAAGTCGTCCGTCGCGTAGAGTGCGCCCGAGTGCGCGTCGTGACAGTCCGAACACGCCACGCCGCCGGCGTGCATGCGACTCGTCGCGAAGGACCCCACTGCCGCGAGGTCCTGCGCTCCCGGATCGCGCCCCATCTCCATGCGCGGCGAGACCGCGTCGAGTGCGTGGACAGGATCTTGAACGCGATCGGTCAACCACGCGTCGTGCCCGGCGTGACAGCGCGTGCACGTCTCGACTTGAGTACGCGCGTTCGGAATGTCGCGCGGCGGAGGATTGCCCGTCTTCGGATCCGCAGGCCAGCTCGCATAGTCCGCGCCGGACAACAGTCGCGACCAGCCCTTCGTGCCCGTCGGATCTTCGGGATCACGTCCCATCATCTGCGCCATGCCCCAGTCTTTGTGCGCCGCACCGGGTCCGTGGCACGACTCGCACGAGATGTCGAGCGACTGCGCGTTCGACTCAGCAGGGCTCCAGTCGCCGAAATGACAGTCGGCGCACTGCCTCAGGAACGACACGCCCGGTCGCGACCAGTGCTGATTCAACAGGTCCGCTTCGTCGTTCAAGTCGAAGGAGCGCGGCTCACCGCCCTCGACGAGCTCTTGCGCAGCGGAGCCCACGACCCAACCGGAGTCCGACGGCTCGAGCTTCACGCGCCAGTCTCCCGCGCCGACCCAGCCCGCTTCCGCGAGCCCGAGGTGGTGCCTCGAACCGAACCAAGCCGTGTACTGATCCGCGTGGCACGCTCGGCAAGTCGCGGTGCCGACGTAACCGTCCCGTTCGACGACGGGCGGCGCGCCGCCTTCGGGTGCCAGGGCTCCGCTGATCGCAAGCAGCGCGGCGACGAACGGGATTCGCAGGTAACTCATCATGGGAGTGATCGCTGGTCTGTGTCCTACCCCGCGACCATACCCGCACTGACCTTCCCCCGAAAAAGTGGACACCCCATCTGTGCCGAGGCACGAGGATGTTCGCATGTCGAAGAGGAAACGACGGAAGTTCAGCGCCGAGCAGAAGGCGGACGCCGTTCGCATGGTGCGCGAGATCGGCAACCTCTCGCAGGTTGCCCGCGATCTGGACCTGACCGTGACGGCGTTGCGCCGTT